>VFQT010000006.1_pt1 | contig 505648 bp, 387 predicted proteins | sample 3512381 | NCBI WGS metagenome assembly VFQT01 (sample SAMN10412376, study PRJNA504923) | tailings metagenome | isolation source: Relicate 2 Philex TSF3 active mining site | place: Philippines: Tuba, Benguet | collected 2017-08-29
GCTGGAGCCCACACCTCGCAGCGTGGGTGCTCCTGCACCCAGTGATGCAGGGCACCGCATCACCCACCCACGGCAGCCCCCTCCCCACAATCCCGCGGCAGCGGGATTGCGCCGGTGGGTTCTGCAGTGCTCTGCGGAACCTGGCCGCTTCCCAGCGGCCAGCCTCCCCAACGACTCACCCACACCCAAAGACTCCAGAGCCTCCCGACACCACAGACCCCACGCCCACCGGCTTCCCCTCAGCTGGAGCCCACACCTCGCAGCGTGGGTGCTCCTGCACCCAGTGATGCAGGGCACTGCATCACTCAACGTTCCCAACCTGAGGCCTCCCAACGGATTCGTCTTTTCCCTTTTTCCCTCCGCGTCTCCGCGTCCCCGCGTGAGTCTCCTCCGTCGCCCTCCTCAGCGCACGCCGTCCGCGGTGTCCTGCCGACGCTCCCGCGGCAGCCACAGCGCCAGGAGTGCAGCCGGGAAGAACAGGAACGAGGAGTAGAAGAGGTTCAACCGGGTGTCGCCAACCGTCGTGGCATACCCAAACGCCACAACCCCCACGGCCGAGATGATGCGGCCAAAGTTGTAGCAGAACCCGGCACCGGTCGTGCGCAGCAGAACTGGAAAGAGAGGCGGCAGACACATCGTGAACAAGGCGAAGACCCCCTGCCAGATGCCGATCAGAAAGATCGCCCAGCGGAGCGTCGACCACCCCACCGGTTCCCAATAGGTCCAGAGCATCGTGACCCCGTAGGCCAGGAGAAGTCCGGTAATCGTCCGGGAGTATCCCCAGATCGATGCCAGCCATCCGGCCAGGAAGTTTCCGAGGATCGAGCCGATCATCACAAGGAACAGCGCCGTGGTGGTGTAGTGGTTGCGCTCGGCCGGGCTCAGAGCGGCAACCTCGGGGAGCTGTCGGACATTGCCCTGCTGCCAGAACATGAAGGTCCAGTGCGCCGTCAATGCCAGCGCGCAGAGCGCCAGCACCGGCCAGGTCACACGGGCCACCTCGCCGCGAAACAGATCCCGGATCCCCGGCACCGGCTCCGTTCGACCCGCCTGGGCCGCATGCCATTCCGGCGGCTCCGGCACAGCCTTGCGGATCCAGAGCACCAGCAAGGCCGGCAGCACCCCCACGAGGAAGATCCAGCGCGGGGCGGTATTGGCGAAGAGCAGGCCGGCCAGGCAGGCCAGCAGGACCCCGCAGTTGACCCCCGACTGCAGGATTGCGGCGAGCCACGGACGCCAGCGTCGGGGCCAGGTCTCCGACAACAGGGAGGCGCCGACTGCCCACTCGCCGCCGATGCCCAGCGCGGCAAGGAACCGGAAGATCATCAGGTGCCACCACTCAAAGGCCACCGCCGATAGCCCGGTGAACGCCGCATAGGTCAGGACGGTCAGGCAGAGGGCACGGCTTCGGCCCATCAGGTCTCCCAGCCGGCCAAAGAACGCCCCGCCCAGCGCCCAGCCGACCAGGAAGGCCGCCATGATCAGCGCGGCGTGGCGACCCACCTCGGGATCCGACGGTGTGCGGTGGATCAGCTCGGCCACGAACGGGGTCGCAACGAGGGTGTACAGGTGCATGTCGAGCCCGTCGAACATCCACCCCAACCACGCGGCCCAGCCCGATTTCCACTGGTCCCCGGTGATGTCACGGAGGCGCGGTTCGGTGTCGGCATGCAGGCTCATTCGGGATGGACGGAGTGAAGCAGAGACTGGTGGAGGGGCTCCAGCGTGGACTCAGGGATTGGGGACTCACACGAAGGCGCCGTGACACGGAGGAAAACCAGGAGAACGTGGATCCGAACACCCCCGCCACCGCGGGACGGCACCGGTGGGTTCTGCAGTGTCTGCAAAACCTGGCCGCTTCCCAGCGGCCAGCATCCCCAGGACTCCCCCGCACCCAAAAACGCCAGAGCCTCCCGATACCCCGGACCTCATACCCACCGGCTTCCCCTCAGCTAGATCCCACACCTCGCAGCGTGGGTGCTCCCGCACCCAGTGATGCAGGGCACTGCATCACCCACCGACCCGGGGCTGCGCCCCGATTCCTTCCCCCGGTGGGTTCTGCAGTGCTCTGCAGAACCTGGCCGCTTCCCAGCGGCCAGCATCCCCAAGGACTCACCTGCACCCCAGTGCTCCGGAGATTCCCGACACCCCAGACCTCACGACCACCGGCTTCCCCTCAGCTAGATCCCACACCTCGCAGCGTGGGTGCTCCCGCACCCAGTGATGCAGGGCACTGCATCACCCACCGGTCCGGGGCTGCGCCCCGATTCCTTCCCCCGGTGGGTTCTGCAGTGCTCTGCAGAACCTGGCCGCTTCCCAGCGGCCAGCATCCCCAAGGACTCACCTGCACCCCAGTGCTCCGGAGATTCCCGACACCCCAGACCTCACGACCACCGGCTTCCCCTCAGCTAGATCCCACACCTCGCAGCGTGGGTGCTCCCGCACCCAGTGATGCAGGGCACTGCATCACCCACCGGTCCGGGGCTGCGCCCCGATTCCTTCCCCCGGTGGGTTCTGCAGTGCTCTGCAGAACCTGGCCGCTTCCCAGCGGCCAGCCTCCCCAGGACTCCCCCGCACCCAAAAACGCCAGAGCCTCCCGACACCACAGGCCCTCAGCCCAACGCCGCAACCGCGGCTTCCACCGTCTCCTCGGCACGGAAGAAGGTCAGGAAGCCCGACATCTCGAACACCGAACGCACATTCCCCTTCACCCCCACCAGACAGGCCTTCCCCTGCTTCTCCTTCAGAAGCTTCGACATCACCAGGAGCCCCCGGAGCCCAGCGCTGCTGATGTACTCGATCGCCGACAGGTCCAGCACCAGCCGGACCGCCCCGGTCCCGATTACCTCGCGGATCCGTTTCTCGAAGGCCGGGGCCGTGACGGTGTCGAGCTTGCCCGTGAGGACCACGACCGTCGCGGCACCTGAGGTATGGGTCTGTATGTCCATGGAGTTTCGATTCAGAGGACTACGATTCCGATCCCGTCTTCAACACCAGTTTCAGCCGGTTGACCCCGTCCACCCACTCGTGGTCGACCGAGGCGCACAGATTCCGCACCAGGTTCAGGCTGAGGGCGTCCTCGAAGTCCTCGCTGGCCATCGGATCGAGCCGGGCCCCAGGGGCGGTCCAGACCAGCTCCGTGCGGTCGGTCGCTTCCGAATGGCTGAGCGTCATCTCAAGACCTCCGGCCGCAAGGAAGGGTCGGCACAGATGCAGCGACTCCTCGATGAGCAGCAGCAGGCTGTCCCGGACCGGTCTCGACAGGATCTGCTTTTCGCAGAACGCCTCGACCTCGGCGTTGAGGGCATAGAGGTCGAAATCGGGCGATGCGAACCGTCGGGTCAGGCTGCGGATCCGATGGATGAAGGCCCGGGTGCGATCCCGCTGCGGATGGTCGAAGATCTGGTCGGGCGTCCCCTCCTCGTGGATCACCCCCTGGTCGAAGTAGAGCACCCGGCTCGAGACGTCGCGGGCGAAGTCCATCTCGTGGGTGACGATCACCATCGTCATGCCCTCCTTGGCGAGGCGGCGGATGACCGAAAGGACCTCACGGACCATCGTCGGGTCGAGCGCCGAGGTGGGCTCGTCAAACAGGATCACCTCCGGCTCCATTGCCAGACACCGCGCGATCGCGACCCGCTGCTTCTGGCCGCCCGACAATTCGTCCGGGTAGCTGTCGGCCTTCTCGGCGAGACCCACCAGACGCAGCAGTTCGATCGCCTTCTCCCGGGCGGCCCCGGGATCCATCCCCTTCAGCCGGATCGGACCGAGGGTCAGGTTACCCACGACCGACAGGTGGGAGAACAGGTTGAACGACTGGAAGACCATGTTCATGCGCTGCCGCAGGCGGGCGACCTCCGCATGGCGGTCGAGGATGTCGACCCCGTCGACATGGATCGACCCGGCGGTCGGCTGCTCGAGCAGGTTGAGACAGCGCAGGAAGGTGCTCTTGCCGCAGCCCGAGGGACCGATGATCGAGACCACCTCGCCCTTCTGGATCTCGACCGTGATGCCTTTGAGAACCTCGAGGGTGCCGAAGGACTTGCGGAGCTGTTCGACACGGATCATGCGCGGGCCTCCTTCCTGGGTCTACGACGACGTCCCGCTCGACGTTCGACCCACCCCAGGAGCTGCAGGAGCACCCACGCGATCAAGAAGTACAGGATCGCCACCATCACCAGCGGGAAGAACGCGTCGAAGGTCCGGCTCCGGATGATGTCGCTCGCCTTGGTGAGGTCCTGGACCGCGATGTAGCCGACGATGGAGGTCATCTTCACGAGCGAGATGCACTCCCCCTTGTAGACCGGCAGGATGCGCTCGAGCGTCTGGGGCAGCAGGATGAAGCGGAAGGTCTGGAACCGGGTGAAGCCCATCGCGATGCCCGCCTCGGACTGGCCGCGATCGATTCCCTCGATGCCCGAGCGGAAGATCTCGGCCGCATAGGCCGCGAAGTTGAGCCCGAAGGCCAGCATCGCCACCAGCACCGGGTGGATGTCGACCGAGGCAAACACCACGTAGAAGATCATCATCAGGACGACCAACACGGGCGTTCCGCGGAGCAGGGCGATGTAGACCTTTGCCACCCCGCTCAGCAGCGCGTTCCGGGCCATGCGCATCCAGCAGACCAGGGCCCCGAGGAGGGTACCGAACAGCGCCGCCCCCAAGGAGATGATCACGGTCGTCTTGAGCCCGTCCCACAGCAGCAGATACCGCCGCTCGTGCAGGACGTTGCTGTGGAAGCTGTCCCGGACCCGTTCAAGGAAGGGCTTCCGCTCCGCCCGCGCCGCAGCGGTGCCCGCCTCGGAACCCGTCGCCGTCGCCCCCTTCAGCGCATACGCCTGGGTGGTCTCCTCGTGGTACGGATCCGTGAAGTCGATCTGCTTCCGACGCTCGTCGGTGACATAGATCGAGGCCACGATCAGATCCACTTTCCCGGACACCAGCGCCGGGATGAGCGCCGCGAAATCCATGTTCGAGAACTCCGGCCTCCGGCCGACCGAGGCCGCGAACCGACGCACCAGCTCGATCTCGAACCCGACCAGCTTTCCATCCTGGACCCCCACGAACGGCATCCCCCCATCCGTCATGCCCACCTTGAGTACCCGGTTGGTCCCCGACTCCGGCAGGTCCGGCATCGTGAAGTCCCCCTTCCGGATCCAGCGCTCGACCATCTGGTCATAGAGGCCCTGCGTCCGAAGCCCCGTCAGAAACGCGTTGAACTGCATCCGCAGCTCCGTGCTGTCCTTGCGGACCCCCGCCGCGACCGGATAGCCGAACAGCGGATCCCCGATGAGCGTGAAGCTGGGATCCTGGCGCATCAGTTCGCGCAGCGGGCTGGAGTCCGACAACGCGACATCCACCTTCCCCGCCTTCACGGCCAGGGAGATGTCGCTCGGGCTGGAGAACTCCAGCAGCATCGCCTCCGGCAGGTTCTTCGAGACCCAGGTGCTGTGGGCCGACCCGAGCAGGGTTCCGATCCGACCCCGACGGTACCGTTCGAGGCCCCCGCCACCGGTCGCCGCAGGCTCCGGGGCCCCGCCCTCGCGTCGGACCAAGGCCCCGATGGCGGTCACGATGTAAGGGCGCGAGTATGCGATGAGCTTCTTGCGCTCCTCCGTGACGTTGAAGTTCGAGAGCGCGATGTCGATCTTGCCGGCCTGGAGGGATGGAATCAGGCCCTCGAAGTTCATCGCCACGACCTCGAGGCGACGGTGGAGGCGACGGGCGAGGATCCCGGCGAGCTCGATGTCCAGCCCCACGATCTTCCCGTTCGACACGAACGAGTAGGGCTCCATGTCAGGGGACGTCCCCAGACGCAGGACCCCCTGGTCGCCGTCCGTCGACGCCGGGGGCATCTCCGGGACGACCGTATACTTCGAGTCGATCCACTTACCGCGGAGCTGCTGGAAGACCTGCTCCCGCTCGAGATCGGCCATGACGCGGTCGACCTCCTGGATCAGCGCCGTGTTGTCCTTCCGGAGGGCCCCGGCGATCTCGAGCTTCGCGACGGGTTCTTCGAGGACGACGAGGTCGGGATTCCGGACCACGAGGTTTTCCAGGACGCTCTGGTCGTACACCAGGGCGTCGATCTTTCGGGACTGGAGGGCGAGGGCGGCATCCGAGGCTGACAGCATCGCGTCGAACCGGGACTTCGTGAACCGCTTCCGGGCCGCCAGATCCCCGGCCGAACCGGAAAGCACGCCGATGGGTCTACCATCCAAGGACTCGAGGGTGGGACCCCGGCGGACTCCGGCGGCGAGACGGCTCCCCAGTTCGGGAAAGGCCTTCATCGCCTGCTGGTGGGTGCCCTCGACCTTCCGAACCAGCATCACCTGGGCATTGGCGAAATAGGGATCCGAGAAGGCCACCGACTTGCGCCGCTCGTCGGTGGCATTCATGCCCGTCACGATCAGGTCCACCTTGCCCGACTGCAGGGCCGGGATGAGGGCCATGAACTTCATGTTCGAGAACTCCACCGGACGTCCCAGCGCCTGGCCGATCCGACGCGCCAGCTCGCCGTCATGTCCGCTGACCTCGCCCTTGTCGTCGACAAACGTGAGCGGCTCCCGGGTGGCGCTCACCCCGATCCGAAGGGGCAACCCGTTCGTGGCCGACGGGATTGGTAGGACCTCATAGGGACTGAGGTCGGACTTAAACCAGCGACGGTGCATCGCCTCGAGGGTCCCGTCCTTCCGGAGGCCGGCGATCACCCGATTGACCTCTGCCAGCAGGGCCGTGTCCTCCATTCTCAGCGCCACTGCGGTCTCCTCGTTGTCGAGCGGTTCGCCGAGCACCACGAGGTCGGCGTTGCGCTTGGTGATCTGGAACCCGGCCGGGAAGGCCAGCACCACGGCCTCGAGCTGGCCCGACTTGATGGCCGTCACGGCGTCCATGACGTCGTCGAACGCCTGGACCTTCGCCTTGGGGAACCGGTTCCGGGCAATCGATTCGCCGATTGAACCCGTCATCACCCCGATCCGGGCCTCGGCGGCGTCGGAGACGTTTTCAACCCCTTTCGTCCGTCCACGGCAGCCCGAGCCGAGGGTGAGGATCGCCAAACCCAGAAGGATTCCCCACAGGAAACGCTGGGGTGGATCGAGTCGCATGGCGGAGATGGAGGAGGACGACGGCACTGATCGGAACCTTCGCCAGGACGGGATGTTAGGAGGCTGAAGTCCGCCCCACAACGCCGGAGGTGTCCGGAATCCCCGACGTACGGGATGGCCTCACGCCCACCGGCTTCCCCTCAGCGGAATTCCACACCTCGCAGTGCGGGCGCTCCCGCACCCAGTCATTCAAGGCACTGCATCACCCACACTCCCAGTCTTCACCGGATCGGGCCGGCGAGCTGCCGAATTCCCTACCCTCCTTCCTCCCTTCTTGCCTCCGTGTCTCCGCGTCCCCGTGTGAGTCCCTTCTCTTCCCCGCCGCTTTCTGTCCCGCGTACCCCGACTCTAGAGAACATTGCTCTTTCCCCTGCCAACGACGCACTGTTGCGGTCGAACACGCATGAAACAGCGACCGGTCCTGGGATTTCTCGCAGCCCTCCTTCTCGTCCTGGGCTTCCTTTTCCGTGAGGTCCTGCTGCCTGGCATGGCGGGCTTCGCCAATGATGCCCCACTCGGACTCATGCAGGCCTACTCGGAGGTCCGTTGGGACTACTTCCTGCATGGCTCCTGGCTGCACAACGTCTGGGTCGGTGGCCCGGCCCTCAACACGCTGCCCAACTTCTCCCACGGGCTCTATCTGCTGGGTGGAGCCCTGGTGTTCGCGAAGTTCGCCGCCGTCCTGTCGATGGCGTTCGCCGGATGGGCCCTCTGGGTGTTCTGCCGCCGCCAAGGATTCCATCCGGTCGCCTGTGCCCTCCCCGGACTCGCGATGGCGCTGAACGGCAACTTTCTCTCGCACGCCACCTGGGGACTCGGTTCTCGAGCCGCGACCGTCGGCTTCGCCGCCCTCGCCCTCGCGGCGGTAACATCCCCACCCGACACCCGTCGATCCCGGGTCTGGATGCAACTCGCCCTCGCCGGCTTCGCCACCGGGATGACCGTGATGGAGGGCGCCGATGTCGGGGCCTTCTTCAGCGTCCTGATCGCCGCCTATCTCGCCTTCAACGCTCTCATTGCCGAGGGGTCGATCGGTGGCCGGATTCTCGGTGCCGGAACCCGCCTCGTCCTCGTGGTGGTCTGTGCCGTCTGGATCTCCGCCCTCGCGCTGTCCTCGCTGGTGGGGACCCAGATCAAGGGCATCGCCGGCATGGGCGGCGACACCGCCTCGCGCCAGGAGCGCTGGGAGTTCGTCACGGGATGGAGCTTCCCGAAGCTCGAGGTCGTCCGACTCGCCATCCCGGGCATCATGGGACTCCGCAGCATCTCCCCGGGCGAGGAGCTCTACTGGGGGAACGTCGGATCCGACGGTTCCCCGCCCCGGTTCAACGGCGGCAGTGAGTACGCCGGGGTGCTCGTTCTGCTCCTCGCCGGTTGGTCCACCGCGCGGGCGTCGGCGCGGACCGGACGGCAGCCGTTCTCCGACACGGAGCGGAAAAGGATCGGGTTTTGGGCGGTGGTGGCGTTCGTCTCGCTCCTGCTGTCCTTCGGACACTACGCCCCCTTCTACCAGCTGGTCTTCGCGCTACCCTACTTCTCCACGATCCGGGTGCCGATGAAGCTCCTGCACCTGACCCATCTCGCCCTGCTGATCCTCTTTGCCTACGGGCTTGAGGGGCTCTGGCGGCTGTATGTGACCCCTGCCGCCCAGGGAACCGGGACCCTCGGGGAACGGTTCCAGCGGGGCTGGCGGGCGGCGACGGGATTCGACCGCGCCTGGGGCTGGACGCTGGCGGGCCTCGCCGGCTCGGCCGTCCTCTTCGCCCTGGCCTACACCTCCTATGAACCGGCACTAGTCCGACACCTGGCCAGCCTCGGGTTCACCGGCGGAGGAGGACAGGCCATGGCGGCGTTCAGCGTCCGCGAGGTCGCCCTCTTCGGCGCGTTCACCGTCCTCTCCTGCGGAGTCGTCGGACTCGTAATGTCGGGCGCCTGGTCCGGTCGCGCAGGCCTTCTCGCGGGAGCCCTCCTCGGCGGTCTGGTGGTCCTCGACCTCGGACGGGCCATGGCGCCGTTCGTCCTCACCTTCAACCACCAGCGCCGGTACGAGCCCAACGCGGTGACTGACTTCTTGCGCCAGAACTTCTGGGAACACCGCGTGGTGGCCCGACCCCACCCCCAGATCCGCTCGACTCTCAGCGATGGACAGGACGGCACCTGGCCGGCGGTCCACAACCAGTGGCTCGAGAACCAGATGCCGTACAACCAGATCCAGACCCTCGACATCTGGCAGATGCCGCGTCAGCCGGAATACGACAAGGCCATGCTCGATGGCTTCCGGCCCACCCAGTCAAACGATCTCTCTGTCGTGGGACGTCTCTGGGACCTCACCAACGTCCGGTACGTGATCGGGTCGCGCGCCATCGGACCCGAGCTCGACCGCCTTTTCGCGAAGGGACAGCCGGTCTTTCGGCCGGCCTTCGGATTCGATCTCGCCCCTAAGCCGGGCGCCGCCGCCGGCGGGGTGACTCTCGACGACATCACGGCGGTCCCGAACGCCACAGGCCAGTATGCTGTCTTCGAGAACACCCGCGCCCTGCCCCGGGTCCGACTGTTCACCCGCTGGGAGTCCGTGACGAACGACATCGCCGCGGTCGAGCGACTCAAGGACCCATCCCTCGACATCGGCACCACCCTCGTCCTCGACACGCCCACGACATCGATCCAGCCCTCGCCGACCGCCCCAGTCGCGACCGCATCGATCCGGAAATGGTCCCCCACCCGGATCACAGTAGGGACCGAATCCTCCGCGGCGGGGATCCTGATGCTGAACGAGCGGTGGCATCCCGACTGGCAGGTGTCGGTGGATGGGGTTCCCGCCGAACTGCTCCGGGCGAATCTCCTGATGCGTGCCGTCGCCGTGCCTTCCGGATCCCACACAGTCGAGTTTCGCTATGGCCCGACCATGACACCGCTCTGGATCACCCTGAGCGCATTCGGTGTCGCACTCGCCTTAGGGGTCGGACTCGTCCTCCAGGACAGCGCCACACCATCGAAGCGGTGATCGGGGAACCCCACGGGTGAATCCCCTCTCCAGCATCGTCGCAGCCGTCGTCCCGGTCTTCCTCCTGGCCGGGATCGGCGTGCTGCTGCGTCGACGCCAATGGCTCACACCAGAGGCCGATGCCAGCCTGATGCGGCTCGTCGTGTCGGTCCTCACCCCGGCCCTGGTCTTCCATGTGGTCCTCGGGAACCAGGCCCTCCGACAGGTCGAGAACCTCTTCATGGCCCCCCTTTTGGGATTCCTGGAGGTGGCGATCGGGGTCGGGATCGCCTGGCTGTTCCGTCGTGCGAGCGGACTGGCCACCGAGTCGAGCCAGCGCACGTTCGCCGCGGTTACGGGGATCCAGAACTTCGGCTATGTGCCGCTGCCGCTCGTGCTGACCCTGTTTCCAGGGGATGCCGCCGGGATGCTGTTCGTCCACAACCTCGGGGTGGACATCGCCATGTGGACCGTCTGCCTCGTCGCCCTTGGCCATGCCCGCATCCATGAATGGCGCCACCTCCTGAATCCCCCCGTCGTGTCGATCGTGGCCGCCGTGGGCCTCAACGCCGTCGGAGCACGACGCTGGATTCCGGATTCGTTGCTGGCGACTGCCCAGATGCTCGGGGCCTGTGCCTTCCCTCTGGGGATCGTGCTGATCGGTGCGACCATCGCCGACTCCGGCGCGGCACTGCGCCAGCGGATCGACCTCCGCACCATCCTGTGGTCGTCGCTGGTCCGCCTGGGACTGATGCCCCTGCTCATCCTCGCCGCGGCCTGGCTGCTTCCGGTTGAACCCGAACTCAAGCAGGTGCTGGTCGTGCAGGCGGCCATGCCCGTCGCGATCTTCCCGATCGTCCTCGCCCGTCTCCACGGCGGGGATCCCCTGACCGCGGTCCGGATCGTGGTGGGATCCAGCCTCCTTGGACTCGTCACGATTCCCCTCTGGTTGAAGCTGGGACTCCGCCTGCTGGGCGGCTGAGGACATCGCCGCACCCGCGTGGCGCGATGCGCCCCCGGTTCCGATGCCGTGCGGACCGGGATTGCCAGCACCTGTCTCGGCGCTTCCCCATTCCCTCTCCCCCGCTCTAGCCTTGCGTCGGAACACCCACCCGCATGGCCACCATCGCCGTCCTCGGAACCTTCGACACCAAGGGGGAAGAACACGCCTACGTGGCCTCCCTCATCCGCGCACGCGGACACCACACGTTGCTCATCGACGTCGGGATCCTCGACGCCCCGGGTGTCCCGCCGGACATCGCCCGGACCGAGGTCGCCGCGGCTGCCGGAGTCGATCTGGCGGCATTGGTGACCCGACGCGATCGGGGTGAGTCCGTCGCGGCGATGACCCGTGGGGCGCCGTTGCTCGTGTCCCGGCTGCAGCAGGAGGGGCGGATCGATGGCCTCATCTCCCTCGGCGGTGGTGGTGGCACGGCGATCGGCACCGCGGCGATGCGGGCGCTCCCGATCGGATTCCCGAAGCTCATGGTCTCCACCCTGGCCAGCGGCAACACCGCGCCGTACGTCGGAGTGAAGGACATCGTCATGATGCCCTCGGTCGCGGATGTGGCCGGACTCAACCGTTTGTCGCGCAAACTCCTTGCCCAGGCGGCCGGGGCGATCTGCGGGATGGTCGAGACCCAGGTTCCCGTCGCCGCCTCGGACCGCCCGGTGATCGTCGCCTCCCAGTTCGGCAACACCACGCCGTGCGTCACGCGGGCTCGAGCGCTTCTTGAGGCTGCCGGCTATGAGGTCCTGATCTTCGCCGCCACCGGCACCGGCGGACGCACCCTCGAGTCGCTGGTCGAAAGCGGCCTGGTGTCGGGGGTTCTCGACATCACCACGACGGAATGGGCCGACGAGCTGGTGGGCGGGGTCCTGACCGCGGGCCCGACGCGCTGCGAGGCTGCGGCCCGCACCGGTGTCCCCGCCATCGTCACTCCCGGGTGCCTCGACATGGTGAACTTCGGCGAGCCGGCGTCCGTGCCGTCGCAGTTCTCGGGACGCCGCTTCTATCATCACAACGCCCAGGTAACCCTGATGCGGACGACACCTGAAGAGAACGCCGAGCTGGGACGGATCCTGGCCGGGAAGTGCAATCTGTCGACCGGTCCGATCACGGTGGTGTTTCCGCTCGGGGGGATCAGCGTGATCAGCGCGCCCGGACAGCCCTTCCACTGGCCCGAGGCGGATGCCGCCCTGTTCGGCGAGTGGCGTCGACACCTGCGTCCGGACATCCGGGTCGTGGAACACCCGGGCAACATCAACGACCCCGCCTTCGCCGACCTTTGCGTGGAGGAGCTGCTGCGGAACCTCGCCCTGGCTCGGAAGGCCTAGTGCACCGGGCTGTCGACCCGGGGTTCCGCACGGTCGGATGGGCTGTGCGACCGTGTCGGAACCGCTAAAACCCCTTGCCCGGAACGCCCTCCCCGTTTACCTACATCGCCCGCGGTTGCCAGCGTAGCTCAGCGGTAGAGCAGGGGACTCATAAGCCCTTGGTCGGAAGTTCGATTCTTCCCGCTGGCACCACCCTTCTCCCCCAGACTCCTGCGTCGGAAACGCAGGAACGGTGCTAACGCCGGGTGCCAACACTCCCATGAGGTCCAAGGCCCCCAGCGTGAACCGAACTCCCGGTCTTGTCGGACGTCCCTCCAGGAAACGGAGGCGTGCAACCCTTGCGGACCGAGTCCTTCCTTGATCTCACGACTTCCGTGCCCCGAACCTCCAGACACCGCATGACTCTTCTCGACTCCCTCAAGCAGTACACCGTGGTGGTCGCCGACACCGGCGACATCGAGGCCATCGCCAAGGCCAAGCCTCAGGATGCTACGACCAATCCGTCGTTGATCCTGGCCGCGGCCCAGATGCCGCAGTACCGCGGGCTGATCGACGAGGCCGTGGTGTATGCCAGGAACGAGGGTCGGAGCCCGGCGGAACGGATGACGATCCTCATGGATCGGCTGTTCGTCCGTTTCGGGATCGAGATCCTGAAACACATTCCCGGACGGGTCTCCACGGAGGTCGACGCAAAACTGAGCTTCGACACCCATTCCACGCTCCTGAAGGCCCGGCAGCTGATCGGCTACTACGAGTCGGCCGGCATTCCGCGCGATCGCATCCTGATCAAGATCGGCAGTACCTGGGAGGGCATCCGGGCGGCCGAGCAGCTTGAGAAGGAGGGTATCCACTGCAACCTCACCCTGCTCTTCAGCTTTGCCCAGGCGGTTGCCTGCGCCGAGGCGGGCGTGACCCTCATCTCGCCGTTCGTGGGACGCATCTACGACTACTACCGGAAGGAAAAGGGTGCGGAGATCCCGCCCGACCAGGACCCCGGGGTCGCCTCGGTCACCCGGATCTACAACTACTACAAGAAGTTCGGCTATCGCACCCAGGTCATGGGCGCCAGTTTCCGCCGGGTCGAGCAGATCACCCGGCTGGCCGGTAGCGATCTCCTAACGATCAGTCCCGACCTCATCGCCGCCCTGGCGGCGTCCACCGGGGAGCTTACCCCTGCCCTGACGGTTGCCGGAGCCCAGGCCTCGGGTGGAGAGCGGCTCCATCTCGACGAGAAGGCCTTCCGTTGGCTGCACAACGAGGACGCCATGGCGACCGACAAGCTGGCGGAGGGGATCCGCCGCTTCAATGCCGACGCCCGCAAGCTTGAGGAATTCCTCGGCAGGAACGTGGGCCTGTAGAGTTCAGCCCTCCCAGTGTGCCCGGGCACCCCCACCGGCATTCCCACTCAAGTTCACAGGAATGACACGGTACCGTCCCGACCCCGAGTGGGTGTTCCCGCCTCCAGTGATGCAGGTCACTGGCTCACACACCGCACAACACCGCATCACCCACCACCCGGCAGGACGTCTCCCACCGCTGAAGGCCCTCAACTTCCCTTGCCTCCCCGTCCTCCGGTCCGTCTCAATGGGGGCCGTATGAAGGCCGCCGTGTTCCGCGCCCAAGGATCCCTAGAGATCGATGACGTCGCCAAACCCACCCCTCGTGCCGGTGAGGCGCTGGTCCGGATACAGGCTGCGGCGCTGAACCACCGGGACCTGTGGATTCGCGGTGGGCAGTATCCTGGACTCCACTTCCCGGTCATCCCGGGATCCGACGGTGCCGGCTACGTCGCCGAGGTGGGCCCCGGGGTGGAGGCCTCCTGGATCGACCGCGAGGTGGTCATCAACCCCTCGTTCGACTGGGGACATCATGAGTCGGCCCAGGAACCCCGGTTCACTATCCTCGGCATGCCGAGGGACGGCACCCTGGCGGAATACGTGGCCGTCCCTGTGTCCCAGCTCGCCCCCAAGCCGTCGCACCTGAACTGGCACGAGGCCGCCGCCCTGCCCCTGGCGGGTCTGACCGCCTACCGGGCCGTCTGTGTCCGGGCACGCCTCCAGGCCCACGAGAAGGTTCTGATCACCGGTGTCGGCGCCGGCACCGGCCTCTTCGCCCTCCAATTCGCCGTGGCGATCGGCGCGGTCCCGTTCGTCACCTCCGGCAGCGTGGCGAAGCTCGATCGCGCCAAGCAGTTCGGGGCGCGTCACGGCGCCCTGTACAACGTCTCCAGCTGGGCCAAGGAATTCGGGGACCACTACGGTCCATTCGACGTGATCATCGACAGCGCCGGCGGCCCCGGATTCGGCGACCTCGTGGACATCGCAGCCCCGGGCGGTCGCATCGTCTTCTTCGGTGCCACCCGTGGGAATCCCCATGAGATTCCGATGCGCAAGGTCTTCTGGAAGCAGCTCAGCCTGCTGGGCACCACCATGGGCAGCCCTGCCGACTTCGCCGCGATGCTGGACCTGGTCAACGGCAAGGCCATCCACCCTACGGTCAGCCACATGTTCCCGCTCGACCAGATCGGCGCCGCGTTCGACCTCCTCCAGGCCGGTACCCAGTTCGGTAAGGTCGTAGTGACGCTGTGACCCAGCCGCCAAACGCAGTTCATGGGGCACGACCGTCCTGACAGGGTCCTTCGGCCCTTCGCTGCCCGGCGCTCCGTTCGGGAGACGGTTCAGGTTCCGGTTGATCTGGTGACAGGGCATGGGAAGGGTTGGCGTTCGTGACACGCCCCGAGTGCCAGGCCAACACCCGCAGCTGCTCTGCCAGAGCGATCCTCTGGATGCTCACGTGGCTCGGGCTCGGCTGGGCGCTGACCGCTGAACACCCGTTATGAGATGGAGACCAGCCCTCGACTCGACGGCTCGACCGAGCGCGAACGGACGCCGATCCTCGCCACCAACGCTGTCCAGAGACTCTGGTTCCTGTCCTCCCAGCCCGTGCGCTTCTTCCAGCTGCGCCGGGTTCCTTGAGGATCGGCCGGGGTGGCGGGAACCGTCGACGGCTCCGGAGGAATCCGACGGGGAACCGGAATTCTTGCCGACACCGTCGCGATTCCGGGTAGGTTGCCGGGGTTGAAACTCGAGATCTTCACCCTCTGTGAATCTGCCGCAGACTACGGCGGCAAGCTCTGCATCCTCGGCGGTTTCGACCGCATCCACTCGGCGGAGGTTCCGCTGGTGCTGCCCCGCTGCTCTGTCGTGGCCCGACTCCGGGTCCATCGGATCGAGGAGGGCGACCATAAGCTTCGGATGACCATCGCCGACGAGGACGGCAAGAGCATTGTCCCAGGTGTGGAGGCCCAGGTCTCGGTCCGCTTCCTTCAGGAACTCAACAGCGCGACCGTCAACCTGATCCTCCAGGTCAACGGACTGAAGCTCGAGCGCCACGGGGAGTACACGATCGACCTCGCCGTGGACGGCATCCATCAGGGATCCCTACCCCTCTACTTCAGCCCTCCGCCCCAGCCCCAGCCTGGATCTGGACAGGCCGCGGTCTGATCTCTGGAGCCTCGACTGGCACAAGAACTGGGTGACGCCCGCGAGGCGTCCAGGCAAATAGCGGCTGGGCAACCCGCACCCCCGGCTGGTTGGATTCCGGGATGAACCTCGATCCTTTCGTCGCCGCGCTTCATGAGCTGAGCCGGATCAGTGGCGATGTCATCCTGCCCCACTACGGCCGAGTCGGGCTCGGCGTGGAACACAAGGCCGACCAGAGCCCGGTCACCATCGCCGACCGCGACGCGGAACTGGCGATGCGACGCTGGATCGAGGCGCGGTTCCCGGACCACGGCATCCTCGGCGAGGAACATGGCACGGTCCGGCCCGACGCCGAATTCGTCTGGGTCCTCGACCCCATCGACGGCACCAAGTCCTTCATCACGGGCGTGCCGCTCTTCACGACATTGATCGGACTCCTCCACGAGGGACGCCCCCTCCTGGGCGCGATCCACCAGCCCGTGCTCCGACAGTTGATGATCGGCGACGGACGCCAGACCACCCTGAACGGATCCCCCGTGCGGGCGCGGCCGACCGTTAATCTGTCGCAAGCCACCCTGGTGACCAGCGATCCCCTCCTGCCGATCCGACATCAGAATCCCCAGGGCTATGCGGCACTGTGTAATCGGGTGCGGCTCTACCGGACGTTCGGCGATGGCTATGGCTATATGCTGGTGGCGAGCGGCTGGGCGGACCTGATGATGGATGCCGTCATGAACGCCTGGGATCTCCTGCCGCTCGTGCCCTGCATGACCGGTGCGGGGGTTCGGATCACCGACTGGCAGGGCAAACCCCACTCTGGACTGGGAGAGACGTCGGCGGTGGCGTGTCGCCCTGAGCTCCACGGTGAAGTCATCCGGATCCTCAATCCGGGATGAGGATCGGGACGGGAGATGGGGTATGGACCCGTTCGCTCCTGCTTTTGCGATTGAAGTGGTTTTGAACCGCGTGGTTTCTTGAATCTGATCATGTCCTCCGGATCCCCGCCCACGGAACCCAGCACCACCGACCTCCGAGGCCGCGTGGTCTGGCTCCCCGGCCGGCTCGTCTCCCTCGATGCCCTTCGGGGATTCGACATGCTCTGGATCCTCGGGGGCGACTCGATCGGCGGGGCCATGGCCGGTCTCAAGGCCGGGCCGGTGGCCGCAGGGGTTGCCCGACAGCTGGACCACGTCCCGTGGGAAGGGTTCCGATTTTACGACCTGATCTTCCCCCTGTTCGTCTTCATGGTGGGCGTCTCGATCGTGTTCTCCATGACGCGGCTGATCGCGAAGGAGGGCAAGGACCAGGCGTTCCAGCGGATCCTCAAACGCGGGGTCCTGCTCTATGTCCTCGGGATCCTGGTCTACAACGCCGACCACCATGATTTCGTGTGGAAGACCGTCGACGACGTCCGACTGATGGGGGTCCTCCAGCGGCTCGCCCTCTGCTATCTGATCACAGGAGTCCTGTTCCTCGTCTGCCGCCTGCGGACCCTGGTGGGGATCACCGTTGCGATTCTTCTCGGCTACTGGGCGCTGCTCACGTTCGTTCCCGCTCCCGGACGGGCCTCGGTGTCGTTTGACGAGGGTCAGAACATCGTGAACTGGGTCGATGCCCATTATCTGCCGTTCCGGAAGTGGGATGGCGACCATGATCCGGAGGGCCTACTGAGCACCCTGCCGGCGGTGGCCTCGTGCCTGATCGGCATCTTCGCCGGGATGTGGATGGTCCGGCGGGAGGTCCCGGATCTCCGGAAGCTTCGGATGCTCTTGGCCGCAGGCGTGGCCCTCCTGGTGTTGGGCTACGGCGGAGGCCAGTTCTCGCCCATCATCAAAAAGCTCTGGACCCCGACGTACATCCTCGTGGCGGGTGGATGGAGCCTGCTGCTCCTCGGGCTGTTCTTCTGGGTCATCGACATCCGGGGCTGGCAGCGGTGGGCCCGGCCGTTCGTCTGGATCGGGATGAATCCCATCACCCTCTACCTGCTGGTGCATGTCATGAGCTTCGACGACATTGCGTCCAACCTGGTGGGAGGTCCCGTGGCTTCGGCCCTCGATGCACGGATTCCCGGACTCGGGGGCGTTGGTGTCTCTGTCGTGGGCATCGGTCTCTGTCTGGCCCTCGCCCGGTTCCTGTACCTCAAGAAGCTGTTCCTCCGCCTGTGAGCACCTCCCGCCGACGCCCTCCCGCCCGCAACCGCGGCCCAGCACAGCCCGAGGGGCGTCTCCTCTCCGTCGATGCACTGCGGGGGTTCGACATGTTCTGGATCGCCGGCGGCAGTCTGGTCGTCGGAGCCCTCGACAAGGGGCTCGGCAATCCGGTGGTCTCGCTGATCCGGCAGCAGCTCACCCACGTCCCGTGGGATGGTTTCCGGTTCTACGACCTCATCTTCCCCCTCTTCGTCTTCCTCGTGGGGGTCTCGATTGCTCTGGCCATACCCAGGAGCCTTGAACACCGCGGCAGGGCCGCCACGGTGCGGCACATCCTCACCCGCGGCGTCCTCCTGTTCGTCATCGGCCTCGTCTACTCCGGAGGGATCTCGGATGGATGGGAGGAGGTCCGATGGCTCGGGGTCCTGAACCGCATCGCGATCTGCTACACGATCACCGCACTCCTCTTCACCGTCCTCCCCGTTCGGGCCCTCGTGCCGCTTGCCGTCGCCGGACTGGTCGGCTATTGGGCGATCCTGGCCTTTGTTCCCATTCGGGACATCACGCTCGAGAAGGGGGCGATCACCCGTCTCGCCACGAAACGCGGTGAGACGAATGTCGTCCGGCTCTACGAGACCACCACAAACCACGTACGGGGCCGGTTCCTGCCCGGACAGAATGTCGCCCACCACTTCGACTTCGAGCACCTGCCGGGAAGGCGCTATGACACCTACTGGGATCCGGAGGGCATCCTGAGCACGCTCCCGGCCGTCGTCTCCTGTCTCATCGGACTCTTCGCCGGAGTCTGGCTGGTGGGAGGATCAACGTCCTCCACCGGGGGCTCCCGGACGTTTGGACTCCTCCTCTCCGGATTCCTTCTCGTGGTGCTCGGGATGGCGTGGTCGATGCACCTCCCCATCATCAAGAAGATCTGGACCTCCTCGTTCGTACTGGTGACCGGAGGCTACAGCCTGATGCTTCTCGGGCTCTTCCATCAGACGATCGACGTCTGGGGCTGGCGGCGGTGGTGCGAACCCTTCATCTGGATCGGCTCCAACGCCCTCACGATCTATCTCGCCGCGCGCTTTCTGGGATTCGGGAACCTGGGCCAACGGATCGCCGGTGGACCGATCCGGTCCCTCTTCGGCTCCTTCGGAGATGTGGTGGTGGCCCTTGTCTCGGTCACCCTGCTCCTCGCCTTCGCACGGTTCCTGTACCAGCGGAGGGTCTTCATCCGGCTCTGAGCTGGTCCGATCCGGCCCCGTTTGCCATGCACCTCGAGGTCCGCGGTCTCCGCAAGCAGCTGGGCGGAACGACGGTCCTTCGGGACGTCGGGTTCCAGGTCGGCGACTCCGAGCGGTTCTTCATCCTGGGCCCCAGCGGGAGCGGCAAGACCACCCTGCTCCGGCTCCTCGCCGGTTTCCTCGAGCCCGATGCGGGGGATATCCTGATCGACGGTCGTTCCATCCTCGGCATTCCAGCCCATCGGCGGCCCATTGCCCTGGTGTTCCAGCAGCCAGCGCTCTGGCCCCACCTCACCGTCGGGGACAATCTGGGATACGGTCTCGATGTCCGTGGCGTCACCGGGGCCGAGCGAAAACGCCGGATCGCCGAAGCCCTGTCCCTCGTGCGGCTCGAGGGCTTCGAGGATCGACGGCCAACGGAACTCTCCGGCGGACAACAGCAGCGGGTCGCCCTCGCCCGGGCCGTGGTCATCCGCCCCGGGATGCTCCTCCTCGACGAGCCCCTCTCCCACCTCGACCCCCCGCTCCGTCGGGGACTCCGTGAGGAGCTCGTAGGAATCCAGCGGACGCTTGGGATCCCAGTGGTCTGCGTCTCCCACGACCGCCAGGACGCCCTCTCAATCGCCCACCGAATCGCTCTACTCAACGAGGGCTCCGTCCTCCAGGAGGGTCCGCCGTCGGACCTGTTTCTCCACCCCGCAACCCCGTTTGTCGCTGACTTCCTGGGGGAGATGAACTGGTGGTCCGGGACCATCACAGCCCGGGGGACCGATGGACTCGAGGTCGGGTCGCCTCTCGGTGTCCTGCAATCCTCGTCCGACATCCCCTCCGAAGTCGGCTCACCGGTCCGGATCGGCATCCGCCCGCGCGATCTCCACCCGCTCCAGGCGGGTCCCAACACCCTTTCCGGAACGGTCCTGGAGACCGTTGGAGCGGGTGAACATGACGAATCGGTCATCCAGCTGGCGTCAGGAGCCCGGCTTCGTTGGCATCATCTGACGGGGCCTCGACGCGTGCGCGCGGGCGACGCGATCACACTCGGGATCGACGCGGAACACGTGCTCCTGTTCCCGGCGGCCTGACTCTCCGGTCCCCGTCCTGCGGAACCCAGGAAGCAATCTGGGGCCCGACCGCAGCCGGGGCCACACCCTGCGAAACCCGCCCGGAAAGCTGGGTTGCGTGAGCGGTGGTTGCCTCCACAGGAATCCCAAAGCCGGTCGATCCATCACGGCAGGAAGGGTCCTTCCCGGTGTCGCGACGCACTTCCGGCGGATTCCCACAACAGTGTCCAGGGATCGTTTGGAGCCAGGGTTTGGATGGCGTTCCGAGCCTGAATTCCGCCCCGTGCCAGGCTTTGGAGGATGACCGTCTTGTAAGCTGGAATCGGGGGCGGTGTTTCAACCGATCACGACGCGTTGGAGGGCGTCTGACTGGGCAATGAACGAGGTGAACCCACTGGAACCTCGCGAAGCCAAGACAGGAAATCAACCGACATCACCATGACACTCATCGCCTCCAAGATCGCCCTCCCGACGACAACCCCACGCCGCACGATCGTCCCGACCCGGAAGCCCGCACCCATGGCGGGTCCGATCGGACGGCGTCCCACGGCTGCCCTCCCCGGCACAGCCGGCCATCCCCGCTCCAAGGCCGCGGCCCCGACCGTGGAGCCCACCCGGCCCCTCTCGATCTCGGTGCCCCGGTCCGACGTCGAACCGGCCCCGGCCGCCACCCGGGACCGGGACTCGAGGAGCCTCGCCCGCGACGGTGAGCTGAACCTCCGGCGGTATCTCCGCGAGATCAGCGACACGCCGCTGCTCACCCTCGAACAGGAGGGCCTCCTCGCGGCACGGATCCGCAAGGGCGACGCGGAGGCCCGCGACCGCATGATCCGATCCAACCTCCGGCTCGTGGTGAAGATCGCGAAGGACTTCGATGGCATGGGCCTGCCCCTGCTGGACATGATCAACGAGGGCAACATCGGCCTGATGCGGGCGGTGGAGCGGTTCGATCCGCGCAAGGGGGCAAAGCTCTCGACCTATGCGGCCTGGTGGATCAAGCAGGCCATCAAGCGAGCCCTCGCCAACCAGGGGAAGACCATCCGGCTCCCCGTCCATCTCGTCGACCGCGTCGCGAAGATCCGTCGGACCGCCAACCGCCTCCACGAGGAACTCGGACGCGAGGCGACCGATGCCGAGATCGCGGAGGCCCTCGGCATGACCCGAGAACGCGTCACCGAGCTCGTCACCGCCAGCTACAGGCCAGCCTCGCTCGATGCGCCCATGGGTGATGATGCCGAGACCCAGCTCCAGGACATCGTCCCCGACGAGAACGTCCAGACCGCTTACGAGGACTACGAGGCCCAGACTCGGCTTGAGCTGCTGCGCGAGCTGGTCGACGAGCTCGACGAGCGGGAACTCACCATCATCCGTTACCGGTACGGACTGGATGGCGGACCGGAGCGCACGCTCGAGGAGGTCGGAAACCGGTTCGGAGTCACCCGGGAACGGATCCGCCAGATCCAGGGCACCGCCCTCGCGAAGCTGCGTCGGATGATGGAGCGGCGCGACACGATCCTCGATCCCGACATGGAAGCGTTCCGCCAGGAGCTGGGCCGGTCACGACTGCACGGACGTGGCCTCGCAGGCTGCCGTTGCGGCTCCCGTCCACTCGTCTGAGGTACGGTCCACACCCCGGCCGACAGGGCTGGGGTGTGGACTTTTCCATCGCCCTGTTCAGATTCACCGGGTGTCACCGGTGCGGAACACTCCACCTCCCCCCGACACCAGAATCACAGCGGTGGTCCGCCGGTTCTGGTGGCCCGTGTACGCCGGGTTCAGGGACGGGGGGCATCCGCCGGAGACCAGCCTCCACCACTGCCTCGCGTTGGTCGGCTCAGAACCCGACCGGATCCTCCAGGGTCTCCGACAGCCCCACTCCCGCGGGCGGCTAAGGTGCTGGATGGAGAACGAGATCCAAAACGCCCTGCATGGACGCCCGCCCGCCTTCGAGTCCGCCCCTCTCGGGCAGGACCCCATCCCGGTCACCTTCGAAGAGGCCCAGTCGCGTGAGCCCATGCGGCTCATGACGCGGTCCTCCCAGGAGGATCCACGCCCCGCATTCCATCAACGATGGGCGCTGGTGCTGCTCGAGACCACGCTGACGCAGCTCATGGAGTCCACCAGCGATCCGATCGTGGGACTGGAGCGTGAAGAGCTTCTGGGTTACCTCGATCGTCCGCTGCCATCGGGACCCTCCAACGACTTCGGGGGCTGGATCCGAAGCCCACAGATCCTGGGTCTGAAGCAGAGGTTCTGGTCGGGCCTGCGGGAAGCCGTCAACACGACGATCACCGATCCCCGGATCCTGGAGATCGAGCTCCTCGAACTCTTCCCGCCGCGATGAACCCACCGGACCGCTGCCCCGAATGCGGAGGCCCCAAGGACCCCGCGATGCTGCGGGGACTCTGCCCGACCTGTCTGGTGCGGTGGACCCGGAGTCCTCAGCTTCCGGGAGATCTCCAGGACTCGATCTGGGTCTGGGATGGCAAACCGGGGGCACGGATCCAAGGGTATGAGCTGGGAGAGGAGATTGGGCGGGGAGGTTCCGGGATCGTCTACCGGGCCCGCCAGGTGAGTCTGGACCGTGCCGTGGCGGTCAAACTTCTCATCGAAGGCCCCTTCGCCCACCCCGATCAGGTGGACCGGTTCCGACTCGAGGCCAAGGCGGCGGCGGCGCTCGAACACCCGTCCATCGTCTCCGTCCACGAGATCGGGGAGGCGGACGGGCGGGTCTTCTACAGCATGGCCCTCATCGAGGGCCCCACCCTCGAGAAGGTCCTCGACCGCTTCTGCCTCCCTGCGACCCGTCAGCGATGCCTCGACAAGGGCATTGAGTCTGTACGGATGCTCCAGGATCGGCAGCGTGAGATAGCGCGGTTTCTGTCGGAGGCCGCGCGCGCGGTGGACCATGCCCACCAGCACGGAGTCCTTCACCGGGACCTCAAGCCGGGCAACATCCTTATCGCTGAGGGGGATCGCCCGATGATCACCGACTTTGGCCTCGTCTGGGTCGCAGGGTCGCAGCACCGCAGGGAGGACTCCGGGAGGATCCATGGAACTCCCAGCTACATCGCACCCGAGCTCACCTGGGACCCCGGACGATCCAGCGTGGCCTGCGATGTCTATGCCCTGGGTGCAATTGGCTACGAACTCGTGACCGGCGAGCCCCCGTTCGAGGCGGGCAACCCGCTGGAGACGCTGCTTCGGATCCGGAATGGCCATCTCACGCCCCCGCGCGATCTTGAGCCCTCGCTGGACCCGGATCTCGAGGCCATCCTCCTCCGGTGTCTGGAGGCCACTCCGTCCCGGCGCTACACGACCGCCGGGGACCTTGCCGACGACCTCGACCGCTTCGCACGGGGCGAAGTGGTGCGGGCCCGCAATCCAGGCTGGTTCCGGATGGGACGGCACTGGGCCATGAAGCATCCATGGATCGTCACGGGCACCTCTCTGGCGGTCCTGGCCCTCGTGGCCGTGGCGGTCGTCTCATGGGTAGTCGCGGAGCGGCGCGACATCGAACGGAGGCGGTCCGAACTCGCGAGCCAGAAGCTCAGGAGCGATCTGGAGGAATCGGTGATCGCTCGGCTCCAGGCGGAGCGTCTCTCGGGATTCCATGGCGATCGCGCCTCCATCCTGGAGGGGCTCCGTCAGCTCCACGCCGCACGGTCAAACCCCAGGATCGTCGACGAGGCGATCGCCCAGCTGGCCCGCGTCGAGATGCCAGCACCGCAGCATCTGCACGCCCGGCTCCATCCCGGGGCCCCGACGGCCCTCACCCCGGATTTCCAGACCCGTCTCGAAGCCGACGCGCGGGGACGTCTCATCGCCACGGACCAGCGGACCGGAACCCGCCTGTGGGAGTGGTCCGACGGCAAGTCCACACCCTTCCTCGAGCTGCACCCCTCCCCCGATGGATGGCACTTCATCGCGATCCGGAAGGGCCGGGCCACCCTGCTGGAATGGCCCACGCCAAACGCCATCGCCGAGATTCCGGTCATGGATATTGTTGGATTCGGCCCCGACGGAGACTGGTTTCTTGTGCTGGACTCGGAGCGCCATCTGGACCGCTATGAGACCCGCACGGGACGCCATCTGGGGCGCCTCCCCGTAGGATCTGTCCATGCCGGCAACATCGCCATCTGTCCGGATTCCACTCAGACACTGATCGCCATCACCGGAAACAGATGGATCCGGATCATCGACTGGTCCACCGGAGCACTCGTCGTCAGCCGCACCAATGAGCACCAGAACGGGATTGTCTGCTGGGTCGGGGACTGGCTGGTGCACCTCATCGATGGCACCCGGATCGTGGGCCACAACCTCCAGTCGGGCCGGCAATACATCATTGGACAGTTCACGAGTCCGGTGATGACCCTGCGCCCCGTCCCCCGGCACAACCAGATCGCGGCGACGACCGCCTCAGGAGAGTCCGGGCTCTTCGATCTCGACCTGCGAACCCGGATCCTCGGGTTCCAGAACATGGAACCCCTCCAGTTCAACGCCGACGGCAATCAGGTGATGGTCGCTGTCCAGGACTCTTGGGCCACCGTGTCATGCCACTCCTCGGAGATCCTCGTATCGCTGTTCCCGGCCGACAGCGGCCAGGATCCGATCCGTGCCCTAGGGTTCTCCCCGAGCGGGGACACCCTCCTCGTCACCAAGCAGGCGGGGGTTCACCTGATTCCCCTCGGAGAGAATCGCGATCCAGGATTCCTGCCCGCCATGGGAGCCATCCAAGCCGCATGGGTCGGGGATACGAATGAGATCGCCGTCCAGACCCGGGGATCCATCCGATGGCACGGCCTGAAGCCCGGGACACTCCACCCCCGGCCAGAGCCCATCCACGTCTGGGACTATCCCGGCACCGGATGGATGGAGCCGGGGGGGCTCTGTTCGTCCACGCCCAGTCTGATGGTGATACGACCCGACTCCCGGCTTGAGGAGATCCACCTGGGCCAACGGAAGACCCTTCGGATCATCGAGGATGCACGCCTGAAGGGGGCCCGCTCCGTCGGGCACTCCGGCGAGGAGATCCTGTTTGAGTCCCGCAAAGGGGGAATGGTCGGCTCCCTCAATGGTCTCCTCGACCGGATCGGCCAACGTCCGGACGAGCGGATCTCAGGGTTCCAGTTCTCGCCGGATGGAACGTCACTTCTGCTCAGTAGCGGATCCCAATTCCGTCTGATCCCAACGGACGGTCGAACAGCCCAGTGGTCGCAGAACTTGGGAAAGATCATCGGCGGGGGCGAGCGGGTGATCGCGTGGAGCCCGGATTCAAAGCACGTCGGGCTCGTGACGGGGCCCGACCGGATCGGGATCTTCCGGGTCCGCGACGGAAACCGGATCGCCCAGCTGACCCATTCCTTCGACATCCACGTTACCGCCATGGCGTTCAGCCCAGGAAACCGATGGATCGCCATCGGTCTCGAGAACGGAAGCCTCCATCTCTGGGACCTCCACCGCCTCCGGAACGAGCTCCAATCCCTCGCAGTCCCGATCGATGGCGAGATGGCATCGACCCCGTCCGTTCAGGAGACGGGAGGGAGACCTGGCGGGAGACGTTGGGCCCGGACCGGGATCCGGCTCGGTCCGACGCCGGTGATCGTGCCGGGACGGGACCCCCGCTGCACCCCGGCCCAGCTCGATCTGGGGCCGCGCCGAGACGGGATTCTTCCCTCGCGCGTCCTGGATTCGCCAGGGGATCAGGGGAGCCCGCACGGGTTTGTGATCCACGACGGGACCCCCTTCGATGCGCGCTGGGCGATGTGGATCGATTCCCGGGTGGCCCAGCTCAATATCGAGCCGGCAATTCCCCTCTTCACAAACCCGCTGGATGGAGCGGCGATCCACCAGGTCCACCTGCTGGCCAACGTCAACTTCGCACCGACCTCCGTTCGACGTCCCGTCGAGCTCGCACGCCTCCGCCTCCGGTACAAGAACGGACCTCCGGTCGAGTTCCCGATCCGGCTCGGCATCGAGGTCGAGGACCTCTGGTCCCAGGACGACGAAAAAGCTCAGCCCCGGGTTGCCTGGCGCGGCATGGATTCCAGCGCCGAGATGTCCGGACGCTGGGTTCAGCTCTATCACGTCGCCTTCGTGAACCCCCACCCCGACCGGCCGGTGGAGGCCCTCGAAATCCAGTCCTCGATGGCCCTGCCCTCGCTCATTGTCACGGGGATCACTCTGGAGTGACGCGCGTGACCGCCATGGACCCCGTCCATGGCGGTCGCGCGGGGATCCGGCTCACTCGACGAAGATCGTCCGGAAGAACCGGCCGTCCTGATCCCCGATCGGCTGGCTGAACTGGAACTGGCCCGTGAAGGGCCGGTTCGTCGCGATGTTCACCCAGTCCACCAGGTTCACGCTTCCCTGCAGGATCGCCGCCTGCGACGGCGGTCCCCGCACCCCGATCTGCAGTGAGCCGTCGTTGCCCAACGGCGCGATCTGGTTCTCGAACACCACCGTCGGCAGGAACGCCAGCCTCGTCAGATCGCTCTGGAACGCCATCACCCACTCACCCCCGTCCCCGATGGGTAGGTCGACCCGGGCAAACTCCCCCGTCCGCCCTGCATGCGTCAGCACGGTCCGGGCATTCGTCGACACCAGCCCCTGCCCCTCTTTCCACGACAGCTCCAGCGCGCCCTGCAGCCCGGCCGCTCCGGCAAAGGCCACCGGCGCCGGTCCGGCCACTGGCTCCCGATCCAGCCGCAGCCGCAGGATCGACCTCGGCGTCAGCTCCAGGGTCGGGGGTAGGTCGACACGTCCGTCTCCGATCTCCAGGAGCCCGTCATTCAGGAAACGCCACCCGCCGTAGTCGGCAGGGAACCGCAGCTGGGTCTGAGCCGTCGTCAGACGGATGGAGCCCGCGTTCTCGAACAAACCCCACGGGGTGACCCCGTTGTTGTAGTAGGCCGCGGCGACCGGGCCACCGACCTCCAGCACCCCTCCATTGAGGAAGCGGCTAGCACCGCTTCCGTGCAGCGTGCCGGCGGTCCACCGAGTCGTCCCCCGGTTGTCGACTGTCGCTCCGGACGCCAGCACCTTCCCGTCGGGACCACCCATCAGCAGGGTTCCACCGGCGGCGATTGTCTGATGGCCCTGAATCTCACCAGACGTCCATTGAAGCCTTCCCGGGCCAGAGTAGACCGCTTTCCCGAGGATCGATCCGCTGGACAGCTCCAAGGTCCCGCCATCGAGCACGATGTTGCCATCGCACTGGAGCGCCGCCCCATCGACCCGGATCCGACCCGCGCCCCGCACCGTGGTGTTGGTGAACCCCGTGGGCGTCGTCAGACTCAGCGTGCCCGACTGGATGTCGATCGTCCCGGTGCTCGTGAACTCCCAGCCGCCGTAGTCAGGCTCGAAACGCGTCTGCCCCGTCATGCCCCGCTTCTCCATCAGGCCCGTGTTGTGGAACCGGCCCCGCGGGGAAACCCCGTCGTTGTAGTAGGTGAAGCGTCCGTCGCCATACATCAGGAACCGGCCCTCATTCAGGAACAGCGATCCGCCCTGCGCCTTGAACACCCCGCCATCGATCCAGTTTACATTGCCCTGGTTCCGGATCAGTCCTCCGACCAGCAGCCGATCTCCACTCCCATCTAGGGAGAAGATCGCATCCTGGGCCAGCGTCACTGTGGCGGAGATGGCCCCCCCCGACCACCGGACATACCCACCGCCATTGAAAGTGCAGCTGCCCTTCAGCCATCCCGCCCCGAGATCGATCGATCCACCCGGCACCACCCGATGGAGGGCCCCATCGGTCACGATCTCCGCTCCGATCCAGCGCACAGGCCCGGCGAACTCGTTGGTGCCGGTGAAGGTGTACACACCCGACTTCAGGTCGACCAATGTCCACGCGATGTCGCCCACCACCTTGCCGCCCACCCAGCTCCCGCCGCCCGAGAGTTCCAGCCGACCCGTGTCCATGCGGATCGTTCCGGAGTTGTCGAACCGCGCCCCACCGTAGTCCGGTGCCCAGACCGTCGCATTGGTGCCGCCTGTCTTGGCGAAAACGCCCCAATTCCGGAACCCACCCCAAGGCATCACCCCGTTGTTGTAGTAGGTCAGCAGGGTGTCCTCCCGTGCCTCGAAGAGGCCCGTGTTTTCGATGAACGTGTCACCCTGCAGGCGGATGGGACCAGTGCCCGTCCACTGAGCCTGTCCGGCGTTCCGGATCACGCTCCCGGAGACCATCACCTTGTCGCCCGGACCCCGGATCGACAGGTTGGTGACCGCCACATCCAGCGTGCCGCTCACCACCCCCAGCGACCATGCCAGCGTCCCTGGACCGCGGAGGTTTCCCGTCTGGGACACCAGCCGGGCCCCATCCAAGTCCACCGTACCGGTCTCCAGCACGTTGGTGCCCGCCACGGTGGTCGTCCCCGCACGCAGCCGCACGGATCCTGCACCGAGAAAGCGTCCGGGACTCTCCAGCATCGACGTCTCGTTCAGCAAATCCCACGTCCCGCCCTGGATATCGATCGTCCCCTGGTTCACGAAGACCCAACCACCGTAGTCGGGCTGGAGCACGGTGGCTCCCGAGGAACCCGCCACGGGTATCTTCCGCACCACCCCGCCGGGGGTGTTGAGGAATCGGCCACGGGGGATCACCCCGTCGTTGTAATAGGTGAAGCTTGAATGGCTTCGGGCCTCGAAGAGGCCCTCGTTCCGGAAGTCCGAGCCACCATTGGCGTGAAGGACTCCCGCCCCGGTCCAGATCACCGTGCCCTTGTTAAGGACCTGTCCGGCAGCCAGCTCCTTCCTGGCATCTCCGGAGATCTCGGTGTTCAGATCGGCCGACCAGGTTGTGGCCCCCACCACCGCACCGCCCGACCACACATGCGTCCCAGGTCCCAGGATCTCCAGTGTCCCCGTGCTCGACCCCGACGCCTGCTCATAGGTGCCTCCCGATTCAATCACGAAGCGCGCGTTCTCATGAACCAGGGTGCCGCCGGAGTTTCGGACACGCCCGGAGCCGCTGAACGTGGTGGTCCCCTTGAAGACGTAGCGTTCCGAGCTGGCGCCCCAGTCGACTGTCCCACCGTCCACCCGGTATCGACCATCCTGGCTCACACCACCACCGGCTAGGGTGATCTGCCCTCCGTCCACGCGGGTCTCGCCATTGTTGTTGTAGTGGAGGCCGCCGTAGTCCGACGGGAAGGTCAGCGACTCGCTCGGGCCCACGGTCACCCGTCCCGTGTTCTCGAACTCACCCCTGGGCACGACCCCGTCGTTGTAATAGGTCGCCACGACCTGGCCCTGGATGTCGAGCTCACCGCTATTCTCGAACCGGGAGTCACCCGAGGTCCTGAGCGATCCCGCCAACCATTCCGCCCGTCCCCGGTTCCGCACCCGGGCCCGGGTGGCGATGATGTGGTCTCCGCCATCCATCACCAGCCGGGCCTCCGGTCCAATCGTCAGGTCCCCGACCACCATGCCGCCGGTCCACTCGAACGTCCCGGTCCCGGAGAAGGCACCCGCCCCCTTCAGTTCGCCCGAGCGCAGCTCGAGCGTGCCGCCCTCGAGCACGGTGGTGGTTCCCACATGGAGCTGCCGCGTCGAGACCACGCGTCCCATCCCCGAGAGGGTCCCGCCCAGATGGGTTGTCTCATTGAGCAGCTCGATCGATCCACCCTCGCAGCGGATCGCCGCCGAGTTCGTGAAGAACCAGCCTCCGTAGTCGGCCAGAAACCGCAATGTTCCTCCCTCAACCGCAACGGTCCCCTCGTTGCGGAACGTACCCAAGGGCACAACACCATTGTTGTAGTAGAGCATCGAGATTTCCCCCTCGATCGACAGCAGGCCGGTATTCCGGATCACCGAGGCGCCGGATCCGTGGACCATTGACGCCCCACCCCAACGGCTATCGCATTGCAGATCCAAAGTCTTTCCGCCGCCAAGCACCTTGGCGGCGGACGACGCCAATAGGAAACGCGCGCCTGGTTCGACCACCAGGTCGGTGTTCAGGCCTCCCCCGGCCCAGGTGACCAGTCCCTTGGCTGGGATCGTGATCCGCCCACCGTGCAGAGTGCCCCCGGAAATCTGGAGTCCGTGGAGATTCCTTGACCCGGAGAAAGTCGGGTTGCCGGTGGCGATGACGACCGTGTCCTCTGGCTGGGGCACCGTTCCGGTGTCCCAGTTGGCCGGATTGTCCCAGAGTTCGTTGTTGTTGTTGGGATCGTTGTCGAGATAGCTGCCGGCCGTGTAGGCCACGCGGCGGGAGAACTCGACAGTGAACACCGAATCCGTCCGCTTCTCGTTGCCGGCTCCGTCCATCGCGAAGGCGATCACGTTGTAGGCACCATTGGAGAGCTTCCGGGACGGTTCGGTGGAAAGGACCGACGGCAGGTTGCCGCTGCTGGTCCACGTGCCGGAAGCGGCATCGATTGTCACCGGCAGGATTGCCGATCCACCCCCGCCCCACGCGTTGCCGTCCCAAAACTTGCCGTCCTCGAACCGGTAGAGATAGAGCCGCACCTGGGTGATACCTCCCGGGTCCGAAGCAGTGCCGGTGATGGCCGGCAAATTGGTCGCCACAATCCCGTCGACAGGACTGGTGATCGAAACGCTGGGCTCCGACCAGTCCACCGTGAAGAGAACCGAGGTCTTACCGGGAACGGGCGGACTGAGATTGCCGTTCCGATCCCGCGCAAAGACGCTGACCGCATAGAGACCTTGGCGGGCCGAGTCGCTTGGGTGTCCGTCGTGCCCCACGCCTGGAACGGCAGTGAAGATCCAACGGCCGTCGATGACATCCGCCGACAGCTGCACGTCCACGTCATTCGCATCGGTGCCCGATTTCCAGTTCATACCGGTCCAGAAGCTGTCGTCCCGGCTCAGGGTGAAATAAACCCGACCGTTCTGAATGCCGATTCCGTTCCCGTCCGAGGCCGTACCCTGGATGGATCCGAAGCCCGAGATGCGGCTTCGGTGGACGGGATAGGTCATCTCAACCATGGGTGCTTCCCCATCGACGAAGAAGTGTCGAGAAACCCACGCGGATCCATTGTCGGACAGATCCACCGCCCGGGCGTGGACCTGGTAGCCGCCAGCGGCGAGTGAGGGCAACACCACCGACCAGTCCTTTGTTCCGGCGGCCAGGGTCATGTGCCGCGACGCCTCGAACGTGGCGCCGCCCCACCCATTGGCCTTCCAATCCCACCAAGCGATGTCCCCCTGACGGCTCAGCGCCACCCGGATCTCCCGGAGCCCCACGCTGTCGCCGGCGATTCCCGAAACGGCAGGCGTCTCCTTGAGGACCTCATCCAGATTGGGACGCATGATGAACAGGAGAGGAGGTCTGGTATCCGCCGTCACGAAATCGTCCACGATAACATCCCCATCGCGCGCCTCCACCTCCCGTGTCGCCGCCAGAAACGTGGTGCCCGCAAGGTCAACGTTCAGGGTGTATTTTCCGGAGGCCTTGGGGATGCCGGTGAACTCGAATCGGCCTTGCCCATCCGTAAGGACCGGATTGGGCGTGCCACGGTAAGGGGACAACGCCCCCTCGATCCGGACCGAGACGCCCGAAAGTAATCGGCCGGCTGGATCCACGGCACGGCCACGGATCACGAGAGGTGCCCCATACTCGGCCGCCATCGAGGCCTTGTCGCCGGTGCTCAGGTAGAAATCCTGGCCAATTTCCTCGCAGGGCACTCCCGCAATCTTGATCCCGTCCGACCATTTCTCGTTGGGCGGCAGGACCTCCATCGTCAGTTGCCCCTCCTTCTTCGGCCAGGCCCACCGGGGATAGTGCATGAGCGAATCCAGATCATAGTCCGTCTTCATCGAGGCTGCGGGAACCATGACGAAGTTGTGTTTTTGCTCTGGATCGATGTTAGCCCAATGAATCTGGACGAACCGGTCCCGATCAAGTCGGCACTGCTCGTGGACCATACCGAGGGCATGCCCCAACTCATGGGCACAGATGATCTTCGCGGCATCCGAGCTGATGTTGATCGTCTGAGCGCCCCCGATACGCCCCACGAAGGAGTCGTTGACCTGGTTCGTGTTGAACTTGAAGACGATGTAATCCTTCTGGGTGGTCCGCTTCCGGAAATCGAGGCTCGCCACAGCTTGCCATTCCCGCATGGCCTCCTCCACGACCTTCTGGTTGGTGTCCGGAAACCCGGTGTCGAAGACATAGGAGACAACGCCGTTGATCCACTTCATCTGCAACCGGTCGACGAAATCGAAGACCCCGTGAGGTCCGACTCCTCGGCGGCTGTGGGCCACCAGGGCCTCTCTAAATTTTCGGAGGGTCTCGACCTTGAACCGCATGTCACCGATCAACAGGGAGTTCTCGCCATCGGGCTGTCGGGTAAGCAGCTTATCATAGATCTCGATCGAACGCCGAACACCGTCCGGATCGATGGCGGCACCCCAGACCGACGAGGTGAGAAACGCCAGGAGGAAGCAGAGCACCTTAACGGCGGGGTTCGAATAGGCAGCCGGGTTTTTAAGAGAATCTGAGTTCATGTGCAGAACGAACGAGGCGGACAGATCTGGCGCCGGGACAATTCAGTCGAATCTAAAGCCAAGATCTACCCAACACACCTCAGCGTTCAAGGTCCTACTCCCATTCCGCCCGACACTTGCAGACCCGGGCGCCTCGTCCGCATGCTGACGGCTCATCTATGGCTCGTCGGCAATACCCGTTCCACGTGATCGAACCCAAGTGGCAGCAGTTCTGGAGGTCGCAGTCGACGTTCCGGGCCTGGAACCCCGGCGAACCCATCCCGGAGACCCATCCCTTTGGCCAGCGTCATGGCCTCGGCGGTCGGACGCCCTCCAAGGAGGCCCTGCCCCCGAAGTGCTACATCCTCGACATGTTCCCCTACCCCTCCGGGGCCGGCCTGCACGTCGGCCATCCCGAGGGCTACACCGCCACCGACATCCTCTCCCGCTACCGCCGTTCCCAGGGCTTCAACGTGCTCCACCCCATGGGCTGGGATTCCTTCGGCCTGCCGGCGGAACAGTACGCCATCCAGACCGGCCAGCACCCGCGCAAGACCACCGAGCAAAACATCGCCAACTTCACCCGTCAGATCCAGTCGCTCGGCTTTTCCTATGACTGGTCCCGCGAACTCGCCACGACCGACCCCGAGTACTTCCGCTGGACCCAGTGGATCTTCCTGCAGCTCTACAACTCCTGGTTCAACCCCACGACCCAGCGGGCCGAGCCGATCGACACCCTGACCTATCCGTCCGACTGCACCTCCGAGGCCCAGCGCCGGGTGCATCGCGATGCGGCACGGCTCGCCTTCGTCAGTGATTCCCTCGTCAACTGGTGCGAGGAACTGGGCACCGTGCTCGCCAACGAGGAGGTCATCGACGGCAAGAGTGAACGCGGCGGGTTCCCCGTCGTGCGCCGCCCCATGCGCCAGTGGACCCTGCGCATCACCGCCTACGCGGAGCGCCTGCTCCAGGACCTCGACACCATCGACTGGTCGGACTCCCTGAAGGAGATGCAGCGGAATTGGATCGGCCGCAGCGAGGGCGCGCTGGTGGAGTTCGAGGTCGCCGACGCTCCCGCCGGGACCCGCATCCAGGTCTTCACCACCCGGCCCGACACCCTCTTCGGGGCGACCTACCTCGTCCTGTCCCCCGAGCACTCGCTGGTCCAGTCCATCACCACCCCAGCGCAGGCCGAGACCGTTCGGAAGTACCGTGAATTCGCCGCCTCGAAGTCGGACCTCGAGCGGACCGAGCTCGCCAAGGAGAAGACCGGCGCTTTCACCGGTGCCCACGCCATCAGCCCGGTCACCGGCGAACGCGTTCCGATCTGGATCGCCGACTACGTCCTGGCCAGCTACGGCACCGGCGCGATCATGGCCGTCCCGGCCCACGACTCCCGCGACCTCGAGTTCGCCGAGAAGTTCGGCCTGCCCGTGGTCCAGGTCGTCCAACCACCGGACGCCAAAACCCCGTGGCGCGGGTTCACCGACCCCGGCACGGCCGTGAATTCCAAAGGCCCACAGCTATCTCTCGACGGCCTACCCACCGCCGAGGCCAAGAAGCGGATCACCGAATGGCTGGAGTCGGTCGGACGTGGCCGGAAGACCATCAACTACAAGCTCCGCGACTGGGGCTTCAGCCGGCAGCGGTACTGGGGTGAGCCATTCCCGATCATCTGGAAGACGGCGCCGGACGGAACCCGATACCACGAGGCGTTGTCCGAGGACATCCTGCCGGTGCTGCCGCCGGCGCTCGACGACTACAAGCCGACGCCGGACGGGCGTCCTCCGCTGGCCCGGGCGACCGACTGGGTGAACCTGCCCGACGGATCGCAGCGTGAGACGAACACCATGCCGCAGTGGGCCGGCAGCTGCTGGTATTACCTACGGTATCTGGATGCCCGCAACACCTCGGACCTCGTGGGGCGCGCGGCGGAGTCCTACTGGATGATACCCAACGGTGATGCGCCGCTGCCGCCCGGAGCTCCGAAACCCTCACCAGGGGTCGACCTCTACGTCGGCGGGACCGAGCACGCCGTGCTGCACCTGCTCTACGCCCGGTTCTGGCACAAGGTGCTGTTCGATCTCGGACACGTCTCGACCCCCGAGCCGTTCTTCAAGCTGGTGAACCAGGGGCTGATCCTGGGCGAGGATAACCAGAAGATGTCGAAGTCCCGGGGCAATGTGGTGAATCCCGACGACGTTCTGCGCGAGTTCGGGGCCGACGCCTTCCGTCTCTACGAGATGTTCATGGGTCCGCTCCAGGACGTGAAACCCTGGAATACCCAGGGTGTGGCCGGGGTGTACAAGTTCCTCGGACGGGTCTGGCGTCTGGTGATCGATGAGGCGACCGAGACCGAGTTCGAGCAGTCGTGCACCGTCGAACCGGGCCGCGTGGCCGAGTTCCTCGGGGCGCTGAAGCCCGCGGCGATCGTGCGGGACGTCGCCCCCACCCCGGCCCAGTTCAAGGCCCTCCACACCTGCATCAAGAAGGTGACCGAGGACCTCGAGGGACTCCGGTTCAACACCGCCATCTCGGCGATGATGATCTTCGTCAACGAGGCCACGGGATGGGAGGTCCGCCCCGTGTCGGTGCTCCGAACCTTCCTCCAGCTGCTGGCGCCATTCTCCCCGCATCTGGCCGAGGAGCTGTGGGATCTGCTCCATCGCGCCGCGAACACCGCCAGCCCATCGCTGACCTACGCCCCCTGGCCCGCTTTCGACCCCGCCCTGCTGGTCGAGGACTCCCTCGAGATTCCCGTGCAGGTCAACGGCAAGCTCCGCGAGGTCATCCGCGTCCCGGCCGCAGCCACCAATGCCGAGCTCGAGGCGGCCGCGCTTCAGGCCGAGAAGGTGCAGCCCTTCCTCGCGGGCAAGACCGTGCGCAAGGTCATCGTGGTACCCCGAAAGCTCGTGAACATCGCCGCCTCCTGAGGGGTCCCGCGACCGGATCCGAGCCCCGCTGACAGCCCACTCCGCCTCCCGATGGCCCAACGCCCCATCCGGACCGCCCTCCGGTTCCTCGAGTTCCTGAGGTTCAGCGTCACGAGCGTCCAGGACTTCAAGCGGACCGTGCAGCCCCGGGAGACCGGGGGTGTCGACATCCGCGCCCGGGCGGAATGGACCCATCGCCACGCGAAACGCCTGTGCCGGATCCTGCGTTGCACCGTGGAGACGGTCGGGACCCCGCCCGCGGCCGCGCTCTACGGGTCGAACCATCTCGGGTACCTCGACATCGTCACGCTCGGTGCCGCGACGCCGGTGGTGTTCGTGTCGAAGGCCGAGGTCCGCGGCTGGCCGATTCTAGGGACCCTGGCGAGCTGTGGTGGGACGCTATTCCTGAAGCGGGAGCGCAAGGAGGACCTGAAGCAGGTGAGCCAGCAGTTCGACCCAGTGGTGTCGTCGGGAGTCCCGCTGGCGATCTTCCTCGAGGGCACCAGCAGCGGAGGGGACGGCGTGCTGCCATTCCGACCCAGCCTGCTGGCGCCAGCAGTCGATGGAGGATGGTCCGTGGCCCCGGTGGGAATCGACTACGAGGTGAGTTCGGGGCGGGTGGCCGACGATGTGGCCTACTGGCGCGACGACACCTTTCTCCCGCATTTCTGGAAGCTGCTGTCGCAGGACTGGATCCGCACCCGCATCGCCTTCGGCCCCGTCCAGCCCGCAGGCACGGACCGCAAGCTGCTTGCCAAGGAACTTCAGGAGAAGGTGGTCTCGCTGAGGAGGCGCTGAGGAATGGGACCCACGAGGCGCCCCGTCTCTGCCGCGTGAGTCCCTCCAACCTTCCCTTCGTGCCATCCCCCCTCCGCCTCTCGGCCTGCGGGTCAGTCCCCTGACCCTCCCGACGTCTTCATCATTGAACCCCCGAAGTCCGGGGGCCATCGTCGCTCAACCAGTCCAAGCATGCCTGCCCAACTCCATCCGTGCTCAGGTCCGTCGATCTCGCGACGGGAATGGCTCCGGGTGGGGGGCCTTGGCGCGCTAGGGCTGACGCTGCCCACGGTACTGGGTTCGCCGGGAAGCTCCGCCTCGGGCATCGTCCCAGCCGTCCCCTCCTTCGGACGTGCCAAGTCCTGCATCCTGCTCTTCCTCAGTGGCGGTCCTCCGCAGCACGAGACCTTCGATCCCAAGCCGGACGCCCCGATCGAGATCCGCGACACCTTCCGCTCCATCCCCACCCGGGTGCCGGGGATCCACTTCAGCGAGACCCTCCCCTACACCGCGAAGGTGGCCCACCGGCTGTCGATCGTCCGGTCGATGACCACCGAGATCGACGCCCATTCGACCAGCGGGGCCTTCATGCTCACCGGCTACGAACCGGCCTCGAAGGCGGAGAACGTTCCACCCAGTCCCGACGACTGGCCCAGCATCGCCGCGGCCGTGGGGACCCTGAAGCCCAGCACCCGCTCGCCGATGTCGTCCGTGATCCTCCCCGAGATCATGGCCAACGACGGTAACATCGTCTGGCCCGGACAGGATGGCGGCTTCATGGGGGCGAAGTGGCATCCGGTGGTGATGCGCTGCGACCCCACCCAGCTCCCGGTGCGCATCGAGGGTCTGACGCGCCTCAAGGACGTCCCCGAGGTCCGCCTCGAGGACCGGCAGGCGCTCCTGCGGCAGCTCGACTCCCACTTCTCCGCCGGACTCCGCAGCGAGCAAGCGACGGCCTGGGACCAGTCCCACCAACGCGCCTTCCAGATGCTGCATTCCGACGGCTGCCGGCAGGCTTTCGAGCTCGAGCGGGAATCGGCAGCCCTCCGACGAGCCTACGGCGAGCACAAGTTCGGACAGAGCGCCCTGCTGGCCCGCCGCCTCGTCGAGGCCGGCACACGGCTGGTCCAGGTCAACTGGCCCCGCGAGGGCAAGGCCGAGGTCGCCGGGAGTCCCCTCTGGGACACCCACGCCAACAACGCAGGTCGCGTCCGGGACGTTCTCTGTCCCCAGTTCGACCGGACCTTCGCCACGCTCATCGACGACCTCCACGACCGGGGGCTCCTTGATGAGACCCTCGTGATCGCCGTCGGCGAATTTGGTCGTTCCCCGAAGATCAACGCTGTGGGCGGACGCGACCACTGGGGAGCCTGCTTCTCCATGGCGATCGCCGGCGCCGGAATCCCCGGCGGACAGGTCGTGGGATCGAGCGACCGCATCGGGGCCTACCCGGACTCCCGACCCATCCGTCCGCGCGATTTTGCAGCGACCGTGTTCCACCTCCTCGGGATCGCACCCAACATGGAGTTCCTCGACCCGATTGGTCGTCCCCGTCTGCTGACCGACGGCGGCACCCCGATCCGGGAACTTGTCGGCACCTGAGCCGACAACGGCCTCGGCGCAGGTGGAGCTCGACGCTCAGGATCCCTTCCGGCGTCGACGCTGCAAAAGCTCCCCACCGATGCCGAGGACGGCCACGACGGCACAGGTGATCCCGAAGACGTCGCCCTGGCGCCGATACCACGTCGGTTCCTGATCCTTGGAACGTCCTGCCACCTCGATCCGCAGCACGCCGGGCCCGTAAACGCTTCCATCCTTCTGGAACAGGTCCGCCACGCGCCCGGTGGATTCGATCCGACACGTCAGGCCATTGTTGGCGCAGCGGACGAGGGTAACGCCGTTCTCGACCGCCCGGAAGACCGCGCCGGCCGTGTGCTGCCACTGGGCACTGCCCTCCCCAAACCACCCGTTGTTGGTGAGCTCGAGCAGGAATCCGGTGTCGTCGGACACATGGTCCCGGGTCGTCTCCGGGAACATGTCCTCGAAGCAGATCACCGGCGACGCCACCACGGTCCTGTCCGGACCCAGCGGGAACGCGGCCGCCCGGGTGCCCGCGGTGAAGCTGCTGCCGATCGGAGTCAGCCATCGCATAAACGGCAGCGTATTCTCGAAAGGGATATATTCCCCGAAGATCACCAGGCGTCGCTTGATGTACTGGTCGACCACACGGCCCTGGGCGTCGACCAGGAGGGCGGCGTTGTAGTGCTCGGGACGTCCCTCCACCTCGCGTCCGAACCCGGTCCCGAACACCCATGTCGCCCCGGCCTTGGCGGTCTCTCGGGTCACCGCCTCGAACTGGTCCCGCGTGATGTCCGGCATCGACCCTTCGGGCCAGACCAGCACGTCGGGTTTCGACTCGAGGGCCAATCGGGTCAGGGCGAACACCGTGCCGAACCGCTTGGGATTGGCACCCTCATCCCAGATCAACGTCTGCGGAATGCTGGGCTGGACCAGGGCCAGTGACACCGGCACCCCCTCGGTCCGGGGCACGGCCAGACGGCGCACCCCCCACGCCAGCACCAGGAGCAGCACGAGCACGGGCAGCCGGAGGTCCGACATCCAGGAGGTCCGTTGCCGCGTGGAGCGGATCAGCTGGAGGATCGAGCCGGCAATCCCGAGGGAGACCCAGTGGACCAGTGCGGTCACCCCAAAGATCCCGGTGACCGAGGCGATCTGGATCAGCGGCAGGTTCTTCCACTGGGTGATGCCCCAGAAGTTCCAGGGGAATCCGGTCAGGAATCGCCCCCGGATCACCTCCAACCCCGCCGCGCCGAGTCCCAGTCCCAACCAAAGTGCGGAGCGTCGAACGGTGGGGAGTCCCGCAAGGGTCGAGGCGGCCGAGACCCACGGCACGGGGCCCCCGTCAGGGGCCGCGGTCCAGCGTCGGATCCACAGCGTCGCCCAAACGGTCCAGATCGCCGGGTACAGGGCACAGTAGAGGGAGAGGGCCAGCCAGGCGGCCACGGCACCCGACGGAAACGGGATCGCGAGCAGCCACCGGAGGGACACAAGGAACTGGAGCAGTCCCGAGAACGCTCCGAGCCGGAACGCAACACCCGAAGATGCGCCCAGCACGGAGAGCAACAGGAGACCCGGCGAGAGCCAGGCCAGACCCGACCATCCAGGCAACGGAAACGCCAGGGCGGCCAGGAGTCCGGACAGACCCGCACCGATCCACGGCAGCGCGCCCTTCCACCGCCCGGGGACGGCGGATCCGACAGCCCTGGAGGACGGCAGCGACATCACGTCCGAACAGGCTACCAGTGCCCCGGGGCACAGACCACGTTTTCAACCCCCTGGAAATGACAACGGCCGCCCCGCATCCGCGGGCCGGCCGTCGAGTCGATGGAAGATCCTTCGCTCAGGCGTGGAACGACTTGCCGCAACCGCAGCTGCTCTGGGCGTTGGGGTTGTTGATCTTGAACCCACCGCCCGTCAACGCATCGCTGAAGTCGATCACCGCGCCCCGGATATAGTTCGCGCTAAACGGATCGACCACCACCGATACGCCGTGGAACTCGGCCGCGATGTCGTCGTCACGGCGCTCGTCGAAGGTCATGCCGTACTGGAGTCCCGAGCACCCACCGGCCTCGACGTAGACGCGCAGGGGCTTGCCGGTGTTCTCCTTGTCCTCGGCCAGCATCGACGCGATGTGGCGGGCGGCCGCATCGGTCAGCGTCACCACGGAGGCGGAGGTGGTTTCGGTGCAGGGGGATTCGGTCACGGAAGAGCTCATGTCGGGGTCAAGCTATGGAGCGTCCTCCGGGGTGTCAACCGGCGGACCCGACCCAACTCACTCCGGCTTCGCCATCCTGTCCTTGAGGCGCAGGTATTCCCAGACGGCCTGGATCGTCTTCGAACCGTCGCCACCCAGGATCTCCGGCAGCGGACTCCGCCCCTCCTCGTCGAAGTACACGGGCATTTTGCTGGCCGGATCGATGGTGGTCGGCGCCCGTAGCCAGCGTCGGAAGTAGTCGGGATGCAGTCGGTCGAAGCTGGTGGCGAGATTGATGCCCGGGGCCTCGAAGACCTGGGTGGCGCCGAATTCCCCGATGCTGTGGCAGCTGATGCAACCGAAGCCGCCGTTGGCCCCGGCGAGCTTGCGTCCGGCCTCGGCCAGCGTCGCCGCGTCGGATGGCGCGGGATCAGGCGCGGTCACCGGCGGCAGCCCCGCGAGAGTGGAGAGTCCCTCACCCAGTCCCTGCGCATAGGCCGGGAACGCCGGCATGCGGTATTCGGCCCAGGACCGCGGCTTCACCGCGATCTCACCCCGGATGAACCGTGTGGCCCACTCGGGCTTGAGCTTGCCCACGAGATGATCCCAGGCAGGGAACCCCTCGAACTGGCCATGGCACTCCCGACAGTTCAGGTGCACCGACTGACGCTCGAGGAAATTGGCCGACGTGGCGCGATCCAGCGAGGCTCGGTCCGACGCACCAAACGCCTGGAGGGCGGCCCGCTGGTCGGCAGTAAGCGTGTACCGCGGTGCCTTGGATCCGGCAGAGGGTGTCTCGGCCAGACATCCCGAGTTCCAGGACGCCGGCGCCAGCTGGACCAGTGGCTTGGCGGTGAATTCATTCTTCACGCCGTCGAGGGCATGGCAGTTCAGGCACCCGGTCGATGCGACCAGCTTCCTCCCCTGCTCCACCCGGTCTGGACCCGCTTTGGCGGTGTCGACTACCGGTGCCGGGTCGGCAACGGAACCCAGATAGGCCGCGAGGTCCGACGCTTCAGTGGGGGTGAGTTTGAAGTTGGGCATCCGGATCCACCGGAAGTGCTGCTCGGGTTTCTGCAGGAAGTTGGCGAGGGCGCCGGGGGTGAACTTGGCATTGACCTCCTTCTGGGGCACCTGACGCGGCTTGAGGTCGGTCGTGCCCGGTGACGGATGGCAGGCCCCGCAGTGGAGCTTCTCGAACAGTGCCTTGCCGGTCTCGACGTTTCCGGACGCTACCGCGGCGGGAGCCTCGCCCTTCAGGGAGCCCAGATAGGCCGCCATCGCGGCAGCATCCACGGCGGCTCCGTCCCCGGACAGCATCGCCGGCATCGGCGTGCCTGCACGATGGGCCTGCGGATTCCGGATCCAGGCGGCCATCCAGTCGACCTGTCGACGCGATCCAATCCCATTGAACTCCGGGGCATCCATCGACAGTTCCGGAACGGAGCCTGGGGTCTGGTGGCACCGGGCGCATCGGAGATCCAGGAAGAGATCGCGTCCCTCGTGCACCCCCACGGAACGCCGAAGCGCCTCGGTAGGTTCATGGGACAACTGGGCCAGCGGGAGCGTGCTCAGCGGGGTCTCCCGGTTGGTCCAGAACAACCGGACCATCGACTCTCCCACCGCCGGGGAGGTGAACTCCACCTTGAGGCTGTTTGTCCCCTTGTTTAGACGAACCGACTGCCCGATCGCCAGGGCTGGCCCCGTGTCCTTGGCCTCGAGTGCCAAGGCACCGTTGATGGAGACCTTCAGGGACCCCTGGGCGAGGGCCTGGAAGGTGAAGTCCCCACGCAGGTCGGCCGAGATCGCCCCCTCCCAGCGGGCCGTGAACGGGCCCGCCGGCACAAATGGCGTGGCCGGCTGACCTGCCGGGACGAAGAGCCAGACGTTCGGGGTCACCGACACGTCGGTGACCCCGCCCGCGGTGATCGTGCGGATCAATCCCGTTGAGGGCTCCGCGGCTCCCAGCCCCTGGGTCGACACCACCCACAAGACCAATCCAGTGGCGAGGACGTCGAGACGTCCCGGGCCTTGCCAGAGGATGCGGGTGAGGAGGAGCCCAAGGGACCGGAGTCGGGAGTTCATCATGGGACAGGGATCGCTGGGATGTCGGTCGGCTTCAGTTCATCGACAGCGGACGGCCCGGGATCTGGTGGATGGTCTGCTGAATCTCCTGCGAGATCGGGGTGCCGTCCGCCGCCTTGATGTCCCATTTCAGGGACTGCTGATTGACGGGACGGAGGCCCTCGATCTTCAGGATCACCGAACGCCCATCCTTGCCCAGCTTCGCACCAGTGATGTCGAGGGACTCACGGCCTTTCTTGTTGGCATCCGACACCCAGACCTCCGGCGACCCGTAGTTCTCGCTCCGGATATAGTTCCAGCGCTTGCCGCTCCAGTTCTGAACATCCTCGGCAGAGGCCTTGTCGAGCGGCTGGGAGAAGCGGAGCTCCACGCCCTCCGGCACGACCTTGACGGCATTGACGCCGTAGACCGGCTTGCCGGTGTAGCGCACCCGGTCGAATCCGGTGATGCGGGCGGCGTTGGACTGCCATTCGCTCAGACCGGCCACGTAGAGCTGCCCGTCGTGGGGATGGAACCGCGCCCGCATCACCGAACTGGTGAACTTGAGCGGGAAGCGGACCGCCGCGGCCTGCTGACGTCCGTCGCCGAGGTCCTGGCGCATGATCAGGAAGAGCGACGACTTGCCGTAGGACTCGTACAGGAGCTCGTTGCGGTAGGGACCCCACTTCGAGCTGGTGACCCAGACCTGGCCGCCGTTGGAGTTGCAGAAGTCGGAGTGCGACAGCCACAGGATGGGCGGCACATAGTTCTCGGGGGCACCCGCCGGAGTCTTGGAGTTGATCACGCCGTGGAACGCCTTGCCGTCGACCCAGTTCAGCGGGGACGTCGGCACCCAGGTGCCCTCGTTGTCGCCGGTGGTCACCTGGCCGTCGCCACGCACGCCGATGCCGTTCGGAGCCCGGAAGCCGCGGGCCACGACCTCGAAGGTCTTGCCGTCGGGACTCACCCGGAAGAGGCAGCCGGCGTGGGAGCAGACCACGCCATTGCCGCGCGAGGCCTTCTCATCGCCGAACCCACGCCCACCCCCGTTCACCGGGTTGGCCTTCGCGAAGTAGAAGTTCCCGGCATCGTCCCGCTGCAGGTCGAAGACGAACTCGTGGAAACCCCGGGTCGACATCACGTCGTTGTTGAAGTTCTCGTAGTAGTCCGCCTCGCCGTCCTTGTTGAGGTCGACGAACCGGGTGATGCCGTCCCGCCCGGAGGTGTAGATCTGATCCTTCACGATCACGAGTCCGAGGGGTTCATACAGGCCCGAGGCGAACCGGCTCCACACCAGGTTCCCGAGGGAGTCGTCAATGCCCGAGACAATCCAGATGTCGCCATCATGGGTGCACAGCGCCGCGCGCTTTCCATCGGCGAAGAAATCCATGCCACCAAAGCGGACACGACGCTTCCAGGGATTGTCCTCGGGGGCCGTAATGGAATCGGTCACATAGGCGCCGTCCGGGGTCGCACTGGTCGCCAGTCGTCCCTTCAGGTTGACCGTCTCCGGCCAGTGCCGGGGCCCGCCCTTCATGAAGTCCGGCAGCGACGGCGCCGCCTTGGCGAGGTCGATCGCACCGGAGGTCGACGCCTTCGGACCGCTCCAGATCGTGACCTTGAACGGTTCGGTCGCCTTCACACCGGCCCCGACGAGCAGAAACGCCCGCGAGCCCTCCACCTTGATCTCGACGCCCTTCGGCAGCGCAGTCCCGGCGACCACCGTCGACCGGTCGCCCGACGTGAAGACCAGCGCCGGAAGGCCGGCCTGGAGGCCCACCTGGACCTGGGCGTCCGGCACCTCGGCGAGCTGGATCGTGAACGCGTCCTTCACCGTGTGGCGTCCGATCGAAGTCGCCCCCTGCTTCGGCGGACCCAGCCGGAACGTCCGGGTGAACCCCACACCGGCCGGTCCTGCAAGGCTACCCGGCTTCTCATAGACCATTGTGCCGCGGACCGTGTAGCTCAGGACCGTGTCCATGCCGTCGACATAGAGTCCCTTCCAGTGACCAACGGACTTGTCGATCGGACCGAACGGCTCTGGCCGGGTGTCGGCGAACCCCTGGCCCGGGATCCCGACTCCAGGTCCGTTGCCGACCCCGAACTTCTGCTCACCCACCATCTGAGGGTGCTGGCCATGGTTGCCGTCGAACACCACGCCACGGGTGTTGATGAACCCGCCAGTCCAACCCGCCGCCATGCGGAGGGTGTCGGAGTCGAAGAGCATCGTGGCGTCGTTGCCGACCCGGATCGCATAGCCCTTGAGAGCGACGTTGTTGCTGGGGAAGTCGGCGCCGATGCAGGCGGACTGGAACGGGAAGTCGTCCTGAAGCATCCGGAAGGCGGAGCCCTTAGGCTGGGCCGCGGAGGTCGACAGAACCAGGAGCCCCGTGGCCACTGCGGCCGAGGCGAGAATTCGGAGAGGAGTCATCATGATGGGGATCATTGCATTCCCGACACGATTCTCAATCGGACCGCGCCGGTTCGAAGAGCGTAGCAAGACCGCCTCGCCCAAGGTCCAGCCGGGAAAGCGGAGGAAGAGCAACGGTCCGGAGGACAGTCTACCCGGAAATCGGCTGGGACTGCCCCTCGCGCCGGGTGATGTGGACCCTTGCCTCCTTCCCCCATGGGTCCGTCACTCCGTCCAAGAACCCCGGTCCCGCCTGCGAGGCCCATCCCGAATCCGAGGGTCTGCGACACATGCGGGTCGGAGATTCCCATTCCCGGTGAACCCCCGACACGACCGGTCCCACAACCTGGGGACAGACACCCAGAAACCCGGATTTTCAGCCCCGAAACACCGGTAGATCGCCACGGCATGCTCACTGCTGAAGGAACTCGAATGGATGGAACATCCAGAACATTGAAAGGAAAACGACCATGAACTCACTGATCACACGTCGCAGCTACCCCGCCAGCCCGTTCGCGTCCCTGCTCAATCTCAGCCGGGACTTCGACCGGCTTCTCGAGACTCCGTGGACCTCCCTGCCCCGGGACGGTTTCCAGGGCGATTTCCTGCCCGCCATGGAGCTGCATGAGGACAACGACACCTTCACCGTCAGCCTGGAGCTCCCAGGGGTCGACAAGAAGGACGTCAGCATCACCTTCCAAGACAATGTCCTGACCGTCTCCGGCGAGCGGAAGCAAGAGCGGGAGGTGAAGGAGAACGAGGTCCTCCGCTCGGAACGCTACTACGGTCGGTTCGAGCGCCAGATCAGCCTCGGCCAGCCGGTAATGGCCGACAAGGTGAAGGCCGCCTATAAGGATGGTGTCCTGCGCATCACCCTGCCGAAGGCTGCCGAGGCCAAGGCCAAGACCATCGACATCGCCACGAACTAGGATTTCGTCCCGGGGCCCGGAGTGGAATCCTCGGGTGGGTTCGGAGCGATTCCAGGTCCCCATTGGCCGCGAGGCCGGTGGGGACTTTTTGCTGGTTCCACCCGTCACCCTCCCACCACGAGCGCCTTGAGGAGGGAATGGACGTCGAGAGATCCGAGGGAGTCCCTCTCGACGGACCGAGGGGAGATCAGGACCGGCCAGTCGTTCCGGTCCTCGGGCCGTCGACCGTGTGACCCCCGTACCAGGGTGGAGTCCAGCGGGATGACATCCATGAGCATCCGGAATCCCAGCTTCTTCTGGAGGAGGCGCCACGCGATCTTCAGCCGGACCGCCGGGATCGCCGGATCCAGGAAGAGTTCGACCGGATCGTATCCGGGCTTGCGATGGATATCCACGCATCGGGCGAAGTCCGGGGCCCGGGCGTCATCCTGCCAGTAGTAGTAGGTGAACCAGGCATCGGGATCCGACCACACGACCAGATCCCCCGCCCGCGGATGGGCGAGGCCGTTCTGGACCTTCATCGGAAAGTCCCAGACCTCGGCGACACCTGGAACGGATTCCAGGAACTCCTGAACCTCCGGCAGCAGCCCCCTCTCGTTGACATAAACGTGGGCGACCTGGTGGTCGGCCACGGCGAAGACCTTCGAGTTGCCGGCATCTAGCAGCTCCAGTCCAAGCTCTTCCTTGACCGTCAGCCATCCACGCTCACGGAAGAGCCGGTTCAGGTGCACGGGCCGGGACACGTTCGTGATGCCGTATTCGCTGAGGAGGACCACCTGGACACCGTTCTCCGAGTAAAACTCCAGCAGATCCCCCGCGATGGCGTCGACCGCCCGGAGATCGGCCACGACCCTCGGATTGATGCCCCCACCGTGGGTCGGACCCCAGCGCTGCAGATTGTAGTCGAGGTGCGGCAGGTAGACGAGGCTCAGGGTCGGACGGTGGCGGCGCTCGAGGATCTTTGCGGACTCGGCGATCCATCGAGTAGCGGCATCCATCGGCCCCTGGGGGGTATCAACCCCAGCCGCCGGTCCCCAGAACCCAGGGAACGGGAACTCCCCCAGCTCGGACTTGAGCTCGTCACGGACGGAATAGGGCCATCCGTAGATGTCGAACACCTTCCGTCCATCGGCCGGGTACATCGGCCGCGGCGTGACCGACCAGTCGGCGGTGGAGTACATGTTGTACCACCAGAACACCTTCGCGCAGGTGAAGTCGGGGAAATAGGATCGCAGCTCTTCCCAGATTTTCGGGGCCGTGACGACATGGTTGGACTGTTTCCAGAACTGCACCTCGGACAGTTCCCGGTGGTACCAGCCATTGCCGACGATTCCATGGTCGGAAGGACGTCGGCCGGTCAGGTAGTCCGACTGTGCCGTGCAAGTCACCGCGGGCAGGGCTGGATCGATCAGCGTGGCCGGATGCCCGCGGGTCCAGGCCGCAAGGCGCGGGGTATGTTCGCCGATCAGCCCTCGGGTCAAGCCCACCACATTCAGAACGGCGGTACGGTGCATCGAGACGATTCCTGTGACGCTGGCGTGACGCGCGTGGCTCCTGGCTAGGGAGCGATGGCGAGCCGCTGGTCTTCGGCGGAACCGGCCATGAGCACGCCCTGCTCCTTGTAGGCTCTCAGGACGAAATGCGTTGCCGTGGAGAGGACCCCCTGGATGGTCGAGAGCTTCTCCGACACGAAGGTTGCGACCTCCCGGAGATTGGTTCCCTCGACCTCGACCAAGAGGTCATAGCCTCCGGACATCAGGTGACAGGAGCGAACCTCGGAATACTTCGAGATCCGTTCGGCCAGCTTGTCGAAGCCGCCGCCACGCTCGGGTGTGATCTTGACCTCGATCATGGCCCGGACGAGATCGCGTCCCAGCTTCTCCTCATTGAGCACGGCCCGGTATCCCAGGACGTATCGATCGCGCTCCGCCTGACGGATCCGATCCCGCACCTCCGCCTCAGTAAGAGCGAGCATGGCTGCGAGCTGGGGAGTGGAAAGCGAGGCGTCGGAGGCAAGCAGCTTGAGCAGCGGATCCATGGTGAGCAGATTGAACTGGGGTCCTGGGACTCGCGGAAGGGAATTCTGCTGGGCTTTGAAGCGTCGACCTTCCAGGACTTCGGCACGGGCCTGGTGGCGTCCGGGAGATTTTCGAAGGAGAGGGGGTAGATCAAATGGCACCCTCCAGACGGCTCCGGATTGGACCGACCTACCATTTTGATCCGGACTGTTCTTGATCCGGACTTGCCCGCACCGCAGTTCCGGATCCATTGTCCCAGAGAATCGCCCCAGAATACTAACCGACCGGCACTCCATGCTGACCGTCCTTGCCTCCTCTCCGACCCGATCCGGGTTCTGTGACGGCCTGTCCCGTCGCAATTTCCTGCGCATTGGCTCGCTGGGGCTCGGGGGCATGGCGCTTCCCGGACTGCTCCAGGCGGAGGCCGCCGCGGGTATCGGCAGCCGTGGCAACCAGCACAAGGCGGTCATCATGATCTTCCTCCCGGGTGGGCCCTCCCACCAGGACATGTTCGATCTGAAGATGGATGCTCCCGGAGAGGTTCGCGGCGAGTTCAAGCCAATCCCAACGAACGTCCCTGGAATCCAGATCTGCGAGCATCTGCCCCGTCTCGCCCGGCTGGCCGACAAGTACACCATCATCCGGTCGATGACTGGCATGGAGGACCGACACGAGTCCTTCCAATGCTACACGGGTCGACTGAATCGGAACCAGCCTCCCGGGGGGTGGCCATCGATGGGATCCTTTCTGAACAAGGTGCAGGGCTCCGCTGATCCATCGATGCCAGGATTCGTGGGCCTTGCACCGAAGATGGGCCACGTTCCGTGGTCCGACAATGGCGTCGCCGGATTCCTGGGGGCCGCCTGTGCCCCGTTCGAGATCAACAAGGGTGGTGGCAAGGACGACATGATCCTGAACGGCGTGACGCTTGACCGGCTCGCGGATCGACGTGCCCTGCTCTCGGGCCTGGACCAGTTCCGTCGTGATGTCGACAGCTCCGGCAACCTCTCGGGACTCGACGCCTACAACCAACAGGCTTTCGGGATCCTGACCTCCAGCAGACTGGTCGAGGCCCTCGACTACAGACGGGAGGATCCCCGGGTGATCGAAGCCTACGGCAAGGGAGATCCGAAGAACCGGGACGACGGTGCCCCGAAGCTGATGGAGCACTTCCTGGTGGCCCGGCGCCTCGTGGAAGCCGGAGCGCGGTGCGTTACCCTTGCATTCAGCCGGTGGGATCATCATGGCGACAACTTCGGCGCCCTGCGTCAGGACCTCCCGCTGCTCGATCAAGGCCTGAGCGCATTGATCCAGGACCTCCATGACCGTGGCCTGGACAAGGACGTGAGCGTGGTGGTCTGGGGCGAGTTCGGACGCACGCCCACCATCAACAAGGACGGTGGCCGGGACCACTGGCCGCGGGTGAGCTTCGCGCTGCTGGCCGGAGGCGGGATGCGGCACGGACAGGTGATTGGCGCCACGGACCGCCTCGGCGGAGAGGCGAGCGAGCGACCGGTGGGATTCGGCGAGGTCCACGCCACGCTCTACCAGAACCTGGGCATCGACGTGAACAAGGTGACCGTCACCGACCTCACCGGCCGGCCCCAGTTCCTGGTGGAACCCGGGATCCAGCCCATCCGGGAGCTGGTGGGCTGAGTCGGTCTTCGGAGGACGCCTCCACAAGGCACACCGTCCACGGCGACGGACCTCAGCGGTCCACGCGGGACCACGATGCGATGGCGACGGCTCCAAGGATGAGTGCGGCTCCAAGCACCCGGAAGGTCATGGTGCGCCCCCCGACGGCCTGGCGCTCGGTGTTGCCGAGCCAATTCCCCACCAGCCACACCAGGGCGAGGCTCATGAGACCGCGGGTCGCATAGAGCACATTGACTCCGGCGGCATCCCGCCACATCGCAATGGTCACGGTGATGATGAACGCCTGGATCGCTGACAGCAGCGTGGCCAGGGACATCCATTTCCAGGCCGTGAGAGGTGCCCTGAGGGACGACCAACCGAAGAACGGAAGCGTGGACAACGAGAGAATTCCAAGAGCAGCAAACTGCAGCGATAGGAACCCGAGGACACCGAAGTTCACACCCCATGTCTGGATGAGGGTGTCGGTGAGGGCGAACGCGGCGGCACATCCGAGGGCGGTCAAGGTGGTGCGACCCATGCTCCGACCGGCCCGCAGTTCCGTCAGCCCCATCACCACGACCCCGGAGGTCGCGAGTCCTGCGGCCCACCACTGGGCGGGCAGCAGGGTGTGACCAAAACCCCACCGAGCAATCAGTGCCACGAAGATGACCTTGGCGCCAAGAAGCGGCGTCGAGACCGAAACATCGCCGATCCGCAGCGAAAGGACGTTGAGCAGGTGTCCCAGCACGAACGCCGCGGCGGTGAGGACCGGCTGATACCACAGGTGCCATGGGATCGGCATCGGCTCCCACGCCAGCGTGGGGACAAACAGAAGGGCTAGGATCACATTGTTGACCACGACGGCGTGGACAACCCCGGCTCCGGCTGCATAGGCGCGTTTGAACACGAGCGCCCCGGTGGCGAACACGAGTGCCGCAACCAGAGGCAGGATCAGCTGCATGCCAACCGGTGGACGGCCTCACCCGACCGACCGCGAGGGGAGTTTTGAAGCCCGGAGACGGACCGGGCGGACCCGACGCTCACTCGAGCTCCAGCCACGCCCAGGCGGCGTCGATGTTGGAGGCGTCGAAATACTCGATCTTTGCCAGCGTGAAGGGCTTGCAGACCTTCGCCATCCACGCCTCCCACTTCCGATCCCCGACCAGGGCGATCCGCTCGATGTCCGCGCAGTGCTTCGTCGAGAACTTGATGTCGTCCCAAAGGGCATGGAGGTCCCATCCATGGAAATCGTCGAAGTGCGCGAGGAGACGGACCTTCTTGTGGCTCTCGAGAGCCTTTTCAACGGTGGGCTGGAAATGGCGGTAGTCCTCGTCGTGGAGCTTGCCACTCATTCTGAAGCCGAGGGTCCGTCCGGATGAGCGTGGGAGTGCGGTGATCATGGTCGGTGGAGGAACGGTGCGGTTGCTGAATCGGGCATCCCGGACCCACACCCGTGACTCCTTGGAGGAACGACCGCCCCGCTGGGGAATCCTATGCCGCCAAGGAACCCTCGGGAAGATGGATTCTCGGGGACGGACGGAGCAGAACCGACCGTGAACCCGGCTCCGACAACTCCAGGGGGGCATTTTTGGCGCGAGGACTGGACCTATGACGGGGCACAATGGCACCCGAGACTCCGGATGGACCCCCCGCAAAAGCAAAGCGGGCTTGGGGGTGACACACGGTTTGCACCGCCCAAGCCCGCCAACCCACCCACTCGGGTGAATTAGTTTGGGAACGGGATTTGTCTAAGCTCGTTGATCTCCTCCTTCAAGTTGTTTGTGAAGAATTTTTGGCGCCCGGCGACCCGGGCCAGGTTGAATCCATGAGCCCTGGCATCTCGGGGCCACAGGGGATCACCGCGGGCGGACCCAGGAGGAGGCATCCGCCCGGAATTTCGCCTCGTCCGCAGGCCCGGCACCTCCTAGCCTCGAACCATGCTGCCCGGGCCGCTTCTCGCCGCCATCGCGACCAATCCCCCTGCTTCCCCAGCCTTTTCGACGGAGGCGGGAGCTCCCGGGTTTGGGGTGATGTTCTGGGTCCTGGTCCTCGTGGGAAGCGCCGCCATGGTGGTGGTCATCGAAAGGCTGCTCTATCTGCACCGGGTCCAGATCGACTCTGCCCAGTTCCTCGCCGGCGTGCGGAATGTGATCCGCCGCGACAACGTGATCGAAGCCCTATCGATCTGCGACGCGACACCCGGACCCGTGGCGCGGCTGGTCAAGGCAGCCATTCTCAACCGAGATGGAGGTCGGGAACGCATCGATGAGGTCATCGAGGAGATCGGCCAGTCGGAAGTCCCGCGTCTGGAGCACAACCTCCCGCTTCTCGCCACCATCGCCCAGGTCGCTCCCCTGCTGGGGCTCATGGGAACCCTGTTCGGGTTCGGCGGAGTCTTCCGCGGTCTCCGCGGGGATGGCTCGTGGGGCGCCGGCTACGCCGCCCCGGCCCAGATGTTCGATGGTCTCATGCAAGCACTCTACGCGGCAGCGGTCGGCATCGGGATCGCCGCCTTCTGCTACGCCGCCTACAACTACCTTGTTCATCGGGTCAACCTGATCGTGATGGACATGGAGAAGGCAAGCCGGGATGCGGTCCGACTGGCCCTCGGGGATGCCGGTGCGCCCGGAGACCCGGGGCGGAACCCATGAGATTTCATCGGACCACCCGCCTGTTCCGCGGCCAGCTGGACCTGGCCCCGTTCCTGTGTGTGCTCTTCCCGATCGCACTCGCCATGATGCTGCAGGGCCACCTCGTCCTGCCCCGCGGTAACCGGATCGCACTGCCGGCCTCCTCCGCTGGTCCGGCAACCGCACCGGGGGAGCCCACCCTGATCCTGGCCGTCGACAGACACCAACGGCTCTACTTCGAGAACCAGGTTACAACCCTCCAGTCCCTCGAGGAGACGCTCACCCGTCGCAGCCGCAACCCGCGCCCGGGAATCCTCCTCGTGGAGGCCGACGCCTCCGTCTCATACGGATTCCTGATGGGAATCTCGGACCTCGCACGCCGGTCGGGGATGACTGAGATCGTCCTCTCGACCCTCCCCGCTTCCAACCCGTGACAGCGCCCCCCTCTCCCGAGCCGTCCGCGGTCTGGGGGCGTTCCCGGATCCTGGTCACCACAGCGCTCCTCGCCACGTTTCAAGGCATCCTGTTCCTGTTCCTGTCCCACTGGCCAGCGCTCCCAACCCCTCAGGTTGGAAAAGCATTCACTATGAAACTGGATCCCCGTCCCCAAAACCGGATCGGGGCGGAAGGCTGGTCCGCGGATCCCCGACAATTTTCGGCAAATCTCCAGGAGACGCCTCTGCGGAACACCGGGTCCGGCGGAGGATCCGAATACCCGCTGTTCCGATGGGAGTCGTCCCCCCGATGGCTGGAGGCCTCCTACGGGATCGAATGGCGCCCCGGACCTGATGGACAGGCCAGACAGGATCGGCAGGTAGGACGGACCATCGACGGTCCAATTCCAGGTCCTACGATCCGACCGCTGCTTCTGAAAGGTGAGACCTCGATCGCGCTCAGAGGAGACCTTAGATCGCTTGCCTTCGAGGCCATCACTCCACCCCCCCTCTCCACGGTCGAAGACATTCTGCCGTCAACGGTGGTCGAGCTCGTCATCGGTTCGGGAGGCGATGTGATCCGGGCACGATTGGTCGAGGGATGCGGCAACACCGACGCGGACCGTGCCGCCCTGGCGTGGTCCCGTGGGCTCCGATTCATCACCGGGTCGGGCCAAGCCAGCCCCGGAACTGGGAATCCGGCGGAGTGGAGGACCGGTGAGCTCGTACTCCACTGGAACACCCGCCACGCCCCACAACGATGACCAACCCGGAGAATCTCATCGTCGGCTGGACAGTCGGAGCCCTGGGTATCCTCACGGTGCTCGCACTCTGGGACGAACGGGTCCGACGACGGGTCGGGGCCGACATCTCGGAGGATCGGATCTTCCGCTGCGCCCAGTGCTCACTCGTATACACGGATGACCCGGAGGTTGACCGCTCACGCTGTCCGGGGTGCGGACGGACGAACATCCCCGTGGAGTTCTGAGCCCCCCTCCGCGGAGGCTAGCGGCTCAGCCGAGGAGGTCCCGGGCCACCGCGCAGTCCCGGCCGATCTGCGACCGAAGTGCCTCAAGGGAGTCGAACCGACATTCACCCCGGAGGAACTGGACGAAGGTGATCTCAAGCTCCCGGCCGTAGAGATCCCGGCCCTCGTCGAGGAGATGGACCTCAAAGCGGCTCTCCCCTTCCGGACGCTTCAGCGTCGGCCGGACGCCCCAGTTCAGCACGGCCGGGACCTCGACGATGTCCGGCGGCATCCGGACCCTCGCGGCATAGACACCGTGCGGGGGAAGCTCGAGCCCATGGACATCGACGTTGGCGGTCGGAAAGCCCATCCGACGTCCCAGCTTGTCGCCCTCGACCACGATCCCAGAAACGGCGTATGGCCGACCCAGGAGCTCCGAGACGGTTTCAAGATCCCCTTCCCTGAGGCTCTGGCGGATGCGTGAACTGCTGACGACGGTCCCGCCTAGGGAGACGGGCTGGGCCACATGAACGGCAAATCCCCGTTCCGAGCCAATCCGTCGAAGGAGTGCGATGTCGCCCGACCTCCTTGCTCCAAACTGGAATCCCTCCCCCACCGAGAGGCTGGAGAATCCCGAGGTCCTCGACAGCAAGTGCTCCACGAAGGCCTGACCACTGACGCGGGATAGTTCGGGGGTGAACTCCAGGACAAGCGCGACATCCATGCCGATCGACCCGAGATACCTGAGCCGTTGAGACAGGGACTGGAGAAGCCTTGGCGCCTTTTCCGGACAAACCACGGACTGGGGGTGGGGATCGAAGGTGAGAGCGACGGCACGCCCCCCCCGGATGCGCGCCTCATTGAGCGCAAGACGCAGCACATGCTGATGCCCCAGATGGACCCCATCAAACATGCCCCAGGCGATGCTGGAACCCCGAGGGCTGCTTGGAAACGGATCCGCGCTGCGGATGACCAGCATCGTGCCCCCCTACTCCATTCCCTTGAGGCGGATCAACGGGATCACTCGGGCCTCCAGCCCCTTCCGATCCAGAGCCAGAACCTCCTGGAGCGGCAGCGCATCAGCCACATCGAATCGGCCCGATGCCGTCCGGCGCAACGCCGTGAGATGGGCCCCACAACCGAGGCGCTGGCCCAGATCGTGGGCGAGTGAGCGGACATAGGTCCCCTTGGTGCAGCTCACCCTGAAGTAGCCGAAGGGGTCCTCATAATCCTCGAAACGAAAGGTGTAGACGTGAACAAGCCGAGGCTCCCTGGGGATTTCTTTTCCCTGGCGGGCCAGCCGGTACAGGGGAACCCCCCCGACCTTCTTGGCACTGACCATGGGAGGAATCTGCTGGAGGTCGCCGACGAACGCCGATGCCGCCTCGTTCAGGTCCTCAAGGTCGAGCGGAGGGACCAGCCGGGTCTCCACAAGCTCGCCATCAGCATCATAGCTGTCCGTGACCTCACCCAGGCGCATCGTGCCTTCGTAGACCTTGTCGGACGCCATGAGACGCTCCGAATACCGGGTGGCCTTGCCAAGGACGAGGATAAGAAGTCCCGTGGCCATGGGATCGAGCGTCCCGCAATGCCCCACCTTGGGGAGCCGGAAATGGCCACGGACCTTCGCCACGACGTCGTGGGAGGTCCACTCGGAGGGCTTGTCTACCAACAGAGCCCCATCCAACGCATTGAGTTCCTGCATGAGGGCGGCCCTAGGCGGAGAGGGAGCGACGGACAGCGGCGAGCACGCGACGCTGGACCGACAGGGCTGTTCCCTGGATGCGGGCGCCCGCGGCAGCGCGGTGCCCCCCGCCACCAAAGAGGGCTGCGACGGCGCCCACATCGATGGAGGGGTTCTTGCTGCGGATGCTGAGCCGGACCATGTCAGCACCCATCTCCTCGAACATGATGGCGACAACGACACCTTCTATGGCACGGATGTGGTCGATCAGCCCCTCGCTCTCCTCGGAGTCCGCACCCGCCCGCGCGTAGTCGGCCTTTCGGAGCCAGAAGTAGGCGGTGCGATCACCGTGGGCCATGCGGAACTTGCTGTAGACATGGCGGAGGAGTCGAACACGCGTGATGGGGTAGCTCTGGTAGATCTTCTCGCAGAGCCCACCCAGATCGGCCCCGGCATCGACGAGCCGCGCCGCAATCTCCAGCGTTTCGGGCGTGGTGGTCGGATACTGGAAGCTCCCGGTGTCCGTGCTGACTGCGGCGAACAGGCAGTTGGCCATCGGCTGGGTAATCTTCCAACCCGCCCACTGGCAGAGGTCGTAGACCAGCTCCCCGGTCGACGGCTCGCGCGGGGACACCCAGTTGATGTCGGCATACCGGGTGTTGCTGGCGTGGTGGTCGATATTGATGAAGATCCCACGATCCCGGACCAGATCCCCGCAGCGTCCGAGCCGCTCGAAGCTGGCGCAGTCCGTCGCGACGACCGCGTCGAAACGGTGGCCCGGGGCAGGACGCCGGACCCGCCGCTCGGGATCAAGGATCCGAAGCTTGTCGGGACACCCATCGTCATTCCAGACCGTCACCGCCTTGCCCGCCCCCTCGAGGGCCAGGGCGAGACCGACCTGGGAACCGATGCAGTCGCCATCGGGTCGGACATGCCCGACCACACAGACGGACTTCGCATCGGCGAGGGCATCGAGGAGATCTCGAACAGGTTTGGGTGCGGCCTTCATTCGGAGGAAACGTCGCGCTGGAGAGGACAGCCCCGTCACGGGGCCGTCTGATTTACTGCTGCTGTTGCCCGCGCTGCTCCTGCTCGATCTGCTCGAGGATGGAGAGGACACGGTTGCCCTTCTCGATCGAATCGTCGATCTGGAACCGGAGCTCCGGGGTAAACTTGAGCCGAACCGAGGAGCCAACTCGGGACTGGATGAGACGGGATTTGGCCTCGAGCTCCTCAAGCGCGGTCCTGCGCTGGGCTTTCGAGCCGACGAAGCCCAGGAAAACGATCCCGGAGCGGAGGTCCCTCGCGACACCGACATCATTGACCGTCAGTAGTCCGGCCGTGTCGATGGGGATCTCCTGTCGGATCACCTCGGCAATTTCCTGCTTCAGCAGTTCGCGGACCCGGGCGATACGACGGTTTTTGGTCGGTTGCATGCTTGGGAACAGCCCATCGGCGTCCTGGAGGCAGGGTGCCAATGGCAGGACACCCCGACCGGCGTCATGAGAGCTTTTGCGCCACCTTCTCGATGACGTAGCACTCGATCAGGTCTCCCTCCTGAGGGTCATCGAAGCCGTCGAGCCGAACACCGCACTCCATGCCGGCCCGGACCTCGTTCACCTCGTCCTGGAACCGACGGAGCGTCAGGGAGACCCCCTCGTAGATCACATGGCCACCGCGGCGGATCCGCATCTTGCCCCGAACCAGCCTGCCGGAAGAGACATGGCAGCCAGCCACCTTGCCACCCTTCGAAAGCTCGAAGGTCTTCCGGACCTCGGCCTGCCCCACCACAACCTCCTTCTGAAGAGGGTCGAGGAGCCCGGCCATGGCCTCCTTCACCTGGTCGATCAGCTCGTAGATGATTGCGTAGAGCTTGATCTGGACGCCCTCACGCTTAGCCGCCTCGGCCGCACTGCTGTCGACGCGGGTATGGAAACCGAGGATGACGGCGTCGGCCGAGCTCGCCAGAAGCACGTCGCTCTCGGTAATGGCACCGACGGCGTCACGCACGATCTCGAGCGAGACCTTGGTGGACTCGATCTTTCGGAGAGCCTCGCAGATGGCCTCGACGGAACCTTGGGTGTCCGCCTTGATGATCAGTTTGAGGATTTTCGCGGACCTCTCGTCGATACGGCCGAAGATGTCCTCGAGGGTCTGTCGTTGCGGACGACCGCCATCGAGACTGGACTTCTTCCGCTCGAGGGTCCGCTCTTCGGCCAGGTCCCGAGCCGCCTTTTCGTTGTCGACTGCACTGAACTCGGATCCGGCCTCGGGAACGCCGTTGAGGCCGAGAACCCTCATGGCCACGGAGGGGCCTGCCTCCTTCAGACGCTTGCCCTCCTCATCCATCATCGACCGGACCCTGCCGTAAAATTCACCACAGATCACGACATCGCCCTGACGGAGGGTGCCCTTGCGCACGAGCACGGTGGCGACGGGCCCTCCGGGCTCAATGCCCGACTCGATCACGTTGCCCTTGGCCTTCCGGTTCGGATTGGCTTTGAGCTCGAGCAACTCCGCCTGGAGCAGAATGCTCTCGATGAGCTTGTCGACCCCTGCACCGGTCATGCCGGAGCAATCCACGTAGAGAGTGTCACCTCCCCAGTCGTCCGGGACCAGCCCCTTGTCCTGGAGCTGTTGGCGAACCTTCATGCCATTTGCTGCGGGATGGTCCGATTTGTTGACGGCCACGATGATGGGAACCTGCGCGGCACGGGCATGCTGGAGCGCCTCGAGGGTTTGGGGCATCACGCCGTCGTTGGCGGCCACGACCAGGATGACGATGTCCGTGACATTGGCACCACGGGCACGCATCGCGGAGAACGCGGCGTGACCGGGGGTGTCGAGGAAGGTCAGCTGTTCAAGCTTCCCGGAAACGGGATGGGGATAGGAGATCGTGTAGGCACCGATGTGCTGGGTGATCCCACCCGCCTCGCCCGCGGCGACATCGGATTTTCGGATCCGGTCGAGCAGGGTGGTCTTGCCGTGGTCGACATGGCCCATGATGGTGATGATGGGCGCCCGGGGCAGCAGGTCTTCGACAATGTCGTCCTTGTCCAGCTCGAGCTTCGGCTCGCGAGGCTGGATGTTGGTCTTGTGGGTCTCGAGGTCACGTCGCTCGGTCTCGAAACGGAATCCATTCTTGGCGCATAGCCGCTGTGCGACCTCGGCATCGATCGTCTGGTTGACCGTGACGAAGACGCCCATGCCCATGAGATCCGCGATGATCTGGAACCCTTTACGGTTCATCTTCTCCGCCAGCTCGCGGATCGCGATCGGCGGCTTCATGACGATCACCGGCGCATCGACCGGAGCCTGGACCCTCGGTTGGGAGGGTCGGGGCGCCGGAGCCGGGGCGCGTCCGCCCATCGACATCGGTCCTGAAGGCCTCTGGCCGGCCGGGCCACCACGCCCGCGGTCTCCAGCACCACGGCCCCGGTCGTCGCGGCCGGGAGGCTGTGGGGAACCTCGTCCACGGCTGAACCGATCCAGATTGACCCGACCCACCAGATCGCCGACGCGTGGACCCGCAGGAGGAGCAGGCGGAGGGGTCGGTTGAGGAACGGCTGCCGGAGCCGCAGGGGCAGGAAGAGCCTGCGAGACCGGCGGAGCAATGAAGGTTTCGTCGACAGGCCTGGATTTGTCGGCAGCAGGCAGAGTCGGCTGAGCCGCGGGACTGGGCGCCTCGCTTGCCGGAACCGGCACGGCAACAGGCGTCACAGGCGTCACAGGCGTCACAGGCGTCACAGGCGCCACAAAGGATTCCTGCACCGCGGGAGCCGGACCGGTAGGGATCGACACCTCGGGGGTTTCCAGAACCGGGGGTTCGGGAGCCGGCTCGGCAGGCTCCGGAGCAGCTGCAGGAGCCGGAGCCGGAGCTGGAGGAATGATGATGACCGGTTTGTCGGCCTCGGCAACCACCTCAGGCACCGCTGGAGCCACTGGCGCCTCGGAAGCCCCAGGGGCCATGGGAAGAAGCTGGTCCCGAAGGTACTCCGCCGTGATCTTGTCGAGCGAGCTCGACGCCACCTTGGCGGCGGCGATGCCGAGCTCCTTCGCCTTGGAGAGAACGACCTTGTTCTCTAGTTTTAGCTCCTTGGCGATCTCGTAGATTCTGACGGGCATAGTGTTTCGTTCTTCGACTCTTCAGGCCAACCCTCCCGGAGGGGCGGGGCGGCCGATTTCAACGTTCAGGATTGGGTTTCGAATTCAGGGGACGCTCCGGGCTCGACCGGTGCCGAGCTGGGGGCCTGACGACGGATCAGTTCCCCACGGGCCGCCTCGAGGATGCCCGATGCCGCCTCACCGATCTCGGGATTCTGGGACAGGTCGGCCACCTCAGCATCCAGCAGAGACTCGACCCCATGGAAGCCCATGTTGACCAGCACTCGGGCATGATCGACGGAGATCCCAGGGACGGAGGCGAGTTCCTGCACCGCATGGTCCACACGGGCCTCGAAGCTGTTGACGTCGGCCTCGGGCTCGATGTCGATCTCCCAACCGGTCAGCCGCGAGGCCAGCCGCGCGTTCTGCCCGCGACGACCAACCGCCAGTGGAAGCTGATCCGGGGTGGTGGTGACACGGACGCGCCGATTGGCCTCGTCGATGTCGAAATTCTTCAGCCGTGCCGGGTCGAGCGCCTTGGAAATGAAGGACCGGACATCGGAGGACCAGGGGATGATGTCCACCTTTTCGTTATTGAGCTCGCGGACGATGTTCTTCACCCGCTGTCCCCTGAGGCCGACACAGGCGCCCACCGGATCGACTTTGGAGTCCCGGGAGGACACCGCGATTTTCGTGCGGAAACCCGGCTCGCGGGCGATCGCCTTGATTTCGATCGTACCATCCTTCAACTCGGCAACCTCGGCGCGGAAGAGGCTGAGCACGAAGGCGGGATCTGCACGGCTCAGGATGATCTCCGGTCCATGGGAAGTCTGCTCGATCGCCTTCAGAAAGCACCGGATCCGCTCCCCAATCTGGTATTCCTCGGTCGGCACACGCTCCCTGTTCGGGAGCACCGCCTCAGACTTGCCAAGATCGAGAATCACATCCGAACGCTCGAACCGGCGCACCGTCCCGCTGACGATCTCCCCGACGCGATCCTTATATTCCGCGTAGATCTTCTCCTTTTCAGCCCGGCGGATGTAGCCGGTCAGGGCCTGCTTGGCATGCTGGGAGGCGATGCGTCCAAAGCCGGAAGGGGTCACCTCGACCTCAACCTCATCACCCACCTTGGCTTCGGGGTGGCCGGCACGACGGGCATCAAAGACGGAGATCTGGTCGTGCTTCGAGATGATGCGTTCGGCGACGATGAGCTTGGCCCAGGCCTGGATCACACCGGATCGGGGGTTGATCTCCACTCGGAGATCCCGGGCGGGACCCACGGCACGCTTGGCTGCGGTGACGAGCGCCTCATGAACAGCGCCCAGCAACACATCACGGCTGATGCCTTTCTCTTTCTCGAAGAAATCCAGTTGGGCGAGCATTTCAGCATTCATAGGCAGGACGACCTGCATCCCTCCGGGGTAACAAAAAAGCCGGTTTGGAAAACCGACTTTCCCTTGGCGATAACCGCCCCAGCAAGACGCTTTCGGAACGGAAGTAGAGTTTCCAGGGCAGTTAGCGTCAAGCCGAAGTTCCCGTTCAGGCTCATCCTTCCCGGCATCGAGGGTCATCGGTAACCGCCGATCGTGGATCCCTACTACGTGGCTCCAGGGTCTGGAACAGTCCTTGCCGAGAGCCACGGGTATCGCCCTAGCCTCCAGCCACACCCATGAACATTTGGCCTGTCTGGACCCTGATTGCCGTCACCTCTTGGGGGTTATGGGGCGTTCTGTCACGCATCCTCGGCGACGCGCTGTCGCCCGAACTGGGGCAGGCGCTCTCGACCCTTGGGCTGATCCCGCTCCTCGTTCCCTTGGCACTCCGGGAGAGCCTAGGCCTGCTTTCGGCCTCCCGACGAGGCGTTGGGCTCGCCCTGTCCGGGGGATTCGTCACCTGTCTGGGCAACGTGACGTACTACTCGGCCCTCCATCGAGGGGGAGCCGCCGCGACCGTGGTGACCCTCTCTGCCCTTGCACCGATTGCCACACTGACCCTCGCCATGGTGCTGCTCCGAGAACGCCTCAACCGGATGCAGGTCGCCGGCACCGGGTTCGCCCTGGTCGCGCTTGGGCTGCTGAATGTCCAGCCCGACGGTGCCCTGCTTTCCCCCGCGGTCGCCTATGCCATCCCCCCGATCCTGCTTTTCGGGGTTTCCGGTTTCCTGCAGAAGATCGCCACCCAGCATCTGACCGCCTCCCAGGTCGCCCTCTGCTATCTGGGCGCCTTCGTTCCGGTGGCACTCTGGTATGGGCTCCAGGAACCCTGGCCGGCCGTCATCCCCTCCCGATCATGGATCCTCGTCGTCGCACTCGGGTTTTTCCTGGGGCTCGGCAACCTAGCCGTAATCGCGGCGTTCGCGGCTGGGGGCAAGGCGTCTGTGATCTCACCGCTCAGCAACCTCTACCCCATCATCAGCCTTCCCCTCCTGATCCTTCTCGGCGATCGGATCGGGCCAAGGGAATGGGCAGGCATTGCGCTCGCCCTGGTGGGGGCTGTCGGTCTGGGTTGGGACGGTTCCCCGAAGGAGTCAAGGGAAGGCTCCCGCAGCTGAGCTCCGGCGGACCTTAACTGGCGCACGACCCTCCCCGTATTTCAGACTCAGGGCGTGGCCAGGCCCCGGAAGGGTCTCCCGGTCTTCAGACATCCCACCAACTGGTCGAGGACCGCCAACTGACAGATCCTGGGACCGATCGAGAAGCTCCCCTCCGGTGGCTCCACCGTCTGCGTCGGCAGAAAGACGTCGACACACCGCGCGAGTTCGCTGGCAGGCTCGTTGCTCAGACCGATCGTCGGCACCCCGGCCTTCCGGGCTTCCTGGATCGCCCCGACCGGGAACTGGCTTTCGCCGGAGTGGGAGATCGCCAGCAGCACCAGGCCCTTGACCGGCGGGGTCAGCGCAAACGCCAGCATCTGGGAATCCGACACGGCCAACGCCTGCTTCCCGAGGGCGAAGAGAACATCGTTCAGGATCAGGCCGATCCCGTGCGAGGCCCCAACCCCCACGAGCACGATCCGAGAGGCGGGCCTCAGCAGGCGCGCGGCCTTGGCCAAGGCATTGGCACTCGCCTTCAGCCCCGCCTCGATGTCGTCGGCGTAGTCCAGGTGCCCAATCAGGGACCCGCGACCCGGGACGGCGGCACCGGCCGACGTCAGCTCCCGAAGGACGTTGTACTTGAGATCCTGGAACCCGTCATACCCAGCGGCACGACACGTCCGCACCACCGTGGCGTCACTCGTCCCACACCACGCCGCCACATCGCGGAGACTCCCTGAGGCCACCCTTCCCAGATCGCGCAGCAGCCGACGCGCGACCTCAGCCTCACTGGGGCGCATCGTCGACAGACTCCCTTCGAGGGTCAGATGTACACGCATGCGCTACACAACCATGATTGCTGTTGCAGATACAACATCGGCACTCTTCCCTCTGGGCAGACAGCATCCCAACAAAGCCAGCCCCCCATGAAAAACCTGATCGAACTTCTCCAAGCCGGTGTCGTCCTCGGCGACGGTGGCTATCTCATCGAACTCGAGCGTCGCGGCTATGTGGATAGCGGTTCGCGGCGGGAGAAGGTGGGCACCGGCCGCGGAAGCGGTCAGTTCACGCCGGAAATCGCCATCGAGAACCCCGAGGCGCTCCGGGAACTTCATCGGGAGTTCGTCCATGCCGGATCACAGGTCCTCCAGGCCCTCACCTTCTTCGGCACCCGGGAGAAGTTGAACCGGGCCGGATACGGATCGGATACCGAGCGGATTAATGCCGCCGCCGTGAAGCTCGCCCGGGAGGTGGCCGGCGACCGCGCACTGGTCGCCGGAAGCGTCTCGCGGACCCAGCTCATCGAGCGGGAGGGGATGGAGTCGCTGGGCAAGGCCTCCGACCACATCGGGGAGCAGATCCGTCTCCTGAAGGACGCCGGGGTGGATTTCCTGATCCTCGAGACCTTTTTCCACCTCGCGGAGATGCGCGTGGCGCTGGAGGCCGCGGCGAAGGCAGGGCTCCCTGCGGTTGCGACCATGAGCTTCCGTCCGCTGGTCGATCGATGCAGCGACGGCCATACACCGGCCGAATGCGCCCGGGTGATGGCGGACCTCGGGGCCGTCGCGGTCGGCGCCAACTGCGAACAGGATCCCCAGCGCATGCTGGCAGTGCTCCGGGAGATGCGCAGCGCGACCCGGGTCCCCCTGGCCGCACAGCCCGCCGCGTTCCAGACCACCGAGAACTGCCACTCCTTCACCCGGCTGCCGGCGTTCCCGGATGATCTCGAGACGATCCAGATCTCCCGGAGGCACTTCGTAGAATTCGGTGGGATGGCCCAGACCGAGGGCATCGGATACCTCGGTGGATGCTGTGGCTGCAACGCGGCCTACATCCGGGCGCTTGCGACCGGACTCGGCAGACCCGAGCACTCCCATTACGCCTAGAGCCATGGCCTCCCTCCGAATCCAGATCCTGCAGACTCCCGACAATGCGAACGAGGCCGCCGCCGAGCTTCTGGCGGAGTGGATGCTCCAGCCCGGGGTCCGGAATGTCATGCTCGCGGCCGGCAACACCCCGCTCGAACTCTATCGGAGGATCGGTTCGCGGGGACTGCGATTGGATCATCTCAGCCTCCATGCCCTCGACGAATACGTGGGCGTGCCTGTCGACGAGCCCCGGAACTGCGCCAACCTGATCCGGCGGACCGCGGTCGAACCTTGGGGCATTCCGACGGAGCGCTACTTCAGCGTGAGCTCGGACCCTGCCGAGGCCGAACGGAGCGTGCTCGACCATGAGCAGCGGATCGAGGATGCGGGCGGTCTCGATGTCGTCGTGCTGGGTCTGGGACAGAACGGGCACCTCGGCTTCAATGAACCTGGCAGCACACGGGATTGCGGGGCGCGGGTGCTGGACCTCGATCCGATCTCCATAGAGGCCAACCGGAAGTGGTTCGGAGGGGACCATGCTCCATCGCACGGCGCCACCATCGGCATGAGGACACTCCTGTCCGCCCGCCGCGTGCTGGTGATGGCCTACGGTCTCCACAAGGCAGCCGCAGTGAAGGCCATGATTCTGGGGCCGTCTTCCTCCTCCTGCCCGGCGTCCTTCCTTAAGGACCACCCGGATACGACCCTGTTCCTCGACACCGCCGCCGCGATCGATCTGATGCCGGAGATGAACCTCAAATGAACGCATCCACCTCGGTGATCGGCATCGATGTCGGAGGCACGAAGATCGCCGCCGGATCGCTGGAACTTCCGGAGGGTCGTTGGACCCGGTTCCGCACCTGCCCCACGCGGAGGGATCGGGGTGGGAGTGGGGTCCTCGAAGATGTCCTCCAAATCTCCCAGGACCTGGCCCATGAGATTCCCTCGGCTTCAGGGCGTCCGGTCGCCGCGATCGGAATTGGCCTTTGCGAGCTGGTCGGACGGACCGGCGAGATCCTCAGTGCCCATAGCCTGGATTGGCGATCGCTGCCGGTGCTGGAGGAGCTGAGCCAGATCGCCCCGGCCGTCCTCGAGGCCGATGTCCGGGCGGCGGCGCGGGCAGAGGCCCTCTTCGGGACCGGACGCGGACTCGGCTCCTTTCTCCACGTCACGATCGGCACCGGCATCAGCTGCTGTCTCGTGCTGGAGGGACGGCCGCATCTAGGTTCCAGAGGACTGACCGGCACGATGGCCAGCAGCCCGCTGGGCCCGCTCCTAGGCATTCCTGACAGCGGCCCGTCCATGACCCTGGAAGACCTCTCCTCCGGACCGGCCCTCGCCGCCCGGTTCAGGAAGGCGGGGGGAGTCGCCGAACGGGGCGAAGAGGTCCTGCAGGCGGCCGCCGGCGGACACCCAACCGCCCTCCAGATCCTCGACAGCGCCGCGGCGGCACTGGGTGCCCACATTGGCCTGCTCGTCAATGTCCTCGATCCCGAGGCGGTCGTCATCAGTGGAGGACTCGGCCTCAGCACGGGACACCACTGGGACGGGCTGACGGCCGCGATCCGCAACCAGATCTGGTCGGAAATCCAACGCGGCCTGCCCATTCTGCGGGCCACCACCGGCATCGATGCCGGGTGGCTCGGTGCGGCGATCGCAGCCATGGAGCGGTTTGATCTTTCGTACCCTTCCCCGCAACTTCCTTCACCGATCCCATGAAGAATTCTGCCTCCTCCCTGACCCGCCGCGAGTTCACCCGGACCGCTCTCCTCTCCGGGGCTGCGGTAACGACCCTGGGAACCCAGCTTCTCGGTGCCGAAACCCCACCCCGCCGCATCCGCACCGGCGTGATCGGATGCGGCAGCGTATCCAACGCCTACCTTCCCGTGCTGACCCGGTCGCCGTTCGTCGAGGTCGTCAGCCTGTGCGACATCCGACCCGAGCGGGCCCGCCGCCAAGGAGAACGCTTCAAAGTCGCGAACACCTATCCGGACATCGACTCGATGCTAAAGGGGGTGCCCTTCGAGTTCTTGGTGGTGCTCACCGACATGCAGGTGCACGAACAGATCAACCGCCGTGGGATCGAGGCCGGCAAGCACGTCTGGAGCGAAAAGCCCATCGCCAACACCCTCCGCGTGGGACAGGACCTTCTCCGGATGGCCCGGGCCAAGGGGGTCCAGCTGTGGGGAGCCCCCATCACGGTGCAGAGCCCTCAGTTCGCCTTCATGGCGAGGACCCTAAGGTCCGTTGCCCTCGGACGCGTCGCCGCGGCACATGCCTTCTACGGACACGAGGGTCCCAGCTGGTCAGCCTTCTTCTACGAGAAGCTCGGGGGCTCGATGCCCGACCTCGGGGTCTACAACTTCACCAGCCTCACCGGCCTGCTGGGCCCCGTGAAGAGCGTGACCGCCATGCTGAGCATCGTGACCCCGGAACGCACGGTCGATGACAAGGGACGGATCCGGGTTACCGAGGAGGATAACGCCATGGTGCTTATGGAGCATGCCAACGGCGTCCTTTCTCACGTCCAGTCCGGCTTCAACTACTTCAACCCCAATGGCCACAACGGTCGGAACGAGGATCGCCACACCATCCAGATCACAGGATCTAACGGCTACATGGGACTCGTGGGCTATGACTGGGAGCCACTCGGGGTCGATCTCGCGACCCAAGAGAAGCCGAACCTGACCCGACACCAGACTAGTGCCGAGGGCTACATCTGGCAGCAGGGGGCCGCCCTCGCGGCAGAGTCGTTATCGACGGGACGGAAACTCCTCGTCACCCCCGAGCAGGCGCTCCACGTGCTCGAGATCATCACCGCCGCCCGAAAATCCCAGGCGACAGGTCGGCGGGTGCGGCTCACTTCGACGTTTGACTGGCCGCTCGTGTCATAGCCGACCGCCCCTGCCCTACCGGGTCATGGGCCAACCGGACTCGGCCATCGCCCGGAATCCACCGGCGAGGGAGACCACCGCCGAGTAGCCCATACGCTGGGCGACATCCGCGGCCAGTGCGCTGCGAAAACCACCGCCACAATACAGGATCAGCTCCGTCGTTGGATCCGGAAACCGGCTCTCGAGGTCCCGCTCGAAGATCCCCTTCCCAAGATGCTGCGCCTCCACCGCATGCTGGGCCGCCCACTCGGACTCCTCGCGCACATCGATGAGGACCGCCCTGGGATTGGCGGCAAGACGGGCCCGGGCCTCCGCCACGGTCACCTCGCGCACCCGCGCCTTGGCGTCGTCCACCACCTTTAGAAACCCCGGGGAATGCTTCATGGGCCATAGAGTGTCTTGCCGGCATGACCCTGCCAAGACAGCTTCGGACCCGATGGACATCGTCAACCTCGACCAAGTCCCCGCATTCGAGACCAAGGACGGCTCCGAGATCCGGGAACTCCTCGCGCACCGCAACTCGGCCATTCGGAACCAAAGCCTCGCCGAGGCCCGCCTCGCCGTCGGGCAGGCCACGACGGAGCACTACCATGTTAGGACCGAGGAAATCTACTACATCACCCATGGCACCGGCCGCATGCGGATCGGCGACGAGATCCGGGAGGTCCGGGTCGGCGATGCCGTGGCGATCCCGCCGGGTGCACGCCACAAGCTCTGGAACACCGGAAAAGATCCCCTGCGTCTCCTGTGCTGCTGTGCCCCAGGCTACGAGCACAGCGACACCATCATGACCGAATAGACCCACCCAAGACGCATATGACCCCGAAGGCGATCCGACTCTTTGTGAAATCCGGCTGTCCCTGGTGTGATGAAGCCATGGAGTGGCTCGACCAGCGCGGCATCCGATATGAACGCCTGGATGTCCTCCGCAACTCGGCGGCACGACAGGAGATGCTGGACCTCACCGGACAAACCAAGGCCCCGTCGATCGATGTCGACGGCCACATCCTGGCGGACTTCGGAGCGGATGAGCTGGAGACGTGGTGGCGACAGCAGGGTTTTGCCATGGGCTGACCGCCCGTTCTCCGACCGGATCCGATCACCCGGAGCCCTCCGCCCCGCGGCGGCACCCAAAGGCGGTGACCTCACCCTTGTTCGCGTTGAGACGCAGGAGGAACAATGGGTCTGCCAACCGGGCGAGGTCCCGACGGAGGCCCGCAAGCCTGGCACGGTCCTCCTCCCCTTTCAGCTTCAGCGTCACGACAAACCACCGGGTGTCCGAACGCTCCAGCCATTCGAGGAGCATGGCCGCGGACCTCTCCGGTGCCGCGATGACGTCGCAGACCAGCCAGTCCACCGGACGGTCCGGCCGGAACGAGAACGCATCGCCCCGGACGAACTCCAGCCGGGGATCGCGCATTAGGTCGTCACGGAGCGGGGATCGGTCCACCGCCGTCACCCTCGCCCCACGGCCCAGGGCCACATGGGACCAGCCCCCGGGCGAGGCTCCAAGATCGATACAGTGTTCACCCGGCCCCATGCCGCGACCCAGACGACCCAGTGCTTCCGTGAGCTTTGCAAAGGCACGACTCGGCGCCGAGCGATCCTCGGCCACCGGGATGGATCCCCCGGCCCACGGCCAGATCAGGTCACGGTTTTGAGCCGGAAGAGGGGCCAACGCGATCGACACCCAGCCTCGATCAGGGGCGGTCAGCACGCCCTGGACCAGGGATTCATCCTGCCCCCAGGGCTCCGTCGACTCGCGGAGCTGGCGTAGCAGATGCCGACGACGCTCCTTGAGCCGCTCCAGGAGCGCCTCACGGATCCAGCGGCACCGGTTCACGCCGGCGGTTGCCGCAACACCCCCGCCGTGCTGCCCCACCTGATCCTCCGACTTCGAGGACCGATGTCCCAGCACGTGAGTTCCGAACGCCTTACGGGCACCCACCGTCCTCGTCGCGACCGCTCCATAGTGGGGCCAGAGGTGGAGTCTCCAGGGCCTCCCCTCCGGCACGCCGGCGAGGATCTCCTCCAAAAGGGCCTGCGCCCACTGGTTGACCGAATCGACGCACACCAGACGCGCATCCGGCAGTAGTTGGCGCGCGAAGCAGAGAGACCCTCGCCTGTCGAAGGCCGGGGAATCGATGGCGACCAGGCCGGCCGGAAGTCCGGAGTCGCGTACCGTGACACCACCGTGCCGCAGTTCCGCGACCAGGTCGGCATCATCTCCCTCTGCACTGATGAACAGATCCACGTGGCATCGGGAACACACCGTATCCCGACCCGGTTTCTAGGTCCCCCCGGCCCACACTGGCAAGAAGGCGATCACTTTGGAGGCAGAAACCGGAGGCGCAGACGAGAACTCGAGGGGCGCGGGAACATGTCGGTGCCGGTGATCACGCAGCGATCAAGACGGGACTCACACGGAGGCGCGGCGACACGGAGGAAAGACAGGAGGGGGATTAGAGGTGACTTGTGCCAGTGACCTCGTCCGTCACGGGACATCCATCCCTAAAAACCCTACTTCCCCCTCCACGCCTCCGTCTCCCCGCGTGGGTCCCATCTCCCCTCTCCGCGTGCTCTTCCTCTCCGCATGCTTCCCAACCGTCTCGGCCTGTCCCAACCTCCCCACATGAGTTCCGTCATCTACCCCCGTTCTCCTCGCGAACAGATGGACGGCTGGGTCTACCTCCCCCGGTTCATCGACAAGATCCGACTCCACCTGGCCGGGAAACTCCCGGAAGACTATCGCTCCAACTTCGCCCACGGCGGTTTCGACGCGAAATGGCTCGAGGCCGCCGGTCTCCGGGCCGACGATTTCATCCCAGTCGTCCAGGAGTCGATCACCGACGGACAGGTCTGCGACTGGGTGCACAGGAACGTGGCCAAGTCGCCAGCCGACAAGGCCGCCTTCAACCACCACGTCCTCAACCGGGGACGCGAGGAGAACGACCCGGCGATCCGGGAACGTCTCCGCCAACGCAAGGCCGAGTCGGGATTCGCGCATCGCGACGACATCCAGACGTTCGTCGACTACATCGATGCCGACGAGAAGCGGCTCTGAGACTCGGTCCTTGCCGTCCCACCACCGCGCCCTCGTCCCGTGACGGTCTGGCCCTTCCTGGTCGTCCGGGTTGTCTCGAACCCCTGCTCCAACGCGCTCCAGAAGTGGCTCGCCAGCCAGGGGGTCCCCTCTTCGGCGCAGTTGCTGCTCGTCCATCTGGGGCTCAGCCTCGTCACCCTGCCCCTGCTCCTCCGGGATTCCCTAACGATCCGGAACCTGGAATTCTGGGGATGGTGTGGGCTATCCGCCGCGCTGGCGGTGGCGGCCAACTGGCTGATCATCGAGGCGCTCCGACGATCCGACCTCTCCCTGCTGGGACCCATCAACGCCTTCAAGCCAGTGGTGAGCCTGCTCCCAGGCTGGGTCCTACTGGGCGAACCCCTCGGCCTCCTCGCGGCCTCCGGCATCCTGATGGTCCTTGCGGGATCCCTGCTGCTGACGCCCCACGGGAACCACGGACAGCGTCGCCTGGCCCTGCTGGGAGATCGTGGGGTCCAACTGCGGTTCCTGGCCCTTATCCTGTCCGCCGGCGAGGCGGTGACGCTCAAGCGGGCTATTCGGCTCGTCGATCCCCTGACCGTCTTCGCAGCGTGGTGCCTGCTGGGACTCCTGATCCTCCTGCCCATCGCCCTCCGCTCTCTCCTCCTCAATGGCCCGTCCCTGCTGGGGCCGAATCCAAAGCGCCAGTCGATGGCGGCCCTTGGATTGGTAACCACGACGGGCCTGATGCAATCCTGCACCCTCATCACCCTTGCGGCGTTTCCGGTAGGAGCCGCGCTGGCGCTGTACCAAACCTCCTCGATCCTCACCGTCCTCCTGGGTCACGCCGTGTTCCAGGAACCCCATCTCCGCCGCCGCCTGGGCGGGGCCATGGTGATGGCCTCTGGCGCCGCACTGCTGGTTCTGCAGGCGGGGTGAGCGACGATCCAGTCCTTCTTTGAGGTTCTCCATCGTTTTCAGAGGTGACGTCTCCAGGGCTCAGCGGGAACCGATGCTGGAGGCATACCGGCAGGTGCCCGGTGGTTGAGCGCGGCGAGACCTCAGGGGACGGACTTAGACCCCTCTGGCATCGGGGGGACGCCACTGCGATGTCCATGCAACCAGGAGCAAGCCGAAAACGGATACGAACCCTCCCTGATTCCAAATCGGGAAGATAAAGCCTGATGCGCTTGGCTTTGACATCGGATCAAAGCCGAGGGCCGAACCGTGTCGACGGAGGAGGAAAGTGAGCTGGAAACTGAAAAAGAAAAAAACCGGTCCTGAGGGATCTCCTTGGACCGGTTTGTTCGCGGGAAAGTGGCGGGAGTGGCGGGGCTCGAACCCGTAACCTCTGCCGTGACAGGGCAGCGCTCTAACCAGTTGAGCTACACCCCCGCGAAAACAGCGGGCGCGTTTTCTACGCGACTCCGAGAAAGGGTCAACACCTTTCTCGGTTTGGAATAGAAAAGCCCAGGTCCGGGAGCCAAGGAGGTGGAGGTGGGGAACCCCGCGGAAGAGACATCCCGGAACCTGAGCCCGGAAAAAATACCCAATGGCACAAACCCCTGTCAATCGTCCGAAAATTCCAAAACCGGAAGTTTGAGACTCCCCCGTGCCCCCCATCGGGTCTACCGAACGACGCTACTGCTGCGCCTCGCCGCGGACCTCGATAAGCTGGGCGCGGAAGATCCGCATGGCGTCCTGGATCAGTGGGTCCGACAGAAACTCTTCGCGATTCAGCTTCACCGGCTCAACCCGCTGGGGCTTCCCCTCGGGGGCCTTGACGGCGGCCGGCTTCGGACGACTTGGCGCCGGTGCGGCAAGATCGACCACAGGCACCGCGGCACCGGGGACGAACTTCAACGTGGAATCCCCAGGGGCGAGTTCCCTGAGACGTGTCCGGAGCAGCGTCGCCGTCTTGCCGCTGGTGACCAGCTCCAGGGCATCCGGGGAGCAGGCCACCGTCAGGGTCTGCATCTCCCAGGACCGTCCCTCGGACCCCGCCAGCAGCGTCCAGAGCATGCGTTCCCCCTTCTCCAGTCCCGCATAGAGAATCGACCAAAGCTCGGTCGCGGAGGCGGCCGGCGCAGGCATGAGGGACGGGGCGGCTCGGGGGGCCGGGTTGGACTCGGGCAGCACCGGTTCCGAGGGGGGCGGCGGGACTGCAGGCCGGACCGGAGTGGTGGGTGTCGAAGCCACCGCTGAAAGGATCGGTGCGACCGACGCCGGCGCCACGGTCGGCGGCGTCGATGGCTGGGCGGGAGCCGCAGGCATGGCTGCCGGTGCGGCGGGCGCCGAAGAAGTTGGCGAAGTTGCCGGTACCGCAACAGCCGATCGGCCAGGTGCCGGCGCAGGGATTCCATCCCGGAGCGCCTTGAGCTGACGCAGGACCTCGTCGAGCCCCACAGAATTTCGTGCCTCGACCGCGTTGATCAGCGTCACCTCCAAAAAGATCCGCTTCGAGGGCGCCTCGCGGAGACGTCCTTCCGCCCTTGAGAGCACCTCTAGGATCCGAGTCAGCGCGGTCGCGTCGACCTGCTTGGACTGGGTCTGGAGGGCGGCCCACTCCGCATCGGTCACCTCCACGAGATTGCGGTCCCCACCACTCAGCTCGAGCAGCAGCAGGTTCCGGAAATGCGCCAGGAGATCCCCTAGAAGCCGTCCCAGGTCCTTCCCACCCGAGGCCAGGTCGTGCAGGAGACGAAGCGAACCCGCGCGGTCGGCCGACAGGATCGCACCCGCCAAGGAGAGCAGATGCTGCCGGGAGGCGAGACCGAACATCGACAGGACATCCGACTCCACCACGCGCGCCCCACAGAAGCTGATCAGCTGGTCGAGGGTGGACTGAGCGTCACGCATGCCGCCGTCCGCACCACGGGCGATGGCATGCAGCGCCGCCTCATCGAGTTCCACCGACTCCTGGCGGGCGATCCGTCCGAGATGCTCGACGATCAGGGGCGTCGGAATCCGCCTCAGGTCGAACCGCTGGCAGCGGCTCAGGATCGTCTGCAGGACCTTCTCAGGATCGGTCGTCGCAAAGATGAACTTCACGTGGGCCGGGGGCTCCTCGAGGGTCTTCAGCAGGGCGTTGAACGCCGCCGTCGACAGCATGTGAACCTCGTCGATGATGTAGATCTTGAACTTGCCCGAGGCGGGTGCGAACCGGGCGGTGTCACGCAGCTCGCGGACCTGCTCCACACCGTTGTTGGAGGCACCGTCGATCTCCAGGACATCCATCGAGCGCCCTTCGGCGATCTCCTTCACCCGGGGATCGTCCTCCGTGAAATCCACCCGGGGGCCGCCCGTGGCGTTCAGGGCCTTGGCGAAGATCCGGGCCAGCGTCGTCTTGCCCGTGCCGCGTGGGCCACAGAACAGGTAGGCGTGGGCGATCCGACCCGACCGCACCGCGTTCATCAGCGTGGTCGTGACATGCTCCTGTCCCACCACGTCCTCGAAACGCTGGGGGCGGTATTTGCGGGCAATGACCTGGTAGGACACGGGATCGGCTTGGGATCGGCTTCGGGGTTCGGTCCCGCGACTCGGAACCGGTCACACGGGAGGGTGGGATTGGAGATCCAAATCCCGTCCCCGGAAACCAAAAAGAGGGAAGGAAAGCCAGGGTGACCACGGCAGACGGGAGCAGACTACCGTTGCTGCCTTCCGGCCCTGGCGGGGTTCGTCAGTCCGCGTTCCATGGGCCCTGGCAGGAGTGAATCTGGGTATCGACGCCCCCGGGAGCAAGCGAGGAGTCGGAGTTTCTGCGGCAACACCCCTCATCCCGATCAAGGAACCCCGGCTTGAGAAGAGCCCGGACCTCATCAAGGCTGCGCGGGTGGATGCGACGCCAGACCTCTCGCGGATCGCCGCCGACCTCGGAATTCCGTCGGTCCGACGGCACATCGTGCTCTGCGCGGACCCCTCGAAACCCAAGTGCTGCCCCGCCGAGCAGAGCCTTGCCGCCTGGGACTTCCTCAAGCATCGCCTCAAGGAGCTCGGCCTTGTAGGACCCTCCGCCTCCGTCGCCCGTACCAAGGCCAACTGCCTCCAGGTCTGTGCAAAAGGACCCATCGCTGTGGTGTATCCCGAGGGCGTCTGGTATCACTCCTGCACGCCCGAGGTGCTGGAACGCATCGTGCAGGAACATCTGATCCATGGCCGACCCGTCGACGAATTCGTCTTTGCCCGGAACCCGCTCGACCGAGGTGGCTCCTGACGTGAGCCAGCTGGACTTCCTGCGTCGGCTGTGGCCGAGCCGGAGTTCGGCCACCCCGCCCGCATCCCAGCGGGACGGAGCCTTGGCCGTCGACGAGCTCGCATGCGATGACTCCGGCGTCGTGGTCCGCTTCGTACGCCACCCGAGGGCCCGACGGTACCGTCTGACCTTCCGCAAGGACGGCACGGCACGCTGCACCCTGCCCCGACGCGGCACCCTGGCGGAGGCCCGACGGTTCGTCGCCTCCAACGAGGCCTGGCTGTTCGAACGGTTCCGTCAGCATCGCAGCCGGACCGGATCCACCGACGCCCTGCGTCCCGGTGGCCGGGTGTGGTGGGACGGTGAGGAGCAGACACTCCGGGTGGAGGCGAAGCCGGAGGGTGGGTTCGAGGCCATGCTCGGGGCGCTGCGATTCGATCTCGAGACCGCCGAGGGGGATCTGAGGAAACCCGTGGACACCATTCTCAGGAAGCGGGCCGGCCAATTCCTGCCTGTCCGGCTCCGTGAGCTGGCCCAGCAGCACGGTCTGGACGGCCGGCTCCGTTCTGTGAGCATCCGCAACCAGAAGACCCGCTGGGGCAGCTGCTCGCCCCGGGGACTCATTTGTCTCAATTGGCGCCTGATGCAGGTTCCGGATTGGGTTCGGGACTATATCCTGCTCCATGAACTGGCCCACCTGAGGCATCTGAACCACAGCCGTAGCTTCTGGAACGAGGTCGAGCGGCTGTGCCCCAAGTTCAAAGATGCCGAAGCCTGGCTGAAGCGAAGCGGCAAGACGGTGCTGTAGAGCGTCAGACCTGCATCCGAAGGGTGGATGCCAAAGTGCTCTCCACCCTTGGGCGCGACGAGGCCCACAGCACCCCATGCGTGATTCACTCCAAGCTATGGGTCCTGTCTTGGGCCGTCCTTCCAGGGCCCAGATTCAGGGTGCGGCCGTGACCCAGGGCACGAAGTCACCCACCGGTGCCGCGCTTCCTGCCACGTCCCGCCGCAATCGCCTCGCCGACCCCACAGAGCAGCACCATGCCGAGGAGCATGCCGCTGGTCATGCCCACCCAGGCCCCCAGGAATTGCCAGGGGTGCATCGGACCCAGCAGCGCCAGCACCAGATCCCCTCCCCAGGCCATCCCCAACACCATCCCCAACGTGGCCAGCACCAGCCGCGGTCCACGACCCAGCCCGCTCCCGGGATCGTCCTCCCCCACCATGGAGGGCAATCCCCCCGCCAGCATGCCCACCACCATCCAAGGCACCGAACCCGTGAGGTCGAAGTACTGGTGGGACCGGCAGCAAAGACAGGCACCCCCGGACATCACCGGTTTCCAGTCCGCCTCCACCCACCATCCGAGGGCCATACCGAGGTTGCCCGGCCCCAGCATCGCCAACCCCATCCGAAGTGCCGCAACGTCCCAGGCCCGACCCAGCCACGATGCGGAAAGACCCCGCAGCCAAGGAATCGCCGCCACACCCAGCAGCCCAGCCGCCGTCACCCCCGCCTGCACCGGCACCAGCTGCCCCAAATGGATCAACAGCGGAATCTGGGCGACCACGCTCGCCGTCCAGCCGATGCGGAGCCACCCAGGGTGTAGCCCCGCCTGGTCCGGGCCATGGCAGGCATCGGAACCGAGCCGGGCCGCACGCAGGACCACGATCGTGCTGCTGCCTACCATCAAAAGGGCCGCAGAGATCGGACCGATCCGCCCCGTGGCGGCGAGGGTCATGCCGAGGAGGTTGTATGTGGCGGCAAAGAGTAGGTTCGACCGGACACCCGCCTGGACCCGGCGGGTGAACTCGATCGCCCGGGGAACCTCCGACAACTGCCCTCCCCAGAGCACCACCTCGGCGGTGGCCGTTGCGAGCCCCGCGCCGGAGTGGAGCGCCATCCCCACCGCGGCCGTCCTGAGGGCGGGCGTGTCGTTGACGCCGTCCCCGACGAACAGCACCACCTCGCCCGCCGCCTGATGCTCCGCCACCCGCCGGGCCTTCTCCTCGGGAGTGAGCGACCCCACCAGTTCCAGCCCCAGCGCCTCCGGCAGGATCCGCGCCGCCCGTGCCTCCCGATCCCCGGTGAGAACGCTCAGCCGACACCCCATGAGGAGCAGACGGCGACACGCTTCCTCGACTGAATCCCGCAGCCGTTCCCGCACCACAGCAATCCCCTCGAGGCGTCCATCGACCGCCACATGAATGAGCTGATCCGAAGGCTCGCACCGAATCTCCTGTCGGAGCCGCTCCTCCGCAGGATCGGAACCGGTCACCGACTCCAGGACCCAGTCCCGGACCCCGATCCGCAGGCGCCGAAGCTGTCCCTCATCCTGGACCACCGCCTCGATCCCGCAGGCGGGTTCGTTCCTGAGGGACACCACCCCAATACCGAGCGGCACCGATTCCGGGATGCGATCGAAGGCACGCGCAATGGGGTGGGTGCTGCCAGCCTGTGCGGCTTTCAGGAACGCCATGAGCTGAACCCGCGGCAGCCCATCCGCCCTCACGGCAAGATCGATCAATGTCTGACGGTCCTCGCTCAGGGTCCCCGTCTTGTCGAAGACGACCCGGTTGACGGCCGCAAGGCGTTCCAACGCGTCACCCGACCGGAACACCACACCTCGACTCGCCAGAGTCGCCAGGGCACTCCACCACGCGAGGGGCGCCGCCAATCCAAGCGCACAGGGACAGGCCACCAACAGGACCGCCAGTCCGTGGAACAAGCCCTCGCGCCACTGCCCCCGCAGCGACCAGACCAGGCCGGTGGTCATCGCAGCGACTACCACCGCCGGCAGAAACCAGGCCGTGATCCGGTCCACGAGCGGCCTCAGCCTCGCCCCGATTCCGGCATCCGACCGCACCGTACCGCGGGCTTCATCGACCCACGCCACCAGACGATCCAGCTCCCGATCGCGTCCGGGAACCGTCGCCTCGATGACCAGGTCCCCATCCTCGGACCAGCTGCCGGCAAGGACTCGGTCCCCTTCCCGCCGCACGACCGCATCGGGCTCCCCAGTGAGCGGGGTCTCCCGCACGAACGCCGCACCCGAAAGGACCCGGCCATCGACGGGTATCGGCTCACCGGCTGCGACCCGGATACGGTCGCCTATGACCACCTCGGCCGCCCGACAGCTCTGAAGCGTTCCATCGGCGGCGATCCGGTGACAGGCGTCGAACGCGTCCCGAAGCCGGGAGGCCTCGGCCATGGCCCGCTGGCGGGCCTGGGCGGTGAGCGCCTTTCCCAGTGTGTAGAACACGAGGAGGATGGCGACGACCTCGTAATAGACGGCACCGAAGCCGGTCAGGCTGCTCCAGACCGAGGCGCCGAAAGCTCCAACGATGCCGGCAAGGAACAGCCATTCCACCGTCAGGCGTCGTCGGCACGCACAGTCCCAGGCCGTGGCCAGCAAGGGTCCTCCCAGGATCGCGAACACCAGCAGGGCGGAACCGGCGAGTGCCGCATGCAGGAGGGGGCGGATCGATCCCTCCGGTGGGGTCAGGTTCACCGCGAACCCAACCAGCATCGCCTGGCTGGCGATGGCGACACCCAGGCCGATGCGGAACCAGGGCGCACGGTCGATGCCCCGATCCTCCCCGGCCATGGACCGTCCCACTGCGGTGGCCCCCAGGACCCGGCACCCATAGCAGCAGAACGCCTCCCCCTCCGCGGACCAGACCGGATCGACCGACACCGGCACCCGGCAATAGCCACAGCGGAGGACGGACGATTGCATGGACTTGACCATCGGTTCCTGCACCCGGGTTGAGACTGCCGCAGGGAATGCGGTCAGGACATGCAGAATCCCCACCGGGAACGCGAGGGATCCAAGACCGTTCGCGCCGGGGATCCGCCGCCCGTTGGATCAATCGAACACGAGCATGAGGGACGCCCCGAACAGAAGCAGGTGGACCGCACCCAGGAGAAGATTGGTCCGGGGTAGAGACAGGGTGAGCATGCTGGTGACCAGGGTGAGGGCCAGCATGACGATCTCCGGCGAATCCAATCCCATCAGGAGTTCGCGTCCCGTCGCCAGGGAGACGCCGATGACGATGGGGACGGTCAGGCCGATGGACGCGAGGACCGATCCGAGGAGGATGTTGACCGACCGCTGGAGCTCGTTCGACCAGGCCGCCCGGATCGCCGCAATGGACTCCGGGGTCAGAACGAGGATCGCCATCACCAGTCCCCCGACCGCGTTCGGGGCACCGACCCGTCCCACCAGCAGATCCAGCGGCTTGGCCATCTGCTTGGCTAGCAGGACCAGGGGGATGCCGTAGAGGACCAGGAAGATGCCGTGACGCCATGGCGAGCCGGATTCCGTCGGAGGCTCCGGATGCCCGTGGCCCGAAGCACCCGCCTCGGCCTGGATGAAAAACTCCCGGTGGAGCCGGTTCTGGAACACCAGAAACACCCCGTAGATGCCGATCGACAACAGGGACAAAAACGCCATCTGAAAATGGGTCAGCGTCGGGCCCGCCGTGGATCGGGTGAAGGTCGGCAGCACCAGGACCAGGACGGTCATCGGCACGATCATCACCAGAAATGAATTCGCGCTCTGGAGGTTGAACCGCTGCTGGCTATGACGCAGCGCCCCCAGCAGAAGCGCGAGCCCGAGGAATCCGTTCAGGACGAGCATCACGACCGAATACATGGTGTCCCGGGCCAGGGCCGGCTTGGGATCCCCGGTCGACATCACGAAGGCCACCATGAGGACCTCGAGTCCCGTGATGGCCAGCGTCAGGAGCAGCGTTCCGAACGGTTCACCCAAGCGATGCGCCAGCGCCTCCGCGTGACGGACGATGGCGACCGCTTCAGAGAGGATCACGCCACACAGCAGGAGGAGGAACAGGACGAGGAGCACCGACGACCCGAGCAGAGGCGCAACGGCCGTGGGTGCCGCCAGCAGGACGCCAAGGACACCCAGGGCGACGATCAGCGGCCACTCCCGCAGCAGGGATCCGGATCCCGAGATGGGTTTCATCGATCGCCTCCCGCGGAGGTCGGGAAGACCAAACTCACCGGATACTCCATGGCCGCCGAATTCGGCGCCTTCGCGGATGCCAATCCTCGCCTCAATCTCTGGGATGCGGTCACGACCCTCATGCGCGGGTTCGTATCACGAGCCCGACAGAACGAGGAACAAAGATCTGTTTCACGGTGCAGGAACGGACGGCTCCCATCCACCCCGACTCAACGGTCCCGCCACAACCGCCTCAACGACCATCGACCCGGCCGGGTTGCTGTCTCCATCGCACGGTGGCCGTCCGGCGGCCGCTCCTCAGCTTCGGAACCCACCCACCGACACAGACGTCTGCGGAGGATCCTGCGGGCGTGATAGAGGCGCGACTCGACCGTCCGCGCCGGGACCCGGGCGATCCCTGAGGCTTCCCGGACACTCTTCCCGTGGACATCAACCAGGAGGACGGCCTCCCGCATCTCCGGACTGAGTCCATCGATCGCCTCATGGACCGCGGTATGGAGCTCGGTTTCGGCGGCGATTTCCGAAGGCGGTTGCGTGGGAGACGGCAGCCGCTCCCCGATCGACCTTTCCCCGTTGTCCTCAGGAGCGTCAAAGGGGCTGGTCGGATGACGGTTCCGCCACCGGAGATGGTTACGTGCCAGGTTCCCGGCGATGGTGAACACCCAGGAACCAAAGTGGGCACCCGCATGGAACGACTCCCGGGCCCGGTACACTCGGACAAACGTCTCCTGGGCCAGATCTCGGGCTTCCGAGACATCACCCACCATGCGGCACAGGAAGGTGTAGAGGGACACGCCATGACGGGCCATCAGCTCGTCCATGGCCGACTCGTCCCCACGTGCTAGCCGCGCCATCGCTTTACGGTCCAGGTCGGGACTCGGATCCTGCATCGGAGGCACCGCGCTCACGGGGTGACTCCCGAAACTGGTCCCGAGACGCCCAGGACCCGCCGCTCCATCTCCGCGACATAACGCCGTCGGGCTGGTTCACCCAGCATGGGGCTGATCTCCCGGACATGCTCGAGGATGGCCACCTGGAGATCGGCCCGCAGCGCATCGAGCCGGTGGATGGCTTCCGACATTTCGGTGGCCGGAACCGTCCCAAGAGTCCCGGTCAGTCGATGAACCTCCGCCTCCGCCTCTCGGATCCGTCGCACCAGCGGGGCGGTCGACTCGTGGTGTCGCCGAACCAGTTCGCCCGCCTTTTCGAGGTCCTGGCCTGCGAGTCCGAACTCGTCCGCCAGCCAGTCGACATCCCCGTGCGGGGAACGCGACACCTCCCAGCGCTCCATGACCACGTAGGAACCCACTGCCACCGCAAGGGTCAGGGCAACAAAGGCGACGCCAGGGGTCCAGCGAGAGGTCTTCATGGTTCCTGGTGGTGGACGGGATCAAGGAGGTCGAGATAGTGGCTCTCTTCCATCGCCAACCGGTGGCGGTGTCCGTCAGCCCACCCTTGGTAGCCGCCGAGGACCATGGCGAGCCCTGCAGCCAAAGCGAGAGGAGCCGGGGAAAGGAGGCGCTCCCACCACGCGCCCCTCTGGCCGACCTCAACCCCGGCCATCTCCGTCCTTAGGCGACGCCGGACCCCGGACTCGAACCCGTCGGGCAATGGCTCCGGCAGCAGCACCTGGCGGAGTATTTCCGACAGGGGCCGGCCGGGCAGCTCCTCCGCGAAGTTGGATCGTTCTGGTTCTGGATTCATGACGAGGTCGCCACTTCAAGATGGGATCAAAACCCGTTCTGACCAGAGTCAGGAACCCGAACGGGCAGCGGCGTCGGATTCCTTTGGGCTGCCCGGAGCGGCCTTCCGGTTGGACTCGGACAGACTCCGAAGCTTCGGGGACTCCTTCATGGGTCCGCGATCGATCCGGTCCGGCGTGGTCCCGGACATCCGGACGCCCTGCTGTTGCATCAGCTTCGGGGACATCCGGGTAGGTCCTCGGTCGATGTAGTCCGGGGTAATCCCGGGGATGGTGACGACCTTCTGCGACAGGGCGCGTGGCGATCCGATCTCGCGCGGGGATCCGAGGCTCTCGGGGACGATTAAGACCGCCAACATGGCGGCCTTCAGCAGCAGGGCGTGGGTCTTCATGCGGTTTCGATTTATCTTGGTTCGCGGAGGCCACTAGGCCCCCTTCTCCGAGGCCTACACCGCCCGACGCCGGATCACTCAAAGATTTTTGTGCCCGCTTCGGGAATGACCCACGTGGGGTGCTCAAACAGGCAGGCGGCCCCTGACCGTCAAATCCTCACCAGGACCCCACCCCAGCGGGCCCTGCGATGGGCCCGGCCCGGCAGCGGCCGGATTCCTGCCTCGGATTCAGAGCCGCAGGATCGTCCCCTCTACCCGTCGCGAGGAGACCTTGGCAGCCCACGGATCGTCCCATGGCTCCCAAAGGGTTTGACCGCCTCATGTCGCCGGAATTCCATCGATTCTATGCCCGACAAGGAGCCGCTCGACGACCTGTTCAAAAGGTACTTCGGCAAAAGCCTCGACGAACACAGGAACCGCAGGCTCCACAAGGAACTCACACCGACGATCCTCGCCGGGATCCCGGATGCGGATCTCGCCCAGGCGATCCGGGACTTCATCCTTGAGGCCATCGGCAGCGAGTGGGTGGACCAACCGGAGCGGATACCCGCGTTGGGTCCCGGTTTTGCCGCGGCCTACTTCACCGACATCGCCGAGGTCGAGATCAACAACGGCGGCTTCAACCAGCTCTTCTACAACTGCGGCAGAAAATCGGTGGTCCTCGCCAAGGCCGGCGCTGAATTGCTGGGCCTGCACGGGTTCGCCGCCCTCCTCGGACGCGCCCTTGAGATCGAGGAACGGGAGCGCCCCCGCCTGGGGAAGATCCGTGAGGCCGGGTCGTTGAAGGTGTTCTTCGAGTCCTACCAGGACGACCCCTTCAGGGAGCTCGATGACGCATTCCGCCAACTCGATCCCGAAACGGGCGTGGCCCTGGTCCGGCTGGTCCGCATCCGCCCCGAACTGTTCTGCGGCCGGGTGGAGCCCGGACGGAAATCGCGACGGTGACGGGCATACACTCCCGAGGAGATCCCAGGAAATGTCCTGTGCGAATCGGCTCAGATCCCTGAGGTGGCTCGTGGTTTGACGTCGAGACTTCGGCTGGACATCTTTCTGTACAGATGAACTCCATCACCTACACAGCAGCTCGTGAGACACTGGCCTCGACGATGGATCTGGTGTGCCGGGATCGAGAGCCGGTGATCATCACGCGCAATCGTGACCAGTCGGTCGTCATGATGTCGCTCGACGACTACGAGGAGTTGGAGGAGACGGCCCATCTGCTCCGCAGCCCGGCGAACGTCCGACGGCTGCTCGCCGCCATGCAATCGCTGGAAGCAGGACAGGGAACAGTGCGAAAACTCCCATCGGTGCCATGAGACTGGTCTTCGCCGAGCAGGCTTGGGAGGACTACCTTTTTTGGCAACAGACTGACCCGAAGATCACCCGACGGATTCACGAGCTGATCAAGGACACCACCCGCCACCCCTTCGAGGGCCTCGGAAAGCCGGAGCCGCTCCGGCACGCCCTGTCGGGGTATTGGTCCCGGAGGATCACAGAGGTGCACCGGATGGTCTACCGGGTGGTTGGGCAGGACCTGTGGATTGCACAGCTCCGATACCACTATTGAGTCAGGGTCGAGGCGCCGGCGCTGGAGGGCTGTTCGCAAGGTCCGCACCCCTCACTTTCCCGCGGCCGGGTGGAGCCTGGACGGAAACCACGACGGCAAGCCGGGTCCCTTGCCCACTTTGTTGAGTGCCACCATCCATGGTCGAACCGAGGGAATGGTCTCCAGAGGTTTGAGCCCCATCGCCTTCCTCGTCGGTGGGGAGGCCGACAGCACCTTGCCTACGGACGCTTGGGCGCATTTTCCTGTGTACCGGTACGGGCCTTTTCGAACTCGCTGAAGTCTCCGTCGGGCCGTTTGACACGGTGCACGGAACCGTCCGCCAGGCTGTAGATGCGTTCCCAGGTGCCGTCGGGCAGCCGTCGGGCCTGCTTTTCGCGAAGCAGGATTTTCTCGGGCTCCGATAGGCCAACGGCACTCCCGTGGACGTGAAATTCGAACAGCTCGAGGGGGACTCCACTCACCATGCCATCGGGATCGAGGACGTCTCCCAGGATGGGCTTCAGTTCCTCAATCGAGGTCGGAAGCTGACCTTGATGCTCGATGGCATAGACCTGCAGTGCCAAACCCAGATGTTTCTGCGCGTTGACGGTCTGAACGGCAACGGCGTCGGCCGCCTGCATGGCTTTGACGAGGTCTTCGGACTCCACCTTCGCGGCCACCCCGGCATTTGGCGCCGCCGCCGGTCCGTTCCGGGCGTCTCGCAGCGCCTGCCGAAGTAGGGCCACCTCACCGCGCAGGCGCAGCAGTTCGTCCATCTGGCGGGTATCGGCCGGCGCCGTGTTGCTGGCGGGAGCGTGCTGCGGAGTGGCTTCGCTTGCCTGCGCAGTGGCCAACTCTGCCCGCAGTCGCTGGTTTTCGCGCTGCTGAAAGATCACCGTGGTTGCCATCCCGGCAGCCACCAGGGCCGCCATGCCGAGTTTGAGTTTTGTTGAGGCCATAAGCTGAAGGATTCCCAAGGTGGAAAGAGCCCCGGTCGTCACCGTTGCCGTGCCCGCGGCGATGGTGCCGGCCAGTGCGAGGGGCGCGGTCTGCACGGCGTTCACGGTCAAAACTCCGGCCAATGTGGTGGACGGCACGGCCAGACCACGGGCGACGAATACGCCGCGCAGCCGGTCCAGCGCCCGGGCGACGCGCTTTTGCGCCGCTTCCTCACCGATGCCGAGGCGGCACCCAATTTCCTTTGCCGTCTGGCGCTCGAAGAAGCGGAGCAGCAGCGCATCTCGATCCGTATCACTGAGTTCGGCCAAAGCGTGGTCGAGCTGTGGAGCGATCTGTTCCCAGTTCGCGGTGGATTCCGGGACGGGTGATTCCTGCATGGCGATGGCCTCCTGTTCACGGGCACGACGACGTTCCTCCGTGCGGACCGTCGCGGCCGCGTGGTTGCGGGTGGTGACATGCAGCCAGCCGGAAAGCGGCGTGCCTCCCTCCAGTCGCCGGGCCACTTCCGTGGCTTGGCGGGCCAGCGCCGTGAACACCGCCTGCGTGACGTCTTCGGCCAGGTGCGGATCCATGACCAACCGTCGAGCGGCGGAATGCACGAGATCCACCTGCCGTCGGACCAGTTCCGCGAATGCCCCTTCGTCCCGCTTCCGGGCGTAGCGCATGAGCAATTGCTGATCCGAAATTCCATTCACTGTCCCTTGTTATCCGCCGGCGCAGAAACCGGACACCTTGGATTGCATTTTGGGGCCCTCCTCCGTTTCCAGGGGTCGCTGGGCGGATGGACGCCGCGGGGGCGACCCGGCCGATTCCTGCGGCATCGAGTCTCGTGGGCCATGGAGATGTACCCGCCGAGGACGAAGAGGAATCCCCCCTTTCTCCCTCCACGGTTCCGTCTGCTGCCGAGGACACAGAAATGGTTTCACGGAGCATTTGCCTTCCCTGCCAACGGGGGCCGGGGGCACCATCCCCGACAGTGTCTCCCATGAATCCATCGTCGGATCCCAACGCGCCCTGGTGGCGTCTCCTGAACCGCTACCAGTGGTTCGTCTTGGTTGTCGCCGCGCTGGGCTGGCTGCTCGACTGCATGGATCAGCAGCTGTTCGTCCTCGCCCGGGCTCCGGCCATGAAGGAGCTGCTGACCGCCGGATTCCAGCGTCCGGCCACCCCCGCCGAGATCGGCGAGTACGGGGGCTATGCCACCGCCATCTTCATGCTGGGCTGGGCATCGGGCGGACTCGTGTTCGGCGTGCTGGGGGATCGCTGGGGACGTGCCAAGACGATGCTGCTCACCATCGTGCTCTACTCGGGATTCACCGGACTGAGCGCATTTGCGACCCGTTTTGCTGATTTCGCCCTCTACCGGTTCCTGACCGGACTGGGTGTCGGCGGGGAATTTGCCGTCGGCGTCTCCCTTGTCGCCGAGGTCATGCCATCCCGGGCCCGTCCCTATGCCCTGGGTCTCCTCCAGGCGCTCTCGACCGTCGGCAACATGACGGCCGCCTTCATCGGCATCTCGCTGAGCGTGTTGGAACAGGGGCAGAACCTGGCGGGCTGGGCCCCCTGGCGGTGGAAGTTCGTCGCCGGTGCCCTGCCCGCTCTGATCGTGATCTTCGTCCGACGCGGACTCAAGGAGCCGGACGCCTGGCTCGCGACGCGCAACCAGCCCGAGCTCCGGAAGCGGATGGGTGACTACGGCGAGCTGTTCGGCAACCCGAACTGGAAGCTGCCTGCGTCTCTGGCCGGGATCACCCTGACCGGCGCCATCCTGCTCGCCTTCCTCGGTCCCAAGGCGTGGTCCGATGCCGTTATCATCCCAGGCTTCTCCCAGCTCAAGCTGTCGGTCGTGGGCGTCGGACTCGTCTCCTTCGGATTCGGGCTCTGGTGCATCTTCGGCGGCGGAGGCGACACCCGATACCGCGGACGCGCCGTCACCGGACTCCTCCTGGCCCTGAGCGGCGTGATCGGGGTGTGGGGCATCGCCTTCTTTAGCGCCGACCTCGTCCGAGGCGTGCTCGAGAAGAAGCTACTGGCGGAGACCCTTGGGATCTCGCCCGACGCGGTCGCTCGCCTGATCCGCGAGGGCGGTGTGAAGGAACAGCTCGCCGCCAAGGGAATCGATCCGCAGTTCATCCCGTCGCAGCTCACGCGTTGGACCGGCATCAATTCGATGGTCCAGAACTTCGGAGCCTTCTTCGGCATCTACGGCTACGGGCTCCTCTCGCAGCGCATCGGCCGCAAGCCCGCGTTCGCGATCAGCCTGGTGTCGGCGATGCTTGCGACGGTGGCGACCTTCTGGTTCCTGCGCGACTTCCGGGACATCTTCATCTTCGTGCCGCTGATGGGTTTCGCGACGCTGTCGCTGTTCGGCGGGTATGCGATCTACTTTCCCGAGCTGTTCCCGACGCGGCTCCGCAGCACGGGCACGAGCTTCTGCTACAACGTCGGCCGGTTCATCGCCGCAGCGGGACCGGCGGCTCTGGGGATCCTGACCGGGGTGGTCTACAAGGACACCTCGGAACCCCTGCGGTACGCCGGCATCACCATGTGCGCCGTGTATTTCATCGGCCTCATTGCCCTTCCCTTCGCCCCAGAGACCAAGGACCAGCCCCTCCCGGAGGAGGAACGAGGGGCAGCCCACTGAGGCGGCGCGCGACCGGCACGTGCCGGTCCGCCCGATCACCTCATCCCCTCCCCATGGTGTCCAGGAACCTCCGTCTTCCGAGGAAGGTCCGAGGAGACCTGGACGCGCCTCGCGACGGAATCCGCGACTCGACGACCTGCATCCGCCGCGGGATGGAGGTGATCCGAATCCTTCTCGGCCTCGTCCTGCTCCTCCCCACCCTCGGACAGGACGAGGAGTTCAAGACCCGGCTCTCACCGTCGGAGCGGATGACCCGGCCCCATCTCGAGGCGGCCCATCGCTCCGCCACCCGGTACCAGAGGATCCGCCGCCCGATCCCGGAGCGGCCCGGGTTCCACGATTTCCGCTGCATCCTGCATGCCCACGCCGAGGATTCGACCCACACCGGCGGTACCCGTCCGGAGATGTGCAGCGACGCCATCCAGGCCGGCGTCCACGGGATTCTTCTCACGGACCATTTCCGTCCGCCGCGCGACTTCATGGACTCGTGGCGGTTCAGGACCAACGGGGTGCTGTTCATCCCAGGGTCGGAGGTCCGCGGATTCCTCGTCCACCCGCCGCGATCGATCCTCGGGGCGATGCAGCTGCCGACCGACCGTTTCATCGAGGCCGTGACACAGGACGACGGGATGATCTTCCTCTCGCATATCGAGGAGCGTCCGGATCACCCGCTGGATGGCCTGACGGGACTCGAGATCTACAATCGCCACTACGACGCCAAGCAGGACTTCCGAGGGATGCTGACGCTGGGCTTGAGGATGACCGATCCGGATCAGGCAGCGGAACTGGCGGCGCTCCTGAAGGAATTCCCTGACGAGCTCCTCGCATCGCAGGTGCAGTACCCGACCGCCTATCTGGAGAAGTGGGACGAGGGCACGAAGACTCGTCGTCTCACTGGCGTGGCGGCCAACGACTGCCACCACAACCAGGTGCTGATCGTGAAGATGGTGGATGCCGACACGGTCCAGGTGGGGACACTGGTCGACAAGGACGAGAGCCTGCAGTCGATCAGCGCCACGCTGCGCCCGTCGATCCGACGCCTCACCCACGGACGAAAGCCCGGAGACATCCTGGTGCGCCTGGACTTCGACCCGTATTTTCGGTCATTCCGGAACGTCTCAACCCATGTTCTCGCTCCGTCGCTGGAGGAGGCGGCCCTGCGCCGATCGCTTCGGACGGGTCGGGCCTATGTGAGCCATGATTGGATGTGCGATCCGACCGGCTTCCAGTTCGAGACGGATGGGGGGTGGATGGGGGAAGAGGTGACTTGGCATCCCGGACTCGAGCTGCGGGCACGGTTGCCGGTTCCGGCCCAGATCCGGATCCTGCGCCATGGCGAGGAGATCGCCTCGGGTCATGGCACCCGCTTCGAGGTGAAGGCCCCCGGACCCGGAGCCTACCGCTTGGAGGCCTGGCTGGAGATCGGTGGGGAGCTCCGTCCCTGGATCTATTCCAATCCGATCTACCTGCGCTAGGGTCCCTCCATGCTGCATCTCCACCTGCTTCGACATTCAAACGCCGAGGATCTGCCTCCCCCGGGGAGCACGGACGACTCCGATCGGCGGCTGACGGAGGACGGGCGGCTGAAGGCCCGCCAGATCGGGACCGCATTGGGACGCCTGGGTCTTGTCTTCAACCTCATCCTCGCCTCCCCGGCACTCCGGACACGCCAGACGGCAGAGCTGGTATCCGCCCGCTGGAGGCCTCGGCCGCCGCTGGAGTTCCTCGACGATCTGAGGATCGGCGGGGATGCGTTCGGGGCGATCCAACGGCTGTCCCGGAGGAAGGCGCACGGCGACCGCTCGGTGCTCGTCGTGGGACACGAACCCGAGCTCGGCCGGCTGGCATCACAGCTCCTCGCAGGCACTCCAGACCTGTCCATAACCTTCAAGAAGGGGTCCATTTGCCGCCTGTCGATCGAAAGGGTGACCTCTGGTCCCTGTGCCACACTGGAGTGGCTATGGACCCCCGGCCCCTTGCGTCGTCTTGGCGGTTGGAAGGGTTGAACGGAGTCCGGATTCGGATGGTGGGAGCCCTTTCCCTTCATCCGAGGGGCTTGGCTCCGACCGGAGGCTGCTGATACAACCCTCGGATGCCTCAGGGCCTGCGGACTCTTCAACTGGCGGTGGTGGCGGCGTGGCTCGGTGCGTCGATTTTCCTGACCTTCTTTGTGGGTCCGGCCCTGTTTTCTCCTGAGGTCTTGAAGGTGATCCCCAAATATCATGCCGGCCGGGTGGCCCAGGTGATCCTTGGGCAGTTTTTCTGGCTACAGCTGACCTGCGGCTCGGCCGCGCTTCTGCTGTCGCTCGTCGGATGGGCTTTCGGCGGAACCCGACAGCGCCCGTGGGTGGCGCTCCTGCTTGTTGCAATCGTCTCCGTGGTGCTGGTGGTGGGCCAGACGTTGCCCCCGAGAATGGAGCGGTGGCACGCCATCCAATACGCCCCGAACACAACCTCCGCACAGAAGAAAGAGGCCCAGGCGGCCTTCCGTCGCCTCCACGGATTCTCGCAGATCGCCAACCTCGCCGTGATGCTCGGCGTGACCCTCTACTTCCTGCAGCTTGCCCGTCCCGCACAACGCCGAACGATCGGCAACGCCTGAACACCCTCGGCGGGAGGGTGGCGTCGACTAGGCCGTGGCCTCGGCACCATCGGTCTTACGGGTCTTCCGCGCCCGAGGAACCCGGGGGGCATCGCTCCACAGGCCCTCCAGATCATACTGGGATCGCGTCTCGGGACGCATCACATGGACGATCACATCGAAGAAATCCGCCACGATCCAGTGGGTCTGGCCGGTGCCATCGGTCGAGTGGGGACGTATTCCATGGTCACGGTCGAGGGTGTCGAGGATCTCCGTCTCAACCGCACGCAGCTGGGGTTCGCTGGTGGCCGAGGCAATGACATAGAAGTCGGTGACGTCGGAGACCTTCCTCACGTCCAGGACCACGACATCCTCGGCTTTCTTGTTCTCGGCGAGTTCCCGGCACAGCTGGGCGAGCTTCTTTGAATCCATGACCTCGGCTACAGTGACGACGACACCCAGGACGAACAAGCGACGAGTTGCCTTTGTCGAGTTGCCCTTGGGAATGTCCCGCTGAAGCGGGGGCATCGGTCGGTGCCGCGGTCCGGACCCAGCATGGGGTGTCGGGAATTCCCGGCGTGCATCCCATACGGCTCCCTGGATCGCCAGGATGCCGCCGGGGCTTGGTGCGGGTGGATGGCATTAGATTCGCTTCCGGGTATGGAAGTTCCTCCCCTGAGGATCCACCTGGCCGGAGTGACCGGTCGACAAAAACCCCTGAACCATGCCCCCTTCCTGCACCTGCGAGTCCTGTGCTACTGCACATCCCTGCCCGTCGAAGGGCACCGAATTTGACCCAGGGCAGCGCGTCTCTGACGGTGGTTTTCGCATGGATGAGAACCCGGGAGACATCGGCCAGAGTCGCGACACAGAGAACAGGAGGCACAGGAAAGATGCCTCAATCCGATGGACGTTCTTCGGGGTTGTGGCGGCCTCCTGGATCTGGGCGATGCTGGCGTGTAAACGGTTCTGGGAGCTGGATCCGGACTATGCCTATGGATGGTCCGTTCCTCCGCTCGTGGCCTTCTTCCTATGGAGGCGGCTCAGCGATCTCTCTCCGGCCATGTGGGCCCGCATGGACGCTCGTTCCGCTTCCCGGATATCCGTCCAACCCTGGCTGCTAGCCCTTCCTGCGCTGGCCATCCTCCCACTGGAGGTCTACAGGATCGAGTATCTGCAGTCCGGATTCTTCGTGTGGAGCGTCAACCTCTGGGCCGTGGGCCTGACCCTCGCCGCAGGATGGTGGCTCGGTGGGAGTATCCTGCTTGGAACTCTCCTATTCCCTGTCCTGTTCTATCTCACGGCAGTGCCTTGGCCCGCGATCCTGGCCATACCCGTTAAGCAGGGGCTGATGACCCAGGTCGCCCAAGTCGTTGCCGAGATCCTGCTCTGGATTGGCATCCCGGTCACACTGCAGGGGGCCCAGCTTCACATGTCCAACGGCGTCGTGGGCATCGTGGAGGCCTGCAGCGGGATCCGATCCCTACAGACAGCCATCATGGTCAGTCTCGCGATCGGTGAACTCCAGCTCCTCAGCGCCGGTCGTCGGGCAGGACTCCTCGGCGTGTCGGTGCTGTTGGCCCTCGCCACCAACCTCGGAAGGACCTTCACGCTGTGCTGGATCATGGAGAGGCACGGCGACAAGGCGATGCACGAGGCCCACGATCCCGTCGGCAATATCGCGATGTATTCGCTTCTTGCCCTCATCTACGGCATCGGCCGTCTCCTGACCCGACCCGATGCGGAGATGAGCGCACCGGTGTCGACGGTCTCATGGGCGAGGCGGCTTGAATCCCTGAAATGGGGAACGCTCCCCGACTTCCGCCCCTTTCTCGCGGTGGGACTGCTCATGGTGGCCACCGCTCAGACCTGGTATTTCGTCCTCCGGGTGAAATACAAGCCGCAGGTGGTCGGCATCTTCACCCCGAAACTGGCAGACCCCGGGTTGACGGTGAAACGGGAGTTCGACGAACACGTCTGGCGGGTTCTCGCTGCAGATTCCGGAGTTCAGTTCGACATCCTACCTAGCGGACCGGATGAGCGACACATCAGCGTGTACCACCTCTTCTGGAAACCGAGCCCATGGGTACAGTACGCCCTAGCACACCGGCCTGACATCTGTATGCCGGGGGCAGGCTGGATCCCGCGGGACGATGTTCGAAAGACCCAGATCCGCTTCAACGGACACATCATGGACTTCCACCTCTTCACCTTCGACCGCGAGGATTCGAAGACCAAGGCCCTTCAGCTTTGGGGCATATGGAGAAACGGCAGGCCGGTTGAGATGGACTACAGTCGGATCCTCCGGAGCTCGCCCGAGGTTTTCGGCTTCTTCCCGACTGGCCGCCACCTGATGGGAGTCGAGGTCGTCTCGGCATTCACGACATACGAGGGAGAGGCTCCGGGGCTCGAGCTCTTTGAACGGGCTCTTCCAAAACACCTCGATGTGAACCCCTGAACGATCCTGGCACGCCACGAGCTTCCTAGAGTGACCTGTCTCGAAACTGCTCGCATCATGACCCCCTCTGAAAACCCTCCCGGAATCAGCACGACAACGCCCACACAGCCATCGCAGGGCTCCTGGGGCCGTTTCCTTTTTTGGGGAACAGCACTCCTGATCGCCCTTGGCCTGGGGGCGTGGAAATTCGGGCTCCCCAGGGCGAGGGTGCTTCGTGGCGTCGCATACGCTGAGGAGGCCCTGGCACTGATGCCGTCGGGAGATGTCCGGGGTGCATTCTCGAAGCTCGACGCCGCACTCCGATTCGCGCCAGACCATCCCGAGGTGCTAAGGACTGCCGCACGGATGCACAAGGAGGTCGGCAATCCGGCGGGGCTCGGCCTCTTCGAGAGGCTGATGGTTTCAGGAAACTCCTCACTCTCCGATCGGAAGGCATACATCGAACTCGCACTCGCGCTCCGCCGATCCGACCTCGCCGGCCGCGAGCTGGAGACCCTGCTGAAGGGGAACTCCAAGGACGTCGATCTGGTGCAACTGCTGGCCCTCCAGCAGCAGATCGCTGGCGACTACAAGCGTTCCGCCCAGACCGCCGAGTACGCGGTCTCCCTGGAACCCAGCAACCGCAAGAGCCAGCTCCTCCTCGGCTCCCTCCTCGTGCGAAGCACGGAGACGACTATTCGCAAATCCGGGGAACGCCTTCTCTGGGGCATCGCCCTCGCCGGAGGGGAATACAGCCACCAAGCGGTCGGCGCCCTCGCCGAGAGCGCAGAGCTGTCCGAGGGTGAGACCCATCTTCTGATCCGGGATCTCCGCTCGAGGACCAATACCCAGGCCACCGACCTGATCCAGGCTGAGAACCTTAGGATCAAGCTGAACCCGGCGGTCACCGCCGAGACCGTGACCCGAACGACGGCTCAGATCTCCGCCACGAATTCGACTCCCGAGATGCTTTCCCTGCTGGGGCAGTGGTGTCTCCAGCATTCCCAAGCGCGCGCAGCGCTTCGACTCATCCCCGAGGAGATGGCCGCAACCAACTCCACCCTGTCCTCCGTGCGGGCCTTCGCACTCGCCCAGTCGGGGCAGTGGGAGGATCTGATGAAGATCCTCGACAACAGAAACTCGGTTCTCGAGGCCTCAGTCGCGCATCTGCTAAGGGGCCAACGCTCGTTGTCCAGGGACGATCGCAAGACCGCCGAGGTGGAGTTTCAGAATGCGCTTCAGCAGTCCGATCTGACGGTGGACCGGGTGGTCCTAATTGCTCGAACCGCCGAGGCGACCGGTTTCCCCGTCGTCGCCGTGAAGGCTTACCAACGCCTTTTCAAGGTTCCCGGGCGTGGAATCTGGGCTGCCGTGGAAAGCCTCCGGGTCCTGCGGGGACTCGATGATGCGGTCCTACTGCGCGACGTACTGCGTGAACTCAACCGCCAACTGCCTGGGGACGACTCGGTGGCGGCAGAGCGCGCCTGGGCGGAACTTTTCGCGGACAGCCGCTCCCAGGATGCCAGAACCATCGCCAAACGGCTTTCTAGCAACCAACCGAGCGATTCCAATGCACGCTTCCTAACCGCCCTGGCGCTTCTAAAGGAGGACAAGCACTCGGAAGCCCTCGCCGAGATCGAATCCTCGTTCTCCAAGTGGGAAGACCTGCAGCCCCGCTGGCAAGTGGTCTACGTCGCCGCGCTCGGCGCTAATCACCAGCGTGAGGCCGCCCGCAACTTGGCCTCCCGCATCGACAGGAAATCAGTCCGGTCCGCGGAGCTCGATCTGATCCGCTCCTACCTACCCACACTCTGAGGTCCGTCCAGCGCGGTGCTCCTGCCGCCCGGCAGACCCAGCATGGGGGAATTGAATGGTTTGGGTCCCATGTCTAGCCTCCGGCGATGCAAAGGTCCCCGATGGGTCCCTACCACGGAAAGCTCGTCATCCACATGCCTTCCGGTTTCCTGGGGATTGCCAGCTCCCGAAAGAATCCTTCACCCAAGGACGAATACGAGTTGTGGGACTATTCGCTTCGGTGTGCCGACCGGACCAGGACCCCGTTCTTCCCACAACGGGAAATCCGACTGGCGACCGCCTCCCAGAAATCACGGTTCCAGGAATTCCGGCGGAGCCTTGCACTCCGCCAGCCGAGGCCTCGACGGCCCCGGTAGTCTGATGCCGCCCCAGACTCTATCTCCCACGACCGAGGAACGCTCTGAATTTGCTCAGCCGGGTTGGCGGACAAAATCCACAGACAGGGAAGTCGCCTCCCAGGCATCGATCTCACCCGCCCGCGCAACCAGAGTTCTGCGGGACTTCTCGAGGGCATATCTGCCCAGAACGAGTCGGAACGGAGGATTGGCCGCCCGGGACAACGCGAGGATCGCATCCGCCACCCGGGCGGGATCACCCGGCTGACGTCCGTCCATCCGGCTGAGGAGGTTTCGGAATCGACCGGAGGTCGACTCGTAGTCCGGAATCACCGACTCCGCGGCCTCGATGGATGCCTTGATGAACGGGGTTCGGATCGGCCCCGGCTGGACCACGGAAACCTGCACACCGAAGGCCGAGGATTCGGACCGGACGGACTCCGCGACGAACTCGATTGCCGCCTTGGAGCCTCCATACACGGCGAAACCTGGATAGTTGGAGATGCTCGCTGCAGCACCGATCAGGATGAACCGACCCGTCTTCTGCGCCCGGAAAATGGGTAAGGCCGCCCGGATGAGGTCGATCGGCCCCATGAGATTCACGGCAATGTTCCTCTGGATCTGGTCCCTCGAACACTCCTCAAGCCCGCCGAGAAGTGCGCAGCCAGCGTTACTGACCACAACATCCAGTCGCCCCCAAGCCGCGGCGGACTCGTCAACCACGGAACGAATCCGATCGGGCTGGGCGAGATCCAGCTCGACCACCCGCAGACGCCCGCCGGAGCGCGTCGCCAGATCCGCGAGTTCCGCGGGACGTCGGGTGGTGGCGACGACCCGCTCGCCCTCCTCCAGAACCCGTTCCACGAGGCGCCGTCCCAATCCACCCGCAGCACCAGTCACGAGCCATACACGCGAGTCCTCTTTGGGGGATGCTTCCATATGGCAACATCGGTGCCCCACGAATTAGGATCGTCAACCGCAGGCCAGAGATGGGACCCACTCCGACCCACCAAGGAAGTCCCGTTCCTGCCCTCCTGATGCTCCTCCCTTGACGCCTCCACGAACCCTTTGGAAGCCTTGGAACAGCGGGGACGGTGACGGATCCGTCCAAAGAGCGGTCGACCACACCAAAGCGCAGGATCGACCACGTTCCCGGGGAATTCGCTCTCGGGAGAGCCTGCTAGGAGGGCCTCCACCGCGCTTTGAACGTCTCCGCCCCCCCGCCCCAGCGTGATGCAAACCATATATTTCTACGCCCCGCAGGACGCCCACCACACGCTTCTCGTGCACGACTACGCAAAATGGCATGGGATTTCGAGCAACTTCGTGGGCTGGGTCGCCCAGACCTACTTCTACCTGAGACAGCTAGGGTTCGACTGCGTTCCCGCTCGGACTATTCCAGAGGAAGGCATTCTCCTGTCGGACTGGGACACGATGAACCAGTTCTTTGGTCCGCTCGACCGCGTGATGCTGGTCTCCGCGCGCAGCGACGGGATGTACCATCCTTCGGCCCATTTCAACATCCTCCACAACCCGTCGCTGTGCGAAAGGGATCGTCATTCGATCTGGAACCCTCATTTCGTGCCCCATTGGCCGATGCCCGGACTGATGCGACGAAACCCGGAACGCGGCCTCACGCCGAGGACGGTGGGCTATATCGGACACCCCAGCCAGCTGGCACCAGAACTTCATTCACCCAACTGGGCCCAGCGCCTCAGGTCGATTGGCCTCGAGTGGGTCAATGTGGAGAACCCATCCCTCTGGCATGACCTGTCGGAGATCGACATCATCGTTGCCGCCAGGAAATTCGATGGGCATCCCTACCTCGGAAAGGGGGCCAACAAGCTCTTCAATGCGTGGCACGCCGGAATTCCCGCTGTGCTTTCACCCGAGGTCGGCTTTCTCGCGGAGCGACGTTCTGAACTCGACTTCCTACTGGCCCGGGACATCGACGAGGCCTTTGCAGCCGTCAAACGACTCAAGGAATCCCCGGAGCTCTATCGCGACATGGTGGCCAACGGGTCGGTCCGGGCGCGGGACCACTCCACGGAGAAAACGGCCGAGCGCTGGGTGGATTTCTTCAACAACGTAGCATTCCCGGAATACCCACGATGGCGCTCCTCCAGTCTTGCTTGGAAACGCTCGATGCACCTTAGGCGTTACGCCGGGTTCCGCCTCACCCGGATCGGGATGCGAATCAAAGCCCTCATGGGCAAGGACAAATTCAGGTAGACCCACCTGCGGATCCAGAGGAATCACTGGCCCCAGGTCCGGGTCGGTCCGTATGCTCTGGACATGGTCCCCAAGAGATCCGGTCTCCTGCTTTCCTGCCTGGGCTGGGCCCTTTTCCCCCTGCTGATCGCCGCCACACCGCCATCCGCGGAATCCATCGCCAGACTTCCCTCGGCATCGGTCGGCAGGGTGGATTTCGCCCGGGATATCCAGCCGATCCTCGAGTCCAGCTGCGTCAAATGCCACGCCCGGGGCAAGGCCAAGGGCGGATGGCGGATCGACACCCGGGCCGACGCCCTGCAGTCCGGGGACTCCGGTCCCGCCATCGTCCCCGGCAACAGCGCCCAGAGCCGCCTCGTCCACCTCGTCGCCGGAACCGATCCCGAGGACATCATGCCCCAGAAAGGAACCCGGCTAAGCCCCGAGGCCGTTGGTCTGCTGCGGGCCTGGATCGACCAGGATCTCCCGTGGCCCGACAGCGTCTCATTCGCCAAGCCCCCAGCCCGCAACCTTGTGCCCCGCCGACCGGAGATGCCGGGTCCCAGGCAGGCCAATCCCATCGACCCGCTCGTCGATCGCTACTTCGGTTCGACCCGACAGAAGGCACCCGCCCCTGTCGATGACCGCCAGTTCGCACGTCGGGTCCACCTCGACACCCTCGGCCTTCTGCCTACCCCAGCCGAGCTCGATGCGTTTGTGAAGGACCGTTCGAGGGACAAGCGGACACGCCTCGTGCGTCGCCTCCTCGCCAACGACGCCCAGTATGCCCAGCACTGGCTGACCTTCTGGAACGACCTCCTTCGGAACGACTACCGGGGCACAGGATACATCGACGGCGGGCGCAAACCGATCAGCACCTGGCTCTACGCCGCGCTCCGCGACAACAAGCCCTACGACCGGTTCGTCCGGGAGCTCGTGGATCCAAGCGACGCCAGCGAGGGTTTCACCAAGGGCATCGTCTGGCGCGGTGAGGTCAATGCCTCGATGACCCCGGCCATGCAGGCGGCCCAGAACATCGGCCAGGTGCTGATGGGCGTGAACCTCAAGTGCGCGTCGTGCCATGACTCGTTCGTCGACGACTGGCAGCTCAGCGACGCCTATGGACTAGCAGGGATCTACGCCAATGACCGCCTCCAGATGGTCCAGTGCGACAAGCCCACCGGAAAGTACGCCCCCTTGAAGTTCCTCTTCCCCGAACTGGGTGAGATCGACGCCAGCGCCCCTCGACCCGAGCGGCTCAAGCGCCTGGCCGAGATCATCACCAGTCCCCAAAACGGCCGGCTTTCCCGAACGATCGTCAACCGACTCTGGGCCCGTCTCATGGGTCGTGGACTCGTGGAGCCCCTTGATGTCATGCAGAACCCGGCGTGGGATCCGGACCTGCTTGACACCCTGGCCGAGGATCTCGTCGCCCATGGCTGGAACCTCAAGCGGACCCTGGAGCTGATTTTGACCTCGAAGGCCTACCAGCTACCGGCGGTCAGTCTTCCCGAAAAGCCCGAGGAGAGTTTCGTCTTCCAGGGACCCGGCATCCGACGGCTCAGCGCCGAGCAGTTCCGGGATGCCATCGGATCGATCACCGGGGTCTGGCAGGACCGGCCCGAGGGGGGACTCGAGGCCCTTTTGGCGACGTCGGATGGTGCCAAGGTACTCGAGGTGGATCCCTTCTGGATCTGGGGGCACCCCCATGGAGCGACCGGGGTCCCCCCGGGAACCAACTGGTTCCGCAGGACCCTCGTGCTCGATGCCCCGCCCAAGGAGGCCACGCTATGGGTCTTCGCCGACAATTCCGCCCGGGTCTTCGTGAATGGAACCCAGGCCAAGGGCATGGAATCGGGGGACTGGAGCCAACCCAGCGTTCTCGACCTCCGCCCACTCCTGAAGGCAGGCACCAACGTCGTCGGCATCGAGGCCGTCAACGGCGGTGATGGATCGAATCCGGCTGGTATCCTCGCCTACGGCAAGGTCCGTGGCTCCAGATCCAAACCCGGTGCCGTCCTCGATTTCGCCTCCGACGCCTCTTGGACCGTGTCCACCGGCCCGGTAGCTCCTTGGACGGAATCTCTCCCGACCAGGACCTGGTCCAAGGCACAGGTGCTGGGCGGAACCGACCTCGCACCGTGGTCCATTGGGCCCAGAGTGGCCCAGGCGGTCGCCCGGAACCACAGGCCCGAGCAGGTCCGCGCCTCGCTCACGGCAGCCGACCCACTGAGCCTGGCGCTGGGACGACCCAACCGGGAACAGGTCACCACCGTCCGCGCCTCGACCCCAACGACCATCCAGGCCCTCGAACTCACCAACGGCAACACCCTGTCGCAGCTGCTCCAGAAGGGGGCAGACCAGCTGGTCATGAAGCATCCGGACGGCACGGGACTGACCCGGTGGGTGTTCAATCAGGCGCTGTCCCGTCCTCCATCGAGGAAGGAGCTTGAGCTCGCCGTCTCGCTCGTGGGCAGGAAGCCTAGCCGCGAGGGCGTCGAGGACCTCCTGTGGAGCGTCACCCTGTTACCGGAGTTCCAGTTCATGTATTGATTCCAAGAGAACGCCCATCCGCCATGCGAACCACCGACTTCACCCGACGCCAGTTCGTCCAGACCCTGGGCGCCTCAACCCTTGGAGCCCTTGCTGCGGGATACCCGCGGGCCGTACTGGGGGAATCCGCTCCCGGACGGCTGCCTGCCACCGCCGACACCGTCATCGTCCTCTGGATGGGTGGCGGCATGGCTGCGACTGAGACCTTCGATCCGAAACGCTACACTCCCTTCGAGAAGGGACTCGATCCCAACCGGGTGCTGTCGACCTTCCCCTCGATCCCCACCGCGGTGGACGGCATCCGGTTCAGCGAGGGATTGGAAAGGACGGCGAAGGTGATGGATCGGGGAACCCTCATCCGGAGCTACACGGCAGGCGATCTCGGCTTCATCCTGCACTCCCGGCACCAGTTCCACTGGCACACCGGATACGCCCCACCCCAGACGGTGGCCTGCCCCCACATCGGATCCGTCATCGCCCGCACGCTCGGTCCCAAGGAGCCTGCCGTTCCCGCGTTCATCAACATCGGACAACGGCTTGACGTCGGCGAGGGCGAAGAACTCAAGGCCTTCACCTCGGCGGGGTTCCTCGGTAGCGAGTTCGGCCCCTTCAATGTGCCCTTCCCGGATTCCGCCAAGGACGTCGTCACTCCGCCCGGAGGCATGAGTCCATCCCGGTTCGAGAACCGAGACCGGTTCTATCGCAGGCTCGTGGAGGCCTCGCCGGTCGGACAGCTGGGCAGCACCTACCAGAAGGAGTCCCTGCTCCGATCCCTCGACAACGCCCACAGGCTGCTCGGGTCACCCGCGGCCAAGGCTTTCGATCTCTCGCTCGAGAAGCCTGAGGTCGTTGCGAAGTACGCCCCCGGCGGCTGGGACTTCTCCCGCCGCCTTGGCGGGGACTTCACGCGGGACGGCAACTATGAGAAGTCCAATATACAGCGCTTCGGACTCGGCTGCCTCCTAGCCCGACGCCTCGCGGAGGTCGGCGCCCGCTATATCGAAGTCACCACCGAATACATCCCGTTCCTCAACTGGGACACCCACGAGAATGGCCACGAGAAGCTCGTCCAGATGAAGCGCGCCATCGACGGCGCCATCTCCCAGCTCGTGCTCGACCTTGAGGAACGCGGACTCCTGGACCGCACCCTGATCGTCCTCGCCAGCGAGTTCAGCCGCGACATGATGCAGGAGGGCAAGCCCGACCGGCCCATCACCAACCAGGTACCGGTTCCCGACAAGATCGAGTCCCCGGCCCACTACGGCATGCACCGGCATTTCACTGATGCCGGCTGCGTCTTGCTCTTCGGCGGTGGCATCCGCAAGGGACACCTTCATGGCGTCACCGCCGATGAGCGCCCCTGCAGGACGCTCAAGGACCGGGTCGTGATCGAGGACCTGCACGCCTCGATCTACCAGGCGATGGGCATCTCACCCAAGCTGGCCTACGAGATCGAGAAACGTCCGTTCTACGTCACCCGCGACGGCGTCGGGCAGCCCATCCAGAGCCTGTTCGCGTAGCAACAAAACCCACAGGCGAGACGGGTTTGTCAGCCACCACCCCGCTCCGCCTTCACCCGGGCGCCCAGTTGGGCGCCCAGTTGGGAAGCCTGGTGAACCGGCAGCCGATCCTCGGCCGTCCATCTCCGCCCGTCCCGGTGCCATTCCACGGTCAGGACCACCTGATGCCCCTGGACCCGACCCCAGGCTCCGACCGGCAGCTGACACCCTCCCCCCAACGCGGCGAGGAAGGACCGCTCGGCCTCGACGGCGACGCCCGTGTTTCGATGGTGGATGCTGCGGCACAGAGCCCGGCACCGGTCATCTCCCGAACGGATCTCCAGCCCAATCGCTCCCTGCCCCGGCGCAGGCAGCATCTCCAATGGATCCAGGAAGCTCCCCTGGACCCCTTCCGGGGGCGGTTCCAGCGCAGCGCGCACGGGCGCTGGCAGGCGTGGATCGATCCGCAGCCGACCCGTTGGGCTCAGATCCCAACCCAGCCGGAACAATCCGGCCGCGGCGAGGAGCGTCGCGTCGAACTCCAGAGACGCCCAGAGTTTGCGCAGACGGGTCCCCACATTGCCCCGGATTGGCGCGCATTGGAGGTCCGATCTTCGGGACTCGACCGAGGCCCGGCGTCGGCTGCTCGAAGTGGCCACGACCGAGCGCGGGGGCAGGTCCATAAGGGTCTGATGGGCGCCGCCGAACCATGGCTGTCGTCCACCGGGCGACCAGTCCTGGGTTCCTGGAGCGGGGGCCGACGCCCCCTCGCGGCTCCGGTACAACAGGACCTCCCGGACATCCTGACGCGGCAGCACACCGGCAAGCGCGAGTCCCTCGGGCAACGTCGTGGGGAGGTCCTTGAGGCTGTGCACCGCGATGTCGGCCTGATCCGCCAGCAGTGCCTCCTCCAGTTCCTTGGTGAACACACCCAGCGGTTGGGAGGACCCCGGACCCCAAATCGGAGCACCGGGTCGTTGATCCCCGAAGGTCTCGACCACGACACGATCGACCCGGAGTCCGGGATGGGCCTCTTGGAGGAGCCGCTCAACCTCCCGGGCCTGCGCAAGGGCCAATGCAGAACCGCGCGTGACCAGGCGGACTGGGATGTCAGCTCCGAGCGGCATCATGTCGAACAGGATCCATGCCCCCCAACCTGGCAAGGCGACGCTGCATGCCCTCAAACCAGGCCATGGAACGTTCCTCGACCATCCGCCGGCAGCGGTTCCGCTCCTGTTCCCGGGCCTGCAGATGGCCCTGGGCGATTCCCTGCAGGTCGTCGACATCCACCAGGAACACGCCCTCGAGATCCCGAACGGCGGGGTCGATATCCCGCGGAACTGCAAGGTCGATGAGCAGCAGGGGACGCCGGGCGCGATGGGCCAGCAACCGCTTGAGGCGAGGGCGGTCGAGGATGTGGTGGGGCGCCCGGGTGCTGCTGATCACGATGTCAAGCCGGGCGAACTCATCCTCCCACGCGTCGAACCGGATAGCCCGCCCACCCAGCTCACCCGCCAGGGCTAGGGCGCGGTCGTGGCACCGGTTGCTGACGATCACCGACCGGGCACCGCGGCCGAGCAACGCGCGCGCAGTCTTCTCAGACGTGTCCCCTGCCCCGATGACCATCACCTCGCGCCCTTCAAGGCCACGACACATCGACTGAGCCAGCTCGACCGCAACGGAGGCCACGCTCGTGTTGCCACGCTGAATGCCGGTGGTCGACCGGATCTCCTTGGCAGCATGGAAGGCCGACTGGAACAGGGTGTTGAGCACACGCCCCGTGCCGCCATGTCGACTGGCGACATCGTAGGAACGCTTGAGCTGCCCCAGGATCTCGGTCTCACCCAAAACCATGGAGTCGAGGCCGCTCGCCACCCCGAACAGATGGGAGGCAACCCCCCTGCCCTCGTGTCGGTACCACCCGGCGACTCCCTCGGACGAGCCCAGGGCTCCCCGGTATTCCAGCGAGTTCCGCAACCCGGCCACCGCGGAATCCACAGGAAGCGGGGATGCCACGTAGAGCTCGACCCGGTTACAGGTCGAGACCACCACGACCTCGTCCACCACGCCTTGCGCCTGCAGGTGCCGGGTCAAGGCCGGGATGTCGGCCTCGGGTACCGCGAATCGTTCCCGCACCCCGACAGGAGCCTGGTGGTGGCTCAGACCAAGGACCAATAGACTCATGCTTGGCGCCAGGCTGGGAGGAAGACCCGTGCGGACGGGGCCGTGGAACAGACGCGGAGTTGGGGTCGGTATCCCCACTCCAACTTCAGGCCAGCCAATTGGTGTTCCGCCCGTTTCACGCCGCTGAGTCTATGAAACACACCCGGCTTGTCCATCCAAGGGCATGACAGCTGGCGGACAGGACATGGAGTGAATCCGTTGCCACAGCGGAGGCGCTCACCCTAACCTCACCGGCGTCGGTGGACAGGCGGGATGGGACTCGGTCGCTCCATCTCGTCCCCTCCACCAAGTGATCCCATGATCCCGGTCTCCCAACGCTGGCTCCTCGGCTCGATCCTGGTCGCGGCCGCAGTGGCGCCCATGGCGGAACGGATCGACTCGTACGTCCTCGACGTTCTGCTCGGGGCCACGATCAACATCACCCTTGCCGTCAGTCTCAACCTCATCAACGGCTTCACCGGACAGTTCTCCCTGGGGCACGCCGGATTCATGGCTGTCGGCGCCTATGCCTCGGCCCTACTGACCGTGGTCTACGGCAAACCCTTCGGATCCCTACTGGGACACCAGCCCTTCCTGATGCTCCCGGTCGCGCTTCTCGCCGGCGGGCTGGCGGCCGCCGTCTCCGGCCTTCTCGTCGGCGCTCCGTCGCTGCGCCTGCGCGGCGACTACCTGGCCATCGTCACGCTCGGCTTCGGCGAGATCATCAAGGTAATCCTCCAGAACGTGCCACTGCTCGGCGGGGCGCTCGGGTTGAATGGAATTCCCACGCCCATCAACCGCGGATGGGCCGAGCCCGTCCTCTTCTTCAACCTCGCCACAGCCTGCATCACCGTCTACGTGGTCTGGGCCCTCGTGGATTCGACCTTCGGACGGGGCTTCATCGCGGTGGCCGACGACGAGGTGGCCACGGAGGCCATGGGCATCAACACGACCCGCTACAAGATCCAGGCCTTCGTCGTGGGCGCCTTTTTCGCGGGGGTTGCCGGGGGCCTGTACGCCCACCTGAAGGGTTCGTTGAGCCCCACCGGATTCGACTTCAACCGCAGCATCGAGATCGTGGTCATGGTGATCCTTGGCGGCATGGGGCGGCACGTCGGCGTCATCGCGGCAGCCATACTCCTCACCATCGTGCAGGAACCGCTCCGGAAACTCGGCGACTGGCGCATGATCCTGTACGCGCTGCTCCTGATCGGACTGATGCTGACCCGCCCTCAAGGACTCTTCACCTGGCCGCTGCGGCGTCGTACCGCCCCGGCGAACTGAGCCCTGCCCTCCGGATGTCCACCACCGCCTCCCAGAGCCCGCTGCTGGAACTCGACCAGGTCACGATCCGGTTCGGCGGCCTCACGGCGGTCAGCGAGGTCTCGGCGACGGTCGGAGATCAGGAACTGGTCGGCCTGATCGGCCCCAACGGCGCAGGCAAGACCACGATGTTCAATCTCATCACCGGTGTGTACCAGCCCACCGGGGGCTCGATCCGATTCGGGGGGCAGTCGACGGGCGGACTCAGGCCGTACCATCTGACGGAGATGGGCATTGCCCGGACCTTCCAGAACATCCGCCTGTTCCCCAGCCTCTCGGTGTTCGACAACGTCCGGGTTGCGTTCCACCTCCACCTCGACCATGACGCCCTCCACTCCCTGACCCGGGGGCCGAAGTTCCGGGAGGAGGAGAACCGGATCCGCGACCAGACCCGGGAGCTGCTCGCCATCTTCAACCTCGAGCGCTTCGAGGGGACCCCTTCGAGGAGCCTCTCCTACGGCGATCAACGCCGGCTGGAAATCGTCCGGGCTCTGGCGACCCGCCCGCGCTTGCTCCTGCTCGACGAACCCGCGGCGGGAATGAACCCGTCCGAAAAGGTCGACCTCATGCGTCTGATCCAGTTCATCCGGGAGAAGTTCCAGCTGTCGATCCTGCTGGTGGAGCACGACATGAAGGTCGTGATGGGGATCTGCCAGCGCATCCATGTGCTGGAGTATGGACGGAAGATCGCCGAGGGAACCCCCGAGCAGATCCGTTCGAATCCTGCTGTCATCGCCGCCTACCTCGGCGAGGAACGAACCGCCGCCTAGGCCCCCCCATTCCATGCTCGAGGTCCGGAACATCGATGTGCACTACGGCGCGATCGCGGCGCTTCGGGAAGTCTCCATGAAGGTGACCGAAGGCACCATCGCCACCCTCATCGGCGGCAATGGTGCCGGAAAGACCACCACCCTCCGTGCCATTTCCGGCATGGTCCGCCCCAGCCGGGGACAGGTTCTTTACGAGGGACAGGACATCACCGGCATTCCTCCGAACCGGCTATTGGCCCGCGGTCTTGCCCACTGTCCCGAGGGCCGGATGGTATTCGCCAACCTGACCGTCCGTGAGAACCTCCGCATGGGTGCCTTTCTGCAGCGCGACCGTGGAGTCATTGCACGGGAGGAGGAGTTCGTGTTTGGACTGTTTCCTCGCCTAGAGGAACGGGAGTCCCAGCTGGCCGGCACGCTGAGCGGTGGTGAGCAGCAGATGCTGGCCATCGGTCGGGCCCTGATGGGCCAGCCGCGATGCCTACTGCTTGACGAACCCTCCCTGGGCATCGCGCCGCTGCTCGTACGGACAATCTTCGAGAAGATTGTGGAGCTGAACCGGGTCCGGAAGCTCACCATCCTTCTCGTGGAGCAGAACGCCCATCGTGCCCTCGAGATATCCCACGACGGCTACGTGCTGGAGACGGGACGCATCCTCCTCGCCGACCGGGCCGAGGCCCTCCGCAACAACGACAAGGTCCGCGACGCCTATCTCGGGGCCTAGTCGGCGGGAGGCACTCCTGCCAACCCCGCCAGCGGGTGAGCGCCATCCTCGGGACTCGCGCAACAGTTGGACCTAGCGCGCTCTTCAAAGAGTCGGCGAGCGAGAGAGTGCAGTTGACACATGACAACACGCGGCGCGAACCTCACCTCATGTCCACTGAATCCTCTCCCACTTCCACGTCCCGTCGTGGCTTTCTGAAGAGCACCGGGACCCTCGCCGCCGCTGGGGCGCTCTCCGGCGTCGCGCTTCCCCACGTCCATGCCGCATCGGGCGACACCATCCGGATCGCCCTGATCGGCGCCGGTGGCCGCGGCACCGGCGCCGCCGGCAACGCCCTCAGCGCCCGGAATGGCCCGGTCAAGCTCGTCGCGATGGCCGACGTCTTCCCAGACAAGCTCAAGACCAGCTACGAGGGGCTCAAGAACCAGTTCGGCGACAAGGTCGACGTCCCGGAAGATCGCCGGTTCATCGGGTTTGAAGGCGCCCAGAAGGCCATGTCGGTCCTGAACAAGGGCGACATCGCAATCTTCGCCACCCCGCCGGCCTTCCGCTGGCCGTTCTTCAAGCAGGCCATCGACAAGGGCATCAATGTCTTCATGGAGAAGCCCGTTGCCGTCGACGCCCCGACTGCGAAGCGCATGATCGAGCTGTCGGACCTTGCGACCAAGGCGAACATCAAGGTTGGTGTCGGCCTCATGTGCCGCCACTGCCGGTCCCGGCAGGAGCTGCACAAGAAGATCCAGGACGGTGCCATCGGCCAGATCATCACCATGCGATCCTACCGCATGCACGGACCTGTCGGCTCCGCTTTCTCCCAGCCCATGCCGGACAGCGAGGACAGCGAGCTCCTATGGCAGATCCGTCGGTTCCACAGCTTCCTGTGGGCCTCGGGCGGCTGCTTCAGCGACTTCTACATCCACAACATCGACGAATGCTGCTGGATGAAAAACGACTGGCCGGTCCAGGCCCAGGCCAGCGGCGGTCGCAACTACCGCGGCGAAAACGTCGACCAGAACTTCGACAACTACTCGGTCGAGTACACGTTCCGCGACGGCACCAAATACTTCCACTTCGGCCGCACCATGGCGGGCTGCCATGACGAGTTCGCCAGCTATGCCCACGGTCAGAACGGTCTCGCCGTGATCTCGTCCGAGGGGCACTGGCCCTCCAAGGCGCGCATCTACAAGGCCCAGAAGATGACCAACTCCGAGATCGTCTGGCGCACCGGCAAAGAGGGTCCGGATCAGGATCCCTACCTGCTTGAGTGGGAGGACCTGATCGACGCGATCAAGAAGGACCTTCCTTACAACGAGGCCGAGCGCGGCGCCAAGGCGAGCCTCGTGACCGCAATGGGACGGTTCGCCGCCCACACGGGCCAGGTCATCACCTACGACGACTACATCAAGAACCCGCAGGAGTTCGCGCCGGGCGTGAATGCCTTCGACATGAAGTCCGGACCCCCGCTGATCAGCGAGGGCGGCAAGTATCCGGTCCCGCGCCCCGGACTGCTCAAGGATCGCGAGTACTGATCCGGAACGGGATCTGATCCACAGCGACATCAAGGGAGGCCTTCGGGCCTCCCTTTTTCATGGGTGGAGGAAGACCAAAGGCCACAACCCCAACCCGGACGCGCCTGAGAATGCCTCTGGCGAATTCCGGGGGGGCGGACGAGTCTTGGCGTAGATCCTGGAGGTCAGACCCGCCACCCGATCCCAGCCCGCCCCATGCCTCTCCACGCTATCCGAATCCTGCTCGCCGACGACCATGCCGTCGTCCGGAATGGCTTCCGGATGATTCTATCCGCCCAGAGGGATCTCGAGGTGGTGGGTGAGGCCTCGAATGGCCGGGAAGCCGTCGCCCTCGCAGAGAAGACCCGACCCGACCTGGTGGTGATGGACATTGCGATGCCCGAGCTCAACGGGATTGAGGCCACCCGTCAGATCACCCAGAACCAGGCGAATACCCGTGTGCTGGCCCTCTCCATGCAGAAGGACGCCGTGTACGTCCGCGAGACGCTCCGGGCCGGGGCGAAGGGCTACCTGTTGAAGGACAGCAGCGAGCAGGACCTCCTGGCCGCGGTGCGCGCGGTCGCCTCGGGCAAGGGCTGGCTCAGCCCCGGGGTCAGCGATGCGGTCCTGGAGGACTACCGCCGACATGTCACCGACCCAGTGGACCTGCTGTCGCCCCGGGAACGCGAGGTCCTCCAGATGATCGCAGAGAGCCGCACCAACAAAGAGATCGCGACGACCCTCAACCTGAGCGTCTACACGGTGGAGGCGCATCGTGGACGGATCATGGAGAAGCTGAACCTTCATTCGATCGCCGAGCTGGTTCGGTTCGCACTGCGCAAGGGGCTGATCGACTGAACCGTCCCATGACGTCCAATCCCGGCCTGCAACGGTTCCCGGAGCGGGCCATCCGGCTCGCCCTCAGCGCGGGATTCCTGCTCGTCATCCTCCTCTTGGGTGCCACGGCCGTCGTCGCGGTCCGCCACAGCAGCCGGATCCGGCGCAGCGTCACCGAGATCACCCGCGACCAGCTGGTGATCTCCCGTCTGGTGCACGACATCCAGCAGGGGGAGAACGCGATGGTGCAGCTCCTCATCAAGGGCACCCGGCAGGACCTGACATCCGCCGAGCGCCAGCAGCTGCTCCAGCGTCTCGACGAGATCCGGCGCCAGGGAACGCTCCTCCAGGCGGAGAGCCAGGACCTTCCCAACGGCGGTCTCTGGACCCGGTTCAACGACGGGGTCGCCCGGTTCACCGACACCGCCCACCGGATCCATTCCCATCCGCAGCCCCATCCGCCCGAACTCCTGAACGCCCTGTTCGCGGCGCATGAGGAGATCCTGTCCCTCGCCGACTCGATCGTGGACGCCAGCTTCCATCGGCTGACCGAGATCGAGCAGGACATCGATCTCCAGTCGAAGGAGCTGGGGAACAGTTCGATCCTCCTGCTGGGACTCAGCGTCGGCCTCTCGATCCTCTGCGCGGTCGTGACGATGCTGCTGGTGGGACGTTCGATCCGGGTGATGCGGTGGCAGACGGACGAGCTGAACCGGGTGTCGCGACACATGCTCCAGACCCAGGAGGAGGCGGCCCGACGGTTTTCTCACGAGCTGCACGACGAGCTCGGCCAGTCGCTAGCGGCCCTGCGATCAAACCTCACCCAGGAAGGACACAAGGATCCCGCGGCGGTTCGGACCGACTGTCTGGTGCTGGTCGACGAGTCGATCCGGAACGTCCGGGAGCTCTCGCAGCTCCTGCGACCGGTCATCCTCGACGACCTCGGTCTCCAGGCGGGTCTCCGGTGGCTGGCCCTGAAATCGTCGGAACGACTCGGGATCCGGGTGGGGTTCCACTCCAATGGAGACGAACGTCTGCCCGAGGAGGTCGAGACTCATCTCTTCCGCATCTGCCAGGAGGCGCTGACCAACATCGCACGCCACTCGGGCGCCTCCGAGGCGTCGATCCGGTTCGAGACGAGCCCGAGCAGCGTTGTCCTGACGGTGGAAGACGACGGACGAGGACTGCCCGACCCAGCCCAGTGGGCCCACCCGCAGTCGGGCCTGGGGATGACCAGCATGCGGGCACGGGCCCGGATGCTCGGGGGCGAACTCGAGGTCCTATCCCGGCAGCCCAGGGGACTTCGCCTGAGGGTGGTGGTCCCGCGGAACGGTCCCGGGCCAGGCTGACAGGCCGGTCCGAGGTCAGAACGGGGTGGTCGAGAACAGCGACACCATGACGGTGTTGTTCTGCTCCCAGATGCGCCCCCCACGGCGTTGGATTGTTTGGAGCATGTAGCCGACCTCGAGGTTCACGGTCTTCGACAGCTTCCGTCCGAGGGCCACCGCAGCCCGGTTCTGGTCGAACTGGTTCAGGACGACGTTCTCGCCGAAGTTGATGAAGACCTCATCCCACACCGCTACATACCACGGGCTCTGCTTCTTGAACGGGATGGTGGTCCTCAGCATGTAGCGGAACCGGTTTTCATAGCGCCAGTCGGCGACCGCCCACCCTCCATCGGTCTGGGGTGCCACAACGCCGATCCACCGCTGTTCGAGACGAAACCGCTGGACCCAGCGCAGGCCGAGGAAGTCCGCCCGCCACAGCACCTGTTCCCAGGCAGCCTGGATGGGAAACTGGTGTGGAACCGGGAATCCGCCGTAGGGATAGGCCTCGATGAAGCAGTATCCGGCCGACAGCATCACGGACGGGTTGATTTCGTAGTTCACTCCAGGCCGGGCGAGGAGCTGCTGCCAACGGTTCCCCATGTCGGCCAGCCGGACCTGTCCCTCCAGATGGACCCCCCAGCCGTTGGTCCCGATCGGATGATCCCCAATGTACTGGAACCAGAGGTTGTTGTTCCAATCGGTTTCCTGAGCCCGGCAGACCGTCGTGGCCAGGACCAGCACAAAGAGTCCGGACCGGAGCCACTGGAGAAGAGGTACCATTAGGGGAGAAAGGGTGAACCGAAGCCTCTCCGACCTCAACGTCGTCTTCGCGCCGCCTGTGGGTGCTTGGACACCGGCTGATGGCCGTCCAACCCATCGATCAGCAGCTCCCGGTTCTCAAGCGACCAGTCCTGGGCCATCTCCTGGAGTTTCTTGATCACCGTATGATCCACGAACCGGGTTCCCGAGAGATCCACCCTCACCTTTGGATGCTTCATCCCGATCAGCCGACGACGGACCCCCAGCCAGTTGCTGAACACGACCGAATCGCGAAGGCGGACGATTTCGATCCCTGTGGTCTCGCACTGCTCCACCGAAAGGCGGGGCGAGAAGAGGTTGTTCAGCGACACACCCGACAGGACATGGAGCAGGATTTTCAGGGCGATCCCGGCTGCGACACCGATGAGAAGATCCGTTGCCAGCGTGGTGATCATCGTGACCGCGAACACGAGCAGCTGACCGCGTCCAATCTCCCACATATGGAGGAACTCCTTTGGCGAGGCGAGGTTGAAACCGGTGAACACCAGCATGGCGGCGAGCGCCGCCAGCGGAATGTAGTTGAGCAGCCACGGCACGCTGGCGACCAGCACCAGGAGGAAGCACCCATGCCAGAAGTTGGCCCACCGCGTATGGGCCCCGTTATTCCGGTTGGCGGAGGAGCGGACGATCTCGGAGATCATCGGCAGTCCGCCGATTGCCGCGACCAGGGTGTTCGCGATGCCGACGGCCAAGAGGTCGCGATCGAGATTCGTCCGACGCTGCCAAGGATCGATGAGGTCGACCGCCTTGGCGCTCAGAAGCGACTCGAGCGTCCCTACTAGGGAGTAGAGCATCACCCACTTGATCGAGGCCCCCGTGAGGATTGCGGAGAAGTCCGGAAACTTGATCGCCGAAATCATGTTCATCGGGAGCGCCACCAGGAACTTCGGGCCGACGGCGTACTCATGGCCGTGGAACCGATAGGTGTGGGTCTCCTGGAGGTGGAACATCAATCCGATGGGGGTAGCCACTAGCAGCACGAGGAGTGGGCCAGGGATCTTCTGGAGGGTCTTGTTCTTGAGGAACAGACGACCAAAGAGGATCAGAAGCGACGCCAGACCGATCAAGGCGATCTCAGGGTTCAGGTGACGGACGCTATCCGGGATCTCCGCAATGAGGTCGAGCGGCTCACGGGCCTGGGCGACGACCCCGAGGGCGACGTGGGTCTGCTTCGACATGATGATCACCCCGATGGCCGCGAGCATCCCATGCACCGCCGCCACCGGGAAGAACTCGCCCAGGACACCGAGCCGCAGGAGACCGAAGGCGATCTGGACCGCACCGGCAACCACCCCGACCGCCAAGGCCTTCTCATAGCCGAGTTCCTGGATACACCCGAGGACGATCACGATCATCCCGGCGGCCGGCCCTTTGATCGTCAGCTCCGAATTGCTGATGAACGGGGTCAGCATCCCCCCCAAGACCGCCGTGAAGATGCCCGCGATCGGCGGTGCACCCGAGGCAATCGAGATACCCAGACACAGCGGCAGGGCGATCAGAAAGACCAGGAACCCGGAGAGAAGGTCCTGGGACATGTACCGACGAAAACCATTGAAGTTGCCGATCGGAGCCGGAGTCGTCGGCCGTGGACTGATGGACGCGGTGGAGGCCATGGATTTTTCGGTTCGAGCCTCAGCATCCTATGTGAGCCGACCCCTGCCCCGGTATCCCGTCCGAAAGGGATACCAGCCACCTCCAAGGGGGATCCCCTCTTCCCGGTCTGGCAATTGACCTGTCGAGGGGATGTTCGAGAAACCGGCATCAGTGGTCGAATGGCGGACTGATGGCGGCGGTTCACATGGCAGAGAAACAGACGATTCACCCTCCGGAGGATTCCACGCGGGATCTCCTCCATATCGTGGACCACGCCGCCCACCTGCTCCCAGCCCAGGGCCCCATCGGAGTGTTCATCCACCACAACACCCTCCACGCGTTCCAAAACCAGCCGTTCGAGTCGGCCGTGCTCGAGGCCTCGACCCTCTTCGACGCCCAGCCCTTCCTGACTGAAACAGCTTACCAAGCCGCCCTCGCCTCAGGACGGATCCTGCCCGAGGACATCCGCCATGTCGTCGGACAAGAACCCGACACCATCCTTCTGCCCGATGGGCTCACGCGGCGACAGCTCCGCGAACGGATCCTGGTCACCGGTGTCCGCAGCGTGCCCGAGCCCGTGCTCCGATGGCACCTCGAGGAAGGGGATTGGCTCAGCCGCTTCCGAAAGGATCTGGCGCCGGACTCCATTCGCGACCTTACGGGGGACTCCCCACGCGATCTGTGGGACTTCGCCGTGCGCCACACACCAAAGTCGCCTCGCTCGACGGCGGCTCCCTGGAAACGCCCTGCGGAGGCGATCCGTACTGCGCGGGGGATCGACCTCGATGCCGTGGTCCATCCACTGCTCATCCGCCTGACATCGGCGTATCTCGACCAAGGGGTCTCCTACTGGCCCATGCCGGATCGCGGCCGGGGATTCCTTGGGTCGGTCACCCGGGTGCTGTGCCAACCCGGGCTACCCGATCCGACAGGCCTTGCCGGACTCAGGCGACGTTTCTCGACGCTGTCCTCCGAGAACCTTCCCTCCGGCGAGGTGCTGCGTCAGGCCATCACCGAACTGGGAATCCACCCCGAGGATTCCACCGACCTGATCACGTCGGAACTCCTGGCCCTGCCGGGATGGGCCGGCATGGTCCGTCAGCTGGAGGAGCACCCGGAACTCGCCCCCCACGTCCGACTCCGGTGCTCGCTGCTGGACTTCGTGGCCGTCCGACTGGTGCTCACCGCAATCGCCACCCGCCACGTCCTGGGCATGGCCAGCACGTGGCGTTCGATTCCCATCGGAGCCCGTCCCAGCGCCGATCTGACCGCATCAGCCAGGGTCTTCGATGCCCTTCAGGTGCTCGGGATCGGAAGCCTGTCGCTGCGGTCGCTGCCTCAGGAATCCATCGCCCGGCTGATCGAGGAGATCCTGGCCTTCGGTGAAAAGGACCGTCGGCGGCTGCTCCACCTGGCCTACGAACGTCGCCATGAACGACTGGTCTTGCTCCCGCTCCGACAACACCTGCGTGGCCGCCTCGAGGGGCAGCCCGGGGTACGTCTGTCGGCCCAGTTCATCTTCTGCATCGATGACCGAGAGGAATCCATCCGGCGGGCCCTCGAGGAGACGGACCCGTCGATTGACACCTACGGGGCCGCCGGATTCTTCGGCTGCGCCATCGACTACATCGGTATCGACGACGCCAGGGCGGTCTCCCTGTGTCCTGTCGTCGTGAAGCCGGCCCACGCGGTCGGGGAAACCCCGGTCGAGGGCCATAACGGCCTCCACCAGAGGCGACGACGCCTGAGGCGACTCTGGTCCTCGGTGACCCGTTCGAGCCGGATTTCGTCGGGCACTCTTTTCCGGGGCTTTGCCAGCACGCTCCTGCTGGGGGCGTTGAGTCTGTTCCCACTAGCTCTCCGTATTCTTAGCCCCCTCGCCCATGCACGCCTGATCCGGTGGCTCAACGCCCGGTTCCTGCCGGAGCCACGGACGGAGCTGCAGTTCATGCGGGAGGACTCGGACTCCAAGGCAGCCACCCAGTCGCTCTTCCAAGGCTTCACGATTACCGAAATGGCCGACCGGGTGGCCGGGGTGCTGGGACCCGCTGGTCTCCGGACGGGACACGCCCGTCTGGTCCTCGTTCTCGGACATGGATCCACCAGTCTCAACAACCCACACGAGTCCGCCTACGACTGCGGCGCCTGTGGCGGGCGCACCGGTGGACCCAATGCGCGCCTGTTCGCCCGCATGGCCAACCATCCCGAGGTGCGCTCGGAATTGGCTGGAAGGGGGATCCGGATCCCGGACGATACGTGGTTCATCGGCGGGTATCACGACACCTGCAGCGACGACATCGATCTGTTCGACCTCGAGAACCTGCCCCCAGACCACCGGGGCGACCTCGCGCGGGTGCACGAGACGATGGACAGGGCCCGAGGCCTGAGCGCACTCGAGCGCACCCGGCGATTCCAGGCGGCCCGCGGGATCTCGGATCCCGCGGAGGCGCTCCGACATGTCCAGGGGCGTTCGGAGCACCTTGGTGAACCCCGACCGGAATACGGCCACAGCACCAACGCCGTCGCCTTCGTGGGCCGCCGCGGGACCACACGTGGACTCTTCCTCGACCGGCGGGCGTTCCTGATCTCCTACGACAAGGATCTGGATCCCGAGGGCAGATCGCTGGCAGCCATCCTCGGTGCCGTCGTCCCGGTCTGCGGCGGCATCAACCTCGAGTACTACTTCTCGACCGTCGACAACGAGCGGTATGGATGCGGTACGAAGCTCCCACACAACGTGACCGGACTGCTGGGCGTGATGAACGGGATGCAGGGCGACCTGCGGACCGGGCTGACCTGGCAGATGGTCGAGATCCACGAACCGGTCCGGATCCTGTTCATCGTCGAAAACACCCCGGAAAGGGCGCTCGCAACCTTCAAGGCGAATCCGCTCCTGTGGGAGTTCCTCGAGAACCGCTGGATCCGACTGGCCACCATCGACGCTGCCTCCGCGGAGATCCGGATGTATCGAGGCGGGGGCCGCTTCGAGGCCGTCGATGGCTCGGAGGTGGACCTCCCGACCGTTCGCAGTTCGAGCGAATACCATCTGAACCGCATGGAGCACCTACCCATCGTCCGCGTCCAACCGCAGGAACCCCGACGTTCCACAGTCCCTTTCAATCCGTGAGTCTTCCCATTCTCATCGCCGTCCTCCTCCCGGGCCTTCTGTTCCTGGGTCTGAGCCTGTTGTGGCTGCTGGGTCTCGTCCCCGGGGAACGCGGCATCGCCCGATCCTCCCAAGGGGTGGCCCTGTTCTCCTGGATCCTGTTCAGCATCGAGACCGTCCCCATCCTCCGTCCCCTCGCGACGCCGCTGCGGCTCGACTATGGAGACTGGTTTGCCAGCGGACATGCCCACTTCGGCCTCTCCCTGTCGGTCGACCCAGAGTCGCTGCCGATGCTCTGGCTCACCGCGCTCCTGACCGGACTGGTGGCCTCGTTCTCCGTCCGGTACCTGCACCGGGACCGGGGGTTCCTCAGATTCTTCAGCCTCCTGAACCTGTTCACCTTCGGCGCCTACCTGGTCGCCGCGGCGGGTTCGCTCGACGTGCTGACCGTCGGCTGGGAGCTGGTCGGCATCACCTCGGTTCTGCTCGTCGGATTCTTCCAGCTTCGACCGGAACCCGTCCACAACGCGGCCCGCGTGTTCGCCTACTACCGTATCGCCGATGTCTTCCTGATTGCCTCCGTCCTGCTGTCGCACCTCTGGTTTGGGACGGCCCGCCTCGATGCCCTGTCATCCCCAGAAGTGTTGTCGAAGGGTCTCGATGGAACCGGCCGGCTCCACTGGATCGCTCTGTTCCTGATCCTCGCCGCCTGCGGCAAGTCATCGATCGGCCCGTTCTTCGGATGGCTTCCCCGAGCGATGGAAGGCCCAACCCCCTCCAGTGCCATCTTCTACGGGGCGATCTCCGTTCACCTGGGGGCCTTCCTCCTGCTGCGGGTCCAGCCACTGCTGCTGGCATCCAGTCTGGCGACCGTGCTTCTGATCGTGCTCGGTGCCGGATCCGCACTTCTCGGAACCCTCCTCCATCGGAGCAGCTGCGATGCGAAGACATCCCTGTCGTACGCGACCCAGTCCCAGCTGGGCCTGATCTTCGTCGAGATCGGACTCGGATGGGTCTGGATCCCGATGCTCCACATCCTCGGACACTCCATCGTCCGCACGGCCCAATTCCTAAGGGCCCCGTCGATGCTCCATGACCACCATCACGTCCACGCGGCGGCGGGCGGTCGGCTGGCCCCGACCGGGAGCCACCTCGAGGCGGTGTTCCCGCGAGGGTTCCAGGTCTGGTTGTATCGGGTCGCCATCGACGGTGGGGTCTATGAGACACTCCTCGATCGGTTCCTGGTTAGCCCAGTCCTTGAGGTCGCCCGCTTCCTAGCCGTGCTGGAACCCTCGGCACCGTCGACTTCCGGAACGCCGTCTGGGAACACGACAAAACCGGGTCATCATCCATGAGTGATTCGGGCTTCCCATATGTCTCACTGGGCCTCCTCGCCATGCTGGCCGGGGGCATCGCCTGCTCCGTCACGCGAATCCGTCGCTCCCAGGCGATGGGCATCGTTCTGACCACGACACTGTTGGTGGGATTGGGCATCTGGAGCGCGATCGATGGCGGCACCGCCTGGCAGCGGGATGGCTTATGCTCCCGGCTTGGGATGGATTCAGGGACCGGCTGGATGATGGGGGTCCTTTGTCTGATGGATCTCCTGATCGTCCTCGTGGCCCCGGAGCAGGACCTGCGACGCGGGATCGTGGGTGGGGCACTCATCCTCAGCGCCGGCAACCTCATCGCGTACGCCGCACACGATCTGATGACAATGTGGGCCGGCTGGATCGTCGGTTTGATCCCCTTCGTCCTCGCCGCCCCCCGCCGGGACATGGCGGTCCGATCCGTTCTCATGCCGGCCGTTGGCAGTGTGCTCGTCTTCGGGCTCGCCCTCCTAGCGCAGGCCATGGGCGCCCGTCCCCTCACCGTCTCCACCCTCATCCTCGTCGCCGTGGCCCTGCGCAAGGGAATCCTACCCTTCCATGGCTGGGTCGTCCGGGCCTTCGCCGAGAGCCCGCTCGTTTGGATCATGCTCCTGTTCAACGGCCACCTGGGCGGCATCCTCCTGCTGCGCCATGAGATCGCTCGCCACGGTCTGGAGAACGGGCTCGTCGAGATTGCTGCGGGAATCGTCATCCTTTCGTCGATCGTCTGCAGTCTGCGCGGGCTCGTGGAACCCAACCCCCGTCGCCTGCTGGGCTATCTGTTCATTGGACAATCCGGACTCGTGGTGGGCGGCGTTCTCCTCGCGAATACCGAGGGGATCACCGGAGCGCTGGTCCACTGGCTGGTCGTGGTCATCGCCTCGTCAGGCCTCTTCATGCTCCTGCGGATCCTGGAGAGCAGGATCTCAGGTCCTGACTGGTGGCGTCAGCCCCAGGGTCTCGGCGTCTCGGCCCCTCGGCTCGCCGCTTTCTTTCTGCTCTTTGCCCTGACGCTTGCCGGATTGCCCGGAACGCTGGGCTACTGTTCTCAGGAGCTCCTCTTCACCGGCGCGGCGGAACATTCGATCCCTCTGGGATGGACCCTGGCGCTGACCTCGGCGCTCAATGCCATCAGCGTCTTCCGGCTCTTCACCCAGCTTTTCCTCGGTGTCCCGGCAACCCGTGCCCTGCCCGTTCCGGATCTGCTGTCCCGGGAACGCTGGCCGCTCGCGATCGGTCTGACTCTTCTCATCGTCACCGGCCTCTTTCCCTCACGTGTGATGCGGCTTCCAGAGACCCCGGCTCACGAGCTCGGCACACCGGCTCAGACGCTCGGCAGCGGGCACTGAACCGCTGCCAATGTCGATCGCTGCGCTTCCCAAGACCTAGGGGAGATGCAGGAGGGCCCCACATCGCTCCCTGGCCTGAGGTCACCACCCCGATTGCCCCCACAACGGAAACACGGTACCTCTTCTCCCATGCCGAGTTTCGACATTGTGTCCCAGGTCAACCCGATGGAGATCGACAACGCCTTCAGCCAGGCCAAGAAAGAGTTGGCCACGCGGTTCGACTTCAAGGACAGCGGGGCTGAGATCGTGCTGGAAAAGGACGAATTCAAGCTCCGGGCCGGTGATGCTTTCAAGATGCAGCAGCTCACGGAGCTCCTCGTCGGCAAGCTGGCCAAGCGCGGCATCAGCCTGAAGAACGTCGACACCGGCAGCGCGGAGCTCTCTCCACTCGGACACGCACGCCAGGTGGTCAAAATCAAGCAGGGTATCGACGGGCCCACCGCGAAGCAGATCTCGCAGTTCATCCGCCAAACAGGCCTCAAGGTGACTGCTGCCATCCAGGGCGAGGAGGTCCGTGTGACCGGCAAGAGCCGCGACGACCTGCAGTCCGTCATTACCGCAGTCCGACAGGAGGAGTGGCCCGTGGCCCTGAACTTCGTGAACTTCCGGGACTGAGACACTTTTCGTCTCCCTCTTCGCATCTCCAGCCGCTCTTGGCCCTTTGCTCTTCGGCATTCGTGCGGCAAGGTTCAAGGGCACTCGGTGACAACCACTTGGCCCATCGACCGCTGGTGGAGGAGCGTCCGATCCCCGTTGGGAATCGCCCTGCTCCTCTCCCTGCTGCTGCATGGATACGTGTGGCTAATGGCAGTGCTGATCGAGGCGGCCCTGGCAAACGGCTGGATTCCGAAATGGATGGAGCCGGCCGTCCTCCCACTGATCGCAAAGACTGTTCCGCCCCCGACCAACGCCCCTCCGGCGGAGGTCTGGAAGGAAGTCCCGTTGCAGTTCGTGGAGGTGGATCCGTCGACGATTTCCGATGCGCCCGACGACGCCAGATTCTTCTCCACCGCCAGCACCCGTGCGGCGAACCCGGAGCCGAAGACGAGTCCCCAGAACAAGCCCCGACTCGACGGGAAACGGGAGGATTCGCTGAAGACGTTCGACACGGCGAAGCCCTCCCAGAAGGCCCAGCCGACCCCAGAGTCGGAATCGCCGCCCGACCAGGAGGCGGTGGCGGAACGGCGTGCCACGCCGACTCCCAAGCCGGTGGAGCAGGAACCCAAACCCATCGAGAAAGCCCCACCCCAGGAAGAGGTCCAGCCTGGCACCGCACCCGGCGAAACCCTGCTGGCCAAGGCCAGCCCGAAGTCCCAGGAACTCAAACCCCTGCCCCAGACCCAGCAGGCTCCCCAGAAGGCCGCGCAGCCGGAGGAGCAGGCGCGTCCCCAGAAGCGCAGGACCCCTAAGCGCCTCGCCGAGGTCATGCCCACACGCGGTTCTATCGTGGGCGAAACGATGCGGCAGGAAGGAGGGGTCTCCCGCATGTCGGTGGAATCATCCCTCGACGTCAAAGCCAGCCCCCTCGGGGACTACCACTACCGCATGGTACTTGCGGTCCAGCAGCAGTGGTACCGGCTCCTAGAGGAACGCCGCTACGCCCTGGAGCGCATCGGAAAGGTGGTGGTTTCGTTCGACCTCCATTCCGACGGATCCATCACCGGCATCGAGACGAAGCAGTCCGAGGTCGGTGAGACGCTTTCCTTCCTCTGCGAACTCTCGGTGATGCAACCCGCCCCGTTCGGCCGCTGGCCGGCGGAGATTCGACGCATGGTCGGAGGCGACGTCATCCCGGTCACCTTCACGTTCAACTACTACTGAGACATGTTTGCCCTCCTGGCCGATGGCGGCCCCTTCGTCTGGCTCCTACTCGTGATGTCCGTGATCTCGCTCGCGCTGGTTCTCGAACGGGGCTGGTACCTTCGACGATCCAAGGTGATGCCCCAGGTGCTTGTCGATGCCATGGAACGGCTCGATGCCGCCGGTCTCCGGGGAACCTGCACCGCGATGCCCTCGCCACTGTCCCGGCTTGTCGTGACCGTGCTGGACCATATCCAGTGGCCCAAGGAGGAAGTTGCCAGCGCCGTCGAGGTGAAGGCCCGACGCGAGGTCGCCCTGATGGAGCGCGGGCTCGTCATCCTGGAGATCGTCGTCGGCATCGCGCCCCTGGTCGGACTTGTCGGCACGATCTATGGGATCATTCCCCTATTCGTTGACTTCGGTAAGGCCATCTCTGGCGACTACGCCCTTCTCGCCAAGGGAATCGGGGCCGCCCTCAACAAGACCCTGGTGGGACTTCTCGTGGCCATCCCCACTCTCGTCGCGTGGAGCTATTTCAATAAGAAGGTGGAGACCCTCGCCGTCGAGCTCGAGGGGCATTGCGATGCCCTGATACGACGCCACTACCTCGGGGAGGGACTCGACGGCACGAAACCCGGCTCGCCCCGGCCATGAAGTTCTACCCGCGACGCCGCAAGGCCGCCCCGGCCATCATCATCATCTCGCTGATCGATGTACTGATCGTGATGCTGGTGTTCCTGCTGTTCACCACCACGTTCAAAAACGCGCCGGCGGTGAAGCTGGAGCTCCCTGAGACGAGCGATGCGCCAAAGACGGGGGCCAGCAACGACACACCACCGATGATCGTCACCGTCGCCGCCAAGGAGCCCAACTACTTCATCGGTAACCGGGCCGTGACCGCCGACCGCCTCCTGACCGAGCTCCGGTCGGCCAAGACGAATGACCCCCAGATGCGACTGGTGATCCGGGGCGACGGGGACGCGGCGTGGCGACTGGTCGTCAAGGTCCTGGACTTCGCCAAGCAGTCCCAGATCACCAACGTGCGGGCCTTCACCAAGTCGAAGGCTCCATGAGCGACGGGCCGACCCGTATCAAAACGTCCGCAGTGCAGGCCAGGAAACCCGGGTCCGGATTTGTCGTTTTCCGATCCACGGATACGTTTGATTGAGGTTCGACACCGACTCCATGAACACCCTACGGCTTCCCTCGTTCGTCCTTTCGGTCCTGCTCCACGCCCTTCCGCTAGTCCGGACCGCCGCCACTGCGGATGTGCTGGCCGCCGCCTCCCCGATCGTCGCGCTCCTCCGGTGGATCGGGGGTGCCGCCGCGGTCGCAGGCTCCTTCCATGCCGTGTCCGGGAGCTCGATCACGGTCACAAACCCCACGGAGAGCCGGGTCCGTGCGACCAATGGTGTCGACGTCGCCTTCAGGGTCTCCCTGACCTACACCTCGGGATCGACCGTCCTGAGTCCCGCGCTGTACGAGGCCTCGAATCTTCCGCCCGGGTTCAACCCGCCCACCAAGTCCGGCTCGATCTGGCGGATCACCGGCAAACCCGCGGCATCAGGCACGTTCGCCAACGTGATGCTCACCGGGTACCAGAACGCCAACAAATCCGGCAACAAGGCGACCGTCCCCCTCACCATCGTCGTTGTCGATGCCCCCCCTGCCATCACAACCCAGCCTGCCGACCTCACCGTAACGGCAGGACAGACTGCCACCCTTTCCGTCACAGCAACGGGCGGCTCTTTGGGATACCAGTGGCTCAAGGGAGATCTCGAAATCCCAAAGGCGACGAATGCCTCGCTCACCTTCCCGTCCACCACGGTCAAGGACAGCGGGACCTACAGCGTCCGTATCGCCAACAGCGGCGGATCCATCCTGAGTGCCCCAGCCGTGCTCTCGGTCACCCCGGGAAGCCTTCCACCGGAATTCACTGCCCTCCCCCGTCCGGCAAGGGTCCATGCCGGCGAAGCGGTCACTCTCAACGCCGCTGCATCCGGTGATGGACCGCTGTCTTGGTCGTGGTCGAAGGACGGGGTCGTCCTCCAGGGACAGACAACCCCCACCCTCTCGATTCCTTCCGCTTCCGCAGACGACGGTGGAAGCTATGTCGTGACCGTCACCGGATCGGGCGGGGCGGCCTCAGCGCCCGCGGCTCGGGTCGCGGTGGTCCCCATCCTGTCCCTAGGAAATCCAGTGGTCGCCGGCGGAACCCTCTCCCTCGAACTGGGCGCCATCCCGGATCGGGTCTACGTGCTGGAAACCTCCGCCTTGGACTCTCCGACCATTTGGAGCCCCGTAACCGAGGCCTTCGCAACGGGAGAAGCCGGTCCCACCGGAGTTATTCCACTCCGTATCCAGATCTCGGAGCCGGCCTCTGGAGCCGGCCTCTACCGGGTCCGGGCCCGCTAGCGCCACTCGGCTTCCACAGCCACCGTGGCAGCAGGTTCCCGACGTCGAAATTTTCTTCGCGCATCCGTCGGGTCCGGTGTTTCATCCCGCCGCCTTCGACCCATGCCGAAACGTACTGACATCCACTCCGTCCTCATCATCGGCGCCGGGCCGATCATCATCGGCCAAGCCTGTGAGTTCGACTACTCCGGGACCCAGGCCTGCAAGGCCCTCCGGGAGGAGGGCTATCGAGTGGTCCTGGTGAACTCCAATCCGGCCACGATCATGACGGATCCGGAATTCGCCGACCGGACCTACATCGAACCAGTGACCCCGGAGGTCGTGGAGAAGATCATCGTCAGGGAACTCGAGGAAATGCGTCGTCTCGGGGTGCCCACCGAGTCCAGGAACCCGGGAGTGGCCCACAAACTGGTGCTGTTGCCCACCCTGGGAGGACAGACCGCGCTCAACACCGCCATGCGACTGCACAAGTCGGGCGTCCTCGCCAAGCACGGCGTTGAGATGATCGGCGCCAAGGCCGAGGCCATCGAAAAGGGCGAGGACCGACAGATCTTCAAGGACCTCATGCTGTCAATCGGCCTGGACGTCCCCGTCAGCGGAACGGCCCACGACATGCCGGAGGCCCGGACCGTGGCCGAGAAGATCGGTCGCTTCCCGGTCATCATCCGTCCCGCCTTCACCCTCGGCGGCACCGGCGGCGGCATCGCCTACAACCGCGACGAATTCGAAGAGATCGCCAAGCGCGGTCTCGATCTCTCACCCGTGTCCGAGATCCTCGTCGAGGAATCCCTCCTCGGCTGGAAGGAATACGAGATGGAGGTGATGCGCGACCGGGCCGACAACTGCGTCATCATCTGCTCGATCGAGAACTTCGATCCCATGGGGGTCCACACCGGCGACTCCATCACGGTGGCGCCGATCCAAACCCTCACGGACAAGGAATACCAGATCATGCGCGACCAGAGCTTCGCCGTGATCCGCGCCGTGGGTGTCGAGACCGGAGGATCAAACATCCAGTTTGGTGTCAGTCCCGACACCGGACGGATGGTGATCATCGAGATGAACCCTCGGGTGAGCCGCAGCTCCGCCCTCGCATCGAAGGCGACGGGGTTCCCGATCGCCAAGATCGCCGCGAAGCTGGCGGTCGGCTATCTGCTCGATGAAATCCGCAACGACATTACCCGGGAGACCCCCGCCAGCTTTGAGCCGACGATCGACTACGTCGTCACCAAGATCCCCCGGTTCGCCTTCGAGAAGTTCCCACAGGCGGACCCGACCCTGACGACCCAGATGAAGAGCGTCGGGGAGGCGATGGCCATCGGACGAACATTCAAGGAGAGCCTCCAGAAGTGTCTTCGATCCCTCGAGATCGGACGCCATGGCCTCGGAGGAGACGGCAAACCCTGGCGGATCAGCGGTTGGAACCCCCGAATGGAGAGTTCCGAATCCCAGCCGGAGGGTCGGATGGTGGTCGATGTCTTCGGAGACCGGGACACCTTCCCGAGGGACGTGATCTCCCGGAAGCTCAGTGTGCCAAACTCGGACCGCATCTTCTTCATCCGTCACGCCTTCCGGGCCGGCTTTTCGGTCGAGGAGATCTTCCAGCTCTCCAAGATTGACCGCTGGTTCCTCACCCAGATCCGCGAGATCGTGGAGATGGAAGAGGAGTTGGCTGCCTCCGCCAGCTGAGCCCTCCCCGCCCGGGATGGGCCCGGGCCAGGAAGCACATCCTTGGGGGTTCGCGACGGGGTTGGACCTGCCAACAGCGGCCGACTTGCAGTCCTCCCGAATGCAGTCACCCTCTAACGAGTCTGCCCTGCCATGAGAATCCCCCGATTTCTACACCTCCTCCTGCTGGCCACAGGCATCCTGGCTTCGACTGTTTCGCCGCTCGCCCAGACAGCGAAACCGACCGCACAGCCGGCACCGACCGCCACCCGTCCCATGAACCCTTTCCAGAAACCCCAGGAGACCGATCTCAAGAAGAAGCTCACCCCGGAGCAATACAAGGTCACCCAGCAGTGCGGCACCGAGCCCCCGTTCCGGAATGCCTATTGGGACAACAAGAAGCCCGGGATCTATGTCGACATCGTCTCCGGCGAACCGCTGTTCAGTTCGTTGGACAAGTACGATTCAGGGTCCGGATGGCCGAGCTTCACTCAGCCGATCGAGGGTTCGGACATCGTCGAAAAGAAGGACCTGACCCACGGAATGGTGCGGACCGAGGTCCGTTCCAAGGTGGCCGACTCCCATCTGGGACATGTCTTCGATGACGGCCCTGGACCCACAGGCCAGCGGTACTGCATCAATTCGGCCTCCCTTCGGTTCGTTCCGGTGGAGCGCATGGCGGAGGAGGGTTTTGGGGCCTACCTCGGGCCTTTCGTGAAGGCGGGTTTGATCCCCTTGGCGACCGCCACCACCGCCGGCGGGAAGTCCAACCAGGGAAACCGGGAGACTGCGGTCTTTGCCGGGGGCTGCTTCTGGGGGATGGAGGAAATTCTCCGAAGGATTCCGGGCGTTCTCCAGACCACCGTCGGCTACACAGGCGGTACGACACCAAACCCGACCTACAAGCAGGTCTGCACGGGCCAGACCGGCCACGCCGAGGCGATCGAGATCGTCTTCGACCCCTCCAAGATCAGCTACGAGAAGCTGGTCGGCGTGTTCTTCCGGATGCATGATCCGACCACCCTGAACCGGCAGCACAACGATGTCGGAACCCAGTATCGATCCGCTATCTTCTACCTCGACGACCGCCAGCGCGATACCGCCGAAGCGGTCAAGGCGAAGGTCGACAAATCCGGTCGCTGGAAACGCCCGATCGTCACCGAGATCACCGCAGCCTCCACCTTCTTCCCGGCAGAGGCCTATCATCAGGACTATCTGATCAAGAACCCGGGCGGCTACAACTGCCACGTGCTGCTGCCCGAATGATGCCTCAGGTCTAGTGCCAGCCTCCACGAAACGCCGCCCGGATGGGCGGCGTTTGTGTTTCCACGGGCGTTGGAGTGGTACCGAAACTATCGCCAGCCGGGATTTCGATTCGACTTGGCCCGATTCCATGGCATCGAAAGGAATGCACTTCTGCCGGATCCCAAACCCCCTCTTCCTCGCCGCCATCCTGTTCACGTGCGACACGACGAACGCCGCCCAGCCCACGCCACCCCGCTTCAGCGTGGCCTTGATGGACACCAACACCAGTCCGAGGGTGGACTTCGCCAAATACGCCTTCGGAAAATGGCTCCAGGACAACCCGATCCCGTCAGACAAGTCCCGCTGGGGTGGCTTTGACGAACTGGCGCAGTTTAACTGGGCGGCCCTCAAGGACATCCTCGAGACCACGGCCGGCACACCGAATCCTCCCGGATCGGTCGACCAGAAGGTGGGGGACTTCTTCGCCTCCGCCATGGATCAGGCCGCGATCGATGCTGCGGGCCTCAAGCCTGTCGAGGCCCGTCTGAAGCAGATCGATGGCCTCCGCTCCGTCGTAGACATGGCGGGTATCCTGGCGACGCTGCACAACGAAGGGGTCGGCGCCTGTTTCGGGGTGGGGGTTTCGGCTGACCAGAAGAAGAGCGACATCAACGCCCTATACGCGAGCCAGGGCGGGTTGAGCCTGCCAAGCCGGGACTACTACTTCGGAGACGCGTTCGCGAAGCAGCGGTCGGAGTTCGTGGCGCATGTCGGCCGGATGCTCACCCTCGCCGGGGACACTCCGGAAGCCGCAGGCCAGGCCGCCACCAATGTCTTCGAACTGGAGAAGGCCCTGGCCACGAATGCCAAGACCCCGGTCGAACTCCGCGATCGCGTGGCTAACTACAACAAGATGGCCACCTCGGCACTCGCCGCGATGGTTCCCGCCCTTCCCTTCGAGGAGTACCTCCGCGACCGCGGGATCTCAGGGCCCGCCGCGGCGGAGATCATCGTCGGACAGCCCCGGTTCTTCGAGGGACTCCAGCAGGCACTGACGAACCGGCCGCTGTCGGACTGGAAGACCTACCTCCGGTACAAGACCCTGAACGATGCCGCGCCCGCGCTGGCCACCCCGTTCGAGGAGGAGAACTTCCGGTTCTATGGGACCGTCCTGCGAGGAACACCCAAGATGGAACCCCGCTGGCAACGCGCGGCCCGGATGGTCGATGGCGGGATCGGAGAGGCGCTCGGGAAGCTGTACGTCGATCGCTACTACCCTCCCGAGGCCAAGGCCCGGATGGACGAGATGATCTCGAACATCAAGACCGTCATGCGGGAACGCTTGCAGAAGCTCGACTGGATGACCGAACCGACGCGTCAGAAGGCCCTCGCAAAGTTCGACCGGTTCGTGGCGCGGATCGGACATCCGGATCGGTTCCGGGACTACTCGGCCGTTCAGATCCGCCGGGATGACCTTTTCGGCAACCTCCGGGCTGCGACGGAATTCGAGGTGAAGCGCAACCTGGCCAAGCTGGGCAAGCCCGTCGACAAGTCCGAGTGGGGCATGACCCCCCCCACGGTGAACGCCTACTTCCAGCCCACCGCCAACCAGATCGTCTTCCCAGCAGGGATCCTCCAGCCACCGTTCTTCGACTTCACCCTGGATGATGCCGTCAACTATGGTGCGATCGGAGGTGTCATCGGTCACGAGATCACGCACGGTTTCGACGACCAAGGACGACGGTACGACGCCGACGGCAACCTGGCGGACTGGTGGACCCCTGCCGACGCCGAACAGTTCACCGGCAGGGCCACCGCCCTTATCCAGCAGTACAACGCCTACAACGCGCTTCCGGGCCTGAACGTCAATGGGGCCCTTTCCCTGGGTGAAAACATTGCCGACCTCGGCGGCACCTCCATCGCCTTTGAGGCTCTCCAGCGTTCGCTCAAGGGGAAGAAGGTGGCCCTGATCGACGGAATGACCCCCGAGCAGCGGTTCTTCCTGTCGTGGGCCCAGCAGTGGCGGACGAACTTCCGGGAGGATGCCCTGCGCCGTCAGGTCGCGGTCGGACCCCACTCCCCGGGCATGTTCCGAGCGATCGGACCCATCGGCAACATGCCCGAGTTCTTCGAGGCCTTCGGGATCCGTGAAGGCGACCCCATGTGGCGGAACCCCGAGGCCAGGGTGAAGATCTGGTAGTCGCCCCCCCAGCCATCATGGAGGGGGTGAACTACGCAAAAGCCCTAGGTGCGCTTGGGGGGAGCCCCTGTATCCCCCACACCATGGGTTGTGTAGAAAGAAGGAAGGGGGAGGTGGGACCCGTGGTGGGCACTTTCGCTCTCCCATCAAGGAGTCAATCCATATGAAGCGTTTCTCGCTCCTGCTGGCGGCTTTGGCTGGGACAGTCCAGGCCATGGCGGCAGTGGTCCTGCCGATCGAGGTGCTGGGAGAACCCGGGAAGATCGAAACCGTGGTGGTTCCCATCCCCGACGGCTCGCCTGCGGTCACCACGATGAGCCTCCGGGTCCACGGCCTGAACACCCAGAACAAGATGAGCCTTCGGATCAACGACAGTCCGGATTGGCTCACACTCCACCGGGACAATGTCACGTTTCCGTTCCCGGATGGACAGCTTCACGGGATGTTCGGAGGCCAGGCTACGATCCGCATGATCGTGCCGCTGCAGCCTGGACTCGTCCGGCCAGGAGCCAATGTCATCCGCTTCCGCTTCAATGACCAGGACGGTATCTCGATCGGATATAGGGTCCTCGACTTCAACTTCATGGCGTCGCCCGATTCCCAGCCACTGGTGCCGGCGGGTGAGTTCGTCCAGGAGGACCCCTCGACATGGAGCCCCCCGCTGGCCTCAGCCGAAGCGATCGCAGAGGGCAAGAACCTCTGGTACAGCGCCCCCCTTTGGGATGGGGGACGACCCATTCGGGTTTCCTGTTCGGACTGCCATACCCACGACGGCCGGGACCTCAAGTACTTCAACTATTCCAGCAAATCGATCATCGAGCGCTCAGTGTACCACAGGCTGAGCCGTGATCAGGGAACTAAGATTGCGAGCTATATTCGCTCGCTGTCCATTCCCTACGAGGAAAAGGGACGGCCATGGAACCCTCCCTACCAACCCGGTCCCGGACTCGATGCGAAGCCGGTCCGCAGTTGGGCTGCCGGTGCTGGCCTGGAGTGGGTTCTCGATCGGGATTATGACACACTGAAATATCTCTTCCCGGATGATGCCTCGCTCGAGACCTACAGATATTCCAAGACGACCAACCCCCGTGAGATTCCGCTCTATGTCCAATTTCCCGACTGGAACCACTGGCTGACGACCCGTCATCCCATCGACCTCGCAGCCGAACAAGGAAAGGCCGCTGGCTGGATCCCTCCGCTCGTGAACAAGTACAAGGAAACCCGGGCCGAGGTGCAGAAGACATTGGCGTCGGGGGACCGGTCTGCAGCACTAAGGCAGTTTGTCTACATGTGCACCGAGGTCTGGGGTCGCAGCTTTCCCGAAGGGCCGTATGGCATCCAAGTCTCCCATTGGAGAATCACCAAGCTCTGGGAAATGATGCAGGAGTTCGGGTTCGAAGGAGATGCTAGGACGTATTTTGGACCCCAAGGCCATCCAAGGTCCTGGTATGGCGGCGAGGTGTTCCGGGCAGCCCCCCATCTGAACAACTCGCAGTCAACGGACACCTGGGCATTTGAATCGTTTCTCTGGTACCAGCTCCAGGTGACCCTGAACGACAGCAATCGGAAAATGTACGACACGAGTCCGATCGCCTTCGAGTACCTCCATCCGTTCACAAGCAATTGGGGACGCCCGGGCATGCCGCCACCCTACTCGATCATGGTTCTCAACAAGATGAAGTCCGGCGAAGCCTCCGCAGACTATGACAAACTCATTGGTGGTGGTTTCAACTGGTACCCCGAGCTGGCGATCCCCGATACCCTGTTCGGGCGAGGATGGGCCTCGTCAGAGATCGACCGTCTCAACCCTGTCCTGAAGAACCGGATCTGCATCGCGATCGCGACCGCGTGGCTGGAGGAGAGCGAACAGTTCACCCCTGCAGATTACAGGATCAACCAAACCGAGGAGAAACTGCGAGCCAGGAGCCAGCCTCAGTTTTCAACCCTGCCACGGGGACTCGAGTCGATCGGAGCCAGTCCTGCACTCGTCCAGAGGGCCCGGAACTTCGTCATTGGCATCAATCCAGAACTCGGGGTCAAACCAGGACCTCCATCCAACCTGAAGGTCAACCAATAGCACGTCGGCGCATCCACCCCCCAAAGCCTTGAGGGACCTGCGATCTCGACTCCCCTCCCCCGGCAGCTTCAGGATGACCGACGATGACCGCACTTGGGATCGAGATCGGGGGCACCAAACTCCAGCTGGTTGCTGGAACACACGACGGACGTCTCCTCGAACGGCGCCGACTCCAGGTGGATCGAACCTTGGGTGGAGAGGGTATTCGCGCCGAACTGGCCCAACACCTCCCTGGCCTCGTCCAGACCCATAGACCCATCGGGATCGGCGTCGGCTTTGGCGGTCCCGTTGACCATCGGACCGGAAGGATCGCGTGCTCACACCAGATCCAAGGCTGGCATCAGTTCGAACTCGGCCAGTGGCTTCATGGACTGACCCGTCTCCCCATCGCGATCGACAACGACGCGAACGTGGCCGCGCTCGGTGAAGCCCGCCATGGGGCCGGCACCCACCACGATCCGGTCCTCTGGATCAACATGGGCAGCGGGGTCGGAGGTGGACTCGTCGTCGGCCGTCACATCTACCACGGCGCCATCCCAGGAGAGGCCGAACTCGGACACCTCCGGCTGGACAAGTCCGGCACCATCGTCGAGGAGCGCTGTTCCGGTTGGGCCGTGGATCGACGGATTCGCGACGCCGTGCTTCTCCATCCCGAAGGTCCACTGGCCCGATACGTGGGGGATGCCAAGCGGGGTGAAGCCCGATTCCTGGCTCCGGCCCTGGCCGACCACGACCCGATCGCCCAGGCCATCCTGAGCGAGCTGGCCGACAACCTGGCCTTCGCCCTCTCCCATGCAGTCCATCTCTTTCATCCGGAGATCATCGTCGTAGGCGGCGGTCTCTCGTTGATCGGGACGCCGCTGCGGGACGCCATCGCCGCTGGTCTCCCGCGGTATGTGATGGACTCGTTCCACCCGGTCCCGGAGATCGCCCTCGCCGGCCTCGGCGAGGATTCCGTTCCGGTGGGGGCCCTCGCCCTCGCCTTCGACGCGGCCGGCACGGGACAAGGCTGATCCGCCGTCCAAAGCACGCCCCATTTTCTCCTTGGAGCCCTTGCCCCTGTGCCAGGAGCATCGAGTGATGATCGATTGGATCTCGTCCTACCTCGCGGAACAGCAACGCCTTCTGGGCACACTCGACTCACAGCAGCTTGCGTCGCTGATTGCGACCCTCCAGGACGCCCACCGGCGTGACGCCCAGGTGTTCGTCATCGGCAACGGCGGCAGCGCCGCCAACGCGAGCCACTTCGCGGTCGACCTCGGCAAGGGTGCCTCCGATGTCCTACCCCGCCGCTTCCGCGTGCTTTCCCTGACCGACAATGTTGCCTGGATTACCGCCCTCGGGAACGACTACAGCTACGATGATGTCTTTGTGCGCCAGCTGGAGAACTACGCCCGGCCCGGCGACGTTCTGATCGGCATCAGCGTCAGCGGCAATTCACCCAACTGCGTGAAGGCCTTCGAGTGGGCCAAGGCAAAGGACCTGAGGCGGATCGCCCTGGTCGGCGCCAAGCGCGGCAAGATGGCGGAGCTGGCAGACCAACCGGTTGTGATTCCCGACACCCATTACGGCCGGGTCGAGGACGCCCAGATGACCATCCTGCACCTCCTCGCGTACGCCTTCTGGGAGAATCCCAAGTGGGCCCAGTGATGCGGCCCTCCGTCGGACGGCGACCGATCCCGGACATTCCATAGTGCCGATCAGCGACCACATCCGGAACAAGCTGTCTCAGATCCCGCATCGTCCGGGGGTCTACCTGCACAAGGACCGCTTCGGGACGGTGATCTACGTCGGCAAGGCCCGGGATCTCCGCAAACGGGTCTCCCAATATTTCCACCCGTCCCGGCGCATGGGATGGGATCTCAAGTTCAACGCCCTTGTGGAGGCCATCCACGATCTCGACTGGCACGTCGTCAAATCCGAGCCGGAGTCGCTGCTGCTCGAGAGCAAGCTCATCAAGGAGTTCCAGCCCCGGTTCAACATCGACCTGAAGGACGACAAGCGGTTCCTGATGTTGAAGGTGAACCTCAACGACCCCGTCCCGAGGTTCACCCTGACACGGCTCCGGAAGGACGATGGCTGCATCTACTTCGGTCCGTTCGCCCACTCCGGAAGCGTCCGCCGTGCACTGACGCTCATGCGCCGAAAGTTCCATCTCCGCGGCTGTCGTCCGCTCACCCCCAGTGAGGCCGACTACAAACACTGCCTCTACGGCAATCTCAAGCACTGCACCGCCCCCTGCATCGGCAACGTAAGCCGTGATCAGTACCTCGCCCAGGTTCGGGCCGGGATCGAGTTCCTCCAGGGACAGACCGACGAACTGCGCTCCGAACTCGAGAAGGAGATGCAGAAGGCCGCGGCCGACCTCGACTTCGAAAAGGCTGCCCAGCTTCGGGACGCCCTCGAGGATCTCAAACGCACCACCCAGAAGACCGAGAAGTTTGAGCGGATTCCCTATACACTCCCCGTTGCGGTAAACCCCGAGGCCGATCTCCGGGAACTCTCCCGGGTTCTGGAACTACCCGAGCCCCCGGCACGGATCGAGGGATTCGACATCTCCAACATCAGCGGGACGTTCGTCGTCGCCTCGATGGTCAGCTTCTGGCACGCGCGCCCCGACCGCAGCCACTACCGACGCTTCCGGATGAAGTCGGTCGTCCAGCAGGACGACTTTGCGAGCATGGCCGAGACCATCCGTCGCCGCTACTCGCGCCTCCTGCGGGAGGTGCGATTGGGAGGTCTCGACCCCAGCGATGGGGAGTCTGGCGAGGCCAGCATCCCGGAACTCCAGCGGGCCATCGACGACACCGCCGCCGCCCATCGCGGACGTCCGGCCCGTTCCGACACCGACGCCACCGTTGTCCCGTGGAGCCCAGTTCCGCCCGCGAAGGCACGGCTTCCAGACCTGATCCTGATCGATGGCGGTCGCGGCCAGCTGAATGCCGCACGTGCTGAACTTGCAAAGCTCGGCCTGGAATCCATTCCCATCCTTGGCCTCGCCAAAGAGAACGAGGAGATCTACCTACCCCACAGGGACGAGCCCCTCCGCCTGGGACTCGACAGCCCGGCGGTGAAGCTCCTGCAGCGGGTCCGGGACGAGGCCCACCGGTTCGCCAACACCTACAATGCTCAGCTCCGGCTGAAGAAGATCTCCGAGAGCATCCTCGACGAATTCCCGGGTATCGGCGAAGGCCGCAAACAGGCCCTCCTCCGCCGCTTCGGATCGGTCCAGCGACTCCGTACAGCAACGATCGACCAGATCGCTCTGGTCCCTGGCTTCGGCGGCGTGATGGCCTCGGAGCTCAAGCGGTTCCTGGAGGCCCGCCAAGGCTGATCTCGGCGCCCTCCCCCCTCAGGAACTGCGCGCCACCGAACCGGAGGATCCCTCCGCCCCGGCACGACCGTCCCTCAGAATCCGATCCAGCCGCTCACAATCCCGCTTGAGGGATGCAGTGGCGGCCGAAAACGGCACCTGCTGGGACAGGTTTCTGAGGCGGAGCAGCGCCGCCAATGCCGCCAGCATGTAGAGTCCGGCAACCCCCAGCAGGACGCCCATCGGCGACACAGACCAGAAGGCCACCACCACGGCCGCAGTCAGGCTGAGCAACCCCAGCAACGCCAGGAACAGCATCGCCACCAGCAGCCCCACCATCTGCAGCAAGCGAAGCCGCTCCTGCCGGAGGGAGGCGGCCCACAGATCGACCCGATCCGTCAGGACGCCCCCCACCAGCGAGACCCAAGAGGCCAGATGCGAGCGGAAGCGCAGGAGCCCCAAAAGGGAGTTCATGCGGACCGGCGACGCGTGGCCCAGACACCGGCGACGAGCCCCACGACAAAGGCGACTCCCACCGACTCCCAAGGATGGGATCGGACGGAGGCATCGGCCACCGCCATACCTCGCTTCGCGGTATCGGAGGCGCGGCAGCCCAGATCGCCACAGGCCTCGCTGGTCTGGGAGAGGATCCGGGACAGGCGACCACGAAGGTCCGCGATCCGGGATTCCTGGGAGGGATTGCGATCCTGAAGCATCGCTTCGAGGTCGGAAGCCAAGGTGTGAAGATCCGAGACGACCCTCTCGGAGCGGAGTGTGTTTTGAGTCATGGGAGTAATGGGTTCTGATCTGACCGTGGACCTGTAGTCCTACCCCCCACCCACCCGCAAATCTTCCTCGGCCCGTCGGCATTTCGCCCTTAATCCGGCTCTTCCCTTGAATCGTTTTGACCGCAGACACGTCCTTCGCCAGCGTTCGGAACTCAATCGAAACACGATGAAGACCTTCTCTGTTCTCTCGCTCGCTATCGCCCTCGGTTCCGTGGCCTTTGCCGCCGATGTGGACCTGAGCAAACTGCCTCCTGCCGCCACCACCAAGGGTCTGACCTTCGACAAGGACATCAAGCCCCTCTTCGAGAAGTCCTGCTTCAAGTGCCACGGGGCCGAGAAGCAGAAGGGCAAGCTCCGCGTCGACTCCCTCGAAGCGACCCTGAAGGGCGGCGAGAACGGCGCGTCCGTCGTGAAGGGCGACAGCCTCAAGAGCTCCCTCATCGTCTCCATCTCCGGACTCGACCCCGACACCGTCATGCCGCCGGAGGGCAAGGGCGAGCCGCTCACCAAGGAACAGGTCGGCATCGTCCGGGCTTGGATCGACCAGGGCGCCAAGTAGGGCAGCCCGCCGCAGGAATTCCCATCCCTGCCCTTCAACCGCCCGCAGCAGCATCCGCCCGACGGGCGAGATCGAAGTCCCTGGCCGTCAGACCTCCCTCATCGTGGGTCGTCAGCGCCAGGGACACCTTGTCCCACCGGATATCGATGTCCGGATGATGCTGGGCGTCCTCGGCCAGGCTCGCGACGGCGTTGACGAAGGCCATGGCGGCGAGGAAGTCGGGGAACTCGTAGGTCCGGTGGATCAGGCGATTCTGCAGGGACCACGACGGGATCGTCCGCATCTGATCGCGGATCGCTGGGGCTTCGAGAAGTGGCATCGCCAGCGACCCTCCGCCGTTTCGGAATTCCGGCAAGATCGCTCAGACAAATTCACGGGCGCCGTGCGTCTTCACAGGAACGCATGAGCCCCGTCGAACTGGAACGCCTCTACGACACCCACGCCCAGGCGGTGTTTGCGTTCCTGCTCAACGTCACCCGGAACGAGACCGACACCCGGGAGGCGCTCCAGGATCTGTTCCTCAAGCTTGGCCGCCGGGGACTCGACGCCGACGGACTCCGGGACGAGCGGGCCTACCTACTCCGCCTGGCCCACCACCAGGCGATCGATGCCGTCCGAAGGCGGGAGACGCGGCTTCGGCTAGAGACTGCCTCGGCCGAATCCCTGGAGGTGTTCGCTCGCTCCCCCGATCCCGACACTGCCACGTTCCGCAATGAACTCTCGAAGGCCCTCGAGACGCTTCCGTCGGAACAACGCAGCGTAGTGCACCTCAAGCTCTGGGAGGGACGCTCGTTCGGCGACATCGCGTCGATTCTCCAGATCCCCGCGAATACCGCCGCGAGCCGTTACCGGTACGGACTCGAGAAACTGCGCGGACACCTCCAACCCCTCTACGACGAACTCCATACCTGAATCTCGCCATGGATTCCCCCTCCTCCTCTGACCCGGAACGCCACGCCTTCGAGGCCCGGCTCCGCACCCAGCCCTTGCGCGAAGTCCCCGAGGAACTCCGCAGATCGATCCTGTCCCGACACGCATCGGACCACCGACCTGCCGAAGTTCGCCCAAATGCCGGTGTCTGGGAGATGTGGTGGAGTGGGGCATCGTCGCCGATGACGGGGTTGGTCGGGATCTGGATGCTGGCGTGGCTGGTCTTTCAGCTCGATCCGTGGATTCTCGGATCTCAAACCCCATCCGTTGCCGCACCCTCCGCCCGCGCCGTCCGGGAGGCCCGGGAAGAACGGCTGGCCCTGCTCCGTTCCCTGGAGCAACCCGGTCTCCAGCCGGAACCCGAGCCCCAGACGCCCGCCCATCTCCGCCCCCGAAGCCACCTCCGACGACGCCACCGTCCCCATCCAGCGCAGGGACTCCCACACCTGCAACTCGCGCTGAACACCGGGGCCAAGACTGTCTTTGCCCGTGAGGTTCAGGCCGCCCGTCCGGTCCATGAAATAGGCTCGCTTCCCATCTCCGACATCCGCCCCAGGTCCAAGACCGCAGTGTTCCACCTCAACGCCTGAGACCAATTCATCCCTTCGATCCGACTCCATGACTCCTGAAACCTTTTTCTGCTGGTGGGAGGAAAGCCCCTCCAAGGGCTTCCGATTCCTCCGACGGTTCTGCCCCCCGACGCCCCGGCCCGAGGAGACTCTGCCGTGGTCCCGTATTCCCCGGAAACTTCTCCTCCCAACGGTTCTCCTGGTGCTGGGCGCGATTCTTAGACGGTTCTCCCCGGTATTGGGACTGGTGTGGCTTGTTTTTGGTACGTTCATCGCGACCGCCATCCTCTGCCACTCGTTCTTCACGGTGGTGTCGTGGAACCGACGCGCCGCCCGGATCCGCAGCGGCATTCCACCCGCGGTCCCATCCCGCTCCCTCTGGACCGCGATGCTGATCCTCGTCTACGCCGTGCTCTTCGACATCGCGACCCCGTACGTGCTGCTGACCAGTCTGGAGAGGGCACATGGGGCCCTCCGATGGAAGACCACCCGGGACACCCTGATCGCGAAGGGGGAGCGGCTGGGTTTTCGGGAGCTCGCGGGTTGGACGGTGCCGGACGATCAGAACGCGGCGACGATCCCCCTGTTCCGGGAACTGATGCGGACGAATTCGGCGGAGGTGATGCAGACGAATGGGGGAATCCGGATTCCCACGGCGGGACAGGAGCGGATGAAGACCTTCATCCGACCCGAGGAACAACTGCCGGAGAAGTCCAGGAAGAGCTGGCGTCCCACGACCCTCGAGGACTGGGCGACCGCATTCCGAGTTGTCCAAGAGTACCGGGACGGGAAAACGAATGCGGTCTCGAAGCCCGACTCCACCTCCAGGCGGCGGGTTCCGCCCCGCTCGGATCTCCCGGAGTATCCCGCCGCGCCGGCTGGAGCATCTGCCGCGACCGTGGTGCTGACCGCGCTCCAGGTGGCAGAGCCTGAACTCGATCTGATCCGCGAAGCGAGCGGGCGTCCGTATTGCAGGTTTGACTACGCCTGGGAGGAAGGATTCCAGATGCTGCTGCCGAACTTGTCGGCCCTCAAACGGATCCAGCAACACCTCGACCTCCGCATCTGGGCCCTCATTGCCGATGGTCAGACGAACGCCGCCTTCGATGAGACCGTGGTGGCACTGCGGGTCTCCGACTGGCTCCGCGACGATCCGCTGCTGATCTCCCAGCTCGTCCGTATCGCCCAGGCTCAGATCACCACCGAATCCATCTGGCACGGCATTGCCGCCCACTGCTGGACCGATGCACAGCTTCAGGAATTCCAGAAGCAACTGGCCCAGCGCGACTATTTGGCCGGCATGGCCCTGGCCCTCGCAGGAGAACGCAATGGGGGCATCCAAACGATGGACCGGTGGGTCAGGAACCCGAAGGAGATCTTCCAGATGCAGGACGCGTGGAACAGCGGCCCCCACGATAACTCGGCAGACTCCATGGAGCAGACGTTCTTTGCCACGTTCCTGCCGCGGGGTTGGATGCGACAGAACCAATCGACTCTGGCTCTCGAAACCCAGCGGCACATCGAGACCGCGCGTCGGCTCCGCGGAGGAACACCGACCGCCGAGTGGCAGGACCTCATCAAGGAGGCCGAAGCCTGGGATTCCGAGACCCAGGCCCGGTACCGCGACAACCCATCCCCCTACACCGCATTCGCACGGCAACTGGGGGGCGCTCTCGGGAAGGCCGTGGCCAAGGCGGTCCGCAGCCAGGTGATGAACCGATGCGCGATCACCGGCTGCGCCCTGGAGCGGTACCGACTCCGGAACGGCACCTATCCGAAGACCCTTGAGGCCCTGGTGCCAGACTTCCTGGCCGCGGTGCCGATCGACCCGATGGATGGCCAGCCGATCCGCTACGCCCGGGACGACAATGGCCTCTTCCGTCTCTGGTCTGTCGGTGACGACCGCAAGGACCAGAACGGCCGGCGCAGCAAGGAAGGTTCGCACCAGGATTGGACCTGGCCGGCGGCCTACACCGACTAGGAGGGGTGCCGGGACAGAAACACACGGGAGGTACGGACCAAAGGGGTCGCACCTCCGCGTGCCGGTCACACAGACCCAAAACGAAGGTTCTTCCCCTGCTGCCCGGGTCTGGACGTACCGCCGCATCTGGGCGCTAATGAGGACGTGAGCCACGCGAAGAAGTCCGAGACGTCCCCTGCAAAAGGGTCCAACCCAGCAGGGCCCACCCCCGACGCCAAAACGGGGAAGCTTTCCTCGCTCATCATCGATCTGCTGAGGCCCTACCGGACCGGTCTCGCCATCGTGCTCGGCTCCATGCTGGTGCAGACGCTGACGAGCCTCGCCGCGCCCTGGCCGCTGAAGGTCATCCTCGACAACGTCGTCGGGAACCATCACCTGCCAGCCTGGCTGGAATGGATCCACCGGTACCCCATCGCCCAGAGCAAAAGCGGCCTCGCACTACTCGCGGCATCCGCCGTGGTGCTCATCGCCCTCATCGGCTCCATCGCCGGATACGTCGCCAACTACTATACCGAGAGCGTCGGTCAATGGGTCGCCAACGACCTCCGACTCCGGATCTACCACCACCTGCAGCGGCTTTCGTTGTCGTACTACGACACCCACCAGACCGGTCTCCTCCTCAGCACGCTCACCGACGACGTGGCCACGATCCAGAACTTCGCCTCGTCGGCGACGCTCGGGATCCTGATCGATCTGCTCACCATCGTGGGCATGCTCGGGTTGATGTTCTGGCTCGACTGGGACTTCGCACTGATCGCGGTCGGCGTCACCCCGTTCCTCCTGCTCTTCGTCAGCCGCTTCAAGAAGTCGGTGAAGAAAGCCACCCATGAGGTCCGCAAACGCCAGAGCGACATCGTGGCCGTGGTCCAGCAGGGGCTCGGGTCCATGCGCACGGTCGAGGCGTTTGGCCGTGAGGACCTCGAGGAAAGCCGACTCGGGGAGGCCAGCCACGCCACGGTCGAGGCCGCCCTCAAGGCCCGCCAGATCAAGGCCCTCCTCTCCCCCGTGGTAAACCTCACGGTCGCCCTCTGCACCGCCATCGTCCTGTGGCGCGGTGCGTCGCTGATCCTCAGCGGCGCAATGACGGTCGGCTCGCTCACAGTCTTCCTCGCGTACCTCTCCAAGTTCTTCAAACCGGTCCAGGACCTCGCCAAGATGACCAACACGATCGCCCAGACCTCGGTAGGACTGGAGCGTATCCAGGCGATCCTCGACACCGATGTCGGGATCCCACAGAAGACCGACGCCAAGGACCCGGGATCGCTCCGCGGACGGATCGTCTTCGAGCATGTGGCCTTCGCCTACGACCCCGCGGCTCCGGTGCTCCGGGACGTCAACTTCACCATCGAGCCCGGACAACGCATCGGGATCGTCGGCCCCACCGGCGGTGGCAAGTCGACCGTCGTGAGCCTCATCCCGCGGTTCTACGACCCGACGAACGGTCGGATCCGGATCGACGACCAGGACCTGGGGGACCTCGAACTGGCCGCCCTCCGTCGCAACATCGGGTTTGTCCTCCAGGACACGGTCCTGTTCCGGGGCACGATCCGGGAGAACATCGCCTATGGGCGTCCCGGGGCCTCCGAGGACGAGATCCGCGAGGCCGCACGGCTCGCCAACGCCCATGAATTCATCGACCGGATGCCTCAGGGGTACGACACCCTCGTCGGCGAGCGCGGACTCACCCTCTCCGGCGGACAGCGCCAGCGGCTGGGCATCGCCAGGGCCCTGATCCGGAACTCGCCGATCCTGATCCTCGATGAACCCACCGCGGCACTCGACACCGAGTCCGAAAAGCTGGTGATGGAAGCGTTGGAGCGGCTCATGCACGGCCGGACCGTGATCACGATCGCGCACCGGCTCAGCACGATCCGTGATGCCGATAAGATCATCGTCCTGAAGGCCGGCGTCGTGGCCGAGGAGGGCACCCATGCCGAACTGGTCCGTCTCAACGGCGTCTACGCCGAACTCCATCGCATCCAGACCGGAGACACCCCCGCTCCGAAGGCCTGACCCTTTCTGCAACATCCCATGTCCCACCGCTCCCTCATCGTCCTGCCGGACCGCACCGCCCGCCCCTTCCTGACCGCCATCGAGAACGCGAAGTCCTCGATCCGGATCAAGATGTTCGTGTTCTCCGACCCGGACCTCATCCAGGCCGTGATCGCCGCCCGCAAGCGTGGCGTGGACGTCCAGATCATGCTCAACGCCGCTCGTCGTGACGGCGAGGACGACAACGCCGAATCGCGCAAGACCCTCCACCACGCTGGCATCCCGGTGAAGGACAGCAGCCCCGACTTCGGGGTGACCCATGAAAAATCCATGGTGGTGGACGAGAAGCTCGCCTTCGTGAAGTCCCTGAACTGGGCCACCCGGAACCTGACCGAGACCCGCGACTACGCCGTCACCACCGAGCACAAGGATGAGGTGCGGGAGATCCTCGACTGCTTCGAGGCCGACTGGCACCGCCAGGCCTTCAAGCCCCCGGGCACGACTCCGCTGATCTGGTGTCCGGCCAATGGTCGCGAGGCCATCGCCCACTTTATCGACAAGGCGAAGCACAGCCTCTTCGTCCAGAACGAGCGATATCAGGACCCGGTCATCATCGAGCGCCTGATCCGCGCCAGGGAGCGGGACGTGAAGGTCCACGTGATGGCACGTCCGCCGCACAACCTGAAGAAGGAGAAGCTGCTCGAGGGCGTCAGCGGGCTCCGGATGCTCGACGACGTCGGCGCGAAGATCCACAAGCTCAAGAAGCTGAAGCTCCACGGAAAGATGCTCCTGGCCGACGGCAAGCGGGCGATCATCGGTTCCATCAACCTCGCCCCGGGCAGCTTTGATGACCGGCGTGAGCTGGCGATCGAGGTCGACGACGGCACCGTGGTGGAAGAGCTGCACGATGTGGCGCACCAGGACTGGGAACATTCCCACAAGCTGGACCTCTCGGACGAAGGACTGCTGGCGGATCTCGAGAAGCGCGGCAAGGCCGGCGATGCGGGGAAACTCGTGCTGGACGAGTAGGTGGACAGCCTGAAATGGAGGGTCGAGACCGGGGGGGCTTGAGGTCCGCACTGGGTCAAGACCGCGCGGTTCCTTGGCAGTCTACCGGCGCATCACAACCGAGATGCACCGGAGCGAGCGGCGCTTGGAGCACTGGGGGGGTACCCAGGCACCCCCAGTCAGGCAGGGCACCGCCTCACCCACCGCTCTCAACACCCATCCCACTCCAAGATCTCGGCTCTGGGCCCTTCACATATTTGGTGTCACCTTCCCGCCATGAAGGCATCCCTCGTTCGGAGTGTTATCCTCCCGCGACTCTCCGGATTCGTCCTCATCGGTATGCTCGGCACTCCCGGACTGGGCGCCCAGGATCCAGCCCTGGCCGAGACCTCACCGCCGCCCCAACGTCCCGCAGGCTCGCCGACAGAGTCCCAGCCCGGCGGACGCCAGAAACGTCCAGATGCCTTCGAGCGATTTGATCGGAATGGTGACGGCCGGGTGACCGCGGACGAGATCAACAACCCCGCCATGCTGCAGTGGCTGGATCGCGATGGGGATGGGGCCATCACCCGACAGGAGGCCGCCGAGGCGATCACGGAGATCGGCGGACGCCGCCGATGGGCCGCTCCGTCCCCGAAGACGACCAACGCTCCCCTCCCTACGACGTCAGCCGCAGCTGAGCCTAAGGAATCCTTCTGGCCCGTGAACCCCATCGCCTGGGGTGTCGGACGACGCCTCCAGGCCGGGTCGTGGACCAGCCTCGATGGACGCCCGGTGGATCTCGATGCCCGCCCGTCTGGCAAGGGACGGCTCCTGATCGCCACCTCATCGACCTGCCCACTCAGCCGCAAGTACGGTCCCGCCCTTGGACGCCTCGCCGCCGAGGCCTTGGCTCAGGGATTCGAGGTGGTCTTCATTGCGCCAGTCGATTCTGACCCGAAGGACGATCTCAAGACGATGGCGTCCACCCATCGATGGACGGCTCCTGTGCTCCAGGATCCGAAGGGCGAATTGGCCCGACGCCTCGGCCTCCGTAGCACCACTGAGGCGATCCTGACCGACGCCGCCGGAACGGTCGTGTACCGCGGGGCGGTCGATGACCAGTATGGCTTGGGCTACGCCAAGGCCGAGCCGACCCGTCGTCCCTTGAAGGACGCCCTGGCAGCGGTACGGACCGGGGACCGTCCTGCGATCGCGGCCACGACCGCCCCCGGATGCGATCTCGATTCCGCAGGACCGATCCCGGTGCCGACGGGTGCCGCGGTGACATTCCACAACCGGGTCTCCCGCATCCTCCAGACCCACTGTCAGGGATGCCACACCACCGGCGGCCCGGGACCGTTCGAGCTGGAATCCCTTGCCTCGGTCGGCAGCCATGCCCGCGTGATCCAGACCCAGGTCGAGAAGGGCCTCATGCCCCCGTGGTTTGCCGCGCCGGAAAAAGGGGGGGCCTCCAACCACAGTCCGTGGCTGAACGACCGTTCGTTGCCGGAGGATGACCGACGGGATCTCGTCGCCTGGCTCTCGGGATCCCGTCCTGCGGGCGATCCGAAGGAGGCTCCCCTGCCCCTGCCTCCGGCGGGCGACTGGAGCATTGGGAAACCGGACGCCGTCTACACGATCCCGAAGCCGATCGCCGTCGCAGCGGAGGGGGTGATGCCGTACCAGAAGGCCACCATCGAGACCGGGTTGACCGAGGACCAGTGGGTGACCGCGGTGGAGATCCAGCCCACGGCCAAGGCGGTTGTCCACCATGTGCTCGTGTTCGCGCGTCCACCCGGACAGCGCGGCCGGGGTAACTCGGATTCCAGCGGCGATGGCGTGACCGGATTCTTCGCGGCCTACGTGCCCGGGAACACGTTCCAGATCTACCCGGAGGGTTTCGCCAAACCCCTGCCGGCCGGGAGCCGACTGAGGTTCCAGATCCACTACACGCCGAACGGAACGGCAGCGGAGGACCAGATGCGGATCGGGTTCCGGTTCGCCAAGGAACCGCCGCGGCACCGGATCCATGTGGTCGGCGTTGCCAATCCTCTTCTCCGGATCCCGCCTGGAGCCCCGAACCACGAGGAGACCGCCTCGCTGCCGGTGCCCCGCGAGGCGCGGATCCTGGCGCTCATGCCCCATCTCCATGTCCGCGGAAAGGCCTTCCGCTTCGAGACCGTCGATGCCGACGGCGACCGCAGAACCCTGCTGGAGGTGCCGCACTACGACTTCAACTGGCAGCTGAGCTACCGGTTCGAGCAACCGGTACCAATCCGCAGCGGGACCCGGATCCGCGCCACCGCGTGGTACGACAACAGCACTGGGAACCCGGCCAACCCGGACCCCACCCAGGAGGTCCGCTGGGGCGAGCAGACCTTCGAAGAGATGATGCTCGGCTACGTGGAGTACTACTTCCCGGACGCGGGGATCTGAGGGAGACCCTGAGGGCCACCGCGAAGCCGGGCGACCGCGTGGCACCACCAGAGATCCGGCCTCCGAAAGGGGTCATGGGTCCAGCCCGTGTCGGCCCTCAGCTCCGGGGACTCCGAGCCACCGCTGAACCCCAGGACCCGCCCCCACTCACGGCCACAGGCGGTGAAATAGCCCACCGGAGGGTTCGATCGCTTCATCCGGGTCTCAATAGGAAGCGGATCGAGGATGAATCCGATAGCCATGAGGCCCACCGACCCGGCCACCGGGATCGCATAGGCCAGACGCGACAGCCATCCCTTGGGCACCTGGATGCCCGGCCATGCGAGGAGCAGGAATGGCAGGGCAAAGATCAGGTATCGGCATCCGAACGAAGTTCCCGGGCCAAAACCGAGTTTTGCCATGGTGAGTACTCCGGTCATCGGGATCCAGACCGCCGCGATGCCGTCCCATATCGATTTCCTCCACAGCGCCCGGATTCCGAGGATAGAGACCCCTAGCGGAACGACTCCGTAGACCAACAGTCCATGGTTTGGGGATAGGAGGACCTCGTTGATATGGAACGCGAGTGGATGATTCATCGCCCCATCCACGAAGCGATCCACCGGAAGTCCTGGATGGATTTCCATGAATGGGGATCCAAAGCGAGCCTGGTTGTAGGCCAACCGGAGGACAACCGCAGGCAGAGTGGCGATGACCGCGGTCGCAAGGTTGCGCAAACGGTTTGAAACGGCGGCGTGGGCTGCCATCAGGCACATGAGGAATGGGATCACGAGATCCGCCTGACGGCGGCTGACACACGCGACTCCCAGCCATAGCCCAGCTGCGATCGAAGACCTAAACCCGCCCTCCATCCAGCGACACCAGGCGGCGAGAATGCCCAGTGCCAAGAGGCCGTCGGAGAATGGAATCCGTGCATAGGGTCCTATCGGCGTCGCGATGGCGACCACAACCAGCCCCGCAGCGATGTGCCGATCCTGGGCTCCAAGCACCCTCCATCGTCGCGCGAGGTGGTACAAAAGCAGCATCACAACCGGAACGTTCGAGAAACTGACCGAGAATTCCTCCCAGTCCGTACTGGAGGCGACGGGCAGGATGGCCGCCACCGATCGACCGCAGAGCAGGTACGGGATCAGACTCAGACTGTGACCGATGCCATACTGGCTCGTCCGCCCTCCTTCCGGTCGGAATGGAGCGCCCTTCCAGTGGTCGGGAACAGTCACGCTCCCCACCAAAAGAGATCGGCTCAGATCGACCGTAATCGCGACATCGCGGTTTCCAACCCGACCCGAGGCCGTCAGAAGGAAGAATCCAAGGATGAGCAAGAGAACCCGACGGACGGGCAACCCGAACCCATGCACGGATGCGACGCGTGGATCTGGAACAGGATCGGAGGACACACTTCAACGACCAGCCGGCGTAAGGTCCCGGTTCACGTTCCAGGAGGGAAGATCAATTCCTTGCCCGTGTTGGGAGGTCACACCTAGCTTTTTACACAATGCAGTCTGACCGGACGTCGCAATCCACATCCGGTCCATCGATCGCGGTCGTCATGCCGACCCATGGCCCTCGTCGGAATGCCCGTCAGGCTCTGCAAGCCCTTGGGAAGCTGCAACCGACCCCCGACCAGATCGTCATCGTCATCGACACCCCCCCAACTCCCGAGGACACCGCGCTGTTGCCCGCGGGAGCGGTGACCGTCGAGGTTCCACATCAGTCGGGACCCGCCCGGGCCAGGAATGCCGGGGTCGGACGTGTCGACACCGACTGGGTCCTGTTCGTGGATTCGGATGTCGTCGTGCCGCCGGGCACGATCCAACACGTCCGGGACATCATGAAACGACGCCCCGGGTTGGCCGCCCTGTTCGGCACGTATGATTCGAGCCCCGGCGATCCAGGATTCCTCTCCCAGTACCGCAACCTCCTCCACCAGTTCGTCCATCTGCAGGGTCGGCCGGAGGCGGAAACATTCTGGGCGGGGCTAGGGGCCGTGCGGGCGGAGGTCTTCAGGAAGGTGGGGGGATTCGATACCCGCTTCCACAGGCCCTCGATCGAGGACATCGAACTGGGAGGACGCATCCGGGACCACGGTGGAGTGATCCGCCTCGAAAAAACCCTCCAGGCGACCCATCTGAAACGCTGGACCCTGGGGTCGATGCTGCGAACCGATCTTTTCGATCGGGGCATCCCGTGGACCCGCCTGATCCTGAAGCGCAGGCGGGCCCCGAAGGATCTCAGTGTGGACCCGAAAGCCCGGCTGAGCACCGCGCTGACCGGCCTTGGGATGCTCGGATTGGGTCTCGGCCTGTGGAACCGATGGGCGGTCGCACTCGGCATGTTCAGCGTGATGCTGCTTGTGGGGATCAACGCACCATTCTACCTCCACCTTGCAGCACTCAGGGGCTCCGCCTTTGCCTTGAGAGCCATCCCCCACCATATCCTCTTCTACCTCACCTGTGGCCTGGCCGGAATTATCGGGGTCTTCCTCCATGCCTTTGGCATCGGAGATCTTCCCCATACCGCCACGGAGACCCACGCGCGGCGCCACCGGTGACATGCCTGGAACTGAACCCTCTTCCGCTGAGGCACTTGCGAGTTCCTGAGAGCCCCGGCGGGCCGTGTCCAAATGCGCGCCAGGCCTTGAATTCCGGTGCCGGGACGACATCCCCGCCTCTTCCTTTATTCGAGAACGGCATGGTTCGTGCGGTGCCTTCCCCTGCATGGCGTCCTGGATTCCCGATACCCTCTGCGAGCGGGAGTTCAGAACCAGCTCCGGTGAACCGCAGCGATCCGGTGCACAAGGCCGTCCCATCGCCCCGCAGCCCAGTCTCTCGTCTCAATTGGTGATTGTTGGCGCTGGCCCGGCCGGACTCACGGCCGCCAATGAGGCCCTCCGCCATGGCATCACCCCGCTGGTGATCGAGCAGGGCGACCGGGTCGGTGGCATCGCCCGCACCGAGGAGCACCGGGGCTATCGCTTCGACATCGGCGGACACCGCTTCTACACCAAGGTCCCGGAGGTCCAGAAGCTCTGGGAGGAGACCCTCGGCAGTGAATTCCATCTCACACCCCGGCTGTCGCGGATCTTCTACAACGGGAAGTTCTACCAGTATCCCCTCAACATCTGGCAGACCCTCCACAACCTCGGTGTCCAGCACAGCGCCGCCGCCATCCTGAGCTATGGACTCGCCCGAATGCACCCCCGGGGCCGGGAGGAGACCTTTGAGGACTGGGTCACGAACCGCTTCGGCAAATGCCTCTTCGAGACCTTCTTCAGGACCTACACCGAGAAGGTCTGGGGCATGAGCTGCAAGGAGATCCGCGCCGAATGGGCCGCGCAGCGCATCCAGGACCTCTCCTTCTTTACCGCCGTCAAGAAGGCCCTCCTACCCGGCGGCGGGTCCGGTCCCAAATCCCTGATCGAACAGTTCCACTACCCCAGGCTGGGCCCCGGAATGATGTGGGAACGGATGGCCAACCGGATCACCGAGCGCAGCGGCTCCGTACGGACCGGCACCGAGGTCGTCCGGATCCACCACCGACAGGGACGCGTCCACTCCGCGGTCCTCCTGGGGCCCAACGGCCCGCAGACCGTCCAGACCGTCCAGACCGTCCAGACCGAGCGGATGATCAGTTCGATGGCCTTGGACGACCTCATCCTCCGGATGGATCCTCCGCCACCACCCCATGTCGTCCAGGCGGCCCGCTCCCTCCGCTACCGGGACTTCCTCGTCGTCGCCCTGGCGGTCAATCAGCCCTCCTCCTTCGCCGACAACTGGATCTACGTCCATACCGCAGCGGTCCAGGTCGGTCGTATCCAGAACTTCGGGAACTGGAGTGCGGACATGGTCCCCGACTCCGGCAAGTCCTCCCTCGGCATGGAGTACTTCTGCAACCGCGGGGACAGAACCTGGAATCTGTCGGACGACGCGCTCGTCAAACTCGCCAGCGAGGAGGCCTCCCAGTTGGGGCTGCTCCGCCTGTCCGATGTCCGGTGGGGCAAGGTGATCCGTCAACCCAAGGCCTACCCGGTCTATGACGAGACCTACCGGGCCCATCTGGAAGTGATCCGGGAGTGGCTCTCGACACTCGGGAACTTCCAGACCATCGGGCGCAACGGAATGCATCGGTACAACAACCAGGATCACTCCATGCTGACCGGGACCGCCGCCGTGCGACGCTTCCTCGGGTGCAGCGACGATCCGTGGTCCGTCAACACCGAGCGTTCCTACTACGAGGAGCAGCGGGTCGCCTCGGAGCCCCGTCTGCAGCTCCCGGCGAAGCCCCTTGCGGCGACAGCCTAGCAGGGTTCCAGGACCGTATGAACTCGACCCACCTACGGACCTGCAGACGAGCAGAACGCCAGCACAGAGGGGCACAACGGTCTTCAGCATGAACCCAGAGCCGCCACAGCAGATGAGGAACCCCTCGGGATCCTCTCACTCGGCGGTTGGGCTGATCCGCTCTCTCTGGGACCTCGTCGCGGAGGAACGAGGGCGTCTGTTCGCCGGCATCGCCTTGTCCACCCTGCGCGCTGCCCTGGCCGTTCCGGCCGCGATGACCCTGCGACGGATCCCGGAGGCCTTCAGCCGCGGCGAAGGCCTTGATGGCATCCTGGGTGTCGCCGCCCTCCTGGCCCTCGGCATCAGCCTGCTCGGAACAGCAGCCCAACGCCTGATCGACTCCGCGGTGATCCAGTCGATGTCCCGACGACGGATCCAGTTGATCGCCCGGATTCTCGCCCTGCCCAAGTCCGTCCATGATGGTGGCGAGCGGATGCGGTTTCACCACCTCGTCACCGCGGACATCGACTCGGTCCAACGGGCATTGACCGTGCTCACGTCACAGATTTTTCCCAACGGACTCCTCGCCGCGGTGCTGATCGGCGTCCTGGCCATTCGGGCCCCGCTGATGGTCCTGATCCTCATCGCCAGCCTCGCTACGGGACACCTCGTAACCACCCGACTGTGGCGTCGTCTCCGTCTCTCCCAGAAGTCCCTCCGCGCCAGTTCTGCAGACCTCGGTAGCGACCTTGCGGCGACACTGCGGACCCTGGAGCTGACCTGGTATCATCACGGCTCCGACCTGGAACTGGAACGACAGCGATCCCGGGTGAACCGGTTAACCTCCGTTGCCGACGAGGTCGGAAGACGGTCGGCTGCGGTCCAGACCGGACAACAGCTCACCCTGCTGGCCGTGATGGGAGCGGCCTGTGCCGTTGGAACGTGGAACCTGCATCGATCCTCGATGGCGGGGGGGCCGTTCGTGGTGAACTTCCTGCTGCTTTTCTTCGTCCTCCGCTCGCTCAGACCCCACCATCTGGGGCTCTCTGACCTGCTACAGGCCCACGACTCCTGGCAGGCGATCCGGTCCTTCGAGCAGGACGAGTGCCCCCAGCCGTATCAGGGAACCCGACGGATCCGGTTCTCCGGGCGGATCGAGGTGGAGGACGTTGCATTCAAGTACAGGACTACGGGACGGGCAGCACCGCTGCTGGAGCAGATCTCGTTCGATCTCCATCCCGGCACCATCACGGTGCTGGCGGGCCGCAATGGCAGCGGAAAGAGCACCCTCCTCCAGCTGCTCCTTGGCCTCTACAGGCCGGATATAGGGGTGATCCGTGCCGATGGGATCCCCTACTCCGAACTCGATGTGGCGCATCTCCGATCCCAGATCGGCGTCGTGCCCCAGGACTGCCAGTTCCGGACGGGATCGATCTGGCAGAACCTCACCCTGTATCGCCCCGAGGCCCGGCCGGAGGACGTCGCCTCGGCGCTCCGGGTGGCGATGGCCGATTCGGTGGTGGCCGACCTGCCCCGGGGACTCGAGACCGAGGTGGGCGATCACGGGGTGATGCTGTCCGGCGGCCAGCGCCAACGACTGGCCATCGCCCGCGCCCTGATCGCCCGACCCGCCTTATTGATCCTGGATGAACCGACAAACCACCTCGATGAGGAGTCAGTCGGGCAATTGCTGGGCCATCTCCGCAGTATCGATCCGGCACCAGCCATCCTCATCGTCAGCCACAGTCGGGCCCTGGTGGGCCATGCCGACCAGGTCCTGCGGCTCAGAGGGGGACGGATCCCTTCCGTCCAGGAACAAACCCTTTCGACCGCATGACGGCATTCGCGACATCTCCCCGCCTTCCAGGGGAGCGGGTCGTGGTCGCGGCCGCGGCCGACGAGGCCTACGCGATGCCGCTGGCGGTCATGCTGCGCAGTGCCGCCGAGAGTCTCCGTGGAGACTGGGGGCTCGATGCCTACGTGGTCTCGGATGGCCTTTCCGACGCCACCCGGGCACGGGTCGAAGCCTCGCTGCCCGACACGACACAGGTGCACTGGGTGATGCGGTCGGCCAACGCGTTCGAAGGGTTGCCCCGGTGGGGACGGATCTCTCTGGGGACCTACCACAAGATCACGCTGGGGTCCTGGCTCCCATCCCACGTGGACCGGGCGATCTGGCTCGACTGCGACACCCTCGTGATCGACGACCTGTCGACCCTTTGGAACGAGCCACTCCGAGGGAAGACGGCCTGCGCAAGCCGGGATCACGTGGTTCCGAGGCTCGGATCGGCATTCGGGGTTGCCGGCTGGCGCGAACTGGGGCTTCCACCGGGATCTCCGTACTTCAATGCCGGAGTCCTGGTCCTCGACGTCGAACGCTGGCGCCGGACGGACGTCGAGCGACGCTGCTTCGAATACCTCGACCGCTTTGGCCCTCGGGTGTGGTTCTGGGACCAGGAGGCCCTCAATGCCGTGCTGGCTGGCGAGTGGGAACCCCTGGACCCCACCTGGAACCACCCCGCCCGGGTACTTTCCAAGGGGCTTGGAAGAACCGGGGCGCGACCACCGCGACTTATCCACTTCAGCGGCAACCTGAAGCCGTGGCGTGTGGCCGGAACAGGGGCCTTCTTCGCCGCCTACACGCGTCGGATCGACCAGACCTCCTGGGCGGGAACCCGACCCAACCCGTCTTGGTTCCTCCGGCTCCTGGCGGCCTATGCCCAGTCCCCCGTCTGCACGGCACTCCTGCCGGTCGAAAGACTCCACATGCGCTGGATCCGATGGTCCACGATGCAGGCCCGGCAACCCACGAAACACCCCGCCTGATGGACCATTCCAACCCCATCGTCTCGATTGTTCTGCCGACTGACACCCTCGACACGGTTGCGCCGGTCCTCGAACGACTGCGTCGACTGAACGCCCCCGAGCGGATCGAGGTGATCCTCATCTCCCCCGCGGCCGATCCGCTTCGGGTCGCGGCCGCATCCGAGGCCGGCTTCCATTCGGTCGTCATCTGCCCCATCGACACGCTCGCCCCGCTGGGAAGGGCTCGGGCGGCCGGTGTCCTGGCGGCATCCGCCCCGTACGTGTTCCTCGGGGAGACGCACAGTTATCTCTGGCCGGATGCGCTGGACCCCCTGCTGGAACCGCTGGTCCGTGGTGAGGCCGACGTGACCGTGCCTGGATTCGTCAACGGCAATCCGACCGGGGTCACCAGCTGGGCCAGCTTCCTCGTGGCCTACGCCCGTTGGGGAGCAGGAGGCCAGGCCGGGCCCCTCAGCGACTGTGTCCCCTACGACTTTCTCGTCCGACGCGAGGTCCTGACCGAAGCCGGAGACTCCCTCCATGAACTCCTCTCGGATGGCGAGAGCCTCAACCGCATGCTGTATGAGACAGGACGCCGGGTCCTGTTCGTACCGGATGCCCGGATCGACCACGTCAACCTCGAGTCGTGGCGGGCCTGTCTCCACGAATACCTTCTGGCCGGCATCGCGTGTGGCCGGCAGCGAGCGGCCGCCTGGTCGTATCCACGACGGCTCGCCTACATCGCGGGGAGCGGGCTGGTGCCCGCGGTGCTGATGGCACGGTCCTGGCCGGGTGTACGTCGGTTGGCCATCGCGGGGGACATCCCGCCCCTGTCGATCCCAGCCATGCTGCTCCTCTTCACTGCGAAGGCGCTGGGCGAGGTGGCGGGCTACGCAGGACTGGCCCGACCCCACCACCCGGAGATGCAGACCCACTACGAGGTCCATCGCCTCGACTTCGCGTCCCCATGCCAACCCCGTTGACCTGATGATCCCCATGGCCTTCCCCGCGCTCACCGTGGTGCTCCCCACCGACACGGCAGACAGCATTCGCACGGTCCTCGAGTGTCTCCGAACACAGCAGGACGCCCGTCGTATCGAAGTGGTCCTGGTGACTCCCGACCCCGCACGGGTCCAGAAAGGTCTGGTCGATCCGGGTGATTTCGCCGCGATCCGGGTGGTGGAGGTTCCCTCGCTGTCACCGCTTGGCCCAGCCCGGGCGGCGGGGATCCGCGCCGCCACCGCGCCACTGGTCTTCCTGGGAGAGACCCACAGCTATCCGCAAGCGGGCTGGCTGGAGTGCCTCCTGGAGACCTTTGCGACGGGCGACTGGGACGCGGTGGCCTGTGGGATGACCAATGCCAACCCGGGGTCGTTGACCAGCTGGGCGGGGTTCCTGGCGGACTACGGACGCTGGATTCCGACCCTTCCGGCCGGGCCGATCGACGAGGCGCCCCTCTACAACGCGGTCTATCGGCGCGAGGTGCTCCTGGCGTTGGATCCCGGACTCGATGGGCTTCTGTCCCACGGGGACGGTCTCAGGATCGCCCTCCAGTCCAAGGGATGCCGGGCCGGTCTCGCACCCGGGATGTGTCTGGCCCACCTCAACGTCGACCGTCCCCTGGCCGCTCTGCGGGAGCGTCTCCTGGCCGGAATCCTGATCGGGTCCCAACGGGCCGGTCGCTGGCCCCTCTGGAGGCGGTTCCTCTACGCGGCCGCCTTCCCGCTCATCGCCCTCGTCCTCTGTCGGAGGATCCTGCCTGGATATCGCAGCGCTTGCCGGGCTGGAGGCGTTCCACTGGGAACGTTTCCCCTGATTCTCGGACTCCAAAGCACGCGGGCGTTCGGCGAGTTCCTTGGATACCTCGGGTGGGGTAGGACCCGGCACCAGACCGAGATGGACGACTTCGAGATCCGAAAGCTCGCCCATTGCGTTCAATCCCCGGCATGACCCGCGTCTCCCATCCCCTGCGCCTCGGCGTCATCGGCTGCGGCAACATAGCCTACTGGACCCACCTCCGGGAGATCCGTCGGATTCCGGAAGCCCGGCTCGTGGCAGCCTCGGACCCCGACCCTGCCGCCCGGGAGCGTGCCCGGAGGCTGACCGGACTCCACATCGATGCCTCGTCCGAAGCCCTTTTGGCCCGCGACGAGGTCGATGCCGTGGTCATCACGGCCCCGACCGGCATCCACGCCTCGCTGGCGATCGATGCGGCGGCGACCGGCAAGCACCTCTATCTCGAGAAACCCATCGCCACGACACGGAGCGATGCCGAACGCGTCGTGGCGGCCGTGGACAAGGCCGGGATCGTGGCCGTGGTCGGCTTCAATCGGCGGTGCCATCCGGCGATGGAACAGGCGAAGACGCTGCTGGCCTCCGGCAAACTGGGTACCGTCCGGTCCGTACAGATGGTGTTCTCGGAACCGGCCGACCCGACCGGAGGTCCGGCGTGGAGACAGTCCCGGAAGCTGGGCGGAGGGGTGCTCCTCGATCTGGCCTCACATCATGTCGACCTCCTGCGATGGATCCTGGGAGCCGAGGTCACGCACGTAGCCGCCGGTATTGCCCCCCACCGATGCGACGCCGACACGGCCTGGATCGCGCTCACCCTGGAGGGTGGGATCCAGGCCCTTGGATACTATTCGAGCGCCGCCGGCCGGGCCGACGACCTGACGTTCAACTGCGAACAAGGTCTGTTGACGGCCGACCGCTTCCGCCCCCATCTCCGTCTCCAGGCGTCACGACGGTTTGGCTACGGGATCCGTGAGGCCTTCGTGCGCCCCTCGTGGGCGGGACTGGAATGGCAGGTACGCCGATGGTGGCGACCCTCGTGGGAATCGTCATACCGCCGCGCCCTGACTCAATTTGTCCGCCAGTGCCAGGGAGGGAGATCCAGCCTGGCCTCGATGGTCGATGGGATGAAGGCGCTCCAGGTGATCCTCACCGCGGAAGAGGCCGCCGCGGACGGCTGCCGCCGCACCCTCGATCGAACCCCGGGTGCCTGATGCGCATCCTCCTCATCACGGACTGGAACCGCGGGCGCGGGGGCGCGGAATCCTACATCGCAGGACTCCGTGAGAGTCTCGAGCGCGAGGGGGATCAGGTTCGGCTCCTGACCAGCAACGCGGGCACCGCTGGGGATGGTCACGCCCACTACGTCGCCTTCGGGACCGAGAACCTCGCGGCGCAGGCCGTTCTGCAGATCGCCAATCCCTTCGCCGCGGCGACGGTCCGACGCGCGGTCCTCGGGTTTCGCCCCGATGTCGCCGTGGTAAACATGTTCGCCCACCACCTCTCGCCCGCGGCCCTCCTGCCCCTGGACGGCACCCCATCGGTCCTGCTCGTGTCCGACTACAAATGTATCTGCCCGATAGGCTCCAAACTTCTTCCGGACGGCACGCTCTGTCAGGACCTGCCCGGGACCGTCTGCTGGCGGAAGGGCTGCACAGGCCTGCTGCACTGGATGCGCGACCTTCCACGATACGCTTTCCTCCGCTCGCGGCTCAGGCGGTTCAGAAGAATCGTCGCCTGCAGCGAGTGGGTTCGTGCGGCCCTCGAACGCCATGGACTTGAGGCAGAGACCCTGCTGTTCCCATCACCAGCGGCCTCGACAGCCTATCGTCGTGCCCCCTCACCATCACCGCTCCTCCTCTACGTGGGCCGCCTCGACCGTGAGAAGGGCGTGGAGGGGCTTCTAAGGGCCTTTGCCCGGACGTCGAACTCCTTTCCGGATGCGCTGTTGAGACTCGCTGGACAAGGACCCTTGCGCAGCGACCTGGAGGGACTGGCCTCGGAGCTCGGCATCGCTGATCGCGTGACATTCCTCGGATGGCTCGACACGGCGGCAATCGAGCGGGAACTGACCCAGGCCTGGTCCCTGGTAGTGCCGTCCCTATGGGCGGAACCCCTGGGCCTCGTGGCGGTGGAGGCCGTGGTCCGCGGCGTACCCGTCATTGCCAGCGCGCATGGTGGCCTCGCTGAGATCATCGAGCCCGGACTCTCCGGCCTCCTGTTCCCGAACGGCGATGTCGCCGCGCTGGAGGACCGCCTGCGCCAGATCCTCAGCGGGAAGACCTTCCCGGGACACCACCTGCCGGAGACGGTCATCGAACAAACCCGGAGACGATTCGACCCGACAGACCACGTCCGAAACCTCCGGCGGATCCTGATCGAGGCCACCCAGGCCTCGCACCGCTGAGGGTCCCCGGTCAGACGTGGAGCACGAATCCGCTCAATCCCCCACACGGCCCGGCACTGTCGGCCGGTGGCGCAGCCTTCCCGCATAGGTCGACCACCATGCCGGCGAGGCGACTGCCACCGCCATCGCGCGCACCGAGGTCAGGGCACTCCGGGAATCCTCCCGATAGCGCCGCTCCCATTCCAGGTTCACTCCGTCCGACTGCACCTCGATCGGGTCCGCCTGGAGGTCGAGAACCGGAACCGGTGCCACGCCCAACCCTTCCGCAACAGACCGGACGGCGGCGTCCCGGTCCACGAGATAGTCCTCGTAATACAGCGTCAGGGGTGTGACGCCCCAGCGGTCGAAGAACCCTTGCCAGGCCGCCTCGGCCGCGTGAATGCGACGAAGGGCGAGGGTTATGCCGGGGAAATCATAGAGGTACCGACCCCGGAATTCCCGTTGGACCCGGGAGTTCCAAGCATTGGACTGCAGGGCCTTCGCCCAGGACACCGCCTGCCGCACCCCGTCCCGGCGGCGCAGCCAGACGAACCGGGTCCTGGAGGCCAGCCGACTCTCGGCCTCGGTCCGACTCATGCCGCGATCACGACCGCGGGTCCGGGCTGTTTCCAGGAGCCGGTCGAACTGATCCCACATCACCTTGAACCCCATCACGCCATTCGATGTGGCGCTGGATCCGAACGGGATTTCGAGCAGATCGAAGAGACCCGTCGAGGACCAGTCGACCTGCTTGAATCGCCCCCGGAGATAGGGGACGAGGTACTCGAAACGGCCGCCGTCGAAGGGCTGCATGCCAAGACGCCCGGTCGACCGCAGCAGGTGGCAGAAGAGGGTGCTGCCAGACCTCGGCACCGAACAGACCAGATAGCGCGTTCCAGCAGAATTCATGGGAGGTTCCTCACCAGTCGATGTCGAGCTGGAGCCCGGACCGAACGAGCGGGATCTGAATCTTTGGGACTGCATCGCGCGCTGTTGGCCTGATTTCCATCAAGAGGGATGCAACACCGAATCCTGGATCGATCTCAACTCAACCCCTTGGGGATCCCAGAACAGTCGCCAGTTCCACCAAGGCTTCAGCCGGGGTGAGGACGCGGACGTGACCCCGGCCGGATCGGGGATAGTGCTTGGTGTTGCCCGTGACGAGAACCCTAGATTCGATCGCAGCAGCCACCTCCAGGAATTTCGTGTCCGCCGCTTCGGCAGCACTCAGCCCCTCCGCGGGGGCCACCGCAAGATGCTGTTGATGGGCAAGGATCCCGAAAAAGAGGGCGAGATCGGCGCTCTTGAATCCGAATTTCGGACGGGCCAGCACGGATCGGTACTCCCTCACGATCCGGTCATCGAGAGCGAAACGAAGTTGGCGCGCCAAGGCAGCGTCCACCAATCGTCCCGGTGGCCCATCCGGGGATAGCAGTCCCGAGACGATCACATTGGTATCAAGAGTCCAGAGAGGGACATCCATCGGATTCAAGACTGGCGGGACTCCCGGATCTCCGCCTCGATGTCTTTCTGAGTCAGACTGAAAGTCCCGTTATGAACAGCCGAGGCGCGGAGACGGCTGACTGCGCGACGGGCATGGGCAAAGACGATCTCCTGCATGTCTTCGATGAGCGTTTCAGCACTCGTGGGAAGGAGAATCCCAACCGGCTGGCCATCACGAGTAACAACCACCGAACCCTCCTTGGCTACATCCTTCCAAACCTTTCCTGGTTTGGCACTCAGCTCCCTCGACGCGATCAGTTTCATGCTCGTCATTTGCACAACAGAAAGATGGCGTCAAGAACAACACCAATCGGAGAACTTGGGAGCAGCGGCGCGCTGCCCTCACCAGTTGATGTCGAGCTGGAGCTGGAACACCACGGCGGTCTCGCGTTGGGCGTTGTACGCAGGGTCGATGACGAACTGGACGTCGGGCTGGATGCGGACCAGCGGGGTCAGGTGGAAGCAATAACCCAGCTCGATCGCGGTCTCGTCCTGCACCGGGCCGGAACCCCGGGTCTGGAACGGATCACTCCAGCAGACGGCAAGGCCCATGCCGTCGTTGGGCTGCTCGGTGATGAGCCCCAGATGCTTGAGCGGCGCCTGGATGATCATTCCGGTGGCAATCTGGTTGGCCGCACTGCTCGCCCCCGACACACCGCCGAACCCAAACCGACCGAACCATCCCAGCGGGGTGTTCGCACCCAGCCGCTGCTGGAAGTTGAGTCCCACCCCTGCCCCGACGTCGCCTCCCGCCTGTGCCAGGAAGGGCTGGACGCGATAGACCCCGTTGCCCAGCCCCAGGACGTCCTTCGCCACGTATCCGATCTCTGTGACGGAGGCCCAGGACCGGTCATTCCAACCCACCCATGGCAGACGTCCCGCGGCGATGTTCCCGAGGGAGGTGCCATTCATGACATACCAGGAACTCCGGGGCTGCCACTGGAGGTTGACCGACGGCGAATATGCGGGCAGCGGAACCACCATGCTGTTCACGAATGCGGAGTTCAGGAACTGGCCCCGGGCGGTATTGGCGTAGGTGTTCAGATCGAGATAGTTCGACTGGTTGATGACCCCGGCGACCGCTACCACTCGCCCCCCGGCCAGCGACTGCTGCCAGGCCATCTCGGCGACCTCGACGCCGTTGCGACCCGTCCAGAGCGAGGCGGGATTGACCAACGATCCGATGGCCCCCGGCACCGTCCGGCTGCGGGTACTGCCGAATCCCTCCAACACCTTGACCTGACTGCTGAGCCATCCGGCTTCATCCCCGTGTGCCGTCGAGTAGACGGTCCACTTGGAGAACCAGTCGAAGGTATAGAAGCCCATGCTCGGATCCCCTGATTGCGCCCCGTCCATCGCGAGCCACGTCACGGTCTGGACCAGCGAGTAGTTCAGCCCGTAGTCGGAGACCCGATACTTGAACGCCTGGATCCACTCGGCGTCCGTGGTGGAGGTGATGAGGGCCCCAGGGCGGAGTGCCGTGTTGCCCACGGCGTCGGGAGAGGCGATGTAGGGGCCGAGCTTGGGGTGGAACCTCGGGAACCATGTGAACCCATCCTCACCCTCCCGCTGGGCCTCGAGGCGTTCCTCGAGCGCCTTGGGACGCGTGGTGCCCGGGGCCTGTCTTGGGATCTGATAGCGCAGCGAGGCCGCATCCGGTGGGAGCAGCGTGCTCGGCACCTCATCCCTCGGGGTAGCGATGAGGTTCCCGAGGTTGTCATACCTGAGAACCGTCTGGGCCGGGTTCGTGTCCCCATCCTGTCCCGCCCAGCCCATCCAACCCGCCCAGGTCAAGACGGGAAGGATCCAGAGGCGGCGAAGGCGAGGCGGCCGTGGTGGGAGGAAGGTCACGCGGACAGGCTGTTCAGGATTCCGTGCGCTCCGCATCCGCAATGGCCCGGAGGGCGAGGCGGCCGATCCACATCATGACGCCGATGCCGACCGTGGCGCCGATCGCCGACAGGATCCACTGGGGATCGTGCAGCCGATCGGGATGGCGTGCCGAGCCCATCCTTGCGACATGGGCGGCCACGTATCCCAGGTAGACCTCGACCCACACCATGGGCAGCAAACAGAGGCTCGTGCCCAGGAACGTGCGGACCGAGAGACGCGTGGTGCCGAGGAGATAACTGATCCACACCGGACTGAGCGGCGACAGGCGCACGAGAGCCACCAGACGCCACCCCTCCCGGACGATCACCCGCTCCAGGGCCGCGAGCTTCGGACGCCGAGCCAGCCAGTCCTGGATCAACGACCGGAGAAGGAACCGGGACAGGAGGAAATCCACAACGGCCGCCACCAAGGTCCCGATCGATGCCAGCACACACCCCTCCAGGAGGCCGAAGAGCAGTCCCGCCAGGAGCGTGAAGACCGAGTTGGGCAGAAACAACGACGTGCCGACGACCATCAATCCGACGAAGGCGACACGCCCCACCCACCCGGACGCTGCGATCCAGGATTCCCAGACCCGAAGCTCGTGTCCCAACCAGCGCCCCAGCAGGACCACCAGCACCCCGACCATGACGACGGCCAGAATGCGGCGGATCAATGTCTGTGACCCGGCCTCCATCCCCACAGATCGAAGGTCAGGGGACATCCTCAGGTCGTGGATCCGGGTTGGGCTGTATCCCGCCATGGACCACGGGGCTGAGGGAGGTGTTGAGCGACACCAGGCGCGCCACGAACACGGCGACGTAGAGCGTGCCGCACAGGGCCTCCATCATGGCCAGCATGCGGGCCGGCATCGAAAGCGGTAGAATCTCGCCGTAGCCCACAGTGGTCAGGGTGATGACGCTGAAGTAGAGGGCGTCGAATCCATAGAGCCGGTGGACATGGGCTGGGAGCCCCCCAAAGGAGTTCGGCACGAGGAGTCCCACGAGCGAGTAGGCCGTGCTCCACCAGACGGCGAGCATGAGGTAGGTCACGATCCCGGCCGACAGAACCTCGGAGTTCACCTTGGGCGACTTCAGGATGAACAGGATGAACCGGGCGATTACGTAGCTGATGAAGGTCAACAGGGTCGCGCCGAACAGCAGGAAGGGAAACCCGTCCGACCGATGGTGCTGGAGCCACCATCCGATCACGACCGGCGTGACGAGAATGCCAGCGGTCAGGTTGTGGATCCGAGACCCGCCCACGGCGAAGACCGCCGCGACAAGGCTCAGGGTGACGATGATCGAGGCCAGCCAGTGCCCGTCCGGCAGCATCTCGATCACCGGGGTGACGACGAAGAGGACGGCGATCGCCGCGAGGAACCAGGCGATGGAATGCCGAAAGAGCCCGGTCTTGGCCGGGGCCAGGCGGGATCCTATGGACTTGGGGAACATGGGGTCTCGGGACAGTACCTTGGAACCATCAAACCCCACCGACCCGTGTTCGCCAAGGCGCAAGGGGGATGACGAGCGTCCCGGTCAGGTGTTCCGCCGGAGTTGCGCATTGAAAAGCCGAGGAGGCACCCGGCACGATTCGTCGGTCGGTGTCGGCTCCGGGCCAAGATCCCGGCCACCCGGCGATCCGCATGACCTCCCTGACCGTCGCCCTGCTCGCCTTCATCTGCCTCTCCGCCAGCATCGCGCTGGGATTCCTTCTCCAGAACCGGCTGCCCAACCATCATCTCGGTGCCGACAGCAAGGACACCGTCAAGCTGGCCTCCGGCATGATCGCGACCCTCACGGCCATGGTGCTCGGCCTGCTCGTCAGCTCGGCGAAGTCGTCCTACGACAGTCTCAACACGGGCGCGGTCGAGGCGGGGGCCCGGATGATCCAGCTGGACCGCACCCTGGCCCACCTGGGACCGGAGACGTTGCCAATCCGACGTCAGCTCCGGGAATCGGTGGAGTTCACCCTGGCGACGGTCCTCACCCAGAACGGCGCCTCGAAGGAAGGCACCGAGGAATTCGAGAAGCGGTCCTGGATCGACAATATCCAGCAGCGCATGCGGGCCCTGAAATCGAGCACCGAAGCCGAACGCCAGATCTACACCGAAGCCTATCAGCTGGCCACGGATCTGGCCCGGAACCGCTGGAAGCTCATCGAGCAGCACCAGTCGGCCCTGCCCACACCGCTCTTCGTGATCCTGCTCTGCTGGCTGGGACTCCTGTTCACGACCTTCGCCCTCTTCGCCCCGAGGAACGGGACGGCGATCACGGTCCTCCTGATCTGTGCCCTCTCGATGTCCTCGGCGCTGTTCCTCATCCACGATCTGAACCAGGTCCCGAACGGCCTCATCCGGCTCTCACCCGCCCCGCTCCGGAAGGCCCTCGAGCTCATGGAACCCCTGTGAGGTCCGCCGCCTCGGCCCGCTCCCCGAGGCGGAGCACGCGGTGGCGCTGGCCCAGGAGCCGACAGGTTCGCTCGAATTCGTCCGGGGATGCCGTGTTGAACGCGAACAGGTCGTAATGACCGGGAATCACGCACCGCACCCCGGAGGCTCTGGCCACCTGGGCCGCCTCACGGCCCCAGAGGTTTCCCGCCACCCGACGCTCCGGGAGACTCCCGTTGATCGGCAGGAAGGCGATGTCGATCTGCGCCAATCCCAGACGCTCCGCCATGCCCGGAAACAATACCGTGTCACCCGAGTGGTAGAGAGTCCATGGCCCGACCCGGATCAGGAATCCGAGATAGATCGGGAACCCCTTCGAATCGACGTCGAGGGATTCATGGGCTGCCGGGACCGCCTCGAACGAGAACGGCCCCAACTCCGTACGACACCCTCCAGGATCGAGGACAAGTCCCCGGATGCGGTCGTCCGTAAGCCCCGATCGTTCCCGGACCGTCACCCGGTTCGCCTCGGGACAGACCATCCTCAGTGCGGGATTCGAAGCCACCAACGGGCGCAGCGTGTCGGCATCCAGATGGTCGGTGTGGGTATGGGAGGACGTGATGACCTCGATCCCCCGGAGACGGCCCGGATCGACCACCCGTTCTGAGATCCGGACATGAGGCTTGTCGGTCCCCTGGTATTTCCGGGTGAGGGAATCCGAGAGGTAGGGATCCAGGAGGAGCCCGCTCCCGTTCCACAACACCAGATATCCACTTTGCCCGAGCCACCAGATCCAGAGGCGGCCGGCCTCACGACGCGCCGATTCGATGTCCGATAGCAAGGTATCGTCCTGGAGCTCGGGACGGATCATAGAAGCCATGAGACTGGGGTCTCGCAGTTCACTTAGAGGGTTTTACGGACCTTGCGCACGCCGGCGACCATGTGGGCAAGCTTCTGACGTGCCGCCCACCGTGCGGTCTGGCTCAGGCCGCAGTCGGGCGCGAACACCAGACGGTCCGCCGGTGCATGCTCGAGACATCGCCGGACCCGGCAGGCGATGTCGTCGGGTGTCTCGATGTAGTAGCTCTTCACGTCGACGATCCCCACCGCCACGTCACAACGCCGGGCGATCTCGCGGATCACCTCCAGCTCGCTGAACTCCCGGCTCGCCATCTCGACGTGCATCTCGTCGCAGTGGATGTCGAGGAACGCCGGGAACAGAGGGGCCAGCCGACGTGGCCCCACGGCGCGTGCCTTGTAGTTGCCGAAGCAGAGGTGGGTGCAGACACGCGTGCGGCCCCGGACCGTCTCGACCGTCCGGTTGAAGAGGTCGACGAACCGCCGGGGATCCTCGCGGTGGGCGTAGCAACTCATGCTGGGCTCATCGACGCTGACCTCACAACACCCGGCGGCCACGAGGGCCTCGAGCTCCTGTCGCACCACCGGGAGCAGTGCCTCCGCGACGGCCCACCGGTCGGGATACCCCTGCTCCGGATTGGGGAGCAGTCGTCCAGACAGCGTGTAGGGACCCGGCACCGAGGCCTTGAGGGTGGGGGCCTGGGACGGATCGGGGACCAGGACGCCCGTCACCCGTTGAAGGCGTTGGAACTCGGCAACCGCTCCCAGACCGTGCGGTGCGGCCAGCGGACCGGTGATGCGATGCCGGCCCCGTTGATCATGGGCCGGAGGACCCCAGCGGCGCGGAGGAGCTGATTCGAGGTCGATCCCTGTCAGATGCCCGTAGAAGGACAGGTTGAAGTCGAGCCGTGTCTGCTCGCCGTCCGTCACCACGTCGAGTCCCGCGGCCCACTGGTCATGGACCGCGGCGACCACCGCATCGTGCTGGAGCTCGGCCAGGTCGTCGGGACCGAAGCGATCCAGATGGGCCGAGGCGAGTTCCAGCCATCCTGGGAATGGATAGCTGCCAATCACCGAGGTCCGGAGGGGGTGTTGCCGCATGCGAGGAGGCTAGCGGATCTCATCCGTCGCGAAAACGTCTTCCCGGCATCGTTCCAGGCCCCGTCACGGGTTCTTTCTGGATCGTGGGTCCGACAGCTCCAAGCGCCTCCTTCCTCCGGACCGGGCCGGTGGGTCCGCCCGTCGCGTCCCACGCTCAGCGGGCCGACATCCCCTCGAGGGCATCCGGGTTCTTCGGATCCAGGACCAACGCCCTCCGGAACAGGTCGCGGGCCGCGGCACGGTCCCCCTGCTGCAATCGAATTTTCCCGAGCAGCGTCAGGGCGAGGACGTCCTTGGGATCCAGCCGCAGCGCCTCCGCAAGATGCACCGAAGCCTCGGGCAGACGTCCGGCCTCGGCCTCGACAAACCCCAGATTGCCCCGCGCCCGGGCGTGGTTCGGATTGAGCTGGATCGTCCGCAGGAACTCCGTCCGCGCCTCGGCAGGACGGTTCTGGATCCGGTGCAGGAGCCCCAGGTAGTAGTGCCCCTCGTCGAGATCCGGCGCCACCTCCACGGCCTTCCGGAAGTGGGTCTCGGCATCAGCCAGTCTGCGCTGGGAGAGGAGCGCCTTCCCCAGATTGATCCAGGCCGTCCCGTCGTTGGGATCGAGACGCAACCGCTGCCGACTATACGCCACGGTGTCGCGGGCGATCCGGTCGAGCAGCGCCCTGTCCAGACGCGCCCGACCCTCGGGAGTCCGCGGCAGCAGCTGCACCCACAGCTCCGCCATCTCATCCGTTGTGTTCGGACCATAGCGGGCCCGACGCGGCGGCGAGAATGGGTTCCACACATTGTTGGTGGTGTTGTCGAACGTCAGCGCGAACCGGAGCCGCGTGCCCTCGGGAAGCCGGACCGGCTCCAGGAACCGATAGGCCCCCTGCCAGTTGAAGTCCCAGTCCGGGATCACCAGCAGCGGCTCCTCCCGTCCATCCGGCCGGATCGCTGTGCCCTCGATGCGTCGCCCGAGGTAATGCGTGTGCGGCAGCACACCGAGGACGTCGACCTCCGCGGGCAGAACGAATTCGTCGCGGACCACCACGTTGCTCTGTCCGGGCGGCACGTCGATCTCGACGCTGCCGAGGCCGAGCTTCATTGGCTGGTGGGTGGGGGGCTGGTCGGTGAAGTAGAGACCCAGCTCCGGCTGGAAGGATTCAGGAACCCCGGTGGGCTGTAGGTGGGCTTGGAGGACGAGGTCGGTGCCGGGCTGGAGGGTCCAGGCAAGGCCGGGTGGATTCTGATGGGGTGCGGCACCCGGTTGCCAGCTGGCGAAATGGCCCCCGGGAGCCTGGATCACCGAAGGCACATCCATCCCCGGAAACCCCGGCTCCGGATCCTTGCCGTCCAGACGGCGCCCCTCTCGGGTGGTGTCGACCCTCAGGAACGCATGGTGGGCCGCCCTGGAATGGGGGCGCAGCTCCCAGGCCCGGACGTGGCGGGCCTGGGGCAGATCCAGGGGCAACACAAAGTTGCGGTACACGTCCCGCCCCTCCGCCGGGACCGTGTAGGGGTGGGGCAGTCGCACGACCAGGTCGGGCTGGCCCAGCAGCCAACCCTCGGGCCAGGTGGGCGTCGGCGGCGCCGTCGCCGGATCCCCCCGGGGCGCCCCGGCATCGGCCCATTGGCGGAAGAGGGCGATGTCGGCATCCCCCATCCGACGCTCGTCGACGAAGGGGTGGGGGCCCGGCGCCGGCAGCCACGGGGGCATGTACCGACGGGCGGTGACATCGGCCAGATCCTTCGCCCGCTTGGCAGCGTCCTCGAAGGTGAGCAACGAAAACGGGGCCGCCCCTCCTGGACGATGACATCCGGCGCAATGACGGAACACCAGCGGCTGGATCTGACCGTGGAATGTAACCGGCTCGGCCGCCCGGCCCATGGCCAACCCCACAACGCACTGAACCAGTCCGATGGCGATCCGGGGGCTCATGGGGTCCGAAGGATCCGACATCCCACCGGGGTGGTCCGCCGCCCCTCCGCCGTCCCCGTGGCTAGGAACGCCTCCAGGGCCTCCCGGAGATCGCGTCGGGTCGCAGCCGGCCTCCCCTTCCCTAGCGCTGCATACTGGTCGTTCACACGGCCACGATAGATCAGCGACCCATCCGCGGCGAGTGCCACGACCTCCGGCGTGACCGTCACCTGCCAGCGGTCCACCAGACGCTGTCCGGGGTCAAACCCGGCCTCGCCAGTCAGACCGGCACGTCGACGCTGCTGTTGGATTCCCTCCCGGGTCTCGCCTGCGTTGGGATAGATCGACAGGAACCGGACCCCTCGCGGACCGAGTTCCCGCTGCAACCGGTCCAGCTCCGGAAGCATCCGCTGGGCGATCGGACATTCCGTTCCGAGAAAGGCCAGGACCACCGCCCGATCTGTCGGACCCGGATGGCCGACCTCCTCCCGGCCGTCGCCGTCGATCGGGGTCCACCTCCATGAGAGCGCCCCGGGACGCGAGGCCACACTGTGCCGGCATCCCCCCAGCCAGAACGCGGCCGTCACGAGACACAGCAGCACGAGGCGGTGGATCCGCGTCAACGTGGGATGGGGTCTGCTGGGGGTGTCCATGCCTCCTCCGGTCACCGCCGTTTCCGGCCACGGCCCCGATCCCGTCCTGGACTGCTGTATCGGACGGCCTTTTCGGTCAGGCCGGGCGACTTCAGTTCGGCCCCGTCGACGCGGCGTTTGAGTTCCCGGATCTGGTCCCGCAGCAGGGCCGCCTTCTCGAACTCGAGGTTCCCTGCGGCCTGGACCATCTCCTGTTCCAGCTCTCGGAGCGTCTCAGTGAGGTCGAACTGCTCCACGCTTTCATGCAGGGCTGCGGCCGCCGCGGTGCGCCCCTCGGGCTGGCTCGCCAGGCTCCCCTCGACCGCCCGGGTGACGGAACGCGGCGTGATGCCATGTTCCTTGTTGTAGGCAATCTGACGCCCGCGCCGGTATTCCGAAACGGCCAGGAACTTCTGGATGCTCTGGGTCCGGACGTCGGCATACAGGATCACCTTGCCGTCCAGATGCCGTGCCGCACGACCCGCGGTCTGGATGAGGCTCGTCGCGCTCCGGAGATAGCCCTCCTTGTCGGCATCCAGGATCGCGACCAGCGAGACCTCCGGCAGATCGAGCCCCTCCCGGAGCAGGTTGATCCCGACCAGCACATCGCAGTCCCCCTTGCGGAGCGCACGCAGGATCTCGACCCGCTCGATGGCGTCGATCTCGCTGTGGAGGTACCGAACATTCACCCCAAGGTCCCGGAGGTAGTCCGTCAGCTCCTCGGCAGTCCGCTTCGTGAGGGTCGTCACCAGCACGCGCTGCTTGCGGTCGACCCGCTGGCGGACCTCCTCGAGCAGGTCGTCGATCTGTCCCTTCAGCGGCTTGATGACGACCTCGGGGTCGATGAGTCCCGTAGGACGGACGATCTGCTCGGCCACGTTGGAGGGGCCGGCCCACTCGAGCTCCTGGGGGCCCGGCGTGGCGCTGACATAGATGGCTTGGCCGACGACACTCCGGAACTCCTCAAAATTGAGCGGCCGGTTGTCGAGGGCGCTAGGAAGCCGGAATCCATGGTCCACCAGCACCGACTTCCGGGCCATGTCCCCCGCATGCATGCCCTGGATCTGCGGCAGCGTGGCGTGGGATTCGTCGATGATCAGGAGGAAGTCCTCCGGGAAGAAGTCGATGAGGACGCCCGGACGCGAGCCGGGTGGACGTCCCGAGATGTGGCGGGAGTAGTTCTCAATTCCCGAGCAGAATCCCAGTTCCTGGAGCTGCTCGAGATCGAACTCGCACCGCATCTTGATCCGCTGCGCCTCGAGGAGCTTCCCCTGCTTCTCGAACCATGCGATCCGCTCGCCCAGCTCCTGGCGGATGGTGAGAATCGACCGGTTGATCTTCTCCTGCGGCGTGGCGAACTGCTTGCTCGGGAAGATGTTGAATCCCTCGAGCGGCTCGATGGTGTCGCCCGTGAGGGGATCGAACCGTGTGAACCGCTCGATCTCGTCGCCGAAGAACTCGATCCGCACCGCATCCTCCGCGTAGGCCGGCTGCAGCTCGATGACATCCCCACGGACCCGGAACTTGCCGCGCGTGACCTCGTAGTCGTTGCGGGAGTATTGGAGGTCCACCAGCCGCTCGAGCAGGACATTGCGGCCGATCTGCTGTCCGACCCGCAGGGGGATGACCATCGACTCGTAGTCGCGGCGGTCGCCGATGCCGTAGATGCAGGAAACGCTGGCGACGACGATGACGTCGCGACGCGACAGGAGGTTGGAGAGGGCGGAGAGACGGAGGCGCTCGATCTCGTCGTTCACCGAGGAGTCCTTCTCGATGAAGGTGTCGGTCCGTGGGATGTAGGCCTCGGGCTGGTAGTAGTCGAAGTAGCTGACGAAGTATTCGACGGCGTTGTTGGGGAAGAAGGCCTTGAACTCCGCGTACAACTGGGCGGCGAGGGTCTTGTTGTGGGAGATGATGAGGGTGGGACGGCCGTGCTGAGCAATGCAGTTGGCCATCGTGAAGGTCTTGCCCGAGCCGGTAACGCCCAGCAGGACCTGCTGCTTCACCCCGCGGCGGAGTCCATCGCTGAGCTTGGCGATGGCCGCCGGCTGGTCTCCGGCGGGACCGTACGGGGCAACCAGTTCAAAGGCGCGGGCCATGGGAGAGGGATCCTAAGCGGACCTCGACGCAATGCCATACCGGGAAGGACCCGGATCCAGCAGGGCTGGCACTCAGCCTCCCGTGGCCTTGGCCTCCTTCGGTGGGGGCGGTGGCAGGGGAGGCGGTGGGACGGTCAGCCAGAGGTCCGCGATGCGATCCCGGACCAGGGTGCGGAATCCCTGGGGCACCCCGTTGTTCTCACCCGCGCTGACCAGCTCCTGGAACACCTCGTGGACCCGGCCACCGGGAGTCTCCGTGACCTCGATGCGGAAAGGACCCGAGGCCGTTGGCGCCTCCGCGGCGGTCACCAGCCTCAGCACCGTCTCGCCCCCCTTCTCCGGAACATCCGCCGCGGCCGCGGAAACCCCGGCCGGCAATCCCGTCGCCGACACGGCCAACGCCCCCTTGAACCCATGGCGTCGCTCCACCACGACCTTGATCTCGTTGGTTCTGCCGCGCTCGAGCACCCATTCGCCGCCCGACACCGTCGCCTGGATCGACGGCCTCGGACGCTCCAGACCGAGCCGATACCGCTGATCCCGGCCCCCACGCTGGAGCAGGTTGCCCACGGCGACGACATGAACCCCGTCGGCGGGCGCGGTCCATTCCAGCCGCGGATCCGACCCCGAGGCGTCGTCGACCCGGATGAGCTCCTTACCCGAGGCATCTTCCACCGCCAGCCATGCGTCCAGCGGGAACCCAAGCCGGATGGCCCGGACGTCGAACACCACCAAGTCCCCCTTCGCCACCGTGATGCGGAACCGATCGACATCCCCGGCACCGTCGAGGTCGCCCGAGACCGACGAAGGCACCTCGACCGCCATCGCCTCGGCGACAGTGCCGTTCGGCTCGACCTCGAGACGCTCGGGTCCGTCACCGACCGGGACCCGCAGCGGCCACGGGCGCCCGGGGATCGGCAGCTCCTTCTCCGCCTCCCCATCCGGGACGGAGCCGTCCACAATCAGCGGAACACTGTTCGTGGCGCCCAGGGACCATCCAACCGGTTCGAGACGGGTCGACGCACCCCGCTGGATCCCGAGCGGCTGGGTGAAACGCACGAACGGCCCGGTGGTGGTCTTGAGCCGATAGATGCCCTTCGGATTGCCGGTGAACCGGATCTCGGCATCGGCCGGATAGGGGAATGCGAAGACCTGGAGCAGATGCCGCCCCGCCCGCTCGGCGGTCCAGGCCAGGAAGGGATCCATGGAGCGGGGATCATCATGGTTCCACGCCACCATGACGCCCCGCGGATCCAGCAGGCGAAGGACAGGGTCCAGCGGGGACATCAGCCGGTAGGCCTCGAGATCCGCGACCAGCGTCTGGCCGGGCTCAAGGTCGACCGCGTAGAGATCAACATCGCCGTTCTTCTCCAGTCGTCCATTGATGCTGCTGGCGCCCGGGGGCAGGAGCTGGGCAGTGGAGGGATCGCCGTTGGGTTCGGCCTCCAGCGGCTGCGGACCCGTGGTGAGGGTCAGGAACCGCGGTCCCGTCGCTCCCTCGTCGTTGACGGCCCGCACGAACCGGACACCGGGAACCGCCCCGGGGTCGACCACCACCTCGAACACACCTGCGTTGGTCGTCGGGGTCCAGCGCATGCCCCCGCCATCCTGCCAGATCCGGGGCGGCCAGGGGTCAAACTTCCCGACGGCGGTGACCGTGTTGGTGGTGCCGATCTGGAGCGCGGCCGGGAAAAGATGGTCGAGCACCGGCACCGCGGCCGTCAGGCCCAGCCCGCCCGCCACCGCACCCATCCAGAACCCCGCCGCACGCACGCCGTTCAGAGGAAGAGTTCCTTGATGCGACGACCGTTGTTCACCAGCTGGACCGGACGCCCGGTGTTGGTGTGGAGCACCTGGTTGGGATCGATCCCCATCTTCGAGTAGACGGACGCCGCGAAGTCCTCGGGCCGGTACACGTTCTCCGACGCCGCATAGCCCTTGGCATCAGTCGCCCCCACGATCGCACCCCGTGGACAGCCGGCGCCGGCGAGCAGGACCGACATCGCATGCGGCCAGTGGTCGCGCCCGGCATCCTTGTTCACCTTGGGGGTCCGACCGAACTCACCCAGCAGCACGACCAGCGTCGAGTCGAGCAGGCCACGTTCATCGAGATCCCGGATCAGCGCAGCCACGCCACGGTCCATGTTCTTCACATGGTCCCCCTTGTAGGCGTCGAACAGCTTGGTGTGATGATCCCAGCCGCCGTAGTTGACCGTGATCCAAGACACGCCGACCTCGACCAGCCGGCGCGCCATCAGGAGCCTCTGGGCGAAGTCGTTGCGACCGTAGGCATCGCGGACCTTCGCGTCCTCGCGTCCGAGATCGAACGCCGCTTGGGCCTTGCTGGACAGGACGAGGTCGACGCCCTGCTGGAGGTACTGGTCGAACGTGACGGCAGGATCCTCCGCAAGGCGGTCGGCATGGCGTCGCATCCCATCCAGGGCCGTCCGGAGCTCGCGGCGGGTCTGGGCCCGACCGTCGCTGATGCCCGAGGGGAGGACGACGTCACGGACCTTGAACCCGGCGGAGTTGGGCTGTCCGTCGATGACAAACGGGGCATACTTGCCACCCAGAAAGTTGGGTCCGCCGCTCCGAGTCACGGACGGCATCGAGACGTAGGGGGGGAGGCCCTCCTGCTGTCCGCGCTGCCAGGAGACGACAGAACCGAACGAGGGATGGAAGGTGACGAAGGCGCCGCAGGCGACCGGGACCGGGGTGGGAGCCCCGGTCATCAGGTAGTGGTTCCCTCCGCCGTGGTTGGGGTCCTTGTGACAGATGGAACGTACGACCGTGAAGCGGTCGGCGACCTTGGCGAGCTCCGGCACAGCCTCGCTGAAGCGCGTACCCGGGACGGCGGTGGGGATCGTCTGGAAGGAACCCCGGATCTCGGACGGGGCATCCGGCTTGGGATCGAAGGTCTCGTAATGGGACGGCCCGCCGTCGAGCCAGATCAGGATGCAGTTGACCGGACGCGACGCCACGGGAGCCGCCTTGCCCGCACCCATACCGGTGGCCCGGGTCGAGGCCTGCAGCCGGAGCAGGTCACCCATGCCGAGTCCCAACACGCCTCCCAGTCCCAACTGGAGGAAGTCGCGCCGCCGGAAGCCGGAGCAGTTGTGGGTCAACGGGGACATGTCCTGGAGGCTATGCCCATGTCGTGGACTTGGAAAGGCGGGTTTCGAATCCGTCTCTGGAACATCCTATGCACAGCAACCGGAATCCGGGACGCCGACATCGGATTCGGGCGACGGATGGAGTCGGGAATCGAACCCCTCCGAAACGCCACGACAAACCCGGTCTTCCCTCCGCCCCGCGGCATCGCGGAAGGTCCTTCCCCGCACCGTCGAAGACCTACCGCGGCCACTTCAGATGACGTTGCAGGAAGTCGAAGGTCCCCTTTCCGTGGATCGTGTGCGGCCCGTCGAAGAACTCGATCTCAGTCCGGTCACCGATGCCCAGCTTCACATACTGCCGTCGCGTCTTCGCAAACTCGTAGGCCACCCATTCGTCCGGAGCGACCCCATCGTCGTGGCCCCGTTCCACCATGAACGGCCGGGGGATCATGAACCAGCTGAGCTCCGCATAGTTGAACGTGTTGCCGAGGTTGAACTCCGGCATGTCGTACTCGCCCCAGTACAGGTAGCAGTAGCCGTGTCGGACCGAGACGTTCTTCCAGATCCACTCGTTGTAGTCGGCAGAGCAGATGCTCAGACAGTAGCGGTCGATTAGCGGCGGGATGCGCACGGCGGTCTTGCCGCCGTAGCTGAGCCCGTAGAACGCCATGCGGGAGGGATCGACAAAGTCCTGCGACGCCAGCCAGTCCAGGATCACCTCATGCTGGCGCTGGATGAACGACCAGAGGGTGAGCTTCAGGGGCTGTGCCTTGCGAAGGACCTGTCGGAAGCGGTTCTCCCCGATGTAGGCATTCTGGGGTGCGAACACCACGAAGCCGCGCTCTGCCAGCCGGCAGCCGTAGGTGTGGTAGGCCGGATGGTCGAGCTTCGGATCCGCCACGTCTGACGGACGACCCTCGAGTCCATGCTGGCACACGACAACGGGACGGCGCTCGCCCGCGGGAATGCCCTTGGGAACGAGCAGGATGCCGTAGGCGACGACATCGGGGTGGACGTCCAGTACCACCTCGTAGCCGGTAAAGGCGTCGGTTTCCGACACCTTCCGTGACCGCGGATTCGCCGGCAGCGAGGCCGGCGGAAGGAACCCCACAATCTCGTTCTGGAGATAATCCCGGAGTCCCTTGCGAGTCTGCACAAACGTGTCGACGGACTTCCGGTCGACACCCTTCCAGAAGTTCTGCCGGGTGAACTCGGACTCCCGCATCAGCCATTGGGTGTCCTCCAGGATGCCCTGGTACTGGCGGAGCTGCCGTGCCGCGGCATCGACACCCAACCCCACGGGCACAAGATTCGACGACCGAGACGACGGTGGCGTCACCCCGAGCCGATCCATCACCGCGCCCAGCGCCTCGTCGCCCCAGACCGTGTCGGCCCCCGCCTGAGCGAGCTTCCAGGCGTCGACACCAGGAACCCCTTGGAGCCATTCAAGGGCCTGACGCGCCCGGTCCTCGGCGTCGGACGCATCCGGGCCTCCGAGCCTTCCGGGCGCCGCCCCATCGCTTCCCTTGCCCGCAGGCGGATAGGTGGCGTCGGGGTAGCGTCCGACCTCGTAGACGAAACCCCGCGGGGCGACCAGGCCGGCGATCTCGGGTCCGCCGAACTGGTCCGTAATGGACCAAACGTTGCGATAGATCGGTTCGTCGTGGAGGCGCGGGTTCTGGAAGAAGCCCGAGACGCCGGTGAGATCGATCCGGGTGTCGAGGGCCCCGGCCTGGAAGGCAATCATCCCACCCTCACCCCAGCCGACGACACCGAGCGGGCGGACGGGTCCGTTGGTGGGCGCGCTGGACCGCAGCCAGTCGACGCCGGCGAGGACCTTCTGGATCTCGTAGCCCTGGATCGTACGCCCCATCTCATAGGCGGCGCGCCACAGCACCTCGCGTTGGGACTGACGGATCTTCCGGACGCCCGGAAGCCCTGAAAACATGTCGCTCCGATCGACCAGAGCCGGCACCAGCACCCGGCATCCGGCCTCCGCCAGACGACGCGGGAACTGGTCGGCCTCGGCGACTCCCGGAACCAGGCCCACCGCCTGCTCCGGGGTCCAGTCGCAGTCCGGCACCGCGACGACATCGGCCCGGACCGTGTCGGGCACGAGGAGGAGCCCCTCGCCCTTGACCCCTCGGAGGACATCCCAGTCGACCGCATAGACCCGGAATCCCGTCCCTGTGCCCACCAGCGCGGGGTGCATGGAGGGATCGGAGGTCGCAGGACCGGTCATACGGAGCCGGGGCGGATCCCGTTGCTCGACCACCCCGAGGATCTCGGCGAGGCGCTGTCGGTTGGTCGCGACGGAGGCGACGTAGGCCTCGGGGGACGAGAGGTCGCGCTTCCAGTGTCGACCCCGTCGTTCCGGTGCGGTCCTCAGGACGCGGTCGAGGTACCGGTCGATGCCCGAGACGAGTTCCGTCGACAGATCCCCCTTGGTATCGAGCGGTGCGGTGCCCCGGAGGGGTTCGGCGGCCTGGAGGACGGAGGACGCGACAAGGGCCAGGGCCAGGAGGGGGGATCGCATGACGGGAACTCTCCCGGACCGAGGGTCGGAGTAAAGGCGCCAGTGCCGAAACGGGCTCCGGATTGAATGCCGACACACTGGCCTCAGTGGCTGACCGGAATTGGCAGGACGGGCCTCACCTCGTTGCCGGCGGTGACCTGGAGGTCGAACAGATCCCGGATGAGGGAGAAGACCTGGCCGCTATTCCGGTCCTTGGGGTCGATCCAGAAATAGTCGCCATGGAACCGGACCCAGGCTGGCTATCGGTCGGCACAGGGCGGGTCGAGGAGCTTGCCGGGACGGATCCCGAGGCGCGAGACCAGGTGTGGACACCCCGGGTGCGGAGGTTTGATTTTTCAGGGGGACTCGGCTGACCCTTCCCACCAGATGAGCACACAAACGAACCGCGCGCCCAAGGTGGTGGTCTTCGACCTCGGCAAGGTTCTTCTCGAGTTCGACTTCGGCCGGGCGGCCCGGGCACTGAGCCCGCTGAGCGCGACCGACCCAGCCGGGTTCCGCGCCGCCATCGACCAGTCAGCCCTCCTGCTCCGATACGAGTCCGGGGCACTGACCGACGAGGGATTCTATGCGGAGATCCAACGGCTCACCGGATACCGCGGAACCTTCGAGGCCTTTGCGGCAGGGTTCAGCGACATCTTCGGGGAGATAGCTCCCATGATCGCCCTGCAGCAGTCGCTCCGCTCCCGGGGCATCCCGACCTGGATCTTCTCCAACACCAACGACCTCGCCGTCTCGTTCATCCGCAGCCGCTTCCCCTTCTTCGGCGGGTTCGACGGCTACGTGCTGAGCTACAAGATCGGCGCCATGAAGCCCGCACCCGCGAGCTACGAGGCGGTGGAACGGGCGACCGGTCACCGGGCAGCGGACCTCCTGTTCCTCGACGACCGCGAGGAGAACGTGGCGGGAGCGCAGGCCCGGGGATGGCAGATCCTCCACCATCGGGACCCTTCGGAAACCGTGCCCCACGTACACCGGCTCCTCGGGATCGCTTCCTGAGCCCCATCACCGGGAGGCGACGAACCTTGGGAAGCCGAAAAGTGACGGCATCCGTGCGATCTACTTCAGCCGGGTGGGGTCGATGGCGACGTGTTTGATCTTCTCACGGCGCCAGGTGTAGGAGACGTGCACGGTCCCGCCGGCATCCTGGATCACCGCCGGGTAGCTGTATTCGCCCTTGGAATCGTTCTCGAGCATCAGAACGGGTTCCCACTCGCTGCCGTTCCGGGAGATCGCTACGGCCAGCTGGTGCCGGTTCTGTGTCCCTGGGTTGTAGACCAGGAGTCCGCGTCCATCGGCGAGCATCACGGCATCGACGGCGCTGTTGGGATTCAGGAGGCTTGTCCTGCGGAGGTTGGACCATCGCCGGAGATCCCCGTCACACCACGCCGAAAGCACCGCCTGCTGCTTGGACCGGCACAGGATCTGGAGACCGCGGTCAGGCCAGAGCAGAAGCGTCGGCTGGATGGCTCCCCATTCCATCGCGCTGTTGAGAGGCTCGCCGACGGTCCAGGGTCCCTCGGGGGTCTTGCACCATTCCATGTGGACCCGCCATCCGGAGTCCTCCGTGCTGGCACCGCACAGGAGCGTCCCGTCCGGGAGCTCGATGGGCTTGTTCCGCACCGGTCCGATCGCCCGGCCCGGGAGCCGACGCGACTTCGACCACGTCAGTCCCCCATCGCGGGAGACCTTGTAGCGTCCCCACCAGGTGGAGGGACTGGGGCCGACCTTATAGAACAGGTACAGGTCTTCGGCACCCTTCTTCTGGAAAAGGACCGGATTCCAACAGGCCCAGGGATCCCGGCTGTCCTCGTTGCCGGCCGCGACCTCGACCGGTTCGGTCCAGGTTCCGCCCTCCTGTCGGGAGAGCCAGATGACACAGTCCCGGGCGCGTTCTCGGCTCCCGCCGAACCACGACGCCAGCAGTTTTCCGGAGGCTGTGGCAAGGGTGGAGGCGTGGGAGCTGATCGTTGGCGGCTTGTCGGCGATGAACTCGTTGACGAGGACCTGCGCCGTCGCCGGCAGGGCCAGCAGCAGTCCGAGACAGAGGAGACGCTTCATGGTGGGACCTGGGGATGGGGCCTGGACTTCGGGGAAGGCTTCAGCGTCCCTGGGTGCTCACCGGCCAGGAGTCCGTGCGGAAGGGTGTCGCCGGCAGGCCGTCGCTGTTCACCAGATTCAGCACAGGATGGTCGTTCCAGCCATAGCGGACCGCCACCGGACGCGTCACCGAAGCGCTTTCGAGCACCAGGGTGTTGGCGTCCCGGATCTGGACCCGCGCCGGATGCCAGCGGCGGTCCGATCCCGCGACGAGGAAGCCGTGGACCTCGGCACCGTTCGAGGTCGAGAGGCCCGTGCCCGTGTCCTTGAAGGTGAGGCGCACCTCCGAATCGTTGAACTCGGCGGTCTTGAGACGCGGACCGTGGGCGAGGATGTCCTGGCCATGGACCTGGGCCCGGGCGAGCCGGGCGAGACGTTCGCCCACGGGCCCCTTGAGACCCGGGTGGATGTCATCCTTGTCGCCCACGTCGGTGATCACGGCGACGTCGACGTTGGGCAGAGTCTCGGCGACATGGTTCTGGGCCTCGCGGAGTTCGGCCCAGTCGCTCTCGCCGATCTCGGAGGCGATGACAGCAAGGTCGCGCTTCCGGTTCTTGTCCCACGGCGCGAGTTGCACGGCGTAGAACGGGAAGTTCCCCTGCCCCCAGTCCCGCCGCCAGTTGCGGATCATGTCGGCGAACAGGGTCCGGTACTGCCAGGCGCGGCCGGCGTTGGACTCGCCCTGGTACCAGATGGCACCCCGGATGCCGTACGGGATGAGGTTGGCGATCATGCCCCCGTAGAGCTCGCCCGGGTTCCAGGGCTGTCCCGGACGTCCCTCCTTGAAGTCGGTCCCGCTCGCGGCGGCGGCGGCCTTGCGCTTCTCCCAGGCGCCGACGGACTCGGACCAGGCCGCCTGAGATTTCACCGCCGGTGCGATGATCTTCGCCGCATAGTCGGCATCCGCCTCGAGTACCGCACGGCTCATCCAGACCTCGGCCGGCGACCCGCCCCAGCTGGTGTGGATCAGGCCGATCGGAACCCCCGGCAGGGCCCTCGCAAGGTCGCGTCCAAAATAGTAGCCCACAGCCGAGAACCGTCGGGTCGTCTCGGGACCCGCAAGCACCCAAGAGTGCGGGGCGTAGTCGAGATCGGTCTTGGCCTCGACGGATCGGCGCTTCGTGACCGTGAAGAAACGGAGGTGCGGATTCGCGCTGGCCGCAATGTCGGCATCGGGCTTGTGGCTCTGGGCCATCGACCACTCCATGTTGGACTGCCCGGAGCAGACCCAGACCTCGCCAACCACGACATCCTGCACGTCCACGTGGTTGTGGGGCCCCTTCGCACGGAGGGTCTGGCCCTGGGTGCTGGCCTTCATCGGGGGCAGTTTCACCATCCAGCGTCCGTCCTTCGCGACGGTGCGGACCCGGTGTTGGCCGTACTCCACCGTAACCTCCTCGCCAGAGTCCGCCGTGCCCCAGACCGGGACGTTCAGATCCCGCTGGAGAACGGCATGGTCGGTGAACAGGGGGTGGATCCGGACGGCGGCCTGGAGGCTGCCGGTGGAGGTGATCCATGCGGCGAGCGCCGCGAGGGTGCAGGACGAGAGGAACCGGTTAGGAAACAAGGGCATGGGTCAGGGTGTTCCGAAGCTGCGGACCGGGTCAATGCGCGGAACCTTTCGCGGGCCCACCGTCGTGGTCCGAAGCCGTCCGACGGCTGCGTGCCATTCGCGCGACCGAGCGCGATCTCCACGCAGCGCACCCCACCGCCCCACGAAGGCGGCGGATCCAGAACAGCCAGAGCACGGAAGCCTCCCCTGTCTGGGACCCACCGCCTCGGGCCCGGAAAGGCCTCGGCAATGCGTTGCCACCGCATTCCTCAAGTCGTTGTCGGAGCTTGATGGCCCAGGAACACGGGGAGCTTCCATTTCTCATCACGACTTGGCATCGGGATTGCGTCCCCGGTCCTCGTCAGAATCAACCGGGTGGTTGGTTCTGTATAGGGTCGTTTGGATGGAAACGCCGCTTCCTTCACAGGGGGCGGCGTTTCTTATGGATTGAACCGGTCGCGACCGGAGGCGCGGTAGGGGGACGGGGCAAAAACCCTGAAGCCGTCCCTGGAAACCTGACGGACGCCGTGCAGGTTTGGCGGATGATCCCCAGTCCTGGACCGGCCCCCATCCTCGACCGCGGCCCCATTGAGTCGGATTCCCGATCGATCCTCGCCTCGGGGCCCTGGGATGAGATGAGGGGCGAAGGCGGGCGGATCCGTCCCGGCTACGCGTGGATCGAGCCGCTGGTGGCGGAGGATTCCGGCGGAAGGATCTGGCGCGACCTCGCAGCGCCCGCGGATGGGGGTGTCCGGCTCGACCGGCTGCCGCTGGTGATTTCGACGAAGGACTGGACGTCACTCGAGAGGGGGCTCTGCCAGAGGGCCACACTGCTCGACCGCCTCCTACAGGATGTCTACGGTCCCCAGGAGTCGATCCAGTCGGGCTGGCTGCCAGCAGGGGTCGTCTATGCCGACCCACGGTTTCGACGCTCGGTCCATGGGCAGACTGGGACCGAGGGGCGGTTTCTACGGTTCCATGCCACAGATCTGATCCGGACCCCCGACGGCATTTGGAACGTGGTCGCGGACCGTACCGGAATCCCCGGGGGACTGGGGCTCGCGCTGATGGGACTGGTCGAGTCGGCCCGGGCCCTCCGGGGTGTACTCGACGGACTGGGAACCCAAGCTGCCCTGGGTTTCGCCACGGCGCTGGGTCGGGCCTGGGACACAGGGCCGGGGCCAGGGCTAGGTCGGGCCCTGCTGGTGCCCGAGGGAACCCAAGACGAGGCGGACCTCGGATGGATGGCCCGAGGCGTGTCCTGCGGGGTCGTGGACGATTCCGACCTGAGGGTCCGCGGGGACCAGCTGCATCGGAGGACCCCATCGGGGCTCGAACGCATCGAGCTGCTGATCCAGGCTGGGCATCGCAACGGCAACCGGGGCACGGGGGCGACGCAGGACCCGGGGCGCATCGATCTGTCCGACAGCACGACCCACGCGACCCTTCAACGGATCAATCCTCCCGGGGTGGACCTCGTGGAGAGCCCGGCCTGGACCCCCTTCCTACCCCGTCTCTGCGAGCACCTGCTGCGAGAGGACCTCCTGCTCCGATCGTTCCCGACCTGGTGGTGTGGGGACCGCCAATCGTTGCGACAGGTCGAGGACAACCTCGGCCGGCTGGAGGTGGAGTCCGTTCACGCGGGGCGGACGGGATTCCTCGGACCCCGCCACCCCCTCGGATCCGACGACGAGGTCCGGATCCGTCGCCACATCAACCTGCGGCCCGAATGCTGGGTGGCCCGTGAACCGATCCAACCCGCCCACGCGCCCTGGTCGACCTCGGACGGGCCCCTCGGCCAGCCGACCGTGCTGCGGATGTTCGCTGTCGCGACCTCGACTGGCTGGCGGGTCCTGCCCGGAGGCCTCGCCCATGTCTACGGACCCGGGTCGATGCGGGATCCAGCACACTCCGGAACACCTCCGGTCAAGACCGTCTGGATCGACACCGGAACCGGTCCTGGAGGCGCTTCGACTCCGGAGACGCGGACCCGGTTCCATCGACCGCGACGCGAGCCGCTGCTCTCCCTCGGCATGGCGGACCGGTTAGTGCGACTGGGACGCACCTGGTCGCGATGCGATCACGGATGCCGCTGCATCGAGGCGATTCTCGTCCGGTCACGGGATGGGGTGACCCCGGTCCGGGATCCCGTGGTGCGGATCCTGTCGACGCACCTGCTCCGGCATCTCGGCCTCCATGGCGAGGATCCCCTTGGAGAACGGGGCTCCGGTGCCGGCCTTCGGGAAGCGCGTCCGACGACGGCAATACCCTCGGACTGGTTCCAGACCCTATGCGACCCGTTGATGGACCAGATCGGGCCGTGCCAGCCCCACCTTCCGCCCGGATTACGGGATCGGGTGGAACGCCTCCGGCGTCAGCTCCACCAGATCCTCGAATCCACCGGTCGGGAAGGGCTCGAGGACCTTCCGGTGCTGCTCGAGGCTCTGCGGGGTCTGTTGCTTACAGGCTTCGACGAGGACGATGCCGGACGCTTCCTGGCCCTGGGGTGGCACTGGGACCAGACGCTCCATGCCGGAACCCTCCTGATGGATTTTCTGTCGAGACCCTCACATCCGCTGCCTGGGCTCGGGTGGGCCGTGGACTCGATCCTGGGGATCGGAACGTCGCGACCCCATCGGTCGGTCTTGGGGAGCATGGACGGTGGCGGCGTGGTGGACCGGGTCTGGGATCCGACCGAGCGCGGTTCGCTGCTGCAACGGCTGGTCCGGATCCGGGACACGCTGGACCAGATCCAGGGCCATAGCCCGGGCCTGTTCCTGAACCGGTCCCGACAAGGCCTCACCGAGGCGGTGATCGAGGCCGAGCGCGCGGGGAACGATCCACTCGGCGCCTTCTCCTGCACGGAGGAGATGCTCCGACGGATTGTCATCCGGATCCGACGCGCCCACGAGCACTTCTGCGAGGACTTCAACGACCTACCGCACTGACACCATGCCTCCCCGAATTCGACACACCGTCCATCGCCTGATTCTCGAGACCCCGGGGTTCCGACGGGGCAACACCATTGGAATCCGTCTAACACCGAGAAATCTCCGCGACCAGCAACGGCTGGGCTTCCGCCTCCGGGTGGATCCCTCCCCCGCCCGAATCCGCGGCGGAGTCGACTTCGGCGGGAACCGGTCATGTCGGCTTGCATTCACGGGAGGCGTAGACCGGATCGAGTGCGAGGCAGAGACCTGGATCCAACCCGGTCCGGGCACCTCCCTGCTGCCGGTCCTCTCTCCACCCTGGGAATCGGTCACCGCTCTCTTCTCCGGATTCGCCGCGCCGCGATGGACCGAGGTCCAGCAGCACCTCTATGCCTCGCCCTGGGTGCGTCCCTCAACCCGATGGGCCGACTACGCCCACACCAGCTTCATCCCAGGCATCCCGGTGCTGCTCGGTGCCCTTGACCTGGTCCGACGCGTGTCGCGGGACTTCCGGTACCAGCCGGGACTGGATGGATTGCCGACACCACTCGAGGGCCTCTGGAAGGACCGCATGGGCGGGTGCGAGGACCTCGCCCACGTGGTTCTGGCCTGTCTCCGGTCCGTCGGTCTCCCCGCCCGGATGGTGTCGGGCTACCGGACGGCAAACGACACCGGGAATACCTACCACACCTGGGCTTCCGTGTTCTGTCCGGTCACCGGATGGTTCAACCTGGATCCCCGGACGGGCGCCGGAGTCGAACATGGCGCCGTGGTCCTGAACCAGGGACGTGATTTCTCGGAGGCCGGTCCGACGGATTGGCCGCCGCACCTGGTGTCCTGCGACCTCGCGGCGATGGAGGAAGTCGACGGCATGCCGACAACGCCCGGGCGCGGAGACCGCGATCCTGCGATCGTTTGGGACCCGGAGTCCGCCTTTCCGTGGCAGCACGAACGGTCCCTCGAACTGCAGCATCCACCGGGCTGAACCCGGTCACCTCCGGAGACAGGTCAGCGTCCGAGGCGATACCCATGCCGTATCTTGGGAGCCGTTCCCGGGGGCGGATATCCCTTCGCGGCGTCATCGAGGACCAGGACCCAGTCGAGCATCTCGCCTGGCGATGGCGGGATGAACTCCCGTTCGCCGGTGTTCGGGAACGGACCCCGACCCAGCCTCTGTGAGGATCCATCGCGGGGATTGAACCACCATGCCCGCACCTTGGGACCCCGGATCACCTCCATGCGGACCCGGAACGGACGTCCCACCGGCGCGTACACCATCGCGAACGTACCCGCGACATCGCGGGTCCCCACAAACCGGTAGCGTCCGGCACCCGGCACACTCGTCGGCACCCGATCCACCACCACGATCTCGTCGTCCGGTACCCGTTCGAGGAAGGGACGTGACTCGATGAGGGCTCGACCATGACGCATCTGGGCGGCCCCGGGCTGCAGGAGGGCCTCGGTCCAGGGCAGGAGCGGCTGGTTTACGGGTTGGCGTCCGGGCGCCCACATCTGCCACACGGAGTGGTGCCCATACGTATGCCCGAACGCCCCGCCGAACAGATCCCAATACAGCGGACGCCGGACATCGCTGGCGATGCTGTGTCCGAACTTCCTCGCGTCGAACCCAACCGGGTGGTCCTCGTAGATCGGCTCACCATCGATCACCGGCTTCACCGGCGTGTGGTCATAATCCGCCCGCGTCCGATCATACCTCCCGGTGAACTCGGCGTTGTGCCCGTTCTGCCGCATGTGGAAGTCGATCCCAGGCTCGTCACCCAGCACCTGCAGGGACCCGGTCCCACCCGTGGGATGGAAGGTGACCAAATGGCTCCCTCCGTCGCCTCGAAGCAGGCCAGTGTGCATCGCCCTCAGGATCGCTCGCTGGCCCTCCGCCCGGGCAGGGTCGATGGGACGGTCCCCGCCCAGGATCCAGACGACGCCGGCGTTCCGGTAGCGTCGTCCCAGCCATTCCCCGTAGATCTCGGCATTCGCCGGGGTGAAGACCTCCGGTCCGACACCCCAAGCCTTGTTCCACTTGTCACCCCAGGTCGGCAGAAACCCCACGTAGATCCCCAGCGCATTGGCCCGGTTCACGATCCAGTCGACATGCCGGAAATACTCCTCGTTGGGACGCGAGGGATCGAGGTCGTGGAGCGGTCGATGCCCGTAAGCGTTGGGAACCTGGAGGCCGTCCAGCTCGGCGAGCGCGACGGCCTGGATGACATTGAACCCGAGCGCCGCGCGGTTGGAGAGGTACAGCTCGGCCTCCTCGCGGTTGAGGCGATGGAACAGTTCCCAGGCGGTGTCTCCCAGCCAGAGGAAGGGCCGCCCCTGGTCCGTCACGAGGAACCGGCCGTTGGGACTGACCTGGAGGCGGGGCAGGACCTCCGAGGCGCGGACCCGCAAACACGGTGTCGACGGCAGGAGGACGGCGAGCAAAGCCAGGAGCAAAGGACGAATCCAGGTGGAGGACATGGTGGACGGATTGGGACAATGCTACGGAGGTCTGTAGAGGCCGACCATCCCGGAACGTTCCGCCGCCGCCCGTTCCAGGGACGGCACTTGGGCACGGGAGACTACCGGGGCGGACACAGGGCAGGACGGAAGCCCAGCACGTCGACGGTGACGTCGGGCTCACCAGAGTTCCGGCTGGCGGACCGGCACTTGCGCGGACCCAGGCTCCACGATCCCCCACGTCCGACCCGGCCGGTCCCGGACTCCGGGCCGGTTGGATCCAGCTGGGCTGTGGACGGATAGTCCGCCTGCCAGTCGAGGCACCATTCGAACACATTGCCGACGGTGTCATGGAGTCCCCAGTCGTTCGGCGCCTTGCCCCGGACGGGATGGCTGCGGCTTCCCGAGTTCCCCTCGTGCCAGGCAATCGCGTCGAGATCCCCATGCCTTGCACCGACGGTTCCCGCCCGTGCCGCGTATTCCCATTCGGCCTCGGTCGGCAGACGCCACACCCATCCTGTCGGTAATTCCCCCTCCCTCCGTTGCAGCTCCGTCAACCGTCGGCAGAACTCCATCGCATCCTTCCAGCTGACCTGCTCCACCGGGAGATCCGGACCTTGGAACCGGGAGGGATTGCTTCCCATCAGGGATTCCCACTGGCGTTGGGTGCACTCGGTCTCGGCCATGAAGAACCCCCGGCTCAGGACCACCTCGTGGGGCGTCTCGCCTGGGAAACGTCCCTCCTCGGAGGTCGGACTGCCCATGGTGAATCGACCCGCCGGAATCCAGTGGACCGGCACATCACCCACGACCGCCCGTGCGCCGGGGACGAACGGGTGCACCCCGTCGATCGCCTGTGCCATCTCACGCTCGGACTGCGCCACCCGTCCCCGCGCGGCTTCGACTACTGAGGTCGCCTCCTGGCGACTCCGGTCGATCCAGGCGACCAGTGCGGGATCGGGGACCCGGCGCTCCTTCGACGGAACCAGTCCCTCCAGCCGCTCCAACAGGTCGAACCGCCCCGCGACGACAGAGTCGCCTGACACCAGCAGCCTCCGCGGTGTTCCCTTCAGGGGCAGCATCCACAGGAGCGAGGCACTAGGCCCTTCCTTGCCGCTGCGCCAACGGGCCACCAGCCAGTCGGATTCCGAAGCCTCGACGACGAATCCACCGTCGGCATCGGTCCGGGTCCGTGGGGGTGGCAGCGCCGAGACGAGGTCGTCCTCGAGAGACCCCTTCTGCAGGTTGGCCTCCAGCCCATTCCGACGCTGGACGGCTCCCGTTCCGATCCGTTCCAGATCCCGCACGGCCAAGCCCTCGGAGGCCATCGACCGAAGCTCCTTCTCAAGGCCGCCGAGCAGCTTCCGACCGGCAAGATCGGCACCCACCGGCTTGAGCAGTGGTGCGGCGACTCTCGCAAGGTCCTCCTCCGTGACCACGTGGATCCCGACCAAGGCGAGCTTCAGTCCCCCACCCTCCGGGGTGACCAGAAATACCTGCCCGGATCGTTCCGACCGATCTGAACAGCCCACGAAGAACATCAGCAGGAGCAGCGCAACCCCGCCTGCAGCGTGTCGGTCGAGTCGAAACGGCATGGACAACGATTGGCAACCGACAGGGTTCCCTCAACCTCCAAGTCGCGTTTCGATCGGACGACTCCAAAACCGTTTTCCGACGGGGACTTGACGCCTGCGCCGATTCCATCGAGACGTTGGCGATGAACCTGACATGGAAGGACTCGGACGAGGTCGCATGGGCTCTGGCGGACAAATTCCCGGACCAGGATCCCCTGCGGTTGAGCTTCCCGAAACTACACAAGATGGTCCTGGAGCTTGAGGACTTCAGCGACGCACCGGACGGGTCGAACGAGAAGATCCTCGAGGCCATACAGATGGCGTGGTACGAGGAAAAACAGTAACGTTATGCCCAAGATTCCCGTCAGTCCCTCGACACTTCCTCCCGCCCTCGGGCCCTATACCCACGGGATCAAGGCAGGGGGGCTTCTGTTCTGCTCCGGCCAGGTCCCGATCGATCCCGCCCATCCCGGCGGACCGGTTCCGTCGGACATCCGGGATCAGACCCGACGGGTTCTTGAAAACGTCCGCCTGCTGCTCGCCGCCGAGGGTCTAGGGTTCGGGAACGTGGTGAAGTCGACGGTCTTCATGACGAACCTCGCCGAGTTCGCCGGGATGAACGAAGTCTACGCGGAATATTTCCCGAAGCCCTTCCCGGCACGCTCGACCGTCCAGGTCTCCGCCCTGCCCCGCGGGGCTGCGGTGGAGATCGAGGTCATCGCGCAGATCGAGGCCTGACAACGGAACGGCACTGGTGGATGGACCCGTGCACTGGGCCACCGGGTGCGCCCCAGGCGCCCAGATTGCCCAGGCCTCACCCCCTCCCTCAGCTCGACCGACTTTTCACCCCGATCCCGCGTCCCCCGCAGGTTCACCCACACCTCGCGGGGTGGGTGCTGGTGCGCCCAGTGATGCAGGGCACTGCATCACCCACCTTCCCCACTCTCGGTCCGCTCCCCGCTAGTTCTTCACGGACGTCCGCTCCGAGAGCCAGATCATGTCCTTGTTGTTGGGGGAGGCCACGTTGAGGGGCATCTCGTAGAACTTCACCCCGACGACCGTCCGTCCATCGATCCACTTGCGGATCTCGGCGTGGCCGTCGGCAAAGGAGATTCCGGCCGCCTTGTTGTGGTAGGAGGCCGGGTAGTCGACGATCCTGGCCTGGGTGGGGTTCTCGACCATCGTGTTCGCGAAGCCGCCGGCGTTGATGCTGTCGGGATGCTCGTCGAGGAGCACCCAGAGCCGGCTCGGCCCCACGGCCGCGAGGTCGGAGTTCTTGTAGAAGGTCTTGTAGTTTCTCTGGTTGGCCACCATTGAACCCCCGGGCGGCAGCCATTCCCCGGGGCCGCCCATGGCCTGGCTCATGCCCATGCTGCGGACGCGGGGGAATTTCTTGGAGCCCAGCTTCACCTGGCTGACGTCGGCCGGGCACTTGTAGACGGCCGGCGTGCCGAGATAGGGGACGAACTTGGAGAACTTCTCGTCCATGAGCATCTGGAGGTTCGTATTGTCGCTCGGGAACGGTCCGGGCCATCCCAGCCAGCCTCCGACCCACTGATAGGGCTCGTCCCGGGAATTGCCCGGGGCGGTGAGCCGGTCGTTGTGGTCGTTCGGATACATGATGTGCGCGAGCTGGAGCTGCTTGAGGTTGCTCATGCAGGCGATGCCCTGCGCCTTGGTCTTCGCCTTGCCGAGGGCCGGCAGGAGCATGCCGGCGAGGATCGCAATGATGGCGATGACGACGAGCAACTCGATGAGGGTGAAGGCTCGATGGACGGACTGGGAATTCTGGAGCGGTCGCATGGTGCGGAGTGACAACTTTGGGCCTTGCTCGGGCCGCCCCGAACAATAGGCCCGAGCGGTCGCCGACCAAGGAGTTTTGCGAAGGCCGGGACTACGCGCACTTCTCGTTCCTGAGAAGGCACGTGAGGTGCTCGACTTCCTCCCACCGACGTTTCGGTTGGCCCAGGCGTGTTCGTTCCACCAGATCATGCCCGGTGCCCTTGACATTATCGCCCTGCAGGATTTCAAAACCATGAACCAAGCCCCGAGCAAAAGACCCGCCGGCCCCTCCCCGATCCGGACTCTCCGGGGATCCTGGTCCGTTTACCGAGCTCTGACCTTCACGCAATCGTGCCGTATCTGGATTGGGTCGTTCCTTCTGGCCCTGCTTCCCTCCTCCGCGGAGCGGATCTCCTGGGGGTCCCTGCCCGGACAGGACCACGTCACGAGTCTAGGACAGCCGCTCAATGCCGGCTTCCAGTTCGAACTCGGCGGCTTCGCCAAGGGATTCGTGCCGACGGCACAGAACACCGCCGACTGGTCGCGCCACTGGATTCCCGTTCAGCGAACGCGCTTCAACCCGGACACTCGCTGGTTCACCGCACTCGTCCGGGTTCCGACCCAGAACCCACCGCTGGAGTCCGGCGAACCGGTCTACGTGTGGGGATTCAGTGGTTCCGAATCCGCGGGTGAATGGACCCTGTTCCGATCCGAACGATGGGTGTGGCCCAAGTCAAACCCCGCCAACCCGATCCCGCTTCAGTGGTTCGCCAAGGACGCCACCCAGATCGTTCTCGGTTCGATCCGCCTAACCGAGGGACAGCTCCGTCTGACGACCGCATCGGTCACCGGCAGCCTGCCCCCCATCACCACCTGGACGCAGTGGCTCGCGGAATCCATCGAACACGGTGGCCGAAACACGACGTCGGAGGATTCCATCGACTTCGTCGTCGGGCGCGATCCGTCGATGGCCCGGGCTGCCGCACCCACACGCTGGCTGCAGCCGTCCCTGCAGACCCGGTCCGGCCAGGAATTCCTCGAGATCCGGGTACCGCGTCGCCGGGATCGTCCCGTCCGCTGGCGCATTGAGGTGTCCGACGACTGCCTTTCATGGCGTCCCGCCTCGATGGACTGCGAGGTCGTGGACGACGGACCCGAGGCATTTGTGGTCCGACAGACCGCTCCGACCTCAGCACCAACCTGTCCCCGGTTCCTCCGGGTGATTCCGGAGCCCGTGCGCTGAGGCCCAATCGCCTTGGGCTTCTTCCATAGGCAAGGCTTGACGGTCCGGTCCTCTGTGTTTGCATCGACTGCGTCATGAGAATCCTTCTGTCCGCACTCCTCGCCGTGGCCGCATTCTCGGCGGCAGGCTGCTATTCCACCGAGACCGGGTCCAAGCGCTTCGGCGTACCCTTCGCCCAGGACAAGGTTGAGAGCCGCTATCAGAGGTCCGTCGCTCAGGTGTTCAAGGCCGCCAAGGACGTGCTGGCCTACAACGGCACAATCACCGGTGAGAACCTGATCGACAACACCCTGACCGCGAAGGTGGACAACAAGTCGGTCTGGTTCCGGGTCGACGAGATCGAGACCGGCGTGGCCCGCACGTTCGTGCAGGTCCGGACCCGTGCGGGCGGCACCGACATCCTGCTGGCCGCGGAGCTCGACAAGCAGATCGCGGTGAAGCTGACCCAGACCCGCTGAGAAACCCGGGTTTCCCGGATCCAGCGCACCAAAGGCCGGTCTCCGCCGGCCTTTTCCTTTTCCCACGCTGGAACTGCGCCCATTCTGCGATACGGTCCCCCCTGTGCTCGCCGCCATCACTGCCTGGCACTGGCTCGGCTTCGTTGCGTTTGTGCTTGTGGCCCTCGCGCTCGACCTAGGGGTTCTGAACCGCGAGAGCCGGGAGGTACGGTTCCGGGAGGCCCTCGGATGGACTGCCGTCTGGTCCGCCTCGGCCGTCGCCTTCGCCCTGGTGGGCGCCCCTCGTCTGATCACCGGCTGGACCGCCGAGCAGTCCACCACGTTCTTGACCGGCTACGTGGTGGAACTGTCGTTGTCGATGGACAATGTGTTCGTCATCGCGATGATCTTCCGCTACTTCGCGGTTCCTGCCCCCTGGCAGCGGCGGGTTCTCTTCTGGGGCATCCTCGGAGCCTTGGTCATGCGCGGCGTCATGATCCTCGCCGGGGCCGCCCTCATCCAGCGCTTCCACTGGACGCTATACCTCATGGGGGCCTTCCTCCTTTACACGGGGATCAAGATGCTCGCGGCCGGTGAGGACGGGGACTCGGTCGAGCCCGAGAACTCGATCCCGGTGCGCCTGGCGCGTCGGCTCTTTCCGCTTACCAAGGACTTTGATGGCGAGCGGTTCCTCACGGTGCAGGCGGGACGCCGGATGCTCACGCCGCTCGCCCTGGTGCTCGTCATGGTCGAGACGACTGATGTCGTCTTCGCCCTCGACTCCATCCCGGCCATCTTCGGGGTGACCAAGGACCCGTTCATCGTCTTCACCTCGAACGTCTTTGCGATCCTCGGCCTCCGGTCCCTCTACTTCGTGTTGGCCAGCCTCATGGGCTACTTCCGCCTGCTGAAGTACGGGCTCGCCCTGGTGCTGATGTTCATCGGGGCCAAGATGCTCACGGAGCACTGGCTCAAACTCTGGCTGGGGGACTACCTCACCAACGTGTCTCTAGGATTCGTCGTGGGCACGATCCTGACCTCGATGCTGGCCTCGGTGCTCCTGGGAGGCCGCACGGTGTCGGACGACGACGGGTCCAAGTCATGAACCCGGCCGAGGAGTCCACACGGCCGAACGCTGGGTCCGGGGGCCTCGCCGCATCCGGTCCGGTCTCCCTCTCGGAGCAGCTGTCCCGGATCGTGTCCACTCCGGGGGACCGGCCCCTCGATCTGAACCAGCTGCTCGCGCAGACGGCGGACCGGGGCCCCTACGCGCTGATCATCCTCCTGTGCCTGCCCTTCATGGCGCCTTTCTCGCTCCCGGGGGTCAGCAACGTCTTCGGCGTGGTGATCGCCCTCCTTGCATGGCGGATCTTCCAGGGTCGGACCGCACAGCTGCCCCGCCGCCTCGGGGAACGGCGGATCGATGGCAAGGTGCTCGCCGGGGTCGTCCGCGCCAGCATCCGGGTCGTCCACTGGATCGAGAAGGCCACCCGCCCCAGGGCCAAGGCCTGGATCCGCGGGGACACCGCCCGACGCGTCAATGCGCTGATCCTGATCTATGGCGGCATCATCCTGGCCGCCCCCATCCCTCCTATCATCCCCCTTTCCAACCTCACCCCATCGATCGGGATCGTCCTCGTCGCCGCCGGCATGATGGAAGAGGACGGCGTCGTTCTCTGGATGGGCTACCTCGCCACCGTTGCCGCCTCGGCCTACATCGGCTTCCTCATCTACATCCAGTCCGCCCTCATCCTGCACCTCTGGCGCCAGTATTCCGAACCCCTGTTGCGTCGACTCGGAGGTCTCCTCGCATGAGGTGTCGCTGGACGATCGCCGAGACCGATCCGGAGGCGTGCCGGCGGCTGGCCTCGACGCTGGAGATCGACCCCCTCCTCGCCCGCTGCCTCGTGCAGCGCGACCTCGCCGACCCGGAATCGGCTCGCCTCTTCCTCGAGCCACGCCTCCGGCTGCTCTCCGACCCCTTCGGACTACCCGACATGGACCGGGCCGTTGCCCGCCTCATGGAGGCGAGGACCCGTGGCGAATCCGTGGTCATCTTCGGCGACTACGATGTCGACGGCGTCACCTCGACCACGCTGCTGAAGACCGGACTCGGACGCCTGGGCTGGACGGTCCACCACTACCTGCCGCACCGGATGGAGGAGGGCTACGGGCTCAGCACTACGGGGGTGGAGAACTGCCTTGAGCGGTTCCAGGCGACCCTCTGGGTGGCGGTGGACTGCGGCTCGACCTCGACCGAGCAGATCCGCCGGCTGGCCGAACGGGGCATCGACGTGATCGTGGTGGACCATCACCAGCTCGCCAATCCGGCGCCACCGGCCCATGCCATCGTGAATCCTCAACGGGGTCCCGACGGCCCCACAAGCCCGAGGTCACTCTGCTCGGCAGCGCTGGCCTTCAAGCTGCTCCACGCCGTGCTACGACGCGGACGCGAGCTCGGGGATCAGGGTTTCTTCGATCTGGACTTGAAGGCGGAGCTCGATCTGGTCGCCCTTGCGACCATCGCAGACCTCGTGCCGATCCGCGGGGAGAACCGGATCCTCGTGACGGCTGGACTGAAGCGGCTCGAGGCCACGACCCGGCCGGGCCTGGTGGCGCTCAAGGCGGTGGCCCAGACGAAGTCGCCGGTCGGGGTCTATGAGGTTGGATTCCAGCTCGGTCCCCGTCTCAATGCGGCCGGACGACTGGAGACCGCCGAGGCCGCGCTCGACCTGCTGCTGGCCGGGGATGTCGATACGGCCATGCCTCTCGCCCGGGCGCTGGACGAGACGAACCGGGACCGCCAGGCGATCGAGCGACGCATGGCGGACGATGCCGTGGCGCTCGTCCGCTCGCGGTTCGATCCGGACCGCGACTTCGTGATCGTCGAGGGTTCCGGCGACTGGCACATCGGAGTGGTGGGTATCGTGGCGGCCCGGGTGATGCGGGAGTTCCACCGGCCGACCCTGATCCTCGGGGCCGACCAACAATTCTGGCGTGGCTCCGGCCGGAGCGTACCCGGGTTCGATCTTGCCGAGGCCCTCCGGGACTGTGCCGACCTTCTCGAGAAGCACGGCGGCCATGCGATGGCCGCGGGCGTCACGATCCAGGCCGACCGTCTCGACCGGTTCCGAGAGCGTCTCAACCGGATCGCCCAGGACAGGCTGTCCGCCGATCTGCTGCGTCCCGAGCTCCGCATCGAATCGATCGTCCCCCTCAGGGATCTCACCCCCGAGCGGATGACGGACCTCAACCGCCTCGAGCCCTTCGGGCAGGGCAATCCCTCGCTGCAGTTCATCATTCCCGCCGTTAGGCTTGTCGGGTCGCCCCAGAAGATCGGCAAGGACCAGCAGCACTGGCGGCTGAGGGTCACCGATGGCTCCGCGATGGCCGATGTCCTCTGGTGGGGCGGGGTCGAGTCCGGCCAACCGCTGCCCAGTGGCACCTTTGATCTGGCAGTGGTGCCCCAGCTCGACACCTACCAGGGCCGCTCCAGGGTAAGGATGCGGCTCCTCGACTGGCGTCCCTCGGAACCCGTCCCGACCCAGGGCTGATCCGCGACACGGAGCCGTTGCGACGCCATCACCGCCAATGAACGGGAAGCTTTGCAGGGGCGCTGGGCCCTTGATTCACTTCCCAGCCCGATGATCGCATTCCTCCATGGCCGGCTGACCGATGCCCTCCCGTCGGTGATCACGCTCGACGTTCACGGTGTCGGCTACGAGGTGCTGATCCCGCTGTCGTCATTCGACCGGCTGCCGCCCGTGGGACAGGAGCTCCGGATCCTCACCCACCTTGCGGTCCGGGAGGATGCCCACATCCTCTTCGGCTTCATGACCGCTGCGGAACGCGACCTCTTCCGTCTGCTGGTCCACACCGTCTCCGGCATCGGACCAAAGCTCGCCCTCAACGTCCTCAGTGGACTCAGTGTGGGCGCCTTTCAGGCCGCCGTGACCTCCGGCGACATCAAGTCGCTCTCCAGCATCTCCGGCGTCGGCCGGAAGACGGCTGAACGGATCGTGGTCGAACTCAAGGACAAGCTGGGGGGCCTCGCACCTGGGGTACCTGGCGCCTCCGGCGTCGCGAATCCGAACGCCCCAGGTGAAAGCACGACACTCCAGGATGCCGTCGCAGCGCTCGTGGCCCTGGGATTCAAGGCTGCCGACGCTACCACGTCCGTCCGAGGGGCCATGAGCCTCCTCGGCGAGTCGGCATCCGTGGAACAACTCGTCCGGGCCTGTCTCAAGCGGGGTGCCTGAGGGACCCCGCCCTCCCCGCCCAGGATTTCCCGTACTCCCGGAACCATGTCGACCGCATCCCCTCCGTCCCGCCCCCATGCCCCAACCTTCGGGGGCCGGCTTGCAGCCCGGGCCGCCTGGTCGGTCGCCCGATTCGCCAGCGCCACGATTCGGTGGCACCTCGAGGATCCAACTGGATTGGTCCAGCCGCAGTCCCGGCACCCTGTCATCTTCGCCGTCTGGCACAACCGCCAGCTGCTTGCCCCGGAGCTGTACCGGCAGATCCTCGGGGATCCATCACGGGGTCGACGACGCCTCGCCTCGGTGGCGAGCGCGAGCCGTGACGGAGCCATTGCTGCGCGCGTGTTGGAACTGTTCGGCGCCGTCGCGGTCCGGGGCTCCTCCAGCCGACGTGGCGCCCAGGCTCTGGTGGAGATGGTCGCCCTGGCTCGACGCGGCTACGACCTGGCCGTCACGCCCGATGGACCCCGGGGTCCCCGCTATGAGGTCAAGCCCGGCGTCATCGCCCTCGCCCAGCATACCGGCGTCCCCATCCTGCCGATCTCCTACCACCTCACCCGGAGGCTTCAGCTCCGGAGCTGGGACGGCTTCCTCATCCCCCTGCCCTTCGGACGATGTCACATCCGGGTCGGCCCGGTGATGCAGGTTCCGCCGGACCTCGACGAAGCGGAGCGGAACCGTCTGGCGCTCGAGCTGCAGACGAACCTCAGGGAGCTCACGACCGATTGAGGCGTTCATCGGGGCACGCCTCCACTCCACGGTTGCCGTTGCGATCGCCCGACCGCCCGTTGCACCCGGTGAACCCTGGGATGCGGGGGACTACACCACCCGCCCTTGCCGCACCAGAACTTGCAACCGGTGGGTGGACCGGTGCTCTGGGCCACTGGGTGGGAAGCACCCACCCGAGGCTCAACCCCTGCCAGGCCGTCCCGATCCCTCCATCGACCCAGCACAGACCATGTCCTCCGCAGGTGCACCCGGTGCACCCGGTGATGCAAGGCACTGCAGTACCCACCCTCCCCCTCAGCGCCCCTGGAGCTCGCGTCGCATCAACGCCTCGAAGGCCGACACCATCACCGGAGCGTCGAACACCGTCCTGGCCCGGTCACGCCCCCGCTCGGAGAGGGTCCTGCGGAGGTCCGGTGACCCCACCACCCGTTCCAGTGCGGCATGGAGGGCCTCGGCGTTGCCCTCGTCGAACAGCAGTCCGCTGATCCCATCCTCGATGATCTCCCGGATGCCCCCGCTTCGGCTGCCCAGTGTGGGCACCCCCGCCGCCATGCTCTCGATCACCGTCAAACCCAACCCCTCCTTCCGGGAGGGCAGGACGTTGATGTCCATCAGCGCGACATGGGACGCAGGATCATCCACGAAGCCGGCGAAGCAGATCCGGTCCGGGTCCGCCCCCTGGTGTTGGGCGATCTGCCGGACCGCATCCAGCTCCTCCGGACGGGCTGGTCCCAGGGTGAGGACCCTCCAGGGAAACCGGGCCTTCGCGAGCGCTCCAAACAGGACATCATACCCTTTGAAGTCCGGTCGATCCGGTCGCCACTCCTTGCCCAGATGGAGTCGACCCACCATGCCCACCACGATGGTTCCCTCGGGCAGCCCCTGGAACAGGGAGGCCCGCAGCGCCTCCACCCGGTCCCGACGCGGTTCGAGGAACGGGGCCAGGTCGATCGCTCCATGGATGCGGGTCACCTGCCGGCGGGGATAGCCGCTATCGATGAGGCTTTGTGAGATGATGTCGCTCACCGCCACATGGTGTCGCGCGACCAGTCGATGGAGCTGGACCCCTCCGAAGCGGGTCGTGCCGCTGATGCAGTGCCGGTAGAACCACACTGGCGGACGGAGCCCGGTGAGCTTGGCGTAGATCGCGAAGTGGCGGGCCCCGGAATCGTGGGTGACCACGAGGTCGGCCTCCGCGGCCCTGCGGTTGAACTCGCGCAACGAGCGCCAGGGGAGTCCCCGGAACCGGGGGATCTCCCAGCACTCGTGCTCACGACCAACACCCGGACGGTTTGCGAGGAAATAGGGAGCCACCCCGAAGTTCACGCGATGACCCGCAGCCTGGAGACCGCGGCCCAGAGCGATGGCCACCCGATCGGCCCCGCCCTGCCCCGTACCCGCTAGGAGTTGGACGATATGTATGCCGATCAGACCTTCCAGAGACGTCCCACCAGCTCCCGATGCCGTACCGCCGTCAGACGATGGAAGGCCTCCGCGTACAGTCCGGCGCTGGTCGTGATGCCGCGGTACCGGTTCAGTCCCATCGCGGCATCTACCCAGTTATTGGACAGGTTCTGGCTCGTGAAACAGTCCAGGGCCCGAGCCTTGAGCGGCTGCTCCGTGGTGATGTCAACCGCCACGTTCGGCGTGAGGGTGCTCCACACCTCATAGCCATAGACCATCGGCCGCTGGCCTGTCTCGCGTGTCGCCCGGGCCAGCATCTGGTTAAGGACCACGTGGTCGGTGTGGCGGTCCAGCAGGCTCGGCACATAGACCAGATCCGGTGTCTCCTCGCGGAGAAAGGCCACAAGGGCAGCGAAGGCATCGCGGTTGCCCGACAGGGTCTTCGACGGGAACGAAAGGAAGTCCTGACGCTGCACTCCCAGTACCGCACCGGCGGCACGACCCTCGACGATGCGTTCCGGGGTGCAGTCGGCAAAGGTGAGGATCGCGACTCGTTTCCCGGCCCGCACATGCTTCACCAGGACGCCGCCGCAACCGATGGTCTCGTCATCGATATGCGGTGCCAGCACCACGATCCGGTCGCCCGCGGGCAGCGATTCCTTGGCGACGGTCTGGTTCAAGAGCGGCTCCACCCATTCGTAGAGCCGGTAGACGTGGGTCCACTTGAGATGCCGTCCCATGGTGATTTATCCGGATGAACCTCTCCCGCGGCACCCGCCCAGGCCAAGAGCTATTTCGGCCCTTGGATCAAAACGGCCGGGGGGAACTCCCCGGCGGAGGAAATCCCCGACGTCCCCAGAGCGCAGCGCCATGGGCCCCTGCCAGTTCTCCGAGCTCGGCCGGGACGAGTCGCAGGCCCTTCCCGCCCGGACGCCACTCCATGTCGGCCAGCAGGGTCCGCAGAGGACCGAACAGCGTCTCGCCCGCCCGGGCCACGCCGCCTCCGACGATCACCACCTCGGGATCGAGGACGTTCCCGAACGACGCGATCGCCGCGGCGAGGGCCCGGACGGAGCGCAGCCAGATCCCGCGGGCTCCCTCATCACCGGACTCCACCGCCCGGACCAGGTCACGGGTCGTCGCGAAGCGCCCCGCCGTCCGGGAACCGATATTATGGTTGCCCATGGCATCCTCCAGGCTTCCCGGCGCATTGCAGATGTCGGGGGCACCCTCGGGATCCAGCGACACATGCCCCAGGTGCCCGGCCTTGCCGGTGTGACCACGCAGCAGGCGTCCGTCCGACAGCACCGCCCCTCCCACGCCGGTGCCCAGCGTGAGAAGGACCGCGTGGCGCGCGCCCCGACCGGCTCCGAATCCCACCTCGCCCAGCAGCGCGGCATTGGCATCGTTCACCACCGGGACCCCCTCGGACCGCCCCAGTCGATCGCCCCACACCAGCCCCTCCAGTCCCTCGAACCGTCCGGGCATGTGGGCGATGCTCCGATCGTCGAGGGCCGGGATTCCGGGCGCCGAGACCCCGATGGACAGGGGCCGACCGAGTCGCTCGGTGAACCGACCCACCACCCGTTCCATGGCCCCGGCGAACGCCATCGGCTCGGTCAGGTTGAACGGCTCGTGGTCCTGGCCAACCAGAACGTCCCCATCGAGGGCGACCGCCTTCACGGACGTGCCGCCCAGATCCAATCCCAACGCGTACGATTCCACCTTCATTGAACCATGACTCATGATCGTTGCCCTTCGGACACGGACCAGCCCCCGTCGACCGCGATCACCTGCCCGGTGACGAAGGCACTCTCCCCCGACAACAGCCAGACGACTGCGCCATCGACGTCGCCCGGAACCCCCATCCGCCCTCCATCGAGAGGCTGCTTGGTCCGCAGGAATCGCTGGATCGCCTCGTCCGACTGGGCGCGTTGCGACATCGGAGTGGCGACAAGGCCCGGGGCCACGACGTTGAACCGGATGTCCCGGACCGCGTATTCAGCCGCTGCCGAACGGGTCAGACCAATCAGGCCCGCCTTCGCCGCGGCATAGGCATGGGTCGAGAAATGGGGTGTCGACGGGGAGGAGGCGAGGACCGAACCGCAGTTCACAATGCTGCCCGGCGTGCCCTGGGCGAGGAACTGCCGGGTGGCGGCGCGGTTGGAATAGACCACGGAGGACAGGTTGGTCCGGAGCGTGAAGTCCCAGCCCTCGTCGGTCAGTAGATGGAGCGGTCCATCGCCACGGCGTCGACCGCTGCCCCCGGCCACATGGTACAGCCCGTCGAGTCGACCGAATGCCGACACGGCCAGTTCCACAGCAGCCACCGGAGTGGACGGCTCCGCGGCATCCCCGCAGAGGACGCAGACCGAGGCCCCCAGTTCGGCCTCAAGGGCCGCGGCCTTCGCCGGATCACGTCCCACCACGACCACCCGGGCGCCCTCACGGATGCAGGCCAACACGGCGGACCGGCCGAGACCGGCCGTGCCCCCGACCACGACGATGGATTGTCCCTGGAGACGTCCACTCACGAGGCGCGGAGTGTCCGTTGGAACCACGGGGCGAAACAAGCGGCAACACGGTGTGGCACGGATGATGGAAGTGCAGTCCCGGGCGGCAGGGTGGATCCCGGCCCTCCAACCGACGGGATACCCGTGGTGATGCAGGCCACCGGATTACCCCTCTTTCCGAGGATCCCTCTTTTCTCCTTCCCCCCTCCTCGTCGCCGTGTCGCCGTGTGAGTTCCCTCTGAGTCCCTCCCCAAATCCCCCTTACCCTCTGCATAAAAACCCCATAACGTTCCTCCGGTGTCCGCTGAAATCGCCATCGTCGTCCCGCTCTTCAACGAGTCCGACAACGTCCAGCCGCTCGTCGACGAACTGGTCCGGGTCTTCGCTGCCGAGGCGCGGCCCTGGGAGATCGTGCTGGTAGACGATGCCAGCACCGACGACACCTGGGCCCGGATCACCCAGGCACAGCGGGCGGATGCGCGGGTGCGGGGACTGCGCCATACCCATAACCGCGGCCAGAGCGCGGCGGTCTGGACCGGCATCGCCGGCAGCACGGCTCCGCTGCTCTGTACCCTCGATGGCGATCTCCAGAACGATCCCGCAGAGCTGCCCCGGATGCTGGGCCTTCTGGGCGAGGTTGATTTCGTCTGCGGTCACCGCGTGAACCGCCAGGACTCGCTGGTCCGCAAGATTTCCTCTCGCATTGCCCGTGCGGCCCGCAAGGCCGCGCTTCGTGCCGACTTCGCCGACACCGGCTGTGCCCTGCGGGCATTTCGTCGGGAGTGCCTCGACGGCGTCTTCCCGTTCAACGGACTCCATCGGTTCCTGCCGATCCTCGTTGCCGGGGGCGGCTTCAAATGCCGGGAGGTGCCGGTCAACCATCGGCCCCGGGTCGCCGGAGTCTCCAAGTACGGCGTCTGGAACCGTCTTGGGCGAGGAATCCATGACCTGATCGGGGTCGGCTGGTACCAGCGTCGCCGGATCGCCCGGGTTCGCATCGAGGATTCGAGGGCCACTTGAGGAAGCCGCGGTCGGATCGTCAGAGCATGGACCGAGTCGTGTCGGAACCTTTTCTTGTTCGGGGTGTTGATCCTGACCTACAACGTCACGAGCGTATCGTCATGAAACCCTATCCTGCCCTGCGTCCTACCCTCCGCCTCCAGTCGGGCTTCACCCTGATCGAGATCATGATCGTGGTCATGATTATCGGCCTGCTGGCGATGATCGCGATCCCGAACATCAATGGTTCCCTGGCCACCAGCCGCTACAACGCAATCATCAACAACCTGCGGGTGATCGACAACCAGAAGCAGCTCTGGGCGGCCGACCAGAAGAAGGGCGACAACGACACGCCAAGCGAGACCGACCTCGCCGCCTACTTCTCCAACGGCAAGTTCCCGGCTTCGGTGATGGGCGAGACCTACAACATCAACAACGTCGGTACCCAGCCCACGGCCACCATCTCCTCGCGCCTCAAGATGCCGAAGATGACCATCGAGGCCGGTGGCACCGTGAGCCTTCCGGACAAGTGAAAAGATCCTCCTCGCCGGAGGACTTCCGCGGTTTCCCGCGATCCAGAAACAGGGAAACAACCCTGGATCCCTGGGATGGATTGAGGTTTTTGAACCACCTGGAACGTCCCAGGGATGGGGCAACCCGGGATTGGACACCGCACAGCGCGACTCTCCCATTGAGTGATGCGTTGACGCATTTGGGCACCACTCCCACCTTCGGAGGGCAACGCTGATGAAAACCCTCCTGTTCGTGTGCACTGGAAACACCTGCCGCAGTCCCATGGCAGAGGGCATCGCGCGTCAGGTCCTTTCAGATACCGGGAATTGGAGAGTCGTTTCGGCCGGCACGGGAGCCATTAACGGCCAACCCCCAAGCCCCAATGCCGTCAAGGCGATGCGACTTTCGGGAATCGACATCTCCGGACACCGCTCCCAAATGGTCAATGCCCGACTGGTGGAGGAAGCGACGTTGATCCTCGGCCTGACCCGCGGCCACGTGGACAACCTCCTCTATCTATATCCGCAGGCGTCGACAAAAACATTCACCCTGGGACACTTCGATACCCGTCTCCGTCCCAAGGACCAGGATATAGCCGATCCGATCGGCGGCTCTCTCGACGAATACCTGTCGTGCCGGGATCAGATCAAAAGCGGCATCGAGGCCCTGCTGGTTTCTTCGGTGCTTGAACCCTTGCGTCCGGCGGCGCGGACCGCGTTCGCGGTGGGATCCGACCACGCTGGATTCGATCTCAAGCAGGAGCTTCTGGGCGAGCTCCGGAGGATCGGATTGTCCTACGAGGATGTTGGGACCCACTCAAAGGAGTCCACGGACTACCCAGACTACGCCCACGAGGTGTCCCATCGCGTCGCTTCAGGACAGGCATCCCTGGGGTTGCTCTGCTGTTCGACCGGCATCGGCATGAGCATGGCTGCGAACAAGGTCACGGGCATCCGCGCGGCACTTGTGACGAGCGAGGAGATGGCACGTCTGACGCGCCAGCACAACGACGCGAATGTCCTGTGCCTCGGAGCCCGCAACAACTCCGCAGCCGAATGCGTGAAAATTCTCCAAGCGTTTGTGGAAGCCCGATTCGAGGGCGGCCGCCACGAGCGCCGAATCAAGAAAATCGAAGACATGCCTGATACCCATACCAGCCTAGAATCCACAGACCCCAGCATCGCGCAGATCGTCCAGAAGGAGCGTCAGCGCCAGCAGGAGCACATCGAACTCATTGCCTCCGAGAATTTCACGAGTCCGGCCGTGATGGCGGCACAGGGCAGCGTCCTGACCAACAAATACGCTGAAGGATATCCCGGGAAGCGTTGGTACGGCGGCTGTGAGCACGTGGACGAGGCCGAGAAGCTAGCCATCGCACGTGCTCGGGAACTGTTCGGTGCCGAGCACGCCAACGTGCAGCCACATTCCGGATCGGGAGCCAACATGGCCGTCTACTTCGCCATGCTGAAGCCCGGCGACAAACTGCTGACCATGGATCTTTCCCATGGCGGACATCTGACCCACGGCAACAAGGCGAACTTCTCGGGGAAATTCTTTGAGATCGTCCACTATGGTGTCCGCAAGGAAGACGAACGGATCGACTACGACCAGCTCGCCTCGATGGCGAGGGAACACCGACCGAGGATGATTACCGTCGGCGCTTCCGCGTACCCGAGGCGGATCGATTTCGAGCGGATGGGAGAGATCGCGAAGGAGGTTGGAGCCCTCCTTCTCGCCGACATCGCACACATCGCCGGGCTCGTGGCGGCCGGGGTGCATCCGAGCCCCGTGCCCTTCGCGGACTTCGTCACAACAACAACACATAAGACCCTTCGTGGTCCGCGGGGCGGCCTGATCCTTTGCAAGGCCCCCTACGCCAAGGCGATCGACTCCCAGGTCTTCCCAGGGATCCAGGGAGGACCACTAATGCACGTCATCGCCGCCAAGGCGGTCTGCTTCCTTGAGGCGCTTCAGCCCTCTTTCAAGGCCTATCAGCAGCAAATCGTCGACAACGCCTTCGCCCTCGCGGAGGCGATGAAACGCAATGGGTTCCGGCTGGTTTCAGGAGGAACCGAGAACCATCTGATGCTCGTCGATGTCGGGGCACGCGGACTCACCGGCAAGCAGTCCCAGCTGGCTCTCGACGAGGCGGGGATCACCACGAACAAGAACACGATCCCATTCGAGACACGCTCCCCCTTCGAGGCATCCGGCATACGCCTGGGCACTCCGGCTGTCACGACCCGCGGGATGTGCCAGAAGGAGATGGGTGAGATCGGGGATATGATCTCGGAGGTCCTACTGGACATCGCCAACATCGGAAAGGCGCGACAGGTCAGGGATCGGGTCAAGGCGCTGACCGCCCGATTCCCCCTGCCCTACTGATCCCCTTCAGGCCAAGACTCCCAAGAAACATCGCTTGAAACAGGACAGCCCCGCTGGTGCGGGGCTGTCGCGTTTCCAACTCTCAGAGGTGCCTTAGCGGCTGGACCGCTTCTTCGGCCCGCGTCCCTTAAAGGTCAATTCGGCGATTCCCGACTTGTCGAGCCCACCGAGGCCCGCCTGGACCATGCGCTTGTACTGGGACAGTGCAGCCTTGGCCAACGGGAGGGTGAGCTTCGCTTTCTGGCCGAGGGCATAGGCGATGCCGCTGTCCTTAGCTGCATGGGCTGCGCTGAAGAAGCAGGTGTGATCACGATTCACCATGTCCTCGCCATCGGTCACGAGGACCCTGCTATTCGCACCAGTCTGGGAGAACACCTCCATAAGAACCTTGAGATCGAGCCCCAAAGCGGACCCAAGGCCCAGCCCTTCGGCGAGCCCAGCAGTGTTGATGTTCATCACCATGTTCACGAGCGCCTTGACCTGACCCGCCTGACCGGAACGACCGATGTAGCGGAGCAGCTTACCGTCATCGGAGAGACTCACCAAGAGCGGCTTGATTCCCTCGAACACGGCCTTCTTGCCCCCCACCATCAGGTAGAGCGTGCCATTTCGGGCCTGGTTGATCGACGACGCCATGCAGGCCTCGAGTGACTCGGCCTTCACGCGATTGGCCCGCTTCTCGACCTCGACATGGATGGCCGGGGATACTGTGGCACAGTTGATGAAGACTCTGCCCTTGGCCCCAACCAGTAGGCTGTCCCCTTTCTTGGCGAAGATTTTGTCCATCGCCTTGTCATCGGTGACCACGGTCAGGATCACGTCGGAAACAGCAGTTACCTCAGCGAGTTTCCGCGGGTTGGCACAGCCCAGCTCCTTCGCCAGTGCCTCCGCCGACTCGGGACGTGCGTCATAGACTGCCGTGACAGTATATCCGCAGTCCTTCAACCGTCGTGCCATGTTGGCACCCATTCGGCCGACTCCCACCACTCCAATTCGCTTGCTCATAATAGGTTAGATTGTTGACAGGCGAGGCTATCGTCGGGTGTACGCCATTGCACGTCCGTTTCTTTGAAACCAGGCGTACCGAACTCGCAGCCGTCGGTCCGGGGACCCTTCCCCCAAAAGACAGGATGCAGCGGCGCACATGCGCCCACCTGTTGAGCCAGAACGGACCACTATGGCACAGAACTAGGCTAATTTCCTTTGCCCCATAATCGCCTGTCAGCACGGGTTTTGCGGGGGAAACAAAGATTCCGGCCTACTTGACCGGGTCGGCATCAACCTTGCGAGAAGACCGGCACCAAAGGGAATCATATGGCACACATTCTCGGAATCGACCTCGGAACAACGAACTCGTGCATGGCCGTGATGGAGGGGGGCGAGCCGCTCGTTCTTGAGAACTCCGAGGGCAAGCGGACCACTCCCTCCGTGGTGGCTTTTGCGCGGAACGGTGAGAGACTGGTGGGCGAATCCGCCAAGCGCCAGGCGATCACCAACTCCCGAAACACGATCTACTCGATCAAACGCTTCATGGGCCGGAAGTTTGACGAGGTCCAAGAGGAGGCGAAGAGGGTCCCCTACAAGGTCGTAAAGGCGCCCAATGGAGACGCGGCGGTCGAGGTGGACGTTGAAGGCAAACCGAAGCTCTTCAGTCCACCCGAGATCTCTGCCATGATCCTTGCCAAGTTGAAGGCGGACGCTGAGATGCGTCTCGGGGAGAAGATCACTCAAGCGGTGATCACCGTTCCCGCATATTTCAACGATACCCAGCGTCAGGCGACCAAGGATGCCGGGAAGATCGCCGGACTTGAGGTGCTCCGCATCATCAACGAGCCAACCGCAGCCTCGCTCGCCTACGGACTTGACAAGAAGAAGGACGAGAAGATCGCGGTCTACGACCTCGGAGGTGGCACCTTCGACATCTCGGTTCTGGAGATCGGCGACGGGGTTTTCGAGGTCAAGGCGACCAACGGTGACACCCACCTCGGTGGCGACGACTGGGACAACACCTTGATGGATTGGATGTTGGCCGAGTTCCAGAAGGAACAGGGCATGGATCTTCGGAAACAGCCAGACGCGCTCCAAAGGATCAAGGAGGAGGCAGAGAAGGCCAAGATCGCCCTCAGCTCCTCACAACAGTATGAAATTAACCTGCCTTTTATAACGGCAGATGCCTCCGGACCGAAACACATCCAGAAAAGCCTTTCCCGGTCCAAGATGGAGCAGCTCTGCGACTCCCTTTTCGAGCGGACCATCACCCCGACGAAGGCTTGCCTCAAGGATGCAGGCCTGACATCGGATCAGATCGACGAACTCGTATTGGTAGGTGGCATGACCCGTATGCCGCGCGTCGTAGAGACTGCGGGCACCCTTGTCCGGAAGGCTCCGCACCAGGGTGTGAATCCTGATGAGGTGGTGGCCGTGGGCGCGGCCATCCAAGGCGGCGTTCTGAAGGGTGATGTAAAGGATGTCCTCCTCCTCGATGTGACGCCCCTGTCCCTCGGCATAGAAACCATGGGCGGTGTGCTTACCAAGCTCATCGAGCGCAACACCACGATCCCGACCCGCAAGTCCGAGATCTTCTCCACGGCGAGCGATAACCAACCTGGCGTGGAGATTCATGTACTCCAGGGGGAGCGGTCCATGGCCCGAGACAACAAATCGCTGGGCAAGTTCCAGCTGACCGAGATTCCTCCAGCACCCCGGGGTGTTCCCCAGGTCGAGGTCACATTCGACATCGATGCTAATGGCATCCTCAACGTCAGCGCCAAGGACCTCGGGACCGGGAAAGAGCAGAAGATCGTCATCACCGCCTCGAGCGGCCTCTCGAAGGACGAAGTCGAGCGCATGAGGCGCGATGCAGACTCCCATGCCGAGGACGACAAGAAGCGCCGCGAGGAGGTGGAGGTCCGAAACGAGGCGGACAACACGGCTTACCGCGCCGAGAAGTTCGTCAAAGACAACGCCGAAAAGATCGGGACCGCCAAGTCGTCGATCGAAGACGGTGCCAAAGCGATTCGGGAAGCATTGAAGGGCAGTGACGTGTCGGCCATCCGTGAGGCGGTCGACAAACTCAACGCGGCCATGCAGGCGGCGAGCGCGGAACTCTACAAGAACTCTCAGGCATCCGGACAGGGACCCGGCGCGGGGCCGGACAACGCCCAGACCGGCGCTGGGGGGGCCGGGGCCGACGCCAAGAAAGGCGAAGGTCCGATCATCGATGCAGAGGTCGTGGACGAAAAGAAACCCTGACCACTGCGACACAGGTTTTTCCATGCCGTCGCGGGTGCGGCGGCGATTGATCATCAGCAACAACAACAGAAAAAACGCGATACAGACAGTATGGCACTCAACGTGAAACCCCTCGGCGACCGCGTCCTCGTGGAACTCGTCGAAGAAAAAGAAACCAAGAAGGGCGGGATCATCATCCCTGACTCCGCAAAGGAGAAGCCCACCGAAGGCGTCGTGCGCGCTCTCGGAACCGGCAAGGTCAAGGACGATGGCAAGAAGCAGGACTTCGAGGTCAAGGTCGGCGACCGCGTTCTCGTCTCCAAGTACGGCGGGACCGAGATCAAGATCGACGGCAAGGAGTACAAGATCTTCGGAGCCGATGACCTGATCGCCGTCGTTTCCTGAAACCCAGCACTTTCAACCACAACCAGAAAACTGATCAAATAACATGGCTGCAAAACAACTCGTGTTCGACGAAAGCGCCCGGCAGCGACTGCTCCGCGGCGTTGAACTCCTCGCCAAGGCCGTGAAGGCCACCCTTGGTCCGAAAGGCCGCAACGTGGTCATCGACAAGAAATTCGGCTCCCCAACCGTTACCAAGGACGGCGTGACGGTGGCCAAGGAGATCGAGCTCCAGGACCCCTACGAGAACATGGGCGCCCAGATGGTCCGCGAGGTCGCCAGCAAGACCAGCGACACCGCAGGCGACGGAACCACGACCGCCACGGTCCTGGCCGAATCCATCTACCGTGAAGGCCTGAAGCACGTGACCGCGGGTGCGAACCCGGTCTCGCTCCAGCGCGGCATCCAGAAGGCCGTCGACGCCGCGATCGAGCAGCTCGCGAAGATCGCCAAGAAGGTGAAGGACAAGGAGGAGATCAAGCAGGTCGCCACCGTGTCCGCCAACTGGGACACCACCATCGGCGAGATCATCGCCGACGCGATGGACAAGGTCGGCAAGGATGGAACCATCACCGTCGAAGAGGCCAAGTCGATCGAGACCACCCTTGATGTCGTCGAGGGCATGCAGTTCGACAAGGGCTATCTGTCCCCCTATTTCGTCACCAATGCCGAGGCCATGGAGGCCAAGCTGGATGACGCCTACATCCTGATCTACGAGAAGAAGATCTCGAACCTCAAGGATCTGCTCCCGGTGCTCGAGAAGGTTGCCAAGACCGGCAAGCCCCTCCTGATCATCGCCGAGGAGGTCGAGGGCGAGGCCCTTGCGACCCTCGTGGTCAACAAGCTGCGCGGCACGATCAACGTGTGTGCCGTCAAGGCCCCAGGCTTCGGCGATCGCCGCAAAGCGATGCTCGAGGACATCGCCATCCTCACCGGTGGCAAGTGCCTGACCGAGGACCTCGGCATCAAGCTCGAAAATCTCGAACTCGGTGACCTGGGTCGCGCCAAGAGCATCGTCGTCGAGAAGGAGAATACCACGATCGTCGAGGGTAACGGCAAGAGCTCCGAGATCCAGGGTCGGGTCAACCAGATCCGCCGCCAGATCGAGGAGACCACCAGCGACTACGACCGCGAGAAGCTCCAGGAGCGACTTGCCAAGCTGGCTGGCGGCGTCGCCGTCATCCACGTCGGGGCCGCGACCGAGACCGAGATGAAGGAGAAGAAGGCCCGTGTCGAGGACGCTCTCCATGCGACCCGCGCGGCCGTCGAAGAGGGCATCGTTGCTGGTGGTGGCGTTGCCCTGCTCCGCACCCTTCCGGCAATTGAGGCACTCAAACTGTCCGTGGTCGACGAGCAGACCGGCGTTGACATTGTTCGTCGCGCCGTCGAGGCCCCGCTCCGCGAGCTGGCTCTCAACGCCGGCGTTGAAGGCAGCCTCATCGTGCAGGAGGTCAAGCGTCGGAAAGGCAACGATGGCTACAATGTCGCCACTGGCGATTACGAAGACCTCGTGAAGGCCGGTGTGGTCGACCCGAAGAAGGTCACCCGCTCCGCTCTCCAAAACGCCTCCTCGATCGCCGGTCTGATGCTCACCACCGAGTGCCTCATCACCGAGATCCCAGAGAAGAAGGAGAAGCCGGCAGCCGACCCGCATGCAGGCGGCGGCATGGACTACTGATCCAACCGTCAACCCTTGGACAGGGCGCGGCTGCTCGGCAGCCGCGCCTTTTTCTTTGAAGGCTCCCCCGACTGAGCTAGCGATACCAACCGTGTGCTTCACACACTCGATGCTCATGCCCCACGGGCATTTAAACGCACCGGAAGAGGCGCCGCGCACCTTGCGGTCGGCTTGGTCTCCCTGGAACTCCTGCCAGCTGTGATTTGCCAAATACCCCTGCGCCCTCGGCTTTCTCTGCTCCGGTCTACTTGCCCTTCCGGTCCGGATAGGCCGGCTTCTTCGGTACCGTCGGGGGATGGCGCTCCAAGGACTTCATCACCTCGGTGATCGCCCGCTCGAGCTGCGGATCCTCGCCACGAGCCAGACGCGTGGGATCGTCCACCACCTCAATATCCGGATCCACCCCGTGCCCCTCGATGATCCAGTTCCCCTTCAGATCGTAGATACCAAAGGTCGGCACGGTAACACTCCCGCCGTCAATGAGACCGGGAGCCCCGGTGATGCCAATTAGGCCGCCCCAGGTGCGTTGGCCAATCAGCGGACCCAGCCCGCTTTGCTTGAAGTAGTAAGGGAAACAATCGCCTCCCGACCCCGACCAGCCGTTCATCAGCATCGCCTTGGGTCCGGGCTGTGAGGTGAGCGGCCAAGGCCAGTCCGCACCGTCACGGACACCCCACCAGTTGCGCAGGGGCCGGTTCAGGACCTCCACGAAACGGTCGGGGATCTGCCCCCCGGAATTGAACCGTTCGTCGACGATCAGACCCGGCATGGCAACCTGGCCCCGCCACTGGCGGACCAGCTCGTTCTGTCCATTCACCCCGGTATCCGGGACGTACACGTAGCCGATCCGACCGCCGCTCCGCTCTTGGACGCGTCGACGATTCTCATGCTGCCACGCGAGATGGCGGAGGCGTGCTTCGGAATCGAGGGTCCGGACAAGGATTTCCCGGGCATCCTCCATCTGGCCATTGGTCGAGACGGTCAGGAGCACGGTCCGATCCGCCAACCCTTGGAACGCGGCCCAGGGATCCTTCCTCGGATCCAGCGGCTCGCCGTTCACGGCCATCAGGAAATCCCCCGCCTTCACCGAAACACCCGGCTGGGCTAGCGGTGACCGGGGCTCCGCATCCCAAGGCGCCGCCTCGATGATGCGCACAATCTGGTAAACACCATTGGTCAGGCGGAAATCACACCCGAGATACCCCACCCCGCGTGAGGGCGCGCTTTCGACATCCCCGCCGCTCCGATAGGTGTGTGAGGAGTTGAGCTCGCCGATCAGCTCGCCGATGACGTAGTTGACGTCCCATCGGGTCACCGCGCCCTCCAGCAGGCGACCATACCGTTCCCGCATCTGGGGCCAATCCACGCCATGCAGGTTTGGGTCGTAGAAGAAGTCGCGCTGGAACCGCCAGACATCGTCGAAGATCTGACGCCATTCGGCCTGGGGATCGAGGCGCATGACGAGATCCCCGGTCGGCACCGCCTTGTCGATTCGCTGGCCTTCCTTGGGTTCGACCACGCCCCAACGTCCACCAGAGATCACCAGCAGCTTGCTGCGGTCCGACGACAACTCTGCGCCGGCGCAATCCCCGATGACGGTCTTCTCCTCCTGCTTCTCGAGGTCGTAGAGGTAGAGGGTCGCCGATCCACCGTCTGCTCCGGTGCGCGGAAGCCGCCGATACAGCACCCTGCCCCCCACCACCGGGATGACGGTGTCGTAGCCACCGCTACCGGGCGGCAGCAGGATCACACGGGACTCAAATCCCTCGAGATCGATCCGGGTCTCCTTGACGCCAGATTCCTCGGCCTTGGACGGGGCTGCAGCCGTCGACGGAACGGCATTAGTCGTGGTCGCCACACTGGCGGACGCAGGAGGAGTGTTAGTAGCAGCCACCACCGGGGCGGCAGCGGGCGCGTTGGTCGCAGGATCTGGCTTCTTCTCCTTGGGACGCTCCTCCTCATCGTTCTTGGGCGCCAGCGGATTGGGGAGATCCCGCGTCAGGGGTACAACCGCCATCCGGGTTCCGTTGGCATAGATCCATGTACTGTCGAGCTCGCTATAGATCGGGTTGAAATTACGGGTCGTCCTGAAATAGAGATACTTGCCGTCCGGGTCGAACGACGGGAGATCGTCGCTGTAGAACCCCGAGGTGACCTGGTGGGTCTTGTCCTCCTTCAGATCGTGCAGCACGACGGCGCTCTGCTGGTTGGTCAGGTCCTGTCCCCAGGTGAGCCAGCGGCTGTCAGGACTCCATCCCACCCGGAATCCCGCGAGGTCGCCGTGGTATTTCCAAAGCTGTCGGGCGATGATCCGATTGGTGGCAGCGACGAAGTCGTAGACATGCACCTTCATCGCCTGGTCGATGAAGGCGACCTTTTTGGAGTCAGGCGACCAGAAGAGGTTGTAGCGGTAACCGGGACCCAGACGGGTGATGTTGGTCTCCCCCCCGGTGCCATCCGCGGATCGGGTGGTCAACTCGTACTCGCCAGTCCGATCCGAAAAGTACGCGATCGACTTGCCATCGGGCGACCAGGCCGGATAGCGCTCAGCGATACCGGAGGATCGAGTGACGTTGCGCACGATCCCCTGCTCCGCAGGTAGGGAGAAGATCTCGCCCCGGGCCGAGACCAGGACCCGCTTACCCTTCGGCGACACGGCGCCGTCTTGGATCAACCCGCTTGCATTGACATCCCGGGGCTTGAGTGTGGCCTGGTCGGTCACGACGTCGATCCGGACCTCGCGCAGCTTCTCGGTGCGATAATCGAGAAGATAGAGCCGTCCCCCGTTCTCGAAGACCAGTTCCTGGGGACCTGCACTTGGAAAGTGGATATCGTGCTCGGTGAACGTTGTCAGGGCCTTGAACTTGTCGGTCTTGGAGTTCCAAACCCAGAGGTTCGCCCGCTTCGCTCCGTCACGATCGGACAGGAAATAGAGGTTGTCCCCCTGCCACATCGGCATGGAGTCATCGGCCCCGGATCGGGTCAGGTTCTTCGACTCCAGGGTCTCAAGGTTGAAGATCCAGATGTCTGGCGCCATGCCGCCGCGATAACGCTTCCAGGTGCTGAACGAGATCGAGATCGGCATGTAGGCGAGAGTCTTGCCGTCGTCCTTCACGCTTCCGAATTCGCCATAGGGCATGGGGAGTTTCATGGGCAACCCTCCCTCGACATCGACCTCGTAGAGCTGGTTGAACCGGTCCTTGTAGCTCGTCATCGAGGTCGCAAAGAGCAGCCGCTTCCCGTCGGGGAACCAGTCCACGAGCCGGTCGGGGGCTCCGTGATGGGTGATGCGACGCGGAACGCCCCCTGCGGTGGGCATCACATAGAGATCGAGATTGCCGTCATAGTTGCCGGAGAACGCGATCTGGGACCCGTCGGGCGAGAACCGAGGCATGGTCTCCTCACCACGGGGCGAACTGAGGCGTGTCGCCAAACCGCCTTCCTTGGGCACGACCCAGATGTCACCGGCATAGACGAATGCGATCTGGGTAGCCGAGACGTCGGGATACCTCATCAGTCGGGCATCGACCGCCCGGGGAGCCTCCTGGGAGACCCCATGGATCCCCCCGAAAAGGAGACCCAGCCACACCGCATGGAAGAAACGCATGCATTCGAGCCTGCCCAAAGCCCCGGCGCTCCGCCAAATCGAATCCCGTCGCCTTGCCCCGCCCGCCATCACACGACATTGTCCCGAACGCAAACCGCACCGCGCGAACCCAAACATCATGGCCAAGATCACCATTCTCCCTGCCAACGTCTCCGCTGAGGTCCCCGATGGGGAGAACCTGATCGAGGCCGGAGAGGCCGCTGGCGTGGAGATGGAGGCCGGGTGCTTCAACTGCTCCTGCGGCACCTGCGTGGCGGAGGTCGTGAAGGGCATGGAGAACCTGACTCCGCCCTCGCCCGACGAGCTCGATGTCCTCGACCAGTGGAACAAGGACCCCGAGAAGTTCCGCCTCACCTGCTGCAACCGCATCCTCCGCGGCGAGGTCGTGCTCAAGGCCGGGCATTGAGCCCTACGGGCACCCCGGGTGGGAACTCACTGGGAGACGCGGAAACGCGGAGAAAACCAGGAGAATCGGGGAGGTGTTGGGCCTGAGGCCCTTCAGCACACTCCCACCGCGACACGGCGCTGATGGACTCGAGAGGGATTTTCGCAAGATCGGGCCATCGGCGGTTCCATCATTCTTCTTCCGGCGTTACCAGCCTCCTTGGATTCCTCCTGCTGCGCTCTCCGTATCTGCGTCTCCTTGGCTCCACGTGTATCCCGTTTTTGCTCTTGGCTCTTCGCCCAAGGCCCTTTGCTCTTAGCCGATCGCCATGAACCGCCTACGCCACCTCCTGCCCTGCCTGCTCGGCATTTTCCTGACCTCCGCCGCCGAAAACCCCTTCCCGCCGGGACCCGATTCCCAGCCGCAGGAGGACGTGCCCCAGGGAGAGGTGGTCAAGGGAAACTACACCGCCGCCACCAACAGCGTCTTCCCGGGCACAATCCGCGCCTATTCGGTCTACATTCCCCAGCAGCTCGACCGCTCCCGCCCCGCGCCCCTCATGGTCCTCCAGGACGGTGGCGGCTACCAGGCGGTCAACGTCTTCAATAACCTCATCGCGAAGAAGCAGATCCCGCCGCTGGTCGGACTCTTCATCATGCATGGTCGGGTGCCCGCACAGTCGACCAACGCCCTCGACCGCTTCAATCGCAGCGTCGAGTACGACGGACTTGGCGACGCCTACGCGCGCTTTCTCCTCGACGAATTCTTCCCGTTTATTGAGCGCACCCATGGGCTCAAACTGAGCCCCAATCCCGATGACCGCGCGATCGGAGGGGCGAGCAGCGGCGGCATCTGTGCCTTCACCGTAGCCTGGGAACGACCCGAGGCCTTCCACCGCGTGTTCACCAGCGTCGGCACGTACGTCGGCCTCCGCGGCGGCAATGCCTACCCGACTCTCATCCGCAAAACCGAGCCCAAGCCAATCCGGATCTTCCTGCAGGACGGCGACCACGACCTGGACATCTATGGGGGCGACTGGTGGATGGCCAACCAGGAGATGGAACGGGCGCTGAAGTTCGCTGGCTATGACGTCGAACATTCCTGGAGCAACGGCGGCCATGACGGCCTCCATGCGACCCAGATTTTCCCCGACGCCCTGCGATGGCTGTGGCGGGACTACCCGGCCCCGATCCGCGCCAACCCCGAGAAGAAGTCCCGACAGCCCGTCATGAGGGAGGTCCTTGCCGACGGTTCCGAGTGGCAGCTCGTCGGCCAGGGCTACCGCTTCACCGAGGGTCCGACCGCCAACGCCAAGGGCGAGGTCTTCTTCACCGACATCCCGAACAACCGCATCCACAAGGTCGGCCTCGACGGACAGGTCAGCGTCTTCGCGGAGGACACTGGTGGGGCGAACGGACTGAAGTTCGGTCCCGACGGACGGCTGTATGCCGCCGCGAACGGACGGAAGCAGATCGTCGCCTACGACGCCACCGGGGGGAAGACCGTGGTCGCCGACGGGATCGAATCCAACGACCTCTGCATCACGTCCAACGGGCGACTCTACGTCACCGATCCGGGCAACAAGAAGGTCTGGCTGGTACAGCCCGACGGTTCCAAGCGTGTGGTCGACGAGGGGATCGGGTTCCCCAACGGCGTCCAGCTGTCGCCCGACCAGACGCTGCTGCTCGTGGCTGACACCCGGGGGCAATTCGTCTGGTCGTACCAGATCGCCGACGATGGCTCCCTGCGCTTCAAGCAGCGCTACCATCACCTGCATCTCGTCGACGGCTCGACTCAGAGTGGGGCTGACGGAATGACGGTCGATCGGGACGGGCGGCTTTATGTCACGACCGAGGCCGGTTTGCAGTTCTGCGACCAGGCGGGTCGCGTGAACGGCATCATTCCGAAACCCCAACGTCAGTGGCTGTCGAATGTAGCGTTCGGCGGACCGGAGTTCAGCGACCTATACGTGACCTGTGGCGACAAGGTCTATCGCCGTACGACCCGGGTCCGGGGAGTTCCCAGTGGCACGGCTCCGATCCGACCCGCGCCGCCCCGGCTGTAGCACCGGGAGCCACACCCTGTCGTGAATTGCTGGATTGGCCTGATCCGAAGAGCCCCTCTTGATACGCCATTTGTCGCCAATAGCTCCCTCCAGATCGTGATCGCATTCCCAACCCTAGGCCGCCTTGGCGCGCTGTTCTTATCGGCATTCGTCGTTCTGCCCCAGGGGCACGCTCAGGGCGAATGGCCGCCGGTTCTATCCCCCCAGGGTGACACCCAACCGCACCTCGGCATCTACGCCGGGGGCCCGGTCTACAAGGAGGAGCGACGGGCCGGGACGCTCGCCGAACTCGTCAACTCCCGGTTCACCGAGGTGATCGTCTGGTCGATCCACGTCGATCCAGACGGCACCCTGGACCTCAACAAGGAGTTTCCCATCGTCCGGGATGGGGCCTACGTGGGAGGCGACCTGCATCCAAACTTCCCAGGCGACCTGAACCAGCTCCGTGCCGGCGGCAGACGTCGGATCACCCTGGGCATTGGTGCGGCGGGATCACCAGCCTTCAGCAATATCCGGGACCTCATCCAGAAGGAGGGCTCGGGCACCAACAGCATCCTGTGGCGGAATTTCATCGCGCTCCGGAAAACGCTGACCGCCGTCGAGGCCATCGATCTGAACGACGAGGTCACCTATGACGAGACCTCGATGACCCGGTTCTCGGTGATGCTCTCGGATATCGGCTTCAAGGTATCCCTTTGCCCCTACAGGAACCTCTCCGTTTGGCAGAACGTTGCACGCGCTGTGAACAGCCAGCGCCCTGGCGCGATCCAGGCGGTCAACCTCCAGTGCTACGGTGGCGGCCGGGGGAACATCCCAGGCCGATGGTCCTTCCCCGGCATCCCGGTCTACCCCGGAATCTGGGCCCAGGGGACGGATTCGGGAGGACGAGCGGTCGGCGAGGAAACGACAGACTCCGCGACCCAGCGGTACGCCGATTGGAAGAAATCCGCCCCTACCTCGGGGGGCTTCGTGTGGCTCTATGATGAGATCCAGGGTAAGACCGGAGAATTCGCTGATGCTGTCCTCAGGGGACTCCAGAGCGGCCGGGTGGGCGGTCCAAGGAATATTGGTTTTAACGTGATCACCTGGGATCCCCGAGGCGAATTCTTCTCTGGGGGAATCCAATCCGTCACGGATGCTCGGAGTCGCAGGACCGGCCAGGATCCCCGGGTCGGAAACTCCTCGGGTCCCCGCAGGAGGTAGGTGGAAGAGCCCGGCCAGCGCCTGCATCCCCCAACCCTGACCGAATCACAAATCCCGACCTGCACCCGGCCGACGCTGCGCCCGGCGCTTCGCCTCGAGCAGCCGGCCTGTCGGGGTCGAGGGTTCGCCAGCCGGCTGACCCGATCCAGCGGTGTCCACCATTCGATCCCGGTTGGTAGCCTCACCCGGCGCGACCAGGATCTCGGGTTTTCCAGGTTCGCCCGACGAGGTTGCTCCCTCCGCTGCAGTACGGGCAGGTCCCCCGCCCGGGACCACGGCATCTCCGCCCTGCCCCAACCGGGTCCGGCTCTCCCGGATCCGCTCCCGGGCGCTGAGCAGCGCCTGCAGCCCCTCCTCCAGGGGAGGGACTGTCTTCGGGCCACCCCAACCCAGCCGAGAGCGGATCACAGCCCACCATCGGGCCCACTCCGACCGGTCGATGTCCACCCGACGCACGCCCACGTCGATCACCATCAGCACCACGAAGCACTCCAATAGCCCCTGCCAAAGGTCGGTCGACCGGAATGTGCGTCGACGATCCAACAGGAACGGGTTGTCGGTCTCCGGATCCAGGACCTTCCCGCCCCCGGCCTCCGCGAGACGCTGCAGTCGCGCGCGGTCCGGGCCATCGGTCTCGAACTCCGGCGAATGGTTCACGCTGGTGCCGAGCACCTGGGAGCCGACCGGACGCCCCTCCTTGAGTTCGAGGAGGTTGATGAGATAGGCCCCAACCTCGGCCGCCGCGAAACGCCCCTCGTAGCGCCCCGGGCCCGTCTGCTCCAACATCACCTCCGTTCGACGCCCCCCGGGCCCCACCACCGCCGCCCGGAGGTCGAGGAAGTTCCGGAAGTTGCCCTCGGGGTCGAGCGATTCGACCGATAGGACCCCGACCCCGTTGTCGATGCCCACCTTCGCAGTGTGGTCCGAGGCGTCCACCCGCCGGAGGGACCAGCGGACCGCCTGCGACCAGAACTGCTGGTACTGCGACCAGCCGATCCAGTCCCGTGACCAGCGACTGCGGGCATCGCTGGTGAACGCCACCGACCGACCCAACCCGTGCTGCCAGTGGGCCAGCAAGGGATCCCCGTTGCCGGTCAGAAGCGGCATCTCGGCCCGGGGCTTCGGGGTGGTGGCCACATGGCCCTGGAGCATCGGCCAGGATCCGATGCCCCGGGTCAGCTCGCTGCCCGCCGCCACCTGCGGACGAAACGGTTCCTCGGAGATCGCCGATTTCAGGATCACCGCCGCCTCCTTGATGAAGATCTGGGGCAACTGGGCCGCGGAGCGGACGTCGTAGAACCGGCCCCGCCCCTGCTGCGCCATGCGCTCCATCGTCGTGGGCTGGACATGGCCGCCGATCATCACGGTGCTGACGGTGATGCGTCCGGCGAGATACTGCTGCATCAGGGCGTCCGAGGGCGCGCTGGGATCGCCATCGCTGAAGACAATCAGATGCTTCAGGTTGGCGGTGGACTTCTGGAGGTCCCCGAGGGCGAGCGTCATAAGCCCTTCGAAGCTGGGGAGATCCCCCTGGTTCATTCCGGCAATCTGTTGGGCCAGAGCTGTCTTCGACCCCACGGCCTGGAGCGGGAACAACGGCTTCTCGGTGCCATCCCAGAGCCACACACCCATCTCATCCGTCGGACCCAGCGCATCGAGCGCCGCGAGGGCGATCTCCCGGGCCACCTGGTTGCCATTGGCAAACTCCATGCCGTGCATGACAAGCCCGAGGGCGCCCTTGGGCAGCACCTTCCTCGACGACAACTCCATGTCGAGCGGCAGTGCCTCCTCGAGCGGGGTGTTCCGATACCCTCCCGCGGCAAAGGACTGATCGCCACCGATGCAGACCAGCCCCACCCCGAAATCCCGCACCGCACTCTCCAGCAGTCGCATCCCGTCCAGACCCAGATCGCCGGCCGAGACGTTGCCAAGGACGATGGCGTCGTGGCTCTGGATTTCCGCAAGGGTCGACGGCAACTCGGTCTCACGGACCAGCCGGACCTCGAGCCGCGCCGCGCGGAGGGCCTGCACGAGGAACCGGTCGGCCTCCGGATCGCTGCTGACCACCAGGACCCGGGGATCGCCACGGATCTGGACGAAGCCGCTGGCACGGTTGTTCTGGGCCACGGTGTCGCCGGGGGCGTCGACCACGACCTCGTAGGCATGGAATCCGGGCTCGTCGAGCTTTTGCGGGACCGACAGGAGATTCCGGCCCGGCTCAAGAACGACCTCCTGCTCCGCGATGGCGCGGTTGTCGCGGTACAGGCGCACGGTCGCGGTCCGGGCCCGCTCGGTCCCGACCACCAGACGAACGTCGAACGCCTGCCCCTGCTTCACGGAGGGCGGGACCTCCACTTTCTGCACCGACAGGTCCTCTCCGCGACGCGATCCCAACGCCACGACGTCGAGGTCCACACCAAGGGACCGGGCCGAACGGATGGCGGCGAGGCCGTCACCGACGTTCTCGTTGCCGTCGGATAGAAGCACGAGTCGACGCTGTCCCTGCTCCGGAAACGCCGCGGTGCCGAGTCGGATCGCGGCGGCGATGTCGGTGCGGTCGGTGGACACAACGGTCTGGATGCGTTCGGCCTCGGCGACCGAGGTGGCGGTGGTCTCGAGGGCCGCCTCAGCGCCGAACACGAGGAACCCGCCCTTGTCGGTCTCGGGCTTCTCCCTCGCCCAACGATTGGCAAGCTGGCGAGCCTGTTCCTGGACGGCTCCCGGGACGGAGTCCGACCGGTCGAGGAGGAAGAATAGGTTCATCCCGAAGTCCGGTCGCCGCCACTGGAGTCCGGCGAGGGCGAGGACAAGGATCAGGAGTCCGGCGAGCCGCAGGGCGAGAGCCCATCGGAGCCGTCGTGAAGCGAGGGAGGAATCACTTCTCCGAGCCCACCCGAGGGTCCAAACCGCCGCCACGGGCAGGAGGATCAGCCACTCGGGATGGGAGAAGTGGAAGGGCACGGACGACGTCATGCCCACCGTCCCGAAGATCCCCCCGGGGATCAAGCGGGAGAACCCGGTTCAGCGCGACGGGACCAGTTCCGCAACGAAGCCCCCATCCTGCCCCACATCCACCTCCACCCTCTCCGAGCGGGTCACCAGTGATTCCTCGACCCGGAGTTGGTTGGGGTCCGCGCCCGACCGAGGATCGTCCGACCAAACCCGAAGTCGATGCGGGCCCCGAGGGAGGAAGCCGAGAGGGATGACGATCGATCGGGACGGCCCCGATGAGAGCCCCCCCATGAACCACGACCACCCCTTTCGACGAACCGTCACCAGATGGGATCCCGGAACCGCCACGGGAACCCGGGTCTCATCCCACCACGTCGGCACCCGCTGGATGAACTCGAATCCGGGCTGTCCCATGTAGGCCGTCGGATGGTCTGCCACCATGGGCGTCGGATTGTCGAAGCACACGTACATGGCCAGCATGTGACATCGGGTACCCAGGACCACGGGAGCCACCTGCCTGTATTGGAACTGGTCCCGGGGCACCGCCCGGAACCCGCCCAGATGATAGTCCATCGGACCCGCAATGAGCCGGGTGAAGGCCATGTCCACATCATGTCGGGGAGTGCACCGGTCACTCCACTTGAGGTACTCCAGGTTCAGTGCGCCTTCGTGATTCATGAGGTTCGGAAAGGTCCGCTCGAGCCCGGTCGGCTTCCAGACGCCATGAAGATGGACGAGGATGTGATGGCGTGCCGCCGCCTCGAGGATGGATTCGGCGAACTCGACGGTGTCCTGGTCGTCGTGATCGAAGAAGTCGACCATCAGGCCGCTCCACCCGAGCCGCTCGAAGGCAGCGAAGGCCTCCTCGACGCGTCCCCGCAACGCCCGGTTGTGGACCCACGTCCAGAGTCGGACCCCCTTCGATCGCGCATGGTCGCGGATGGCGGCCAGATCGAAACCCTCCCGGGGTCGGGTCACGTCCGTGTCCGGTCCGGGTTCCACACCGGGCCTGGACTGTTGGTACCACGGTGTCGTGGTGACCTCGGTCGATGTCAGGGAATGGGCCTCGATGTGGTTCGAGGCACAGAAGTCGATGTACCGACGGGCCATCGGCACCGACAGGATCGGGTCTCCGGGGCGTCCGTCGAAGACATCCCCATTCCACCAATGGAACGTGATCTTTCCCGGTCGGACCCAGCCGAAGCCGTTCGATGCCGGGGGATCGTTCAGGGAAAAGAGGGTTCCGGATTCGAGAAGTTTTCCTGGTCCTTGCCCCAGCAGAACCACCCGCCAGGGGGTGTCCATGGGAAGGGTTCGAACCGCCTTGGATCCGTCCGCCCTGGGACTCAGTCGGCTCACCAGCTCCACCGCCTCTCCCGAGTCCTCCGGACGCATCAGGGACATGCCCGGATACCGCCTCAATGCCGCCTCGGTGATTGCCCCAGCGGTCCCGTCCGGCCACAACAACGTCAGCGGCACATCGATGAGACGTCCTCTCGGAATTCGATCCCAGTCGACCGTCTCCACCGCATGCTCATGGGATGTCCGGAAGTTCTCGAGGAACTGGACCAGTGCCCCGGGACCCCCGACAGCTCGGAATGAAGTACCCTCATCCTCGATCACAACAGTGCCCGCGCCCTCCAGATGGTAGCGGATGGACACGGCATCGTTATGACAGCGGACGATCACCTCGACGGGCGGACCGGACCGTGGAGAGAACCGGAGGCGCAGTTCCCGGTACCGATCGCGGATCGGGTCTGCCCTCCCAAAAGGCCAGGGAATGGGGGTGTCGACCCGGTGATCCGAGGCCTGCACGAGAGAGGCCCCCGCCAAGACATGCCCATGAGCCCGGGTCACGAGATCCAGACGGCATCCTTCGAATCGAGGCTGACCGGCAACGCTCACATTCCAGTGAGGCAGATCGTCCGATCCGGCTTTCGGTGAGTGCAGCTGGAACTGGATCCGGCCATCCGGCGATCGGAGAACCTGGGACGAAGCGGCACCCGAGGCCATCAGAGGAAACAGGATCCAGACACTCCACGGGACCATTCGCATTGGATGACGGTCCCGGAGACACACCCGGGGATCAAGCGGGAGCACCTGGAGGTTCCGGGTTTCGCATCCGAACGGGTGCCCGCTTGGAGCCAGGAGCCCTCCCCTAGAACGCAAAGAATTCCGGGGTTCCGGGGAAGCCGCTGACCGGGTGTTGGCCCAAGGACGTCGTGGACAACCGACCCTCCAGCTGGGTCCTGGCCGCCGCACTCATCATGGCGGCACAATTGAGCCCGCCGGCGAGCTTCTCGATGCGGAACGTGAAGTTCACCTCGGGACCCGACAGGTTCTCCTCCCCCATTGTCGGCCCCCCACCCAGGATTACCGAACCTTGGTGCAGGACGATCCGGAAGGTAACCGCGCTGCTGGCTTGGAGCTGCTTCAGCGCCAGCAGGCCTTGGATGAGCAGGTCGAGATCCGTGCGGGTCGCCGGCCAATACGCCAGGAACCCATCCCCGAGGAACTTGTTGACGGCGCCCCCGTGGCGCTCGATGACCTGGCGACATTCCGAGAACCAGCGTCCCGTCAGCCGCGCCAGCTCCTCGGCAGGCATCTCCTGGCTGAGCCGGGTGGATCCCTGGAGATCCGCCAGCAGCAGCCAGCTGCGCACCATCCGGACATCCATCAGGGTTCCGGAACCCGACTCCTCAAAAAACGAGGAATCTTGCACGACGGGCTGGCGGAAGGTGAGGTGTGTCTCGCCGATCTGGATCTCGACCCCATCGGTGAGCCGTGTCGGCTGCACCACCCGTTTGCCGGCGACATAGGTGCCATTGCTGCTGCCGAGGTCGACGATGAAGAACTCCGCAGCACCCTGCTCGTGGATCATGGCGTGGTTCCGTGAGGCCTTCCGGTCCTCGAGAACCAGTTCGTTGGACGAGGAACGTCCTATCGAGAATGAACCCTGGATGGAGAGGGGGCCTTTCGGACCGTTCTCGATCCACGCGGTAGGATGGGCGGAGGGTTCCATGCCGTTGATCGATGAGCGTGCGGGGAAACCAGGAATCTCTGCAACCGGCTTCGAAGAAACCGTGGAGGCCAACAGACCCGCTTGAGCCAAAGAGGCTGGCCCTCGTGAGACTATGGGCCACTGCCCCCTACCCCTGAGGCCCGCGGTGCGCACATCAATCCTCCTTGGCACCCTTCCGGCTTCCCCCTCAGGGATGCGATCGATTCAAGCCCGAGACTTGATGAACCACAGCGTGCCAAGGCGTCGTCGTAATCCAACCCTCGAGTCCACAGGGCTTAGGACCAACGTGACACCCGGTGGCGGCTGCAGCTGGCAGACAAAGAAACCCCTTCTTCCCAAGCCAGAAACCTCTTTATAACTCTCCTAGAGGGGCGCATGGGCCTGCTGAGAGAACGCGGGAACCTCTTGGAAACTTTAGCGGAAACCAAACCGTAAAATCTTCACGTCACCCAGGATGAAGCTTCTTGCACACCGGGCCAATCTCAGCGGTAAAAGCGCTTCGACTGAGAATTCCATCGCGTCAATCACCCAAGCAATCCAACTGGGTTTTGGGGTTGAAATCGACGTTCGCGACCGATCTGGGGTGTTGGTCGTTTCTCACGACCCTCCCAATGCTTCTGCTCCGACACTTTCCGACGTCTTTGCCGCCTGCGATCTGTCGCATCAAGCCGGACCATTTGCGCTCAACATCAAGTCCGATGGAATCGGAAAACAACTACTCGAATTGCTCCAGCATTTCCGGGTGGAGAACTACTTCTGCTTTGATATGTCGATACCGGAGACGCTCAAATACCGGCACCTCGGAATTAGGTTTTTTACTCGTTTGAGTGAATATGAGCCCACTGCTGCATTGTATGAGGAATCGGCGGGTGTGTGGATGGACATGTTTCGATCGAATTGGATCACCCCAACTCATATTGAGCCTCATTTCAAGAACGGTAAACAAATCGCGCTTGTATCGCCCGAACTCCACAATCGCGAGCACTCTGAATTTTGGAGTTCCCTAGCGGGCTTGAAGTCCAATTCCGACCTCTACTTGTGCACAGATCACACCCTTGCAGCCCAACACCAATTCCATGAGTAGAATCAAGGCAGTCATCTTTGATATGGATGGCGTTCTTATCGACGCCAGGGAGTGGCATTACGAGGCCCTGAACCGGGCTCTTGGCCATTTTGGATTCGCCATCAGCCGCTATGACCATCTCGTGACCTACGATGGCCTCCCCACCCGGCGAAAACTGGAATTGCTGTCGAAGGAACAAAGCCTTCCGCAAGGGCTCCACGGCTTCATCAACGACTTGAAGCAGTCGTACACCATGGAAATCGTCCATGCCCAGTGCAAACCCAAGTTCCAGACCGAATACGCCCTGTCCAAGCTGAAAAGCAGCGGCTACCGGCTGGCGGTGGCATCCAACTCGATCCGCAAGACCATCGAAGTGATGATGGAGAAGAGTGGATTGATGCGATATCTGGACGTTATCGTCAGCAACCAAGACGTCCGAAACCCAAAACCTTCGCCCGAAATCTACGCTAAGGCCTGCGCCGAACTGGGATCAAAACCCCACGAAGCACTCGTCGTCGAAGACAACCAGCACGGGATCGCCGCGGCCAAGGCCAACGGTTGCCATGTCATGGTCGTCAAGGATCCCACGGAAGTCACCATCGACAGGATCCTCGAAAGCCTCAATCGGATTGGAAAATGATATGAACGTTCTAATTCTGATGGCGGGTTCGAGTGAACCCTTTCAACAAGCGGGATACCAATTCCCAAAACCGCTGATCGAAATTGGCGCGAAACCCCTCGTCCAACATGTCATTGAAAAACTGAAGCCGCTGCTAGATCAGCATGCCCAACCCATCTTCATAGTTCGCGCCGCCGACAACGAGCGTTTCCACATTTCGTCCGTCATCAAACTGCTCGAGCCGAGGGCTCGAATTATCGAGATGAAGAACGAGACCTCCGGTGCCGCATGCACAGCCTTATTGGCCGTGGACCTCATCGGAAACGACACCCCATTGCTCCTTGTCAACGGAGATCAACTTGTCACCTCCAACGTCAAGGACATCATCAAAGGATTTCAAAAGAAGAATTTCGATGGCGGCATCATTGTCTTCGAGGACATCCATCCCCGATGGTCCTTCGTCAAATGCGACAAAAATGGCCTGTTGATCGAGGCTGCCGAAAAGCGACCCATCAGCAACATGGCGACCGCCGGTATCTATTATTTCAAATCCGGTGCAGATTTCTGCGATGCAGCAAAATCAATGATTCTCAAGGACGCTTCGGTGTCCGGTAAATTCTATGTCTGTCCCGTGTTCAATGAATTGGTGATTAAAGACCGCAGGATTGGTGTTTCGAGGATACGGAAAGACCAATATATCTCGCTAGCCACCCCCCAAGGAGTGCAATCCTATCAGCAGGAGCTCCAAAGCCCTAAACCGAAGCGGAAATGAAAATCGCCCACCTGGACAACATGGTCAAAGGCTGGTTCGTCGGGCAGTTCGAACCTACCCTGCTGGCGACAAAAAACGTTGAGGTTGCCGTTAAACACTACAAAGCAGGCGATTACGAATCCAGCCACCACCACAAAGTTGCCACTGAGTTGACCGTGATCGTCTCCGGTGAGGTCGAGATGAATGGTCGGAGATACGGCGCCGGACAGATCATTGTCATCGAACCTGGAGATGTCACCGATTTCAGGGCGGTAACCGACGTTGCCACCACCGTTGTGAAAGTTCCCTGCGTCGCGGGAGATAAATATCAAAATTGACTCATGAACATCGTCGTTCCCATGGCTGGCCGAGGTTCTCGATTTGCCGTCGCCGGCTTCACGGATCCCAAACCGTTGATCCCCATCGACGGTCGACCCATGATCGACTGGGTCGTGGAGAACATCCGCCCCACCCGACCGCACCGATTCATCTTCATCTGCCTGGCCGAGCATCTCATTCGCTACCCTCGGATCGAACGTCATCTCCGGGAGCTCTGCCCGGGGTGCGTCATTGTTACTGTCAACGCCGTGACCGAAGGCGCCGCCTGCACTGTGCTGCTCGCCAAAGACCACATCAATTCGGACGAACCTCTCATGATCGCGAACAGCGATCAGTTCGTGGACCTGAACATCGACGAATATCTGGGACACATGGATTCCGCGAAGGCCGACGGACTCATTATGACGTTTTGGTCCGACCATCCCAAATGGTCCTACTGCAGGATGGCTCCGGATGGGCTTGTGACCGAGGTCGTTGAGAAAAAGGTCATCTCGAACGAGGCGACTGTGGGCATCTATAACTTTGCGCGGGGATCTGACTACGTGCGCAGTGCCGAGGCGATGATCCGTGAAAACCGGCGGGTGAACGGGGAATTCTACGTCGCCCCCACCTACAACATCCTGCTCGAAAACGGTGCCAGGATCGTCACGATGAAAACCGGACGGGAAGGCTCAGGGATGTACGGACTCGGCGTTCCCGAAGACCTCGCCCTGTTCAAGTCGCTCAAGAACATCCGCGATTGACCAGACCAGACTCGCAAAGTCGATCCACTCGCACCACCCACCCAAGCGCCGGCCGAGACCCACGACGACTGCCCGGTTCCCGGGCAAAGCTGCGTTCGAACAAATACCTCCAACCATGCATAGCCCCAAGGCACCTGCAGAAACATGGGATCTCGTGATCCACCCGACAGCCCCCTGGTGGGACCTCCACCTTAGGGATGTCTGGCACTATCGCGATCTGATGTGGATGTTCGTCCGCCGGGATTTTGTTTCGGTCTACAAGCAGACCGTCCTCGGACCAGTTTGGTTCTTCGTCCAACCCCTCCTCACCACCGCCATGTTCACGCTGATCTTCAGCAACGTGGCCAAAATGCCAACCGATGGACTACCCCCGATGCTGTTCTATCTGGCAGGAGTAACCCCCTGGAACTATTTCGCCACCTGCCTGACCAAGACCTCATCCACGTTCGTCTCCAATGCCCACATCTTCGGAAAGGTCTACTTCCCAAGGCTGATCACACCGCTGTCTATCGTGATCTCCAATCTGATCCAGTTCGGGATTCAGTTCCTCCTCTTCTTTGGTTTCTTCCTCTTTTACTGGCTCAAAGGCGCTCCCATGAATCCAAGCTGGCTAGGAATCATGGTGCTGACTCCCCTGCTCCTTGCCCTGATGGCCCTGTTGGGACTCGGCAGCGGGATTATCATCTCATCGCTGACCACGAAGTACCGGGATTTTACGTTTCTGGTCGCATTCGGGATCCAGCTCGCCATGTATGCTACGCCGGTCATCTACCCGGCTAGCCTGGTGCCGGAGAAGTACCGCTTCTGGATCAATCTCAATCCGATGTCCCCCGTCATTGAAGCCTTCCGCGCAGCGTACCTCGGTGGACCGATTCCCTGGACCGGTCTCGCCATCGCCACCGCGGTCACCCTGCTGAGCCTCCTCGTGGGTATCCTGGTCTTCAAGAGGGTCGAGCGCGATTTCATGGACACGGTCTGAGGCGAGGTTCGCCCCCATCCCTCACGACATCCCACCCTCCGCAACAGCACTCTCCCTCCCGGACCGCCCCTTTCGTCGAACGCATGAGCGACACCGTCATCTCTGTTGAAAACATCTCCAAGATCTACCGTCTTGGCGAGGTGGGCACCGGTTCCCTGGCCCATGACGTGAACCGCTGGTGGCATCGACTCCGCGGCAAGGACGATCCTTATCTCAAGGTCGGTCAGGTCAACGATCGAACCCAGGCAGCCAAAGACCCCGCCACCAAAAAAAGCCCCGCCGAGGACTGGGTCTACGCACTCAAGGACATCAGCTTCGACGTCAAACGAGGTGAGGTCCTGGGCATCATCGGCCGCAATGGGGCGGGAAAGAGTACCCTCCTGAAGATTCTCTCCCGCGTCACAACGCAGTCGTCCGGCCGAATAAAGGTCAAGGGGCGTATCGCCTCTCTTCTCGAAGTAGGAACCGGATTCCATCCAGAACTCACTGGTCGAGAGAACATTTTTCTCAACGGGGCTATCCTCGGAATGCGTCGGGCAGAAATAGCTTCAAAATTCGACGAGATCGTCGACTTTTCGGGATGTGCAAGATATATCGACACACCAGTTAAACGGTATAGTTCTGGCATGTATGTAAGACTCGCCTTTGCAGTAGCCGCGCATCTTGAACCCGAAATACTAATCGTAGACGAAGTCTTAGCCGTCGGCGATGCCGAATTTCAGGAAAAGTGCATCGGAAAAATGCAAGATGCAGCAAAATTAGGCAGGACAGTCATCTTTGTAAGCCACAATATGAGTGCAGTTGGGTCGTTATGCTCGCATGGCCTCATTATGAAATCCGGTACCTGTGGCAAAATTGAACCAGCGCTAGACTCCGTCTCAAACTACCTCGAAGCTCAAGGCACTTGTTCACATAACAACACATGGGAGGGGCGCCATGGAGACGAGAGTATTGAAATGACAAAACTTAGTGTATCTGGAAAAAGCCATGCGAAACCGCTAGAAACACACGAGCCAATCCTCGTCACGATAGACCTCGAAGCACACCAAAAAATTGAAAATTGCGTCGTCGCAATATTTATTGAATCAACACTTGGAACCACCATCGCAACTTCAGCACAATACGATGACATAGAACAAAAGATGCCGACAGTTTTGGGCAAAGGCAAACACCGTTTTACTATCGAAATCCCCAAAAACACCCTTTCGAAAGGGATCTTTAGATTCGTCCCAGACGTAGGGATTCACAACGTAAAACGAATCGTCGGCGCTGAGGCAGCTGTTACGGTATCGGTTGAAAACACTTCCGGCATAGGAATACGATTTTTGACTGGAAAAACGCATGAGAATCTAATTCGACAAGACTGGAAATGGAATAAGGTGATATAAACATTTCTACGATCACCACCTTAATGTTTAATTAAAAACCGCAGTTGCGATTTATTTCCCTACCTTAAAAGCATCGTCCTAACAGCCCGTCAGTGAGCTTTGCGATTAAGTAATCAATCCAAAGAATTACATCTGAATTCCACCCATAGGGCCTATGGGTACTCAAAACCTTAAAACCAATTTGCATGCTAGGACTATATTTCAACTCATTTCTAACCGGTGAACCAGCTTGGAGCCCCCGACCAACTGCATATCCGCTGTACCCAAGAAGCGGAAACTGGGACGATTCCTATAAAAAAATCGAAGTATGCAAGGCATCGATACGATCAATGGCCCCTCTGCCGATCGGTAAAATAATCCTAAACATTCACGGCTCAGAGCAATTCGAGAAAGAAGTACAGGAAATAAAACATTTTACCCAACATGTATTCCCATCTGCTGAGATTCTCTACCGCAACTCACGACCATCTACAGTAGTCGAATGGCAGACAGATTTGACCGTGGCTGAAAAATTTTTTGGCAAATACACGCCCGTAATCTGCGCCTATAACCACGATCACATTTTCGTAGATTACAGCCCAAAGCCATTTATAAACCTCATCGAATCAATTTTTACCAAAGATAAGAGCGAACCACATTTTCTGTATTACTCACATTTTCCAGAAATGTTTAGTATCGCAAACAATCCGCAAGCGACTCGCGAAGCATTCTTATCCCTTTCACCTACAGGCGAGTGGTTTGGGGATTTATCGACTGGCCCTCTAAACTCCTTAATTACCCACGCACCCGGCGTCATTCATAGCTATTTTGTAACGAACTCTATCGGCCTCGGGTACATTTGGGAAAACGCAGTTTGTAGTTCAAATTACATCCCTAGACCAGACTGGTCATCAGTCAAATTTCCGAATACAATATTTAAATGTATATTACCTCGGAGGGAATTCTTTAGACACTTTGACGGATATGGCCACGTGTCAATAACCTCCAACGGCATGAGCCTCGATTTGTCGAACTGTCACACAACCGTCTCTCCCGCATCTATTTATTCGAACACACAAATTGACAATCAAAAAATTCACAATATTATAGACTTCTACTATAAAAAGTATTTCGAGGTAACAACAATAGCGATCAGAAACTCAATGTATTTCGCCATGCGTTCAGGCTCGCTTTGGTTTGGAAGATCCGAAATAGAATCAGCACTTACGACATTTTTAAACGCATACATCACAGTAGATGCAGAAATTTTTGATTGGCCCAGTGAGATTGTTTATAAAATTCGACAAGGACTCACAAATCGTGTATTATCCAGCTCGTCGAGACAATTAAACGAAGCTTGGGGAGACATATTATTCAACAGAACGGATTTGTTTCGAAAACCAGAAGAATCATTATTGACTCGCCTGATTCGCCGTATCAACCGATTCCGGAATTAGCCACTTCCACCGAATCCTTTGATGCTTAGTACATATTTCGGGGATTTTTTCAGAAACGCCAATAGTGATCGAGTCACGAGCAACACTTGAGATCAGTTTCCTGGTGATTAAACACTGAAACTCATTCGATTTATCCGAAATATCACCTTTTTGATGCCGACAAGCCATTTAGATACAAGCGAGCCTACTCTAACGGGAGTCTGCACGGTCGTAACCCAATCCCACGTTCCATACGCTCGCTGCTTATTCAAATCGGTAAATCATTTTCACCCGAGATTAAAATTATTCGCTGTCGTAATTGACCCAACTGGGCATCTTTCAGAAATCGAGGGAGTTACAACGATTCCAGTGGAGAGTTTGGGAATTCCAAACTTAGACGATTTTTTGTTCCAGTACACAGCATTTGAGGCATGCAACGCCCTTAAATCTTTCTTGATTCGTCACCTGCGTAGGAACCTGGGATTGAGTTCTATTCTTTATCTGGATTCCGATTTAGTCTTGTACCGTCCGATCGATTCCATTTTGTCCGCCAGCAGATCTTGCAGTGTTTTACTAACCCCGCACATAATCAGCGACCCCCAGGACGAGTACTCAGCCACAATGTCTGATATTTTTTTGTCCTACGGTGTATTCAACGCTGGAGTGATTGGCATCGGAGAATTACCCGATAGCGAAAAATTTATCAACTGGTGGTGTTCCAAAATGTTGACAGGATGCATTGATGATCGGAAATCTTTTCGATATGTAGACCAGAAATATCTCGACTTGGTACCTGCAATTTTTAATAACGTTTACATCTATAAGGACGACTGCTTCAACGTTGGTTACTACAACATTAATAATAGGTCTTTCCAAAGATTGGGTGATGCTTGGACTATCGGAGGCAAAAAACTAATTTCGTTCCACTTCACTCAATTTGACCCGACGTGCTCGAAGTACAAGTCCGGAATGGAAGATGCAAAGGTCGATTCACTCGGCCAATTTAGGGATTTTCTAAACACTTACGCTGAATCTTTGGTGCGGTTTGGTTTTTCCAATAAATCTCAGTACGCTTTCAACCATCATGCCTCTGGCCTCGAGATAACAAAAAATCTGCGCCGATATCACTTAGCTCAAGTAAAAGCGGGCACTGCTATTGCAGACCCATTTCACTGCTCTAGGTATGAAAGAATGTTGCGTAAAGAGTTTCTCGAAACTCGTTTCCGAAGAATTCTGCAAAAGTTTCTCAGCCCGTGGAGGTTTTTGAGGCAATTAATAGAATTGGCTGGGTACCGTTGGGTTAGGTAATTCCAATTGAAGCCTAGAATTTAAAATTGGTACGCGCTAATAAACCGTACTGACCAAAGAGTCGCACATGGATTCCATTCCCAGTTGTGTTTGAGGGTTTGTGTTATGCGAACCCAATCGCTCACTTCCGACTCCGTCAACCACAAAGCGTCAAACTCTTATTGAATGCGTGTTATCGTCGCCACCGCAAATCTTCCTTGGCCTGCAAATGCCGGTGGGAAGATTTCCCAGTTCCGAACCCTTGAAGCACTTCAAGGCAACTGCGATTTTACAATAATCGTTCCCGTCAATAGTGCTGAGCACTTGGAAGAGGCTAATCAATTTCAAAAGGCGCTACCCAACATCACCGTCATCCCCATAATGGTCGGAACGCCAGGCCGGCGATTTGAAAGGGTGCGAAAATTTTCCAGGAAAGTCATTAAATCTTGGAACCAACTAAATCGGAGTATCAGAAATTCGAAATCATCTGCAGCAGAAGTAAAAATTAATTACGAGTTTGAGGATATTGAGGAAACTCCCTACTATCCATTTGCTTGCTTGAGTCGAAATTTCGTCGACCGTGTTGGACGTGAGATCGACCGAGGTTGTGATTTGTTTCAAGCGGAACTGCTTGAAATGTCTACACTAGGTCCGATGATTCCGACAGCGATTCCAAAGCTTTTCGTCCATCAACAGCTTCACTTTGTTTACGCGGACCGAATTCGATCCTTATCGAAATCTCCGACGCCTTTTTTGAATTATCTTGTCAATCGATTGAAGATCGAAGAGCGGGTATTTTTAGAGACTTTCAACCATGCTATCACATTCAGCACGATTGACGCCCTCGCGTTAAAGAAATTTGTTCCATCGCTCGATATATCAATTTCCCCCTTTCCATGTCCCGAGGATCCTATTGCGCTCGAAGACTGTCACCCGTCAACAGATCGCCATTTTGTTCTTGTTGCGAGCGAATTTGCACCAAATGTCATTGGCTTTAGATGGTTTATGAGGGAGGTGTGGCCCCTTATCAAATCTGAAGCACCGGATTCCAAAGTCAGTGTCATAGGTCATTGGTCTGAAGTGGCGAGGAAATCAGTTCCGAACCATGACCAAGTAATTTTTGAGGGCTTTGTGGAGGCACTGGCCCCACGACTGAGTGGGAAAATTATGATTGTTCCGCTTCAGGTTGGGAGTGGGATCAGGACAAAGATCCTTGCCTCGTGGGCTGCTGGCTGTCCGGTGGTGACAACCACCGTCGGGGTGGAAGGGCTTCCCGGTGAGTCGGGTACCGATTTCATGATCGGAGATGATCCTGAATCGTTTGCGAAGAGTTGTCTGGATATTACCAAAAACCCTCACCTCAGACAAAGGCTGGTTGAGAGTGGAATCAGAAATATCCACAAGGAGTTTACACTCGACGCAGTTAGAAAAAAGCGCCTTTCGATTTATCAAGATGTCGTTCATATGTTCAAGAACCGACCCAAGACCTGAGGCATTGTCCTTTATTTTCATCGTGGACTCGGCGCCTGAAGGTCTTGGTCATTGTTACTCGCTTCCTCACCCAGCGCCTCCGACGCACCTTATGTCAAAGGGGTAGCTGTCTTGCCTCGAGTGGAACCCGTTACCTAGATCTCACCTCACTCCAGTTGGAGGCCTTATCTGTCCTATGCAGCTCCCAGACTGAAATCGGGAGATGCGGGCTACCGTCAATTAGGAGTGATCCGGAGGACACTCAGCCGAGTGTAACTCAAGCCGATACCGGGTAAGGTCGGCCTAGCCGATGGCCTTGTCTGGATTCATCCCAGAGCCTGCTGCGGGGTGGTTGGTCACGGACTGATGCTGCTGGCCGGTGTACAGGGTGCAGTCATTGGCTCTACCTGGATGACGCACCCTCTCTAACCCAGGCCGCCGTTTGCAGCGCACGACGACCACGAAACCTCGCAAACCCCATCCCGAGTGGCAGGGGAGCCGCCTCTGGATGGCACGCGTGAATTCCAGGTCAGATCCAAGTAAAATCTGTTCACACCGACCGGTATTCCGAGACCCATGCGGCCCGCCCGCGAAAGCCCCGTTTTTCAACGCGGAACAGGCCAATTTGCGACGGGTGAACAACGTGGGAGCAACTCGGGGGATTTTCATCTAGTTCGGACCGGCTGCATTCTCTACAAGACCGGCCGCAATTTCCGGGACCACCCACCCACCCTCAGGGGCCATCCCCTCGGGATACCGGTTCCAGGAACTCCATAAACCCCTGTCAATGAGTTTGTTAGAGATACAGAATGCACTCCGAATCCGTGGGATTTCCCATGGGAAACGAGGTGCCGCCGAGCCCCGGGCCGGCGGGATCCCGGGGTGGATTCGAACTCCCTCATTGCCGGTGGGCGACCAGGGTGAATAAACTGACCAAACCGTCACCGAACGTGCCTCAACAACAACCCATTGCCGAAACCGCCGAACAGGTGTGGACCGCCGTCCAGTCCCAGCTCAAGGGAATGCTCCGGCCCGACCACTATGCCCTGTGGTTCGAGGGGCTTCGTCCCCTCGCCCTCGAGGGCGACCTGCTCAAGCTGCGGGTCCGTGACGAGTTCAGCGCGATCTGGCTGACGAACAACTACCTCGACCTCCTCCGATCCTCGGCGAGCCGGGTGGCGGTGAAGCCGATCCGGATCGAGTTCCTCGTCGAGGACACCGCCACCGAACCGGTCCAGGCCGCGGAGCCGGAGTCCGAGGCGGACGTGGCGGAGACCCCGGAGCCCACGGAACGCCGGGGGCGCGGCGCGGGGGCCACGGGCCGCGACGCCGAGGCCCTGTTCAACCAGAACAGCACCTTCTCGAGCTTCGTGGTGGGCAACAACAGCCAGATGGCCCACAGCGCCTCACTCGCGGTGGCCCAGAACCCGGGCCGGGCCTTCAATCCCCTCTTCCTCTTCGGTGGCGTCGGCCTCGGCAAGACCCACCTCCTGAACGCCATCGGCAACGAGATCCTCCAGAAGAAACGCGGCTACAAGATCGTCTACACCAGCTGCGAACGCTTCACCAACGAGTTCATCGACGCCCTCCAGAACAACCAGCTGGCCAAGTTCCGCCGACGGTATCGCCAGGTGGATGCCCTCCTGGTGGACGACATCCAGTTCCTGGCCGGCAAGGAACGGATCCAGGAGGAGTTCTTCCACACCTTCAACACGCTGCATGAGGCCCGGAAGCAGATCGTGCTCAGCTGTGATCGCCCCGCGAGCGAGATTCCCGGGCTCGAGCAGCGTCTGACCTCCCGGTTCGAGTGGGGCATGACCGCCGATCTTCAGGCGCCGGACGTCGAGACCCGGATGGCGATCCTCCGAAAGAAGGAGGCGGCCATGAAGATCCGGCTCGAGCCGAAGATCCTCCAGTTCCTCGCCGACCACATCCGGTCGAATGTGCGTCGTCTCGAGGGCGCCTTCCTCCGCGTCGCCAGCTTCAGCCAGCTGACCGGTCGACCGGTCCAGCCGGAGGATGTCGAAAGCCTGCTCCGCGAGATCCTCGAGGAGGAGCGGCGTCGGAACCTCTCCATCGAGGAGATCCAGCGCCGGGTAGCCGAGCACTACGACATCCGCCTGGCGGACATGAAGAGCAAGCGCCGGCCCGAGAGCATCGCCTTCCCACGCCAGGTGGCCATGTTCCTCTCCCGCCAGCATACCGAGAGCTCCCTGAGCGAGATCGGCGACGCGTTCGGCGGCCGCGACCACGGGACCGTCATGCACGCCTGCCGCGCGGTGAAGAACCGGATGGAGGTCGACGCGCAGGTGCGCCAGACCGTCAACTACCTCGACAAGATGCTGCTCCGGTAGACGTCTCCCGGGCTGGGGGGCCGACACCGGATCCACGGTAGACGCGCCCCACCCCATGCCCTTCCCCCAGGTCAACCCCGTTTCCGGATCCAGGCCGCGTCGTCACCGTGTCGACGCGGCTTTTGTCTTCCTGCTCTGGCTGACCCTGCTCCCGGGGTTGGCCCAGACACCTCCCCAGCATCAGCTCCTCTTCCCGCTGGAATCCTGGCACAACCACGGGTCGAGCCTGGTGGAGGCCCCCAACGGTGACCTCCTGGCCTGCTGGTTCCATGGGTCGGGCGAACGGAAGGCCGATGACGTCCGGATCGAGGCCGCCCGGCTGCCCAAGGGGTCCGACCGCTGGAGTCCGCGATTCACATTGGCGGACACACCGGGCTACCCCGACTGCAATCCCTCCCTGCACGTCGATTCCTCACAGAGGCTCTGGCTGTTTTATCCGACCATCCTGGACAACCGGTGGGAGGGCGCCCTGCTCAAGTACCAGGTCAGCTCCAACTGGGTCGGACCCGGAGCCCCGCGATGGGATCGCACCCAGGTGCTCCACGTCACCCCGGGCCCGGAGTTTGAGGAGGGTATCCGTACCACCCTGCCCCGCCTCGAGTCGCTCGCTGCGGAACACACCCAGGACTGGAGCGATGAGACCCGCCGGGAGGTCCGGGAATACCTCGACGCCCTGCGGCAGAACTCGACCAACCTCCTCTACCGCCGCCTCGGCTGGATGCCGCGGGCCCATCCGATCTCGATCGGCAACCGCCTGGTCCTCGGGGTGTATCACGACGGCTTCTCGGTGGCCCTGATGGCGATCACGGATGACGACGGAGCCCATTGGCATACCAGCACGCCGCTGGTCGGAGGCGGGAACATCCAGCCGTGTCTCGCCCTTCGCCGGGATGGCACCCTGGTGACCTTCATGCGGGACAATGGGCCGCCCCCGAAACGGGTTCTGGTCGCCGAGTCGACCGACCGCGGTGACCACTGGGGACCGGTGACGGATTCCCGGATCCCCAACCCAGGGTCGGGATGCGACATCGTGGTGCTGAAGGACGGCACCTGGGCCTGGATTGGAAACGACACGGAGGACGGTCGGCATCGCCTGTCGGTCTGGCTCAGCGACGACGAAGGCCGCACCTGGAACGGGAAGCGGGCGATTGAGGACGGCGCCCCGATGGAGTCGTTCTCCTATCCGAGCCTGATCCAGACCCGCGATGGACGCCTCCATGCGACCTACAGTGTCCACCTGCCGGCCGGGAAATCGATCCGTCACACCGTGATCGATCCAGCCTGGATCCGGGCGGCACCCTGATGGGTCTGGGGACACGTCCGGGTGCGCTCCCGTGCTGGCCCGGACGATGACGTGGACATTTGGACCCCACCTCCGCAGTCTGAACGGCGGATGGAGTACCGGAACCTGCTGGACTCGGTGATCGCGCACCTGGAGGACCTCCAGGCCCGCGGCACACAGCACGTCGCGGTGGACCGGGACCTCCTCGCCAGCCTCTCCCACCGGCCCCCAGCCACGCCCAATCCGGCCCCCACACCGTCGAAGGGCACGTTGTCGGGTGTCCCACTGCCGACCGGAACGCGTCTCGCTCCCGAGCGATCCGCCATCCCCGCAACAGAGACCGCTCCGAGGCCGATCCCATCCACCGTCATGGCCCGATGGGGAGCCGTGTCCGGTGCCCCGACGCCTCCGGCCCGGTTGAGCGTTTCCCAGCCCCCCCTTCCTCCGAAGCTCGACCCCGTGGCAAAGGCGGCAGCGTGGGAGGATCTCCGACGACGCATCCTGGCCTGCACCCGCTGTCCCCACCTCGTCGCCTCGCGCAAGTCGGTGGTGTTCGGCGTGGGCACGCCAGACGCCCGGCTGATGCTGATCGGCGAGGCGCCCGGGGCCGACGAGGACGTCCAGGGCGAACCTTTCGTCGGCAAGGCAGGGGAACTCCTGACCCGCATCCTGGGTGCCATGGGATTCCAACGGTCGGACGTCCTGATCGCCAACATCCTCAAGTGTCGTCCGGACACCCCGGGTCAGACTGCCGGCAACCGCAAGCCCACCCCCGAGGAGATGGGCACCTGCCTACCGTGGCTGGAGGAGCAGATTAACATCGTTCAGCCGGAGGTCCTCGTCGCTCTGGGCGCCACCGCCGTGGAGGGACTCCTCGGCAAGACCGTCGGCATCACGCGTCTCCGAGGCACCTGGCAGACCTATCGTGGGATCCCGTTGATGCCCACCTACCACCCGGCCTACCTGCTCCGAAACCAGGCCCCCTCCGAGAAACGGCGGGTCTGGGAGGACATGCTAGCGGTGATGGAACGGCTCGGTATGCCGATCTCCGAGAAGCAGCGGAACTACTTCCTGACCCGCTGATCCGCTTTCGGTTCCGGCTCCGGTTCCGATCCAACGCAACCCGGGCAGGGCCGAGGACCCGAGTCCGGGTCCTCCTCCCCCGTCGATCAGCGACGCAGGATGTAGCCGTGGTAGAGACCCATATAGTAGGGCAGCAGGAACACCGTCCCGGCGCCCAATTCACGGCCGTCCCCTCCATAGTCCAACGTCCAGGGATCCGTGTTCCAGTGGGTGAACGACCGGTTCTCGACCGGCAGCACCTTCTGGTTCACCCGCCAGCCCCGAGGTCGGGTGTCTGGGGTGACCACATTGATGCTGTTCTGACGCGGCAGGCGCAGGACGTCGAGCCGGTGGCTGTTCTTTGCGGGCCACAGGACGCGGTCGAGCGGGAACCCGCGCAGGGTCGCCGCCGAATCCTCCAGCCAACCCGGTCCCGGGGAGAGGTCGATGCGGCCCCACTGGTTCGTCGCGGTCTGTCCCTGGTTCACCGCCGCATAGGCGAAGTTGAAAAACGGATTCATCTCCGGCTGCTCGAGAAGCCAGAACCGCTGCCAGGACTGGCGGATCATCGCCTTGAGCTCCTCGTCCTTCGAGTGACGCAGGAGGTTGTAGAAGGCCATCACCGCCATCTCGTCGTCCGACTGGTTCCCCGATCCGATCCCGGCCTCGACCTTTGGGAACATCGCGTTCTGCGCATACCCATGCAGGTCGATGAGCTCCCGGGAGATCTTCGCGTACTTGGCGTCCCCGGTGACCTTTTCCGCGACAGCCAGATAGCTCAGGAGGCTGAGGGAGTTCAGCCCCCGCTCCACCCACCAGCGCGGATCCCGGTTGAGGGCGTCCGGACCGAACACGCCCCAGCGGGTCGGGGTGCCGTCGACATCCACCAGCGCGAACTGGTGCGTCACCAGGTGGTCGGTCAGGGCCCTCACCACGGCCGCCACCTCAGCCTTCTCCTCCGGCGTCTCGGCGCAAAGATCGTGGTACTGCGCGTAGAAAAAATAATGTCCATCGAGCTCGTCGCTGCTGGTGTCGCTCTTCCAGTACCACCGCCCGTCGGCGCTCTTCGGCCAGCGGGGCTCGTACACCTTCCACATGGAATCCTGCCACTGCCGGATCTGTTCGTCGGCCTCCCGACGCCCCCGGTTCGGATCCGGGGACTCGATCGGCAGGACCGTCCGGGCAACGTAGCCGGGCGGCGGCGACGGGGTGCCGCCTTGGGTCACGGTCTGGAGGAACCGGAGTGCTTCGAAGGCTTTCCGGGCCCTCTTCTTCGCCGCCGGATCCCCCAGTGCTCCCCAGGCAAAACACTCCCCGGCGCCGTACATCGCCGTCCAAAGACCGTCGTTGTCGCTGTCCACCGGCGAGGCCGTCGACCGATCCCCCGCTACCTTCAACGGAGCCTCTGCAACGTAGCCGTAGGCGGTGCGCCGGATGTGGCGGTCGATCTCGGCCTCATAGAGCGCCGCCTTCTCCGACAGCGTGATGAACTTGCGTTCGATCGCACCGACTCCCGCCGGCGTTGCGAACCAGGCCGCTCCGTGGACGTTGACCGCGATCTGGGTCACCTCGTCGGACGGCAGCCAGGTCGGACCCTGCCGATAATGCCAGCCGTTCGAATCGTATCGAATCACCCCAAGACGGGTGCCGAACCACAGGATCCCATCGGCACCGGGGGTGATCCCGGTGAAGTCATTCCAAGGGAGTCCGTCGTGTCCCTCGAAGGTGATCCATCGATCGCCCTGGAGGGCCGCCGCGCCGGCGCGGGTGGCGATCCAAAGCCGCCCCGCCTTGTCGAAGGTCGCCCCAGCCACCGCATCCGCCCCCCAGATCCGTCCGAGGGAATCCGCGGCCCGGAACGGTTCCCAACCCGCCGCCGCCCGACGGAAGAGTCCGGTCGCGGCGGCAAGCCAGAGTTCCCCTTCGGGCGACACCGCCAGCTGCTGGGGCTGCGAGGTGCCCGGCGCCGAGGCCCATCCGGTCGGCACAACCCCGGAGGCGTCGACACGAAGGATCTCGGTGGTGGTCACGACATACTGGACCTCACCCCGACGCAGGAGTTGACGCACCTCCTTACCGGGAACCGGGACCCGGACACCTGCACCGTTGCCGTCCGGGAAATGGAAGGCATCCGCGGCACTTTCCGGGACTCCGAACATCCACTCCCAGCGGTCCCGGGTGAACCGCCACCAGCGGTTGGACACGAAAACCTGCGGCGAGCCGTCGGGGCCGATCTCGATCAGCTGGACCGGCGCGGCAGGAAGGCCGTTGGTCAGTTCCCGATGGCGGGCGACCTCCTGGTTGAACCGCTGGGGAATCGGCTCCTCGGCCCCCAGGACCCGGACCATTCCGAGGAGGAGCCCCACACACACCAGCAGACGTGCCGGGATCCGGAGGCCGGGTGTGGGGAGGGTCGACGGACGGGAGGGACTCGAGGCGGTCATGGAAGCGGTTTGAGGGCGAGGTCGCCGGTCTGGATCAAGGGCGGGGACTTCCGGTCGGTCCAGGTCACGTTGGTCATCCGACGCTGCAGCGTCTCATGACCGGAATGCTGGATACGGAGGACGACTTCGAAGGTCGGGTAGGATTCCAGGAAGAGATAGGCGGTCTTGACGGGGTCGAGGACGAACCGGCCCTCCTTGTCCGTCACGGCGACGGTGGGACGGTCCTGGATCTGGATCGCTCCATGCTGACCCGCCCCGGAATCCTCGCGGGGGGCCTTCTGGACCCGGGACACCGTGGCGCCATGGAGGGGCTGGCCGGTGACGGCATCCACCACGCGTCCCTGCACCTGGGCCTCGGTCCACGACTGGTGGGGCGGGGCCAGCTCGGCGCAGCCGCAGAGGAGGCCGGAGACGATCACAGCGAGGGAGGCGGGGGACGGTAGGCGCATGCGAGTCTTCACCAGCGTCGGGAAAGGCGGGGTCGAGGCGAGCCAAAAAACCGTCCGACAAACGGTGGGCCCGAATCCTTGACCCCCCAGCGCCCCGAGGCATGCTGAGCCCACTTCGGGGAGCCGTTGCATCACGGCTGAGAGTCGCTCCGCAGAGCGAGACCCGTCGAACCTGCCCCGGGTCATGCCGGCGAAGGGAAAGATTCGATGGCTTTCCCCGGGGTACACAGCGTCACAGACCCCTTTCCGGGACCTCCCGAGACACCGCCGACCATGATCGCCGATCCGAACAAGTCCTTCGAGCCCCACAGCTCGCAGCCGCTCCCTAACTCCACCCGCGTCTACGTCGAGGGACGGCTGCATCCGGACCTCCGAGTTCCGATGCGCGAGATCCGCCAGTCCCCCACACACACCGCTTCGGGACGCATCGAGGTCAACGACCCGGTCCGGGTCTATGACTGCTCCGGACCGTGGGGCGACCCCGCCTTCCAGGGTACCGTGGAGGAGGGTCTGCCCGCGCTGCGCCGTTCCTGGATTGAGACCCGGGGCGACGTCGCCGAGTATGACGGCCGCGAGGTGCGGCCTCAGGACAACGGCTACCTCTCTCGCCAGCACGCCGAGTACGCGAGCCAGGCCGAGCGGAACCGCCTCATCGAATTCCCCGGACTCAAGGGACAGCGCCGACGTCCCCTCCGCGCCAGCAAAGGCCACCCGGTGACCCAGCTCTGGTATGCCCGACAGGGCATCATCACGCCCGAGATGGAGTTCATCGCGATCCGCGAGAACCTCGGACGGGCCCGCATCGCCGATCTGTCGCAGACCACCCGGCGCAACGACCTGCACCAGCAGCACGCCGGCAGCGCCCAGCTGGTCCACAGCCATCCGGACAATCCGACGACCCCCAGCATCTTCCGGCGGTTTCCCCAGAGGATCCCCACCGAGATCACCGCGGAATTCGTCCGTGCCGAGGTCGCCGCCGGCCGCGCCATCATCCCGGCCAACATCAACCATCCCGAGTCCGAGCCCATGATCATCGGCCGGAACTTCCTCGTGAAGATCAACGCCAACATCGGCAACAGCGCCGTCGCCTCCAGCATCGAGGAGGAGGTCGAGAAGATGCGCTGGGCCACGAAGTGGGGCGCCGACACGGTCATGGATCTTTCGACCGGCAAGAACATCCACGCGACGCGCGAGTGGATCCTCCGGAACTCGCCCGTCCCCATCGGCACTGTACCGATCTACCAGGCGCTCGAGAAAGTGGGCGGCAAGGCCGAGGAGCTGACCTGGGAGGTGTTCCGCGACACGCTCGTCGAGCAGGCCGAACAGGGCGTCGACTACTTCACCATCCACGCCGGCGTCCTCCTGCGGTTCGTGCCACTCACGGCGCAGCGCATGACCGGCATCGTCTCCCGTGGCGGCAGCATCATGGCCAAGTGGTGCCTCGCCCATCACAAGGAGAACTTCCTTTACACCCACTGGGACGACATCTGTGAGATCATGGCCGCCTATGACGTGAGCTTCAGCATCGGTGACGGGCTGCGTCCGGGGTCGATCGCCGACGCCAACGACGCGGCGCAGTTCGGCGAGCTGAAGGTCCAGGGCGAGCTCACCGAGCGCGCCTGGAAGCACGGGGTGCAGGTCATGAACGAGGGGCCGGGGCACGTGCCGATGCACCTCATTGAGGAGAACATGGCCAAGCAGCTCGAGTGGTGCCATGAGGCTCCGTTCTACACGCTGGGCCCCCTAACGACGGACATCGCCCCGGGTTACGACCACATCACGAGTGGCATCGGCGCGGCGATGATCGGGTGGTACGGCTGCGCGATGCTGTGCTATGTGACGCCGAAAGAGCACCTCGGTCTGCCGAACAAGAAGGACGTGAAGGACGGGGTGATCACCTACAAGGTGGCGGCCCATGCGGCCGACCTCGCTAAGGGGCATCCGGCGGCACAGCACCGCGACAACGCCCTGAGCAAGGCGCGGTTCGAGTTCCGCTGGGAGGACCAGTTCAACCTGGGTCTCGACCCCACGACGGCCCGGGAGTTCCACGACCAGACCCTGCCCCAGGAGGGGGCCAAGACGGCGCATTTCTGTTCGATGTGCGGACCGCACTTCTGCTCGATGAAGATCACCGAGGACGTCCGCCGCTACGCCTCCGAACAGGGCATGGGTGAGGAGGAGGCCTTGCGTAAGGGGCTCGAGGAGAAATCCAAGGAGTTCCTTGCCGCCGGCGCCGAGGTGTACTCGAAGGCCTGAACCCCGAACCGAACGGGTGCGCACCTTGACTTGGAACCCTCCCTCCCTAGGCTCGGCGGCCATGCAACGCCGGTCCCCCGTGAGGGCCCTCCTGATCGCCTGCCTGCTGTCGATGCCGTTCACCTGTCCGGCGCCGATTATCTATCGGCCCGGCGAGGGGTGGACGTATGAGCCTGTCGGCGGCGGGGGTGCCGGATGGCAGCGCAAGCGCGCCAAGGACCAGCTCCAGGTCGCCCAGGAGGCGTTCGACCGCGGCAGCTACCGGATCGCCACCAAGGCGGCCAACCGGGTCACCAAGGTCTGGCCGCTGTCCGACTACGCCGGTCAGGCCCAGTACCTCATCGGACGCTGCTACGAGGAGCGCAAGATGGACGAGCGGGCGTTCAAGGCCTACCAGACCGCCCTCACCAAGCATCCGAAGCTCGACAACTACGACGAGATCCTGAGCCGCCAGTATGCGATCGCCCAGCGGTTCCTCGCCGGACAGCGCTTCAAGGTCTTTGGACTGATCCCGCTGTTCCGCAACATGGAGAAGACTGCCACCATGTTCGGGAAAGTCGTGGGCAACGGACCCTTCAACGAGACCGGTCCCAAGGCCCAGATGGACATCGGCACCGCCCAGGAGAAGCTCAAGCACTACCCCGAGGCGGTTAAGGCGTATGAGAAGGCGGCCGACCAGTACTTCGACCAGCCCCTCGTCGCCGCCGACGCGACCTTCAAGGCCGGCCAGGCCTGGGAGAAGCAGGCCCTCCGCGCCGAGTACGACCAGTCCAAGGCCGGCGCGGCCATCGACCTCTTCAAGGATTTCATCGAGCTGTACCCCGATGACAAGCGGGTGGCGGCCGCCAACTCGGCCATCAGCATCCTTCGGGTGGAACAGGCCCGAGGGGCCTACGAGACCGGCCGATTCTACGAGCGCAACAAGCGGTGGCTCGGAGCGGTGGTCTACTACAACGAATCGCTCCAGCGGGATGCCAACTCGCCCTACGCCGAGCAGTGCCGGCAGCGCATCGAGGTCCTGAAACCCCTCGCCGACGCCCAGGCCAAGCGGATCACCGAGTACGAGGAGCGGATCCGCGCCCGGTCCCGGACCCGCGCCACCAACGCGCCGCCGATGTCGCCGAAGCTCCCGCCACCGCCGGCCCCCCAGTCCACCAAGGCCCCGCAGGGCGACACCCCACCGGCCAAAGCGCCATGATCTCCCGGTCGCGCCTCGTCCTCGTCGCCTTCCTTCTGGCCGCAGTGTTCGGGGCCGGATGCGCCTACAGCCTCGGCCCCACCAACTCCCGCGTCGCCGGCGCCCAGTCGATCGCCATCGACCCCTTCCCCAACCAGACGACCGAACCGCAGCTCACCGACCTTGTCGTCACCGCCCTGCGCCGTGAGGTCCAGCGCGACGGCACCTTCCATCTCGGCACCCGCGGCGGGGCCGACATCGTGGTCACCGGCACCATCATCAGCTACGGACGCCTCCCCGTGGGGTCGAGACGCGATGACGTCCTGACCCCCACCGACTACGACGTGAAGATCACCGCCCACGTCAAAGCCGTCCAAGGCGGACAGACCGTCTACGAAGGCGACATCTCCGGCACGGCCCAGGTCGTCTTCAATTCCGACCTCAACAACGCTGAGCGCGAGAACAATCCCGTGGCGGCCGAGAACCTCGCGCGAAACCTCATCAGCGCGATCGCCAACGGAAGCTGGTGAACCCACGCCCCCAGGTCCTGCTCCCGCTCGCCCTGGGATTCCTCCTCCAGGCATCCTCTCCCCTCACGGCCGCCGACTGGCCCCAATGGCGTGGACCCGATCGGACCGGCCACACCCCCGATCCCCTGCCCCCCTCGCTCCCGGCCACCGTCACCCCCCTGTGGCGCATCCCATTGGGACACGGCTATGCCGGTCCCGTCCTCGGATCCGAAACCCTCGTGGTGCTCGACGACGCTGGCGGCCAGGAGACCGCCCATGCGCTGGATCCCCGGACCGGGGCCCGCCGCTGGTCGGCCACGTTGGGTGAGACCTATGTCGACGAGTTCGAACCCGGCCCGCGGTGTACCCCAGTGATCTTCGAGGATCGGCTTTACGCCCAGACCGCCCGGGGCGAGTTCCAATGCCTTCGACTCGCGGATGGACAGACCCTCTGGCGGACGAACTTCAAGGACCTCGGGATGGTCTGGAACCCCGAGCGCAACACCGGCATCGGTGCCGCCAACCGCCGGGGCAATACCGGATCGCCCCTCGTGACCCGCGATCGCGTCCTGGTCCAGGTCGGCAGCACCAACGGCGCCAGCATCGTTGCCTTCGAACCCCGTACCGGACGCGTCCTCTGGAAATCCCAGGACGACCTGACCGCCTACACCTCGCCGGTGCTGGCCGAGGTCGCGGGACGCCCCCAATTCATCACCGCCACCTGCAACGGCCTGCTCGCCCTCGCCCCGGAGGACGGACGCGTCCTCTGGCGGGTCCCCTTCCGCACGCTGGCCAACCGAAACGTCCTGACCCCGATCGTCTTGGGCGACACCGTGTACTTCGCCAGCCACTCCACCGGACTCCGGGCGGTCCGGATCCGACGCGACGGCGATGGATTCCAGGCCGAGGAGGCGTGGCTCAATCCAAAGCTCCGGCTCAACCTCTCGACACCGGTCGCTATCGACCGGCATCTCTACGGTCTCGGAGCCTCGAAGGACTTCGTCTGCATCGACACCCAGGACGGATCCGTCGCCTGGAGCCAGCCCGGCTTCGGGGACGTCGCCGCAACCCTCGTTTCCGGTTCGCGCCTCCTCGTGCTGACCGACCTCGGGGAGCTGCTGCTCCTCAACGCCTCCCCCGCCCGCTACGAGGAACTCGGTCGGGTCCAGGTCACCGGCAAGACCTACGTCCACCCGGCCTATGCCGACGGCGTGGTGTACGTCCGCGATCCCCGCGAGCTGCAGGCGATTCGGATCCTCTCCCGATAGGGACGCAACCCCCCGCGGCCGGGCACATTGCGCCCGACCCGCACTTGGCGAAGCCCTCCCTTTGAGGAAAGGTTTGGGCGTGCCCTGCGAGACTCCCTTCCCGAGACGCCTGCTGCGCTCCGTGGCGCTGATGGCCGCGCTGCTGACCGGTGCTGGAGGACTCGCGGCGGCAGGACCCGACTTCAGCCGATCGGTCCGTCCGATCCTCGCCGCGAAGTGCTACGCCTGCCATGGGCCCGACGCCGACGCGCGCAAATCCGGACTGCGGCTCGACACCTTCGAAGGGGCCACCGCCCGACTTAAATCTGACCTCACCGCCATCGTCCCCGGCAAACCTTCCGACAGCGCCCTGCTGTCACGGGTGGTGCATGCCGACCCCGACGAGCGGATGCCGCCCCAGGGAGAGCCGCTGACGCCCGACGAGGTGCAGACCCTCGAACAATGGATCGCCGCCGGCGCCGCCTACGCCGAACCCTGGGCGTTCCGTCCCCTCCAGGATCCTCCCGTACCCGCGGTACGAAATGCCGAATGGTGCCGGGGAGCGGTCGACACCTTCGTCCTCGCCCATCGCGAGTCCGCCCAGCGGACTGCACCGAAGCGCGATGTCGATCCGGTCGCCTGGCTGCGTCGGCTGTCCTTCGATCTCCGCGGCCTGCCGCCGACCCCCGAGGAGATCCGGGCGTTCGTGGCGGATCCGGACCCAGGACGGGACGCCCAGTGGGTGGACCGTTTCCTGGCCGACCCGGCATTCGGCGAACGCTGGGGCCGTCACTGGCTCGACCTCGCCCGGTTCGCCGAGACCATGGCCCATGAGTTCGACTTCGAGATCCCCTACGCCTGGCGCTACCGGGACTACGTGGTCGAGGCCTTCAACTCCGACCTGCCGCCGGCGCGCTTCGTGTCGGAGCAGATCGCCGGCGACCTGATGCCGCCTCGTCCCGGCTTGGGCCTCCCAAACGCCGCACCGATCGGCACGGCCTGGTGGTTCCTCGGTCCAGCCACCCATGCCCCGGTCGATGTCCGTCAGGACGAGGCCGATCGTCTCGCAGGGGCGGTCGATGTCGCCGGCCGAAGCCTCTTCGGTCTCTCCATCGCGTGTGCGCGATGCCACGATCACAAGTTCGACCCGATTCCGACACGGGACTTCTACGCACTGTTCGGTGTCGCCCGGAACACCCGTCGGATCGAGGGCTTCGTCGACGCCGATCCCCGCATGGCGGAACGGTCCGAGGCCGCCTCCCGGGCGCTCGAAGCCGCGAGCCGAATTTCCGGGGCGAACCCCACGACTCGCCCCACCCAGACGTCATCGGCCGTCACCGTGCTCGACGACGTGGCGCGGGGCGGCGCCGGATGGTCCCGATCCGGACGGGCCTTCGACGCCTCCGGATCGCTCCTGGCCCTCGATGCCACCGGGGATCTCCGCGCGGCCGAGACCGGCACCCTCGACAGCGCCCGGCTCGCCTTAGCGCTCACCGGCAGTGCCCGCTCGGGAGATCACTCGATCCACCGCCGGTACTTCCACCTCCGGATCCGTGGCAGCGATGCCCCATTCCGGGCGGTGATCGACAACTACTGGCTTGATAAGCACGTCGGCCTGCTCTTCGAGGGGTTCCGCCGACGCCTTCCGAAGGTCGAGGGCGCCGACGCCGCCAAGGACCCGCGCGAGGTCCCATGGCGTATCGAGACCTTCGACTTCGGCCGCTACCAGGGGGAACGCATCCACTTCGAGATCGAGGACGACGGACCTGGCTGGATCGAGATCGACACGATCCTGGCCACCGACGATCCCACCCCGCCGCCGGCCGAACAGTGGGATACCGACGGACCCGCCACCGGGATGAACGCGTCGGCCGCCGGGCTGGCCGAGGCACGCAGCAAGGCGGTCGAGAACCGCGACGCCCTGCTGGCCTGCGCGCCACCGATCCGAGCGTTGATTGCCGACGAAGGAGGCCCGCTCGACGAACGGATCCACGTCCGCGGTGCCGCCCATCGCTATGGGGATCCCGCACCGCTGGCCCGGCTGTCCGTGCTGGGCGAGAGCCAGCCCGTACCGGTTGAGGGCAGCGGCCGACGGGCCCTGCTCGCCGCCCTCACGGACCCCGGCCGACCCTTCTTCTGGCGCACCACCGCCAATCGCGTCTGGCTCAAGCTGTTCGGACGCGGGATCGTCGAGACACCCGACGACTTCGGCCAGCTGGGCGGCACGCCTTGGAGTCCGGAGCTTCTCGACCACCTGGCTTCCCGACTCGCCCACGGGCAGACCATCAAGCAGCTGGTGCGCGACATCGTCCTATCCCACGCCTACCGGGCGGCCGCTGACCCCGGTGAGACCCCTGGCGACGTCTGGGCCCCGTTGGCGGTACGACGCCTCGATGCGGAGGAGATCCGGGATTCCCTGCTGTCGGCCTCGGGCCATCTCGACCGTCGAATCGGTGGCGCCAGTGTCCGGGCCCGTCTGACCGAACACATGCAGGGTCGGGGTCGTCCCGGCAGCTCCGGTCCGGTGGACGGTGATCTCCGTCGCAGCCTGTATCTCGAGACGCGGCGCAACTTCCTCGACCCCTTCCTCCAAGCGTTCGACCAACCCGCTCCGGCAACCGCCTGCGGTCGACGCCATGCCTCGAACGTCCCGGCCCAGTCCCTCGCCCTCATGAACGGCGAGCTCGTCCACCTGATCGCCAACCGCTGGGGGGAATCACTCCTCACGGAGGACGGCACCTCGACGGCACCCTCTTCGGACCGGGATCGGGCGCGGATCGAGCAGCTCTGGCTCTCGGCGTTCGCACGGTGGCCGCGTCCCGAGGAAATCGGGGTGGCGCTCGACTTCCTCAACGGAGAACGCGCCTCGACCCACGCCGAGACGCCCCTCGCACGCGAACGCGCCGCCTATGCGGCTCTGACCCACTCGCTCTTCGCTTCCAAGGAATTTGTCTTCCTCCGATGAACATGCCCCACATGCCGCCCTGCGGACGGATCCGACCCGCCCCGCTGACTCGTCGTGAGATGCTGGCTGCATCGGGCAGCGGACTCGGCCTCTGGGCCCTGGCGGGCCTGTTCGGGACCACCACCGCCCAGCTTGCGGCCGCGGTGGGATCGGGACGGGACGACCGGGCGCTGCTCTCAACCCATTCCCGCGCCAAGGCCCGCAGTGTGATCTTCCTCTACCAGGATGGCGGTCCGGCGCAGATGGACACCTTCGATCCGAAGCCGCGCCTGGCCGACTACCATGGTAAGCCGTTCCCGCTGCCGATGGCACCGACCCAGTTCAACAACAACGGCAACACCCTCGCCTCCCCGTGGACGTTCAAGGAGTGCGGTCAGTCCGGCATCCCGATCTCGGAACTCTTCCCAAACCTCCGGCAGGTGGCCGACGAGCTCTGCGTGATCCGCTCGATGACCAGCGAGTTCAGCGAGCACACCAACGCCAACTATTTTCTCCACACCGGACTCGGCATCCCAGGACGTCCCTCCATGGGGGCCTGGATGTCCTACGGCCTCGGCAGCGAGAACAACAACCTGCCTGGGTTCGTGGTGGTCGAGGGCGGATTGATCCCCCCGGGAGGACTCGACTGCTTCTCGGCGGGATTCCTCCCGGCGCGTCATCAGGGCTCCATCCTGCGTCCCCTTGGCGAGGCGATCGCGGACGCCACGCCACGCGACCCGGACTCGGTCCAGTCGCGGAAGCGTCAGCTGATCGCCCGCCTCGACTCGGCCTTCGCGCATGAGACCGGCGCGGACGCCATCGAGAGCGCCATCGCCAACCACGAGCTGGCCTACCGGATGCAGTCGGCCGTCCCGGAACTCTCAGCCCTCGACGGGGAGAGCGCCGAGACGAAGGCACTGTATGGGTTCGACAGCCCCTTCGAACCCACCCGGATCTACGCCCGGGAATGCTGCCTGGCCCGGCGACTGGTCGAACGTGGTGTCCGGTTCATCGAGGTCACCTGCCCCCGGACCATCGGCGACCGATGGGATCAGCACAGCGACCTGAAGGCCGGGCACGAGGCCAACGCCCGCGCAGTCGACCAGCCGATCGCGGCCCTGATCCTTGACCTCAAGCGGCGGGGCCTGCTGGACTCGACCCTGATCGTCTGGGCGGGCGAGTTCGGACGCACCCCGTTCGCCCAGGGGTCCAATGGCCGCGACCATAACCCGTTCGCGTTCACCGTCTGGATGGCGGGTGGCGGGATCCGTGGGGGCACGATCATCGGAGCGACGGATGATTTCGGATACCGGGCGGTCGACCGGAAATGCCAGATCCACGATCTCCATGCGACGATGCTGAACCAGCTGGGTGTGGATCACCGTCGACTCACCTTCCGCTCGGGCGGCCGGGACCATCGGCTCACCGACGTCCATGGGGAACTGATCACCGAAGCGATCGCCTGAGCCCCGGCGCGCCGGATCGGCTCAGGCCTCTGGCAATCCTAGATGGGGCAGAACCTTGGCCTTCAGCTCGTCGATGAGATCCGGGGCCATGAAGCCGTAGTCGTCGGGGATCCGCAGGACAACGATCTGCTTGCCCTCCAGGGCCTCCGGAAACCGGAGCTGCAGACGGTTCAGTTGGGATTTTTCCATCACGAAGACGAGATCGGCCCAGCCGATGTGGCCTTCAGTGACGACGACACGGGCATCGGGCTGCGTGCCCGCGGAACGAACCTGCACTCCTGGGATGCCGCTGAAAATCTCCTCGGCAGTGAGGCTCCGGAGCCGGTTCCGGCTGCAGACGAACAGGACCTTGAGCGGGTGTTCCGGAGTATTCTCCATCCGAGGACAGCCCGGCTTCAGAAGCGCAGCTTGGCATCCACCTCGGCATCGAAGGCGCGGTAGTCGCAGGTGAGTTCCTCGCCCTCCGCAATGTCCCGGAGCGCACACGTTACTCCTTCCGCGTCCCCGGGTGCCATGCCGGTGGTGGGGGATTCAGCGTGGTTCATGAAACAGGCGTGGTCCCCGCTCAGGACCCAGAGTCCCGAATCCCGCTCCCGCCAGGCAAACCAACGCAGGTGCGCCTGGGCGGGTGCCGGCCAGCGCGATGCCTCGGCATCCGAGAACCGCTGGTCGAAACCGGGCTCAAACCGCCAGATCGGGGTGCCGACCCGCAGCGGCACAGCAGGGAAAAGCCCCAGTCCATGGATGGAACTGGGGCCGACCCGAACCGGGATGAGCAGCATGGGATGTCGAATCGCCCGGACCCGGAACTACTGCGCAGGCGAGAAATCGGTCGCCTTCAGGAAGAGCGACTTCACCCCACCCGGGGCCGTGAGGGAACCGCCGGCCGCCTTCTCGCTGGCCTCGCGGGCCGCCTTCCAAGCGGGGTCCTGTCCGAAGGCGGCGAACGACTTCTTGGAGGCCTCCACCGAGGCGTGGGTCAGGAAGTAGTCGAGCGTGACGTCAGCACCCGGCTGGTCCGCCATCTTGTGCCAGTAGGCATAGTTGTTCATGCCATGCTTGGCGAACAGGGCCTGGGTGTGGTCGCGGAACCGGGCATCGAGAGCCCCAAGCCGTCCAGGAGCCGCGGTGTAGGTGCGCCATTCCCAGACCCCGCCCTTGGAGACGTTGCCGGTGCGCGGCTTCGGGGAGTAGTCGGTCAGCACGTAGAACGGATTCTCGGCCTTGCTGACGAGGGGACCGTTGGCCTCGGACGCCTTGTAGGCGGCCTGCCAGTCGGGATCGGCCACGAACGCCTTCCAGGACGCCTCGCGGGCCTCACGGCTCGGGTAGGATAGCAGGAAGTGGAGCCGCTGATCGGCGGGATCGATCGGCATCCAGTAGCCGACGCTCGTGATGCCGTGGCGGGCGAAGAGCTTCAGGGTGTGGTTGCGGAACCGATTGAGCAGCGCCTCCTGCTTGCCGGGGGCGATGTGGTAGATCCGCATCTCGTAGCAGCCGGCGGCGACGCCCTTGGACGAACCACCCGAGGTGGCGCATCCGGAGAGGACGGCAGCGGAGCCGAGAACGGTCGAGACGAGGAATTCCCTGCGGGGCAATGACGAGGACATGTGCGTCATTGCACGCCGGCGATGCTGGAGGCGTCAAGGCCGCGATCGAAGATCCGTGCGAGGCGATCGGGTGACAGGCTGGCGGGCGGCACGGATCGGGCGCGCGAAGGGACTCGTGTCCTCCGGGCCGGCAATGGCGATCTACCGGACCTGGCTGCCTCCCGGCAGGCCGGCACCCCAGATCCCAGCCTTGCCAAGGAAGGGGGTTCCCGGTCCTCAATGAAGTCAGCTCCCCCTCAGGTTCCATGCACACCGCGCGCCCCACGCCACGCTCCCATCCGGGGTTCACCCTGATCGAGCTGCTCGTCGTGATCGCCATCATCGCGATCCTCGCCGGCATGCTCCTGCCCGCCCTCGCCAAGTCGAAGGCCAAGGCCCAGGCGGTCCAGTGCGTGTCCAACCTCCGACAGTGGTCCCTCATCACCACTCTTTACACAACCGACAACGCCGACCGGTTCATGGCCGACTACGGCCCGAGCATCGACGGGACGTGGATGGCCTCGCTCAGCAACCTCTACGGCAACATCGGACAGTTCCGGCTGTGTCCGACCGCAAAGCTGCCGTCGAAGGAAGGCTACGGGAACACCCGGGAGTTCTGGGGCTGGAGCCAGGAGAACAAATCGGAGGGGTATTTCCGCAAGGGCGACCACGGCAGCTACGGGATCAACCACTGGATCAACTCGCTCCCTCCGAGCTTCAAGGACGGCTGGCGAGGTCAGCCCTCATGGCACTGGTCCACCGTCAGCGGCGTCACCGAGCCGTCGATCGTGCCGGTGTTCGCCGACTGCGCCTGGTACGGGGGCAATCCGTTCGACCTCCAGTATCCGGGCAACGGAGGCAAGCCGCCGAGGACGCGGGATTGGAACAAGACGCAGGCCAAGCAGTGGGACTGGGACATGGCGCGATTCGTCATGGATCGGCACAACCGCAACATCAATGCGGCCTTCGTCGACGGCTCCGCTCGGGCCGTGAAGCTCAACGCGGTCTGGGACCTCCAGTGGCATCGTCAGTTCCGACGGACCGCGTTCGTCCCATTGGCCTGGTAGGACGGCGGCCTCTGGCGAACCCATCTCGATCCATCGCACTTGGATTCGCCTGCGAGGGGCCGCGGACCTGTGCCCTGGGCCACTGGGTGCCTCACGATCACCCACCCACCCCAGGCTCAACCTCTCCACGCCTCCAGTCCGCCACAATACCCCAGCCGACCTTCCCCACAGGTGGGCACCGCCTCGCAAGGTGGGCGCTTTCGCGCCCAGTGATGCAGGGCACTGCATCACCCACCGCCCGAAGGTCATCCCCCGACCCAATCTAGGGACGGCACTGGTGGGTTCTGCAGTGCTCTGCGGAACCTGGCCGCTTCCGAGCAGCCACCCACCCCATGCGTCACCCGCTCCCAGACCCCAGGCACCCACCACGGTCACCCGCACCTGACCCCTTCCCACACCTCGCCACCCTACACCTCGTAGCGTGGGCGCTTTCGCGCCCAGTGATGCAGGGCACTGCATCACCCACCGGATTCCCTCACGCCATCAATGCCGGCACCAGCTCGCCATGGATGTCGGTCAGCCGGTAGTCGCGACCCTCGAACCGGTAGGTGAACCGGGTGTGCTCGATGCCCAGCAGATGCAGCAGCGTGGCGTGAAGGTCATGCACGCTCACGGGCGACTCCACGATGTTGTAGCCGAAGTCGTCCGTCTTCCCGAGCACGAGGCCCGGCTTGATCCCGCCGCCGGCGAACCACATCGAGTAGCAGCGCGGATGATGGTCCCGTCCGAAGTTCGTCTTCGAGATGTCGCCCTGGGAGTAAGCCGTCCGACCGAACTCGCCGCCCCAGATCACCAGGGTCTCGTCGAGCAGACCCCGAAGCTTCAGGTCCTGGATCAGCGCCGCGCTGCCGCGGTCCGTGTTCTTCGTCTGGGCCTTGATCCCATCGGGCAGTCCACCGTGGTGGTCCCAGTCGCGATGGCACAGCTGGATGAAGCGCACCCCGCGTTCCGCGAGGCGTCGGGCCAGAAGGCAGTTGTTGGCGAACGACGGCTTGCCGGGCTCCGCGCCGTAGAGCTCCAGGATCTCCTTCGGCTCCTTGGACAGATCCATCAGCTCGGGGACGCTGGTCTGCATCCGGAACGCCAGCTCGTAGTTCTCGATGTGCGTCGCAATGGCCGGATCGTTCAACGCTCCCAGCTGACGCCGGTTCAGATCCTGCATGGCGTCGAGGAGCTGTCGACGCGCCTTCCCGCTCAATCCGGGCGGGTTGGACACATACAGCACCGGATCGCCCTGGCTACGAAGCTGGACCCCTTGGTAGTTGCCAGGGAGGAACCCGTTGCCCCAGTAGCGGGCCTGCAGCGACTGGCCGCCGCTGCCGCTGGTCAGGACCACGTAGGCTGGCAGGTTCTCGTTCTCGCTGCCGAGCCCGTAGGCCAGCCACGACCCCATTGTCGGACGTCCCGGCTGCTGGTTGCCGGTGCCGAAGAAGGTCACGGCCGGATCGTGGTTGATCGGATCGGTATGGATCGACCGGACCAGGGCGATATCGTCGGCGATCCCACCGATATGCGGGAGCATCGAACTGATCTCCACGCCGGACTTGCCGTAGCGCTGGAACGGGAACGCGGGCCCGACGCACTTGAGCACCGCCTGACCTGCGGTCATCCCCGTGATCCGCTGTCCCATCCGAACGCTGGGCGGGAGCTCCTCGCCCGTCATCTCGGTCAGCTTCGGCTTCGGATCGAACAGATCGAGATGCGACGGCGCCCCCGACTGGAACAGATAGATGACCCGCTTGGCCTTCGGCGCGAAGTGGAGGGTCTTCAGGGCTCCGGTCGGACCGGCGGTCGGGGCGGCCTGGACCCCCGGGTTGAGGAGCGAGGCGAGGGCGATCGTGCCGAGGCCGGTCGTGCTCCGGGTCAGGAACGTACGCCGTGTCAGGGCCTTCTCCTGCTCGGACCGGAAGAGGATGGGATCGAGGGGGTTCACGGGGTTCACTTGGTGATCGTCTCGTTGAGGTTGAGGAGCACGTTGGCCACGGCCGTCATGGCCGCCAGCTCGGGCATCGATGCGGACGCAGGAACGGGGGATTCGCCGACCTTCAGCAGGGCGGCAGCGGCCTCGGGCTCCGCCTGGAACGTCTCCAGCTGGGTGTCATAGGTCCGACGCAGCACCGCCAGCTCATCGTCCTGCGGCGGCCGTCCCAGGGTGTGGCGGAAGGCGCGGAGGATCTGACGCTGCAGATCCCCGGGTGCCTCGCGCTGGACGCGTTGGGCGAGTCCACGGGCGGCCTCCACGAAGCCGGGATCGTTCATCAGGACCAGCGACTGCAGGGGCGTCTGGGTCCGGGGACGCAGGAAGGTGCAGACCTCGCGGTTCGGCGCGTCGAACGTCGCAAACGGCGGGTAGTGCGCAGACCGACGCCAGAACACATACATGCCTCGACGGTACAGCTTGTCGCCGTGGTCCTGGACGAACACCGAGTCGGTGCCGTCCCAGATCCCGGGCGGCTGGTAGGGCTTCACGGATTCCCCGCCGATCCGGTCGTTGAGGAGTCCCGAGACGGCCAGGGCGTTGTCACGGATGAACTCCGCATCCAGCCGGACGCGTGGGCCGCGGGCGAGCAGACGGTTGTAGGGATCCTTCTCGAGCTTGGACTCCGGAGACGCGGCGGACTGCCGATAGGTGGCCGAAGTGACGATGAGCCGTACGAGGCTCCGGACGTCCCAGGCCGGGATGGGTCCCCCTTTCGCTCCCGACGGCACCCCGTCGCGGAACCGGCAGGCGAGCCAGTCGAGGAGCTCCGGATGGCTGGGCCACTCGCCCTGGGATCCGAAGTCGTTAACGGTCTTGACCAGGCCGGCACCGAAGAAGAGGGCCCAGTAGCGGTTGACCGTGACGCGGGCGGTGAGCGGGTGCTCCTTGGACACGAGCCAGCGCGCGAGGGTCAGGCGGTTGGTGGGGCCCTCGGGCAGCGGCGGCAGGAATGCCGGGGTGCCCGGACCGACCCGCTCGCCCGGATTCCGGAAATCACCACGGACCAGGATGTGCGTCGGGCGCGGCGGATCCATCTCCTCCATGATCAGAGTGGTCGGGATCTGCGAATAGAGGGCGTCCTTCGCCGATCGCGCCTTGGCGAGGGCGCTCTCAGCCCGGAGGTAGTCGACCGCATGGTTCTCCTTGTAGAACCGGGCGAGGTCGGACCGCTCGGCATCGGATCGCTTGCCTCGGGACTTCGAGAGGATCGGCAGGTAGCCCTCGAGCACCCGCTGCTGGAGCTCCTCGGTACCGACCACCCGGGATTCCACCCGGATCTCGTCGATCTGCCCCTTGAACTGAAGTTCACCCGAACGCGAACCGATCCGCACCGGCTCACCCGACGCGGCCGAAGCCGTCAGCTGGTCCTTCTCGACCTCGACGTCGCGGGGGCGACCGTTCACGTGGAACTTCACCCCGGACGCCTTGCCGGAACCGTCATGCGACACGGTCACGAGGAGCCACTGGTCCTTAGGGAACTGTTCCTTGGTCCGGACCTTGAGGGCGTTGTCGGGCCACTGATGGATGAGATGGAACTGGGGCCGCCCATCGGCCACGAGCAGATCGAACCCACGGTAGCCGGGCGCCTTGGCCTGCTGGCTGATCACCGTGCCGCCGTCGCCCAGCTTCACCCAGGCGCTGACGGTGGTCGGGGTCTTCAGGTCGGCCAGGGTCGGCGCGGGAATATCGACCGACGTCTTGCCGTCGAGAGACAGCGCCCTGCCGATCCGGCCCTCGACGTAGTCGGCCTTGTCGGCACCCTGCAGTCGTCCGTCGCCCGACACCGACGTCCCGGCGACCGCGAGGGAGTCGTCGGCCGCGAACCGGAACAGGAAGGCGTTGGTGGAAGGAGCGGGCGGTCGGGCCATCACGACGCGTTCCCATTTCTCCTGGGTCTCCCCGAGCTCGTTGATCCGGTCCTGGAGCGTCTTCTCCGCATCGCGCAGGGTGAACTCCGCCTCGACGAACCGCGTCGCCTGCTGGGGCGTCGGCACCGGCAGCCGCGGCGGGGGATTGTCGCTGCGGATCCGGTCCAGCCCCTTCTCCGGCACGTTGTGGAAGAAGGCGTACAGGCGATAGAACTCCCGGGTCGTCATCGGGTCATACTTGTGGTCGTGGCACTCGGAGCACCCGACTGTCATCCCAAGCCAGACCGCACCGAGGGTGTTGACGCGGTCGACGACGTACTTGTTGAGGTACTCGTCGGGATCGGCCCCGCCCTCGTCGTTCGTCATGTTGTTGCGGACGAACCCGGTTGCGATGCGCTGGTCGGTGGTAGGGTTGGGGAGGAGATCGCCGGCGAGCTGCTCGACGGTGAAGGTGTCGAACGGCTGGTTGGTGTTGAAGGCCCGGATGACCCAGTCCCGCCAAAGCCACAGGAAGCGCACGCCGTCGAAGTGGTAGCCGCTGGTGTCGGCGAACCGGGCGAGGTCGAGCCAGTTGGCGGCCATGCGCTCGCCGTGGTGCGGCGAGGCCAGGAGACGCTCCACCAGACGTTCGTAGGCCTCGGGCTTCCTGTCGGACAGGAAGGCGTCGACCTCCTCGACCGTGGGCGGGAGGCCGGTGAGGTCAAAGCTGAGGCGTCGCACGAGGGTGGCGCGGTCGGCCTCGGGATTGGGTTTCAGGCCGGCGGACTCCATGCCGGCCAGGACGAAGCGATCGATCTCATTCCGGGGCCATCGGGTATCCTTGACCTTGGGCAGCGGCGGCGGCTCCGGGGGGATGAACGACCAGTGCTCGCGCCAGGCCGCGCCCGATGCCACCCAGCGCTGGAGGATCTCGATCTGCTTCGGCGACAGGGGTTTTCCATGCTCGGGTGGCGGCATGATGTCGTCGGGGTCCTTCGTCAGGATCCGTTCCACCAGCGTGCCTCCCTTCGGGTCGCCCTTCACGAGGGCATGCTCGCCCGACTTGAGCTTCCGGAAGGCGTCGGCCTCCAGATCGAGCCGCAGGCCCGCCTTGCGCTTGGCTTCGTCGGGCCCGTGGCAGGTGTAGCAGTGGTCCGACAGGATGGGGCGGACGTCGCGATTGTAGTCGGGGGCCGACTCCTTGGCGGCGGTGCCGACGGAGGCGAGCCCGAGGAATCCCAGCAGGAGGAAGGTCCAGGTCCTTCCGGAGGCCGAGCGCAACAGGATCATGCGCAGGACTATGGAAACGGAGAGGGCGTCCTTCAACCGCCGAACAGGGAAAGACGTCGCAATTCGGACGACCCCAGCCTCACCGCCGGAGTCCTTCGGTGCCCCCGGCTCGGTGACCTCTCCCCTCCTCCATCCATCCGAGGATCACCTCCGCGGAGCGTTCCGGGGCCGAGACGAGAGGGGCGTGGTCCGCACCCCAGATCACCCGATCTCCCCGCCAACCGGGACACTCCCGACGAAGCCAACGTCGGACAGGAATCCAGGGCACGATCGGGTCCCAGAACCCCATCAGACTCCATACCGGCACCCGGGTGGCCCGCGCAATGTCCCGGGGGTCCGACCCCAGGATCAGGTCCAACCGATGCAGCAGTGCAGCCCGGTCGGAGGGCTCAAGACGTCGCTCGATGAAGTCCTCCAGCGATCTCCGGACCTGCGGGGAGCGACGTCCCATCCCACGGATCCCGAGCAGGTAGACCCGCAGGGTGATCCCGAGAATCCAACCCGGGAGGTGACGGACGATCGGGCGGGCGAGCCGGACGCCGAGCCTCCAGGGATAACGGACGAAGCCTCCCACCAGGAACAGACCCCGCACCGTGAAGGTCCCCTGCTCCACCGACCTCCGGAGGAACCGCCAGGCGATCTGGGACCCGAACGATTCCCCCAGGATCCAGCCGTCGCGGATGCCGGCCCCCTCTAGCTGGTCAGCGATCGCCATGCCCTGATCCTCGAGCGAGAGGTTGCCTTCGCCAGGATAGGTGAATTCCACCCATCGTACCCGCCCGCCGAGGGCGTCCCGGATGCCCTGAGTCAGATGCCAGTCCCCATGGAGTCCGGGCAGGTAGACCAGGGTTGGCTGGCCCGCCACCCCATGGATCCGCATCTCAAGACCCCGCCCCATGGCTTCAGCCGGCGGGCGGAACCGTCGGAGCCACCCCGGCCTCCTGAGCCGCCTCCTCTGAGGCGGAGGGCACGAGGAGGGCGAGGACGCCTCCCAGCAGGGACATGGGCCACTGCCAGATGGGCAGCAGAAAATACCCGGCCACGCCCTGTCCCGCACCCTGGCGCGGCAGGATGACCAGATAGTGGGTGAGGCCGAACAGGACCGACACCGAGACGAGGACCAGCACCATCACCCGGACCCAGGGGCGGCGGGCGATCCATGCGGCGATCGGAGGCAGGACAAACGGGGAGAATCCCCAGATCGCCGCCATGAGGCCCGCGTTGCCCATCGATCCGGTGAGTCCCCCGGCCCGGACCAGGGCCCAGGCCGGGAGGAGGGAGCCCACCACGGCCACGAGGCAGGTGAGGGGAAACAGGGGTGACGGGGTCCTGGGGTTCATCGATGACTCCCGGAAGGTATCCCCCAGTCCGAAACCGGCGAGTCCTCATTCGAAACCCTGCGTCCGGGCAGCGGGCCCACCCCGAGGTAACCGTTTCGTTTCGGCCGGATGCTTGACCTCATCCCGACAGTGGTCATGCTCATCGGCTCGTCTCCGAACGGGGACCGCCCTATGCAGCACATCCGGAACATCGCGATCATCGCCCACGTCGACCACGGCAAAACCACCCTCGTCGACTGCCTTCTGAAACAGTCGGGAACCTTCCGCTCCAACCAGCAGGAGGCGAGCGAGGAGCGTCTGATGGACTCGATGGACCTGGAGAAGGAGAAGGGCATCACGATCCGGGCGAAGAATGCGGCGTTCAAGTACAAGGACTTCCACGTGAACATCGTGGACACCCCGGGACACGCGGACTTCGGCGGCGAGGTCGAGCGCATCATGAACATGATCGACGGCGTGCTGCTGGTGGTGGATTCCGCCGAGGGTCCGCAGGCCCAGACGCGGTTCGTGCTCCGCAAGGCCCTGGAGGCCGGGGCGAAGCCGATCGTGGTGATCAACAAGATCGACCGCGACAATGCGAACCCCAAGAAGGTGCTCGACCAGGTGTTCGAACTCTTCATGTCGCTCAACGCGACCGACGAACAGCTCGACTTCCCCTTCATCTACTGCTCGGCCAAGCAGGGCTACGCGAAGAACGACCTCGACCACGCGAGCGACACGATGGAGCCGCTGTTCGAGGCCATCGCCAAGCACATCCCACCGCCGCGCGCCCGTGCGGGTGAAGGATTCCAGATCCTCGTTGCCAACCTCGACTACAGCGACTACCTCGGCCGGATCGCCTTCGGAAAGATCTACGAGGGCAAGGTCAAGATCGGCGACACCGCCATCTGCCGCCACGGCAACGGCAAGATCACCCGAAACAAGATCACCGCCCTCTTCCACTTCGAGGGCATGAAGCGGATCCAGATCCAGGAGGCCCATGCCGGTGACATCATCGGTGTCACGGGCTTCGAGGAAGTCTTCATCGGCGAGACGATCTGCGATTCCGAGGAGCGCCCCGCCCTGCCCTACATCCCGATCGATCCGCCCACGATCCAGATGGAGTTCGCCGTGAATGACGGCCCCCTCGCAGGCCTCGACGGCAAGCTCGTCACGGCACGCCACATCTGGGATCGGCTCGTGAAGGAGACCCGGACCAACGTCGCCCTGCGCATCGCCCAGACCTCCGAGCCTAAGATCTTCGCCGTCGCCGGCCGTGGCGAGATGCAGATCGCCATCCTTGTCGAGCAGATGCGCCGCGAGGGCTACGAGGTGCTCGTGTCACGTCCCGAGGTGCTCTGGAAGAAGGACGCAGAGGGCAACCCTCTCGAGCCCATCGAGAAGCTCTTCGTCGAGGTCCCCACCGAGAACCTCGGCTCCGTGATGGAGAACCTGTCATTCCGCAAGGCCCAGATCACGAACATGAACCACGTCGGGAACCAGGTCTCGGTCGAGGCCCTGATCCCGATGCGCGGGCTGATCGGGTTCGAGACCGACCTCGTCAACATGACCCGCGGCATGGGGGTCATGAGCCATCTCTTCCACGAGTACGGCACCGACCGCGGAGAAATCGCCGCTCGGAAGAACGGCTCCCTGGTCTCCATGGACGCCGGTGAGGCGACCTCCTACGCCCTCAACATGGTTCAGGAGCGCGGCCGCCTCATGGTCGAGCCCGGCGACCAGATCTACGTGGGCATGATCGTCGGCGAGAACGCCCGCGAGAACGACATCCCGGTCAACCCGGTGAAGGAGAAGAAGCTCACCAACATGCGCTCGCAGGGCGATGGCAAGGGCATCCAGCTCAACGCCCCGATGAGGCTCAGCCTCGAGAGGGCGCTGGAGTACATCGACGTCGACGAATACGTCGAGGCCACCCCGAAAAACCTCCGTCTCCGGAAGAAGATCCTCGACGAGAACCAGCGCAAGCGCGCCGAGAAGTCGCGCGTGCTGAAGTTCGTCACCGAGGGGACCGAGGGCTGATCCCGGGTAGGGCTGTGCTCCGTCACGGCCCCATCTTGATTGGCGGAACGTTCCGCACCCATGGGGGGACGGGACCCTCTCCCGAATTGGCCGGGCCATCACAGGGAATGCAGGGACTCGACGGAGGGCCATCCATTCCTCGGATCGGCGACATGGCTCTGAAGACGAGTGAATCGGCGCGGAGGAACCTCCCCCAGGCCTCTGCCCCACTTCGGGTTTGATTCCCGGGACGGTATGTCCCTAGCTTCCTCGAGTCTCCCCGAGGAAGTCTATGGACCCACTTGCCGTGCCATCCCCCGATCCCGTTCCGGGAACCCCGAAATTCCGGGCGGTTTGCCATCGCGTTTTCATGACGGTGACCACGGGCCTCCTGGTGGGCTTGGGAGCAGCCGGATGTGGCGACAGCGAGCCGGCACCGAAGAAGGTCGACGTCTCGGCCCAGATCGCCGCACTCAAGGGAGACAACGACGCGAAGGCCGCGGCGCTCTCGGAACTGGCGGCGGGTGGACCCAATGCGGCCGGGGCCGTGAAGGAGATCATCCCCCTGCTCAAGAGTGACGATCCGGTCGTCCGCCGCCTCGCCGCCTACGCCCTCGGCCAGATCGGTGCCCCTGCCAAGGAGGCCGTGCCAGGACTGACCGCGATGTTGCAGGATCCCGATGGCAATGCCGTGACCGCCGCGATCAACGCCCTCCGTGCGATCGACCCCTCGAAGGCCCCTGCCGAGAACATCCCCAACGTCACCCAGTGACCCCTTCCCCGTCCCAACCTCCATCCCAGATCCCATGAAGTCTCCTCAGAGTCGAAACCTGAAGGCGCTCCTCCGGGCATTCACGCTCATCGAGCTCCTCGTCGTCATCGCCATCATCGCCATCCTGGCCGGCATGCTCCTACCCGCCCTCGGCAAGGCGAAGAGCAAGGCGCAGGGCATCCTGTGCATGAGCAACGGAAAGCAGCTCGGCTTCGCCTACAACCTGTTCTGTGGCGACAACAACGACACCCTGCCCGGGAATCTCGATGGCGGGACCGGTGCCGCCCAGACCAACCAGACCTGGTGCGTCGGCTGGCTCAACAACCAGAGCTACACGCCCGACAACACCAACATCCTCTTCCTCATGAACTCCCAGCTCGGCAAATACGCCGGGGCCCCCGGTGTGTACAAATGCCCGGCCGACATGTCCCTGAGCAGGGGCCGTACCGGATCCCCGCGGGTCCGCTCCATCTCAATGAACGGCTACCTCGGCGAGCGTGGCGGCCCGTTCACCGCGGGCTACTGGCAGTTCAAGAAGCTCGGCGCCATCCAGAAACCCTCCCAGACCTGGGTGTTCGTCGACGAGCGTGAGGACAGCATCAACGACGGCTGGTTCGCGGTGAACATGGACGGCTACGACCCAATCAAGCCCTCCGCTTACACCATCGTCGACTACCCCGCGAGCTATCACAACGGGGCCTGCGGCTTCGCCTTCGTCGACGGCCACTCCGAGATCAAGAAGTGGACCGACAAGCGGACCATGCCCGGCCTCAAGAAGGGTACACCGCTCGCGCTGGGCCAGCCCTCCCCCAACAACAACGACGTCGCCTGGATGCAGGATCGCTCCTCCGTGAAGGAGAAGAACCCGACGCGCTGACCTGAGGGCAGAGGGGTGGAGTATCGCTCTGCGTCACAGGACGCGGAGGCGTCTTCTCCAAGCCTCACTCCTCCTGGCCATTCGAGTTCTTCCGAGGGGTCACAACACGTCGAGCCTCTCGTGGGTGCACCTGTTGCACCCAGTGATGCAGGGCACTGCATCACCCACCACCCAGCCCCCAGGGGCCCCTCCCCCGGCATCGACACCCAGCGGTTCGAGATGCGGACGGGCAGGACCTCGTCCCGTCCCATGCAGGGGTGCTCTCGGGACTGCTCTCTCGGGGGAGGACAGGGCTGGTCGGAGTTGCTACGTTCCTCCACGTCATGGCGTCCCCTGCATCCCTCCCCGGCTCCGAGCTCCCACGACGCCTCCGAATCCTCGCCGGGGTCTTCCTCGTGCTGGTGGCCGTCGCCGTGGTCCAATGGGTCCGTCGTCCACCGCTGCTCCCGATCCCGATGCCGCGGGATGCCGCGGCTCTCGACCCCCAGGTCCGCGCCCATCTCGAGGCCGTGATCGAAGGGGTCCGCCAGGCTCCCCGGAGCGCCACGCGCCGCGCCACCCTGGGCATTGCCTACGCCGCCAACGGCCTCTGGAACGAGGCTCGACAGGCGTTCCTCGACACAGCCCGGATCGACCCCGATGAACCCCTCGCCCGCATGTACGCTGCGGTCGCGCTCGAGGAACTGGCCGACCTTCCCGGAGCCCTCCGGGAGTTCCAGGCCCTGACCACCCAAGAACCCGGCTTTGCCCCCGGCTGGTATCGCGTCGGGGAATGCGCACTTCGAACCGGGGACCTCGGACTCGCCGAGGCCGCCTTCACGAAACTTTCGACCCTCGCCCCCGACGAGTGGCGGGGGCCCGCCGGACTTGGGGAGGTCCGCCTCCGCCAAAGCCGTGCCGCCGAGGCGGTGCCCCTGTTGGAGAAGAGCCTCGATCTCGATGCCACCGCCCGGCCGGCCCGATTCCTCCTGGGCCAGGCCTACCGGTCTGTGGGACGCACCAATGAGGCTCGGATCGCCCTCGCCATCGGTGCGGCATCGGTGCGGCATCCGATGTCCGACGACTGGTCGGAACTGGCCCACCACCACATGAAGTCCATTCCCGACCAGCTCGTCCAGGCCGAGGAGCTGTGCGGCGCGGGTCGACCCGACCTTGCTGTCGACCTGCTGGGGGAGGCCCTGAAATTCCATCCGGATCACCCCGGCCTGAGCCACCAGCAGGCCATGGCCTTGAACCAGGCCGGACAGGCCGACAAGGCCGTGACCGTACTCAATCGTCTGATCGCCCAGGATCCCAAGGCCATCGCCCCGTGGATCACGCGCTCCTACACCCAGGTCCTTCTCGGACGCAACGAGCAGGGGCTGGCCGACGCCCGATCAGCGTTGTCGCTCGCCACCAACTCTTCCCACGCCCACATCGCCGCCGCCAATGCCTGGCTCGCCATGGATCGGGACACCGAGGCCGTGGCCGCGGTCCGGGAGGCCATTCGATGCGATCCCAGGAACCCGGAGATCCCACTGGAGCTCGGTAATATCCTCTGGCGGAACCTCAACGACACGAACGGGGCTCTTGCCCAGGTTGAGCGGGCGATCGAGATCGACCCGGGACAGCCACGGGCCCTCGCGATGCTCGGCTTCCTGTCGCTCGAGTCCGGATACACGAACCGGGCCCGGGCGGCCTTAGAGCAACTCGGCCGGCTCGCCCCGCAGAGCGCGGAATACCGCGAGCTCCGGGCGGCCCTCCCGCAGCGATGAGACCCGCCTCCGCGCTGACGCTGCTCGCCCTGGCGATCGCGATCGCCCAGGGCTGCGGGCGGGCCCCGGAACCCTCCCAGGGATCGACCCAGAACCCGGCGGCATCCGCGTCGCTCCTCATCCCCAACCCCGCGACCATCCCCACCCAACCCTGGTTCGAGGCGATGGGACCCGACAGCGGACTCGACTTCCGACACCACATCGGGGCCCGCGGTCGGTTCTACCTCCCCGAGATGGAGAGCGGCGGGGTCGGCCTCGTCGACTTCAACCGCGACGGCCGGCTCGATGTCCTCTGCATCGATGGTGGAGACCTCGATCCCTCGCAGCCGCGTCCACCCCGGCATCGACTCTACCGCAACGACGGCAGCTGGCGCTTCACGGACGTCACCGAGGCCTCGGGCCTGAAGGTGTCCTCGGGCTTCGGGATGGGCTGCACCATCGGGGACTACAACCGCGACGGCTGGCCCGACCTCTACATCACCCAGTACGGCGGCAACCGGCTGTTCCGCAATCGCGGGGATGGCACGTTCGAGGAGGCCACCCAACGCGCCGGCGTCGCGGTGGATTCCCTCAGCACCAGCGCGGCATTCGTGGACTATGACACCGACGGACACCTGGATCTGATCGTGGTGAACTATGTCCGCTGGACCCCCGAGACGGAGCGGGAGTGCTTCTCGAGCGGGGGACGTCGGGACTACTGCTCGCCCCTCAACTACCAGGCTCCTGCCCCTCCGGTACTGTTCCACAACCGCGGGGATGGAACCTTCGAGGATGTGACCCGCGGGGCCGGGCTGCTCACGGCGTTCGGCAACGGCCTGGGAGTGGCCACCGGGGATTTCGACCATGATGGCCGGGTCGACCTCTTCATCGCCAACGATGCCATGGCCAACCAGCTCTGGCTGAACCGGGGTGGCGGCCGGTTCCAGGACGACGCCCCGCTCCGGGGCTGCGCCCTGAACGCCGTGGGCATCCCGCGTGCCGGAATGGGCGTTGTCGCCGTCGATCTCCTCCAGAGGGGATGGCTCGACCTTTTCGTGACCCACCTGGTGGGCGAGGGCAACGGACTCTTCCTCAACGAGAAGGGCACCTTCACCGACTGGCTGGTGCCCGACGGTCCCATGGCCGGCAGTCAGCCCCATACCGGATTCGGGGTGGAGTTCGCGGATTTCGACAACGATGGCCGGCTGGACCTCTACGTGGCCAACGGACGGGTGAAGCTCGGCCAGCGCGAATCGGATCCGACTCAACCCTACGCGGAGCCCGACAGCGTCAAGAGGGGCCTCGGAGACGGGCGATTCGTGGACGTGCCCTTCGCCGGCCTGTCGCGGGAGGATCCGGGGGTTGGCCGGGGCCTCGCCATTGGGGATCTCGACAACGACGGCGCCTTGGATGTCCTCGTGATCCGACGGGACGGCCCGATCCGGGTCCTTCGCAACCGGGCCGCCGGGTCCAACCACTGGATCGCGCTGCGGCTGGAGGATGCCCACGGACACGAGACGCGGAACGCGGTGATCCGGATCGAGGCCGGCGGAAAGGTCCTTTGGCGTCAGCAACAACCCAATCAGGGCTACGCCTCCAGTCAGGACCCCCGGGTCCATTTCGGCCTCGGATCGGCCGCACAGGTCGAGCACGTCTGGATCCGCTGGCCGGAGGGTCAAGCCGAGGATTTCGGTTCCTTGCCCCCCGACCAGATCCACACGATCCGTCAGGGTCGCGGCACTGCCGCTCCCGGGGCGTTTGGGTGGTAACCCGTGCTCCTGCCGGTCGCTCCCACCCCTCAGGCCAGCAGCGCCGGCACAATCCGGGCCCCCGTGACCTCCGGATCCGTCAGACTCGCCTCGCGACCCTCGTGCGGATAGCGCAGCGCCACATGGTCCAGCCCCAGCTGATGCAACAGCGTCGCGTGGAAGTCGTGGACGCTCACGACGTCCTGGACCGCTTTGTAGCCGAAGTCATCGGTCGCACCATGGACATGGCCCGCCTTGAATCCACCCCCGGCCACCCAGAGCGAGAACGCATGACGGTTGTGATCCCGCCCATCGGCCCCCTGCGAGATCGGCAGCCGGCCAAACTCACCCGTCCAGAGAACGACGGTGGAGTCCAGAAGACCCCTCGACTTCAGGTCGCGCACCAAAGCGGCGCTGGGTCGGTCGGTCTGGGCGCAAAGTCCCTTGAGCCGCTCGGCGTTCTTGTCGTGGGTGTCCCACGGCTGGCCGTTGAGGAAGAGCTGCACGAACCGCACCCCCCGTTCCACGAGGCGACGCGCAATCAGACATCGGCGTCCGTAGTCGGCCGTCACCGGATCGTCGAGGCCGTACAGCCGACGGGTGGCGGCCGACTCGCCCGAGAGGTCGAGCGCCTCCGGGACTGCGCTCTGCATCCGGGCCGCTGTCTCGAACTGCGCGATCCGGGCCGACAGCTCCGAGGTTTCCGGGTGACGGCCGGCGTGGTGTCGATTGATCTCCCGGAGGAGATCAAGCTGGTTCCGTCGAGCCTCCGGCGGAACCGACGCCGGCGTCCTGAGGTGGAACACCGGGTTGTCCCCGCCGCGGAACGGAGTCCCCTGGTAGACCGCCGGCAGGAAACCCGCCGACCAGTTCCGCTCCCCATCAACGGGCAACCCGCCGGGATCCGACAGGACCACGTAGGCGGGGAGGTTCTCATTCTCCGAACCCAGTCCGTACAGCAGCCACGATCCCAAGGTCGGAAGCCCGGCCAGGAAACGTCCGGTGTGCATGATCCGGAGAGCGGACTCATGGTCAACCGAACCCGTGGTCATGGAACGGACCAGAGTGATGTCGTCGGCGATGCTCCCGGTGTGCGGGAGGAGTTCCGACAATTCCATACCGCACTGGCCGCGGGCCCGGAACTCATATGGGGCCCCGAGGACATTGCCGGCCTGTTTGTCGAAGTGGACCTCGAGCTCTCCCCCTGGGTAGGGCTTGCCGCTCCAGCGGTTGAGTGCGGGCTTGCAGTCGAACAGATCCATCTGGCTCGGCCCGCCATGCTGGAAGAGGCTGATCACGGCCTTCGCACGGGGCCGATGGTGCGGCGGGGCCAGGATCCCGGACGCCGCGGCGTTCGATCGGGCCATCAGGTGGGCCAGAGCAAGCCCACCCAGTCCTCCCGCCGAGCGGTTCAGAAAGGCCCGGCGGGACAGAGGGTTCGGGATTGGCATCATTCCAGGTAGAGAAAGGTGTTCAGACCGAACAGGGACTGGCAGAGATCGGTCCAGACCCGGACCTCCCGGTCGGACTCCACAGAGTAGACCCGGCGCTGCAGATACAGGAACCGGATGTAGGCGTCCCGCTCCCCCGCGTCCGGCTCGCGTCCGCAGGCCAGGAGGAACGCCCTCCGGATCCGGGCTCCATCGTCGGAACCCGCCTCGGCATCGAGGCGTTGGACCATCTCCACGGCACGGCTCCGGCTCGCCTCCGAGTTGAGAAGCGTCAGAGCCTGCAGCGGCATCGTGGTCGAGGCCCGACGGGTGCAGTTGAAGACCACCGAGGGGGCGTCGAAGTTCCCCAGAAACGTCGGCACCTGGGTGCGCCGATGCTGCAGGAACACGGAACGGGACCGGGCCTCCGGATGCGTCGGATCCTCCACGACCTCCCCATCCCCCCGACGTGGGGTTGGGACGAAGGGGCCTCCACTCTTGGGACCGAGCACCCCGGCGACCGCGAGCATCGCATCCCGGATCGCCTCGGCGTCGAGCCGATGGAGGGGATACCGCCACAGCAGCGTGTTGTCGGGATCCCGGGCGGCGGCCTCGGGACGGGACTGGGACGACTGTCGGAAGGTCTCGGACAGCAGGATCCGCCGATGCAATGCCTTCAGGCTCCAGCCGGAATCGAGGAAGTCGGCAGCGAGGGAATCGAGGAGCCCGGCATTGCGGGGTCTTGCACCGCTGAGACCGAGGTTGTCGGGAGTGCCGACGAGTCCCTCCCCGAAATGGCCCTGCCACACCCGGTTGACCGTCACCCGAGCCAGCAGACCGGCCTGCGGTGATCCGGGTTCGGTGAGCCATCGGACCCACGCCAGACGCCGCCCCGTCGTCCGGGCCCCCGGCGCAGGCGGGGGCCAGGTCACGGACCGCCCCGCGACGCGCAAGAACTCCGGGACCGCCGGCTCGACCGGTTCGCCAGGGGTCTTGGGATTGCCCCGACGCAGCAGTGGGACGATGGGCGGCTCGGGACCCACATCCGTCATCCAGGCGATCCGCGCGGGTCGGGGTGTCCGGCGCGACTGGAGTGCGGCCATCTCCCGATCCAGTTCCTGACGCCGCACCGCAAGAAGCCGGGTGTACTCGGCCTGACTCTGGACCCAGTCCGGATTGGAATCGTCCGACGTCTCGATCCGGACGTTGTCGACGACAAAGCTGCGTCCGCAGCAGTACTCGAAGGCGAAGGCCCCGGGCGGCAGCTGTTCCGCGGAGAGCTCGATCCCCTTCCCTTCGACGGCACCGTCACGGACGGCCTGCAGGGTAAACCGTCCCTTCTCGCCCGCGGTGATGCGGACCCCGTGGCGGTGACCGGCCTGGTAGCGGCTGGCTCCGAGATCCCCAAGCCCCTTGGCATCGCGACCCGGATAGTCGAGGTGCACGGTGGTCGCCCCGCCGGGATGACCATCCACCAGGAGGTTGCCCCCTCCGACCGGACCGCTGTCGTCGAAATCGTGCGCCGCAAGGACGTAGCCCACCCGTTCCGCCGGGCGTTCGGCCTCGTCGACCCGGAGCGCCACCAGGTCGAAGGACGCCTCGATCCAACGTCCCGGAGCCGCGGGTCTCCAGTCGAAGACTTCCCGCGTCGCCAACCAACGGTCGCCACCGCCACCGCCCTCCTTCAGACGCAGCACCCCGTCCCGGGCCGCGGCACCCGGTGCTTCAAAGGAGTCGAGGTGGACCGGTGGCGAACCCGCCGGCTGGTCGTCTCCTGGGACCGTCGCGGTCCAACGCGGCGCGATCGGCCCATCGCCGTCGAAGGCGTCGGCCAACAGAAGTCGCCCGGGGGGACGATTCGTCGCACACCACGCCGTGAAGGCCGCGCTGAGGCGGGCCTGTTCGGCATCGAGTTCCCCCTCGCGACGCGTCCAGTCCTCCAGCTCGCCTGCCGGATGGGCGTCGACCACCCGGTCGTTGGGCTTCACCCAACGATCGATGTGGAACGCCGGATAGAGCACCGCCTGGAGCGCGTAGTAGTCGCGCTGCGTGATCGGCTCGAACTTATGGTCGTGACACTTGGCGCACTGGAAGGTCATTCCCAGGAGGCTCGACCCGATGATCTGCACCGCTCCCTCGAGAGCGTAGTAGCGGTCGACCCGCACCTCGTCCGGGTTTCCGTCGCTCTCGCCCGAGCCATCCTGCCCGTTGCGCAGGAAATGGGTCGCCTCCAACAGCTCGATGACCTCCGGGCTGGCCGGCTCACCCGGACGCCAGCCGCTCAGCTCGTCGCCGGCCATCTGCTCCTGGACAAACCGGTCGAAGGGCGTGTCGCGGTTCAGGGAACGGATGACGTAGTCACGATAGCGATAGGCGAGCGGACGGTCGGTGTCGGCATTGAAGTAGCCGTTGGAATCCGCATAGCCCGCCGCCTCCAGCCAATGCTGGCCCCAGCGCTCGCCATACCGGGGGGAGGCCAGGAGCCGGTCCACCATCCGCCGATAGGCATCGGGCGACGGATCCGACACGAACGCCTTGATGGCCTCCGGCGTGGGAGGGAGTCCCAGCAAGACGAACGACACCCGACGCATCAGCGTGGCACGGTCGGCCTCCGGGGATGGGCCGGGACCAGGACTACCCCATCGCGATCGGATCCAGGCGTCGATCGGGTTGCCCGCGGTGGCATCGGAACCGATCAAGGGAGGTGCGAGGGGGCGGACCGGCTGGAATGCCCAGTGTCCGCGGGCCTCGGGAACCCCTTCGGCCAGGATTCCGCCCCTTTGAATCCAGGCGAGCGACAGGACGAGAACCGTCGCGAGCGCCCACCGCCCCTGCTGGACCCGGACCCAGGCCCCGTCCGATGCGCCGCCCCCCGGGGCGCGCGCATCCGGAGCGGAGGTCGTGGGGTCGGGGCTGGCCATGTGCGGTGATCGGGAATGGAGTGCGTTCCAATCTCCGCGGTCTGGGCTCCGTCAACAACCCCCAACTCAGGGTGGTCGGGAGGCATCGGCGACGGCCAGCCGGGAGCGCGACTCGTGCCCGGATGCTCCTGGGTCCGGATGGCGGCAGGACGAGAGAGGCCCCTCGGCCGGGTCCATCGGCTCAGCCCTTCCTTGCCGCTCGGTGCGCGGTGCCGATACTGAACCCATGCCGACCGCCATCGCCCGGGAACGCGACGCCGAGCCGATCAACCAATTCAGCGTCTTCCTGCCCAATCGGCTTGGACGCCTCCACGAGGTGACCCGTCGCCTTGCGGAACGGGAGGTCCACATCCTGGCGCTGACGGTCCTCGACACCACAGACAGCACGATCCTGCGCTTCGTGGTCGACGACCCGGACCGCGCCCGGGAACTGCTGGCCGAACATGCCTTTCCCTTCTCCGAAACCCAGGTTCTGGCCGTTGAGGTCGAGGGCGAAGGACGGTTGAAGGACGTGCTCTATGCCCTGCTCGAGGCGGAACTGAACATCCACTACGTGTACCCGTTCCTGACCCGTCCGGGCGGCAAGTCGGGACTCGTGATCAACATCGAGGACCAGGAGGTTGCCGAGCAGTCGTTGCGACAGCACCAGTTCCGGGTCCTCTACCAGCCGGATCTCTCGCGCTGACCCCATCCGATCCCCGACCCGATCGCCTCATGAAGCACCTCGATCCAGATTCGAATGCGGCACGGGATCTCCGAGAGGGTCGATATGTCATCCGGAGCCAGACCCCCGCCGATCTGGCCCGAATCACCATCCCATGGATGCACGAGGCCGGATGGAACCCTGGGCTTCATGATGCCGAAACCTTCCCCATCGCCGACCCCAGGGGCTTCCTCGTCGGGGAGCTCGAGGGGGAGCCCATCGCCTGTGTCAGCGGGGTCCGCTATGACGCGTCCTTCGGGTTCATGGGGTGCTACATCGTCCGGGAAGGATTCCGGGGCCAGGGCTATGGGATGGCGGTCCACGAGGCGGCTCGGGAACATCTCAAGGGTTGCACCCAGGGCGGCGACGGGGTCCTCGCCAATGTCTCGAAATACCAGCAGATCGGCCGGGTGTATGCCTATCGCAACGCCCGATACCAAGGGGTACGGGATGCCGCCTGGACGCCATCGGGGAGCACCGTCCCGGTGACGGATCTCGATCCCAGCGGCGTGGAGCGGCTCGATCGCGAGTGTTTCCCAGCGGCCCGGAAGGCCTTTCTGGAGGCGTGGCTGCGTCAGCCCGAGGCGTGGGCCCTTGGGATTCCGGGGTCCCGGGAGGAATCCGAACCGAAGGCGTTCGGGGTGATCCGGCGCTGCTTCCAGGGCTGGAAGATCGGCCCGCTGTTCGCCCGCGATCCCAGGGCGGCGGAGTGCCTGTTCCGAGACCTGGCCCACAGGATCCCGACAGGGGACACCTTTGCCCTGGACGTCGCCGAGCCCAACACGGCGGCGCTGGATCTGGTCCGCCGCCACGGGATGACCGAGGTGTTCGCAACCGCTCGGATGTACACGGGTCCCGCACCTCGGATCCGGCTCGATTGGGTCTACGGCGTGACGACCTTCGAGCTGGGATGAGTGCGATGGATCGCCAGCTTGGCTTCCTCAACGCCACGGCCCTCAACATGGCGAACATGCTGGGGGCCGGGCCGTTCATCACGATCTCGACCCTGATGTCGGCCCTCGGAGGACCGCAGTCGATGCTCGGATGGGCAATCGCCGTGCTGATCGCGATCCCCGACGGCATGGTCTGGAGCGAGCTCGGGGCGGCTCTGCCGGGTTCCGGCGGAACGTTCCGGTATGTGCGCGAGGGATTCGGTCGGGAGACGTGGGGCCGGCTCATGGCCTTCCTGTTCCTGGCCCAGCTGCTGATCAGCGGTCCACTGGAGATCGCCTCCGGCTACATCGGGTTCGCCCGGTACCTCGACTTCCTCCTCCCAGGCATCCTGAGCGGGGGCGTACTGACCTGGAAGGGCGCAGTTGCGGTGATCGGACTGGGACTGTTGAACATCGCGTTGCTGTACCGTCCGATCCGCGGGATTGGACGCCTGTTGGTCGCGCTCTGGATCGGAGTGCTCCTGACGGTCGGGACCGTCCTGGTGAACGGGGCGCTTCATTTCGACGCCCAGATCGCCTTCGACCTCCCGGCAGGCGCATTCCAGTTCTCCTGGGGATTCCTGCTCGGCCTAGGGGCCGCCACGCGGACAGGACTCTATGACTTCCTCGGCTACTACGACATCTGCTACCTCGGAGACGAGGTCCGGGATCCGGGCCGGACGATTCCCCGGTCGGTGCTGACGAGCCTCATCGTGGTCGCCCTGATCTACGTGGGAATCAACCTCTCGATCAATGGGGTCATCCCCTGGCGCCAGTTCGTGCCAGAGGACCAGCATCCCGAGGCCGCCTATATCGCCTCGGCCTTCATCCAACGACTCCACGGCCCGACCGCGGCCCGGATCTTCACGGTGATGGTGCTCTGGACCTGCGTCGGATCCGTGGTCGCCCTGCTCCTAGGGTACTCGAGGATTCCCTACGCCGCGGCCCGGGATGGGGTCTTCTTCGCCACGTTCGGCAGGCTCCATCCGCGGCTCGGGTTCCCCCATCTGGGGCTCCTGCTGATCGGTCTGCTGGCAATCGCAGGGAGCTTTCTGTCGTTCGGCACGGTTCTCGACACCCTCATCGCGCTGCGGATTCTCGTCCAATTCGTGGCCCAGATCGCGGCGGTCGTCCTTCTCCGAAGAACTCGCCCCGACCTCGCGCGACCCTACAAGATCTGGCTCTATCCCCTGCCGCTGGTCGTGGCCCTCTTCGGCTGGCTCTTCGTCTTCGTCACCTCCCCGCTGAAGGTCATTGGCTTCTCCCTCACAGCACTGCTGACGGGGGTACTCGCCTATGGGGTGTGGTCGTGGCGCACCGGTCGATGGCCGTTTGGTGGGCCGCATGGGGAATCCGGAGAAGCTCCGTCCGGGATCCAGTCGTAGGAGCGGTGCCTGTTCCCGTCGCTCTTTGCTCCTTCCCCGAGGTGGCCTCCGGCTCCATGATGTGGGCATGCGACGTCGTCGGGAGGCACGCGAGCGTGCCGTCCAGTTTCTGTTCCAGCACGAGCTCAATCCGCCGGAGGATCTCCAGGCGGCGCTCGACCATTTCTGGGATGCCCAGAGGTCCAACGCGGTCCTGGAACGGCTCCCCGGGGCCACTTGGGGCGAGAAGATCGAGATCCCGCCCCCGTCCGCCGACGACGTGGCGATGCGGGTCTTTGCCGACAGCCTGATCCGCGGCGCCCTCGAACACCAGGAACAGGCCGACGAGACGATTCGAAAGTTCACCAAGAACTGGGAGATCAGCCGGCTGGCGGTGGTCGACCGCAACGTCCTCCGCCTTGCGATCTACGAGATCATGTTCCGCGACGACATCCCGCCCATCGTCAGCATCAACGAGGCCGTGGACATCGCGAAGAAGTTCTCGACCGATCAAAGCGGCCGCTTCGTGAATGGCATCCTGGACAAGGTGAAGGAGACGATCCTGCGTCCGGCCCGCACGGCGAAAGAGTCCAACCCGGGAGCCTCCCCGGCATGAGTCCGCTTGCCTCCGGCTCCGTCGGGCTTTTCTTCTGACCTCATGGTTGCCGACCTGCATCTCCACACCTTTTTCTCCGACGGCACCTATTCCCCCGAGGAGCTGGTGGGACATGGACATCGCGTTGGCCTGTCGGCGCTGGCGTTGACCGACCACGACACGGTTGACGGCTGTGCCCGGGCCGAGGCGGCCTGCAGGGCCCTGGGGATCGAGTTCATTCCGGGCACCGAGCTCACCGCCGAACATCGGAACCGCGAGGTCCACGTCCTGGGCTACTGGCTCGATCCGGAATCGCCCGCCCTGCTGTCGCGTCTCGCCGGATTCCAGGCGGTCCGGGAGAACCGGATCCGCGACATGGTGCACCGCCTCAACGAACGGGGCATCGCGCTGAAGGCCGACGACGTGTTCCGCATTGCCAACTGCAAGTCTCCTGGACGTCCCCATGTGGCGCGGGCGCTTGTCGAGGGCGGGTTCTGCGGCGACTACGACCAGGCCTTCGAGCGATTCCTGAAGAAGGGGCGTCCAGGCTGGGTGCCCAAGGCGCGGATGGACATCCCGACCACGGTCGGACTCATCCATGCCGCCGGTGGTGTCGCCGTGCTGGCGCATCCGGGACTATACCACGACGACACACTCATCCCGGAGATCGCCGAGGCCGGGCTCGATGGGCTGGAATGCTGGCACAGCCGCCACCACGGTACCGAGCCGCTCCACTATGAACGCCTCGCGGCCGAGTTGGGACTCGTCGCCACCGGCGGAAGCGACTGCCATGGAATGTCCAAGGGCGAACCCCTGATCGGTCGGATCCAGCTTCCATACGCCCAGGTCGAAGCCCTCAAGGCCCGCCGCCCCGCGGGCCGGTCCGCCTCGGCCTCCTGACACCGACCGCGTCCGCTCACCCTTCCTCCGACTCCACCTGTGGGACTCTTCGACAAGCTCAAAGCTGCCTTCACACGAACCACCTCGACCCTTTCCCAGGAGATCCGGCGGATCGTCACACGATCCCCGAAGCTGACAGCTGAGAATCTCGAGGAACTCGAGGCGGCGCTGCTGAGGGCGGACCTCGGCCTAGCGACCACCCAGCAGATCCTGGCTGCAGCCCGGACGGCATTCGAGACGCAGGGCCGTGCCGGCATCGACTTCATCGAGATCGCGGCACGGGAGGTCGAGCGCAACCTTGCCGGACTGGATCCGACCCTTGGGCGGCAGTCCTCGGGACTCACGATTGTCTCCGTGGTCGGTGTGAACGGCACCGGCAAGACCACGACCTGTGCCAAGCTCGCGCATCGGGCGCAGCTGCAGGGCGAATCCGCGGTCCTCGCAGCCTGCGACACCTTCCGCGCCGCAGCGGTCGAACAGCTGAAGCTCTGGGGTGGACGTCTCGACATCCCTGTCATCGCAGGCGCCCCGAATGCGGATCCCGCGGCTGTGGCCCACGACGCCATCACGGCCGCCGAGGCCCGGAAGGCCCAGTGGCTGTTCGTCGACACCGCCGGCCGTCTCCATACCAAGTCCAATCTGATGGCGGAGCTGCAGAAGGTGCACCGCGTCATCGGGAAGAAGAGCCCGGGTGCACCCCATGAGACCCTGCTTGTGCTGGATGGCTCGACCGGCCTCAACGCCCTGAACCAAGCCCGGGAATTCCACAAGGCGGTGTCCCTCACGGGACTCGTCGTCACCAAGCTGGACGGCACCAGCAAGGGAGGCGCGATCGTCGCCATCCAGAAGGAGCTCGGCATCCCGGTGAAGTTCATCGGCGTCGGCGAGCAGCCCGACGACCTCCAGCCCTTCAATGCGAAGGAGTTCGCCGACGCGCTCTTCGAGGCGCGGTAGCGCGTCATGGCCGAGGAAACCCAAAAGGAGTCCGCGGCGATGCGACGGGCCCTCGTCCTGGCACGACGGGCCCTCGGGAAAACCTCCCCAAACCCGCTCGTCGGTGCGGTCGTGATCCGCAACGGCCGGATTCTCGGCGAGGGCTACCACCACCGCGCAGGCCAACCCCACGCCGAGATCGAGGCGATCCGGGATTGCCGGGACCGCGGACACGATCCCAGGGGAGCCACGCTCGTGGTCACCCTCGAACCCTGTTCCACCACCGGACGCACCCCACCCTGCACCGAGGCCATCCTCAAGGCCGGATTCCGACGGGTGGTTGTGGGAGCCGTAGACCCGAACCCGGACCATGCCGGGCGGGGCCTGGCCCTGCTCCGGAAGGCCGGTGTGACTGTGGTCGAAGGGGTGCTCAGGACGGAGGCCGAGGCTCTCAATCCCGGGTTCAACCACTGGATCGTCCACCGACGCCCCCTCGTCACGCTCAAGGCCGCCATGACCCTGGACGGCAAGATCGCTACCTCCCAGGGCAACTCCCGCTGGATCACAGGCGAAGCCTCGCGCCGGGTCGTGATGCGGATTCGCCAGGAACATGACGCCGTCCTGGTCGGCATTGGCACCGTGTTGGCGGACGACCCACAGCTCACGATCCGACGAGGCGGCAAGACTCGATGCGGACTGAGGATCGTCCTCGATTCAAGGGCCCGGATTCCCATAACGAGCCGGCTCCTGACCGACCCCTTCGCCTCGAACACCCTCGTCGTGGTCGGCGAAGGCGCCGCGAAGGCCCGGGTGGACCGGATCCGGTCGCTCGCAACCGTGTGGGTCGCCCCCCTCCACGAGGGCCGGATCGCCCTCCCTGCCCTCTGCACGGAATTGGGACGCCGGGGAATCACCAGTGTGCTGGTCGAGGGTGGTGGCGAGGTTCATGCGGGATTCCTTCGCGAACGGCTGGCCCAACGGATCGCCTTCTTCTACGCCCCGAAGATCGTTGGGGGTCGTGAGGCGCCCCGATCGGTCGGGGGCATCGGCTGGGAATCCCTGGAGGAAGCTCCCCGGATTGACGGGACCCGGTGGCGAGCCTTGGGGGATGATCTGCTCCTGACAGCGTCGATCCAAAATGGGTAGCACCCTCCTAACCGCAGGGACTGCGGGCGGGGGACTTTGGGGGGAAATGGAAAGGCCGCCCAGGCGTTCACCCGGACGGCCCACCAACCAACCACTCCACACTCCAAGGCGTCAGCCTTGGGAATCGTTGTCCTTGGACTCGTCGACAACCACGTACCGGCTGCCGCCGCGGCTCCAGATCTTCAGGAGCGTCGTCCGGTCGGCGGACTTCTCGGTCAGCTTCACGGCCTCCTCAGCACCGGCGACCGCCTTTCGGTTGATCTCAAGGATCACGTCGCCGGGTTGGAGTCCCGCCTCGGCCGCCGCGGAATCCGGCGCCACCTCCGTCACCACGGCACCCTCGACCTTCTCGGGGATCCGGAACTGACGGCGATGTTTCTCGTCAAGATCGGCCACGCCGACCCCGTTTAGGGTGCCCTCGTCCTCCACCTTCCCAACCGCAGGTGCCTTCGACTCACCGGGGAGCTCCCCGACCTTGACCTTCAGGGACATCTCCTTGCCGTCGCGCAGGACCTTGACGGTGGCGGTCTGGCCGGGATCGGCCTTCGCGACCGTCAGCTTCAGGTGCCGGCTGTCGCGGATGTCCTTGCCGTCGAGGGCGGTGATGACATCCCCGCTCTCAAGCCCAGCCTTGTCGGCCGGCCCCTTGGGCGTGACCTCACCCACGAGGGCCCCCTTGGAACCCTTCATGCCGAACTTCCTGGCGAGGGCCGGATTGACGTCCTGGATCATCACCCCGAGGTAGCCCCGGGTGACCTTTCCATCCTTCACGAGGGATTCCATGACATCCTTCGCCATCACGACCGGGATCGCGAAACCGATGCCCTGGTTCCCTCCGGAGCGGCTCAGGATGGCGGTGTTGATGCCGACCAGACGACCCTTGGCATCGACCAACGCCCCGCCGGAGTTGCCAGGGTTAATCGCCGCGTCGGTCTGGATGAAGTCCTCGTAGTCCAGGCCCAGAGTCGCCCGCCCCGTGGCACTGACGATGCCCATAGTGACGGTCTGACCGATGCCGAAGGGGTTGCCGATCGCGAGGACCACGTCGCCGACCTCGATCGCCTCGCTGTCGCCGAGGGCGATCGCCGGCAGCTCGTCGGCCTCGACCTTCAGGACGGCGACATCGGTCTTGGGATCACGTCCGATGACCTTGGCGTCGAGCTCACGTCCGTCCTGGAGGGCGACCTTCACCTCATCGGCCCCATCGACTACGTGATTGTTGGTCAGAATGTAGCCGTCGGGCGTGACGATGACGCCGGAGCCGAGTCCGTGTTGACGGGGCCCGCGTCCGGACTCCTCGGGCATCCCGAACGGCGCGCTCTCACCGAAGAAGCGGCGGAGTTGCGGGGGGACCTGGGAGAGATCGGGCATCTGCGCCGAGGCCAGCTTGGCCTTCTGGGTGACATTCACCCGGACCACGCTCGGACTGACCTTCTTGATCACATCGGAGTAGCTGCCCACCAGACGGCCATCGCGGGCGATCGGAGTCTCATCGACCGACAGTCTAAGCTCGGGAGCCCCGGTATTCGACTTGGAGGGCTTGGGTCCGGCCCAGACAGCGGTCACGGCACCTGCAAGACCTCCGGCGAGGGCGATGGGGATCAGCTTCTTGTATGCGGCGTTCATGGATGATTTGGTTTGGTTGAGGTTGTCTTGGTGTGGCGGACTCTCCGCCCTGTTCTTACACCAATGGACTCACGCCGCGTGGCCCATGGCTGACCTTTCAATTACACGATCGAAAGAGTCGGAGAACTTCATCAACTCCAGCCCCAGCGCCCTCCCACTCCAGCACGTACACCTACGGCCCGTACGACTGCCAAAGCGACCTTCACCAGGCGCTCAAACAGGGCCATCCACGACATGATTCCAGGCCAATGCGGGGCCAAGACCACTGGATGGCCCGTGCTGGACTGGACACCACTCCGGGGAGTCCTGCCCCCTTGCTCCCACCTGCCGAATGCTCAGGCCTTGATGAGGCGCGCCGCCTCGGAGGCCGTGACCCCGTCGTGAACCAACGCCATCAAGGCACGGGTCATCCCAGCCGGATCCGCATGCTGGATGATGTTCCTTCCGTACACGATGCCTGCCGCCCCCTGCTTCATCAGGGCCTCGGTCCTGGACAGGATTTCCGCATCCGCCGCCTTGCCGCCGCCACGCACCAGGACCGGGATTCGCCCCGCGATCTCCACGACGCGGTGGTAGACGGAGACGTCATCCGTGGGATCGGCCTTGATGATGTCGGCTCCCAGCTCACAGGCCTGGCGCACGAGCGGCAGGATCTTGTCGAGGTCGCCATCGACCATGTAGCCGCCCGCCTTGGCGTTCGGTTGGAAGACGAGGGGCTCGATCATGAGAGGCATCGCATAGCGGTCACACTCCGGCTTGATACGGAGGATGTTCTGGATGCATTGGTCGGTGACCTCCGGCTGGTCCGGGATCCGGAAGAGATTGACTACCACACAGGTGGCATCGAGGCGGATGGCCTGCTCGACGGGGGCGTCGATCATCCGGCTGAAGAGGGACTTGGGCAGGACGTTGCCGTAGACGTTCGCCACGTCGGTCCGGAGAACCAGGGCCGGCTTGTCCTTCCCGGGAAGGGACTGGAGATAGTGGGCCTGTCCCACGGTGAGCTGGACCGCATCCGGCGCCGCGGCGACAACGGTCTTCACCGCCGACTCAAGGTTCTCGATGCCCTGGAGAAAGCCCCGCTCATTGAAGAATCCGTGGTCGATGGCGACATCGAAGCAGCGGCGGGAACGGGCGTGGAAAAGGCGGTTGATGCGGAAAGACTTCATCGGTTGGGAAAGAATCCGGAGCGCCGGTGGGGATTCCAGAGAAAAGGAATCCCGTCCTCGCATTCCAGCCTCGGTCCCGCGCGCCTCGCCGTTTCCTTGTCCCGTTCCGAATCCGCCGTACGCTCGGCCGCCGTGAATCTGGTCCAGCTCACCCCGGGCGCGGGCGGGATGTACTGCGGGAACTGCTTCCGCGACAACGCCCTGGTCGCCGCCCTACAGCGTCAGGGCCATCCCACCCTGATGGTCCCGCTCTACCTGCCGATGACGCTGGACGAGGCGCAGGCGGGGGGCGGATCGCCTACATTCTTCGGGGGCCTGAACGTGTTCTTCGATCAGAAGGCGGGCTGGTATCGCCGGGCACCCCACTGGTTCCGACGCCTCTTCGACGCCCCGTTCCTGCTGCGTCTGGCCGCCGGAAAGGCCGCCAAGACCCGGGCCGCCGATGTCGGGGACCTGACCGTGTCGATGCTCCGCGGCGAGCAGGGCCACCAGGCCCGGGACCTCGAGGAGCTGATCGATTGGCTTAGGACCCAGCAGCGGCCCGACGCCGTCCTGCTATCCAACGCCCTGCTCATCGGCTTCGCCCGACGGATCCGGGAGGCACTCGGGACCCGGGTCGTGTGCTTCCTGCAGAGCGAGGAGTCGTTCCTGGACTCGATCCCGGAGCCCTGGGGTCCCAGGGCCTGGCAGACGTTGTCGGAGCGCGCCCCCACCGTGGACCTCTGGATCTCGCCCAGCCGTTACTTTGCGGACCGCATGGGACGACGGCTCGGAATCTCCCGGGACCGGATCCGGATCGTCCCCAACGGGATCCACCTCTCCGGCTACGACACACTCCCCCCCCGCCGACCCAAGGAGCCTGGGGAGACGTTGAGCCTCGGGTTCTTCGCCCGGATGTGTCCGGACAAGGGGCTCGATATCCTGGTCGACGCCTTCCTGAAACTCCGGAAGACGGGGCGCTTCCCCTTTCTGAGACTCAAGGTGGGCGGAGGCTGCGGACCCGGAGACGAGTCATTCGTGTCGGAACTGCAAAGACGGCTGACGGCGGCCGGACTCTTTGAGGCCGCGTCCTTCCATCCCAATCTGACCCGCGAGGAGAAGATCGCGTTCTACGCCTCCTGCGATGTCCTGTCCGTGCCGGCCCGGATGAGCGAGTCCTTCGGACTCTACGTCATCGAATCCCTGGCGGCGGGCACACCACTGGTGCAGCCCAGCGTCTGCACGTTTCCGGAGCTCCTCGAGGACACGGGGGGCGGAGTGCTTTGTGGGGAGAACACCCCAGAGGCCTTGGCGCGCGCGCTCGAACCGCTGCTCCTCGACCCAGAACGGCTGGTCCGGCTCGGTGAGACCGGCCGGCGGTCGGTGCTGGACCGATACACCGACGACCACATGGCCCGCAGAATGGTCGAGACGCTCGGGTAGGCTTCGCGGCACTCTCGGAGCGTCGGCGATTTTATCCCGGCCGTGGCTCAGTCCGTCTTGCCCGGAACCCGGTTGGCCAGGACCGCTTCGGTCTGCTGCCTCCGAAACTCCCCATAGGCCTTACGGAACTGGGGATGCCTCGCCCCGAGGATCGCGGTTGCGAGGAGGGCGGCGTTGATGGCACCGGCCTTGCCGATCGCCAGGGTGCCCACCGGGATTCCTCCGGGCATCTGGACGATGCTGAGGAGGGAGTCCATGCCATTGAGGGCCTTGGATTGGATAGGCACGCCGAGAACCGGAAGGTTGGTCTTGCTGGCGCACATCCCCGGGAGATGCGCCGCCCCGCCGGCACCGGCGATCAGGACCTCCAGCCCGCGCCCCTCGGCCGAGGCGGCATAGTCGAACAGGAGATCGGGAGTCCGATGGGCACTCACCACGCTGGTCTCGAACGGCACGCCCAGCTGCTCCAACTGGCGGACGGTGTGCTGCATCGTCGCCCAGTCCGACTGCGATCCCATGATGACCCCAACCAGCGGTGAACTCATGCTCCGAAAGAGTCACCCGGCACTCCCCTCCCTGACAAAGCAAAAGGCGGCCCCTTACCGCTTGAGCAGCGCGTACTCCATGGAGTCGACCAGCGCCTGCAACGAGGCGGTGATGATGTTCTCGCTCACCCCCACGGTGCCCCATTCGCGGCGGCCGTCGGTCGACTGGATCAGCACACGAGTCTTCGCCCCCGTCCCGGCCACGCCATCGAGGATGCGGACCTTGTAGTCGGTCAGGCGGATCGCCTTGAGCTTCGGGAACGACTTCGCGAGGGCCGATCGCAGGGCGCCGTCGAGGGCGTTCACCGGACCGTCGCCATCCGCCACGGTGTGGTGGACCGTCTTTCCGACCCGGACCTTGACGGTGGCCTCGCAGGTCGAGGTCGTGCCGTGTCCACGCATCGAGACGTGGTAGTCCTCCACCGTGAAGAGCAGCTCCGGGTTGTGGTCGAGGATGCCCCGGATGAGCAGGGCCAGCGAGGCCTCGGCCGCCTCGTACTCGAAGCCCTGGGCCTCGAGCTCCTTGACCCGGGCCGTGATGGCCCGGGTCTCGGGCGCGTCGGCGGCCAGCCGGAACCCAAGCTCCTGGGCCTTGAGCAAGATGTTGGTGCGGCCGGACATGTCACTGACCAGGACGCGTCGGGTGTTCCCGATCGCCTCGGGCTGGATGTGCTCGTAGCTGCGGGCCACACGCTCGATCGCATGCACATGGATACCTCCCTTGTGGGCGAAGGCGGTCTGTCCGACCCATGGCTGTCGGGCGTCGTGCCGGACGTTGGCGATCTCGTCCACGAACTCCGACAGCTCCTTCAGCTTCGGCAGCGACTTCGCCGGCACGCCCTTCCAGCCCAGCTTGAACTGCAGGGTGGGCATGACACTGGTCAGGTTGCAGTTCCCGGTCCGCTCCCCATACCCGTTGATGGTGCCCTGGATCTGCGAGGCCCCCGACTCCAGCGCGGCGATACCATTGGCCACGCCGAATCCGCAATCATTGTGCGTGTGGATCCCGATCCGGGTGTTGAGCCTGCCGTGGGCGAACGCCGTGATCCGGGCGATCTCGGAGGGTAGGCATCCGCCGTTGGTGTCGCAGAGGCAGACGACATCGGCCCCGGCCTTCTCCGCCGCCTGCCAGGTGGCGAGAGCGTACTCGGGGGCATCCTTGAATCCGTCGAAGGCGTGCTCGGCGTCGTACACCACAAACCGGCCATGGTCCTTCAGGTAGCGGATCGTGTCGGCGATCATCGCCAGGTTCTCGTCGGGCTTCACCCGGAGCACCTCATGGACGTGAAGCAGCCAGGTCTTACCGACGACGGTGACGGCCGGCGACTCCGCATCGAGGAGCATCTGGACCTGGGAGTCGTCCTCCACCGCCACACCCTTGCGACGGGTGAACCCGAATGCCGCGATGCGGGCGGAGCGCCAGCGGCGGCGGGAGGCCTGACGGAAGAATTCGAGATCCTTGGGGTTCGATCCCGGCCATCCCCCCTCGATGAAGTGCACACCGAACTGGTCGAGCCGCTCCGCGATCCGGAGTTTGTCGGCGAGGGAGAAGTTGATGCCCTCGGCCTGGGCGCCGTCGCGAAGCGTGGTGTCGTAGATCTCGACCTGGCGTGTCTTCATGGGGTGGTGCTCTGGGGTTCCTGAAAACCGAAAGCCCCGTTCCGAGTCGCGGAACGGGGCTTTCGATCTCCGAAAATCTCGTTCAGCGACAGGGACCCGGTCCAATGGCAATGATCCCGACAGCAATCGGGTACATCGACGCATCCAGTCCGATGGCGGTGGCGCTCACGAGGCGGGAAGTCTATGGCAGCCGTCCCGGACACCAGCAAGCCGGAACTCGGTCCCACGGCGCTTCTCCATCGACGGGTATGGTTCGGCATGCCGCCCCACGCGGGCGAAGCAGAACGGCGTCACCGAAGATCCAGCCTCCCCCAGTCCTCCGGACGCCCCTGGACCCCGGATCGGGGCGCCCAGGCCAGACGGACCCGGTTGATGTTCTCCCCGGGCGCCGCATCGGCCTTGTCTCCATCATAGATCAGCACGTTGAACCCCAGACGGGTTCCGATCGGTCTACCCTTGGGCACGATCTCTGAGAACGGGATCGCCGCCCGGATGAGGTAACCGTCCGGCGTCCGTGCCGCATGGATCCGGGTGCCCGGCGATGTGGACTCCACCACGCCGGGATTCGCATCGGCATCCCGACTTCCCCGAACCCGACCGGTGGTGTCGGAAGGGAAGATGCCGAGCTTGTAGCAGCCAAGCGTGTGGGCCGAACCCGGCTGGGGATCGAGGCAGAGCTCCACCGAATCACTCCGCCAGTGACCCTTGATGTCGTTGGGTTCGATGTTGGTGACCACCACGTCGTCGTGGACCCGGACCTCGATCCAGAGATGGGTGGCCGTGCGGGCCACCCGGAACCGGCCACTGCAATCCGCGGGACCGGTGGCAGTGCCCTGCCAGGTCCACCCAGACTCAATCGGGTGCTCCGGAAGAGCTTTCCAGACGGCATCATCGACAGGCGCGTTCAGGTCCGGGTCTGTCCGCAACCGGTTGGCCCGGGTCTGTGGCACCGGATGCAGCCGGGCCTTGACCTCTTCGGAGACCGCAGCGCCCGGGAACGACATGCGGATCTCTGCGTCGGCGGGATGTCCCTCCGGCGGACGGACCTGGAGCGCGAGGCGCTGCCTGCCGTCCGCCACCGTTCCAAGTCGAGTGGCTCGACCTACCAGCGTCCATCCCGCGGGGAAACTCCAGTTCGCCGGGTCGCCGACAGCCGCACGCATCGAAGCCGGCGCATCGATGAGGATTGGGCTGGCCTCACCGGCGACCACGGGGATGTCGGGCTCGAATGCAGCCGCCACATGTCCGATGCCGTGTTGGCGCACCCAGTCCTGGTAGAACTCCACCGCCGGCCGGGGAACGAACGCCAGCTTGGGGGCGTTGTCCGGGGTGGATTCGGACTGCGGCGACGGAAGTGGTGAGACGGGATCGGCCACGGGGAGTCCACGGAACAGGTCGGATTCCTCCGAGTCGAACGGCACCACGGTCTTCACGAGAACCCAGCTCTGGGGGCGTCGAAGCCACGGGGAGGAGGCTATGCCGCCGAAGCCCTGGGAGCGATGGTGGGCGAGGGCCATGCCGGCGACCGTCGCCGGGATCCGTCCATCCGGCAGCGGCTGAGTGACATCGATCGTGGCCCCTGCCCCGGCGACCCCACCGTGGTAGAGCTTCCGCACCTGCCAAAGCGACAACCCCTCGAGCGTCAGCTGTTCCGGGAACCGGTCGCGTCGAGCGGCCGCGTCAAAGGCCTCGATCGCCAGCAATCCGGCGGCCTGGTGGTTGCCATGCTGGCCGGGGTTGGGTGCGGGGTTCATGGTGACCACCACCTCCGGCCGGAGGATGCGGATCAGCCGGACCAATCGTTCAAGCGTCGCCTCGTGACCCCACTTCTCGAGGGTGATCGCTAGGCTCTCGGTGTAGGCAAAATCGGCACGATCCAGGAAGAAGCAGTGCCGGATACCCATGAGCCCGAGACACTCGCGGAGTTCGCCTTCCCGGAGGATCCCGAGGGCTGACCCATACTGAGTCCCCACCATGTTGCCGCCCCCCTCGCCCCGGGTGCAGTAGACGTTTGCGACGGTCTTGCCACGTCCGAGAGCATAGGTGACGAGCGTGCCGGCGGCACCGGTCTCATCGTCGGGATGTGCAAAGACACCAAGGAGATCAACCTTGAGTGGATCCCGGGACGCCGGCGGTGTGCCCGTGGCATCCGCCGCAACGAGACAGGCGAGGATCAGCTCGAGCACCACACCCAGCAGGGCGGGAATCCGGAATCGCTGTGGACAGGAAGGTAGTCGGTTCATGGGGCGACGGTCATTCGGTGTTCCCGTCGGCCGCTCCTGGGTTGCGGCTTCATCGGTTCTCGGCCTCCTGACATAGCCCAAGGAATGCGGTCCGTAGCGCCTCGAAGCGAGCGCGAACATTGCCGTAGGCCTCAGTGCCCTCGCTGAACCTCGACCACTGCTCCAGGATGTCCTTGCAGAACTCCGCAAGCTCCGACGCAACCGGCGTCAATTCGTTGGCCTCGTGCTCCAAGCGAAACTCCAGGGTGCCTGCGAAGTGTGAAATGAAATCCGAAACATCGCCTTCCGCGTGGCGAACAAACTGAAACACCGCCGGCAGATAGAATCGAAACGCGGGCGAGCCCATCCACAACAAGTCTGACTGGTAGTAGATATCGTTCTCACGAAACAGCGCTTCGGCCTCAGCCAGCGTCTTGCCAAGGAAATGCTCGCACGCGACTCGACCATCCAAATCGTCGTGAGGGTTGATCTCTTGGGGCGTCGGAAGGGTCATGGCGTGCGGAGGCCTAACAACCTGGGCTTAGCAATGGCAGGCACAAGGTACGCCGATGGCAACGGCGACAGCCCTCCGCGGTTCGCTGAAGCGCATGGCGGCATTCTCATCGGGGTGGAAAGACCCCTGCGATGAGAAGGACTGCGAGCACCAACGCCATACACATGACGATGGCCTCGCCGTGAATGACCCGCTGACGCCACGCCGCGGAAGCTGCCCTCGCCGACCGATAGAACAACCACAAAACCAAGCCACTCATCGCCGTAGTCGTGGACCAGAAAACAACGGGCGACACGGCATGCCGGTGCAAAACCTGAAACGGAATGCTGAAAACGACCGCGGGTGCGAGCAGCGCACCGAGACCGCAAAATGGAAGAACCAGCCAAGCCACTCCCCGCAGAGTGCGAGACAAGACGACGCGACGTATAAGCCGGGGCGAAGACGGCATCACCTCGTTCATCATCGGTGAATGCACGGTGAAGTTCACGGCACGTTGAGCCGCCTGACGCCTACGGGAGCGAGAGGAGGCTTCTGGAGCAGACTGGGGAGTCGAAACGAACATCAAGGCTCAACCACCGGCTCCTGCTGCGAAGACTCCAGCGTCCAGTTCTGCAAGGCCATGGAGACGGATCCACCAAAGACACCAATGAAAAAGGCGGGGGAGAAATCTCCCCCGCCCTGTTGTGAACCGGTATCAGTCCGGCCTTAGGAGCAGCCGAGGCTGGTGCCGCAGTTCAGGCAGGTGTGGCACGCGCCGGTCTTCTGGACCTTGGTGCTGCCGCAGCTCGGACAGGCCTTGCCCTCGGGATTGCCCGAGTAGCCCATCTCGACCGGCTTCCGGCTGGTGGCGATGCCCACGGGCAGCGACACGGCACCATCATCCACCCGGGCCAGCTCGGCCACGGGACGGTTCAGGTTCTTCTTCTCCTCGGCCTCGACTCCTGGCAGCGCGAGCTCGGGTTGCTTGCCATGGTTCGGGGAGGTCGCCTCGCGATAGCCCTGGATGAACTGGCAGGCCATCCAGCGGAACACGTAGTCGATGACCGACGACGCGCTACGGATGTCCGGGTTCCGGGTGAAGCCGCTCGGCTCGAATCGCTGGTGGGCGAACTTGCGAACGAGGCCGTCGAGCGGCACGCCATATTGGAGAGCCATCGAGGTCAGGGCACCGATGGTGTCCATGAGGCCGCCGATGGTGCTGCCCTCCTTGGCCATGGTGACGAACAGCTCACCGGGCTGGCCGTCCTCGAAGACGCCGACGGTCATGTAGCCCTCGTGGCCGGCGATCTCGAACTTGTGGGTGTAGGCCGCGCGGGTGTCGGGGAGACGACGACGGACCGGATGGCCGGCCACCTCGCGGAGACGGGTCACCTCGGTCTCGAGCTCCGCCAGGCGCAGCTCGAGGGTATTGGTGTCCGGAGCCGCTGCAGCCGCCTTGTCCGAGCTCTTCTTGGTGTTGAGCGGCTGGCTGCGCTTGGAGCCGTCGCGGTAGATCGCCACGCACTTCAGGCCGATCTTCCACGCATCGACATACGCGTTGCGGATGTCAGCCACGGTGGCCTCGTTGGGGAGGTTAACCGTCTTGGAGATGGCGCCCGAGATGAACGGCTGGGCGGCGGCCATCATGCCCAGGTGGGCCTTGTAGTGGATGCTCCGCTTGCCCTTGAAGGCCTTGAAGGCGCAGTCGAACACCGAGAGGTGCTCGGGCTTGAGCCCGCTGGCCACCACGGCGCCGTCGTCGGTCGTCACGTCCTCGATGGTGTCGTGGGTCTCGATGTGCTTCTCGATCGCAGAGATCTCGGAGGCGCTGTAGCCGAGACGACGGAGCGCCTCAGGCACGGTGCGGTTCACGATCTTCAGCATGCCGCCGCCGGCCAGCAGCTTGTACTTCACGAGGGCGATGTCGGGCTCGATGCCGGTGGTGTCGCAATCCATCAGGAACGCGATGGTGCCGGTCGGGGCGAGCACGGTGACCTGGGCGTTGCGGTAGCCGACCTCATGGCCGCGCTCCAGGGCGCGATCCCAGCTTCGGCGGGCCTCATCCTTCAGGTAGGCGAAGTCACGGCTGGGCTGGATGCCTTCGACCGCATCGCGATGCTGCCGGATGACCCCGAGCATCGAGGCGACGTTGTCCTTGGCCGCGGGCTTCGCGACCCCGGCGCAACGGGAATCCTCATAGCCGTCGAAGGCCCCCATGATCGACGAGATCTCGGCGCTCTGGCGATAGGCCTCACCAGTCATGATGGAGGTGATGGCACCCGCCAGGGCCCGACCCTCGTTGGAGTCGTAAGCCAGACCGTAGCTCATGATCAGCGAGCCGAGATTGGCGTAGCCGAGCCCCAGGGTCCGGAAGATGTGGGAGTTCTCGGCGATGTCCTTGGTCGGATAGCTGGCGTTGTCGACCAGGATTTCCTGGGCGGTGATGTAGATCCGCACCGCGGCCTTGAAGCGCTCCACGTCGAACCCGCCGTCGGCCTTCTTGAACTTCATGAGGTTCAGGGAGGCGAGGTTGCAGGCGGTGTTGTTGAGGAAGACGTACTCGGAGCACGGATTGGTGCTGTGGATCGGCTCGGTACCCTTGCAGGTGTGCCACTTCTGGATCGCACCGTCGTACTGGAGTCCAGGATCACCGCAGACCCAGGTGCCCTCGGAGATGAGGTCGAGGAGCTTCGAGGCATCCTTCTCCTCGAGGACCTTGCCCGAGGTGACCGAACGGGTCTGCCACGGGCGGCCATCGACGGCCGCCTGCATGAACTCGTCAGACACGCGGACCGAAAGGTTCTCGTTCTGGTACATCACAGACCCGTAGGCCTCGCCATTGAAGGAGCCATCATAGCCCTGCTCGATCAGGGCCCAGGCCTTCTTCTCCTCCTTCATCTTGGCCGTGATGAACTCCTCCACGTCGCCGTGCCAGTCGCGGATCGTGTTCATCTTCGCGGCACGACGGGTCTTGCCACCCGACTTCACCACGTTGGCGACCTGGTCATAGACCTTGAGGAAGCTCATCGGGCCGCTGGGACGTCCACCGCCCGACAGCTTCTCCTTCGAGCTGCGGATCGGGGTGAGGTCGGTGCCGGTGCCGGAACCGTACTTGAAGAGCATGGCCTCGGAGTACGCGAGCTCCATGATGTTCTCCATGTTGTCCTGGACGGACTGGATGAAGCAGGCGCTGCCCTGGGGATACTCGTAGGCGGTCGAAGCGCGACGAGCTTCTTTGGCCTTGGGGTCCCAGAACCAGTTGCCTCGGTCGCTGTGCTTGCCGACGCCGTACTGGTGATAGAGACCAACGTTGAACCACACCGGCGAATTGAAGGCGCCGAACTGGTTCAGACACAGCCAGGTCAGCTCGTCGTAGAACACCTCACCGTCCTTCGCGCTGAAGTAGCCGTCGGCCACACCCCAGTCGGCAATGGTCCGGGTGACGCGGTGGATGAGTTGGCGGACCGAGTACTCGCGCTCACCAGCCTTCTGGGGGTCGCCATAGAAATACTTCGAGCAGACGACCTTCGTCGCGAGCTGCGACCAGGACTTCGGCACCTCGACGTTCTCTTGCTTGAAGACCGCCTTGCCGGAGTCGTCGGTGATCTCGGCCGTGCGGCGATCCCACTCGATCTGGTCGAACGGCTTGACCTTCGCGTCGCTGAACACCCGGGAGAGGGTCAGCATCCCACGGGATGCGGATTTGGACTTTCGCCCGGCGGTCTTGGGACGGGCGGTGGAAACCTGGGGCTTGGCGCCCCGGCGGAGTTGCTTCTTGGCGGTGCCGGAGACAATGGATTCAGTGGCGTCTATCATGGGGCGTCTGGGAGTCGATGTTGAGTTCCGCGGCATTCAGGTGGGTCGTCTGATCAAAGGAACAGAAAACCGGGCGATCCTGAGGAAAATACAGGCTTGTCGGTGCGAAAAACGGCTTGGGTTGAGTTGGTTCCATCCCCCTCCTGTGGTGGATGGCCGGCTAGGCTGCCACCATATGTTGGGGCGGCAAGGTCATTTTAGGGAAATCTGACGTTCAGGTTAAAAACGCCGAAAATGGCCTCGTGTCAGGCGGGTCTGACGGCCCCGATTCGCGTGCTCGGACACGATTTCAGGAGTGGAGCGAGGAGAGCGAGAGTGGGTTGTTGGAGTTGTTCACGGGGACGGTCCCACAGGTCCTCCGGAAATGAGCTTGGAGGAGGCCCGGGATCTGGGCTGGACTTGCAGGATGTCCGCCGTCGTCGATCCGGAAACGCTGGCGCGTCTCTCGCCGGCGGAGGAGGCGTTCGAACGGTGGCGACGTCGGGTCGGACTCGTCGCGGCACCGGCGGTGGGCCTCCTCCTGGCATGGTCGCCCCTGACGGGACTCACCCCCCAAGGGCATTCGCTCGTTGCGATCCTCGGTGCGGTGGTCGTCCTGTGGCTGACCGAGGCCCTGCCCATGGCGGCGACCGCGCTGCTGGGCCCCACGCTGGGTGTGATCTTCGGTGTGGCCTCCGCGAAGGACATGTACCGGCCCTTTGCGGATCCGATCATCTTCCTCTTCATCGGCAGCTTCATGCTCGTCGAGGCCATGATGCAGCATGGACTGAACCGTCGGCTGGCATTCCTCATTCTGAACCTGCCCGGAGTGGGACAGAGTTCATTCCGTCTCTACGCGGCGTTCGGTGTGATCGTGATGGCCTGCTCGATGTGGGTATCGAACGCCGCGACGACGGCGATGATGCTGCCGATTGGGATCGCCATCGCGTCGGAGATCGCGCGTCGCGCCTCCGCGTTCCAGGGGCGCGAGATCCACTTCACCACCCTGCCCTTCGCCACCGGGCTGATGCTGCTCACCGCGTTCGGCGCCTCGATGGGCGGCATGGCGACCCCAATCGGCACACCGCCCAACCTGATCGGGATCGGCATGATTGAACGCACCCTCGGGATCCGGATCGGGTTCTTCGACTGGATGCGGGTCGGCGTTCCGATCGCCTGCGTGCTCACGGCGTTCCTGGTCATGCAATTCCAGCGCCGCTGTCCGGTCTCCCCGGAACTCCTGCGCGGAAGCGGCGCGTGGCTCTCCGCCGAGCAGGAGCGGCTGGGACCCTGGACCCGGCCCCAGCGGAACATCCTCATCGTCTTCGGCATCGCTGTGGCGCTGTGGGTCCTGCCCGGGATCGTGGGGCTCTGGGGCGATTCCAAGGGCCCGCTGGCAACCTGGCTCGCGGCACGCCTGCCCGAGAGCGTGGTGGCGATCCTTGCGGCCTGTGCGCTGTTCGCGTGGCCGGTCGACTGGCGTCGGGGCGAGTTCATCCTCGGCTGGCGCGAGGCGGTCCGGATCGACTGGGGCACCATCTTCCTCTTTGCGGGCGGCATGGCCCTCGGCGAGCAGATGTTCACGACGGGGGTCGCGCGCTGGATCGGCGACGGGCTCGTGGGGATCTTCCCAGCCCGGACCGAGCTGGGGTTCACGATCCTCTTCACCGCGGTGGCCATCCTCGTCAGCGAGGCGACGTCCAACACCGCGTCGGCCACCATGGTCGTGCCCGTCGCCATCGCCGTGGCGCAGGCAGCCGGTGTGCCCCCGCTCAAGCCCGCCCTCGCCGCCTGCATCGGATCGTCGATGGGATTCCTCCTGCCCGTCTCGACCGGACCCAACGCCATTGTCTATGGCTCCGGCTGCGTGCCCCTGCGCCAGATGATGCGCCACGGCATCCTCCTCGATGTCGCGGGATTCGTGGTGATCGTCGCTCTCGTTACGCTGTTGGCTTGAGCCTTCGACCCGACGGATGGGCATGTGGCCTGGACCGCATTCTCTGGTTGGCTCCCCCTGTCCGCATTTCCTACGGTGTCGGTCTTCGAACCGAATGCCACAGGTCTTCATCAAGACGTATGGGTGCCAGATGAACGAGCGCGACAGCGAGGCTGTCGCCGCCCAGCTCGTGGCACGCGGCCACACGCTCGTCGCCGATGAGTCCGCCGCAGATGTCGTGCTGCTGAACACCTGCTCGGTCCGCGACCTCGCGGAGCAGAAGGCGCTGGGGAAGATGTCGGCCGTGGCCGGTGTGGCCCGGAAGCAGGGACGCCAGCCGGTGCTCGGGTTCCTCGGATGCATGGCCCAGAGTCGAGGACAGGAACTGGCCCAGGGCAGCGTCCGGCTCGTCGTCGGCACCCAGAAGTTCCACCGGATCGGGGAGCACCTCGACGCCCTGCTGCAGGGCCGCGAGTCGCACATCGTCGACACCGCCGAGGAGGCCGGGTCCCAGTCCACGATCCGCGAGCACCTCATCGACCCGGCGGGACCGCGGGCGGTGACCGCCTTCGTCAGCATCATGCAGGGCTGCAACCAGCACTGCACCTTCTGCATCGTTCCGTCCACCCGGGGTGCCGAGCGCAGCCGGCCGATCCCGGAGATCGTCGACGAGGTCCGTGACCTCGTCGGACGCGGGGTCCGGGAAATCACGCTGCTCGGCCAGATCGTCACCAGCTATGGCCGCCGGGACTATCCGGTCCGCGACGGCCGCTCCGCGTTCGTTCAGCTTCTGGAGGCGGTCCACGAGGTCGACGGCCTCGAACGCATCCGGTTCACCTCACCGCATCCGAAGGGCTATGGGGACGACCTGATCGACGCCTTTGGCCGCCTGCCGAAGCTGGTCGAGCACGCCCACCTACCCCTGCAGAGCGGGTCCGACCGCATCCTGCGCCAGATGCACCGGGGCTACACCCGGGATCGGTTCCTCGGGATCGTGGAGCGTCTCCGGACACGGCATCCGGACATGGCGGTGACCACCGACATCATCGTGGGATTCCCGGGTGAGACGGAGGAGGATTTCGAGCAGACGGCATCCTTGTGCCGCGATGCGGCATTCGACCAGGCCTACGTGTTCAAATATTCCCAGCGGAGGGATACACCGGCGGCCACAATGCCGGACCAGCTCTCCGAGGCTGCCATCGAGGAACGCCATGCCCGGCTCCTCAGCCTGGTCAACGAGATCGCCTCGAAGAAGTATGCCGAACGCGTCGGGCGGACGCTCGAGATCCTCGTGGAAGGTCCAAGCCGACGGAACCCGGCACGCTTTGAAGGGCGGACCCGGGACAACCGGATCGTGATCTTCGAGGGTGACGATCGGCACCGGGGGCACCTGCTCCGGGTCCAGATCGAGACCGCCAGCGCCTTCACCCTCTACGGCATCCCGGAACTCGCAGGTGTCTCCGACGTCGAGGAGTCCGGATCGAGCGAATCCCCCACCCTTTCATGACCCTCTCCCAGCTCAGTCTCGCCCTCGGTGTGGCGATGATCGTCTCCCACGGGATCGCCCTGGCCCAGCCCGACCGCCTCGGCGCGTGGCTCCGGCAGTTCCCCCGGAATGTCCCGATCGGCGTGGTCCTGATGCTCGCCGGAACGGCCTGGTTCGAGTGGAACCTCCACCTGGAGACCCTAGCCGACATCGCGCCGTGGAAGAACCTGATGCAGATCGGCTTCGCCGTGGTGGGTGTGGGCTCCTGCATTTTTGTGCGAGACTACCTCGCGGTGCGGGGTCTGTGCGTGGTGATGCTCATGGCGGCGTGGTATCTCTGTGAGCTGACGCGCTGGCATACCAGTCCCTGGCGCAATGCCCTGACCGCCTGGGCCTACGTGTGGGTCCTCCTGGGTCTCTGGTGGTCAATGTCGCCTTGGAGGATGCGCGACGCCATTCAGTGGGTCACCGGGTCGCCAACGCTGTTCCGCCTGGCCGCGGTGGCTGGACTGGTCTGGGGCGGGATCGTGATCGTCCTCGGTCTGACCGTGCTGCGCTGACCCAAGCGTGAGGGCTTCCCGGACAGCACCTGATCCGGCTGGCTGGGACCGAGCGGAGATTCCTAGCGAACTCGCCGAATCCCTCCTCCGCTGGTTTTCAACCGCGGCGAGGGATCTCCCGTGGCGACGGACCCTCGACCCCTATGGCATCTGGGTGTCGGAGATCATGCTCCAGCAGACCCAGGTCCAGACCGTCATCCCATACTGGAACCGATGGATGGCCACCTTCCCGGATGTCCACGCGCTCGTCGCGGCGCCGGAGGACCGGGTGCTGAAGCTGTGGGAGGGGCTCGGCTATTACTCGCGGGCACGGAATCTCCACCGGGCGGCAGCCCGGATCGTCGGCTCCGAGGCGGGACGGTTCCCGGACACCGTGGAGTCGTTGCTCGAACTGCCCGGGATCGGGCGCTACACGGCGGGTGCCATTGCCAGCATCGCCTTCAACAAACCAGCGCCAATCCTCGATGGGAACGTGGTCCGGGTCCTGACGCGGCTGCTCGCGCTGCGGGGGGATCCCCGGACCCGGCTGCCCCAGGAGTTCCTCTGGGCGCGGGCCCAGGATCTGGTGACCGCCTCCGAGGGCCGAGGCGACATCCGAATGCCCTGGGGGGAACGCCTTGGGGACTGCTCGGCGCTGAACCAGTCCCTGATGGAGCTCGGGGCCACGGTCTGTCTGCCCAAGGGAGCGCGTTGCGAGATCTGTCCGGTGCAGACCCGATGCAGGGCCCGGGCAGAAGGAACCCAGGAGCGGTATCCGGAGACCGCACCCCGCCAGGCCCCGATCCAGAAGGTCCATGCCGCCGTGGTGGTTGAGCAGGCCGGAAGCATGTGGGTCCGGCAACGTCCCGCGGGTGGGGTGAACGCGGGGTTCTGGGAGTTCCCGGGCCTCGAGATCCCCGATCCGGTCGACAGCGTGCGGCGCCACGTCGCCGGCTGGCTGGGTGTCCCGGAGGACCGCCTGGCTCCCCTGCCCCCGATCCGCCACGCCATCACCCGGTATCGGATCCAGCTGGAGACCTTCCACGCGACGGGGATCGGTCTTCCCGATGTCGTCGGATCCGCCGGACGCTGGGTCGATCGCCAGGAGCTCGAGGCCCTGGCGTTTACGGCGGCCCACCGACGGATCGTTCGACTGCTGCCCAAGGCCGGCATGCCTGTGGCTTGAGTGGGCCGCGACGCGAACCTTCGCGCGACCGTGGTCGGCTCAACCCCTGCCCCAGACATGGCCACCCCACATACTCGCCAAGTCCACGGAACGGCAGTAGCATCCGCCCATGCTCGATGACCACGCCACACGCCGCGCCGAGGATCCGTGGCGCGTCTTCAAGATCATGTCGGAGTTCGTCGAATCCTTCGACACCCTGTCCCGGCTGGGTCCGGCAGTGACGATTTTCGGTAGCGCACGGACCAATCCCAACGACCCCTACTATAAGGCGGCGGTGGCGATCGCCGAGGGACTGGGCCGGAACAAGATCGCAACCATCACCGGCGGTGGGCCGGGCATCATGGAGGCCGCCAATCGCGGTGCGTCCAAGGTCAAGGGGGTCCCCAGCATCGGACTGAACATCGAGCTCCCCTTCGAGCAGAAGGGCAACCGCTACGCCAACCTCGGGATCAACTTCCATTACTTCTTCACGCGGAAGGTCAGCCTCGTGAAGTACAGCTTGGGATTCGTCTTCATGCCGGGTGGGTTCGGAACCCTCGACGAGCTGTTCGAGGTCGTCACACTCGTCCAGACCCAGCGGATCCCGGCGTTTCCGATCCTCCTCTACGGAAGCACGTACTGGGAGGGTCTCCTCGACTGGGTCAAGGAAACCCTAGAGACGAGCCGCATGATCTCACCCGGGGATCTCGACCTGCTGCAGGTGAAGGACGATCCGGCCGAGATCGTCGAGGCCATCCTCGACTTCAAGCGGGTGGTGGGTGTCCCGGAACAGGTGCCCGCCGCCTTCCGATGAGCGTCCGGCGACCGATCCGGCGCGCGTCGGACCCAAAGGTCCGACCGAGGACCTCCCGGTCCGAGCGATGCCAGGTCACGCCTCTGGAGGGCGGTCCGACGGTGATCACCGCTGCCATGCCCCACCGGTCCAGCGTGTCGGTGGGCATCTGGGTTTCGGTCGGAGGCCGCCACGAACCCGCGTCCCTCGGTGGCATCTCTCACTTCATCGAGCACATGCTGTTCAAGGGGACGCGGTACCGGACCGCCGCCCAGATCTCCGAGGCCGTCGAGGGTATCGGAGGCTATCTCAACGCGTTCACCGACGAGGAACACACCTGCTTCTACGCACGGGCCCGCGGCCGCGACCTCCCGGTCCTCGTCGACGTGCTCCTCGACATGTTCCTCGATTCGAAACTCGCGCCGGCCGAGATCGCCCGCGAGCGGACGGTGGTCGAGGAGGAGATCGCGATGTACCGGGACCAGCCGGCCGAGCATGTCCATGACGTCCTCAACGCGCTCCAGTTTCCAGGGCACCCCCTCGGGCGTGCGGTCATCGGATCCCCGAGGACGGTCCGCTCCTTCCGCCAACGTCATCTGAAGGCGTTCCTCCAGGGCCACTACACCGCCGGGGCGACAACAATCGTGGCGACCGGGGATGTGGACCACGGGGAGCTCGTCCGGCTGCTGGAACCCCAAAGGCGGCGGTTCAACCCCGGCTCCATCCCGGAGTTCGAGCCGGCACCCCCCGTCGGAACGAGTCCGAGGCTGCGCCAGGTCGTCCGCGACACCGAGCAGTCCCACATGAGCCTTGGGATACGGACCTGTTCGCGTCATGACACCTCCCGTTTTGCCCTCCGTCTCCTCAGCGTGATCCTCGGCGAGAACATGAGTTCCCGCCTGTTCCAGGTGGTCCGGGAACGGCATGGCCTGACCTACAGCATCCAGACCGCCACCAGCCTCTGGGAAGACTGCGGGGATCTGGTCGTCTCCGCCGGCATGGCGCCGCGGGAACTGTCGCGGACCCTGCGTCTGGTCCGACAGGAGTTCGACCGGGTCCGTCGCACGGCCCCGGACCCGGCTGAACTCGAGCGAGCCCGGGACTATCTCGTTGGCCAGCACGAGCTCAACGTCGAGAGCACGGAGCATCACATGATGCACCTAGGGGAACATTGGCTGGGGCACGGAGCCCTGCCCTGCTTCGACACGACGCAGTCACAACTCCTTGCCGTTCAACCCTCCGACATACGGCGGGCCGCCGAACAGTTTCTCGACGTCCGGCGCATGAGCCTCGCCCTCGTGGGGCCGAGGGCCGACGCAAACGACCTGGGGAGGATTCTGGAGGGTTGAAGACCCGCAGCCACAGAAGGAACAGGACACCGGGGTCCAGGATCTCGCCGTGGGATTGAGCTTGGGTCTCGTCCCGACCTAATTCCCTCTCAGTGCCTGTTCGGAAGTGATCGAAACCAGTCCACCTGGTCTGCGATGCCCCTCATGAATGTGCCCCGGTGGGAGCCTCCTGCGACCGAGATGTAGGTGCTGAGTCCTGGATTCCAGACGTCCTGGAACTCCACAGGGATCACGGTGACGTAGGGGGGAAAGAACTCGTCCTGATCTCCGTTCCACGAGCGAATTGGGGACTGGGCGATGAAGTCATGGGCGGATGTGATGCGGAGGAAGTTGGCGTATTCTGATCCGGAGAAATGCGAGGGATCCCGGTACTCGGGACGGAGCATCTCGAGGAGTGATTTTTTCCCAGATCCATCGCCGGGCGGGATCAGGTCAAACAATTCAAGGACACCGGCCATCCCGTCGCTCCACTCGTAGATCCTGCGCGCCGTCTCATAGTACTCGGGCGCGATCACCGACCTCGCGAACCCAGGCCGGTTGTAGTAGTTCTCGAAGGAGAAGGCGGTCAGGACATACATGAAGTTCAGATTGAGATCTCCTGTCTTCGTGGGGGTCTCACTCCTCGGCCTGAAGAGGCCTCGTGTGGCCATGAGGTAGGTGGCCGCGGGCGAGGCCATGGTCCCTGTACCGTCCACTTTGACCCCAAGCGATTCGAGCTTCTCGAGGAACTGCATGGCCACCAGTGCTCCTTGGGACCAGCCTGACAGATAGAGCCCACTCCGCTCGATGCCCCGCGCGGCGAGGTACCCTTCCACCGCTATCAACAGGTCCAGACAGGCCTGTTGATGGGGACTCTTCGGGGTATAGCCATGAGGCTCCGTGGAATCGCCAAGACCGAAGTAATCCGCAGCAATCACCACCATGCCCTGCCCACCCAAGGCCGCCACAATGGGACGGGTTTCATAGCTCCATGCATGATCCAGCGGAACGGCGTCGACATCAAAGCACTTCGACGGAGCCACCCGCTTGGAGAAGATCGTGCCATGCTGGTACGAGAGAAGGTCCATCCTCGCCGCGCCAGTGTCCGGGATGGCCATCAAGCCCGAGGCGAGAGTCGGCCTGCCTCCGAGGCTGGGGATCGAGGAGTTGTAGTGGACCTTGTAGACCTCGACTCCGTTGGCGGACGGCTTGAACGTCGGAGGAACGTAGTTCGTGAAATAGGGCTTCTTCGGATTCTGGTAGTAGGGCGTTTGGGACGACGGGTCGAAGAAGAAGCTGCCCAGTTCGTTCGGGTTTCTCAGATCGAGCACCTCATCGAGCTCCCCGGCTGCAACAGTCCGGTAGTGCTTGAAGTAGGATCCCAAGACCACCAGCCGATCGGCTCCATCGACGATCGACTGGACGACGTTGCCCGACATGTCAGTGATGATAGCACCGCCGGTCAGGCGGACGATCTGGCCCATCAAGGGATCCAGTGCACCCACGGCACCCTCAGGATCGGCTTCGGTCGGCTGGTACTCGAACTGGAGCGTCGAGGTTCCCGCACCGGACCGGTAGAGGAGATACCGAGGCTGGCCGCCAAAAAGGAACGGGATCACCGGCATCCGAGCCACCAGGACCGGCTGACTGAACTCCACCTGCATCGACACCGGCCCACGGCCGTTCGGGTGGACCGTGGGCTGCGTGAAGGATCGCACCCCGGCACCGGGTGCGTTCGTCGTCCATCGAACCTCGTCCCCCGGAACACGGGGCTTCTTCCGCGGAGCCTGCGTGCCCGGGTTGTTGGTGGCCACCGAAGGACGCATATCGGGCCGCCCTTTGGGACCCGCCCACGCCGTGGCCACGACCAAACCTAGATACAGGACGGAAAGGAATCTCTTCACCCCGAAAAACTGCCAATCACTAACCGGGAGTCCATGACTTTCTACGGCTGCTCGCCATCCCCAGAGAACGCCGACTCAAGGATCCATGATGGACCCGGGCCAACAGATCTCAGCGAGGCGTGGGTAGGGATCTGAACCAGTCGACCTGGTCGGCAACGGCCCGCATGAACGTGCCCCGATGGGATCCCCCCAGAACGGGAACGTGGGTGCTGAGACCAGGATTCCAGATGTCCTGGACCTTCACGGGAATCTGGGTCACGAGCAATGGCAGGGCCTCGTCCTGTTCACCGTTCCACGACCGGACGGGCGACCGCGCGATAAAATCGTAGGCCGACACAAGTCGAAAGAACCCCGCCAGTTCGGACCCAGAAAAGTAGGAGGGGTCCTGGTACTCGGGTCTCAGCAACTGCAGCAGGTCGGCGGTCTCGGGTGCCGGTCGGGGGGGGATGGACGCGAACAATTCAAGGGCGCCGGCAACATCCCCGTTCCATTCATAGATCCTCCGGGCGGTCTCGTAGTACTTGTCGTTGAACACGGAACGCGCGAATCCCGGGCGGTTGTAGTAGTGCTCGCAGGCGAAGGCCGGGAGAATGAACGCGAAGCTCATGTTCAGGTCACCTGTCTCGTTGGTTGTCTGGGTCCTTGGACGGAACAGCGCCCGCTGGGCGGTCAGAAGAAACGCCGATGGGCAGGCTGCGGTTCCGGTGCCGTCCACCTTCTTTCCGAGGGATTCAAGCTTCTCCAGGAACTGCATCGTCACCAGCGCCCCCTGGGACCAACCCGACAGGTAGAGCCCCCCGCGCTCGATGCCCCGTGCCGCCAGGAATCCCTCGACGGCCTCCAACAGATCCAGACAGGCCTGCTGGTTGGCGCTCTTGACGACGAATGCGTTGAACTCGACGGAATCCCCCAGTCCAAAATAGTCCGGCGCAGCCACCGCCATGCCCTGCCCCCCCGAGGCCGCCACGACAGCACGGGTCTCGTAGGTCCAATAATGGTCCGATGGGTAGGTCGTTTCCGTATCGAAAGACCGTGAGGGAACCACCTGCTTCGAGAAGACCGTGCCGTGCTGGTAAGAGAGGAGGTCCATCCTTGCGGCGCCGGTATCCGGGATCGCGAGGAAGCCGGAGGCGAGAGTCGGTCTGCCCTGGAGGCTGGGGATCGAAGAATTGTAGTAGACCTTGTAGATCTCGACGCCATTGGCCGCGGGCTTGAAGGTCGGTGGGACGTAGCCCTCAAAAAACGGCTTCGCCGGATTCTGGAAGAAGTAGGTCCTCGATTCCGGATCCATGAAGAAGCTGCCCAGTTCGTTCGGGTTTCTGAGATCGAGCACCTCATCGAGCTCCCCGGCTGCAACCGTCCGGTAGTGCTTGAAGTAGGATCCCAAGACCACCAGCCGATCGGCTCCGTCGACGATCGACTGGACGATGTTGCCCGACAGGTCAGTGATGATGGCACCGCCGGTCAGGCGGACGATCTGGCCCATCAAGGGATCCAGTGCACCCACAGCACCCTCGGCATCCGCTTCGGTCGGCTGGTACTCGAACTGGAGCGTCGAGGTTCCCGCACCGGACCGGTAGAGGAGATACCGAGGCTGGCCGCCAAAAAGGAACGGGATCACCGGCATCCGAGCCACCAGGACCGGCTGACTGAACTCCACCTGCATCGACACCGGCCCACGGCCGTTCGGGTGGACCGTGGGCTGCGTGAAGGATCGCACCCCGGCACCGGGTGCGTTCGTCGTCCATCGAACCTCGTCCCCCGGAACACGGGGCTTCTTCCGCGGAGCCTGCGTGCCCGGGTTGTTGGTGGCCACCGAAGGACGGACATCCGGGCGGCCGGCCAGGATAGTAGGAACCGACCCCGACTTGGGCCCCGCCCATCCCACCATCATCGCAACACTGAGGAACGCGAATACAACCAACGATCTCATGCCCGACACGCTGGCAAAATCCATCCCGGAGTCGAACGCCCTTTTCCCGAGTGGCGCTCGGCCACACTCACGAAACGGATAAACCCTAACAGGACGATTCGCAGATTCGTTTCAAGGCCACGATGGTGGAGGCCGAACCGATGACGAGATCGATGTCGAGGGCAGGCAGAGCCAGTCCCACCGGGAGGATTACCGACCGATCCGAGAACCGGTTGCCAATCCGCTCGAATCGATCGAGAGCCCGACGCAGAAATCCCCCCTCGCCGGACCGACATGCCGTCGGGACCGGGTATATGCAGACTCAGGCGAGGATTCCCTCCACCACATGGCCCGATACATCGGTGAGACGGAAGTCCCGACCGGCGTGATGGTAGGTGAGCCTCTCGTGGTCCAAGCCGAGACAGTGGAGGATCGTGGCCTGGATGTCGTGGACGTGGACCGGATTCTCGACGACGTGGAAGCCGAGGTCATCCGTAGCACCGTAGCTGAAGCCCCGCTTGATCCCACCGCCGGCCATCCAGAGGGTGTAGGCCTGGGGATGATGATCCCGCCCCTGGCTGCGACCGAGCGCCGGATTCGATTCCACCATCGGCGTCCGACCGAACTCGCCCCCCCAGACAACAAGCGTGTCGTCCAACAGGCCGCGGCGCTTCAGATCGAGGACCAACGCGGCGCTGGCGCGGTCGGTCGTGGCGGCATTGCCCTTCACGTTGCCGACCACGTCGCTATGGGCGTCCCAGCCCTCGTGGTAGATGTTCACGAACCGTACGCCGCGCTCGATCATCCGGCGGGCCAGCAGGCAGGCACGGGCGAAGGAGGGCTTGTCCGGATCGCAGCCGTAGAGCGCGAGCGTTTCCCGGCTCTCCCGCCTCAGGTCCATCAGCTCCGGCGCCGAACTCTGGAGTTGGAATGCCATCTCGTACGACGCGATTCGGGTCGAGATCTCCGGGTCTCCGTGGGTCTCGATCCGCCGCCGGTTCAGTGCGCCGACGAGGTCCAGCGTGTCGCGTTGCAGCCGAGCATCGATGCCGGCAGGACTGTCCACATTGAGCATGGGTGGGCCCTGGTTGCGGAACCGCACGCCGGTGTGGACGGTCGGGAGGAACCCGCTCGACCACAGGGCAGCACCGCCGCTCAGCCCGCTGCCGGTGCTCATCACGACGAACGCAGGCAGGTTCTGTGTCTCGGCGCCCAGGCCATACAGCGCCCACGAACCGATGCAGGGACGACCCGGCTGCGAGAAGCCCGTGTTGAAGAAGATCTGCGCAGGCGCGTGGTTGAACTGGTCGGTGTGGACAGATCGGATGACACAGAGGTCATCCACCACCTGGGAGAGATGGGGCAACACCTCCGACAACTCGATGCCGGACTGGCCGTGTCGTCCAAACCGGAACCGGGGCCCCAGGACGGCGGCATCCGGCCGGATGAACGCGTAGCGCTGCCCACCGATCACGGAGGGAGGGAGGGGCTTGCCCTCGAGCTTCGCCAGCTCCGGCTTGTTGTCGAACAGCTCCAGCTGGCTCGGTGCGCCGGCCATGAACAGGTGGATCACGCGCTTGGCCCTCGGGGCGAAGTGCGGCTGCCGGGGCGCGAGGGGATGGACCGTCGGACCCGCGGCGGCCAGGGCACGCGCAGAGAGGGAGTCGGTCAGGAGGCTAGCAAGGGCCATCTTGCCCAGCCCGATGCCGCAATCCCGGAGGAAATGCCGCCGTGTGACGTCGATTCCGCGCTGTCTGAAGGGATCCATGGTTAGCCTTTGGTGATCATCTCATCGAGGTTCAGGATGGCGCGCACCAGCGTCGTCCATGCCGCACGCTGCACGGGATCGCCCTCGCCCTCACCGGCAATCTGCCGGGCATCCAGCTCGCCGGCCGCGATGCGCCGCTGCTGCGCCTCGAGGAACCGCAGCAGCATCGTCATCTCATCCCGGGTCGGCGGCCGGGTAAGACACCGACGAAACGCCTGGCGGACACGGTCCTCGACCGGGCGAGGATCCGCGGCGAGGGTTCGACCCAGGGCCTGGGAGGCTTCGACGAAGGCGACATCGTTCAGCAGCGTCAGGGCCTGGAGAGGGGTGTTCGAGACGTCTCGTCGGGCCACGCACGATTCCCCGGTGGGCGCATCGAAGGTGTTGAACATCGCGAACGGAGCAGTGCGCTGCATGAAGGTGTAGAGGCTCCGGCGGTGACGGTCCTCACCGGTGCTCGTCGGCCAGCCCCTGTTGCCGTAAGCCGCCTCGCTGACGCCCGAGGGCTGGGGCGGATGGACACTCGGCCCGCCCATCTTGAGGGAGAGCAGTCCACTGGCGCCCAGCGCGACATCGCGGATGACCTCGGCCTCCAGCCTCTGTCCAGGACCGCGCGCCAGGAGGCGGTTCTCAGGGTCCCGGACCAGGAGCGCGGGTGTGGCCCGCGACGACTGCCGATAGGTCGCACTCATCACGATCAGCTTGTGCAGCCTCTTCATGGACCACCCTTGGTTCATGAATTCGACCGCCAGCCAGTCGAGCAGCGCGGGATGGGACGGGGCCTCCCCCTGATACCCGAAATCCTCGGTGGTGCGGACGAGGCCATGGCCGAAGAAGGCCTGCCACTGGCGGTTCACGGTGACGCGTGCCGTCAGCGGGTTCTCCCGCGACACCAGCCAGCGCGCGAAGCCGAGCCGGTCGCGGGACAGCGAGTCGGGAAACGGTACGATCGCGGACAGGGAACCGGGCTCGACCCGTTCCGTGGGCTGGAGGAACTCGCCGCGCTTGTGGAGGAAGGTCGCCCTGGGGTTCCCGGGAGGACGTTCCTGCATCACGAGCGTGATCGGATGATTCGGCACCTTGCGCAGCTGGGCGATCTCCTTCCGGGGACCATCGAGTTCCGGCGCCTGGAGCAGGAATCCCTCGCGCAACGCCTGGCGCTGCATCGCGGTCAGCTCAGGGTCAGGGATCCGGAGGAGCTTCACGAGAGCTTCGTCCAGTCCGTTGGCCTCGGCCCCGCCATCCCGTTGGGTCGCCGAGATCCGGAAGCGTCCCAGAGGGCAGGCATAGTGGCGGCCGAAGAGCATCCGGACCCGAAGATTCCCTGCATTGACCAGAGGCTCCTTGAGCACGAACACGGCCTCATGCCGCTCGCCCTCGCGTCCCGCGGTCGACCATCCGGTCTGCGGGTCCCCATCCGTCGCGAGACCTGCGCTGGCGCTCCCACCAAAGTTGTTCCGGGCATAGCTCTCGGTGGCGGATGCGATCTTCAGCGGCACATCGCCGGCGAAGACCTGGAACTCGCCCAGGAAGAAATCCCCCTTCGGACCCTCGTAGTACGCCATGCCCGGACCATGGTGCGGCAGCCGATCGTCCGGCAGAGCCTCGAGCCGGAGGGCCGTGATGACACCCGGGGGCGGCCGGAACTCGAGGTCGTAGGTGTCGCTCTTCGAGATGTCCCCGCTGGCGAAGACCGAGTCGTCCGGCTGGACGGCCAGCAGCGGAAGGTTGGATCTGGCCTCGACCGGCTTCAGCGGGACCCAGGCGACGGCACGCCGGCGTTCCCGCTCCAGCCAGTCCTTGAAGCGGGCGTCGATCTGTTCCCGGCGTCGGACCTCGAGCGGTCGGGTATCCTGGGCGGGCACGCCGAATCGGATACGGGGACGACCGATCGTGTGATGCCCACCCTGCTCCTGGTCGAGCTTCACGACGAAGCGTGTGCCTCCCGGGAACCCGGCTTCGCCATCGAACTCGAAGGTCGCGGCGTGAAGGGCATTGAGCTTACCACCCTCCACATCCACGGCCCATCCGGTCTTGGGGTTGCCATCGAACGCATGAGCGACCGGGAATCCACCCTGCTCCACGTCCGCCTTGGCCGACCGGATCCGGACCGGCTTCGCCTCCCCAGGCGCATTCCGTGGCGCGGCGGTGATTGTGACTTCGGTCAGCACGAAGTTGCCATGCCCGGTCCGACCCGGCCCCTTGCTGGGGAGCGTCTCGTCGGTCAAGGCCTCGATCCGCAGCGAATGGACCCGTGGGAGATCCGTGTCGAAGGTGAACGTATAGGAGTCCTTGTCCGGACCTGGGGCGCCCAACAGCACCGACCCATCCTCGAGCACCTTCCCCTTCTGCCCGCCCGCGGTCTCGACGGAGAGGGGTCCCGGCGTGGACCACTGCTCCGTCTCGATCGGGAACCGTTCCTCCAACCGCGCGAGGAGTGTCGAGGCCTTCTCCAGATTGGCCCGGTGCTCGATCTCCCAACCCGGCCGGGGCAGGTCGAGGTCCGGCTCGTCGGCGTTGTTCAGGAACGCCATCAGCTGATAGTACTCCTTGTGCAGGATGGGATCGTACTTGTGGGTGTGGCACTGGGCGCACCCCACGGTGAGCCCCAGCCAGGTGGCCCCGGTGGTGGCGACACGATCGGTCATCGCATGGAACCGGAACTCGAGGGGATCAATGCCCCCCTCCTCGTTCAGCATGGTGTTCCGGTGGAATCCCGTGGCGATTCTCTGGTCGACCGTGGCGTCCGGCAGCATGTCCCCGGCGATCTGCTCGATCGTGAACTGGTCGAACGGCATGTCGGCGTTCAAGGCCTGGACCACCCAATCGCGCCACGGCCAGATCGACCGCTGCCGATCCTTTTCATAGCCGTTGGTGTCGGCATATCGCGCCAGATCCATCCAACGCCGGGCCCAGCGTTCGCCGTAGTGCGGGGAGTCGAGCAGGTGGTCCACCACCTTCTCATAGGCACCGCTGGAGCGGTCCTTCACGAACGCATCGGCCTCCTCTGGTGTGGGCGGAAGCCCGATGAGATCCAGGTAGAGGCGACGCACCAACTGGTACCGGTCGGCCTGCGGGGACGGGGTGAGCTTCTCCGCCTCAAGCCGGGCCAGGACGAACTGGTCGATGGGATTCCGGGGCCAGGATCGCCTCCGGACCGTCGGTGGTGTCGGAGCCTCCGGCGGGATGAAGGCCCAATGCCGCCGATACTCTCCTCCGCCAGCCACCCAGCGCTTCAGGATGTCCTTCTCGGCGTCGGTCAGGACCCCCTTTGTGCTCGGTGGCGGCATCACCTCATCCTCGTCCGGGGACAGGATGCGCTTCACCAGTTCACTGTCCTCAACCCTGCCGGGAACGAGAGCAATGGATCCCGACTTCGCCGGATGCATCGCCGATTCCCGAAGGTCCAGCCGAAGCCCCCCCTTCCGCGTGGCGTCGTCCGGACCGTGACACTTGAAGCAGTGGCGGGAGAGCAACGGGCGCACCTCCCGAGTGAAGTCCGGGGCGTCGGAGGCGGCCGCGAGGGGGGACGACTCGACCACCACGGCGCACAGCCATCCGAGAAGCGTGAGGAATCGGGTGTTCATACCGAGGGTGTTGCGTCCGGGAATCGTGACCCGGAACGCAGGCCCGGCTCAAACCCCATCATCGTGGTGATGCGACGCAGCCTAGGACCCGGGCATTCGTCCGGGACTCGGAATTTCTGCATCAACCTGCACGTTCAAGGCCCTGCAGGCCGCCGGAGAGACGGACCCGGTTCCTCGATCCCGGACCCAAACCAGTGGGTGCTCCGCACCCATTGCCGCAGTGCCCTGCGGGCCACAGTCACGCCATCGCAGGACTGCCCCGGTGGCTGGATCAGTGCTCTGGGCCACTGGGTGCCCCCGGCACCCACACACCCCAGGCTCAACCCCCTCCCACTCCTCCGCATACCCGATGCCTCCACCAGTACTCCCCCCCAACCGGATCTTACACCTCGCAAAGGGGGTGTTCCGCGCCCAGTGACGCAGGGCACTGCGGCACCCAACAGCCTGGCAGCCGGTTCCCGCGGTCGGTCATCCCTGCGGCGAGCCGTGCACTTAGAGATCGGATTTCTCGAGCCGCTCCAGCTGGGCCGAGGTGGATTCCCAGGCCGTGACCTTGGCGCCCATCTCGGACTGGATCCTCGACAGCTCGGTGTTGATCTCCACCGCGCGTCCCGGGGTGGTGTAGGTCTCCGGACGCTGCAGCTCCTCCGTCAGCGCGGACTGGCGTTCCTCGAGGCGTGTGATGTCGGTCTCGATGCCTTCCACCTCGCGCCTCAGGGTCCCGATGCGTTTCCGGGTCTCTGAAGCCTCCGCCTTGCGCTCCTTCTGGCTTCGGGTGTCCCGGTTCACCGGCTGGGCCTGAGCCACAGCAGCCGGCCTCGGGGTCGGGGCCGAGACAGGAGCCGGGGTTGGCGCGACGGGCCGGGCGTTGGTCAGCCCCGCGGTGAGGGCCTCACGGGCGGACCCCGCCTTGGACTTCTCGAGATAGTAGTCGTAGCCCCCCGCGTAGGGAGTCAGCCGACCGGCGTTTACATGGATGACCTTCGTCGCCAGGGCCCGGATGAAATAGACGTCGTGGCTGATAAACACGAGCGTGCCGGTGAATCCCTTCAGCGCGCTGATCACGGCATCGATGCTCCCCATGTCGAGGTGGGTCGTCGGCTCGTCCATCAGCAGGAAGTTCGGTGGATCCAGGAGCAGCTTCACCAGGGCGAGACGGCTCTTCTCGCCACCGCTCAGGACCTTGACCTTCTTCTTCACGTCGTCGTCCCGGAACAGGAAGCAGCCGAGAAGTGCCCGGATGTCGGTCTCGCGGACCAGCCGCGGGGTATCGTATGCCTCCTCGAGGACCGTCCGGCTCGCGTCCAGCATCTCGCCCCGGTACTGGGAGAAGTAGCCGATCTTGACCCGCAGGCCGAGGTCCCGCTCACCTGCCTGGGGCTTCACGACGCCCGCCAGCAGCTTCAGGAGCGTCGACTTCCCGGCCCCGTTGGGGCCCACCAGCACGGTCCGCTCCCCCTTCTCGGCCTGGTAGTCGAGACCGCGGTAGACCACATGGTCGCCGTAAGCGAAGTCCACCCCGCGCAGGGTGATGACACGCTGTCCACTCGACTCGGGCTGTGGGAACGAGAAGTCGACCGTGGCGGCCGCCGCCTCGGGGGCCTCGATCCGCTCCATGCGGGCGATCTGCTTGAGCTTGGCCTGGGCCTGACTGGCCTTGCTGGCCTTGGCCCGGAAGCGGTCGGCGAACTCCTGGAGCCGCGCGATCTCCTTCTGCTGGTTCTTGAATGCCGACAGCTGTTGCGCCTCGCGGGCCGCGCGCTGCTCGATGTAGGAATCGTAGTTACCCGTGTAATCGAACAGGCTTCCCGCACGCAGCTCGAGGATCCCCGTGACCAGCTGGTTCAGGAACTCCCGGTCGTGGCTGATTAGAACAATCCCGCCCGGATAGGTGTCCAGATAGTCCTGGAACCACAGCAGTGTCTCGAGATCGAGATGGTTCGTCGGCTCGTCCAGCATCAGCAGGTCCGGCTCCTGCACCAGAAGTCGGGCCAGATGGGCCCGCATCACCCAGCCGCCCGAGAGGGTCCGGGCGGGCCGGTCATAGTCGGCGTCCCGGAACGCGAGCCCCTTCAGGATGCGCTTCGCCTTGGCGACCAGGGATCCGTCCATCCCGCCAAACTCGTCGCCATGCAGATGGCTGGTCGCGAGCTCGAGCACGGACTCCTCGCCCACCGGGGCGCTTTCCTGCGGCAGGAACCCCACGGTGGCGCCGCGCTGGCGGACGATCAGGCCGGTCGTGGTCTCCTCCTGGCCCAGGATGAGCTTGAACAGGGTCGACTTGCCGGCGCCGTTGGGTCCGACCAGACCGAGCCGGTCCGTGCGGTTGATGGTGAGCGTGACGTCCTCGAAGAGGGTGCGGCCCCCGTAGCTCTTGGAGACCTCGGAAAGTGTGAACATGCGGATCAGCCGGCGTTGAGCTGGGACAGGTGACGGACGAAATGCGTCTCGAGGAGTTCGGCATGCAGGTCCGCATGCCGATGCAGGACCTCAAGGATGCCTTCCTTGAAGGTCCGACCCGAAGCGTCCCTCCCCTGGGTGAGGACCGAACCGAAGGTCACATGCAGGAGCTGTCGACCCGCCACCTCATCGAGGTAGACGGCCTCCTGCCCCTTCCCCTGGAACACCGGCAGCGACTCGATCTGCGCCTGGGTGGTCGAGATATGGTAGCTGGCACGATCGGTGTCGAAGCGGCCCCGACAGTACGCGGCGATTTCCGCAAAGAGCCCGGGAGCCGTCCGAGCCACGGTCCGCAACGCCTCGAGATAGCTCGTGCCTGCCGTCTTGACATGCAGCAGGCCGCCGCAGACCCGCCCGATGACCGGGTAGACGCTGAATTTGTCGGACCCGCTGTGGATGCTGATCTTGTAGGGGCCGGCGAACTTCGAGATCGCGACGTGGACCTTGAGCTCCTGCTCAAACCGGGCGAGGTCGCCCCGGTAGTCGATGCCCTTCTCGAAGTCCCCGATGAAGCGAGGGGCGAGGCTAACAAGTCCGGGGACACCCCGACGCTGCAGCTCCAGCGCGAAGAACAGATGTTCGAGAGGGGACGTCGGGGAATCGGTCTCATCGACGGACACCTCCACCTCGCCACGCCCACCGGAGGCCTTGGCAATCGCCTGCCCCATCCGTTCGGCATGCGCCGTGGCCCTCGAGTATTTCACGGCGGCACGGAAGAGGGATTCCTCGTCGAACCGCACGGGCGGGATCCGGCTGCCCAGGGAGAACACCCGGTTGATGTAGTAGTCCTTCCAGTCAAACCCGCTGAAGAGTGCCTCCTTCTCGAGGATTTCGACCTCCGACCGCAGCGAGGCCTCATCCATGGCGTCGGCGCCGTTGTTGACGAAGGCGCTTGGGTCGATCGTGAAGAAGCAGAACCCGGCCGCCGCGACATTCTGGACATCCTCCGGGGTCTTGAGGTGATCACCATCCGCCCCCCACTTCCCTGTGAACCCGAGGGCTTCCACCGACGTGCAGGCGGCCGACATCACGTCCTGGGGCGTCCGCTGGGTCCGGGTCATCTCCCGGATGGACTGCTGGGCGAAGATGGGGGCGAAGTCCGGGAACCGGCGGACGGCCGCCATGTGACCCGGGGTCGCAAGGCCGAGCCGGTCGCCGAAGCCGAACGACTTCTGGAGCGCGAGAGGAACGGGAGCGTTCATGCAGACGGGCAGCATGGGATGCCCAGGACGAGGGAGGAATCAAAAACAGCCCGCATAAGCGGGACAGGCCGGCTCAGCAGGCCACCCGCTCGCCCGGACCCGGCTCGAGGACCTGCATCTGCGGCCAACGCTGGCGTAGCGTCTGGGCGAACCACGACCGCGCCACGGTGTCGCCATGGCCGAGGACCACGACCTTGGGCTGCACCTGGGCGACGAACTCGACCAGATCCTCGCGGTTCGCATGAGCCGTGAGGTCGAAGCCCTCCACCCGACACTTCCGCGTCAGTTCGCCTCCAGCACCACTGAACACGAAGGTCGAGCCGTCGGCCGCCGCCCGGAGACGTCCGGCCGGGGATTCTGGGGCGGAGTAGCCCACGAAGAAGATCGACTGCCGCGGGTCCCCGATCATGCGGAGGGCCAGGTCATGCGCCCCGGTGTTCTCGGTCATCATCCCCGCCGTCATCAGGAAGATCTTCCCATCCTTCAGTCCCACACGCGACAGCTCCTGGGGCGAGACCACCTTCAGGTCGACCGCCTCCGTGAGGCGGAGCCGGGGGTGCGACCGATGCGTCCGGTGGGCCTGGAGATCATAGATCTCGGTGAACACCCGTCCGAGTCCGCCGATGTAGATCGGCCGCCGCTTGAAGCGCCCGGCCTTCATCCACATCGACAACGCCGCCAGCATCTCCTGGGTCCTCCCTAGCGCGAAGGCAGGGATCAGGACCGACCCCTTGCCATCGAGCGTCTCTTCCATCGCCGTGGCCAGGCTTTCCATCTCCGCCTCGCGACTGAACCCCGGCGGCACCGCCCGCCCTCCGCGGGTGGTCTCGAGGATCATCACGTCGGCCTGGACGTCGTCGAACCGGGCGGCCTTGAGCAGGGTCTGGTCGTGGAAGCAGACGTCGCCCGAATAGAACAGGGTCTGCTTCCCACCCGTGACCCGGATCCCCGCCGAACCCAGCGTGTGACCCGCGTCGAAAAACTCGAGCTTCGGTGAGGTCTTGCGCTGGCCCCTTGGGAAGGAGACCCAGTCGATCGGCTTCCGATAGCCCACCGCCTGGAAGACCGAGGCCTGCTCGTCCACCTCCTCGTGGCTGTACAGCGGATAGTCCCGGATCCCGAGCTCGGTCCGCTGCCGCATCATCACGTTCACCGAGTTGTGCAGGATGCGCTCGACCAGGAAGTAGCTCTGGTCGGTCATAAAGACCTGCGCCGACGGGAAGTTCCGGATGGCGACCGGGAGCGAGCCGACGTGGTCGTGATGGCAGTGCGAGAGCGCGATGGCATCGATGGGCTCCGAACCGGCTTTTTCGAAAAGCGGGAGCCCCTCGCGGCCCTCGCGCTCCGGATGAACGCCGGAATCAAGGAGGAGCCGGTAGCCGTCGTAGTCCACAAGCCACGCGCTCGCCCCGATGTCACTGTCGGGGTTCAGGTTGGTGATCTGCACCCAGCGAGACTGGGGTCAGTTCTCCAGCCCACCAACCTCGAAATGTCACGCTGTGAGGATTTCGGAGGGGACTCACAGGGGGATGCAGAGACGCGGAGAAACGGGGTAAGGGAAAGAGAGGGAAGCAATTCCGCTCCCCGGACGGTTCTCGAACCTTCCCTCCCCTTCGAGGGATCGATAGGTTACCGGTCCAGTGAATGACGACGGCACACGGGCGGTGAGGACGGTGATCGGACTCTTTGTCGGCACCCTCTTCTTCTACATCACCGTCTACGGCGGGTGCATGGCGTATCGCCGCCAGGGCGGACCGTGGGTCATCACCCAGGACAAGCTGCCCGATGGCACCCCGATCGTCCGGATCGAGCACCATCGGATCCTCTCGAACGCCCCCGTGACATTGCGGTTCCCCGGCGAGATCGCCCCAGCCCGCTTCACGAACCATCCCCTGGTCCGGATCTATTCGCAGCCGAACACCAACGCCCTGCCCTACGGGCCGGTGGTGTTCCTCGACACCACCTTCCTGCCCGGAAATGTGACTCTCGACGTGTTCGGTCACCTCGTGGAGATGATTCCGAGGACGCTTTTCATCGACGGCAAGGACGTGGGCTGGAACCCGGGCACCAACATCACCGTCCCGCCTGACTACAAACTGCCCGTCGAGGTCCGCCCGAAGCCCAAGAAGCGCTGATCCCTCGCGACCCGGCGGGAGCACCGCCAACCGGATCAGCGGGGATCCCTCGCGATCCACCGTGTGAGCCACGGATCCAGACGGGACAGGATCCACCAGGACAGGCGGTCCTTCAGCCGATCCCCGGACGAACGGGACCGTGCCCACGACTCGAGATCCACCGGCCGACTTCGGGCCACCAGTTCCTCGGCCACCCTCCAGCCTCGACGAACGACGTCGGACTGCGTGATCCGAAGCATCACCTCGTGGTTGATGTGGAGGCTGCGGGTGTCGAGGTTCGACGAGCCCACACAGACCGAGCGCTCCGTGAGGTAGAGCTTCGCATGGAGGATCTGCGGTTGGTACTCGAGGATCTCGATGCGGCTCCGGAGGAAGCGGGAGTAGAGATGCCGGGCCGCCCGTCTGGCGATCGCGACGTCGGAACGTCCAGGGACCACGATGCGGACCCGCGCGCCCCGGGCGGCGGCGCCCCGGAGCCACCGACGGATGCCACGACCCGGAAGGAAATAGGCCACGACCAGCAGGATGTCCCCCGCCGATCGCCAGTCGTCGCGGAGCACACGTTGGAGGGAGCCCTTGAACGGACCCGGCCCCGAGGCGAGCAGCTGGACATCGGGGGCGATCGCCCTCGGGAGGGCCCGTCCATGGCGGCCCAGCAGGCTTCTCAACCGGGATCCCGACGCCGCGAGACCCCACATCCGGTCGAAATCCGCGGCGAGCGCCGGCACCGGTTCCCCCGTCACCGAAAGCCCTACATCCGCCCAACCCCGGTCGATGCCATCCCCGGAGTATTCCTCGGCGATGTTGAATCCGCCGAGTCCCGCCACCCGATCATCCACGACGACCAACTTCCGATGGTTCCGAATCGGCAGACGATGGAACCCCGAGGCGTTGAACCACCGGACCTGACCTCCGGCACCGATCAGGTCCTCCCAGAACTCCTGCGGAAGGGCAGACGAACCGACTCCGTCCAGCAGCACCCGAACGTCAACACCCCGGAGCGCGGCCAGCGTGAGGGCGCTGGCGACAGCCCTCCCGATCGCGTCCGGCATCAGGATGTAGACCTCGAGACGGATCGAGATCCGGGACTCGTTGATCGACCGCAGAAGCCGGGTGAAGAACTCCCGCCCCGTCGCGACCCAGTCGTAGGCCCCGGATTCAGGGACCGGGGTCATGACCCTCGAGCTTCGAAAGGAGCCACTTGGCCCGTCGGACCCAGACCTTCTCCCGCTGCCGATCGAATCGCGGGGCGTGGGCGTCGTCGTTGACCACCTCCTGGAGTTCCTGCCGGGCACGGGCCACGTCGCCGCGCTTCTGGAGCAGTTCGGCATACTGGACCTTGGCCCGGGCATAGCTGTGGCTCACGAGCACCTGCTCCCACTCACGGATCGCGGCATCGGTCTCGCCCACGGCCGTCAGGGCCTCGGCCAGGGCCGTCCGGGTCTGGCCATAGTCATGCTTCGGATCCGACCGGAGCACCGACTCGAGGAGCGGACGCGCCTCGGCAGGACGTTGCTGTCGGAGCAGACACAGTCCCAGATGGGCCTGGGCCTCGAGATCCTCGGCGTCCCGCTGGAGCGCTGCCCGGTAGCTCTCTTCGGCCAACGCCAGCTTCCCCTGCTCCAGATAGATGTCGGCGAGGTCGAGGTGGTCCCGCGCGTGGTCGAGGTTGTAGATCCGGCCCTTGAGCTCCTTGATGCGACGCCGGGTCTTGGATCCCGGCCACTCCCAGCCGGCACCCCCACCGCCCCCACCGGAAGCAGGACCCTCCTGTCGGTAGACCATGAGCCAGTAGAACAGGGCGCTCAGGACCGAGAAGAAGAAGATGAAGATTGCCCAGATCCACTCCCGGCGACGCACGGCGTCGATGAACATCCACAGCTGGAACGGAAGGAAGATCCAGAAGACGGGTTCCGAGAAGACCACCCACGGATTGGTCAGGATCTGGTACATCGTGTGTGCAGCGAGGCTGGTGTCCGGCCGTCGCCTTGGCAAGGAACCGGAACAGCCGACGTCGGGGTCCGATCGCTGGCGCCGCATGAGGGATAGCCCACGGGTGTCCCGCGCGATCCGGGAAAAACTTTGACCCGACGGCACCCGGCTGGAAACGTCTCGCACCTCGACATGACTCCGAACCGAATCCTCCCCGATCTCCAATCCTCCCTCCTCGTCGAAGACGTACGACAGGAAGCCTCCGGCAACCTCATCCTCGTGGGCGTGCTCGGCGTCATCCGGGTCCCGCAGGTCCCGATTGCCGCACCCAAGGTCTGCGTGGTGAACCGCTGGTGCTCCGGCATCGGCCAGTTCACCGAGCAGGTGCGGATCGTGGCCCCGGACGGCCAGCAGGTGCTCCGGAAAAGCAATGCGAAGTTCGCGCTGCCCGACCCGACACAGACCGCCACCCTCGTGAGCGTCTTCCCTGGAATCGAGTTTCCGGTGGCCGGAGTCTACCACGTCGAGATCCTCGTCGACGACGTCATGAAGGTCCGGTTCCCGGTACCCGTCATTGTCGTCCAGCAGCCGCCAGCCGCCCAGTGACATCGACCTGAATTCCTGAAACGGAAAGGCCCGTCCGATCCCAAGTCGGACGGGCCCTTTGTCTTCGGGGTGGATGCAGCAAGGTGGACGTGTCCCCGGCCTCGGTCGTAGTCTGGAACCATGGACGGCGAGCAAGGAACCGCTCAGGGGTCCACCTCCTGGGTGGCCCGGCTGGGGGCCTGGCAACCCTTCACCGGGCCCGGGTTGGCGGCCTTCGCGCGCACCAATGGAACCCGCCTCCTCCTGTTCCACTTCGCCGCGTCCCTCGTCACATCGGCCGCCGTGATCTGGAGCCTCCAGCTGGCCTGGGTACCGGTGGTCCGGGACGCGGTTGAACAGCTGCCCGACTCGGGCGCAGAGATCCGCGCAGGCCGACTCCAGTGGTCGGGCGAACCGGAACGCCTCCTTTCAGAACGCCCCAAGCTCGCCATCGCCATCGACGCGGGGGACGGACCCGGACTCGGCCAGAGTGCGGACCTGCAGGTCGAGCTGCACCCGGAATCGGTCCATCTCCGCGGGATCCTCGGACATGTCACGGTGCCCTATCCTCCCGGACTTGAGGTGCCACTGGACCGGACCCGCGCTTCTGCGGCCTGGGGGGCATGGCTACCGCCGTTCCTGGCACTCGGGGGCGGAGCGGCCCTGGCCGTCTCCCTACTGGGAGGCTGGATCCTGGCCAGCCTCCACGCCCCCGGTCTCTCCTTCATGGGGTGGATCTCACGACGGGACCTCGGCCTCATGGGAGCCTGGAAGCTCGCCCTCGCGAGCCTCTTCCCGGCCGGCCTGGTGTTCGATGGTGCGCTGCTCCTCTACGCCAGCCACTGGATCCGCCTGCCGACCCTCGCCGCGGTCCTTCCCATCGCCCTGCTGACCGCCTGGATCGCCATGCTACGGGGCATGGCCTGCCTCCCGGCGATTCCAAAGGAACCCGGAACCACACCGCCAAACCCCTTCGGCGGAACCCTCGGTACCGACCCCGGCCGGACCCCCTCCAAGCGCAGCAACCCCTTCGGTTGACAGCCCATGCGCCACTTCTTCACCGGACCCTTCATCAAGACCGACCTGCTCGTGACCTGGCTCGAGAAGCACGGTATCAGCGCACAGATGGAATCCATCGATCCAACGGCGGATGAGCTCGACCTCGGCCGCGAGATGCGGGTCCTCGTCGCGGAGACCGACTACGACCGGGCCCACCAGCTTTTCTTCGAGGAACGACAGGACGAACTATGACCCCCCAGGACCTTTCAGGACGGATCGACCGGATCGAAGCAAGCCTTGCCCACCTCGACCGTTTGGTGGAGCAGCTGAACGAGGCGCTTGTGGAACAAGGCCGGCATCTGGTCCGACTCCAGAAGCGCGTCGACCAGCTCGCCGAGACCGTCGAGGCCCGCGAGGCAGCCAGCAATCCCATGCCAATCGAGCGTCCGCCGCACTACGGACGCTGACCGCGTTAGCGGCAGTTCAACCCACCTGCATAAAGAATGCGGTGGGCGTAACGCCCCGTCCCGGCCACACTCCCCCCATTCCATGAAACACCTCTCCGCACTGTTCTTCCTCATCGTCGCCATGCTTCCCACGCGGGCCGAGAAGACGATCGTCCTCATCGCCGGCTCCGCGAGCCACGGCAAGGGCGAGCATGAGTTCCGCGCCGGCGCCCTGCTCCTGGCCGATGCCCTCAATGCCAACGGATACAAGACCCTGGTCGCCAGCAACGGCTGGCCCGCGGATCCCTCGATCCTGCAGAAGGCCAACGCCATCCTGCTCTTCGCCAACGGCGGCGAAGGCCACCCGGCAATCCAGCCCGACCGCATGAAGCTCCTCGACAGCCTCGCCGCCAAGGGTGTGGGCATCGGTGCCGCCCACTATGGAGTCGAGGTCCCGAAGGGCGATCCCGGCGCGGCCATGCTCCGTTGGACTGGTGGGTACTTCGAGACGTTCTGGAGCGTGAACCCGACCTGGACCGCCACCTTCAAGGAGTTCCCCGAGCACCCGGTCGCCCGCGGCCTGAAACCGTTCTCCATCGAGGACGAGTGGTACTTCCACATGCGGTTTGTCCCCGACATGAAGGGCGTGACGCCCATCCTGAGCGCCGTGGCCCCGGCCGAAACGATGCAGCGCGGAGACGGTCCCCACTCCGGAAACCCGGCCGTCCGCGAGGCGGTCAAGCGGGGTGAACCCCAGGTGCTGATGTGGACCTACAACCGTCCCGGTGGCGGACGTGGCTTCGGCTTCACCGGTGCACACTTCCACAAGAACTGGGGCAACGAGACGTTCCGCAAAGCCGTGCTCAACGCACTGGTCTGGATCTCCGGCGACCCGATCCCGAAGAACGGCATCCCGTCCACCGTGACCGCAGACCAGCTGGCCCGGAACCAGGATCCGAAATAGCGGCTCCCTCCACCGCCTCCGTCGGATCCCATGAAGCCCCACTGCCTCGCCGCGTTCGCTGGCGGCCTCTTGCTGGCGGCCGGCCAGGCCGCCGAGACACCGGCACCCACGATCCCCACCACGGGGTTCCCGGGACTCGACGGCTACCGACGCTCCCGCATCGCGGTGTTCACCGATGACTATGGCGAACTCGGACGCTATCGCGCGGACAACGCCAAGGTGAAAGCCCAGGCGGAACCCCATCGGGTCGTCTTCTTCGGCGACTCCATCACGGACGGCTGGAACCTCGGCAACTCCTTCCCCGGGAAGCCCTACGTGAACCGCGGGATCGGAGGACAGACCACCTCCCAGATGCTGGTCCGGTTCCGACAGGACGTGATCGACCTGAAGCCCGAGGTGGTGGTGATCCTCGCGGGCAGCAATGACATCGCCGGGAACTCGGGTCCCATCCGCGACGACGACATCGAGGCCAATCTCGCGAGCTTCATCGACCTCGCCCGGTCTCACGGCATCCGGGTCGTGGTGGCTTCGGTGATCCCGGTCCACAACCACAACCCGCGCGCCCAGGAACTCTTCAACCAACGTCCCCCGGCACGGATCCGGACCCTCAACGAACGGATCCAGAAGCTCTGCGCCCGGGAGAAGGTGGCGTACCTCGACTACTTCGGGGCGATGGTCGACGCCAACGGACTGCTCCGGAAGGAACTGGCTGACGACGGTCTGCACCCCAACGACGCCGGCTACCGGGTCATGGCCCCGCTGGCAGCGGCGGCGATTGCCCAGGCCACGGGACGCTGAGCCTCGACGCGCCTTACCCCTGCGGCAGCGGTAATGAACCCCGAAGTGCTGCCAGGCCTGGCGGCCCGTCAACCCGCTGGGCTGGAACTTCGGATCGTCACAGAATCCGGAACACCTCGGCAGCGGCGGCAACCGTCGCGCGAAGGTCCTCCTCCGTGTGGGCGGTCGACAGGAACCCGGCCTCGAACTGGCTCGGAGCGAGATAGACGCCGCGCTCCAGCATCCCATGGAAGAACCGGGCGAACCGGGACCGGTCACTCGTCAGGGCGTCCGTGAGATTCCAGACCGGCCGATCCGTGAAGTAGGCGCAGAACATGGAGCCGATCCGACGGAACTGGACCGGAACCCCTGCGGATCGCGCCGCCTCACCCATCCCCTCCTCGAGCAGCCGCCCCGAGGCCTCCAGTCGGGGATACGCATCGATGCGGGCGAGTTCATCCAGGGCCGCGATGCCCGCCGCCATGGCCAGGGGATTCCCACTCAAGGTCCCGGCCTGATAGACAGGCCCAAGCGGGGCCAGCCGATCCATGATGTCCCCGCGTCCGCCAAACGCCCCCACGGGAAGACCGCCACCGATGATCTTGCCGAAGCAGCTGAGATCCGGCGTCAGCCCCAACACCTCCTGCGCCCCGCCCCGGGCAAGACGGAACCCGGTCATGACCTCGTCGGCGATCAGCACCACGCCGTGTTTCGTGCAGAGGCTCCGGAGGCGTTCGAGGAATCCGGGTCGCGGGAGATAGAGTCCGGCATTGGCAGGCACCAGCTCCAGGATGACGCAGGCCAGCTCGGATCCCCGGGCCGAGAACGCCTGCTCCAGGGCCTCGAGGTCATTGAAGGGCAGCACCAGGGTGTGACGCGCCAGATCCGCCGGCACCCCGGCGCTGTCGGGTTGTCCCAACGTGAGCGCCCCCGACCCGGCCTTGACCAGCAACGAGTCCCCATGCCCGTGGTAGCAGCCGTCGAATTTCAGGATGAGGTCCCGCCCCGTGAACCCGCGCGCCAGACGGAGGGCCGACATGCAGGCCTCGGTGCCGGAATTGCAGAACCGCAGTTTCTGGATCGACGGCACCCACGCCTTCACCCGACGCGCCAACTCGATCTCCAGCGGGTTGGGAACGCCGAAGCTGGTCCCCCGCCCCGCCGTCGTCTGCACCGCGCCAATGATGGCGGGATGGGCATGTCCGAGAATGGCCGGCCCCCAGGTCCCCACATAGTCGATCAGCTCCACCCCATCCACCGTCCGGAGCCGCGCCCCCGAGGCGGAGTCCACGAAGAAGGGCGTTCCTCCCACGGCCCGAAACGCCCGTACCGGCGAATTCACCCCGCCCGGGAAGTGTTCGAGGGCCTCCCGGAACAGGGCTGCAGATCGTCTTGATCCACGCGACACGCCAGAGGTCTCGTCGGACGGATGCAACGAATTCATGAGTCGTGATGCTGTGGACTTGGCGCACCGTCCTCAAATCCTCTCGACCGAAATAATTCCACTGTTGTGACACGGCCATGACATGCCAGCGGGACAGAACCGCATCCTCCGGAGACGATGATCTCACGTCTCACCGTGCTCCACACCCGGAGAGAGGCTCTGTTCCGAGATCTCAAATCCCACCTTCCATCGGGGTGGCAGGAACACAGGGTGCTGTGCCTCGAGACCTGTCAGCGATGGCTTTGGGTCGACACAGGCCACGGTGGACAGAGCCCGATCGATCTCCCACTCGCCGAAGGGATCGAGCGCTTCACCGGGGTGGATGCCTATGAGTTTCTGCTGAGAGTCACCACAGGACTCGCCAGCGATCTGGCGGGCGAGACGAACATCTTCGGCCAGGTCAAGAAGGCCTGGGCCGATGCCATCCCCAGCGAACCGTGGCTCCAATGGCTGCTGGAGGACGCCAAGGTCATCCGTCACCAGTTCATCTCGGGGAACGGCACCCCTTCCTACGGCAGGATCGTCCGAGACGTTCTCACCCGACAGCAGCCGGAGGAGTCCTCACCGATCCTGGTTTTGGGCGCCGGCGATATGGCCGAATCGATCCTGCCCTGGATACGGCATCGCCCGATCCTTCTCGGAAACCGTCATCACGGACGCGCCGAAGAACTGGCACAACGACTCCAGGCGCGCCCAGGGCAGTCGATCACGGTGGTCGATCTGAACCTTCCCGAGACGAGCTGGCATCGGGCCGGTGCCGTGGTCGTCTGCATCCCGTTCGATCCGGAGCGGGATGCCGACCGGGTCCGGCACCTCCATTCCCGTTCTGGGATCAGCGTGGTCCACCTCGGTGGAACCCGAAGTGAGGCCGGACCATGGACCCAAGTGACAGACCTGTGCTGTCTCGACGAGCTCCTCTCCCTCCAAAAAGGGGGAAACCTGAAACGGCTCCGCAGCCTGCATCGCGCCGAACAGGCCTGCCGGGAACGGGCCCGACTGAGACTGCTGGGACGCTCGTTGAGCATTCCCCACGGCTGGGAGGATCTCGCCCATTTTGTCATGCCCACCCCCGCCCATCATGACGTCGGCTGACGCCATAGGGACACGTCGCACCGCGTTGCGACTCGGAACCCGGAGGTCCCCTCTCGCGCTGGCCCAGAGCCGACAGATTGGCCGCCGGATCGAGGCGGCCATCCCCGGTGTTCGCGTCGAACTCGCGGGCATCGAGACCCGTGGCGACCGGATTCTCGAGACGCCGCTCTGGAAAACTCAGGGGCGGGATTTCTTCTCGGCCGAGCTCGATGAGGCCCTGGTTTCCGGCCGGGTCGATCTGACGGTCCACTCGCTGAAGGACCTCGCGTTGGATCGATCCGAGCGACTGGCCGTTGCCGCCATACCCCCGAGGGAAGACCCGCGGGACATCGTTCTGTTCCATCCGAGGGTCCTGGATCATCTCACCCACGGCGAACCCATCCGGATCGGAACGTCGTCCCCACGCCGACTGGCGCTGGTCCCTCCCTTCCTGCAACAGGCGCTGCCGGCCAAGGGAAGACCGCCAGTCCTGGAGTTCACCGAGATCCGGGGGAACCTGGACTCCCGACTCCGTCGTCTCCGACTGCCCAAGGAGGATCCCAAACGGATGGATGCCGTGGTGGTCGCCCTCGCTGGACTGGTACGCCTCCATTCGGATGAGGACGGGTCCTCCCTCCTCGGCGGGCTGCTTCAAGACCTCCGCTGGATGGTGCTCCCTCTGCGGGAATGCCCCGGGGCACCTGGGCAGGGAGCCCTCGCTGTCGAGGTTCGGGCCGACGACGTCTGGCTCCGGGATTCGCTCCGAAGACTGCACGATACCACGACCGAACAGCAGGTCCTGCAGGAGCGAACCGTCCTCAGGGAGTGGGGGGGTGGATGTCATCAGGCTCTGGGCGCGTCGGCATCGGATCACCCCGATCTGGGAACCCTCCTGCATGTTCGAGGTCGCCGTCCGTCCGGGGAATGCATCCAACAGGTCACCTGGAGCCACCAGCATCCGCTGCCGTCCCGTCCAGGAAATGCCAAGCTCTTCGATGGAACCCAACTCGGTACGGCCGGTGAACCCCGTCCCTCGGGCGCTTCGAATCCCACTCCCCTGCCCCCAGGACGTAGCGTGTGGGTCACCCACATCCGGGAAATCCCCCGAAATGCCGTCATGGATCAGGCCCATCTCTGGACCCCAGACGCCTCCACCTGGTTCCAGCTCTCCGCCCTCGGATACTGGATCTGCGGGTGCGCCGATGGATTGGGACTCGAGTTCATCCGAAAGACGGCAGAGCAACCCGTGCTCGCCCCCCAGGAACACCCGTGGCTCATGCTGGCAGAGGGAGGCACGCCCACCGAGCCCCGACTCGAGATCCCCGAGGACCATCGACCCGAGCTCGCCAAGCAGCTCCAGCACGCCACCCACCTCTTCTGGGCGAGCGGGGAACAATTTCTTCGACTGCGGCCCCTCGTCACCCAGTTCGCCGCGGGAGCCCGACATGCCTGCGGCCCCGGTCCAACCGGCCTGATTCTAAGAGAAGCCGGCATCGACCCTGATTTTTTCCCAAGCCCAGACGACTGGCGTCATTGGATCGGACACCCATGAAACTGAACTGCCTCAATCCACCCCCAGCATCGTCCACGAAACGGCCGACGATGAATCGGTTCCAGGCCGCCCTGAATCACTCCAACACCGGTCGGCCCCCGGTGTGGTTTATGCGCCAGGCAGGTCGGTATCACTCCCACTACCAGGAGCTCAAGCGGGAGCACTCGTTTGTCGATCTGTGCAAGATCCCGAAGCTGGCCTGCGAGGTCGCCCTGGGGCCTGTGGAGGACTTCGGATTCGACGCGGCGATCCTATTCTCGGACCTCCTGTTTCCCCTGGAGGTGATGGGCCAAGGCTTGCGCTACGATCCGGGCCCGAAACTGGAGTGGCATCTCCGGTTCATCTCGGACCTTCGCCGGTTCAGACAGGGCAATGCGGCCGACCTGGGATTCCAGGGCGAAGCGGTCCGGCAAACCCGCCGCGCACTCCCGAGCCAAAAAGGGCTGCTCGGCTTCGTCGGCGGACCCTTGACCCTGTTCGTCTACGCCGTCGAGGGATCCCACAAGGGAGAGCTCGACTCCGCGATTGCGGGACTCTCCGACGGACGGTTCGAGGGATTCTGTGATCTCCTGATCGAACTGCTCGCAGAGGCCATGGCTGACCAATTCCGCGCGGGAGCGGACACAGTGGCTGTGCTCGATACCTGTGCCGGGGACATCCCTGATGAACTGTTCCAACGGCACGGCATCAGCAGCCTCAACCGTCTTTTCGAAGCCTTCCGCCGACGCTGTCCAGACGCGCCCATCACCTACTACTCACGCCACACCGGGCCATCGCAGTGGAGCCTCATGCAACAGCTTCCCGTATCCTGTTTTGGTGTCGACTGGCACCACCCCATGCCCGAGGTGATGGAACTCCTCGGAGACCGATGGTCCGTGCAGGGCAATGTGGACCCGGAGTGGCTCCTGCTGCCGACCTCCGATCTCGAAACCCGCCTGAGACAGTACTTCGAGACGATGCAGGCAGTCCCCCAGGAACGCAGGACCGGGTGGATCTGCGGACTCGGACACGGAGTCCTCCCCAAGACACCCGAGGCCAACGTCCGTCTCTTTCTGCAGCTCCAGCACGAACTGTTGTCACACTGCGCATGACTACCGATCGCCAGAACCTCTTGGCGCGATACGACGTCCCGGGCCCCCGCTACACGAGCTATCCAACGGTCCCGTATTGGACGGACTCGCCCAGCACGGACCAATGGGTGGCACACCTTCAGGAGGCCCTTCAGCAAACCAGGGAAGCAGGCCGGGAAGCCCACGCCGGCGGGGCACTCTACGTCCACATACCGTTCTGCGAATCGCTCTGCACCTACTGTGGCTGCAACACACGGATCACCCGGAACCGGGGCATGGGCTCCCCCTATGTCGACACGATCCTTTCGGAATGGACCCTCTACCGCGAGCGCCTCGGCTCCCAGTCGTTCCCCTTGGCAGAACTGCATCTCGGCGGGGGAACCCCCACCTTCCTCTCCTCCGGAGATCTGGGTCGGATGGTGGAAGGACTCCGCTCGGGCTGCCAGGTGGTGTCCGGGGCGGAGTTCTCGGTGGAAGCCGATCCCCGAGTCACCTCCGAGGAACAGCTCGCCGTACTCGCGAGCGTGGGGTTCCGCCGCCTCAGCCTCGGAATCCAGGACTTCGACCCGAAGGTTCAGCAGGCGGTCAACCGCGTGCAGACCGTCGACGAAGTCCGGCGGGTCGTGGAGGCCGCACGCAACCTCGGATTCACCAGCATCAACTTCGATCTGATCCACGGACTGCCGTTCCAGACCCCGGAGAGCATCGAACACACCGTCGCCCAGGTGGCCGCGATGCGGCCGGAACGGATTGCATTCTATGGATATGCCCATGTGCCCTGGATCAAGCCCGCGCAGCGACGCTTCACCGAGGCGGATCTGCCCATGGGCGCCTCCAAGCGTGCCCTGTACGAAATCGGCCGGAAGCTCCTTGAATCCTCGGGCTACCGGGAAGTCGGTCTCGACCACTTCGCTCTGGAATCCGACAGCCTCTGGCGGTCCGTCCAAAACGGACACCTCCACCGGAATTTCATGGGGTACACCTCCCGCCCCATCCTGCCGCTCATCGGGCTCGGCGTCTCCGCGATCGGTGACGCGGGTTCCGCCTTCGCCCAGAATGAGAAGGTTTTGGAGCCCTACATGGACCGGGTCTCGCGCCACGAATTGCCGGTCCTGCGTGGCCATCGACTCAGCAATGAGGACCGGATTCTCAGGCGACATATCCTCAACCTGATGACCCAACTCACAACCCGATGGACCGAGCCGGAGGATCAGGTTCCCTTCCTCGATTCCGTCCAGGCGCGGCTTAAGGGCATGGAAGAGGACGGACTGGTCGTCTTGGGGAACGGCTGCTGCACGGTGACCCCGCTTGGACGCGGGTTCCTCCGGAACATCTGCATGGAATTCGACGCCCGGCTGACCCGGAAACGGCCCGGGGAATCCCTGTTCAGTCGCTCCATTTGAACGAGTCTCTCCACAGCCTCCCCGGTCGGATCTCCCATCCGTCCGTATCCGTCGCCGTCGTCGGAGCCGGAATCACCGGACTCTGTGCCGCCCAGCGCCTGATGGACCTCGGGATTCCCGTCGAGGTTTACGAGGCCTCCTCCAGAGCAGGGGGTGTCATTCGTACAGTGTCTTCGGACGGCTACCTCGCCGAAGAGGGACCGAACACTCTCCTGGCACCCGCCCCTTGGATTCACCCATGGATCCAGAACCTCGGCCTGGGGGTGGATTGCCTCCGGTCCAACCCGGATGCCGAACGCCGATACCTGGTCCGAAACGGATCCCCAATCCCCGTGCCCCGCTCAATCGGGGGCTGGATCAAGACCCCCCTGTTGTCGACTGCAGGAAAGGTGCGGGTGCTGGGCGATCTGTTCATCCCGCGACCCGAGGACTCACTGGAGGAAAGCGTGGGCTCGTTCGTTCGACGTCGCCTCGGACAGGAGCTGCTCGACTACGCTATCAACCCCCTCGTCGCCGGGATCTATGCAGGCGACCCGGAACGCCTCTCCGTCCGGGAGGCATTCCCCCGACTCCATCGGGTCGAACGCCGTTTTCGTTCCCTGCTGCTCGGCCAATTCGGTGTTGCGAGAGAACATCGGCGCTCCGGTGAGATCCCGCGGGACCGCGCCCCAAAGCTGTCGTTCCGTTCGGGACTCGAATCGCTCCCCCGGGCCTTTGCGGAACGGCTCGGACCTCGTCTGCACCTTGATTCCCCCGTCACCGCTATCCGCCGCCAGGAGTCCCACTGGGAACTCTCCATCGGCCCGGAACGGCGCCGGGTCACACACACAGGACTCGTGCTGACATCCCCGGCCCATCGGCTCGCCCTCGTCGATTGGGAGACGGAAGCCGGTGAGGATCTGCGGTGGCTCGGCACTCTGCGCCATGCCCCCATCTCAACGCTGGTGCTGGGGTTTCGAAGGGACCAGGTCGCCCACCCTTTGGATGGTTTCGGTGTCCTCGTGCCGGAGGTCGAACGGATTCCGATCCTCGGTGTACTCTTCAATTCCACCCTCTTTCCCGACCGAGCCCCCAAGGGACACGTCACCCTGACCTGCTATCTCGGCGGGTCGCGCGATCCCGAACTCGCAGTCGCCGCCCCGGATCGCCAGCTCTCGCAGACGCTCCACGCACTCCGAAGTCTCTTGGGTGTCGATGGAAACCCCACCTTCATCCATCACAAGATCCACAACCCGGGCATCCCCCAGTATGAGATGGGATTCGGCGGGTTTCTGGAGCGATTCAAGGCACTCGAAAGCCGTCACCCCCACCTCCGGTTCGCAGGCTACTCCCGGAATGGCATCGCCCTCCTCGATTGCATCGTATCCGGACGCGATGCGGCCGAAAGCCTGCACCAGGAACTCACCCGATCCGGACAAGACTCGTCCGACTCACGCCTCCCCCAACCCTCCCACACCCCGACAACAACCCCGATTCCCCCCATCCGAATGAAAACCCAAGACGCCTCCAAAACCGGAGTCCTGATCATCAACCTCGGCTCGCCGGACTCGCCTTCAGTCTCCGATGTCCGGACCTATCTCGGGGAATTCCTGATGGACGGTCGGGTCATCGACGTCCCATGGCCGATCCGATTCCTGATCGTCCGCGGAATCATCCAGCCCTTCCGGTCGGCAAAATCGGCAGAAGCCTACCGGGAAATCTGGACTCCTGAGGGATCGCCACTGGTCACGATGGGACGACGGGTCCAGTCCGCGCTCCAGACAGAGATCGGACTGCCGGTCGCTCTGGCCATGAGATACCGCCTACCGACTGTCGATGAGGCACTGGAATCACTGCGGTCAGCGGGAGTCACCAACGTCGTCGTCGTCCCGCTTTTCCCCCACTACGCGATGTCGAGTTATGAGTCGGCGGTCGTGGAGGTGCAGCGGTGTCGGGATAAATCCTTCCCGATGCTGCAGCTCCGGATCTGCCCACCCTACTTCGCCCACCCGTCCTACATCGCGGCCCTCGTCAACTCCTGCGAACCCTGGACCCGCGGGACCTGGGATCATCTCCTCGTCAGCTTCCACGGGATTCCGGAACGACACATCAAGAAGTCCGATCCCACCCATGGGCATTGCCTCGCCTCGGGGAACTGCTGCGCCGTGCCCAGCCCAGCCCATGCCTCCTGCTACCGGCACCAGTGCTTCCAGACAGCCCGGCTCCTGACGGAAAAGGCAGGTCTGCCTCCCGACCGGGTCTCGGTTTCGTTCCAGTCCAGACTGGGTCGGGACGCCTGGCTCAAGCCCTACACGGAGCCGGAACTCATCCGCCTGGCCCAGTCCGGTGTCCGACGTCTCCTGGTGGTCTGCCCCGCATTCGTTGCCGACTGTCTCGAGACGCTCGAGGAAATCGCCGTCCGCGGCCGGGAGGTGTTCCTGCATCATGGAGGCACGGAGTTGGAGCTGATCCCCTGCCTCAACGATCATCCCGACTGGATCCAAGCCCTGGGAGACCTGGTCCGGGAAACCGCGGCCCGCGAAGGGTGACCCCGATATCTTCGCGCTCCAAACCCCCGCTTGTCTCATGGGAGCGGGATTCCCTAGTCTCTTCGGACTCAACCACACATCACTCCTCGACTTCATCCCATGGCAAAGAAATCCCTGCGCATCGGTCTGATCGGCTACGGCTTCATGGGCCGCGCCCACTCCAACGCCTACGCCAAGGTCGGCAACTTCTTCGACTCCGAGTACCAGCTCGTCCGCCAGGCCGTCTGCGCCCGCGACGAGGAGAAGGCCCGCCAGTTCGCCTCGCGCTGGGGCTATGCCTCGGTCGAGACCGACTGGCGCAAGCTCATCGCCCGCGATGACATCGACCTCATCGACATCGCGGTCCCGAACAACCTCCACGCCGAGATGGCCATCGCCGCCGCCAAGGCCGGCAAGATGATCCTGTGCGAGAAACCCCTCGCCATGAACTCGAAGGAGGCCGAGAAGATGGTCGCCGCCGTCGAGAAGGCCAAGGTGCCCAACATGGTCTGGTACAACTACCGCCGCTGCCCGGCGGTCGTCCTGGCCAAGCAGCTCATCGATGAGGGACGCCTGGGCAAGATCTTCCACTACCGCGCCAACTTCCTCCAGGACTGGACCATCAGCGCCGATCTGCCCCAGGGCGGCGCCGCGCTCTGGCGTCTCGACGTCAAGGCCGCGGGCTCCGGTGTCACCGGCGACCTCCTCGCCCACTGCATCGACACCGCCCTCTGGCTCAATGGCGGCATCAAGGACGTCAACGCCATGACCGAGACGTTCATCAAGCAGCGCAAGCACCAGCTCACGGGCAAGGTCGAGAAGGTCGGCATCGACGACGCCTGCGCCTTCCTCTGCCACTTCAACAACGGCTCGCTGGGTCTGTTCGAGTCCACCCGCTACGCCCGCGGCCACAAGGCGCTCTACACCTTCGAGATCAACGGCGAGCACGCCTCCATCAAGTGGGACCTGCACGACCTACACCGGCTCCAGTGGTTCGACCACAAGGACGAGGGCAAGCTGCGCGGATGGCGCTCGATCCACGTCAGCGACGGCGACCATCCGTACTGCGGCAAGTGGTGGGTGCCCGGCCTCCAGCTGGGCTACGAGCACAGCTTCGTGCACCAGGTGGTCGAGTTCCTCCAGGGCCTCGAGAGCGGCAAGCCCGCCCGCCCGAGCTTCCGCGACGGTCTCGCGACCGACTACGTCGTCGACGCCGTGCTCAAGTCCGCGAAGGGCCACCGCTGGGAGAAGGTCAAGCAGGTCAAGGGATGAGGAGCGAAGAGCGAAGAGCCAAGGGCAAAGTGTGAAGTCGAATGCAGCCCGCAGGGCTGCTCCGGTGGGTGCAGTCGTGCTCTGCGGCACTGGGCGAGATAGCACCCACCCACCCCAGGCTCAATCCTATGAAGGGCCTACCGATGAACCGGCCCTGGAAGTCCCCACCCTTCCCTCTCCATCCCGAGGGATCTCAGCGTGTAGCCGGCGGTTGAGCGCAGCGACACCGCCGGACATTCACCCCCAAGATCCTCCCGCATCCCGGAGGGATGCCAGCCCCAATCCGGTGATGGATCGGCCAGGAGTGGGTCGATGGCGCAGCCGGCGTCGGTGGTTGGACAACGCCAACGGCGTTCCGGCACTGAGCCCAGGGTTGGTCCGAGGAACGAGAGGACCTACCCTGCGGAACCGAGCGAAAAAAGGGATCCAACCGCAATGCGGTTGCGGCAGGCTCCAGTGGGTGCAGCCGTGCTCTGCGGCACTGGGCGCGATAGCACCCACCCACCCCAGGCTCCAACCTTTTTGACGTCATTTGCCGGCAATCAGGCCCTTGGCCTCCGCCATGAGCGGATGATCAAAGGCGCTGGCGTAGGCATCCAAGGTGGACGCCTTGAGACGAATTTGGCGCCCGGTGTTGCGCCAACCCGAGACAACCGTGAAAACCATCCGGAGGATCTGTTTGGCCTCTGCAGCCCTGAGCCCAAAGCGGGGCGCGGCGGCAAGCGCGCTGGCGATGGTCGGCTCATCCTGGTCTTCGTTGACGGCGGTCTTGCTCACCCGGACACGATCCAACTCCGGCACGGGGTTGATGTCGTAGGCCGGTGAGAGCGACCAGCGTCCCGGCTCGTGCATCAGGAAACCGTGATTGCGCAGGTGGTCATCGTAGTTGCTCGCCAGGAGCGAGAAAACGAGCCGACGCCACAGCTCGCGGAGGTCGCCAGGCACATCATGGCCAAATTGCCGGATACCGTCGGCCAGCAACGTGTAGGCGCCCGGCTCCCCCGGAGGCAATCCCAGCAAGGTCGCGGCGGAAATGAACGGGATGCGGTTCCTGCCCGCACGGTCAAACCGGGTGATGACCGCGACAGGGTGTCCACCCACCGGTACGAGTCGATGTTCCGCAACCCGGATGCCCGCCTGCCCCGCGAGGGTCAGCGCCAGAATCTCTCCAGCGGCAATGTCCCGCGTGTCGTCCGGCTTGGGAAACTTGGCGATGGCGAGCCGTTCACCCGGCAGACTCACCGCCGACTTGGGACGTGCCCCGCCCAGCGGTGAACCCGCGCCCAACAGGAAGCTCAAATCCTGGGCGGTTTCCGTTTCATGGTGGATGGCGTCCGTGGCCTGGAGCAGCGCGTTCAGGCGGACCAAGGGCGGAAGTTTGCCCGTCGTCGGAGCGAGGAAGGGGCTGTGGGTGTCGAACCGGAAACGCAATGCGCCGATGCGCGACGCATCGTCCAGAGCCAGCACGTAGTCGATGTCCCGATAGGGTTTCTGCGTCAGGACCTTCTTGCGGACGGCGCGTTCGATCAGGACTCGGCCCCAACGGTCGGGACCGCAATCCTGAATCGCCCCCCACAGCGTCGCTCCGTGATGCGGCCCCTGCTGGAGTGGCAGCGAGGTCGGATCAATCGCAAAGGCGTCGTCGCGTCGGAGCCATTCGGACGCGTATTGGAAGGAAACCGACGCGCTCCGTTCAGCCGCATGGAGCCTCCCCACCAGATGGGTCTGCCCCCGCCAGTCGATATGGACTTCGAGGCTCATGATCGGGCGCGCCGGATACGTTGCGGCAGTCGGCGCTCATCGAAGCCCAGCGCGAGTTCATCGGTGGCGGGCGCGGCGAGGTTTGCCAGTCGGTCGTGCAACTGCAGGACGAACGCGGCAGTCACCAGGGTCCCGAGAGCCACCGTGGGATCGCCGCGCTCCAGCCGCCACAGCGTGTCGCGGCTGACGAACAGACGTTCCGCCATGTCACCCGTGGAGATGCCACGCTTGCGCCGCGCGATCGCGAGGTCGCGACCCAGCTTGCGGAGCGCATGGGCGGCAGGCAACGGCATGGAGGTTGTCTTCACGAGATCCGTAGTGTCCGGTATGCCAGACATTCCGTCAAACAATGCCCGATTTGTCTGACGCTAAATAGACCTGCAATGGGCTCCACCCTTCCCTCTCCATCCTGGAGGGGTGTCAGCGTTTAGCTGGCGCCCCACCTCAAAACATTGCATGTCGAAGGGTCAGCATGGGTGGGAACCGACATCGGGAGCGTTCCTCGTCGGCTCTCGTGGCCATGCTCAATCCTCAAAACGCGAAGGCGAAACAGCTCTGGAGCACTACGGTGTTCGCCGCCTGCGGTCTTCGACAAATCGGATCAGCTTTGGATCCTGGGATGCCTCCAGGACTTCCCAAGGAAGAAGCTCGCTCCAATCCACGTCCATTTTCTTGGCCATCTGTTTGGCGGACTTGGTGGCTGTCCGCTTCAGCAGGGATCCAACGATGTTCAACCAGGTTCTCGAATCGATCTGGTTTTCGCGGCCGCCCGTGAGCAGGTCCCCGAGGAAATGGCGAACGCAGTGGACCAGAATCCTCAGGTGCCGGATGTCTTGCCGGTTTTCTTGGGAAACCGTGGAGCAAAGCTTCAGCTTTGAGACGAAAAGAGAGACGGGATCCATGACCCGAAGCGTTTGGCCGTTCGCCTCGGCCTGGATCGCCCGGCTCTCCAGGTTCTTAGGCGCACCCGGAACCGTTCGGACGACTTCGATGTTGGATTCGATGTCTCCCCACGTGAAGGGGATGCAGCCTGCCAGGGCGGTCATTCCAACCTTTCCGGGTAGTACAGCCCGGAGCTTCAGTTGCGCGGCTATGTGTTCAACATCGGACCTGTCGCCTTTGAAGTCGATGTCTTCGCTGGTGAACGGCTTCAGCTCGGCGAGGGCCGATTCGCGGACCGCGTAGAGGCCCGCCCAGAAGTTCACGGCTTGGCCTCCAATCAGGAGGTAAGGAAGACCGGCCCGGTTCCGAAGCGCCAACACCCGGTCGAACTGATCGAGCCGGTACAGCGATTTCATTGCCACGATGCCATGGCTTTTGCGGCGGCTTTAAGATTGGTGATTCTCCACCTCGAGCTATCCCCCACCAACGAGGCCCTCTGCTGCTGGGCATCTGCCGCGGCCACGCCTCGTCCCGAACGCGTCAAAGCGGCCAGCCGGCTTTGAGCCTCCCGCTGCTTGATGGCATTGAACGCGATCCCAGACACGCTCGGACGGTACTCCCGAATTCCAGACTCCAGCAAGTTTCCTCCCGCTGGGGAGACTCCTCATGGGTCCTTGTCTTCGGGCGCAGCCAACCGCAGCGCAGCAGCGGCAGGCCCCGGTGGGTGCAGCAGTGCTCTTGAGGCACTGGGTGCAACAGCACCCACCCACCCCAGACTCAACTCGATGATGGACGCTTTGATGACCTGCGACCGGTTCCAGCACCCCCTGGCACCGGTTCCAGCACCCCTCTCGATCCCGGAGGGATCTCAGCGTGTAGCCGGCGGTTGAGCGCAGCGACACCGCCGGATACCCACACCCAAAGATCTCCCGGCACCCCGGAGGGGTGCCAGCGACGTCAAGACAACCTCCGTCGGGGAACCGCAAGGGGGACCCACCGGCAACCGGTCATGACTGGCATCCCTGCCGGGATGCCGGATCCCATTCAATCGATACCCGGTGGTGTCACTGCGCTCCACCACCGGCTACCTGCTGGGATGCCTCCGGCACCCTGGAAGTGCGCATCGATGGGTAAGCGGATAAAGGGACAGGTCATTATTCGTCCTCTTCCAAAACGTAGCGGTCACCGCAAACCCACAGCATGAGCGGGCTCGCCCGCATCGTTCGCGTCTGGAGGATACATATGAATTCTCACGTCTACATGAGAATCAACGAGCCGACGCATTTGATCTTTAGCCAGAAACCAAACCACATCACTGTTTAAAAAACATCCTACAGATAATATCATCACACCACCACTGCGGTAGAGATCGTCAAACAACGCCTGCTTCGCAGATATCGATTCGGCGATATTTTCAATACATTCCGTCAACGGCAAACCTTTTGGCGGATCAAACCGACAAATCCAAGGTTGACCATCCTGTTGACGACTGTGACACTCGATTGGCTTAAGCCCTAATAGATCAGATATCTCATCAATGGACATTGTGGAATGAAACACAAGAAGTGAAACATCGTAATTCAAAAGCTCCATAATCAGTTCCTGGTAAATAGACCGCTCCGCGATGGCCGTGTTATGTCCTCAAATGGGATGTAGGGGTAAGCGGATAAAGGGACAGGTCATTATTCGTCCTCTTCCTCGGCATAAACATCGAGTGACAAACCAATCTGCAAATCCGCAAGTTTCTTGAGAAGCACCCAGTCAAACTCGTCGGCCGAGTTGCTCCCGGAATACCAACCGACCGAAATTTGCAGTAAGGCCCCACTTTTACAGATGTCCTCGAGAAAACTCTTGTGGACAGCAAGGAGGTCAACCACATACGCCAAGAATATGCTAAGCTCAATTCCTTCTGGATGTGGAAAATCGCAATACCAATGGCTTTTCTCGTATGTTCCCGCCAGTGGCGTACCCGACGGAGTCTGTTTGGAATCCCCCGCTTTGCAAAGGCTTGTTGGATTGAGACAAAGCGATTTGGAAATGCGGTGCGGATCAATGCTTGGATGCGACACGTGAAATGATACACTGTAGGAAAATGGATACATATAGAGGGGGATAAAGCGATAGGTCACTGGCTTTCGGTCACTGTCTTTTCATTTGGGGCCAAACCATTCATCGGGTGCTCGGATAAAGGGACAGGTCATCAGTCTGCTCCAAAACCGCCAGCTCCAAGATCTGCCACGTTTTCACTGATGTTTCGTCGCGACCCATACAAACAATATCAACAGCAACGCGCACCATAAGTAACCTATGCGTAGTAATCTCTGAATCAAGAATAGACAGTCACGCTTTTTAATTGCTGCTGCATTGCTGTTGATTCCAGCGGTCTCGTCAACCATCTGGATCGTTTGACTTATGTTGCGCAAGTCGGACCATTTCGCACGACGTCTTATCTGGGACAACAGTTGTTTGCTTAAGTGCAAGGCGGCAATTTCACATCCCCAAACAACGATTAGAGACACTATCGATACTATGACTAACAGGCCTAGCATGGAAGTTTTCCTAAAAAGTTTGCGGCGCCACTAGCGCCCATTTTTTTGCAATAGCAGTTTAAGTCCTGTCTTAACGTTCGATAAAGGGTCAGGTCATGGGTTTTTCCACTCGAATCCGATGACCAGCACGATCGCGACAGCTCTCGCCTTACGGCTGGGGTTTGCCATAAACTCCAACGTATCGGATGCCAGACTTCACGAAGTAACCTCCGACGACCCAGTTGACGGTGTAGAGGAGGTCCTTCCCGCAGGCGGCATAAATCGGGGCGCACTCCTGCCCAGGCTTAACGTCCTTAATCCATTGGAGCAGTTCGTCCTGCTTGTCCCGTGCCTGAAAGCTCGCTACGGCTTTGTCGATCAATGCCTGCCCGGCTTGATAGCACCTGAGAGCTTGGGTGCGGATAGAGGGCCAGGTCATGGGGTTTCCACGATGTTGGTGCATTTTGCCCAGTAACTCCTGAACCACTTGTACTCTTCGGTCCATCCGTCCTGGATTCGTTTTGATTCCGACAGGTTTTTCACCGGATACATTTTTGAACCTGAGAGGACACAGTCTCCCGGGGCTTCCATCAATGGGTGCCACGACTCAAGGACAACCTTGCCCACAGTCACTTTGATAAAAGAACTGTAGCCCACCCAAGAGAGTTCCGGATGCTTCTTGAGTGTAGCCTCTCTCGAGAAAAGTTCCGATTCCACCTTGCGCACGCGATCCGCTAATACTTCGGGTTTTATAAAGCTCCAATTCGTCGCGGAATTGAATCGGAAGACGACCCCCGTGTTCCAAGCAACGATCAAGGGAACAGCGACCTCACCGCTGAGAGGATGGTTGCTATAGACACGATCCACGCGGAATACCTCCGTTGAATTTCCACCCAGCAACGGCACCGAAAAATAAAATAAGATCGCGAGTCGCAGACTAAATAGTTGATTCATAACTAAATAAATTTTTTCAATAGAGGGACAGGTCATGAGTTTTCCCCGCGCAAGGTAGGCGCGCGCGATCGGAAGCCACTGCCACACCGCAAGCCCACTGAGGACGAGCAAGCCGGCCAGCACTGTCCAGACCATCGTGGTGCGCTTCTTCACAGGGGATCCTTGAAGATGCCCATGGCGACGAAGGCGGGACAAGTCATCGGTTCTTTCCGCGGTGGGTCGGATCCGTCTCCGGCGTGCCGGCCAACAAATCAGGCAGGGTTCATTCTGAATACGGGGCAAGCGGGGACTTTCTTTCAAAAAGATTCGAGAAAAGGCCGCGCCGATTCCCGGGCCTTTGGAGACGAGTCATGGAAATTGTTGGAGATGTGGAGGTTGCGAGGATGCCGAGGAACAGTTTGACTGATTGCATACCTCGGTACCCGTTTGGTCACTCCCTTCCCTCTCCATCCCGGATGGGATGTCAGCGTGTAGCCGGCGGTTGAGCGCAGCGACACCGCCAGAATCCGACACCCCAAGAGCTTCCTGCACCCCGGCGGGGTGCCAGCGACGTCAAGACAACCTCCGTCGGCGACCCCACGGGGACCCACCGGCAACCGGTCATGACTGGCATCCCTGCCGGGATGCCGGATCCCATTCAATCGATACCCGGTGGTGTCGCTGCGCTCAACCACCGGCTACCTGCTGGGATGCCTCCGGCATCTATGGAGAAGGATGAGGCATAGCAGAAATACAGGTAGGGCTGCGGTCCCTCGCGGCCCCATCTCGATCCCAGTCGCGTGGCGCAGCCGTGAAGGCGGACGGGACGAACCCACGCGTCAGAGGATCACGGCTTGCCCGCCAGGTTTGCTCCACCCTCGCGGGTTTAGATGGGGACCTGAGGGACTAGGTTGCTACCCAGGGTGGGTGCAGCTCAGCTCATGCCTTGCAGGGTGGGTGCTCCCGCACCCAGTGATGCAGGGCACTGCATCACCCACCGGCCCACCCCACTGCACCACCCACCGGCCTTACGGCATCACCACCGCCCTACGGCAATCCGCTGGAAACGACGACGACCCCCTTTTTCTTTCCCGGACTCCTCGCGCTCCGGCGAAACCTCCATACCCTCCAGCCATGCAGTCGCTGGCCGATTCCCTGGATGCCCGCGGGCCCGCGGGGCTCGCCGGCGTGGAGATCCCCGACCTGTGGCAGCAGCAGGCCGTCTCCGCCCTCCGGGCCGGCAAAGACGTCGTGGTCCAGGCCCCCACCGGTTCCGGCAAGACCCTCGTCTTCGAGCTGTGGTCGAACCACGGCAAGCCCAAGGGACAGGCCATCTACACCGTCCCCACCCGCGCCCTCGCCAACGACAAACTGGCCGAATGGCGCGCCCGGGGATGGAACGTCGGCATCGCGACCGGTGATCTGTCGGAGAACCTCGACGCCCCCGTTATCGTCGCCACGCTCGAGACCCAGAAGCAGCGCCTGATCCGCGGCGAAGGACCCACCCTGCTGGTCGTCGACGAATACCAGATGCTCGGCGACGAGGATCGGGGCCTGAACTACGAGCTCGCCATGGCGCTGGCCCCGCCCGGCACCCAGCTCCTCCTCCTCAGTGGATCCGTCGCCAATCCCCACCACATCGTGCAATGGCTGAACCGGCTGGGACGCCAGGCCGTGTTGGTCCGACATGAGGTGCGACCCGTCCCGCTCGAGGAAGTGTTCGTCCGGGATCTGAGCTGGCACATCCCGGGCGAGGTCCGGGGACATTGGGCCCGGTTCTGCGCCAAGGCCCTGGCGGAGAACCTCGGGCCGATCCTGTTGTTCGCACCCCGACGTCGCAGCGCCGAGGAAATCGCGTGGGACCTCGCCCGCAACCTTCCAAACCCGCAGCCCCTCACCCTCACCGAGCCACAACGCCTGCTCGTCGGGGAGAACCTCGCCCGGATGCTCAAGGCGCGGGTCGCCTACCATCACAGCGGCCTCTCCTACGCCGTCCGGGCCGGCGTCATCGAACCCCTCGCCAAGGCCGGGCAGCTCCGCGTCGTCGTCGCCACCATGGGCCTTGCCGCCGGGATCAACTTCTCCCTCCGCAGCGTCGCGGTGTCGGCCAATTCCTACAAACGCGACGGCGTCGAGGTGCCCATCGGGAGCGATGAGATCCTCCAGATGTTCGGTCGCGCGGGTCGACGGGGGCTGGACGAGGTCGGCTACGTCCTCGTGGGCCCCAACGAGCTCCGGCTCCGCGACGGTCGCCCTGCCTCGCTGGCCCGCAGCGGGCTGGTCGACTGGGGAGCCCTTCTGGGCGTGATGCATTCGGCGGCCGAGCAGGGACGCGACCCCTTCACCGAGGCGGTCCGGGTCCAGGAACGACTCTTCACCACCAAGCCGATCATCCTCGGGGTCGAATCCTCGCTGAAGCACCCGGACGTGCCGTGCGGACTCAAGACCGATGCCGAACGCGCCCGTCATGTCCGCCGCCGCCAGCGTCAGATGGTCAACTCCCACGGCGAGTGGCAGGACTACCCGCGCTGGGAGGAACGCCGTCTCGCGGAGATCCGGCACATCGCCCCCGACGCGGCCGCCAAGACCGGTGACACCGCGGTGACACCGCCGGTCCTGCGCCCCGTCCTCAGCGAACCCACGGCCCTCGCCAAAGTGGGCTTCGGCGAGCTGTTGTCCCTTGCCGATGGCACCTATGGACGCGCCGTGAAGGTGGCCGACCGCTTCGGCGACGACGGGATCACCCTCACGAAGTGGATCCAGAAGCAGAGCGGGTGGAACGGGCGCCAGACGCGGCTGGAGACCTGGCGCACCCTGGTCGCCCCGCTGGTGGAACGCTCCTTCCAGAAGCAGCGGTTCCCGGTGATCCGCTTCATCGAGGAACCCTGGCAGATCCTGGCCTTGATCAGCTTGGCGGAGCAGACGGCCAAGGTGCCCGTGGATGCGCACGGCGTTCCGCTGTGGAAGCCGAAGGAGCGCGAGGTCTTCCCGGAGGACTGTGCGCGCTGCTCGCTGGTGGCGACGTGTCGACAGCTCCCGGCTGGCACCGGCACGGCGCTGCTGTGGCGTCGACTCGCCCTGGTCGATCCCTCGGGACGGCCCACGAACCGGGGCCGGATCGTGAGTTCCTTCCACGGCGGGGACGGCCTCGCGGTGGCGGCGGCGCTCGAGGACACGAGCTACCCCATCGACGACCTCGTCTACGACCTGGCGAACCTGGATGCGGGATTCCGATTCGCCGAGGCGGAGGACCGCTGGGGTGGGCGCCTCGCGGTCGCCTGCCGCGCGGCCTACGGCAACCAGAACATCCCGGGGTATCTCGAGGGCGGCATCCCGCCGAAATACGGCAGCGGTGCCGAGTCGGTGGTCCGCTCCGTCCATCGCAACCCGGCCTCCAAGGCGCGCTTCGCCACGGCGGTCCTGGGCACGGGCGACGTCGACCGGATCATCATCGAATGGCGGAGCCTGCTGCGTCAGTTGGCGCACGCCCCGAAACTGGAGTGGGACCGGTGGACGCGGCTTCAGGACCTCGCCCGGACTCTGCTGGAGGACACCGAGTCCCCAACCGTCACCGACCTGCCGCCGCTGGACTACGGTCAGACGCGGCGCATCGACCACACCCTTCGGCTCCGACGGCACTGACCCGGAAGGACTGCGGGTTGGTACGGGTGCGTGCCCCGCCGCTACTTCGCCGCCCGGGCCTGCAGGAGATTCTCCGCGGTGTAGAGGATCAACGCCGCCCAGATGAGGGCGAAGCTCACCATGCGTGTGCTGGAGAACGGCTCGCCATAGACCCAGATCCCGAGGATCAGCTGCCCCGTCGGGGCCAGGTACTGGAGGATGCCCAGGGTGGAGAGCCGGATGCGACGCGCCGCGTAGGCGAACAGCATCAGGGGCACCGCGGTCACCACCCCGGCGCTCAGGATCCACAGATGCATCCGGAGATCCACCCGCCCCAGCGCCCCGGTGCCGTCCTGTTGTCGCCACAGCAGGAACCCGACGGCCAGTGGGGACAGCAGCAGCGTCTCGACCGCCAGACCCGGGATGGCTCCTGTGGTGGCCCGCTTCCGCATCACGCTGTAGGCGCTCCAGCTGCCGGCGAGGACCAGGGCCACCCACGGAAGCGTCCCAACCCGGACGATCAGCAGCAGGACGCCCGACGCGGCGATCGCCACCGCGAGCCACTGGATCGGACGCAGGTGCTCGTGGAGCAGGAACCGCCCCGCAAGGACGCTGCAGAGCGGCACCAGGAAGTAGCCCAGGCTGGTGTCGATCACGTGGCCTGAGTTGACGCCCCAGACGTAGGCAAGCCAGTTGGTCGTCAGCAGAACCGCACCCAGGAGGCTGCGTCCCATCGAGCGCCAGGACCGGAAGGCCTGTCCCACCTCCACCAAGCCGCCCTCAAGACCCAGCAGCAGCATGAGCAGGATGGCCAGGGACCAGACGTGTCGGTGCGCGATCAGCTCGACGGCGTTCACCGACGCCAGCGGCTTCCAATATAGCGGGACGAGTCCCCAGAGGACGTAGCAGGTCCCGGCCGCCAGGGCCCCGAGACGTTCACGGTGCTCGGGGGCTCCGGACGGAGAAGTCACGTGGGGATCCTCCGGAATACCCTGCCGGGGTTCAATCCCTTGGAACACGAGGACCTCCCACCGGATCCCGTCGACAACCGGGTCGCCCGGCAATTCCGCCTCTCGGCTTGCGCGACCGGGCCTCGACGATAGCTTTCCGGACCAGTTTAGTCCGGTTCGATCCGGACCCCCAAAAATGAGTCAGCCGCCCAAGGTCTACTACTTCGACAACAACGCCACGACCCGCATCGCCCCGGAGGTCGCGGACGCGATGATCCCCTTCCTGCGCGAGTTCTGGGGCAATCCCTCCAGCGCCTACGGCTTCGGGGCCCAGGTCCATCAGCATGTCGAGAATGCCCGCGAGAAGGTGGCGGCCCTGATCCATGCCGACCCGAAGGAGGTCACCTTCACCAGCTGCGGCACCGAGTCGAACAACTCGGCGATCCACAGCGCCCTGCTGACCACCGGAAAGAAGCACGTGATCACCACGGCGGTGGAACACAGTGCCAACATCAACTTCGGCGAACACCTCAAGAAGCAGGGCTATGACGTCACCTTCCTGCCGGTCGAGGGCGATGGATCCCTCGACCTTCACCGTCTCGAGCAGGCCATCCGACCCGACACGGCGATCGTGTCGGTGATGTACGCCAACAACGAGACGGGCGTCATCTTCCCCATCGAGGAGGTCGCTGCGATCTGCCGGAGCCGCGGGGTGCTCTGCCACACCGACGCCGTCCAGGTCCCCGGCAAGCTCCCGATCGACGTCAAGCAGCTCGGGGTCGACTTCCTTTCGCTCAGCGCCCACAAGCTCCATGCCCCGAAAGGCATCGGGATGCTCTACGTGAAGCGTCGCACCCGCTATCAGCCCTACGTGATTGGCGGACACCAGGAGCGGGGCCGTCGCGGCGGCACCGAGGGCGTCCCCAACATCATCGCGTTCGGCCGTGCGGCGGAGCTGGCGATGTCGACCCTGGAGGATGAGAACACGCGGGTCCGCGGACTCCGCGACCGGCTCGAGAACCACATCCTGCGTCAGATACCGAACACGATCCGCAACGGCGCCAAGGAGCCCCGGCTCCCGAACACCACGAATATCGCGTTCGACTTCGTGGAGGCCGAGGCGGTCCTGTTGCTGCTCGACCAGATTGGCATCTGCGCCAGCTCGGGCTCGGCCTGCACCACGGGTTCCCTCGACCCGTCCCATGTGCTCTCGGCCATGGGGATCTCCCCGATGCGCGCCCGGGGCTCGATCCGCTTCAGCCTCGGCATCTACAACACGGAGGAGGAGGTCGACTACCTGATCCAGCACCTGCCGCCGATCATCCAGAAGCTCCGGGACATCTCCCCGTTGAATCCGGATCACCCGGACAACGACCAGTACGACATCGCCGGAGCCCGCGCGAAGCACGAGCAGGAGATGGCGCTCGGCCAGGACCAGCACTGACGCGGGTCGGCGGAAAGCGGCCCGGGCCGGGCCGGATCTTCAAGGCGCCTGCGTCCGCAGGTCGCGGAACATTTGGGCGTCGTCCTTCGGGATTCCGAGGCGATGCCGACGGACCAGTTGGATCGCATTCCGGGACCGATCGGACGCCGTTTCGAGCCGCTTCATCAGCTGGGCCTTGTCCCGCTCGAGGTCCTGCACCCGTTCCTGGAGGGAGCGGACGGTCCGCTCGGCCTTGGCGAGCTGGCGCTCGGCGGGTTTCGATTTGAGTCCGTCGAGCGTCTTGAGCATCGCCCGCTTCTCGGCCTCGAGTTTGCCGACCGCCGCCTTGGCGTCGGAGACCAGCGAGGCGAGTTCCACCTGTCGGGCCCGGGATTCCTTGAGGGAGTCGCGGAGCCGGGAGGTCTCGATGGTGAGCTCCTGGACCTGGGCCAGCAGGGCTGGATCGGGAACGGCCGGCGCGGCGGCGGCAGCCTTGGGTGAGGCGGGTACTGGGGGCGCAACCGCGGCCTGGGCGGCGGTGAGCTTGGCCTCCGCGGCCTTCAGCTGGCGCTCCAACTCCCCGCGCTCCTCGCGCTCGGCCTCGAGTTGCGTCTGCAGCCGTTGGATCCCTGAGACCTGCTCGGTCAGGGCCGCCACGCGCCGGGTCAGCTCCTGGTTCTCCCCCTCGGTCTGGGTCCGCTTCACCACCTCGGCGGAGAGCTGCGACTCCAGCTTCGCCGCCGTGGTGGAATGCCGCTCCGCCTCTGCCTTGGCGAGGACGAGAGCCGTCTCGAGCTGCTTCACCTTGAGGATCCCCTCCTCGGACTGCCGGGCCTTCAAATCCTGGAGCTGGCGCTCGAGCCGATCGTGATCCACCTGCAGGGTCTGGTTGGCCTTCGAGGCCTCGTCGTACTTCGCCTGGAGAACCTCGAGGCGTTTGGCGAGGGCGGCGATCTGCTGGCCGCGTTCGGTGTCGGACTTCAGGGCATCGACCTGGCCCTTGAGCGCGGTGTTCTCGGTCTTGAGCGCCTTGACCTCCCCTTCCCGCAGCCGCTTGAGCTCGGCATCGGCCTGGTTGCGCAGCCGTTCCAGGTCCGCCGTCTTGTCCCGCTGCGCGGCCGACTCCTTCTTCGCAGCGGCGAGCGCCTGCTGGGCCTCGACGAGCAGGACCTTGTCGACGAGTCCACTGCGTTCCCGTTCCTGGGTCTCCAGGCGGGTGATGAGGGCCTGGTTGGTGGACTGGAGCTGGGTGATCCGCTCGACCGCCCGCTTGAGCTCCTGGGGATCGACCGGTGCGGGCTGGGCGGTGAGGGCTTCGCGGAGGCGGGCCTCCAAGCGCTGCTTCTCGCCACGGAGGGTCCCGATTTCCTCGTTCAGGGCGTTGAACTGGGCGATGACCTCGTTGGCTGGGGCCGCGGGCGTGGCGGGCGATCCGGTGGACGCCGGTGCGGTCCCGCCCGGGGTCGCGGCGGCATCGGCCGCCGGCAGTGCCTCGAGCTTCTCCGCCACGTAGCGGAGGCGGTAGGCCACCACCCGGTCGTTCCACTGGGGATAGGATCGCTTGAGGGCCCGGAGCATCTCCTGCGCCTTCAGATAGCCGTCCCGAGCCCGGCTCGACTCTCCCCGCTCCCGCTCGGCATCGGTCTGCTGGATCAGCTGGTAGGCCGCGACGAAGTCGTCATCCGGACCGGCAACCAGCTGTGACGCCAGGGTCACGACGGCCACCACGACACCCAGGGATCGGCGGGACGGGAACATGGGTTCAGGATGAGCTGGGAGAGGCGGGAACGCCAGACCCCGGTGCAGTGGTGAACGCCGTGGAACGGACCGCGGGACGGGTTGGACTCCACGGGGACATGAAGGATGCGAACGGTAGGGCTGTGCTCCGTCACGGCCTCATCTCGATCCGCCGCGTGGCGTGGAACCCGTGAAGGCGGACGGGACCAACCCACGCGTCCGAGGATCCCGGCTCGCCCTCTAGGTTCGCTCCACCCCCGCGGGTTTAGATGGGGAGCTGAGGGACCAGGTCCCTACCCAGGATGGGCGCTCCCTCGCCCCTTAATGCAGGGCACTGCATCACGCACCCGTGAATGCCGCGGGCATCCGGCCAGAAGGAGTCCTTCCCCACCCAGTTCCCCGGCCTCTTTTCCTTCCCATCCCTCCTCGTCTTCTTCCGTGTCTCCGCGCCCCCGTGTGAGTCCCTTCCCCACAGGATCGCGTGCCTCCCTCACTCCCCAAGGACCCGGGTTACCGCCTCGCGGATCCGGGTCTCGATGCTTCGGATCCGGTCGGGATCCGTGACCTTGGCCCGGCCCCCTTCGAGGACGTAGAACGTATCCATCGCCGCCCCCTTCTCGGTGACGATCTTGGCAAGGGTGACATTGAGACCGAGTTCGTAGAGGGCCTGGGCGATCGCGAACAGCAGACCCACCCGATCCTCTGCCTCGACATCGACGACCGTGTAATCCTCGGAAATCCGGTTGTCGACCCGCACCGAGGTGGGGATCCGTTCACCCACGGAGCGGTACAACGGCGGGTATTTCTGGGCTTTGGCGAGGGCCTTCTCCGGATCGAGCCCGCGGGCTAGAACATCGGTGACGATCCGATCGAACCGCTGTCGCACCTGCGGCTCCGGCGGCTCCCCGGTCCTGGCGTCCACCACATAGAAGTCGTCGAGCACGATGTCGTCGGCCCGCGTGAAGATCTGCGCCGTGAGAATGTTGAGCCCCGCGGCGGCCAATCCGCCGGTGAGCTTCGCGAAGAGCCCGGCACGATCCCAGGTGCAGACATGCACACCGGCGTAGCCTCGGTCCGGCTCCTCGGTCCAGACCAGGGCCGGCTCCAGCGCCCGGTCATCCTCCGTGAGCTGGAGATGCATGAACCGATGCACCAGCGTGAGGTCCCGTGCGATCCAGCGCGCGTCGTGGATCTGGAAATACCGGCTCGGCATCCCATCGAAATGGGCCTGGATCTCGTCGGGCGCGAAGGTCCTGGGAAGGATCGCCGTGACCTCCCGCTGCAGCAGCTCGCGCTGGCGTCGCTCGACCTCCTGGAATTCCGTCGCACCGGCAAGGACGCTCCGGGCCTTGAAGTAGAGGGTCCGGAGCAGCATGTCCTTGAACCCGTTCCACAGCGTGTCGCTCGTCCCCAGTGAATCGGCGAGCGTGTGGAGGGTCAGCATCGCCAGGGTCTCCTGGGTCTGCACCTCCGCGGCGAACTGGCGGATGACCGCCGGATCCTCCAGGTCGCGCCGCTGGGAGGTCTTCACCATCTCGAGATGGAGCTCGATGAGCAGGCGCAGCGTGTGGGTCGTCGCGCCATCCAGATGGAGCCTCCGGGCGACCCGGAGCGCGAGCTCGCCGCCGACCAGCTCATGGGGACGTCCCGGAAACGCCTTCCCGGAGTCGTGGAGCAGCAGCGCGAGGTAGAGGACTTCGGGACGCTCGATCTCGGGCAGCACGGCCGCGTAGTTGCCGGCCAGCGGACCGTTGCCGAGCCAGATGGCGTCCAGCTTCTGGAGAGTGACCAGGGTGTGCTCATCCACCGCGTACTGATGGTAGAACTCGTGCTGGACGAGGTTGGTCATGCGACCGAACTCCGGGATGAGTCGCCCCAGGAACCCGACCTCGTGCATGGCACGGAGGACGGGGGCGACATTGCCCCGCTGGGCCAGGATCTCGAGGAAGGTCGTGTGGACGCCGGGATCCTGTCGGAAGGCACCGTCCACCCGCCCCTCGTCGACCAGCTGGCGCAGCATCTGGGCGAGGTCGGGATGGATCTGGAGCCCCCGCTGCTGGGAATAGAGGAAGGCCCGGATGAGGCGGTTGGGATCCTCGCGAAAGATCGTCCGGGAGGGGGCGGTGAGCTGCTGTCCGACCACGAGGAAACCATCGAGCTCCTGTCCCTCCGCCTGGACCGGCCGACGGGTCTTCGGGCCCCGGCCCTTCTGTGCGGGTGGGCGGGACAGGGCCAGGCGCTGCTCGAGGGTGCGGGTGATCAGGTAGACGTTGCGGGCATGCGTGTAGTAGTCCCGCATGAAGTGTTCCACCCGGACCCGGGCCGACCGCTCGGTGTATCCGAGGCCCGAGGCGACATTCGCCTTCACCGGTGCGGACAGGACATCGGAGGACGACCCAGCGGTGTAGTGGAGCTCGTTTCGGGTCCTGAGCAGGAAGTCGTGAGCCGCGTCGAGCTGCTTCCGTTCCCTCGCACTGATCAGTCCATTTCCCTGGAGCTCCGCAGTCGAGCGATAGCCGAGCCTGAAGAACGCCATCCACAGCAGGTTCTGGAAATCCCGCAGTCCGCCACACCCGTTCTTGATGTTCGGCTCCTGCATGGCCGCCGAATCCCCATGTCGCGACCGACGCCGGGCCTGATCCTCGAGCCGCTGGGCGAGGTATTCCTCGACGTGCCCCTTCACGCACTCCTGAAGGAACCGCCGTCGGAGCTGGGCCTCCAGCCGGGAATCCCCGGCGACCAGGCGCGACTCCAGCATGCCGGTCTTGGACTGCATGTCCTGGTTCGCCAGCCGGACACAGTCGTCGATCGTCCGGACCGAATGTCCGACCTTCAGTCCGATGTCCCACAGGGCGTAGAGCAGCGCACTGGTCCAATCCCCGAGGGTGACCTCTGCCGTGGGCCCACCGCCGGCCTCGTACAGGAACATCAGGTCGATGTCGCTGCAGGGGTTGAGTTCCCCCCGTCCATAGCCGCCGTAGGCGACGAGCGCGAGCCGCGGGGCCTTGCCCTTTGGCGGGAACGCCTTCCGGATGGCGTCGAAGATGTGCCGGATCAGGAGGTCCATGACCGCGGCCCGGGCCTGGGCGATGTCGAGTCCCCCGGCGCCGGCCCGATGCAGGATGCGCAGGCGGGCCGACTCCTCCTTCAGGAAGCCACCGTAGCGCTTGAGCTCCTCGGCAGGCTTGCGTCCGGGCGGGATCGGGAGGCGACGCGAGGCGTTGGCCTCGATCTTGGATAAGAGAGTGCGGGCGTCCAACGTTCAAAAACCTGCGGGAAGACCCAGGTCCGGGGCAAGGGGTGATCGGAGAGGGTTGAGAGTTCGACGACGACCGCCGAGACTCCCGCGCCCGACTCCACGACGGCCATCCCGACCCACAGCGCCCCCATGTCCGATCCCACCCCGATACCCGACACCGAGCTGATGCGTCGGATCAAGGGGGGTGGAGCCGACGCCGAGGAGGCCCTCCGGCAACTCATCACGCGGTGGCAACAGCCCGTCATGGGCTTCATCCAACGGTCCCTTCCGGACCCCGCCGAGGCGGAGGACCTGACCCAGTGCGTGTTCATCCAGCTGTGGAAGGCCTCGGGACGGTATCAGCCGACCGCGCGGTTCAGCACCTTCCTGTTCACCCTCGCCCGGAACCTGACCCTCAATGAGATCCGACGCCGGGCCCGTCATCCGGCGGACTCGATGGATGCCCCGCATCCGGAGTTCGAGGACCATCCGCTGCGACAGATCCCCGGGCCACGGACCGACGAGCCGACCGAGGAGGCGACCCGGTCCGAGCTCGAGTCCCTCATCGAAACCGCCCTGCGAGACCTGCCGGAAAAGCAGCGCACCGCCATCGTGCTCTGCCGGGAGGGCGAGCTCAGCTACGAGGAGATCGCCGACATCCTCGGAACGTCGCTCCAAGCCACCAAGTCGCTGATCCATCGCGGACGGGAGGTCCTGAAGGCCCGGCTGAAGCCCTATCTCCAGTCCGGCACTTGGGATCCGTCCTGATGCAACTTTCCACACGGCCCGGTTTTTGACCCCACCGATCATGCATTCCGACCCGCAGATCCCGGACTGGATGGAGCGGATCCATTCCGGAAAGGCCACCCCCGACGAGGTGGATCGGCTCCGTCGCCATCCCGGGGTGGATCCGGCCCAGCTGGACGAGGAACTCCGGCTGAACCGCCTTTTGGAAGCCCTGCCCGCGGTTTCCGTGCCGTCGAATCTGGCGAGCCGGGTCCTCGACGCGATCCATCTCGAGGCGCGGCAGACCCGGAGGCGCCACCGGTGGACAGGGTGGCTCTCGTGGATCGCCTGGCGTCCCGCCTGGGCCACGGTGGTGGTGGCCTGCCTCGCGCTCGTGGGGTGGCGGATCCAGTCCCAGCAGCGGACGACCCTGGCGCGGAGCGTCCTGATCGTCTCCGAGGCCACGGCGGTCCCCGGGATGGAGGCCCTGGTGGATTTCGAGGCCATCCAATGGCTCGAGAGCCGGCCGGAGCCCGGAGACCTGGAATTGATGGCCGCCCTGAGCAGCCCCTGACGGACCCTGACATGTCCCGTCTCCTGTCCCTCCTCATCACGGCCCTCACCCTCGGTTCCTGCCTGTCACTCGGGGCCGATGTCCGGCCTCCGGTTCCCCTGCCTCCGGCGGTTCGGCCATCGCCCACTGAGATCTTCAGGACCCTGCTCGCCGCCCCACCCGCCCAGCGGGAACTCTTCCTGTCCCAACGTCCCGCACCCGCCCGGAAGGTCATCGAGACCAAGCTGCGGGAATTCGAGATCCTGCCCCCCGAGGTCCGGGAACGTCGCCTCCAGATCGCCGAGCTCCAGCACTTCCTGCTCCAGGTGATCGGCGAGCCCAGGGAGCGACGGGCCGATCTGCTCTCCCAGACCCCCGCCGCGATCCGCCCCTTCGTCGAGGACCGCCTCCTGGCCTGGGATCGCCTTCCACCGGACCGGCAGCAGGACCTCCTCACCCAGCAGCGGATCCTGATGGCGGCGGCGAACCGCACTGCCCCACCTGGAAACCCCACCGCGGCCACACAGCCGTCATCCCCCTCGGCGAAGGGGATCGCGCCCGACCTGCAGTCGGCCCTCGACCGCTGGCAGCGGCTCACACCCGAGGAACGAGCCCGGAGGCTCTCGGATTTCCAGCGCTTCTTCGACCTGTCCGACCGGGATCAGGCGCGGGTCCTGGGATCAGTCCCCGCCGCCGAGCGACGTCAGATGGAGGCGACCCTGTCCGCGTATTCGACGCTGCCCCCGGACCAACGGGCCCGGGTGATCCGGGGGATCCGTCGCTATGTCACACTCACGGCTCCCGAGCGGGCCCAGTTTGTGCAGGCGCTGTCCCAATGGCAGCTCATGACACCCGCCGAACGCACCACCTGGCGGGGCCTCGTCGACGCCGTGCAACCCCCACCCCTTCCCCAGCCGCCGCGCCTGCGCGGCTTCGTCGTCGGAACCAACGCGCCGTGACGCGACAGGGAGAGGCCAACCTCTCGAGGGGTTCGCCCGACCACTGGAGGATCCCGACCCACCGGCACCGGCGCATGCGAGGCGGGGAACGTCGATGCGGCGCGACAATTCCTGCCGGAAACCCGAGGACTCTGGGCCGTTGGGTGTCGCGTCGCTCCGCTCCGCCGCCCTCCGCCACACCCTGACACCGTGCCTCCAGAGGGGTCCGGGTCCCAGCGCCCCCGGTCGACGGCGCGCTGGGTCGGTGCGCAAGGCAACCCAAAACCGGCTTCCAATCCGCCCCGCCTTGCCTAGCCTCGCCGGCCCACGGGAATCCCTCCCGTGTCCAATCCCTGCATCATGGCTGCCGACAATTCCGTGGTCGCGAAAGTCGACCTCCCGCCCCTCACCCCGCTGAACGTCCCCTCCCGGCTGGCACCGACCCCGACCGGACGTCCGAAATACTCCGTCACCATCCGGAACGCCGCAGGCAAGGAGGTTGTCCTGGCCGATCCGCGCGCCACCCGGGCGCTGGTCGCCCTGATGGACGTCCACGCGGTCGTCGGGGGTGCCGCCTGCCACTGGGGCGGACCGGCCGCCTTCGCCGAGATGAACTCGGCCATCCACGGTCTCATGTTCGCCACCCAAGGGCGCCCGTGGCATGAGGCGTACAACTTCGTCAACGACGCCGGTCATGCGGAGAATGGACTCTACGCCCTGCGGGCCAACCACGGGTTCGACGGCCTGACCTTCGACGACCTCAAGGGCTTCCGCTCCATCCACTCCAAGCTCACCGGCCACGGGGAGTCGCACATCAATCCCGAGGGGGTGCTGCTCTCGAACGGACCGCTCGGCTCCGCCCTTCCCCAGGCCCAGGGACTCGCCCTGGGCGACCGGCTTGCCGGACGCGACCGCGTGACGTTGGTGACGATCTCCGATGGGGCATCGATGGAGGGCGAGGCCAAGGAGGCCTTCGCCGCCATCCCCGGACTCGCCGGCAAGGGACGACTGAACCCCTTCGTGCTCCTGGTGTCCGACAACGACACAAAACTCTCGGGGCGGATCACCCAGGACGCCTTCTCGATGCACCCGAGCTTCCTGGCCATGAAGGATCTGGGCTGGGATGTGCGCCATCTCGACAACGGCCATGATCTCACGGCGGTCTACCAGGCCCTCGAGGCGGCGGTGGCGGACACGCGTCGGGATCCCACCAAGCCCGTTTGTCTCTGGCTGAAGACCATCAAGGGCTATGGCATCAAGGCAACCGAGGAGAATTCCGCCGGTGGCCACGGGTTCCCGCTGTCGAACGGCGAGAAGATCCCGGACTGGATCACGGAGCTCTACAAGGGGGACACGCCCCCCGCGGAGCTGGTGTCCTGGGCCGGCCAGCTGCACGCCGACTGGAAGCGCAAGGAGGACGAGAAGAAGGCCAAGGCCGCGGCGGCCGCCGGCCAACCGGCACCTGCGGCACCCGCGGTGAAGAAGGACAAGGTCCAGGCCGGCCTGGCCGCCGGCGCGATCCGCGCCGCGAAGGATGGCTACCCCGTCTATTCCGTAAGCTCGGATGTCCAGGGCTCGACCGGCATCAGCACCTTCCAGAAGGCCACCGGCCACTTCGTCGAGGTCGGCATCGCCGAGGCCAACATGGTCTCGACCGGCGCGGGCCTCAGCAAGGCCGGCTACATCCCGATCGTCGACACCTTCGGCCAGTTCGGCATCACCAAGGGCAACCTGCCCCTCACGATGGCCGCGCTGTCCCAGGCTCCTGTGATCGCGATGTTCTCGCACGTCGGGTTCCAGGACGCCGCGGACGGGGCCTCGCACCAGGCGACCACCTACCTCGCCGCGGTGAGCGCGATTCCCCACACGATCGTCATCGCCCCAAGCTGTTCCAAGGAGGCGGAGTCGTTCATGTACGACGCCATCCGTCACATCGCCGAGGAGCGCAAGGCGGGCCGTGACGGGGAGTCGGTGATCTTCTTCGTCGGACGCGAGAACTACCCCGTCGAGTGGATCCCCGGCGCCGCCTACCCGTGGGGCCGCGCCCAGGTGATCCAGGAGGGATCGGATGTGGTTCTGATCGGTTCGGGCGTGCTCTTCAGCAAGTGTCTCGAGGCGGCGAAGCTCCTCGCGGCCCAGGGACGGTCGGCCACCGTCATCAACAACCCGTTCATCAACCGGGTGGATCTCGAGACGATCGGCGCAGCGGTCCGCAGGTGCGGGGGCCGTGTGGTGACGATCGAGGATCACCAGTCGATCTGCGGCATGGGGGCCCAGGTCTCGCACGCCCTCTCCCAGACGGGCATCGCCCACCGGATCCGTTCGCTCGCCATCCCGGGCGAGTTCGGACAGTCGGCGTACCTCGCCGAGGAGCTGTACGCGAAGTACGGCCTGACCGGACCGAAGATGGCGGAGGCGGCGCTCGATCTCCTCAAGGATCACTGAGCGGCGAGGGTCGGTGTCCCGGCTCCTGGTTCGTGGCCCATGGCCCACGACTCCCCCCGGCTCAGACCGCCCCGGGAAGTCGGACGGTGAACTCGCTGCCCTCTCCCGGGGCACCGGTCACGCCGACCGTGCCACCGTGGGCCTCCACGACAGCCTTCACCAGACTCAGACCCAGCCCCAATCCCCGCTGGGACCGACTCCGGTCCCCGCGATAGAGACGCGTCCAGATCCGGGCCTGCTCCTCGGGCGAGACCCCGATCCCGGTATCCCGGACGCGAATGACGACCTGTCCCGACTCCACCGCGGCACCCAGAGTGACGGTGCCGCCCTCGGGGGTGTACTTGAGGGCGTTGTCGACCAGGTTGCCCAGGACCTGACGCATGCGGTCGGGATCGACCGAGGCCCTGCACGGGGTGGGCAGCTCCGAGCGGACGTTGATCTTCCGCTCCTCGGCGACGAACGCATACATCTCGGCCACCTCGCCGAGCAGGTGGGCCAGGTCGGTGGGCTGGCGCTTGAGGGTCATCATGCCGGCTTCGGCCTCGGCGACGTCCATGAGGGTGTTGAGCATCCGCAGCACCCGCTCGGATTCCTCGACACAGTCGGCCAGCGCCTCCCGGGCCGCCGCGGGATCCTGGCCCTCGTCGCGCAGGGCCAGTTCGGCCGTGCCCCGCAGCCGGGTCAACGGGGTGCGGAGATCATGGGCCACGTTGTCGAGCGACTCCCGCATGGCCCGGATCAGCGATTCGTTCCGGTCGAGGACCGTGTTGAAATGCCGAGCCATTTCGGTCAGCTCGTTGTCGCCCCGGGGAATCGGCACCCGGACGTCATGGCGTCCCTCCTCAAGGATGCGTCGGGCCGTCCGGGTGACCTCGCGGATCGGACGGGTGGCGCTCCAGGCGAAGAGGCCGCCGCCGAGAAGGGCGATGCCGACGGCTGCGCCACCGAACTGCCAGAAAGCGCGGCGCAGGGTGCTTGCCAGGACCGCCCGGCTGTCGGTGGTCCTCCCCACCTCCAGGATCACCCCATTGGCGAGCTGGCCCTCGGTCAGGAGGAAGTCCCGCATCGCATCCTTGGGGATCCGCAGCTCCCGGACCTTCTCGACCACATAGAGGCCCTGGCTGGGTTCGGGCACCTGTCGGGTCCGAACCGCCCACCATTCCTCCGGCACCTCCGTGAGCAGCACCTGGGTGCCGCCCCGACTCAACCGGACGTAGAGGGATGTGACGCCAGGATACTGGGCGCTGCTGCGGACGGCCGCCCGCAGGGCGTCCACTCCCTGTCGCAGGTAGATGTCGGCGAACCGCCGGTACAACACCTCGAGCTCGGCCCCAGCCCGACGCTCGAGACGCGAGGCGAGGTCGTCGTACAGCGCCACGAACAGGCCGGCCGAGGCGACGACGAAGATCAGCGCGAACCACGCGCTGAGCCGCACGGCGAGCGACCGATGCAGGGGATCAACGGATCGGACGAAGGACATACCCCACCCCACGGATCGTGTGGATGCGCTGCTTGTCGGGATCGACCTTGTTGCGGAGCCGGTGGACGAGCACGTCGACCACGTTGGTCTGGGGGTCGAAGCTGTAGTCCCAGACGTGCTCGAGGATCATGGTCTTGGTCACGGTCCGGCCCGGATTGCGCATCAGGTATTCGAGCAGAGAGAACTCGCGGGGCTGGAGATCGACCCGCTCGCCCGCCCGGGTGACCTCACGGCTGAGAAGATCGAGGATCAGGTCCCCGGCGACCAACCGGGTCGGCTCCGTCGGGCCTTGGGTCGCACGCCGGATCAGGGCCTGCACCCGGGCCAAGAGTTCCGAGAAGGCGAATGGTTTGGTCAGGTAGTCGTCCCCACCGGCCTGGAGCCCCTTCACCCGGTCGTCGACCGTCGCCCGGGCACTCAGGAAAAGAATGGGGAGCCGGGACCCCTTGGCCCGGAGTCGCTGGACCACGGAGAGGCCGTCCAGCTTGGGCACCATGATGTCGACCACGGCGGCGTCGAAGGTCGTGATCTCGGCAAGACCGAGTCCGGCTTCGCCATCCGCGGCATGGTCGACCGCGAAGCCGCTCTGCTTGAGCCCCTTCACGAGGAACGAGGCGATCTTGGGATCATCTTCAATGACGAGCACTCGCACGCGTCGGAATCTAGCCCATCGCCACCTCCGTGGACGAGCGAAGTTCTCGGCCGGCGGCATTCCCCGTGCCGACCGCGGCCGATGAAACGGGCGGAAAAAGTTCCGGAGCGGACGGCCTCCTGCATTTGCCGGTTCACCCGGATTGCGCGGAACCCTATCCTCCTATCCCGGTGTCCCTTTCCTCAGTCCCAACGCGCCGCTGGCCTGCCGTTCCGGAGCGCCACTGGTTCTGGATGCTCCAGTTTGCCGGCTGGACCCTGATCACGCCGATGATGTTCCTCGCCACGAGGAATGCGTTCAACGATCCAAAACAGGCGGCCGTCCTGACAACGATCCGAATCCTCTCGGGATTCACGATCACATCGCTGATCCTGCGACCCATCTATCGTCGGCTCCGGTCGGGACACTGGCCCCTGCTGGTCCAGGGGATGATCATTTTCCTGCTCTGCGGCCTGATCGCATTCGCGGATGTCGAGCTCTCGGACGCGCTGGCGGATCGCCTTCTGGGAGCCGGCATTCTGACGTGGACGCCTTGGATCGCACAGGCCGTCTTGTACACGAGGTGGATGGTGTTGCTGGTGTGGAGCCTACTCTACTTCGGTCTCAGCTATTGGCGATCGATCCAGGCGCAACAGCTGAAACTGCTCGAGACGGAGGCTGCAAACCGCCGGGCGGAACTCCAGCTGCTGAGGGCACAGATCAATCCCCACTTCCTGTTCAACGCCCTCAACACGACACTCGCCGAGAAGGAGGATCCCGCGAAGGTGGAGCTGATCGTGCAGGCCCTCGCGGAATACCTCCGGTTCTCGATGACGCAGGGCGATGGCCTCGCGCCCCTGGCGGTGGAGCTGGAGGCCCTCCAGAACTACCTGCGGGTGGAGAAGTTCCGGTTCGAGGAGGATCTGGAGATCGAGATCGACGTCGCCCCCGACGCCGCCGGCACCCCCGTCCCCACGTCGCTGGTCCAGCCCCTCATTGAGAACGCCATCAAGTTCGGCCGACTCACCAGCCCGCTTCCGCTCCGGGTCCGCATCGGCGCCCGGAGGGATGCGAGCCAACTCCACCTGGAGGTCGCCAACTCGGGTGCCTGGGTCCCCGAAGGATCGGGCACCGGCATCGGACTCGCCAACCTCCGGCGGCGCCTCTCCCTAATCCTGGGAGACGCGGCAACCCTGACGACCTCGGTCCGTGACGGCTGGGTCCATGCCGCGATTCGTGTGCCGGTCCCGGCCCCCGGGGGGATCCGCTGATGCGTGCGATTCTCGTCGATGACGAACGCCTGGCCCGGAAGCGCCTGACCACGCTGCTGGCCCGGCACCCGGAGGTCCGCATCGTCGGCGAAGCCAACTCCGTCGGGGCGGCACGAGACCTCATAGAGAAGGTCCGACCCAACCTCATCTTCCTCGACATTCAGATGCCGCATGCCGACGGCTTCGAGCTGCTCCCGGCCCTGCCGATCGAGGCGGCCGTGGTGTTCGTGACGGCCTACGACCAGTACGCGCTGAGGGCATTCGACGCCGCGGCCCTCGACTACCTACTGAAACCCGTGTCCGCGGAACGTCTGGCCGAGGCCGTCCGCAGGCTGCGCATCCGGCTCAAGACCGATGCCCGTGAGGTCCTCGTCGGCGACTCGAGGAACTGGACCCGAATCCCGCTCCGGGACATCGCCGTCATCCAGGCCGAGGGCGCCTACACCCGGGTGCTGCGCGGGGCGACGGAATCCCATCTGGTCCGTCGCACCATGGCGGAATGGCTCGACCTCCTGCCGCCCGACGATTTCATCCGGGCCAGCCGATCGTTGCTGGTCAACCGCTCCCAGATCGCCGGTCTGCGATCTCGGAGCCGGGACGACGGGGAGCTGCTGATCCGAAACCGCACCATCCCCATCCCGTTGGGCCGGACGGCGCTCCGGGCCCTGCGGGAGGAGTGCTCGGTCGAGATCCGACCCCGGAACGAGTCCACCACCGCAACGTGACCCCTCCGACCGGGGAGGAAGGCCACGTCCACATCCAAGGGGTCCCCCTTGCATCCTCAATCCTCTCCCCGCTTCCCCGGCCCCCCCTCCTCCGCGGGAACCCGCATGGCCCGAGCGCAAGGGCGCCGCACCCGCCACCGGCCTTTCGGTCGCCGCCCATGCGCCCGGCTGCTCTTTGCTCTTTGCCGTGGCCCCCAACGTGGCGAGACTCCAAGGAGTGTCGTTTCCGATGGAGCCTTCCCTGCCCACATCCCGCCATCGCCAGAGGCCTTCGCGGATACTCGGATTCTGGGCCGTGATCATCGGGCTCCTCTGCAGCCATGCCTTCACAGCGGCACGGGCCCAGGACGGTGCGGAGCGTCTGGCCTACGAGGCAGCCCTGAGGGATTTCGACCTCGGCCAATGGGAGCGGGCGGCCGCCTCCCTGGCCGCGTTCTCGAACGCCCATCCCGAATCCCAGCTTCGCCCGGAGGCGGAATCCCGCCTCCGTTTCGCCGAGGCCGAACGAAGCTGGGCCGCCGGGGACTGGTCGGGGTCGGCGCGTTCGTTCTCCAACTACCTTGCATCCCCGACGCCCCCCCCGATGGCGGCGGTCGCCTCCATCCGACTGGCCCAATGCCGGCTCAAGGAAGGCGAACCGGCCGCCGCGCTGGAGATCCTCCAGTCGACCAACGGGGCGTTTGCCCAGGCCCTCCAGCTGCGCTCGGATGCCCCGCTCGTCTTCCGTGGACTTCTGACCCGGGCCGAGGCGCTCCAGGCGCTGAAGCGGCCGGCCGAGGCGATTGCATCGCTCCAGGACGCCGAGTCCCTGGCGTCGTCACCCCGGGAGAAGGCGCTGCGTTGGCGGGTCCTCGCCGGTCTTCACGAGGATTTGGGCCAGCCCGCGGAGGCGGCCCGGGCCGCGGAGGCGTGGGGCAGGATCCTGGCCGAGGAGGGGCTCCCCGAGACCCGGGCTGAGGCCAACGCCTTCGCCGGGAGGCTCTGGGGCCGAGCCGGGGATCGTGGCGCAGCCGAGGCCGCCTACGCACGCAACCTTGCCCCCGAGACCCCTCTCGACCGCCAGCGGGAGGCCACCCTCGCCCTGGCGGATCTCGCCGCAGGGCAGTCCGACTGGAACCGGGCACGGGAGCGGCTGGAGACCTATCTGACCGGGCATCCAGACGATCCCGGCGCAGCGGAATTCCACCTCCGGATCGGTCAGTCGCTGCTGCAGCAGTTCCTGCAGGAGCGCAGCCTCACGAACGCCCCGACTGGTGGCGCGGCGCTGCTGACACGGGCGATCGGGCAGTTCTCGGAGGGACTGAAACGGTCCCCCACCCCGCTGTGTACCGGGGAACTCCGTCTCGGCCGGGGATGGGCCCTCTGGGAATCGCTCGAGGCGAAGGATCCGCCGGAGCGGGTCCAGGCCGCGGCATCCGATTTCGAGGCCGCCCTGCCGCTGCTCCCGCCCGGATGGGGGAGCTCCGTCGCCCGCTTCAAGCTCGCCGACGCGGAGCTGCGTCTGGGCAACCCCGCCAAGGCGCTCAAGCAGCTGAGGGATCTGATCCGGGACTCCGGCACGAATGCCCGTGTCCAGAAGGAGCTCCTGCCCAAGGCATTGGTCCAGGCCGCCCAGGCTGCGGTGGGTGCCCGGGAGCCAACCGCCGCGCGGGAATCCGCCGAGGAACTGATCCAGCGCCGGCTCCCGGAGCCGGAGATCGCCCCCTCGGTGATGATCGTGGCCCAGCTGCTCGCGGAGACAGGGGATCCGGAGGCGGGGCGTGGACTGCTGCGGCGCTTCCTGAAGGACTATCCATCCGGGATGTCGGCGCCGGATGCGGAGCTCGGACTCGCTGCGATCGAGCTCCGAACCCGGGCCTGGGGACCGGCGGTCGGAGCCCTCGACCACTGGATCGCCACCCATCCGGACCATCCCCGCAGACCCCAGGCGGAATTCGACCGCGCGTGGGCGATGGTCCAGGCCGGGCTCACGGACAACGCCGTGGCGCGCTTCACCGAGATCGCCGCCCGGTTCCCGACCAACCCCATCTCGCAGACCGCCTCCCTGTGGCTGGCCGACCACTCCTTCTCGCAGGGGGACTACGCCCAGGCCGAACGGCTCTGTGTGAACCTCCTGACCAACACCGCCTGGCGGGGTAGCCCCCAATGGCACGAGGCCCGGCTCCGTGCCGCGGAGTCGGCGCGCCGACGCCAGAGCGTCGCCAGCGCCCGGGAACAGTTCCTGGAACTGCTCAACGACCGGACCACCCCGACCCCGCTTCTCCCCCAGGCCTACCTCTCCCTCGGTGAGACCCACGTGCAGACCCCGAGGGTCGACGACGCGACCCCGGTGGAGACCTACCGAAGGGCCCTCGAGGCGTTTACGGCGGCGGCCCAGTTCACCAACTCGCCGGTGTCGATCGCCGCACTCGGCCGCATGGCCGACTGCCACTTGCAGCTCGCGACCCAGTCGACCAACAGCTACGCCAAGGCGGACGAGCTCTACCGGCGGATCATCGCCTCGCCGAAAGCTGACATCACCGCCCGATCGAAGGCGTCGGTCGGCCTCGGTGTGGTCGCCGAGAAACGGGCCGCACTGCAATCGGAGGCGGCCGCAAAACCCCTGCAGGAGGCCGCGCTCAACCACTACCTCGATGTCGTGAACGGCTCGCTCGCCCGCCCCGGGGAGCCCGTCGATCCGTGGTGGCTCAAGGAGGCCGGACGCGAGGCCGGACGTCTCCTCGAGGCGGCCGGACGCTGGCGGGAGGCGGCCACCCTCTACGATCGGCTTGCCAGTGAACTCCCCGCCCTCAAGGCCACCCTCGAGCTCCGGTCTCGTCAGGCCCTGCAACGGATCCAGCAGTGACCAGGGCCAGGTCCCGACATCGCACCGTGGGCCCGTCTCGTCCCACCCATCCACCCCACTCCGGGAGCGGGTTGATCCCGGGCAGTTGATCCTCGCCAAACCCGACTTCGCCGGGAAGGTTTCGGCTCCCTCGAGACGGGTCCGGTCTGCACCCCCACCCAAGATGCCCCTCCGCCCCTTCAGACCTCTCTGCCACCTCGGCCGCCTGATCCTCCTCTTCCTCGCCATCGGAGGCGCATCGATGGCGTCGGAACCCGCGCTGGTGGGGGTCGGGGCCCTCTGGCGCTACAATCCGCGCGGTCTGCCGGCGCCGGAAGGCTGGAACCAGGCCGGCTTCGATGACAGCGCCTGGCCTGAGGACCGTTCCGGCTTCGGTCGGACCACCTGGGGAGAAGCCACGCTGCTGCCCTGGACAGACCGAGGGTCCGGCACGGTGCTCTTCCGGACGACGTTCCAGGTCGACGATCCCGGAACGATCCAGAGCCTCGCCCTGCTATGTGACTGGCAGGGCGGGTTCGTGGCTTACCTCAATGGCCAGGAATGCCTGAGACGGGGTCTCGCCGGAACCCCGGGAACCCCGGTTGCCTTCGACCAGAAGGCCACCGCGTTCCGATCGGCCGGATCGGCGGAGGTGCTGTCCCTCGACACCGCCCTCCCCCTGCTCCGCTCCGGGACCAACCTCCTCGCCATCGCGGTCCATCCGACCGCTGGCAGCAGCGCCGACGTGGCCCTGGTGCCCGAGCTCCTCGCCAACTTCACCCGAGGACCCTACCTCCAGTCCGTTCTCACCCACCAGGCGCTCGTGATGTGGCGGACACTCGAGCCCCAGTACGGCCGGGTGGAGGTCGGACTCTCCGCCGACCTCTCCGACGCCCGCACGGTGGAGTCCAGGAGCCGGACCCCTCTCCAGGAGGTCCTTCTGTCGGGACTGCCCGCCGGCACACGCCACTACTATCGGGTGCGCACCGACACGGCCTCGTCGCCGGTGCTGTCGTTCCGGACGCTCCCGTCCGGGGGGGATCTCGACGTCGCTCTGATCGGGGATTCCGGCGCCGGTAGCGCGCCGCAGTTCGACGTGGCGCGCAACCTGAACCAGACGCGGTACGATGTCCTGCTGCACCTCGGGGATGTCGTGTACCCGGCACCCTACCCTGGCCTTTCCGACACCCGTTTCCTCTCCGTCTACAGGCCCACGTTGAGGTCGACCGCGTCCTTCTATGTCTGGGGAAACCACGACCTCTACATCCCGGCGGAGCATCTGCTGGAATCGATCCGGACCCCGACCAACGACGTCCCCACCGAACGTCACATCGCGGACCGGACCCGGCCGGAGTTCTACTACTCGTTCGACGCCGGGGAGGCGCACTTCACGATGCTCTTCTGGCCCTACTCGAGCCAGTACGCGATCCGGCCGGGATCCCCGCAGCTGGAATGGGCGGAACGCGATCTCTCGGGCAGCGCCAAACCCTGGAAGTTCATCTGTGTCCACAACCCCCCGGCCACCTCCGGTGGGCACCGATATGATGATTATGACGGCAATGAGATCCCCGACAGCCAGGAGGTCGCCGCGATGCTGATGCCTTTGGCCGCACGTCACGGCGTCCAGATGATCTTCTCAGGGCACGACCACAACTTCGAGCGCCACCATCCCTCGCAGGGCACCCATCGCATCGTCAGCGGCGGAGGGGGCATCATTCTCTACGGCCTGGTTGAGCGCGACACCGGCAGCGCGTTTTTCGAACCACGATGGCATCACGTCGACCTCCGGCTACGGGGGGATCGGCTGCGGCTCCGGGCGATCGACAGGACCGGGCTGGTGTTCGACGGCCTCGAATTCCGTCGTTCCGAACCGGGATCAGACGACCCGGACGGCGACGGGCTGGGGGCGGCGGCGGAGCTAGCGGCGGGGACGCGGCAGGACACGCCGGACACCGATGGCGACGGGCTTCATGACGGCTGGGAATTCCTCGAGGGAACCCGGCCGGACCTCTCGGACCGCAGGCCGGATTCGAGCCATCTGCTGCGATGGAACGAACGGGAAACGGTCCTCGACACCCCCGTCGTCACGGTGGTCAGGGACGCCTCGGGCGGGCGGGAACTGCGGTGGCTGGGGCGGGCGGGTCACCGGACCCTCCTGGAGGAGGCCGCCAACCCGGATGGCCCTTGGACCGAGATGCCGGACCGATCCACAGGCGACCGATTCCGGACCGATCCCCAGCGGTGGCAGATCCCATCCGACGACGCCTCCCGGTACTTCCGGATCCGTCTCGTGGCCGAGTAGGCGCCCCCTCCTTCCGGGAGTAAGGGCAGACGCAAGTGTCCCTAGTTTTGTGGACTTGGCAGAGGCTCCCCCGCCCGCCACCGTGAAAGGGTCGGAACACAAACCAACCCGAGCCCAAATGTCCTCCAACCCAGTCCAGATCTTCTGGCGCCAGCCCTGGAACGCCCAGGCGCGGCGCACCCTCGCAGATGCCCTGGACCCCATGGGGTTCTGCCTCGGGGAACTGGCCTCGCAGCGCCTCGATGTCGGCACCGGCACCGTGGGTGGCCTCCCGGTCCCTGAGTGTGTCTTCTGGGGCCCGGCCGGTGCCGGCTGGTGCTGTCTGCACCTGACCCAAGGCTGGGAGCATGCGGGGCGGCTCGCCGACGGGTTGGCCAGCGTCTCCGGACAGCCCTGCCTCGTGATGACCGACCACGACCAGGAGGCCTGGAGCCTCGACCTCGTGCAGTCCGGCCTACCCACCCGGAGGTTTCTCAGCCACGACCATCTTCAGCCTGCCGTCGCGCCGGGCGAGGCGCTCGGCGCGGACATGCTCGGCGGTCTGATCGGCGTGCCCCCGGAACGGCTGGCCGGATACCTGACGGTCCAATCCCTCGAGAACCCCAGTCCGGAGAAGGTTCATCCCCAGGACCGATTCACCCTCGGTGAGGCCTGGGTTCGCGTGGACCTGCTCCGCGCCATGGGCATCGCCTTTGCAGGGCCCACGGAATCAGCCCTCGGACGCTTCTGCCGTATCCTCCCGAAGTCCGGGGAAACCCCGGAGGCACCCGCAACGCAGCCGCGGGTCCAGGTGCAGACCACGCCCAGGTCGCCCTGGCAGTGGAACTGATCCGGGACCCTGGTCCAGACCCTCGGCGGCCCGGGAACCTCAGAGCTGCCAGTGGTCGATGCCCGCGGCCCGGTAGTCGGCCGGACGAAAGAATCCCTTCACATCCATCACCAGAGGGGGCTTCCCGGCGCCGAGGCTGCGGATCCGCTCCAGGGTGAACTCCGCCGCCAAGACACGGTGCCGCACGGCGAGGATCACGGCGTCGTAGGGGCCCGAAGCCGCCACGTCGGGGATCAGTCTGAGCCCATATTCGCGCTCCACCTCGTCCGGATCCGCCAGCGGATCATGGGCCTTCGCCTCGATCCCATAGAGGGCCAGCTCCCGGTGGATGTCGATCACGCGGGTGTTCCGGATGTCGGGCACGTTCTCCTTGAAGGTCCAACCGAGGATGAGCACCCGGGCCCCCTTCACGGGACGATCGGCCTCGATGAGCCGTTTGACCGTCTGGGCCGCGATGTGGTGGCCCATCGAATCGTTGATCCGGCGTCCGGCCAGGATCACCTCGGGGTGGTATCCCAGGCTCTCCGCCTTGAAGGTGAGGTAGTAGGGATCGACCCCGATGCAGTGGCCGCCGACAAGTCCGGGTCGAAAGGGCAGAAAGTTCCACTTGGTGCCGGCGGCTTCCAAGACATCGAGGGTCCGGATGTTCATCCGGTCGAAGATCAACGCTAACTCGTTCATCAGGGCGATGTTGAGGTCCCTCTGCGTGTTCTCGATGACCTTCGCCGCCTCGGCCGTCCGGATGTCCGGCGCCACGTGGATCCCGGCGGTGATGACCGCTCCATAGACCTGTTCGAGGAGATGGGCCGTCCCCGGGGAATCGCCGGAGACCACCTTCCGAATCCGTTCGATGGTGTGCTCGGGATCACCCGGATTGATGCGCTCCGGCGAATATCCCGCATGAAAATCCCGCCTCCATCGGAGCCCACTCGCCGCCTCGATGCGGGGTAGGCACTCCTCCTCCGTGCAGCCCGGATAGACCGTCGACTCGTAGACCACAACCGTTCCGGGACGCAGATGCTGACCGATCGTCGTGCTCGCCCGGATCAGGGGACCTAGGTCGGGACGACGATGCGCATCGATCGGGGTCGGCACCGTGGCGATGATCAACCGGGCCTCCGAGAGGACGGCGGGATCCGTCGTGAAGCGGATCGAATGGCGGCCCAGACGCTCGGAGGACACCTCCCCCGTCCGGTCCCGTCCGTCCCGAAGCTGCGCGATCCGGTCGGGATCGATGTCGAATCCGATGACGTCAAACCGAGAGGCGAGCGCCGTGGCGAGGGGCAGTCCGACGTAGCCCAGTCCCACGACGCAGATCGGACAGCGGCGCTCGGCGAACTCGGCGAACAGAGGTGGGTTCATGGGCGGATCGGACGACGCTGGAAGAACGGTCATGCTGCGGGGATCCTGTCCTCACGACAAGGCTCTGTGCCTTGCCTGCGGTCTGGATCCCATGGGGAGCCCGCGGAAAGGTCGGTTCGGGCCAGCGGCCCCTGCGGTCAGCGCGCTGTGGCGGCAAGCGTCGGGTAATCGATGTACCCCTTCGCGCCCCCCGTGTAGAAGGTCGAGGGATCCGGCGTGTTCAGCGGAGCCTTCGCCTCGATGCGCGCGGGAAGATCGGGATTCGCGAGGAACGCGGTGCCGAACGCAACGGCATCGACCGAGCCCGATTCGACGGCGCGCGCGGCCTCTTCCGGCGAATAGCCCATGTTCGCGACCAGCGGCCCATGGAACGCGCGACGCGCCTGCCCGAGCACATCGGCCTGTTGCTGGCCGAGAAAATCGGCGCGCATCACGTGGAGATACGAGAGACCGCGCGGCGACAACGCGTGGCAGAGATGGTTCGTCAACCCGACGGGATCGCTGTCCCGCATCGCGTTGAAACCATTCAACGGAGAGATGCGGAGCCCGACCCGGCCATGGCCGAAGACGGTGGCGACGGCGTCGACGACCTCAATCATGAGCCTCGAGCGGTTCTCGACGCCACCGCCATAGGGACCGCTACGACGGTTGCTGCCATCCCGCAGGAACTGGTCGAGCAGATATCCGTTGGCGCCATGCACCTCGACCCCATCGAATCCGGCGCGCCGGGCGTTCTCCGCGGCCCTGCGGAATCCCTCGATGATTCCCGGGATCTCGTCGTCGCGCAGCTCGCGCGGGGTCTCATAGGGCTTGGGGCCTTCGGGTGTGTGGATCCCGCCGCCTTCGATCGCGATCGGGCTCGGAGCCACCGGCTGCATTCCTCCGTTCAGGAGCGAATGGCAGGCACGGCCGCCGTGCCAGAGCTGGAGATAGATGCGTCCGCCCGCCGAGTGGACGGCGTCGGTGGCCTTGCGCCAGCCATGGACCTGGGCTTCCGAGTGGATGCCTGGGGCTCCCATGAAGGCACAGTTGTTGGCGATCGCCATGGTCGCCTCGGCGATGAGAAGTCCGGCGGTCGCCCGCTGCGCGTAGTGGGTTGCGATCAGGTCGCCGGGCACATCACCCGCCTCCGAACGGCATCGGGTGAGGGGCGCCATGAGAATGCGGTTCGGGATCTCGAGCGAGCCGAGCTGGAGCGGTGAGAAGAGAGTGGGCATGGGAATGGATTCGGTGGGGTTCGGCGTGAGACTCCGGATCGGAGGAGACGACCGGGAACCGTCGGGTGCCGTTGAGAGCAGCACCGGATTCCGGGGGGAAAGGTGGGGGTCTGGGCAAACTCTGTCACCCCATCAGACACCAGGGTGTCCCCGGGGTGGGGTCTTGTGAGCCCGTTCTGGGAGCGTACCGGTCCCGGTCCTAGGCCAATCCCACCGGACCCATCCGCTTCCAATGGAGGACCGGTTCCCGTGCCTCCCGGGAGGCACGGAGGTCGACCTCCAGTTCGATCACCCAGTCGTTGAAACCGTTGGAATCCACTAGGACCTGTTCGATCCGCGAGCGGGATCGGTCCTCGGACGGGATCACATGGGTGTGGCGCAGGTTGCGGGCCTCGGGATGGAAACAGAACGTGTCGTGTTCCCGGTGATACGCCTCGAGGGCCTGAGCCCACAGCGTCTCCGGGCGGGCCAAAGGTCCCAACGCCTCCAGTGTCCCGGGATCCACCCGGACGAGGCCCTCCGCCGTGGCCCAGTCGGCGTCAACTAGGGCCCTCATCAGGTTGAAGATCCGGGTCCGGATCAGCGCGAGGAAGGCCTTGCCATCCCGGGTGATGTCCTCGGCGGCCTCCTCGGCACCCGGGGGAAGGATCTCCGGGACCTCCGCGCGGGTCGGGACCCGTGAGGGATCCCGGAGCTTCTCCCATTCGTCGAGGAGACTGGAATCGACCTGGCGCAGCATGAGCCGCAGGTACTCCTCCATCTCGAGCAGGGTCTCGGACTTGGCGGCCGCAGGCACGGTCTGGGAGAGCACCTTGTAGACGCTGTTGAGATGCCGGAGCAGGACGCCCTCGGCACGCTGCAGCTCATACAAGCGGAGATAGTCGGCGAAGGTCCGGAACTCCTCGAACATCTCGCGGGCAATGCTCTTCGGACGGATGTTCTCCTGTCCAACCCACGGGTGACGGGCCACCCAGGCATTAAAGGTCTCGTAGATGAACTCCCGTCGCGGCTTCGGATGCTCCAGCTTCTCGAGCTCCTCCATCCGCTGGTCGTAGTCCATCCCCTGCGCCTTCAGCTCGGCCACTTTCTGGGACTTAAGACGGTTCAGCTGGGCCCTCAGGATGACGTCGGGATCCTCCAGGATGGATTCGACGAGGGTGATGACGTCGAGGCTGTATTCGGGGGCCTCACGATCGAGGATCGGAAGGGTATCGAGCAGGAACAGCGACAGGGCCTGATTGAGGGAGAAGTCCTCCGGGAGGCTGACGTTCACCCGGAGCTTGGGACCGGCCTCGTCGGGCCGTGCGATCGTGATGATCTCGCGTTCGACCAGCGATCGGAACAGCTGCCAGCCGCGCTTCCGATGGACCCGCTTCTGGTTGGGCGACTCGTGGGATCGCCGGATGAGATCCGCCATGGCGGCACAGCCATCGCCCGGACGCCCGAGCACCTGCAGGAGGGTTGCGTGGGTGACCTGGAAGCGTGAGGTCAGCCGTTCCGGGGGCGAGTTCTGGAGCCGCTCATAGGTCTTGCAGTCCCAGTTCACGAAGTTTTTGTCGGGCGCCTGGCGCTTCACCACCTTCTTGCCGTCCCGCTTGGCCTTCTCCTCGAGCTTGAGATTCTCGATGACGTGCTCAGGGGCCTGGGCCACGACCCAGCCCACGGAGTCGAACCCCTTACGGCCCGCCCGTCCGGCGATCTGGTGGAAGTCGCGCACGGTCAGGATGCCGACCTTCTGGCCATCGAACTTGCACAGCCGGGTGAACAGCACGGTGCGGATCGGGACGTTGATCCCGACACCGAGGGTGTCGGTGCCGCAGATGACCTTGAGGAGGCCCTTCTGCGCGAGCTGTTCGACGAGGATGCGGTACTTGGGCAACAGGCCCGCGTGGTGGAGTCCGATCCCCTGTCGGAGCCACTTCTTGAGCTCGGGTCCATAGGGGCTGCTGAAGCGGAACCCCTCGAGCTCCGAGGCCAGCACGGCCTTCTCCTCACGGGTCGCCACCGGGAGGCTCGTGAAGTCCTGGGCGCTCTCGGCCGCCTCGGCCTGGGTGAAATGCACCACGTAGACGGGCGCCTTCCCGTCGGACAGGAGCGCCTCAACCGTCTGGGCCAGCGGCGTCTCGGCATAGGAGAACTCCAGGGGCACCGGTCGTGTCACGGACTTCACGATGGTCGTGACCCGTCCGTTCAGCCGGGTCAGCTCCCCGGCGAAAAAGTCCGTCTCGCCCAGGGTGGCCGACATCAGGAGGAATCGGGTCTGTGGGAGGGTCAGCAGCGGGATCTGCCACGCCGCGCCACGGTCGCGATCGGAATAGTAGTGGAATTCGTCCATGACGACGTCGTGGACCCGTGCCTCGGGACCATCCCGGAGCGCGATGTTGGCGAGGATCTCCGCCGTGCAGCAGAGGATGGGCGCATCGTGGTTGACCGTGGCGTCGCCCGTGGCCAGTCCGACATTCTCGGGTCCGAACTCCCGGCACAGGGCGAGCCATTTCTCGTTCACCAAGGCCTTGATCGGACAGGTGTAGACCGAGCGTCGACCCCGGGCGATCGACTGGAAGTGGAGGGCTGCGGCCACGAGGGACTTCCCCGACCCGGTCGGCGTGTTGAGGATCACATTGTGGTCCTCGAACAGCTCGAGGATTGCCTCCTCCTGGGCCGGGTACAGCGAGAGTCCCCGGGACGTGGCGTGGCCGAGGAATCCCCCGAGCAGCGCATCGCTGCCGGTGGAGGTCATCCGGACCAGCTGGTCGTAGAGGGTCACCGCGGGAAGGAAGCCACAGCCGGGGACGAAGAGCACGGGTTTAGAGCCGGTCACCCCACGTTTCGGAGGACTCGGACGGCGGCGATCCGCGGGGGTGACCGCGATTGTGAACATCTTCTGAAATGGACCCTTGCGTTCGTCGGGGCGGGGAGGAATCTCACCCAAGGATTCCCGTGGCCCCGCTGGGTTTCCGATCCGTTTTCCCGGGAGTTCAGTCTCCCGGAGGTGGGGTGGCCGGGGACGGCCTTCGGGTCGTTCCCGGCCTTTTCATGCCCTGAAGGATCCCGTGTCGATCCCCCGTGCGGCAGGGTGTTCCGAAATTCGACTTTGTGATTCGGGGCCAACGTTCCTAGGTTTGATTCACATGAACCGCACCGTCGCCGAGTTGGGATTCCCAGGACGGTTGATCGCCGTGGAGGGGCTCGACGGCTCCGGGAAATCCACCCAGGTGCACCTGCTCCAGAAGTGGCTCGAGCAGCAGGGCTGCAAGGTGTTCTTCTCGAGCTGGAACTCGTCGGCCCTCGTCAAGAGCGCCACCAGCCGGGGCAAGAAGGAGAACCTCCTCACGCCCACCACCTTCAGCCTGATCCATGCGACCGACTTCGCCGACCGCTACGAGCGCCAGCTGCTGCCGCTCCTGAGGGCGGGCTATATCGTCCTCTGCGACCGCTACATCTTCACGGCCTTCGCCCGGGACGTCGTCCGGGGTGTCCCGCCCGACTGGGTCCGGGGCGTGTACAGCCACGCCGCCCTGCCCGACCTGACCTTCTTCTTCAAGGCCAGCCTTGAAGTCTCCCTCGCCCGCATCCTCGACAACCGACCCGTCCTCAAGTTCCACGAGGCCGGCATGGATCTGCAGCTGTCCAGCGACCCCTACGAAAGCTTCCGGCTGTTCCAGGGACGGATCTTCGAGCAGTACCTGGCGATGAGCATGGAGTTCAACTTCGTGATGATCGACGCGAACGACCGGATCGAGGCGCAGCAGGACGTGGTCCGGCGCCTCGTCTCGGGCCACATCCGTCTCGCCGACTACCGCACCGCCTCGGCCACCTGACCCATGCCCCGCCGCCCTGCCAGACCCGCCCGACGGACCTCCACCCGGTCGACTACCAGTACCCGGGTGGTCGTTCCCGAGATCACGCCGAAGACGTTCTTCGGACACGGCCTTCCGGGGGTGGATCTGGAGAAGCTCACCGGAAAGCTGATCGTGATTGAGGGTGCGGACGGATCGGGCCGGTCGACCCAAATCTCCCGGCTGGTCGAGTGGCTCGAGGGTACGGGTCATGCCACGCTGCAGGTCGGACTCAAGCGGTCCACGCTCGTCAGCGAGCAGCTCGAGCAGGCCCAGCAGGGTAACATCCTCTCTCGCACCACCCTGTCGCTGTTCTACGCGACCGACTTCGCCGACCAGCTGGAACACGCCATCCTGCCCGCGCTCCGGGCCGGAGCTGTGGTGCTCGCCGACCGCTATATCTACACCCTCATGGCCCGCGACCTGGTCCGGGGCATGGACGAGAAATGGCTGCGGAACCTGTATGGTATTGCGCTGGTGCCCGACGCCGTGTTCTACCTCGAGGTCTCCCCGGAGCAGCTCGTCCAGCGCGTGTTCGCCAAGAATCAGTCGCTCGACTTCTGGGAGAGCGGGATGGACCTCGGCCTCTCGCGCGACATGTTCGACAGCTTCCTCAAGTACCAGGCTGCGATGCGGGAGACATTCCGCCGGCTTCAGTCCACCTACCGGTTCCGGATCATCGACGGCGAACGCTCGACGGCCTCGATCAACGAGGAGCTGAAGGAGCGGATCGAGGTCGTCCTGGCCTCGGGGCGCTGAACCACGGCCGTCGACCACATCGGATCCGGCCCGGCAAACGGCAAGGATTAGACAGGGAGGGGTTCGGGAAGGGGTCGCTTCGTCTTGGAGACCAGCCGGATGTCTCCGATCACCATGGATCGGTCGACCGCCTTGCACATGTCGTAGAGCGTCAGGGCCGCGACGCTCACCGCCGTCAGCGCCTCCATCTCCACCCCGGTGCCCGCGACGATCCCGGTGGTGGCCCGGATCACAATGCGATCGCGGGTCGGAGGGATCTCGAGGTCCACATCGCACCGCGTGAGGGCAAGCGGATGGCACAGCGGGATGAGGTCGGCAGTCCGTTTGGCGGCCATGATCCCGGCGAGCCGGGCGGTGGCGAGAACGTTGCCCTTGGCGATGGCGTTGGATTCCACCAGACGCAGCGTCGCCTCCGACAGGCGGATCTCGCCCGAGGCGACCGCCTCGCGGGCGACGGAGGGCTTGGCCGAGACGTCGACCATCTGGGCGTCGCCGGAGTCGTCGATGTGGGACAGTGTCGACATGCACCGACACTGCGGTGTCGGGGGTGCTTGGCAAGCCGTCGGGCCAACCGTTCGGCCACCGGATTCCCTGCTGGCAAACCTCGGGGCCCGACCCCACCCTTGCCCAAGAGAGTCCGTTTGGAATGTCCACCACCGCGCCATCTGTCTCCTGCGAGGTCACCGTGAAGAACAAGAACGGTGTCCACGCCCGTCCCTCGTCGCAGTTCGTCAAGCTGGCCAGCAGCTTCAACTGCGAGGTCTGGGTCGAGAAGGACGGCGAGTCGATCAACGGCAAGAGCATCATGGGACTCCTCCTCCTGGCGGCGGGTCCGGGCAGCGTCCTCCGGATCACCTGCTCCGGGATCGACGCCCAGAGAGCCCTCCAGCAGCTCGAAGCCCTCGTCCAGGGGGGCTTCGGCGAGGACTAGACCGACACCCTGCACAACCGCCACGATGTCCGACTTCAACATCCAGTACGTCGCCCGCCTCGCCCGGATCGAGCTGACGCCCGAGGAACAGCAGCGGCTCGGCGACCAGCTCGGCAACATCCTCGGCTACATCGCCAAGCTGAAGGAGGTCGACGTCGAAGGCATCGAGCCCACCGCCCACGCCTTCCCGCTCACGAACGTCACGCGTCCCGACGAAGCCCGTCCGCCGATGGATCACGAGGACGCGCTGCGCAACGCCCCGGCCAAGGCCGGCGGGCTGTTCGTGGTTCCCAAGATCGTGGAGTAGAGCCGCCCCCGCCGACGCCGACGCCCCCCACGGCAGGACCGAGTGCCCCTCTCGGATCCAGAATTCAGAATCGGGGATTCGAGGTACCGCACCCGCGACAATTACCTCAGGAGGCTACCAACGGAGCAAGATTCTCGTTCCTCTGGACCATCTCCCGGAGGCCTGGCTCCAGCCGGAGGCATTCGAGGACAAGCCGGCGTGCCTCCTCCTTGTTCCCGAGGATCGATTCGTAGCAGGCCAAGTGGAAGTTCCACAGACCACAGGTGCGCGCCTCCTCCGGGGCAGAGAGCAGCGCCAGTCGGCACTCAGGGATCCGCCCCATCTCATAAAGGCAGCACCCCCAGGCGATGAAACGGTCGACCGGAGCGCCGTCCCGTCCACAGAGTACAGTGTAGGACCTGGCCGCCTCGTCCCAGCGATCCATCTGCTGTAGGATGACCGCGCGGAGCTCGAGGGTCTCGGTGCGGTTGCGATCCCCGACCGGGAGACGGTCGAGCTCGCCCAGCGCCTCAGCGTAGGAGCCCAGCTCGAACCAGCCGATCGCGGCACGCAGCACGTGGTTCAAATGGGACTCCGGCACAGGCGGCAACGTGGCACCATTCCCCCACCCCACAACTGGACAACACCAACCCGCGCCTCAGGGCCGACGGGGTTTCAGGGCGGCGACGACCGCAGGGGGCACGAAAGGAGCCACATCCCCTCCCAGACGCGAGATCTCCTTCACCATCCGGGAGCTCAGGAACGTGTAGGTATCCTTCGGGGTCATGAACAGGGTCTCCACCTGCTCGTTCAGCCGCCGGTTCATCAGGGCGAGCTGGAACTCGAATTCGAAGTCGCTGACCGCTCGGAGACCCCGAAGCACCGCGCAAGCCTGGCGTCGGACCACATAGTCCACCAGCAGCCCCTCGAAGGCATCCGCCTCCACGTTCGGGATTCCCTGGATCGACTCCCGCACCAGTCGGGTCCGCTCGTCGACCGAGAACAGCGGCTGTTTCGACTCATTCCGCGCCACCGCCACCACCACGCGGTCGAAGATGCGGGAGGCGCGATGCACGACGTCGAGATGCCCGTTGTGGAACGGGTCAAAGCTCCCTGGATAGATCACCGTGCGCATGCCTGGACGCTAGCGCCGCCTCCCGCCGGGGAAAGGGCAAAGGCCGGGGGCCCGACGACCCCGGAGCTCCGGCCGACCTGGGAGGAGGCTTGTCCCACGTGGATGTCGGGACTCACGACACCCCCCTGCTTCGTCGTGTCGCCCCATTCGGAACGGCATGCCGGGGAACCCGGCCAAGACGTGGAAGTTCCCGGATCCTGCCCGACGCAGCCTGCATCCCGTCACGCCGTGCCGCCTACAAGGTTGTCCACCGCTCCATCCTCTTCCTAGTCTCCCATCCATGGTCCCCCGATTCCCTGCACCCCTACCGATCCTGCCCCTGATCGTCCTCCTGGCCGCGGCCGTCCCCGCCCGTGGGGAGACCCCAAAGGCTCTGAGGACCCGCAACGTCTTCCTCATCACGGCCGATGGACTCCGTCGTGAGGAGGTCTTTGAGGGAGCCGACCCCCTCCTGATCTCCAAGGAATACGGGAACGTCGGAAACACCAACCTCGTCCGGAAGGAGTTCCTCGCCGAAGATCCCGGCGAGCGCCGCCGGAAGCTGTTCCCCTTCCTCTGGGGCACCGTGGCAAAACAGGGACAGCTCCTGGGGAATCCCAGACTCGGGTCGGAGGTCCGGGTCTCGAACGGACGCAACTTTTCTTACCCGGGCTACAACGAGTTCCTCACCGGCATCGCCGACCCTCGGATCACTAGCAACGACAAGAACCTCAACGCCAACACGAACGTCTTCGAATGGCTCCACCAGCGGCCCGGCTTCAAGGGCAAGGTCGCCGCGGCCGTCAACTGGGACGTGATCCCCTGGATCCTCAACTGCCCCCGGTCCCGGATCCCGGTCTGGAGCGGGTTCGATGTCCCCGAGGGCACACCGCGGCTGCCCGTTCCGGAGGCCCTCACCACGATGGTCGACCATGGGAAGACGATCTGGTCGGGCGTGCTGCTCGACACCTTCGTGGGCTTCGCGGCGACCCACACTGTCCGCACGGTGAAGCCCCGCGCGATGTACATCGCCTTCGGGGAGACCGATGACTGGGCGCACGAGGGAAACTACGAGCGGTATCTGCGCTCGGCCCAGGGATTCGACCGGTTCATCGGCGAGCTCTGGACCCTGGTGCAGTCGATGCCGCAGTACCGGGACCGGACCACCTTCGTGATCACGGTGGACCATGGACGGGGTCCCGCCCCGATGGCCTGGAAGAACCACGGCCGTGAGATCGTGGACTCCGCCGGCATGTGGCTGGCGATACTGGGCCCCGACACCCCACCTCTGGGCGAGCGACGCAACGTGCCCGCTGTGAAACAGGCCCAGACCGCCGCGACCGTCGCCGCGCTCCTCGGTGAGGAGTTCCAGAAGGCCAGCCCCCAGGCCGCACCCCCGATCGGATTCGTGTTCTGAGGGCCCTGTCCCTCGACCTCGCCTGGGAACAATCCCGGGCTGATGGCTGGCCTTGGCCCTGCAACTGCTGGACCAACTTCCGGGAGACCTCCAAGGTTTTCCCGACGCCATGACCCCACCATCCCGGCTGGTTTCCCTCCTCGCCACGCTACTCCTTGCGGCCCACGCCACGGCCGCTCCCTGTGTCCCGGTGCCACCCGGACTCGTCGGATGGTGGCGGGGGGATTCCGCCCGTAACGCCGTGGGCCCCGGAGGCGGTGAATTCCGTGGGACAGGACGGCCGGGCCCCGGCTTCAGCGGGAATGGATTTCTGTTCGATGGGGGGGCCGACGCCGTGGTGATCCCGGCCCCCTTCCGGATCCCCTCCCAGGACTTCACGATCGAGGCCTGGATCCGTCGGGCGGACACCAACCTCACGACCCGCAACGGGATGGCGGGCAAATTCCTCGCGAGCGGCACCAACGGTCCGGCCTTTGGACTCACCCACGCCGGACAACTCTACCTGCGGCAGATTGGGTCCGACCCCATCCTGAGCACCACGGCCCTTCGGGATCTCGCCTGGCACCACGTTGCCTGCGTCCGGGAACGCGACCAGGTCCGGTTCTACCTCGACGGCATTCTCGCCACCGCGGCCGCCTGCCCGAGCCAGTTTGTCCTCGAGGGCCCCTATGGCATCGGCGGGCTGGGAACCCCGCTGGCCCTCGACTCCTCGACACCGAAGTCGTTCGGATTCCTCGGCGGCATCGACGAACTCGCCGTCTATTCGGGCGCCCTGGATGGGGCGACGATCGCCGGGATCCACTCGGCGGGCGCTGCGGGAAAATGTCCGACCGGCCTCGGCAACCGGATGGTGAACGGAGACTTTGAGTCACCCCGGTTACGCGCGGAGGACGGGGTCGGCCCCGAGACCCGATCGGTCCGGGTCCGAGAGCTGCCGGGATGGGAAGGGGTCGGCGGGGATGCGTCCGTTGACCTGGAGCTCCAGGGCTTCGGTGGAGCGCAGGCCGCCGGCGGGGTGCAGTGCCTAGACCTCGAAGGGATCGCGGGACCCGATGGGTTCGTCTGGCAGCAGCGGATCTCCACCCTTCCGGGACAGACCTACCGACTCCGCTTCGCCTATGCGAAGCACCCCGAGGCCACCGCGTCCAAGGTCCGGGTCGAGGTCTCGGACAGCGATCTTGCGCCGCTGGAGTTCAACCAGAACACCCCCAATTCCCGGACGCAGCCGGGTTGGACCTGGACCACCTGGGACTTCACGGCGAAGGGCGATTCGACCCGGATTCGTTTCCTGGGGCTCTCCCCCACACCGGGGTTGGGCATGCTGCTCGACGAGATCTCGGTCGAGGAGGTCCTCTTCGTCCCGATTCCCGTCCAGAACCCGGGATTCGAGGATCTTGTCGGCACCGATCCGACGCATTTCGGGACGGACGGCCGCCTGCTGCCGCTCCACTACAGCACGTTTCCCAGCAACCCGCTGGATGCACTGAGCTTCCATTCAGCCGAGGCGATCCCGGGTTGGAGGAGCCTCAACGCCGGCGGAACCTTCCGTCCCTCCACCCAGCAGGTCCCCCGTCCGTCCCCGGATGGCCACAACGTCGCCTGGATCAATGGATCCGGGGCGATCCTCCAGACCCTCCCTCGGACGGTTCGCGAAGGCGCCCTCTACCGCCTGAGAGCGGATCTGGCCGACGCCGTGGAGGTCCCATTCGCCGGATCCCTCATCGCGCTGTTCGGCGGCGAGACCCTGCTGGGCGAGTCGCGGAACCGGAGGACCCCGGAGGATGGGGGCTCCGTCACGGACCTCCTTCAGGTCGAGGTGCCCGCGGATTCACCCGCGATCGGGAAGCCCCTCGAGATCCGGATCGCGACCACGTCCGCCTCGGGCTTCAGCCACTCCGAATTCGACGCCATCCGCCTCGAGGAGAGCCGCGCGGACGGGAGATCGGCGTGTTTCCCCCTGCCCACCACTCTCGTGGCCTGGTATGGGGCGGATGCCTCGGCCGACGACGCCACCGGACGGCACTCCGGGCGGTTTGACTCTCCCAGATATGCCGCCGGGATTGAGGGCTCCGCGTTCGAGTTCGACGGCAGCAATTTCGTGGTCATCCCGGACAGCCCAGATTTCGCGCTGAACGCCGTCACGATGACGGCCTGGGTCTATCCGACAGCGGTCGATGGCGACGTCGACATTGTCCTGAACAAGGAGGTTTATGGTGCCGACAGCATCTCGTTCGAGTTCGGGATCAAGGGTCCGGTTTCGGTGATGCCGAACAGCATTCCGACAGGGAACCTCGCATTCCACCTGGGCGGCATCCAGGGCCTACCCGATCACTACGGTGGCTGGACGGACGGGGGCGCCCCGTTGCCACTGCAGACCTGGAGCCATGTCGCGGTCACCTATGGCAACGGGGTGGCACAGACCTTCGTCAACGGCCGCCTCGTGCGCCGTTTTGTCGCGCTCAGCGGGACGCTCCGGTCGACGACCGGCCCTCTGGTGATCGGCTCGCGTTCCGAGTGGGTGGCCGGCGGAAACCCAGGGGTCCGGTTCAATGGGCGCGTGGACCAGGTCGGTCTCTTCTCGAGCGCCCTGTCCTCGGGCGACGTGGCCGCCCTCCATGCCGCCGGAACGATCCCGAAGTGCCTCGACACGGGATGCCTGCGTCCCCCGGCGGGATTGGCCGCCTGGTTCCGCGGCGAGGGAGACGTGCTCGACGCCATGCGGGGTCGCATCGCCCAGTTTGTCTCCCCGCGATACGGGCCGGGCAAGGCCGGCAGAGCCTTCGAGTTCGACGGCAGCAACGAGGTCGTGATCCCCGATGCACCGGAATTCAACGGCGACCGCTTCACCCTGGAGGCGTGGATCCGTCCGACCGCGGTCGACGGCATCGTCGACATCATCGCCAACAAGGAGGCCGGTGCGGGACCCGGTCTCTTCCAGTTCCAGATCGGGCTCCGTGGACCCGATGGCGACCCAACACCGCTGCCCGAGCGCCAGGTTCTGTTCTACCTGGATGGCGTCACAGGCCTGCCCAACGAGCACATGGGCTGGACGGACGGTGGAGCCTCGGTGCCGCTGGGGGAGTGGAGCCACGTCGCGCTGAGGGTCGAACCCACCTCGGTCTCGGTCTGGGTGAACGGGGTCGAGACCCGTCAGCTCTCCGGACTCGGGGGGAGCCTGACCCGGACCACCGGACCGCTTCGGATCGGGTCGAGGGACCCCTTCTTCACCGGACCTCGCCCCGCCGAGCGGTTCAATGGGGCCATCGACGAGTTCTCGTTCTACACCCGCGCCCTGGCGGCCACCGAACTGATCGCACTCCATGCCTCGGGATCCATCGGCAAGTGCACGGATGAGTCCCCAGCCAGCGACCTGAGCGTCCAGCTGAAGACCCCGTTCCAGTGGCCGCTCTCCGAGGACGTCCTCGTTGTCGCGGAAGTGCTCAACTCCGGCACGCGAGCCGTGGACCGGGTCTCGCTCACCAACCTCTTCCCGGCCGGGATCAGCCTGCGTTCGGTCCAACCCTCCCAGGGGACATCAACGGATCTCGCCGGGATCGTGATCACCGACCTCGGTCGGATCGGCCCCGGGGAACGGGCCACGGTCACCCTCACGGCCCGCCCCCTTCTGGTCGGCAGCTATGACCTGCAGGCGCGGATGGGACAGCTGATTCCGGACCCCGATCCCCTGAACGACGCCGCCACGGCCTCCATCGAGGTGGTGCCGCTGTCGGTGGATCTCGCACCCGGAGGTCTGTTCCGGGAGGGGACCGCCGTCGACGCCGAGGTGAACCTCCTCCTGTCGGCCCCCATCGACCGCGAGGTCGTGATCCACTATCGGACCCAGGACGGAACCGCGAAGGCGGGACGGGACTATGTCGCCCAGGAGGGGGTCGTCCGCATCGCCCCAGGCAAGACCTTTGCGACCCTCCGAATCCCGCTGATCGACGACCGCATCCACGAGCGGAATGAGGAGTTCGAGGTGATTCTGACCGGCGCGACCGGAGCCCCGCTGGGACGCAAGACCACCCAGATCCAGATCATCAGCGACGAACCGGTCCCTCAGCTCAGCGTCCAGGACGTCACCCTCCATGAAGGCAACGTAGGAACCCAGACGGTCGAGCTCCGGATCGAGACCGACTTCGTGTCCGAGGAAACACTCCAGGTCCAATACGCGACGACCGATGGAACGGCCACAAGCCCGACGGACTATCAATTGTCCAGCGATACGGTCTCCATCCCGCCCGGCCAGGCCCACGCGGTCGTCAGGATCGTCGTCAACGGGGACACCTCGCCGGAAAACGACGAGTGGTTCGGAGTCACTCTCACCAACCCGGTGATGGCCAAAGTGCGAAAGGCCAAGGCGGTGGTGGGACTCCTCAACGACGATCCGGTCCCGGGCCAGGTCCAGTCGTTCGCCTGGGATCCGATCACCACCCCGCTGCGGCCCGGTGAACCGTTCACCGCTGGACTGGTGGCACGGGACGGGTTCGGAACGGTGGTATCGAACTTCAACGGCACCGTGTCGATTTCGGCTCTGCCCGGAGGAAAGCGTCCTCGGTCTCTGCTGATCACCGAGATCAACCTCGGGGAGGACTCCGTCGAGATCACCAATGTCGGCACCAATGCCATCTCCCTCGCGGGCTGGACCGCGGTCCTCTACGACACCGTCTCCTGGCCCCTGCCCGTGGTCACACTCCCCCTACCCGAGCTGGCCATGGTGGCGCCGCAGGGGCTCTTCACGATCCTCGAGGGGATCGGCACGTCGATGTTCCCAACCCTCCGGACCGGGACGGCGATCCGCTGGGGCCACGACGAGGCCATCCCCAACAGCCAGCCCGGACGGCTCATGGTGGTGCTGCGGAGCCCGACGGGTGCCGTGGCCGATGTCGTCTGTGCCGGCGCCGCCGTTCCGACCCAGGTCTGGAATCCCGTGCCCATCACCTCCCACGATTGGGACGGCCACGCCGTACCGGAATACGTCAGCAACCCCTCCGCCAGCCTGCAGCGTGGGGGGGCTTTCGACACCGATGCGGCGCGCGACTGGGAGTTCCAGGCTGCGACACCCCGGCGACTCAATCCGGGCCTCCTCCTCCCGTTTACCGACGCCGCACGCCTGAGGGTGACCCCAGAGGCCATCTTGGGCTTCAGCGATGGACGCTGGAGCGGACCGTTGCAGGTGGAGGGATTCGCCGAATCGGTGGCCCTGCTCGCCGATGACGGCAACCGCCACATTGGAGTGTCGTCGACCTTTCCCATGGTTGTGGCCGACGATCTCTCGGTACGCCTGACCGCCACGCCGGGCGCCGTCCAGGTCGGGGACATCCTCACCTTCACCGCCAGCGTGACCAACCCGGGTCCCAGCATCTCGTCGAACGTCACCGTCGACATCCATCTCGACCGGGTGTTCCAGCAGGCTCCCACGCGACTCTCGGAGGTCTTCGACCTCACCACATCGCAGGGTACGGTGCGGGCGGTGACCTACGCGACCAATGTCAGCTTCACCTCGCCGGTCCTGATTCACCGGGTCTCGGCCACACTCGGGACCCTGCCGCCGGCGGGTTCGGCGACGGTGACATTCAAGGCACGGCGAACGGTTCCACTGGCCACTCTTGGCGTGACGAACCGAGTGTCCTGGGCGGAGGTCACACGGGCCGAACCCGATCCGAACCCACGGAACAATACCGCCACAGCGACGGTGGTCTTCGCCGGCCATTGCGCGCGACTGCCCCTGGCGTCGGGAGATCCGTGGTGGAACCGGGCCGCCTGGTGGCCGGCGGAGGGCAACGGCCTGGATGCCCTCGGGTCCAACGCAATCACCGGTTCCCTGACCGCGGCATCGTTCGGTACGGGTCTTGTGGGAGACCAGGCCTTCCGGTTCGACCTGGCCGTCAGCGGACTGGAGGTGCCGACCGGGCCTGGATTCACGTTCTCGGCCGACGAGGACTTCTCGATCGAGGGATGGGTCAGGCTCACGGGCGGATCGGCCCGCCAGCGTGTCGCCCTCCTCGGCAACCGCCGGAACGGTGAGGACGCCGGATTCCGGCTCCTGATGCAGGACGGTGCCCTGCGGATGGAGGTACGCGACGCCCACGGCTCTGTTGTTGAGACCGCTACCACCCCGGTGACGTCAAGCCAGGTCGACCTCCGGGACGGTCGTTGGCACCACATCGCCGCAGTCGTGTTCGCGGGCGAAACGCGACGTCTCGACCTCTATGTGGACGGGAACCGGACCGCGTTCGCGGCGTTCCCGCTTCGGGGCTCCCTCCAGGAACCCGGCCAACCGCTCCGTATTGGCGGAGATGCCTCGATGGGATCCGAGGCGGGTTGGATCGGTCTGCTCGATGAAGTCACCGTCCACCGCAACGCCCTGATGCCCGGGGCGATCCATGAACTCGTGACTGCAGGCCCTGCCGGCAAGTGCCTGTCGTGCCTGTCGGCGGAACTGACCTCCCCAACGGCATCGGGGGGACTCCTGTCGCGCTCGGTGGCGCTGGGTAGTCCTACCCCGGCGGTCCTCAGCCTCACCAACAGCGGCCCCTTCGCCGCGGACACGACCTGGATCCAGACCGAGGTCCTGGAGCGTCGTGGATCGGTGACCTATTCCACCGTCGCCCGGGCGACCGAGCCCACCGATCCCTCGGTGGCTCTGGCGGAGTTCGGTCCGCTCGCCCCACTGGCACGGCGGGAACTCCGGGCGGAGTTCACCCTCACAACGCCGGGCACGGACCCGCTGGGCTTCCAGGTCCATCCCCGCACCCCGGGGCTGCGTCATCTGGCCCTCCCGTTGGTCGGACTCTCCTGGCCAATCGATCCCGACGGCGACCGCGACGGTCTCCCGGACGGTTGGGAGGCCGACAACGGGCTGAGCCCGATCGATCCCACGGACGCGCTGCGCGATGCGGATGACGATGGCCTGTCGGCCCTCGATGAATTCAGCGCAGGCACCGATCCGCGGGACGCCTCGGACACCCTGCGACTCACCCCTCCCGAGCGCGGACCCAATGGGGTCCGGTTCCGCTTCCGCGGCAAGGCCGGGCGGACCTACCGGCTGCTGCGCCTCCAGGAGCTCAGGTCCACCGGAGCGCCATGGCTCCAGGTGATCTCGAGGACGGTGGAACAGTCGTCGGAGCAGGACATCCTGGATCCGAATCCCCCGGAAGGAGCCGCCTTCTACAGGATCACGGTCACTCCCCAGTGAGAGGGACGGGGTACGAGGTCCGCGGAGGCGGGTGCGGAGGTGGTCCACGCCGGGGATGCCGGGCGTGCCCGAACTGCCGGACGCTGCGGGGGACGTTTCGGATCCAGCCTGAAGCCTACGGCTTGGAAGGCGTCGGTTCGCGGGTCGTCGACCGCTGGTCCGCGACCTGGGCGAGTTCCGCGTCGAGGCGCCGATCCAGTTGAACCAGGCGACGGGCGGCGACCCCGGCGAGGATCGGACCGCGGGCCTCGAGTTGGCCACGGGGCATCTGGTTCCGCTCGGGACCGAACCGCGCGTTCACATAGTTCTGCACCACCTGGGAATACTCCAGACACAGAGGGCGCAGCGGCATGGGGGCATGGAAGGCCAGCACCTGCCATTGGACGAGCTTCCGGGACAGCACCTCCTGCTGGGCGTCCGGCTCCCAGGTCTTGACCAGGTCCGACAGCAGGACGGACGCCGGTTCCGCAACGCTGTTGGTGTCCTGACGGCGTGACACCGTCTCGCGTCGCAGACGGTCGAGCGACTCAAGCAGGCGTTCCCGGGGCCATTGCTGAGAAGGATCGGTGGAGAGGGTCTCCGCCGCGGTGACGGCCCACCATTTCTCGACGTCCCGGAGCGAGAGGAAGGTCCCCCGTGAGGCCTTCAGGAACGCCGTCTGCCAGTTGAGGCTTCCCGAAAGCGACCCGAGGAACTCCATCAGAAAGCGGCGGCCAGCGGGCGTCCGGACCCAGGCCTCGGTGAACAGCGTCGAGGACATCTGGAACTCTTCGAATTTCGACGGCTCGGCGAGCTTCTCCAGCGACAGTACGTCGAGCTCGGAGAACGGCAGCGGCGAACGTCCCTGCTGATAGATCCGGACGGCGGCGAGGGGATCAGGATACCGGCGATTGCGATTGATGACCGTGGCCTCCTCAACCACGAGATCCCGTCCCTCCTGCGCGAGGAGCAGCTGGGTCAGTCCCTCCGACAGCCACAGGGGAGGCACGACCACCTCCGGCCCCCGATTGGACCGGTTCGCATGCTCGAGGAGCACGACCTCCACCAGAGCCCGGACCAGCATCTGCCAGTCCATGGATCCCGGGACGGGAACCTGGTACTGCCAGCCTCCCTGAATGGCTTCCGCGCGGATTGCAACCTGTTGCGGCGGAGTCTGGCCACCCGGGCGGGTGGGCTGCATCTGGATGTTGATGCGGGAGGTCCAGGGCCCTCGGGCATCGAGACGCTGGTCGACGGCGGTCTTGACCCGGTCGGCCGTGATCGCGAGGAGCTCAGGACGGAGACGGACGATCCGGTTGGTGCCCACCTCCTTCAGTTCCCGGATGGGGTCGGGCAGGACGCTGCCGGCTCCGCGGACGAGGAACTGTCCGGTCCTCCCCCAGGCCACCACGGGCATCTCGAAGGGCAATCCGGGAACGGCAGCACGACAGCCCAGTGCCAGGAGGAGAACTCCCAGGACACCCGGGATCCACGCGCGTCGGGTTTTGGACCGTGATCGCATCAGGGGGACATTCAGCCGGCCACGCGGATCGGATCCGTGTCCCTATTTGGAATCCGACTTGGGGGCGGGCTTCGCTGCGGGCTTGGAGTCGGAGGACTTCGATTCCGACTTCGGTGCGGGGCTGCTCGAGTCCTTCTTGGCGGCGGACTTATAGCCCTCGCTCCGGTAGTCGGTGATGTAGAATCCGCTGCCCTTGAAGATCAGGCCGGCACCGCCACCCACCCCCCGCTTCACCTTTCCCTTCCCCCAGGGCTTCCGGGGGCAGAGGTCCTTCGGGCAGATCGTCAGCGGCGGGGCCGACATCGACTGCTGGCACTCGAACTCGTGACCACACTTGCTGCAGCTGTACTCGTAGGTAGGCATGTCTCGGAGATCCCAAATAAGGAATGGCGCGAAGCAACGTCAAGGCACGGCTGCCGGCAACGGGCCAATCCGGGGAGAGGATCCAACAAGGCAGGGCTGGCGCGCCAGCCCGGAGACACGACGGTCCGTGCGATGAATGCACGATCGAAAACCCCACCATCGACTCCCCTGCCCCGGGTCCAGACTCCGGTCGCCCCACCCCACCCCGACTCGCTCGTGATCGCAGAGCGGAATCCCCGGTCTCCGGTCGGCCCCAAGCATCCCCTGGATCCACGCGAGAATCCTGCGGCCCGTGACTCCAGGGGGGCGGCGACCCGGACGGAGATCCGCCGCGAGGCCCCACGGGTGACCGGACCGCGTCTGTCCCTGCGACCCGCCGAGCGGAGTGGTCAGGACCGGAGCCACAAACGCGCCACCCGGGGCGAGCCGAAGGCAAACCGCCCGGGGAGCGGCCCTACTCGGGCTTCCGGAAAATGAGGATGTGCTGACGCGGCAGCACGCGGAGGGTCTCCACCCATTCCAGCGGATGGAGCGCCATCTCCCGCTTCACCTGCTCCTCGGTCATCTTGTGCAGGGGCTTGATCGGCACCCACTTCTCCTCGCCCCGATACTCCACGAACACGAGGCGTCCACCGGGCTTGAGGGACTTCACCAGGTTCCCCGCCATCTCGAATGGGTGATCGAACTCATGGTAGACGTCGACCATCACGATGAGGTCGACCGACTTGGGGAGCAGTCCTGAGTTGGTCCGGGACCCGAGGACGGGCACGACGTTCGTGATGCCGCGGGCCACCATGGCGTTCCTCAGGAGGGCGAGCATCTCGGGCTGGATGTCGGTCGCGTAGACCCGTCCCTTCGGTCCGACCTCCCGGGCGAGACGCCACGACAGGTAGCCGCTGCCGGCGCCGACGTCAGCGACGGTCTCGCCGGGCTTCAGGCCGAGGGCCTTGACCAGCATGGAGGGACGCTCCTCGTCCTCGCGCTCCGGTCGCTCCAGCCACGGGGCTCCCTGATGAGACATGTAGTGGGCGATCTCCCGTCCCAGGAACCATTTGCCGACACCGTCGGGTGTCCCGGGACGGAACTCGTACAGCGGGACCGGAGGCGGTTCCACGGCCACCACCCGTATCCAGAGCATCCACAGGACTCCCCACCACAAGGCCATGCGCATGACCCGTTGATGAACCGATCCGGCATCGGTGGCGAGTCCGGATGTGGACGGGACCGCTATGGCCCCGGCGATGGGGATGGGATTGGGGCGTCCCGGGACGATCAGACGGAGTCGGGTGACTCTTCGGCTCCGGAGGCCTGGCGTCCGGCGGGGATCGGACCAAACCGTCCCGTCAGCCAGAACGCCCTGAAGAGTCGGAGCCGGGGAAACGAATGGCGTCCTCCAAGCCGTTCATGAAGGGGCTTCAAGCGGTCGGATTCCGATCCATCGAAGGCCGCCTTCAGCTCGGCGACCTCGGCACCTGAGAAGAACCGTGACCAGTCCAGCGTCTCGCCGGACTCGATCGCGATGCAGAGGTGTTCCGACACGGTTGATTCCGAGAGCCCTCGGGCCTCGCCGACCGCCTCCAGCTGTCCCAGCTCGCGGAACTGTCGGAGCGTCTCGCGGACCGTCGTCGTCATCCGCTCCCCCCTGGATGCTCCGGAGGAAACGGAGGAGGTCGGGGGCCCACCGATGTTGGCGAAGGTCTGTCGGGGATGGTTCTGGAGGTGGCGGGTGACGAGCCGGAGCACCGCGTCGCCATAGTTCCGCAGCTTGGTAGCCCCGACTCCCGGGATCGCCCGCAGGGCCTCCTCCGTCTTCGGATACTCCCGGGCGATCCACCGGAGCGTGGTGTCCCCGAACACGATGTAGGGCGGGACACCCTCCCGCTCCGCGATCTCCTTGCGCATCTGGCGCAGTGTCTCGAACAGGAAGACATCGCAAGGGATCTCGCCGGTCTTGTCGGACCGCACCCGGACCGCCTCGCGGGGCCGGGTAAGCCGGATGGACCGCCGTTCCCGGAGGGCCTCCGCACCCTCCGGGGTGAGCTCCAACGCCGGGAACTCCCCGGCGGTCTGCGCCAGCAGTCCCTGCGCGATCAACTCCCGCGCGATCGCCCCCCAGTCGTTCCGCGACAGGTCCCTTCCGATGCCGAACGTGGAGAGCTCGTGGTGCCCGTGCTGCCGGATCCGCTCGCTGTCGCCCCCCGTGAGGACCGCGATGACGTGGTTGAGTCCGAACGCGAAACCGCTGCGCTGCCGGACCCGGTAGGCGCAACTCATGATCTTCTGGGCCGGAACCGTGCCGTCATAGGTCTCCCGGGGCTGCAGGCAGTTGTCGCAGTGTCCGCACTGGGCTTCTGGGTGTTCCTCGCCGAAGTACCGGAGCAGAGCGCGTCGGCGGCATTCGGGGCCCTCCGCGAACCCAGCCATCGTCCGGAGCTGGCGCCTCGCAATCTCCTTCTCTCCTTCGTCCGGCTTCTCGTCGACGAACCGCATCTGCTTGGCGACATCCCCGGCGCTGAACAGCAGCAGGCACTCCGCCGGCAGTCCATCGCGTCCCGCCCGGCCTGTCTCCTGATAGTAGCCCTCGATGTTCTTCGGGAGGTCGTGGTGCACCACGTACCGGACGTTCGGCTTGTTGATGCCCATGCCAAACGCGATCGTCGCGCACACCACCCGGATGTCGTCGCGCAGGAACGACTCCTGGACCCGTGACCGCTCCTCCCGCTCCATGCCGGCGTGGTAGGGGGCGGCCCGGATGCCGTCGTCCTTCAGCCGCGCGGCCAGCGAATCCGCACCCGCACGGCTCCAGCAGTAGACGATCCCGCTCTCGGACGACCGCTTCCGGATGAACGCCAGGACCTGCCGGTAGCCGGAGTCGCGGTGTTCGACCCGGTACATCAGGTTGGGACGGTTGAAGCTGGCGACATACGTGGCGGGATCCCGAAGCCCGAGCTGGGAGACGATGTCCTCCCGAACCCGGGTGGTGGCCGTCGCCGTCAGGGCCATGAACGGGATCTCGGGGAGATGCGCCCTCAGATCCTTCAGTTGGCGGTACTCCGGCCTAAAGTCGTGTCCCCACTCGCTGATGCAGTGGGCCTCGTCCACCGCGAGGCACGACACCGACCACCGGCGCAGGGCGTCGATCATCGACCCGGCGAGGAGGCGCTCCGGCGACAGATAGAGCAGCTTGAACATCCCCTGCTGCAGCCCGCGCCACCGCTCCCGACGCTCGGCATCGGACAACGTCGAGTTCAGGAAGGTCGCCGCCACCCCGTTGGCGCGGAGGCCGTCGACCTGGTCCTTCATCAGGGCGATCAGCGGAGAGATCACCACCGTCAGACCGGGCCGCGCCAGGGCCGGCAGCTGGAAGCAGAGGGACTTGCCACCCCCCGTGGGCAGCAGCGCGAAGACGTCACGCCCCAGCAGCGAGTCCCGGATGATCTCCTGCTGCAGCGGACGGAATGCCGGGTAGCCGAAGACGTTCTTCAGCAGGTCGGACAGCTCGGAGGTTGGAGGACAGGTCGGCATGCGGCTCCCGCAGGACGGGTCGGAGCCTAAGGCCCGGGACCACGGGCGGTCACTCCCCAGATGTTGGGATGCTCGCACCGGGTTGGGACGGGCACCCCCGCCTGACCCTGCGGCACTCCATCGACGCGTTGGACGGGTCAGAATCCTTCCATCCCGATGACCCGGAGGATTTCCTCGAGGGTAGTCTCCCCGTCGGCGACGCGACGGAGCCCCTTGGTCCAGAGCGTCTCGAGCCCATCGGCCACGGCGATTTCCTGGAGCCGTCGGGTGGGAAGCCTCTCCAGGACCGCATCGCGGAGGTTCTCGCCGACGGTGAGCATCTCGGTGACCGAAAGGCGTCCGCTGAACCCGGTATGGGCGCAGGCCGGGCAGCCCATCCCTTTGCGGAACTGGGCGGCCTCCCGGACGGCCGGCGGCACCCAGCGCAGCAGGGTCTCCTCCGGGGTGTAGGGCTCGGTGCAGACCGGACAGTTCCGTCGGACCAGTCGTGTCCCGAGAACCCCGGCGATCGACGACGCGAGCAGGAACGGCTCGATGCCCATGTTGATCATGCGGGCGAACACACCCGGGGTGCTCGCGGCGTGGATGGTGCTCAGCACCAGATGTCCGGTGAGGCCAGCCTGCACGGCGATGTTGGCGGTCTCGGCATCCCGGATCTCACCGATCATGATGACCTGCGGGTCCTGCCGCATGAGCGAGCGCAGGGCCACCGGATAGGTGTACTCCCGGGCGGGATTGCATTGCGACTGGGCGATCATCGGGAGGTTGAACTCCACCGGATCCTCCACCGTCGCGATGCTGATGCTCGGACCCGAGCGCTCCAGGAGATGATGCAGCGCGGCGTAGATGGCGGTCGTTTTCCCGGAGCCCGTGGGACCCGTCAGCAGGATCAGTCCCGTGGGTTTCGACAGCAGCCCCTTGAAGGTCGCCAAGGTGTCGTCCTCGATGCCCAGGCCATCGAGATCGAAGCTTCGCCCCCGGGGATCGAAGATCCGGATGACCACTTTCTCGCCCCGGATGGTCGGGAAGGTCGAGATGCGCAGCACGACGTTCCCTGCTTCCTCGAAGGTCGGAGCCCGTCCCTCCTGCGGCAGGGTCGTCTCGTGTCCGATGAGGTTGGCCATGACCTTCAGTCGTCCCACGATTTTCGGGAGCAGGTCACTCGGCAGGGGGACCAGCTCGTTGAGGACGCCGCTGAGGCGGACCCGGACGGCGACCGAGCTCTCCCAGGGCTCGATGTGGATGTCGGACGCGCCAGCCTTGACCGCGTCGATGATCAGGCAGTCCACCAGGCGGACCGTGTCGATCTCGTCGTCGGAGCGGCAGGACTGGAGGAACTGGATGGTCTGCGAGGTCATGGGGCGACAGTGTTTCGATGCCCAACGAACGGGAAATGCCGTCCGAAAGCCAGTTCGATCGAATTCATGGAACCGGCAGTGACGTCCCGCCCAACCCGGCATACGATCCCGACGGGTGCCATGGAAAAGCTCCTGCTCATCGACGACGAAGCCGACGTCCAATACAGCTTCCGGCGGATCTTTGATTCGCCGAATCTCCAACTGTTCACAGCCTCGAGCGGAGAGGAGGGCGTGAAGCTGGTCCAGAAGGTCAAACCCGACCTGGTCATCAGCGACATCCGCATGGCCGGCATCAACGGCCTCGAGACCCTCCGACGGATCCGTGCACTCGACCCCCGGCTGCCCGTGATCCTCATGACCGCTTATGGGACGACCCAGACCGCGATCGAGGCCATGAAGATCGGGGCCTACGACTATCTGTTGAAGCCGTTCGAGGTGCCCCGCCTCAAGGAACTGGTGGACCAGGCCTTGAAGGCTGCGCGGGAGTCCCGGAAGGCCGTCACCACCAAGCCGATGCTCGAGGCCGAGGACTACGAGTCTGGGATCATCGGCCGCAGTGAGGCCATGCAGTCGGTCTTCAAGCTGATCGGACAGGTCACCGCGACCGAGGCCACCGTGCTGATCACCGGAGAGAGCGGCACCGGCAAGGAGCTCGTCGCCCGCTCCATCTTTCACAACAGCCAGCGGTCGCAGCGGCCCTTCCTCGCCATCAACTGCGCGGCCATCGCCGAGAACCTGCTCGAGTCGGAGCTGTTCGGCCACGAAAAGGGCGCCTTCACCGGCGCCACCGGCCAGCGCGTCGGGAAGTTCGAGCAGTGCCATGGCGGCACGATCTTTCTCGACGAGATCGGGGACATGTCGCTTGCGACCCAGACCAAGATTCTCCGGGTGCTCCAGAGCGGGACGTTCGAGCGGGTCGGCGGGAACCAGACTGTCCAGGTCGACGTCCGGGTCATCGCCGCGACCAACAAGCCCCTCGAGGAGGCGGTGGCGGCACGGCAGTTCCGCGAGGACCTGTTCTACCGCCTGAACGTCGTCCGGATCCAGATGCCGGCCCTCCGCGACCGCCGGACGGACATCCGCCTGCTGGTCGACTACTTCCTCCGTCGACTCGCCGATCCCGCCGGCAAGCCGAAGTCTATCGGCCCGGAGACCCTCGCACTGCTGGAGTCCTACCACTGGCCCGGGAATGTCCGGGAACTCGAGAACGTCCTGCGCCGCGCCACGGTCGTTGCCAAAGGACAGGCCATCCTCCCGTCCGACCTCCCCGCGGAGGTCTCCCACTTCGGAACGATCCCCTCCACCCCGCCTCAGCAGGCCACCCCGGGAACGACGACACCGCAGTCCGGCTCCGCCACACCCTCCGATCCCCAGGCCAACACCCTTGCAGGGCTCGCCCAGAGCCTGTTCCGCATGGGACGCACGGATCCGAAGCTCAAGGTGCTGCCCGCCGTGGAACGGGTCCTCGTCATCGAGGCCCTCAAGGAGACCCGAGGCAACCAAGTACAGGCCGCGCGCCTTCTCGGCATCACCCGCGCCACACTGCGCAAACGCATCGAGAAATTCGGGATCCGACAGGACGTCTCGGTGAACTGACACTCCCAGTGCCATGCCGATCCCGGTTGTCACCGTCGAGGAGATGCGATCCTGGGAACGGCAGTCCTGGGAGGCCGGCGCCCGGGAAGATGACGTCATCCGACAGGTCGGCCACTGCGTGGCCAGAGCCGTCCGGGAAAGGACGCGTCCGGGATCCCGGATCCTCGTCCTTGTCGGCCGCGGGAACAATGGGGCCGATGCTCTGGCCACCATCCCGCCGCTGTCCTCGGACTTTCGGATCGAGACCCTCCGCATCCTCTCGCCGTCGTCCCAGCGCGACGAGCTGGACCGGGCCCTCGAGGCCCGACCCGATCTGATCCTCGACGGACTCTTCGGCATCGGGCTCAACCGGGATCTCGACCCGGACTGGGTGGACCTGATCCGCCAGGTGAACGAGTCGGGTCTCCCGATCCTCGCCCTCGATGTCCCCTCGGGCCTCGACGGCGACACCGGCCTGCCCCGGGGCGCCGCCATCCGGGCCACCACCACACTCACAGTGGGAGCCCCCAAGGTCGGATTGCTCCGCCCGGAGGCCCTACCCTTCGTGGGACGCCTCGAGGTCGCCCATCCGGTGGGGCTTGTCGGAAGTCCCACGGGAGCCAGCGGACTCCAGTGGGCCCTTGCGGAGGAGTTCATCGAGGAACCCCGACGTCCGGTCGACAGCCACAAGGGAACCTTCGGGCACGCCGTCCTCATCGCCGGATCCGTCGGCTACTCCGGCGCGGCGGTGCTGTCGGCCCGGGCCGCTGCACGGGCCCGACCCGGACTCATCAGCGTCCTCACCCCGGAGGAGGCCTGGGGCACGGTCGCCAGCCAGCTTACGACCCCGATGGTGCATCCCTTCTCCCCGTCACATCGGCTGCTCGAGGATGCGACGGCCCTGCTGGTCGGACCCGGGTTGGCGTCCGACTCCATTCGGGACGCACTGCGGTCGGAGGTTGAGCGGCTCTGGGATGGGTTCCCGGGCCCGATGGTGGTGGATGCTTCGGCACTCGACTGGATTCCACGTCGGCCCGCCCGGCAGGGCCTTCGCATCCTCACCCCCCACCCCGGCGAGGCGGCCCGGCTCCTGGCTGGAACCGCCCCGGAGATCCAGGCCGACCGGGTCGGCTCCCTGAGGTCCATCGCCCAGCGCCAGGGTGCGGTCGTCGTCCTCAAGGGCCACCAGACCCTGGTCGGGGAGTCCACGGGGCCGGTGTTCGTGAATTCCAGCGGCAATCCTGGACTGGCCCAAGGAGGCACCGGGGACGTCCTCGCGGGATATCTTGTCGGCCTGCTCGCCCAGAAACCCCATGCCCGTCACCCCGTCCAGACATGCCGGAGGGCCGCTTGGACACACGGTGCGGCCGCGGATCGTCTGGAGCGACGATGTCGGAACTGGACGGCCGAAGAGCTGGCAGAGGAGCTGGGACAGGCGTGACGGAAACGCCATGGCGAATGGATCCGACCCTTGAACCGCCCGGGGATTTGGGTAGAGAGGCCCTCGTGCTGCACCACTCTCCACAAAAGGTGTCGGGGCCCGGCAGACCCGGCCTCGCCCTCACCGCCGGATTCTGGGTGGCCCTGGTGGGGTTCCTCTCCCAACCGGCACTCGCGGGCGTCGCGACGCTGGTCACCCATGGTCTCTACGAGAAAGCCGAGGACTGGGTGACCCGGATGGGCCAGGCCATGGCACGGCATCCCCGGAGGCGAGCCGAGTTCGGTTCCTCGTCGCCGCCGGTGTACCTGCTCCGATTCGACCGCGACCGGAATCTGCAGGCCCGGCTTCTGGAGGGCACCTCCCCCTCCCTGGACCCGTCCGGAGATGTCCTCCTGCTCCTCGATTGGAACCCATTCTCCGGGGCCCTCATTCCCATCGACGGCCTGCCCGAGAGCACCACGGTCGTCGGACCGAGGATTGCGGATGCCCTGCTCTCCTCGGCACTCATCCCCGAGTTGCGCGGCCCTGTCGCACGACTGCCCCTCCACCTGGTGGGATTCTCACGGGGCGGCTCCCTGGTCGCGGAGATCAGCAAGCGACTGGGCCAGCGCGGCGTGGTCGTGGACCACCTGACGCTGCTCGATCCCCATCCGCTGAACAACGACGGCTTCAACGACGGCCTCCTGCCACCCGCGGGCTGGTTCATCAAGGACGGCACTGCCACCGATGGGGTCTACGAAAATGTTCTCTTCGCGGATGCCTACTTCCAGACTCTGTTCATGCCGGTCGGCGCGGTCCCACGGGGCGCATTCGTCCGAAGCCTCGACGACTGGGGATTGAACGAGTGGGGATACCTCATTCCCCATCATGACGTTCACCTCTGGTACCACGGCACTGTGGAGGTGGCCTTGCCCATCACCTCGGACGGCGAACAGACGCTGACGACAGGGACACGCCAACGGTGGTATGCCCCCATCGAGAGGAGCGGGCACAATGCCGGATACCAGTATTCCCTGCGGGCCGGTGGAGACCGGAGCGAAGTCTTCGAGCCCGTCGATGAGGCAAGCGGCTTCCCGCGCCAGGGCCTGAACCAGTCCTGGGGATCGGTGCTCGGGATCCCGTCGGGATCGAACCGCGCTCCGCTGACGGACCGGCTCCCCGAGGTCCGACCCAACCTCCTCGAGTTCCATCTCACCGGACCGACGATCCAGGACATGGCCTCGAGCCCCTTGGACTTCACCCATGGTGCCCCCCTGAGAGAGGCCGTGCTGGCGTCCGACTCCGGACCCCTGAAGGGGCGGCTGGTGTATCTCCTGGAGGGAACCGATCCGGCCATACTGACGGTGTCTGTGGACCTCGACGCCAATCCGCTGAATGGGACCCTCGATCGGATCCAGTTCAGGATTCCCCCGACCGGTTCCCAGCCGCGCGCCGTCGAGGTCGATCTGACTGCGCTGGAGCAGGGTCTCGATCGGGGGCGATACCGGATCGGGGCGAGCCTGGAGACGCGATGGATGACCCGGGACTACCTGGCCCCGGAGCTCCTCCGGGTGGCCGAGGGAGGCGGTGCGACCCGGAAAGGCGGCCCGCCATCCACCGGGATTCCCATCCTGGGATCCAAGCATGGGGGCACTCCTATCGACTCCACCCCGGACTCGCGAAAGCGGTCCCTAGTGCACGTTCCCTCACTGGAGGTGTTCGTCGTGGAACCGGCGGAAGGGGCCCCGAGGATCGAGCTCCTGATCCAGGACCAGTCCCAGACCCGTTCGCGGCTCGAGGGCAGCGCCGACCTGCGGACCTGGATCCTGCTCCGTGAGATGGATCCGCCCGCCGCCAGCGGGACCTCACGGAGGCTGCGCCACGAAGTGGTGCCTCAGGAGGGGCTGCTCTACTTCCGGGTCCGGACGCTGGACTGATCCCGAGAGGGTTGGGGGTAGGGATTGCCCGGGGTCGCCTCGGGACAGAGCCTAGAGACCCCACGGATTGGCCTGGGATCCCGGCTTCTGTAGGTTCGGGCCATGAAGAGGACCGCGATCTTCGCCGCCTGTCTCCTCGGCGCCGTGGCAACGGCAGGGCTTCCTCCCCAGGCTCCCCCTCCGGCGTTCCGCACCGAAAGGCCCTGGGATCCCTCGACGACCTCGACGCGGGCCCTGCGACCCCACGGTGGAGCCACACTCCATTCGATCGGGGATCCCACCGACGCGGAGCAGCTCTACCTTGAGCTCATCAACGAGGTTCGTGCCGATCCCGCAGGAACCTCCATCGCGCTGGCGCAGACGACCGATCCCGACATCCTCGCCGCCTACCAGTTCTTTTCGGTGGACCTCGACAAGTTCGTCGCCGACACCCGGGGTTTCCCGGTCGCCCAGCCGCTGGCCTTCGATTCCAGGCTCATCCAGGCCGCCCGCGGGCACTCGCTCTGGATGCTCACCAATGGCATTCAGGCCCACAACGAGACCGACCCCGCCGACCCCGGAAAGGTGATCACAACCGCGGACCGGATCACCGCCGTCGGCTACCCCTGGAGGACCATTGGCGAGAACGTCTACGCCTTCTCGAAGAGTGTCCCGTTCGGCCACGCCGGATTCGAGGTCGACTGGGGCATCGGCCCAGGGGGGATGCAAGACCCTCCGGGACACCGCATCAGCAACCACTCGACGGCCTTCCGGGAGGTCGGCGTCGGCGTCGTCGAAGGCAACGGGCCCAACGGCACGGGGCCTTCCTCCGTCACCGTGGATTTCGCGGCGCCTCAGGTGGAAACACCCCTGGTCACGGGGGTGGCCTACTACGACCTGAACTCCAACGCTCGCTACGACCTCGGGGAAGGCATCGGCAACATCCGGGTCGACGTCTCCGGGTCGGGCTCCTACGCGCTGACCAGCGCCTCAGGCGGCTATGCCGTGCCGTCCGGGGACGGCGAGCGGACGGTTCAGTTCTCGGCCGACGGAATGTCGACAATGAGCCTGACTCGGACGATCAGCGGTGGGCTCAACACCAAGGCCGATCTCCGGCTGACCTATCCCGCACCCGTAGCAATCGGACCCGGACGGGGTGCCGTCGGCAAACCGCTCACCTACAGCTACGCCACCGTTCCCGGGGCGGCCGAGTTCCGCGCCAGGCTGGTTCTCATCCTCACGAAGCCGACCTCTCTCGATGGTTCCCGCGGCCTCCAGGACTTCACCACCGATCTAGGTGGCACCCCTGAGCCGCTGGTGGATCGTCCCGGCGGAGGCAAGGCTTACCATCTGACCCAGACCAACGGGGTCACCCCGAACTGGATGAAGGCGACCGGGACCTACCGTCCGAAGACCACCGGAACCCTTCGCTGGCTCAGCCGACTCGGGTGGGCCTCCTCCAACCAGGTCGCCCGCGTCCAGCTGACGGCCGATGGAGGGACGACCTGGACCAATCTCTGGAGCAAGACCGGTACCGACACCGCCGGGGACGGGACGTACACCCAGCAGTCGGTCTCCCTGTCCCCGTTCGCGGGACGCACGGTGCAGTTCCGATTCTGGTACGGCATCGATTTCTGCACCACCAACTGCGCTGTCTTCAATCAACCCGACAACTCCGTCGGATACCACTTCGACTCCGTCGAGTTCGTCGACACCGAACAGCTCAAGCCGCAGTCGGAATCCGTGGTCCCGGCCGGCTCGCCGGTTGTGCTAACCCCGACCCTCACCGGCTCCCATGAGGTCTCCCTGCAGGCGATCAGCCCGCGGGCAGACTGGCCTTGGGGATCCGCCCTACCCGTCGACATCGTCTCCTCGGTCACGCCCCCGACGGTGACCCTCGGGACCGGGACACCACCCACGGGGGGCTGGGTCGCACCCGCGATCGTGCCCTTGACCGCGGTGGTGAATGCCCAGGGTAACACCCTCACCAAGGTCCAATTTCTCGCCGAGGGCCAGGTGATCGGGGAGGACGCCACAAGCCCGTATTCCCTCGATTGGAACGTCACGACAGCAGGCTCCCGCTCGGTGGTTGCCCGGGTCGTCTTCGGACTCAACCAGACGGTGGACTCCGCCGCCGCCATCGTGGCGGTATCGTCCACCTCCCCAACCGTGATCCTGACCGTGGGCACTCCCCCGGAAGGCGGCTGGGTCGCCCCCGCTTCCGTGCCGCTCGAAGCCGCTGTCGATGCCCACGGCCATGCCATCACCAAGGTCCAGTTCCTCGCCGATGGCACCATTGTTGGCGAAGATTCTGAGGCCCCGTACTCCATCACCTGGTCCGGCGTCGCCGCCGGCCTTCGGTCGATCGTCGCCCGCGTGCTTTATGGTTCCGCCCTGTCCGTGGATTCCGCACTCGCAACGGTCCTGGTGTCGGCTCCTGCACCGACCGTGACCCTCACCGTGGGCACACCGCCGGACGGCGGTTGGATCGCTCCGGCCTCCGTGCCGCTCGAGGCCACCGTCGATGCCCACGGCTACTCCATCAGCAAGGTCCAGTTCCTGGCCGACGGAAGTGTCGTCGGAGAGGATACCGATGCGCCCTTTGCAGTCGTATGGTCCGGTGCCGCTGCGGGCACGCGATCGGTCGTCGCACGGGCCTTCTACGGGGACGGCTTGCCCGCGGAGTCCACCGCCGCATCCGTGACGGTCACCGAACCGCCCGCCACGGTGGCCATCACCGGCGTCGGCCTGGAAACCGACGGCTCGGTCCAGGTCCGATTCGTAGTCACCGGGAGCCTCGTGGGTCTTCCAACGCTCCGGACAGCCTCTCTTCTGGAGGGACCATTCGCCGAGACGACGGCGGTCTTGCAGACGAATTCTCCATCGACCTTCACGTTCCGGATCCAGCCCAGCGGCGGTGTCGGATTCCTGAAGGTCCAGCTTCCGTAGAGACCCGGTCACTCAGGCCTCGACAACTCCGATGGCATCCCCCGAATCGATCCGCTGGCGCGAAGTCCGCGCCGTGTCGCTGGATGCGGCGGGAACGCTGATCGAACCCCATCCCTCGGTGGGCCACGTCTACGCCGAGGTGGCCGAGGACTGGGGACTTGGACACTGGGAACCCGAACTCCTGGAGGCTCGGTTTCGCTCAGCCTGGGGGGGCCGGGGGAACTTCGACTTTTCCAGGACCGCCTGGAGCCGCCTTGTCGACCAGGTCTGGTCGGGACTCGTGAGCGGACCTGTTCCCGAGGCGTTCTTTGAGGTTCTCTGGACCCGATTCACCGAGGCCCGGGTCTGGAGGGTCTATCCCGACGTCGTCCCCTGCCTGTCGAGGCTCAGACGCCAAGGGTGGCCGATCGCGGTCGTCTCCAACTGGGACGAGCGCCTCCACGAGGTCTTCGCCAACCTGGGGTTGACCCGGCAGGTGGATTTCCTGCTTCCGTCCGTCGAGGCCCCCGCCCCGAAGCCGGATCCCCGAATCTTCGGCCTCGCAGCCCGGCGACTCGGAGTGGAACCAGGCGAGCTGTTGCATGTTGGGGACAGTGATTCCGAGGATTTCCGAGGTGTCCGCAAGGCCGGGGGTCAGGGAATCCTCCTCCGACGTGGGAAACCCCTCGGTCCTCCGCTCGTCCTCGAGTCGTTGGCCGATCTGCCCGCCCTACTCGGCAACCACTAACAGCACCGCGAAGCCGGCCTTATTCCGGTGGCCGATTGGTTGACGGTTTCCTCCGACCCGCGTTCCATGGGCGCTAATGTGGGCCCGGAAATGCCCGCAGTTCCAACTTATGGATCTTGTCGGACGAATCTGGCGCTCCAGCCTGGGGCGCAAATACATCATGGCCGGGACGGGAGCTCTCCTGTTCGGGTTCCTGATCGCCCACCTTGCCGGAAACCTCCAGGTGTTCGGTCCGCCGGAGCTGATCAACACCTATGCCTATTTCCTGAAGAGCAAGCCGGGGCTGGTTTGGGGTGCCCGCCTCGGCCTCCTCGCCATCGTGGGACTCCATGTTCTGTCGGCCATCTCCTTATCGGCCCAGAACCGAGCTGCCCGACCGGTGCCCTACGGTGGGGTGAAGACGCCCTACGGCGCACCGCTCAATTCGAGGACCATGTTGCTGAGCGGACTGACGATCCTGGCCTTCGTCATCTACCACCTGCTCCATTTCACGGCCCAGCTCCCGGCGATCAACGGCGTCGGTGACTTCCGACATCTCGAGACCACCCTGCCGACAGGGGTGAAGGGACACGACGTCTACGCGATGATGATCATCGGCTTCGGTGTCTGGTGGGTTTCGCTGGCCTACCTGATCGCCCAGGCGCTGCTCTTCATGCACCTCAGCCACGGACTCGCCTCGATGTTCCAGAGCCTCGGATTCCGCAGCCACGCCTGGTGGCCCCGGGTTCAGCTCTTCGCGAAGGTGGCCAGCATCGCGCTGTTCGTCGGATATGCCTCAATCCCCGTCGCTGTGATGGCTGGGATGGGGGCCGACTACGCCAAAAAAGCCCAACATTCACTGCAGCACGCCGTCGACGGCGGAAAGGGAGGACACTGACCATGGCCACGCTCAACTCGAAGATTCCCTCCGGCCCACTGGCCGAGAAGTGGTCGGGCTTCAAGTTCAACACCAAGCTCATCAACCCGGCGAACAAGCGGAAGTACAAGATCATCGTCGTCGGCGCCGGGCTCGCCGGCTCGAGCGCCAGTGCCACGCTGGCCGAACTGGGCTACGAGGTGCATAACTTCGTCTTCCACGATTCCCCACGACGCGCCCACTCCGTTGCGGCACAGGGCGGCATCAACGCGGCCAAGAACTACCAGAACGATGGCGACTCCGTGCATCGCCTGTTCTACGACACCATCAAGGGCGGTGACTACCGGGCCCGCGAGGCCAACGTCTACCGCCTCGCCGAGGTGTCGGTGAACATCATCGACCAATGCGCCGCCCAGGGCGTCCCCTTCGCCCGCGAATACGGGGGACTCCTCGACAACCGCTCCTTCGGCGGCGCCCAGGTCAGCCGGACCTTCTACGCCCGGGGCCAGACCGGACAGCAGCTCCTGCTGGGCGCCTACTCCGCGCTCTCCCGAATGATCGGTTCGGGCGCGGTCAAGTCCTACACCCACTCCGAGATGCTCGACCTCGTCGTCGTGCCCGATGAGTCCGGGGTCCCTCACGCCAAGGGCATCATCGTCCGCAATCTCCAGACCGGAGAGATCACGCGTCACAACGCCGACGCCGTCGTCCTCGCCACGGGCGGCTACGGCAACGTCTTCAACCTCTCCACCTATGCGCGGGGGTCGAACACCACCGCCATCTGGCGCGCCTACAAGCGCGGCGCTTGCTTCGCCAACCCCTGCTACACGCAGATCCACCCAACCTGCATCCCGGTCAGCGGCGACTACCAGTCAAAGCTGACCCTGATGTCCGAATCCCTCCGCAACGACGGACGGATCTGGGTGCCTAAGCGCAAGGAGGACTGCGGCAAGAACCCGGCCGACATCCCCGAGGACGCCCGCGACTACTACCTCGAGCGCATGTACGGGGCCTTCGGCAACCTCGCCCCCCGCGACGTCGCCAGCCGCGCCGCCAAGTACCAGTGCGACGAGGGCCGCGGCATCGGGTCCACCGGACTGGGCGTGTACCTCGACTTCAGCGACTCCATCCGCCGTCTCGGCGAGGACAAGATCCGCGAGCGCTACGGCAACCTGTTCGCGATGTACCACGAGATCACGAACGAGGACGCCTACAAGACGCCCATGCGGATCTACCCGGCCGTCCACTACACGATGGGCGGCCTGTGGGTGGACTACACCTTGATGAGCAACGTCCCGGGACTCTTCGTCTTGGGCGAGGCCAACTTCTCCGACCACGGCGCGAACCGCCTCGGGGCCTCCGCTCTCATGCAGGGCCTGGCCGATGGCTATTTCGTCCTGCCCTCCACCATCTCCGGCTATCTGGCCGGCCAGAAACCCGGCCAGCGTCCGGGCACCGATACCGCCGCGTTCCGCGATGCCGAGTCGAGCGTCCGGTCCCAGCTCAAGCAGTTCCTGGGCGGATCCGGCAAGCGGACACCCAACAGCTTCCACAAGGAGCTCGGGAAGATCATGTGGGACTACTGTGGCATGGCCCGGAACAAGGCCGGCCTCGAGAAGGCGATCAGCCTCCTCGGCAACCTCCGCGAAGAATACCGGAACAACCTCCTGGTGCTCGGTGGCGGCGAGGAGTGGAACCAGTCGCTCGAGAAGGCCGGTCGCGTCGGCGACTTCATCGAGCTCGGCGAGCTGATGTGCCGCGACGCCCTCATGCGCGAGGAAAGCTGCGGCGGCCACTTCCGCGAGGAGTACCAGTACACCAAGGACGACCCCGAGGTGCAGCAGGGCCTCGTCAACCCTGGTGACGTGAAGCGTCGCGACGACCAGTACGCCTTCGTGGGCGCCTGGGAGCATGCCGGAGCCGACAAGACCCCGGTCCTGAACCGCGAGCCCCTCGTCTACGAGGAGGTCAAGATGAGCACCCGCAGCTACAAGTGATCCCGAGGAACCCGAACCCGCAGAAACCCGCATCGAACCCATGAAGGTCCACTTGAAAGTCTGGCGTCAGAAGAACGCCTCCGCCCCGGGTGAGTTCAAGACGTACACCTCCCCCGAGCTCAACCCCAACATGTCGTTCCTCGAGATGCTGGACGTGGTCAACGAGGACCTCGCCGGCCATGGTGAGGAACCCATCGCGTTCGACCACGACTGCCGCGAGGGCATCTGCGGCACCTGCTCGCTGGTGATCAACGGCAAGCCCCACGGCCCCCACCGAGGCGTAGCCACCTGCCAAACCTACCTGCGCAGCTTCCAGGATGGCGACGAGATCGTCATCGAACCCTGGCGCGCGCGCGCCTTCCCCATCGTCAAAGACCTGGTCTGCGACCGGAAGGCGTTCGATCGCATCCAGCAGGCCGGCGGGTTCATCACGGTCCGGACCGGTGCGGCGCCTGACGCGAACTCCATCCCGGTGCCGAAGGAGAACTCGGACCTGGCGATGGACGCCGCCCAGTGCATCGGCTGCGGCGCCTGCGTCGCCGCCTGCAAGAACGCCAGCGCTATGCTCTTCGTTGCCGCCAAGGTCTCCCACCTGGGCCTCCTTCCCCAGGGCCAACCCGAGCGGAACCGCCGGGTCAAGGCGATGGTCGAGCAGATGGACACCGAGGGCTTTGGTGCCTGCACCGTCACGGGCTCCTGCGAGGCGGTCTGCCCGAAGGACATCTCCCTCGACTTCATCGCGCGCATGAACCGCGACTACGCTACGGCCCTGATCAAGGGCGATCCGAAGAAGGCGGCCGCCGGCGGAGCGGGCTGAGCCTTCCGTGGGGTCACGAGCCCCGGTCGGCTGGATCCAAAGGGAACACCCCTCCCCTGCGGCGTGTGGATGGAGTCTCCGGTTCCAGTTTCGGGATCGGGATTCTCCCCACGGAACCCGGATTACCCTGAACGCTGGATTGTCGGAGTGGTGTCTGGACGGAGGATTCCCGTTTTCGGCCCACGACGTTGTTTGTAGGTTCGCCGGATGAAGGTGTGCCGTTTCGTCCTCCCGATCTCCGGTTCCGCAAGCCACTCGACCTCCGCTCCACGGCTGGGAGTCCTGACCCCGGATGGGTCCCAGGTCCTTGATCTCACGTCCCTCGGGGTGGAAAGCCTCCCGGCTCTGCTCAACCATCCCGACTGCCGCCTGGTCCTGGATGGATATCTGCACTCGGCGGTGGGCCGACGGATCCCCCTCTCCTCGGTGACGCTCCTGGCACCGGTCGACACCCAGGAGGTATGGGCAGCAGGGGTGACCTACCTGCGCAGCAAGTCGGCCCGCATGGAGGAGTCCGACTTCAGCGCGACGGCGTACGACCGGGTCTACGACGCCGCGCGACCCGAGATCTTCTTCAAGTCGATGCCCGCCAAGGTCAGCGGCCCGGGCGGTCCGATCGGCATCCGGTCCGACGCCCGTTGGAACGTGCCCGAGCCGGAACTGGTCCTGGTGCTGAACGCCCGGGGTGCCGTCGTGGGCTACACCATCGGCAACGACATGAGCTCGCGGGACATCGAGGGTGAGAACCTCCTCTATCTGCCCCAGGCCAAGATGTACAAACACGCGTGCGCCCTCGGGCCGTTCATCACGGTCGGGGTGTCCGAGGAGGAGGCCCGGGCCTGGACGATTTCCATCGCCATCGAGCGGGCGGGCGCCACGGTCTTCTCGGGCTCGACGGAGGTTTCCAAGATCAAGCGAAGCTTCGACGAGCTCTCCCAGTGGTTATTCCGGAGCCAGGAGTTCCCGACCGGAGCGATGCTCCTGACCGGGACCGGCGTGGTTCCGCCCAACGAATTCACCCTGGCCGCTGGCGACGTGGTCCGGATCCGCGTCACGGGCATCGGTGAGCTGGTGAACACCGTGGAGGTGGTGTAGCGGACTCCTCGGAGGCCAGGGAGGCACGAAACCCGACAACCCGGTGAGACCCGTCCGCCGACCCCTGCGAAAGGACTGAAGCCCCGTTCCGCCCCGGTTCCCACTCCACGCTACCCTCCCATGACCTCCGATCGCCGACAGTTCCTCAAGTGCGGTCTCGCCACCCTGGCCGCATCGACGCTGAGTCTTGGACTCCGAGCGGCCGACCCCTTCCAACGAGGTCCCCACTCCCGCCTTCGGCTGGCCCTGGCTGCCTACTCGTTCCGGGAGGACTTCGCTCCCGGAAAGGATGGGAAGCCCGCACGGCTGGACATGCTGCGGTTTGTCGACTACTGCGCCGACCACGGCTGTGATGGCGCGGAACTGACCAGCTACTATTTCCCGAAACCCCTCTCCGCGGAATACCTGTCGGGGGTCCGACGCCGGGCCCACCTCCGGGGCGTGACCGTCAGCGGCACCGCGGTAGGCAACGACTTCTGCCATCCACCCGGGGCTAAGCGCGAGGCCGAGCAACGGCTGGTCCGCGACTGGATCGCCCATGCCTCGCTCCTCGGCGCTCCACACATCCGGGTCTTTGCAGGAGACGCCAGGGGACGGAACCCCGCGGAGGCAAAGCGTCTCTGCATCGAGGCGCTGAAGGACGCCGCCGTGGAGGCGGGAAAACGTGGGATTCTCCTCGGGGTGGAGAACCACGGCGGAATCGTCTCCGAGGCCTCGGACCTGCTGGAGATCGTCGAGGCGGTGGGCTCCCCCTGGGTGGGCATCAATCTCGACACGGGAAACTTCCACACCGCCGATCCCTACGCCGACCTCGCCCGCTGCGCCCCCTGGGCGGTCAATGTTCAGCTCAAGACCCATGTCCATCCCCGCGGCAGCCGTGGCACTCAGCCCGCCGATCTGGACCGGGTGTTCCGGATCCTCCGCGACTCGGGCTACCAGGGCTGGGTAACCCTCGAGTACGAGGAACCGAAGGACCCCTGGGTCCGGGTGCCGGAGATCCTCAAGGACCTGCGTGCCCGGATGGGGTAGACGCCCCTGATCGGGATGTCCGTCCTCATCCCGGTGGGCATGCGCCGGCTTCTCGGCTTGCCCCCATTCGGCATGCCCGGTTGTCTTTTCCGGGACCTTCCCTCCGAACACCCCGCCATGAAGCCCAAGGCCACCCCGCCCCGGTTGTCCCATCCGCGAACGTTGCGGGTCGCCACCGTCCAGTTCGAAAGCCGGCCCGGAGACAAGGAGTACAACTTCGCCGTGCTCGAGTCGTTCGTCCGCAAGGCCTCACGACAAGGCGCGCGTCTCGTCGTCTTCCCCGAGTGCTGCCTCACAGGCTACTGGTTCCTACGCAACCTCAGCCGGAAGCAGCTCGGACAGCTCGCCGAACCCATCCCCGGCGGACCGACCGCCCGCCGCCTCCAGGCCCTCGCCCAATCCAGCGGCATCTCCATCGGTGCCGGCTGGGTCGAGGCTGGCAAGGAGGGGGTCTTCCACAACAGCTACGTCGTGGCCCTGCCCGATGGACGCCTCCATCGCCATCGCAAACTCCACGCCTTCGAGCATCCCGCCATCGAGGGTGGATCGGAGTTCACTGTGTTCGACCTGCCGGACGGATGGCGGGTCGGCGTGCTCATCTGCTACGACTGCAACCTCATCGAGAACGTCCGCCTGACCGCGCTTCAGGGGGCCGAGATCCTGATCGCACCCCACCAGACCGGTGGGTGCAGGACCCGCAATCCCCACCTCATGGGTGTGATCGATCGCAGGATCTGGGACCGACGCCACGAGGATCCACAGGCCATCCGACGCGAGTTGCGGGGTGACAAGGGACGGGCCTGGCTGATGCGCTGGCTGCCCAGCAGGGCCCACGACAACGGGTTGTTCGTGGCCTTCTCCAACGGCGTCGGCGTGGACGACGACGAGATCCGGACTGGCAACGCGATGGTCCTCGATCCCTACGGACGCATCCTGAAGGAGACCTGCAGGGCCGGGGATGCGATGGTGGTGGCCGACCTCGATTCCCGGCTCCTTCCGGACAGCACCGGCCAGGTCTGGATGCGGGCGCGCCGTCCCGAGCTCTACGCCCAACTCACCGTGCCGACAGGACGGGAGCAGTCCGTTCGGAAGCTCAAGTTCTCCGAATGAGGTCGCCCCAGACTCCCGACCGGCCTCGGGTCCCCTTCCCCTTGAACCTCTGATTCCAAAACCATGAACTCCGTTCCTCCCGTCCTGCAGCCCCCACCGTCACGATCCAGCCTCGCCGACTTCGTCCGGAACCGATCCGAGGTCGACCGCGGACACGGCCTGTTCGAACTCGAGAGCGACCGGATGCTCGAGGTAAACCTGTCGGACCGGCTGTGGATCAAGACCGGGGCCATGGTCGCCTACGTTGGTTCCGTCCGCTTCACCCGCGAGGGGCTCTTCGACCACGGGATCGGCACCTTCCTCAAGCGATCGCTGACGTCGGAAGGCATCCGGCTCACCAAGGCAGAGGGCCGGGGGCGGCTTTATCTGGCCGATGGGGGAAAGAAGGTGAACGTCCTCGATCTCCGGGGTGAGGACCTGTTCGTGAACGGCAACGACGTCCTGGCGTTCGAACCCTCGCTTCAATACGAGATCCGCATGATGCGCAGGGTGTCCAAGATGCTGGCCGGCGGGCTCTTCAATGTCCGCTTCTCCGGCACGGGCGCCCTTGCCATCACGACCCACTTCGACCCCCTCGTGCTCCGGGTGGAACCCGGTCAGCCGGTTTTCAGCGACCCCAACGCCACGGTGGCGTGGTCGGGCTCCCTCTCGCCGGAGATCCACACCGACATCAGCCTCAAGACGTTCTTCGGACGGGCGAGTGGCGAGTCCATCCAGCTCCGGTTCGAGGGCTCCGGGTTCATCGTCGTTCAGCCCTGCGAGGAGGTCCATGTGGGGCATGGGCAGGGTGGATCGATCGATCTCGGCTGACGGGGACGGTCTGCACCACTCCTCATCGATTCCCATGCCCACACCCCATCTGAGAGCCTTGGTCGGGCTCCTGCTGGCCACTGGACTCGTCCATGCCGAGCCCATCCCGTGGACCCTCACCGCGCCGGTCTCGAACTCGGTGCACCAGCGGGATGACCGGAACGCCGCGGAAGTATCGATCGTCGGAAGCTTTCCTCCCGAGGCAAAAGTCCGCGCCGGGGACGTGATCGAAGGGCGTCTCGGTCCGGGGAAACGATGGAGATCCTGGCAGGTCGTGGCTCCGGGCGAGGGCGGGTTCCAGATCATGGTAACCCTCCCGGCCGGCGGCCCTTGGCCCCTGGAGGTTCGGGTCCGACGGAGCGAGGAGATCCTGGCAGCCGCCTCAGTCTCCGTCGGAGTGGGCGAGGTCTTCGTCGTCGCCGGCCAGTCCAACTCCGCCAACCACGGTTCCGAACGTCTGACCCCGACATCGGGGCGGGTGTTCACTCGGGGACCGAAAGGCTGGCAGCAGGCAGCCGATCCCCAGCCCGGCGCCAGTGGCGATGGGGGAAGTTTCCTTCCTGCCCTAGGTGACGAACTTGCCAAGGAACTGGACCTCCCGATCGGATTTATCGCCACCGGCAGCGGGGGTACCAGCGTCCGGGAATGGCTTCCAAAGGGGGTTCGATTTGACCGTCCCCCCACGGTGATGGCCCGGGTACGACGCTCAGGCGAGGGGTGGGAGTCCGACGGCGACCTATTCCAGAACCTCGTCGCCCAGATCCAAACTACAGGGCCGCGGCAATTCCGGGCGGTGCTCTGGCACCAGGGAGAATCCGACGCCAACCAGTCGGATCCCAGCCGCACCCTGCCAGGCATCCAGTATGCCTCGTTTCTGAGGCGGCTGATCGAGGACACCCGATCCAGTGCGGGATGGCCGATTCCCTGGTTCGTGGCGCAGGTGAGCTATCACACGCCAGACGACCGTGGCTCGGAGGACATCCGCTCGGCCCAGGCCTCACTGTGGCACTCCGGTGTGGCGCTCCAGGGGCCCGACACCGATGCGCTGACTGAGCGATGGCGGGACGGGGACGGACGTGGGGTGCACTTCAACGGGGACGGACTCCGCGAACACGGCCATCGCTGGGCCGATGCAGTAATCCCCTGGATCCAGTCGCAACCGGGAGCGAGGTCAAAGCCGCCATCCACCCTCTCGGTCCACCCCGCCACCGGCTGGCCCGTCGTGCGACCCGAACAGAAGGTCGACACCACACGTTCCGGCGACACCAAAGCAGTCGTCCACGGTCGCACGGAGACGTTCATGGCGGGCGGACGCCCAGCCTTCGTGATCCTGCCCGGACCTCCGGAGAAGGTTCCACGCCGCAGGCAACCCTGGGTGTTCTACGCACCCACGCTGTCCAACGTGCCGGACGAGGCGGAGCGTTGGATGCACGAGCGGTTCCTCGAGGCCGGGGTCGCAATCGCAGGTGTCGACGTCGGTGAGGCCTACGGCAGCCCGGCCGCGCATGCGGCCCAGGAGGCCCTGTATCGGGAAGTGCGGCGGCGGTTCGGCCTTGCCCGCAAGGCCTGTGTCCTGGGACGCAGCCGTGGCGGACTCATCGTCGCCAGCTGGGCGGGCTCCCATCCCAATCGTGTGTCGGGCCTCGCCGGGATCTACCCGGTGTTCGATGTCCGAAGCTATCCCGGTCTCGACCGCGCTGCGCCGTCCTATGACCTGGCCCCGACCGGTCTTCTCGAGCGCCTCAACACCCTGAATCCCGTGTCCAAATCGGGACGGATCGCCAAGGCAGGAATCCCCGCCCTACTGATCCATGGGGATGTGGACACCGTGGTGCCCCTGGAACCCAACTCCGGGGCCTTCGTGTCGGGCTACAACTCGACCGGGCACGGGAAGGACATCCGCCTGATCGTGCTTCCAGGTCAGGGGCACAACATGGACCTCGGATTCTTCCGCTCCGAGGAACTGGTTCGCTTCGTGATCGATCGTGCCAAGGTGGGAGCGGGAGTGAGGTAGGATCCCAAACCAGCAGATCGCCCCGGCAAACCGAGCGTCGGAAGATGCCAACGCATCCCCGCCTGACCCCGATTCCGGGCAGTCCACAGCACAGCTATCCACCGATGCAGCTCATGGTCCGCTGGGGCTGTACGAAGTCCGGCTGACCGATCCGGTGCCCAGCCTCCTTGCCCCGGACGATTCCGACCAGACGATCCGCAAGGGCCGCATCGGGCAGGCCTTCGCGGAGCAGCGGCCGGATGTCGTGCTCGACCAGGCTGAAGAGGCAGGTCCGGACCTGTCCGTCCGCCGTGAGGCGAAGCCGGTTGCAGTGACCGCAGAAGGGTTGGGTGACCGGGGCGATGATGCCGATTTCACCCGGACCATCGGCGAAGCGCCATCGCCGTGCCGTCTCGGAGGGATTGGAGGCAGCATCGATCGGGACGAGGTGAAAGCGACTCGCCAGACGCTCCAGGAGGGTGCGTCCCGATACGACGAGGTCCCGTTGCCAGGCACGCTTGGAATCGAGCGGCATGAACTCGATGAACCTCATCACAAGGCCGCGGTCCCGACCGAATTGGGCGAGGGACTCGATCTCATGGTCGTTCAGCCCCCCGATGATCACCGCGTTCACCTTCACCGGCTGGAACCCCAAGGCCTGAGCCATGTCGATCGCCGACAGTGTCTCCTGAAGCCCATCCCGGCCGGTCAAGAGCCGGAACCGGTCGCGGTCCAGCGAGTCGAGGCTGATGCTCACCCGATGGAGTCCCGCATCGCGCAGCGCTGCGGCCTGGGACCCGAACAGGAATCCATTGGTGGTGAGGGCCAGGTCCTTGATCCCAGGGATCGCCGCAAGCGCACGGACCAGTCGGGGAACGTCCCGACGCAGGAGCGGCTCGCCGCCGGTGAGACGGACCTTCTCGATGCCCAGATCCGCGGCCACCCGGACGAACCGTTCGATCTCCTCGTACCGGAGCAGCTCGTGCCGCGGCTTCCAGGAGTAGTCGAGGGGCAACGTGGAGGCCGGGTTGGGATTTCGAACCGCATCGAACCGGGTCCGGTAGAAGTTGGCCGCCTCCTCGGTCTCGGGAAGGCAGTACACGCACCGGAAATTGCAGCGGTCGGTGATGCTGACCCTCAGGTCCCGCATCACACGTCCGTGGTCGTCCCTGAGTTCCCCGCGCATGGCCCGCTCAGCCTAGCCGGACCCGGACAGAGGACCAGACGGGAAGTGGCGCGTCTCCCGTCCGATACCCCGGATCCACCGCCCGCTCACGGACCCACGAACACACCCTGGCTGTTGTTCCAGAACGATCCGGAACCGCTCTCCTGCAGGCGGATCGCCCGGACCTGGTAGACCGCCGTCTCCGGTGCATCCTCGTCAATGAAGGTCGTCCCGTCGATCGATCGTCCCGTCTCGAGGGGGGCCGAAAACCCTTCCAGCCCCCTGATGCTCCGAAGGATGGCGTACCGGCAACCCGCGTCCGACGATGGTGTCCAGGACAGGGTCACGCGCCGCCCGGACCGCTCCAACTTGAGTTCCGACGGTGGGCTGACGCGGAAGAGTCGGAGGGTTGGATCCCCGAGGATGCTGTGGAACGCGGGCACCTGAAGCCCGGGTCGGGACCAGCTCCGGACCATCAGGTCGGCCAACGGCGCGCCAGCTCCCAGCAGGGTGTAGTCCCATGATACGCCGCCGAACGTGGCCAGGCCATGATTGGGACCGGCCAGCGAGGCCCTCAGCCAGTTGTCCCTGGAGATCAGCCGACCCCGGTCATCGACACGGGCCCAGTCGGGTCCGTAGGAGAACCAGACCTGACGGAACGTGACGGGCAGTTCCCGCGATGGGTCCACGAAGGCATCGCTCGTATGGCTACCCCCCAACCCATCGAAGATCCCGGCCTCACCGGCGCTGGCGTACTGGAAGTGGACCCCCAGGTCGACCGGCACCCGGTCCCGGAGGTTGTGGCCGTCGAACAACATCCCGGGCTCCACGCCGAACGCGGACCCGGAAAACGTCTGTGCCGACAAGACCGCAAGATTGGCGGCCGGGTTTTCCGCCAGGCACGAGACGCGTCCCCAGGTCGGGATCTGGTGCAGCCGATACCGCGTCGCCTTGGCCAGATACTGCCGGAGGAGATCGGCCTCGCTCCGACGCCCCAGCGACGGGAGGCCCCAGAAGTCCACCCGCCCCACGGCGAAGTCGGGCGGACCCGGCAGATAGCTCTGATCGAGTACGCCATCCCCCGGCTGGTTGCGGCCCCCGGGCTGCGTCTCCAGATCGGTCCAGATCGGAACCATCCGGTTAGTGTAGCCATAGAAGGCGTCCGCCACCCAGCGACCCCGGTGGTCCGGATGGCCGTCCCATCCCCCTGCGCCGCTGTGGACCAGCGTCACATGCCCCAGGATGAAGACCACGTTCGTGGCACCGGGCTCGTGGTGGTCCGTGATCCAGCGGGCGACCTTCGATCGGTTGCCGACGTTGCCCTCGACCGATCCATCGCGATGCCTCGGAGCCTCGAGCCACTCGCGGACCTGCCAGCCATCACCGACGAGATTGGTCCGAAGCTGGGACAGCTCCGATCGGAGCGACGGGGCGAGGGTGCGGTCGACCAACAGCAACACGACGCCTCGCTGGTGCTCCACCGGCATCTCGATGCCCGCCACCCAATGGCGGTAGGACTCGCCCCGGATGCCCGGTCCAAGCCGCGCCAGGTACTCATACCGCTGACCCTTCTCGACCGAGGTGTCGATCCAGCGCTCCTCCGTGGACTCGTTGACCACGGGCGGACCCCACTGGGTGCCGCCAAACGGCCGACGCTGGATCGTGAGCGGCCACGGATCGGGATATCCCGGTGCCCCGATCCCGCTGCGTCTTGGCGATCCCTCGTAGAGCCGGGCGAATTCAAGGGCCGGGCGACCTTCCCGCTTCACCGCCCGCACGGTGACCTGCTGGAGGCGGAAAGTTTCAGTGAACCCGATCGGGTAGTTGAAGGTCTCGACACTGTCGATCGCCCCCTCCACCGCCAGGGATCCTGCGGCGTTCATCCCCAAATGGAAGCCCCGCGCCATACCGGTGACCGAGGGCAAGTATCGCGGATCGATCCCGGGGCCGTGGTCAAAGACGGTCCGGGCGCTGTTGGTCCAGACGTTCAGGGCGTTCTGGTGGTAGACCCGCGTCAGCGTCGGTCCATAGGACAGGGCCAGCTCATGCCAGCCGGGCGTCCCGGACCACGGCGCTGTCGGCAGCCGGCTCTCCATGAGGAAGACGGGGAAATAGTCCGCGGCGCCCTGGCTGAACTTCACCGACAGGCCTCCCTGGACCGTGGCGTGCAGGTACCACGACCACCAGCCAGCCGGCTTGTCCATATACCCCCCGACCTCCAGCAGCGGAGCACTCCACTCCCGGCCGCGGGGCAGCGACCAGTCCGGTTTGAACCAGAGGCGGATCGAGCCTCGGTCGAGCCGAAGCTGTGGGGATCCATCGGCGCCGGCAGTCGGATACCGCAGGGGTTTCCCTTGGGACGGCACCAGCCGGATTCCCTCACGCACGATTCCGGGCACCTGGGTCTCCGTGCCCGGGAGACCGACCGGTTCCAGCCCGGCGGCGGTCGACCGCCAGGCCGATGCCGTTCCATCCCACCACCAGGCGGCGAGACGTTTCGGGAACCAGCTTCGGGCGTCCTTGGGATCGGTCCGATGCGCGACTTCCTCGGCATCCGAGAGTCCATCGCCATCGGAATCCACCCAGTCGCCCGGTGCGGCAACGAGGGAGCCAAGAGCCAAGAGCCAGGAGCCGAGGATGAAGGCCAGCAGGAGGTTTCTCGACATGGACTCTCGACTCCTTCCGTTTCGCCCCGCGGGCTCGAGGCGGCTCTATCCCCGCACCAGGATTCAGGCCCGGTGCGGGCGGTTCGTGGCCTCTACCGGCTCAACTGTCGGGCGGCGGCGGTCCGCAAACGCTCGTCGGCCGCCGCGGCGAGGGTTCCAACCAGGTCAGCGGCGGGCTGACCCAAGGCCTCGCCTAGCCACATCGCCTCGAGCGGGGCCCGGGGATCCTTCTGCTGGGCCAACCAGGTCCGCACCGCCGGGAGGACATCGGATGCCGCACGTTGGCGCAGGACGATCCGGGCCTGCTCCTGATCCCATCCATTCTTCGACAGGGTCAGGGTGAGCAGTTCCGGCGTGGACAGCTTGGTGAGGTCGCGGACCGTGGCCTTCGACAGACCCGGCTTGTCCCCGGTGCAGGCGACGCGCCAGATGCGTCCGTGCTCGTGATCCCGACGTGGATCGCGGAAGTCGACCTCGCCGTGCTGGATGATCGGGTTTGACCAGTCGGCGATGTACAGGGCGCCGTCCGGACCAAATCGCAGGTCGATCGGCCGGAAGGTGACGTTCGTCGAGCGGAGCAGATCGGGCAGCTCACGGGTCTGGAAGGTGGACCCATTGTCGTTGATGGCGAAGCGGACCACCCGATGGGCCCGGAAATCACAGGTGAGCGCATTGCCCTGCCAGTCGGCCGGGAACATGGGGCTGTGGACGATTTCCAGGCTGGCGAACTTGGGATAGCTACCCGGGCTGATGCTGTCGCCCTCCCGTCGCATGTCCGAGTAGGTGAAGTAGGTTCCCCCTTCCATCGCGTGGTAGATCCCCTTCCCTCCGGCGCCGTCCGTGAAGAACGAGTTGCCGAACTGGTCCCAGTGGTGACCCCACGGATTGCAGCCGCCCTTGGTGAAGATTTCGAGGCGGGATGTGTCGGGATTGAACCTCCAGATGCCCGCGCTGTTGAGGCGTCGGACGCCCTGTGGGGTCTCGATGTGGCTGTGGGTGTAGATGGACTGGTTCAGGTAGAGGTGTCCGTCATAGCCCCACCGCAGGGTGTGCAGGTTGTGATGGGTGTCCTCGGTGCCGAAGCTCGACATCACGATCGTCCGCTGGTCTCCCCGACCGTCGCCGTCGGTGTCGGCGATGTGTAGCAGTTGGTGGCTGGCGGCGACATAGCAGCCGCCCCGACCGTCGGGCACCACGCCCGTGGGGATCACGAGCCCGTCGGCAAACACGGTATGTCGATCTGCCTTCCCGTCGCCATCGGTGTCCTCGAGAACGATCACCGCATCCTCGGCGTCCTGACCGGGCTTGATCTGCGGATACAGGCGCGAGCTGGCGACCCAGAGACGGCCCTTCGGGTCCCAGTTCATCTGGATGGGCTTGTAGAGCATGGGGTTTTCGGCGAACAGGCTGACCGTGAATCCCGGTGAGATCTCGAACGTGGGTTCCGGCTGGACCCTGAATTTCGGGTCGCGGTGGGCGCGCTCAGCAGCCTCCTTCTGCAGGCGGGTCACCTCGGCGACCATTGCCGGATCCTGGTGGTCGAGGTCCCGGAGCTTCGCGATACGCCCCTCCCATTCCTGGATGAGGGGATCGAACTTCGGGATCTCGACCGCGTTCTGTCCCTGCTCGTATTTCCGGAAGCCGAACAGATAGGTCCAGTTGGCGGGACGCCACCGATGGAAGAAGAGCTCGTTCTTCTTCCGAACCGCGGCGTTGAGCACGAGATAGGCCGGGCTGCTGCCTTCGACGGAACCGCCGGAACGGTTGACGATCGCATCGGCCAGGGCCCGATAGCCGGCTTCGCTGAGATGGACAAGATCCGCCTCCCTCGGGAGGGCGGCGGTGGACTCGAGGCCGATGAACCGGGATCCGGTCTCGGCGGCGAGGTCCCGAAGCGCCTCCCGAACCCGGGGGATCTCGGTAGCGAGGGTCTCGACGGGCTTACGATCCGGGAGCGGTAGACCGGCGGGGGGCGCACCCACGTCGAGGGGCCCCACCACGATAAACCGGACCTCGGCACCCCCTAGCTCGCGGACCGCACCCATGAGCTGTCGCACCTGCTTCAGGAACTCGGCGAGCTGCGCCGACTGGGCCGCACCCGGCGGAAGCGACGCCAACTCAAGGGCCTCGGTCATTCCATAGGCGAGGACCGCCACCGTGGGTTTGAAGTCGCCGATCTGCTCCTTGACGCGCTTGAGCCAGTCATTGGGTGACTTGTTCCAGTCGAAACTCGCGCGGGAGCGTCCCATCGGGGTATCCGCTGCCCAGCCAAGGTTGCGGAACGTAATGCCCCGGTCGCGATACCCAGCGGTGATATGGGTCTCGAGGTGCCCGTAGTCGACCTCCCGCTCAAAGAAGGTGTCCCCCAGGAAGAGGACCCGGTCTCCGTCACGGAGATCGCCTTCGGCCGCCGACGTTCGGATGGGGATCAGGGTCAGGAGGGCCACGAGGACCATCCATGGGAGGCTTCGCAATCGGTTCATGGGATCAAGAATTCCTGCGGCACGTCCGCAACGGGGCTCCGGGCCTCGCGTCGGTTCGCCAGCGGGATAATGCCTGATTACACGGGGAACCTCCGCCGGGTGGCAAGCCCGGGACCCGGAAAACGGGGAATCGACGATCGCTTCCCTCGAAGGAGGTCGGAACCCACCTCGCCGGATCCACTGCTCAGTGGGTGTAACCCTCCTCACCGTGCTCGGTGAGATCGAGGCCCTGGTCCTCCACCTCATCCGACACCCGGCAGCCCAGGGTCTTGTCGACAATGAGGTACAAGACGACGGTGGCCACGACCGACAGTAGGATGATCAGACCGCCCGCCTTGACCTGCTCCAGCCACAGGCTCTTTGAGACGAGGGGCTGGATCCGGTCAGCCAGAAGATTCGGGTTCATGTCCGCGCTGGCGAGGAATCCAGCCATGACGGTTCCAACGGTGCCTCCGACCGCGTGGACCCCGAAGGTGTCGAGCGAGTCATCGTATCCGAGGGCGTTCTTGAGCTTGGCGCAGGCAAGGAACGTGGAGACGCCGGCGAGGAGCCCGATGACCACGGCGCCAGAAGGGGTCACGAAGCCCGACGCGGGTGTGATAGTGGCGAGGCCCGCGACGGCACCTGAGCAGAGTCCGAGGACGGACGGCTTGCCACGGAGCACCAGCTCGAGGAGGCCCCAGACACAGAGTCCGACCCCGGCGCTCAACGTGGTGGCCACGAAGGCATTCGAGGCGATCCGGTCCGCCGCGACGGCCGAGCCTGCGTTGAATCCGTACCAGCCGAACCAGAGCATTCCCGTCCCCACCAGACACAGCACCATGCTGTGGGGCGGGATCGGCTCCCTGCCGAAGCCTCGTCGTGGGCCGAGGAGAATGCAGAGGACCAGGGCGCTCCATCCCGAGGTGATGTGCACCACGATACCACCCGCGAAATCGATCGCCTTGATGGCGGCCTTGTCATTCCACAGTCCGTTCATCCAGCCGTCCGCACCCCACAGCATGTGGGCGGTTGGGAAGTAGACCACGAACATCCACGCGGTGCAGAAGACCATCAGCGCCTTGAAGCGCATGCGCTCGGCGATCGCTCCGACGATCAGGGCGGGCGTGATGATGGCGAACATCATCTGGTACATCGCATAGATGTTGTGGGACACCCACGCGCCGTAATCAGGATTCGGCGCGTCAGTCACTCCCCTGAGAAAGCTCCAGTCGAGTCCTCCCAGGAACGGGGATCCCTTCGCGAACGACAGCGAGTAGCCGCAGGACCACCATAGGACCGTGACGATCCCGGCCAGTCCAAGACACTGGGCCAGGACGGAGAGCACATTTTTCCTGCGGACCAGTCCGCCATAGAACAACGCGAGTCCTGGGAGGGTCATGAACAGGACCAGTGCGGTGCTGATCATCATCCAGCCGTTGTGTCCCGGGCCCGGGCTACCGACCAGCGAGGTCGCAGGCGCGGTGTTTCGAACGTAGGCCTCGAGGTCGGCAAGGCGCTGTTCCACCGTGGGATCCGCGGCAGAGGCGTTGAGGACGACGGTGAGAGGAAGAAGAAACGACAGGATGGTCCGTGTGAAGTGCCTCATGGAACCGGCGGAGAAAGCCAGTCTCGGGACACATTGGCAAGAGCTGGCCCGTCGTCGCCCTGTCCTCGACTTTTCCTCGGCCGACACCCGCCCCCTCGCAAGCCGGGTCGATCACTTCCCCGGGGGGGAGGCCGCACTCGCCTTCAGGGCGTTGAGATACTGACGCGCCTGGCTGTTGCCGGGGTTGCGGCGCAACACCTCCTCGAACTCCCGGATTGCGTCGGCATACTGCCCCTGTTTTGCCAAGGCCACGGCCCAGTTGAATCGGGCAAGACTGTGTTCCGGATTGAGCCGGACCACCTCCCGAAACTCCGGCTCCGCCTCAGCGAACTTCCCGTCGACGCCGAGTTCGACCCCGAGCAGGTACCGCGGCTCCCAGTAGGTCGGCCTGAGAGCGATGGCCTCCCGGAGGCATTGGATGGCCTCAGGACGCCGGCCCTGGGCGGCGAGCACATCCGCCCTGCGGACCAGGACCCGGGGGTCGTCCGGACGGCGCGACTGGAACACGGCATACTCCCGCAGGGCCTCCTCCCATTTCTTCTGGGCCGCGAGGATCTGTCCGAGATCCAGATGGGCCTCGTCGAGGTCGGGTCGGATCGCAAGGGCGGCCCCGAACCGTTCCCTCGCGTCCTCGAAGCGCTTCAACCGCGCCAGGAGGCGTCCGGACTGGTAGGGGGCGAGGTAGTGGTGTGGCATCAGGCCGGCGACGGCCTTCCACTCGGCCAGAGCGGCCTCGGGATCCCCTGCCATCTCGAGGAACTCGGCGAAGTTCTGGTGGATCCAGGCCCGATCCGGACGGCGCTTGATGGCCGCCTCGAACCGCTCCTTGACCTCGGCGACTTCACGGGGATGGAGTCGCGGGCGAAGTTCGGACATCTGCTCGGCAATCCGACGGCGCTGGGCCGCGTGGTTGAACTGGCTGGTGTAAGGGGCCTCGTTCAGGCGACGCGCGATATCCTCGAGCATCGCGTAGCGGTTCCAATCCGAAAGCCCCAGCTGCTCAGCACAGGCTGCAGAATCGGGCCAGGCACTGCGCCCCTTCGCGGTGATCTCCTTCGGAAGCCAGGGGACAACGGCGTCGGCCAAGGCTATGGCAAGCCGGTAGTTTCCCTCAGGATTGAGATGGACGTGCTCATAGAACAGGTCACTTCCTGCAATGGCGAAGTCGCTGACCTCTCCGATGGCCTTCTGGGCATCGACGAAGCCAACGCGGCGTCCCTTGGCCTCCTCGGCGACCGTGGTCACGGCAAGGTTGAGGGGTGAATCCGCTCGAAAGGGCAACGCATCCAGGTCGCGGGCCATCAGGAACTCGGTCCGGGCCGCAACGGCGTTTCCCAGGGAGAGCTCGCAGACCCCAAGCCGAAAGTGGGTCTCGGCATCGCGGGGGTCCACATCCAGGATGGACCGGCAGCCCTCGGCCGCCACGCGCCATCCCGTCGCGGAATCCCCGGAAGGACCCGAATTGGTCGGGGCCGCGCGGAATGCCGCAAGCGCCCGGGCGACATCCTCCGGTGAGATTCCACCACCCCGCCACGTCCCGAACGGCGCACAGTCTCGGAGGTTTGTCGCCATGGTGGATAGGACGACCGGGATCCCTGCCTGCTCGCCCGTGCGCACCACTTCCTCGAGGTTGCGACGGAATGCATCCTGCACGACGGCGCGACGCGGATCGGACGGGGGGAGTTCCGAGTCCCGGAATGCCTTGAGCCCGGCCCACTCCGTCGGCCTCGAGCGGGACTGGATACGTTCCTGAACTTCCGCAAGCCACTGACCCAGGCGGGTCTTCCGAGCCCGCATCAGCCAGCGCACCAGTTCCTGGTGGACCGCCCCTCCACCGAGCGAGGTCTTCGGAAAGAACGGTCCGCTGTACTCGTTGTTGCCAGCGTAGACGATCCAGAGGTCGCCATCATATCGAACCACTTCATCGGCGATCTCCCGCATCACATGGGAATTGATGGCGGTCATGGCCGCCGGAATCACCTCGAACCGTGTCCCCGGGAACCGATCCTCCAGCAGGACCTCGAGATGGGGTGCCAGTCCGAGCGTGGGACGCGGATCTCCGAGCGCGGCGGATTCGCCGAACAGGAAGATACGGTAGACCCCGGGGGCCTTCCTCGCCGTAAACGCGGTTGCAACAGGGCTCCGTGCGATCCGGGACGGGAAAAAGCGCCAGCCGAACCGGGGGTTGTCGACCCGCATCTCCCGGCCGTCGATCCGGGACGGCAGCAAGAACGAGGTTGGGTAGCCATATCCGGACACCCGCAGGGCCAACTCGATGCAGCCGAAGAACAACGTCGGCATCAGGATCGCCAGCAGCACCCGGAGCAGCCGTGGGCGCCAGAGGTCCCAACCCCGCTTCGATCGTGAGGCCCAGACCGGACGCGTGCGCGTGGGTGCCGACGTCGTGCTGGAATCCTCGTTGGGCTTCACCACCGGAAAACTATCGGGTGGCCCTATCTGCAACAAGGACCTGTTGCTCCTGCGCGTGGCCTCATGCGGACCGTAGAAGGTCGGCTCCTGGGCCATCCTCCCGTGGGTCTGGACCCTGCTTTGCCCTTTGCCATCCTCCCTGCGGTTTTCCTAGCGTTGCCTCCCGATGTTGTCCCTACACCGAGCCTCACCGTCCGCCCGCACCCGGTTGCTCGGAGTCTTGGGAGCACCCGTCCGACATTCCGCCTCGCCCGCCATGCACAACGCGGCGCTGGAGGCCCTTGGACTCGACTGGACCTACCTCGCCTTCGAGGTCCATCCCGACACCCTCGCCTCAGCCCTGCGCGGAGCCCGGGATCTCGGCGTGCTCGGACTCAATCTGACGGTGCCCCACAAGCTGCTTGCGGTGCCGCTTATGGATGTCCTCGACGACTCCGCCCAAACCTACGGGGCGGTCAACACCGTCATCTACGAGTCCCAAACGTCGTCCGGCGAATGGAGGCCAGTGGGACAGCTGCCCGAGATCTGCGGACCAGTCCGGATGCGTGGTGCGAACACCGACGCCGACGCGCTGCTCCGTTCGCTCGGCGAGGATCTGGGGATCGAGCCGCGATCAGCTAGGATCCTGATGCTCGGTGCCGGAGGTGCAGCCCGTGCTGCCGCGCTTCGACTGGCCGACGAAGGGGTGGGAGAGCTGTGGCTGGTCAACCGCACCACCTCCAAGGCCGAGGAACTCGCCGCCGAGATCCGGCTCCGGAACCCGGCCGTCGAGGTCGAGATCGGCTATCCGCCAGACACCGTCGACATCGTGCTGAATGCAACCTCCCTCGGTATGAAGGCCGGGGATCCCCTGCCTTGGGATCCGGCCCGCTTCAGCCTCGATCGGGCGGACGGCGTCTATGACATGGTCTACCGGCCCGCCGAGACGGTTCTGCTCCGCACCGCACGGGAGGCCGGCCGCAGGACCGCGAACGGGTTGGGCATGCTGCTCTACCAGGGAGCCGCCGCACTCGAACTCTGGACCGGCCGCCCGGTGCCGCTGGATGTGATGCACTCCGCGCTGCTGTCGGAGGTCTACGGGGCATCTCGATGAACCACCGATTTCTCGGCCTCCCGTTCGAATGGTGGTACCCAGTCGTCTGGGGCATCCCCTATCCAATCTGGACCGTCACCTGGACGATCCTCGGTCTGATCGTGGGCAGCTTCCTGAACGTGGTCATCCATCGGATGCCGCGTGAGGAGAGCGTGGTCACGCCGCCCTCACACTGCCCGCACTGCAACCAGCGGATTCCGCTGAAGCACAACCTGCCGGTGATCTCCTGGTTGTGGCTGCGCGGACGCTGCCGGTCGTGTTCGGCACCGATCTCGCCCCGATACCTGGGCGTCGAGGTCCTCACCGGAGGGATCTTCCTGCTCACCTGGCTGGTATTCGGGGCCCAGCAGCCGGAGGTGGCGCTCGCCCTGAGCCTGCTGTTTGCGGGATTCATCGCCGCGACCTTCATCGACGTGGAACACCTGATCATCCCTGACGAAATCACTCTGGGCGGTGTGGTGGTGGGATTCCTCCTGTCGGCCGTGGCCCCGGGCCTCCATGGGGCCGAGACCGCCGCGCAAGGACTGAAGGCCAGCGGACTCGGCATCGCCGTGGGCGGCGGAGTTGTCTACGCAGTGCTACGCGGCGGCAAGCTGCTGTTCGGACGCCAGCGGGTCGGACTGGAAGGCACCCGGCGCGTGGTCTTCCATGAGTCGGGACTCATCCTGCCGTCCGGGGAGATTCCCTATTGGGAGCTGTTCTACCGACCTTCGGACACCGTGCGATGCCATGGGAAACGGATCGAGCTGTCGGACCGCTGCTTCCGCGACCAGTCCGTCGAGGTGCGCTTGGCGGCCACGCCAGCGGAACTCAGAATCGGGAACGAGAGCCTTGCGGCCGAAGGTGAGCCCTACCTCGCCGTTGAAACCGACCGCATCGACCTACCGCGGGAGGCCATGGGCTTGGGTGACGTGAAGTTCATGGCCGCGATCGGTGCCTTCCTGGGATGGCAGGCCACTGTGTTCTCCCTGTTCGCCAGTGCCGTTCTGGGGACGGCCATCGCCCTGGTCCTCATCGCACTCGGACGCCAGCAGTGGTCGGGTCGGCTCGGATACGGTCCCTACATCGCCGCCGCTGCCATGATCTGGGTCTTCGGCGGACGCCAGTGGTGGATGGAGTGGTTCAGCTGGCCCCTGAGATGACCGACACCGGGACGGCAGGCGCCTCCAGGAATTCCAGCAACCCCGGCAGGTGTTCCACCCACGGTTTGGTTGAGAAAACCAATGCCCTCGCACTGAACGCGCCACCCTGAGGGGCCCCATGACCTGGCCCTCAATGACCCGATGACCTGGCCCCGTGAGCAGGCCCCGAACCTCCCCTGGGGCGCGTCGGGGGGCGATGACTGGCCATCGCTCATGTCGACGGGCTTCAGTTCGGAAGCGCCCTGCAGCGGGGCGGGTTGATACCGGAGACCCGCCAGTCCACGCCCAACCCCAGCCCACCCCAACTCCCGGGAGTGTGCCCGCAAGCCCATCCCGACGGGATTCCGCCAACCAGCGCAGGGTGCCAGGACCGGGCCCTCAACACGCCACCCCGCCTGGAGCAGCGATATCGGGGCGGACTCCACAAATGGGGCCCCTGTGAACAACTTACCCCCACTAATGGTGGGTTTGCCCTTGCACGGTCCGGAGGGGACTCCTTCAATTTCCCCGGATGTACCTCAAAAACCTGACCGTTCTCGGGTTCAAGTCGTTTGCCGACAAGACCTCCCTGAACTTCCAACCCGGAATGACCGCCATTGTTGGTCCTAATGGTTGCGGCAAGTCCAACGTCAGTGACGCGATCCGTTGGGTGCTGGGCGAGCAGTCGGCCAAGGCCCTGCGCGGCGGGGAGATGGCGGATGTCATCTTCAACGGCACCGACGGCCGAAAGCCTCTGGGAATGGCGGAGGTCAGCCTGACGCTCGGGGATGTCGACACCGACTACCTCAAGGCGGCCGGCGTCCCGGTCGAGTTCAACGAGGTGACGGTGACCCGACGGGTGTTCCGGGATGGCGGATCGGAATATTTCATCAACAAGGTGGGGTGCCGTCTCCGGGACATCCAGCAGCTCTTCGCCGGCACAGGCGTGGGCAAGACGAGCTACTCAGTCATGGCCCAGGGCAACATCACCCAGATCCTGTCGAGCAAGCCTGACGATCGCCGGCTGGTCTTTGAGGAGGCCGCCGGGATCACGCGGTTCAAGCAGCAGAAGCGGGAGGCGCTGCGGAAGCTCGAAACGACGGACCAGAACCTGCTGCGGGTCGAGGATCTGATCCGGGAGGTGAAGCGCCAGATCGGCTCGCTCCAGCGCCAGGCCGGCAAGGCCCGCCGGTACCAGTCGATCGCCAACGAGCTCCAGCTGCTCGAAACCCAGCTGGCCCGGCACCAGTACGACGTGCTCCAGGAGGAGATCCAGACCCGAGAGACCGAGCTGGCCAGGACCAAGCTCGACTTCGAGGTGGGCCAGGAAACCCTGCTCCGGCTCGAGGACGAGGTCCTTCAGCTGCGCCAGGAGCTGTCCTCCCTGGAGCAGACCATCTCCGGACGCCAGCAGCACGGACTCGAGCTGAAGTCCGAGTCCGATCGCCATGGCCACAAGATCGAGTTCAACCGGCAGCGTCTGGAGGAGCTCAAGGACCAGAATGCGCGCGCGCTCCACGACATCACCCAGGCGGAGGAGCGGCGAGAGATCGCCACCCGGGAGCTGGAGATGGTGGAGGAGCGGCTTACGGAGTCCCAGGAGAAGGTCCAGTCCCTCCGGTCCGTGCTGCAGGAGAAACAGCAGGCTCTGGCCTCGGCCGAGCGATGGGTGGCCGACAAGCAGGAGCTTCTGCGCCAGGCGCAGTCCAGGGCGTTCTCCTCCGCCCAGCAGCTGGGCCGCACCCGCAACGAGTTGAACCAGCTCGACCTCCAGAAGCAGGGCAATACGGTCCGCCTCGAGAAGCTCCACGCCGAGAAGGCCTCCCTCGGGGAGGAGAGCCTCCGTCTCGAGGCGCGCCTCGGGGAGTTCAAGGCCCAGGTCGAGACCGAGCGGCTTCAGGTCCAGACCAGCCGCGGCACCCTCGAGGAACGCCAGGCCCGCCTCAGGGAGCTCCAACGCGAGATCTCCGACGCCCAGTCGGCCCTCGACACCCTCCTGAACCAGCAGGCCGGCCACCGGAGCCGCCTCCACGTCCTCGAACAGCTCGACACCCAGCATGAGGGCTTCAGCGCCGGTGCCCTCGCCGCCCTCAAGCAGTCCGAACACGTCCTCGGCTCCCTCGCCGACCGTATCAGGGTCCCAAAGGAGCACGTCATCGCGATCGAGGCCGCCCTCGGCCACAACCTCCAGCTGGTCCTCACCGCCCAGCCGGGCCAGGCCCAGCAGATCCTGAACGAGCTCCGGGACAACCGCCGAGGACGGGCCAGCATCGCGGCCCTGTCCCTGCTCGCCGGCGACACCGGAGCGTCCAATCCGTCGGCCCCGGCCGACGAATCCCTGCCCGGAACCCCGGCCCTCGGCTGCGTGGAGGCCGACGAACCCGTCCAGCCCCTTATCCGGGCCCTGCTGCGGAACACCCGCATCGTAGCGGACCTGGACGCCGCACACGCCGCTTTCACCGCCTCGGGTGGACGGCACGACTACGTCACCCAGACGGGTGATCTTCTGACCCGGAACGGCGTCTTCACGGGTGGAGCCTCGACGGCCTCGGGCCAGGCCCCGGCCAGCATCCTGGGCCGCAAGAACCAGATCGCGGAACTCCAGTCCCAGCTCGCCGGACTCTCAGAACAGGTCCAGGAGGCCAGCCGCCGCAAGGGCGAGCTGCAGTCGGAGCAAACGACGCTCCAGGCGAGCTTGGAGGAAGCCCGCACCGAACTCCGCCAGGTGGAGGTCACAATCGCCTCCCGCGAAGGCGAGTTCCGGGCCCTCGAGGGCTCCCGCCGCGCGCTGCACCAGAAGCTCGAGGCGGTCGGACACGAGCTCGAGACCCTCACGGTTCACGAGGCCGAGGGCAACGAGCGACGCCAGGCCCTCGCGGCCCAGATCCAGGAGGCCGAGCTGACCGAGGCCGAGGCCGCGGCCCAGGTGAACCTCTACTCCGCCGAGCTCGAAGAGAGCCGACAGGGCCGGGATACTGCCAACCAGGCCGTATCCGAGTCCCGGGTCTCCCTCGCCACCGAGGAGCAGCTCCTCGCGAGCCATGGACGTCAGCGCCCACCCCTGCAGTCCCGCATCCAGGAGCTTGCCAGCCTCGTCCAGCGACTCCGCCAGGAGATGTCGCAGTTCGAGGACCGACGCGGGAACTTCGAGGCCGGTATCGCCGAGAGCGAGCGGGAGATCCAACGCCTCGCCCAGGAGCGCGAGGTCGTCACGATCCAGCTCACCGAACTCGCCGGGGAGAAGCGGTTCCAGGAGGGGGAGATCCAGAGCCGGGAGGAACAGCTCCGAGAACGTCGCCAGCAGACCACCGGACTGCAGGCGCGGCGCGGTCAGCTCGAGGTCGAACTCGCCCAACGGACCATGGCCGTTACCCACCTCCGGGAACGGATCGAGTCCAAGTACCAGATGCCCATCGACTCCATCCGCAGCGAGGCGATCCGGATTACATTGGCCGACGAAGGTCCAGCCAAGGTTGAGACGGTCTCGCTCGAGGACATGGCCGCCGCGGGGCTGACGACCGACTGGGATGCGGTCGCGACCCAGGTCACGGCCCTCCAGAAGCGCCTCGACGACATCGGCCCCGTCAACCTCGTCGCGATTGAAGAGTACGAGGAGACCGAACAGCGCCACACTTTCCTCACAACCCAGTACGACGACCTCGTTAAGGCGAAGCAGGAACTCGTCGAGGTCATCAACCGGATCAACGGCGAGACCAAGACGATGTTCCTCGAGACCTTCCAGAAGATCCGGGAGAACTTTAGCCAGATGTTCGTCGAACTGTTCGGCGGCGGGAAGGCTGACCTCGTCCTGGCCGAGGGGGAGGATCCGCTCGAGGCGGGCATCGACATCATGGCCCGTCCGCCGGGCAAACAACTGCAGTCGATCACGCTGCTGTCGGGCGGTGAGCAGACCATGACCGCCGTCGCCCTGTTGTTCTCGATCTACCAGGTAAAGCCCTCCCCGTTCTGCGTGCTCGACGAGCTTGATGCACCGCTGGACGAGTCGAATATCAACCGCTTCGTGCGCGTGCTGCAGCGGTTCCTCAACCAGAGCCAGTTCGTTGTGATTACCCACAACAAGCGAACCATCTCGATGGCTGGCGTCCTGTATGGCGTGACGATGCAGGAGCAGGGTGTGAGCCGGATCGTGTCGGTGAAGTTCGACCGCGAGCAGAATCGTCTCGCCCAGACCGCCGCGGCGGAGACCGCCGGCGACACCCCGGCACCGGCGTCGGTGACCTCGACCGAGACCCCCGAGGAGGCCGAGGTGGTCCTGGTCAAGTGAGTCCAAAAACGCGTCTCCCCACCTTGCCTGGGTGGCCGTCGCGACGGATCCCGAAGACGACATGAAATCATCTCCAATCCTTCCCGGATCCACCCTGGGTGTCCTCGGGAGTGGACAGCTCGGACGGATGTTCGCGTTGTCGGCCCGTCAGATGGGCTATCGGATCCACGTGTACTCCCCGGAGTCCGACACCCCCACGGGGCAGATCGCCGACCTCGAAGTCACCGCCCCCTACGCCGACCTCGAGCGTGTCCGCGCCTTTGCCCGGGGAGTGCAGGTCGTCACGTTCGAGTTCGAGAACGTCCCCAGCGACACCAGCCGCGCCTGCGCAGAACTGGTACCGGTGCGGCCCGACGGCGAGGTGTTGCACATCACCCAGAACCGGCTCCGGGAAAAGACGTTCCTCGCCAACCACGGCTTCCCGGTCACGGGGTTCCGACGGATCGGATCCCTGGCGGATCTGGAGCAGGCGGCGACGGATCTGGGTCTGCCAGCCATTCTCAAGACGGCGAGCTTTGGATACGACGGTAAGGGTCAGCAGCGCATCACCACCCGGGAGCAGCTGCCGACGGCGTATGCGGGACTGGGGGGAACCGAGGGTATCCTGGAGGCCCAGGTGGACTTCAGGATGGAGGTCAGCGTCGTCGCCGCCCGGACGCTCGACGGCCGCTTCGCCGCCTTCCCGGTCTTCGAGAACGCCCACAGCCACCACATCCTCGACATCACGGTGTCACCCGCCCGGATCCCACCTGATCTTGCCTGGCAGGCCGAGGTACTGGCGCAGGGTATCCTCGACGCCCTCAAGGTCGTGGGACTGCTGACGGTCGAGCTGTTCGTGACGCGAGACGGCCGGCTTCTGGTCAACGAGCTGGCCCCCCGGACCCACAACTCGGGCCACCTCACTCTGGATGCCTGTCCGACCAGCCAGTTCGAGCAGCAGGTCCGGGCGGTCTGTGGGTTGCCGTTGGGCGAGATCACACTCCCCAGGCCTGCCGCAATGGCCAACCTGCTGGGCGACGTGTGGGTCGACGCCGGCGGGACACCCCGGTGGACTGCGGCGCTTGAGGATCCCTCGATCCGGCTTCACCTCTACGGCAAGGCCGAGCCGCGACGTGGTCGCAAGATGGGCCATCTGACCGCAGTGGCCGACACGGTCGAGGAAGCGATCCTCCGCGTCAGCAGAGCACGGCAGCGCCTCGTACACGACTGACGGGACACCGCCGGAGAAAGGTCAGTAGACCTTCCGCAGGTGGCTGGGCAACACGCCCAGTTCGGCGCGATATTTGGCCACGGTGCGGCGCGCGATCATGGTTCCCTGCGCCTTGAGACGAGCCACCAGCTCCTCGTCGGAAAGCGGTGCCGACTTCGACTCGTTGGCGATCAGCTCGGCCAGGGCGGTCTTGACGCTCTTGTTCGATACCTGTTCCCCACTGGCGGTCGCAAGGCCCGAGGTGAAGAAGTACTTCATCTCGAACACGCCCTGCGGCGTGCTCATATACTTGCCGGAGACCGCGCGGCTGACGGTGGTCTCATGGACTCCGACCGTCTCGGCCAGCTGGAGCATCGTCATGGGCCGCAGATGGGCAACCCCCTTCTCCATGAAGTCCTGCTGCCGCTTCACGATCTCGCGCGCGATGTTGAGGATCGTGGACTGCCGTTGGTGGATACTCTTGATGAGGAACTTGCCGCTCTTGATCCGCTCCCGGATGTATTCGCGGACCTCGGAGGAGGTCTCGGCCTGCGACAGGAGATCCTTGTAGGTGTTACTGATCCGGACCGTCGGCACCAGGTCATTGACCACATTGGCGACCCAGCCGCCATCCTCACCGCGGCTGACAATGACCTCGGGCACGACATAGTGGTCGGGCTCCGGCGAGAACTTGCGCCCTGGTCGCGGGTCGAGCCTCGCGATATTGGCGGCGAGCTTCTGAGCCTCCGCGGCCGTGATGCCGAGATGGCGGGCGATCTCCGGGAACTTGCGCTTGCCGAGGGCCTCCATGTGGTCCCGCAGGACCCGATACTCCGGGGTGCCGGTACACCGGATCCGCTCCAGCTGGAGCATCAGGCATTGACGGAGGTCGATGGCACCCACGCCTGCCGGCTCGAACGACTGGACGAGTTTCACCGCCTCTTCGAGGTCGGCAACCGGGATGCCGGTGGACATCGACAACTCGGAGACACTGGAGCGGAGGTAGCCGTTGTCGTCGACATTCCCGACCACCAGCTCGGCCACCTGTCGCTCGAAGTCACCAAGGTCGGTCGAGCGGACCTGGTCCATCAGCTCCTCCTGCAGGGATCCCTGCTCGGTGATGGAGTCGAGGACGAACTGCCGACGTTCTTCATCGTCGGGATTGGACCGGGACGGGGTGCTGGTGCTGCTGAAGAAGTCACGCCATTCCTGGTCGAGCTGCAGAACCTTCTGGAGGTCCTGGTCGAATCGGTCGACCGGCTCAGCGCTCGGGGCCTCGGTCGCCGGATCAAATCGGGTATCAGGCGGGGGTTCGGCCGGGTCCGCCATCGCAGCCGCAGAATCCTCCTCCTCGTGCTCCGGGGAATCCGACGCGAGGGTGGGGGCCTCCTCGAGCATCGGATTCTGCTGCATCTCCTGCTCCACCATCGCCTTCAGCTCGAGCACTGGGGCCTGGAGCAGCGCGAGGGACTGCTGGAGCTGCGGGGACAGCACCATCTGCTGCGACATCCGCTGCGAGAGATGCAATCCTTGAGACATTTCGCTCAGAGGCTAGTGACGGGCACCCCTTGAAACAAGGTTGGCATGCCATTTGGCGTGCCAATCCGACCCGGGACAGGCGTAGGGATATCCCTGATGGACCTCGGGGAGCCGCAGCGTCCAGCAGGCGCTGCGACGCCGGCCAACTTAGGCGATGTACGGGATCGTGAGCGGACCCTGGGGCAGGACCGCGACGCGGCTGGCAGGTCCCCGACGCTCGAGTTCCTCGCGGACGAGGGCGCCGATATCCCGACACGGTTCCAGATGCGCCGCGGCAAGCGTCTCGTCGGACAGCGACGAATGGACCAACACCCGCGCCCGCTTCTGGATCAGCGACTGGATGTGGGCCTGCCACTGCTCCGGCCGAACGAAACCGGGAGTACTGAGAAGCGTGAGAACCTCCTCCGGGGATCGTGTCTCCCGCAGGAAGTGGTCGAGGGCACTGCCCGAGGGAACCCCCTCCCGACACTCGGCGGCGAGGACGATGACTCCCTTGTCCGCGACGATCCGAGCCGCGGCACTCATCCCCTTCACGCCTTGGTAGAGATTGAGATCGAGGGGATAGCCAGAGTTGGTGGTCACCACGACGTCGAAGGGCTTCTCGACGCGTTGCATCGCGGATTCCCGGACGAAATCCCGTCCCACACGGTGGGCCTTAACCAGGTCCCCGGCGAACACCCGGGTGATCTCACGGTGGTCGTTGAGCGTGACGTTGATCAGGAAGCTGCGTCCCACGCGCTGGGCGATCTCAAGAAGCTCCTCCCAGAGCGGATTGCCCTCGCAGGTCCCGAAGGTGGCCCGGGCATCCCCGATGTGATGGGCCCCGTGGTTGCTCATCACCGTCTCCAGATGGGCCACACCTGGCATCAGCGCCTTGGGTCCACCACTGAACCCGGCGAAGAAATGCGGCTCGATGAACCCCGTGAGGATGCGGACATCGGCCTCAACAGCATGGCGGTTGATCAGGACCGGCGCCCCGGTCCGGGTCGTTCCCAGCTGGACGCACGCCTCGCGGTTCTCCGGCTCATGGTTCAACACCCGATAGTGGGCCACGACCTCCGGGGTCAGCATGCGTTCCAGCTCCTCGCGCGTGTTGGGCCGATGCGTCCCCAGCTGGTTCAGCAACGTGATCTGTTCCCGCCGGATCCCGTTGCGCTCCAGGTAGGCCAGCAGCCACGGAATGATGCGCTCGTTCGGCGTCGCCCGGGTGATGTCCGTAAACAGGATGCAGATCCGGGAGTTGGACCGCACCCAGCTGCGCAGTGCCGGTGTGCCGATCGGATGGTCGAGGGCCGTAATGAACGCATCCTGCTCATTGCGGAGACCCGGACGGAACGTGGGCTCGATGACTGTGGTGCGATCGTCCGGGAAGTCGACGTCGAGCCGTCCCCGGCCGTAGGCGAGAGGAATCCTCATGAAGGTTTGTGAACGGTCCTGGAGCGCGCCGCACCGACCTACTTCACGAAGGGCGAATAGCCTTTGGTGAGTGTCCGGACCCGCAGCAGATAAGCATCCGCAGTGATGTACAGGGTCGACCCATCGTCACCCCAGCCGCAGTTGCCCGTCGCCTCGCCGGTGAGGAGGGTGCCCAGATGACGGCCCATGGGGGAGATCACCAGCACGCCGCCGGGACCGGTCGCCCAAAGGTTGCCGTCGACATCCACCTTGAGGCCGTCCGGAAGGCCCTTACGCCCCTGCTTGAGAAGCGGCGCGGTATCGAACAGGACCCGCCCCTTCCCCAGCAGTCCGTCCGGCAGCACCGGATAGGCCATGACGACCGGGCGCTCCGGATCGGAGACGTTGATGTAGAGCGTCCTGCCATCCGGCGAGAGGGCGACGCCGTTCGGAAACGTGAGTTCCGAGGCGACCAGGATTGGCTCCGGTGACGGGTTCTGCAGCGTCTTGGCGCGGAGCAGATAGACACCGTTGAACATCAGGTCCTTCAGGGCGCTTTTGTTGCCGTCGCGAAGTCCGTACGGAGGATCCGTGAAATAGAGGTCTCCGTTGGAGTTGTAGCAGAGATCGTTCGGCGAATTGAAATGACGCCCGCCCACACGGTCCACGATGGTGTCGAAACGGCCGATCTCCCCCTTCTTCCCGGCGAAACGGACAATCCGGCGATCCCCATGCTGGCAGATGACCAGACGCCCAAACCGGTCGGTCGTCAGTCCATTGGACCCCTGCTCGGCATGGTTAAGGTCGTGCCCGGTGTAGCCGCTCGGCTCCAGATACACGGTGAGACCATCGCGGTCCGACCACCGGAAGATCCGGTTCTCTGGCACATCGGAGAAAACGATGGCGTTCTCCCGAGGCAACCAGGTGGGACCTTCCGACCAGTTGAATCCGCCCGCCAAGAGTTCCATGCGCGCATCGGGGGCAAGCAGGACATCGAGTCCAGGAGACAAGCGCTCGATCGATCCATGCGTCGGGAACGGCACGGGGCCCAGCGGCTTGCGATAGGGGGCATCCACGGGGGTCTTCGGTGCCTCGGCCTGCAGCAGCGGCAGGCAGCACAATGAGGCGACCAGGCCGGTCACGCGGGCGAGGGCAGACAGGGAGGGACTCATAGAAAGCCAAACGATAGCGGCGCAACGCGTTCAGGGTCAATGCATCGGATCGGTCGATGCTCCAACGAACCCGGCACAACAGGACTTCCGGATTGCTGCCGACAACGTTGGGCTCGCACACTCGACCCATGTCGTCCTCACCCGACCAGCTCCGCGAACTCTTCCGCATGCAGAAGGCCCTCAACGAACGGATTGGTGTGCTCACCGACCAGATGGACGAGGCCGAGAAGACCAAGTGGGTCCTCAACTACTGCCGGGCCATGACCCAGGAGCTGGCGGAGCTCACCGACAGCGTGCCGTGGAAGTGGTGGGCGAAGTACCAGAAGTTCGACGAGCAGAACGCCCGCGTCGAAGTGGTGGACCTCCTCCACTTCCTCATCTCCCTCGCCCAGGTGCTGGGCATGAGCGCCGACGATGTCTTCCAGGCCTACCTCAAAAAGAACGAAGTGAATTTCAAGCGGCAAGAATCCGGGTACGCCGAAAAGGACCATTCGGATTCCAAGCACATCTGACATCGAGCCGACCCCACCGCGCTATGATCGCCGGCAAGGCACGGAACGAAGGCAACCCCAGCCCGCCTCCCGCATGAACACCCTCTACCTCGACATCTTCAGCGGCCTCAGCGGCGACATGTTCATCGGGGCGCTGCTCGATCTTGGTGTCGAGTTCCGCACCCTCCGTCAGGAACTCCAGAAGCTGGGTCTCCCCGGGTATCATCTGCACGTTGCACGACGCCAGAAGAGCGGCATCGAGGGCGTGAAGTTTGATGTCCACCTCGAGGGGGAGTCCCACTCCCACGACCACGACGATCACCACGACTGCTGCACCCCGGGGCATGGCGACCATGACCATGACCATTCCGATTCCCATTCCTCGGGGAATCCCCACCGCCACGCGGACTCCCGCGACTTCGCGGCGATCCGCGGGATGATCGATTCCAGCAGCCTCTCACCCTGGGTGCGTGATCGGTCGATTGCCGTGTTCCGCCGCATCGCCGAGGCCGAGGGCAAGGTCCATGGCCTGCCGCCGGACAAGGTCCACTTCCACGAGGTGGGGGCTGTCGACTCGATTGTCGACATCGTGGGCACCTGCATCGGCCTGGAGCTGCTCGGCCGCCCACGGGTTCTGGCGGGACCCGTCGTGGAGGGCACCGGATGGGTCCGCTGCGCCCATGGACGTTTTCCCATCCCGACCGCGGCTACCCTGGAGATCCTCGGTGCCCGCGGGATTCCGCTCACCCAGTGCGAGGAACCCCACGAGCTGGTCACCCCCACCGGTGCGGCCCTGCTCGCCGAGTTCGCCGAGTCCTTCGGCCCCATGCGGAACCTCGTCGCCTCCCGGGTGGGCTATGGCCTTGGCACCCGGGACAACCAGACGCGACCCAACGTCGTCCGTGCCGTCCTAGGCGAAGAAGCCGCAACGGAGGAGCACGACTGGGAGACCGACTCGGTAGTCGTGCTCGAGACCAACCTCGATGATGTCAGCGGGGAGATCCTCGGCGAGTTCATCGAGGGCACCCTCCGGGCCGGGGCGCTCGACGCCTTCCATGTGCCGGTCGTGATGAAGAAGAACCGGCCCGGAGTTTTGCTGACCGTGCTGTGCCACGGGGCGGATGCAGACCGCTTCACCGCGCGGATCCTGCGCCATACCTCGGCCTTCGGCGTACGACGATCCGTGCTCGAACGCCGGAAGCTTCGGCGGGAGATGATCCGGGTCCGCACCGAGTTCGGGGAGATTCCCGTGAAGCTGGGATGGCTGGATGGCGACCGGGTCCAGGCCGCGCCGGAGTTCGACGCGTGCCGCGACAAGGCCTTCCAAGCCGGCGTTCCGGTCCGACAGGTCTTCGAGGCCGCCCTCCGCGCCATCCCTCCGACGGGGTCCTAGGTTTTCGTCCCTCCTCCACCCCACTCACGCACCGCTCCGGACCATGGCCGAATCCACCCCCGCCGCCGACGCCTCGGAACTTCTCCGACGCAGCCTCGAGCGGGGTCGCCTCGGTCATGCCTACCTCTTCGTGGGGGATGCCCCGGAGGTCCTCGAGTCGAGCGCACGGCACTTCGCCCAGACCCTGGTCTGCCGGAATCCTCCTTCCGTCGGCTCGGCAGGGATCGGCACCAGCCCCTGCGGCCAGTGCGACCCCTGCCGGCGGGTCCTCCGATATGGGCATCCCGATGTCGCGTGGGTCCGACCCGGCAAGAAATCTCGGGTGATCTCGATCGCCCAGGTCCGCGACCTCATCCACACCGCCCAGGTTCGTCCAACCGACGCCCGATACAAGATCGGCATCCTGACCGATGCCGACCGACTGCGGGTGGAGGCCGCCAACGCCTTCCTGAAGACCCTCGAGGAACCGCCACCCGACTCGATCTTCATCCTCCTGACCACCGACGTGGAACGGCTGCTGGAGACGATCCTCTCACGCTGCCTGCGGCTGAACTTCGCCAGCGGGACCATCCGCGTTGACGAACCGATTCGGAAGTGGTTGGCCGGTGCAACCGCGGGCCTCGCATCGGGGAGCCCGACCCTCTTCCAGCGCTATCTGCTGCTGGAATCCCTCATCGGCCTCCTAGGTTCCGTGCGGGAACAGGTCGAGGAATCCCTCCGGGCCGTGTCGCCCCTGCAGCGGTTTCCCGACGCCGATGCCGAGCAGCGGGACCGCTGGGAGGACGAACTCGATGCCGCCGTGGAAGCGGAGTATCGACGAATGCGCGGGGATTTCCTCGCCGGATTCCATGCGTGGCTGCGGGATCTCTGGACGCGATCCCTCACGCCGGGTGCCCCGTTGTTCCTTCCCGAGCTGGAGGCCACCACCCAGCGGGTGGCCTCAAGGCTGGCGCCCGACGCCAGCCGGAAGAACCTCGACCTATGGGAGCAGACCCAGCGCCTCCTCCTGGGCACCAACGCCCAGGAGGCTCTCGTGCTCGAGGTGGGCCTGCTCCGCCTCTCCCTGTGACCCCGGCACCGATGCAGACGACGACCACCGGATATCATCGGATCTGGCTGCTAATGTTCGGGGCGTTCCTCGGTCTCTGTCTGCTCAAGTTCGGCAATCCGATCATCCTCGCCCGACAGCTGCCCCCACCCCAGTCCTGGGACGAATTCTGGAACCATCCGTGGCCACCGTCGTGGTCCTGGACTGGCCTGTTCCTCCTCACCGTGTTGGCGCTGCCCCTGCTGGCCAGCCGGCTCCGGTGGCGTCGGATGCCCCTCCCCCCCCTCCTCTGGATCCCGGCAGTCGCCTGGTTCGCCTGGCAATGGATTGCCCACGCCTCGACGGTCGATGCTACCCTCGGCGAGATGACCCTCGCCCAGTTCACGGGCGTCCTCGCCTGCTATTTGCTGGGAGCGGCCCTCGTCTCCGATGCCTCGGCGCTTCGCTGGGTGCTGATCGGCCTGATCGCCGCCCTCTGCATCTGTCTGATGCGGGCCGCCACCCAACGCTGGGTGGAGTTTCCCGCGGATCACGCCCTGCTGGTCGAGGGGCAGCGGACCGGCTGGACCAACTTCCCACCGACGATCGTCGAGACGATGCGACGCGAGGGGACGATCGTGACCACCAACGGGGTCGACATCGCGAACCCCATGATCCTCCTCAAGCTCGAGCGGGGCCGCGTCCATGGAACCCTGGTCTACCCGAACGCCCTCGCCGGGGCCGTCCTACTGCTCCTGCCCCTGGCCCTGGTGACGATCTCCGCGGTCACCCAGGATCAGCGGACCTCGATCCGCGTCGCCGCACTCGGGACGCTTCTGCTCCTCGGACTGGGAGGACTTGTCTGGAGCGGATCGAAGTCGGGTTGGCTGATCGCTCTCGGCATGGTGGCCGTCGGACTTCTCCGATTCCCGTGGGGACAGCGCTGGGCCCGCATCGCCATCCCGGTCGTGCTCGTCCTGGGTCTGGTGGCGTTCGGACTGCGGTTTGAGCGCTACTTCCGACAGGGAGCCACCAGTGTTGGGGCCCGGATGGACTACTGGAGGGCGGCGGTTCAGGCCACGTCCGAACGACCGTTGACCGGTACGGGTCCTGGGACCTTCCAACGTCCCTATGCTCGACTGAAGTCCCCGGAAGCCGAGATGGCACGGCTAGTCCACAACGACTACCTGGAGCAGTTCTCCGACTCCGGCATTCCCGGCGGCACCGCCTACCTCCTCTGGATCCTCGCCTGGATGCTGCGCAGCGGACGCCGGGCCCTGGCAGGGGCTGACACCCTGTGGTTCGCCGTTGCGCTCGGCTGCACGGCATGGCTGTGCCAGGGTCTGACCGAGTTCGCCCTCTACGTCCCGGCCCTCGCCTGGACGGCATTTCTCCTGATCGGCGCCACCAGCGCCGCCGTGGACCCGACACGCTCACCCATACCGCACCCACGAACCACCCCATGAAGAAGGACTCCCTGCGTCATATCGCCCTCGGCGTGGATCCGAGGTCCGAGGAGGCCGCCACGCTGTTGATGGAGACGGTGTGCGGACAGACCCCGAGCGTCTACCAGGACGCCCAGACCGGCCACATGACGCTCAGCGTGTTCATCCCGGTGCCGAAGTCGGGTGTGACACGGCTCCGAAGGCAGCTGACCGAGGGCTGGCGCCAGTTGGCGGCGGCGGGACAGGTCCACGGCGCCCCGCAGATCTCGCTGCGGCTCCTGCCGGCGCGCGACTGGAGCGAATCCTGGAAACGGCATTTCCGCCCAATCGATCTGGGCTCGCGTCTCTTGGTTCGCCCCTCCTGGAGCCGACGTCGTCCACGCCGGGGACAGGCCCTCATCGAGATCGATCCGGGCCTCAGCTTCGGCACCGGACAGCATGCCACGACACGCTTCTGTCTCGAGGAGCTGGTCGCCCACCATCGACCGAACACGCGCCAGTCGCTGCTGGATGCCGGCACGGGGAGCGGCATTCTAGCCATCGCCGCGGCGCGGCTGGGTTACGGACCGGTGGAGGGATTCGACTTCGATCCTGATTGCGTTCGGACCGCGGAGGAGAACTGCCGCATTAACCGGCTGGGGTCCGCCGTGAAGGTCCACCAGGCAGATCTGACGCGCCTGCCCGCCAGGACCCGTGACCGGTTCGATGTGGTCTGCGCCAACCTAATCGACGACCTCCTCGTGGAGCATCGACACCGACTTGCTGGCCGGGTGCGCCCCGGAGGCATCCTGATCCTCGCCGGGATCCTGAACACCCAGTTCGAGCGAGTCCGGCGAGCCTATCTCAGTTTGCGCTTCGAACAAACGCGGAAGGAAACGAACGGGGAGTGGACATCGGGTACGTTTCGCGCCCCGTGCGGCCGTCCTGGATCAGCATGAGGGGCTGATGATTCTGAGGTAGTGGCGACAGCTGGGCCCCCACCGGCGCGATCATCGTTGGACGCATCGAAGTCCCTGCGATGGGTCCGGAGGACCGGCCCGTCGGGGTCGCCCAGGAACAGATCCCAGCAATCACCCCACAAAGGGACAGGACGACGGCCAATCCCGAATAGCGGAACGGCTCGATTTCCACCGAGCGAGGCACGGAGACATGGAAGCGTTTTCCCGTTTTCACGAACGGGAGAGGAGCTGCAAGTCGCAGGCCAACCCACGCCCCGCCGCTCACGAGCCCCCTTCTGGAGGCGCCGTAGAAGGCAAAGCGTCCCGTTTTCCTCAGTTTTCAGCCCAGAAACCGTCCCAAAACTACATCCGGCCATGTCTCAGGATTGAAACTAGCAGCCAGAGTCCCAGGACGGCTGTCACAAAAAAGCCAACCAACCCCACCACCGGTACCCCATGCCAGAGTGGGGGCATTCGCGCATGGATGATCAGCGCGTTGGCCATCATCAGGGATGCCAATACGATCGAAAAGGCGATGCGATTTGTGACCTGGTCGAGCGAGACCCGGAGCGGCTCGAGGCCGTCATGGCGCAGGGTCACCCGGGCCTCCCCTTCCTTCAGCTTCCCGACGAGGGTCTTCACATCGCGCGGGAGGGTCCGCCAGAGGGACACGACCTCGTCGCCTCCACGGAAGATCGACTTCCAGATCTCCTTCGGCTTGAGCCGACGCAGCCGCAGGTCCCTCAAGAACGGCCGGGCCTGGGCCATCAGATCGTGCCCCGGGTCCAGCTGTCGGACCGTTTCCTCGAGCTGACCGAAGGCGTTGAGCATCGAGACGATGTCGGGCGAGACAAAGAGGCGGTGTCTTGAAATGAGGGCCAGCAGCTCCTTGGCGACCCGCTGAAAGGAGAACTGGGCCATCGGCACGTTGAAGTTTCGATGGATGAAGTCTGCCATGTCCACCTCCAGGCGCGTGGACTCCTGGTGACTGCCGAGATCGGCCAGATCGACAAGGGCCCGGGTGGCGGAGGATTCGTCGAGTTCGGCGATGGCCACCACCAACCGGCCGAAGTGGTCCCGCTGTCCCTGGGACAGGAACCCCATCTTACCGAAGTCGATGAAGCAGAGCTGGGGTCCGGGAAGGATGAGCAGGTTTCCCGGATGGGGGTCCGCGTGGAAGAACCCGTGGACGAAGATCTGTTTGAGCATGAGGTCCCCCAGCCGACGGGCGAGCCGCGGCCGCAGGGGACCGTTCGACTCGTCCTCCAGGAACCGCCCCATCTTTTCGCCATCCATGAACTCCATCACGAGCAGCCGGCTCGTGCTCTCCGTGACCCACACCCGCGGGAGCCGCAGGTCCGGCTCGCCGGCGAACTGACGCTGGAAGCGCTGCAGGTTCCCGGCCTCCACCGTGAAGTCGAGCTCACGCAGGAGATCGCGCCTCAGCTGCCCGATCAGCGCAGTGGGCTGCCACGCCCGCGTCTCCTCGATCTGCGACTCCAACAGCTGGGCAAGGCGTTCCAGGATGTGCAGGTCCGTCTCCACGGTCCTGCGGATGTCGGGACGCTGGACCTTGATCACCACCCGTTCACCGGTCCGAAGACGCGCCCTGTGGACCTGGGCCATCGAGGCCGAGCCGATCGGCTGCTCGTCGATCTCTGAGAAGACGTCGGACACCGGACGCTTGAGCTCCTCCTCGACCACCCGTCGGATCGCCCCGAACGGCAGGGAGGAGACCGAATCCTGGAGGCGCACAAGCTCCTCGATGAACTCGGGTGGCATGATGCCGGATCGGCTGGACAGAATTTGTCCCGCCTTCACGAACGTCGGCCCAAGCTCCTCCAGCGCCCTCCGGAGCTTCTGGGGCTGGGTCAGATCCCGCACCGAATCCGCCTCGGCCCGGAGCCGGCGCGTCGGCAGCCCCATCAGCCGTGGCAGGTGCAGCCGCAGGGCCAGGTCCTCGTAGCCGTACTTCAGGAACACCGAGACGATCTCCCGGGAGCGTCCGATGTCCGAGAGGGTCTGGCGGACGGCCCGCAGCCGTTGAGCGATCATGACGCAGTCTGTCGGCACGCCAGGGGTTCCGCCAGCGGGGAAGTGGTCCGGGGCGTCGAATCCAAGGCGACTCTGTCATGTCACCTCTTGCCGGAGTCCTCGCCGACTCCGATCGTAATATCACGCTCCCCTGCCATGAACACCCCCACACGACTCGCCATCGACGGCATCTTCCACCCTTCCGACTTCTCCGAGGGAAGCCATGTGGCCTTCCTCCATGCCTTGAAGCTGACCCTTGCCGCCCGGTGCCGGCTGCGGGTGCTCCATGTCTCGCACCACGACCACGCCGACTGGCACGACTTCCCCGGTGTCCGGGACACCCTCGTTCGGTGGAACCTCATCCCGAGGGAGGGAAGCCGGGCCGACGTGGGGCATCTCGGCATCGACGTGAAGAAGGTAATCACCCAGGGCACCGATCCGGTGGCATCCTGTGTCGACTTCCTCGAGAGGCACCCGGCGGACCTGATCGTCCTCGCCATTCACACCGACCCGGGAGCCCGCGGCTGGCTCCGACGCCACGTTGGCGCACCCCTCGCCAAACACTCCGGTCTCATGACCCTCTTCATCCCCCACGGGGTCGAGGGGTTCGTCTCACGGTCGGACGGCAGCGTGTCCCTCCGGCAGATCCTCATCCCCATCGTACCGAAACCGCGTCACCACCGGGCCCTCGATGCCGCACGACGCCTGATCGACAGCCTCGCCCTCGCTTCGGGCCGGATCACCCTGCTCCACGTCGGCGACCCCGCTGAAACCCCGTCCGTCACCTTCCCGGAAATCCCGGGATGGACGTGTGAGCTGCTCCGCAAAGACGGCGATCCGGTCCAACAGATCCTCCAAACCGCCCGCGACCTCCGGGCCGACCTAATGGTCATGACCACGGACGGCCCCGACCATTTCCTGGACGGTCTCCGAGGCACGACCTCCGAACGGGTCCTGCACCACACCCCCTGCCCCATCCTCAACATTCCAGCCGGAACCGGCGTGGGGATAGGCTGAGAACATCCGGTGCCGATGACGGACGCTCCCACCGAGCTTGTGCGTTGACGGTGGTCCATCAGCACCGTAACCACGCAGGGTGATTCCAGTGAACCGGGACGCCCTTTTCATCGCCCTCGGGCTCCTTCTCGTCTGCGGATGCAGCCCCCGCGGCATGGAGGCCCTCCGGAAGGGGGACGACGCCCTCGCGGCAGGCAAGGTGGAGGTCGCCACCCCGCTGCTCGAACGGGCCGTGCAGGATCTTCCCGACAACGCCGTCGCCTGGAGCCAGCTGGGCCTCGCCTACCATCGATCCGGAAATCCCGACGAGGCCCGGAAGGCCTACCTGCGGGCACTGGAGTTCAACCGCAACCTCTTCGACATCCACCACAACCTCGGTTCCCTCGAATACGAGGCTCGGCGCTGGGCCGACGCCGAACGCCACCTGCGCGTCTACCTCGGGATCGAACGGAACCGGACCAACGTCATGGCCTGGCGGCTTCTCGGCGAGTCGCAGCTTGCGACACAGCAGCTGGATGCCGCCGAGCGGACCCTGTCGATCGCCGCACAGCTCTCTCCCCGGGATCCGGCGCTCCGCAATGGTCTGGGAAGGGTCATGGCCCAGAAACGCCGCTGGCGCGAGGCGCAGACCCAGTTCGGCGAGGCCCTGAAACTGCGGCCCCAATACCCGGAGGCCCTGATCAACCTGGCCATCGTCCAGCAGCAGCTCGGCGATCGGAAGGGCGCTCTCGAACGCTACCAGGCCTACCTCAGCCTGAATCCCAAGGGTCCGCAGACCTCACAGGTCCAGGATCTGGTCCGTCAGTTGGACCTCGCCCTGAATCCACCCCGCGCGGCGGCCACCAATGCCATCGCCACCCGGGGGGCCTCCCAGACCAACCGCATCCAGCAACCCACGGCAGTGGTCGGGACCGCAACGAATCCGCCCTCCAAGGCGTCCACGCCCGCTCAGAACCTGCCGCTGACAACGACGTCTCAGGCCCTTGCCACGGTCACCGCTGGCGCCACCAACCCAGCCCCGACGCCAACGAAGTCCACACCGCCGGTGACCCCGTCACCCATTGCCGCTCCGGTGCCTGCCCCTGAACCGGCGCTGGAACCCCCGCTGGAGGTGGTCCGAGTCGAGGAGACTCCCGAGTTCCGGACCGCCCGGGAACCAGAGACGCAGGAGGTCCAACCGGCCCTCGAGACGACCGCAGCCCCGCTGGTGCCCGGCCCTGCAGCGCCCGAGACGACCGCAGCGGTGGAGACGGAGATGCAAGAAGGCTCGGAGACCGCGGCTCGGGACGCCGGCCAGCGGAAGGGGTTCTGGCAGCGGATAGATCCCTCGGGATGGACCCGACCAGTGGTCCGATGGGGAAATCCGGTGAAATGGTTCCGCGGGGACCCGGGGGAGACGAAGTCCGTGTCCACGAATGCACCCATCGCCAAAGCGGCACCTGCACCGACGCCGAAGCCCGTGCCACCGCCGCCTGTGGTGACCCCGATTCCGGCACCGCGGCAGATCGTCACCGCGCCGGCGACCCGGATCACACCTCTGCCCAAGCCTGAGCCTCCTGCACCGCCGATCATCGCCCGGTTTCCGCGGGGACCCGCCCCCGTTCTCGCCAGGGGCAACCGCGCCGCCGCCGAGGCAGCAGCCGCCCAGACCACCACCGACCGGGTCACTGCCCTCGGCAAGGCGGTGGAGCTCGATCCGGCATGGTCGCAGGGCTGGCAGCAGCTCGTCCGGGCAGCGCTCGAGGCGGGTCGGGTCGACATCGCCCTCACTGCCGGCGAGTCGGCCACCACGCTCGAGCCCCGGTCGGCCGCCGCCCACCAGCTGTTTGCCGCGGCATTGGCACGGTCAGGGTATTCTGCCGACGCCGCCGAGGAGCTCGACGAGGCCGTGAAGCTGGGGGCCGATTCCGCCGCCAACCGACTCGCCCTTGCGAGCCTCTGCGTCCGGGAGCTGCGGGATCCGAAACGGGCCCGACCCCACTATCAACGCGTCCTTGAACTGGACCCGGATCATCCCCAGGCCGCCGCGATCCGGGCTTGGTTGGAGTCCAATCCCGAGTAGGTTTCTGAGATTCCATGAAACTGCCCGGACTTATATCGCTGGCCCTCCCACTCCTGGCCTCGGCCGAGGCCCTGTACGACCCGGCCCTTGGCACCCTTCCCAGCGCGCAGGGCTGGAACTACGTCTCGCTCCCACTCAGCACGCCGATCTCCCTTGTGGGACAGGAAGCCCGCATGGACACCACCGGCATCCTCCAGGTGTCGGCCGGAGTCTCCCGAATCGCCCCAATCCCGCTCGACCGGACCGCCGGATTCACCCTCCGGTTCACCTTACGCGTCCTCGAGGAGAACCACGGCACACGGGTCGACCGTGCCGGCTGCTCCGTCACCGTGCTCGGTTCCGACAGGAAGGGCATCGAACTGGGTTTCTGGAAGGATCGCGTCTGGGCCCAGTCCGATTCCCCTCTGTTCACCCATGCCGAGGAGGCCCTCTGGCCGAACACGGACTCGAATCCATTCGAGCTCACCCTCCGGGGTGCCTCCTATACCCTGGGAGTTGGCGGCAAGACCGTCCTGACGGGACCGATCCGGGACTACACCCCGTTCGTCGGCCTGATTGACCCCTACGAAACGCCCAACTTTCTTTTCATTGGCGACAACACCACGTCGGCCGGCGCCTCCATCGGACTCGGCCGCATCGAGCTCATCACGGTCCCGGTGACGCCACCGGCGTTGTCCCCAGTGCTGATTGGCGACTACCTGCTCCTGCGCTGGCCGGAAGCGGTCCGGGGGGGAATCGTCGAATTCTCATCCGGTCTGGGACCGGAGGCGGTCTGGACTGCCGTGGGGGCGTCGCCTTTGAAACAGGGTGCGTCCTGGGAAGTGGTGGTGGCCGTCACGGAATCGGCCCAGTTCTTCCGGCTCCGACCCTAGGCCGACCAGGCCTGACCGATCCTCACCGCGGGGCCTTCGCAGACTCGGTGAGTTCGCGAAGGAAGCCATGGAGCAGGTAGGCGGTCTCCGGGCCCATGGAGTTCACCTCTCCGTAGGGAGCACTGTCGGCGCCGAACAGATGCGGCGGCTCCGTGTTCCACTCCGACTTGGGGATGATGTAGCCGATCTCGTCGTTCGCGAGGCCGAACACGAACTTCACCCGACCGGGCATCATCTCGCGCAGGGGCGGCACCTCGAGCGGCTCGATGTCAAAATCCCCGCCCGGCGCCCGGACAACCCCGCCGTTCACGATTTCCGGATAAATTTCGCCCGGGATGCACGCGATGCTCGCCTCCCCCAGCTGGATCAACGCCACCTCGGTCCGGACCGTCATCCACCGCACATAGCCGCGATCCAGCAGCCCCAGCATCCCGGCCAGCAGGAAGTTCGGATTCGCCAGCGGCAGCTCCACCGTCCGGGCCACCACCCGGATCGGCACCGTCGGGGTCGCCGGCACCGTGGGCACCTCGACCGCATCGAGCAGCCGCTTCGCAAGACTATACCCGAGGGCGCGCGTCTTCTCGTGCGACGGTTTCTTGAAGTCCTGGTTGAGGAACCCGTCGTGGACCGTCGTAGAGGGATGGGTCGTCATCAGCCCACCCACCGCGCCGTTCACAAACACATGCGTGCCACCGAGACCGGTCTGCCTCACGACGCCGTCATAGCGGATCCCCCGCTCCAGGGCGTCACGGATCACACCGCAGAAGTCCGCCGTCAGCTCCGTGTTCCCGGACCATGGCGTCTCCGGGTGGTTGCCCCATCCGACCATCGAGCCAAGGACCGCATGGGACTGCGGATCCCGGAACACCATCCAGCGGAGGTCGGCGTCGTAGACCTCCGGCTTCCGGGTGTCGGCGACGAGACCCGCCGGGTCGACCTTGAGCTCGTGCAGCGACAGGGTCGCCGGACGCAGCGCCGCGACCGCCTGCGCCAGGGCCTCCGCCGAGGCGGCCACCACGCGGTCACGATAGACGGGGTCGACCCCCGACTCGAACAAGCCCGGTCCCCACAGTCCCATAAGATCGGGAGTCGAATGGTTGTGCGTCGCGCAGACGACTGCGTAGTCGAGCTTCAGATCGGCAGGAAGACGATCCCGGACGCGGACCACGTCGTCGTGGAAGATTCCAATCGAGTCGACCGAGACGACACCCACCCGAGTGTGGCCGTCATCCCAGACGATCGCCACGGCCTCGAGTGGGTCGTGCACCCCCGTGGCCGCCCGGCCCTGGCTGAACCCGGCGATCCAGACCGGCGGGTTGGTGCCACCCACCACAGGGGTGACGTCGACCCTGCCGAACCCCACCCGAAGCGGACGCGGGGACTGCTCGAACGCCTTGCCATCGATGCGGACGTCCAGCGCATAGCCCGGGAATCGGTCCCGAAACACCCAGGCTGCCCGTCCCATCAGGAGCGCTCCGACGAGGAGCATCAGCACCACAAGACCGAGGAAGGCCTGCACCAGGAGCCGGACAACGACGGATTTCATGAACCAAAGCCGACCAGAGCTCCCGATCCGACACAAGGTCCACGGCGTGCAGAGCACCAGCAAAACGCGGATGTCGGGCCCTCCAGTGTCCGCAGTACCCGACGCCAGGCAGTCACTGCACCCCCGGGGGTGGCCTGCTCCGTCGAGGAATCGCAGGAGAAGTCCGGTCAGCATCCTGTCCTGGCAAGCATTCCTGCCAGGATTCAAGAAGCCCAGACCCCGTCACCGATGGCGTCGCTGCGGCCAACCAACGGCGACATGCCGAGATGCCTCTGGCATCGAAACCCGCGAAACGATCGAAACGGATCCATCGAAAACGACAAGGAACGAAAAAGGGACCCGTGTTGTCCGGGTCCCTGTTCTCTTCCTTCGCGTCCCCACGTCTTGACGTGAGTCTCCTGCGCCCTCCACTCACCCACGCGGTGCAAGCTTCTTTTCGACAGGAGTGCGCCCGAGCGACACGTAGGCAGGCAATCCATTCACCATGGAAACCTTGACCTCCCCTGCAATCAGCGGAGCCGCATACTCGACGAACTTGTCGTTCGGCATCATGCCGTCCTCGCTGATCCAGTCGCGCGGGATGAAATGCTCCACGTTTGCGATGTTCGCCAGGTCCTCAAGCTCGATGGTCCACTTGTAGGGGGCGCTGCCAAGCCGGACAATCTTCGGCATGAAGCCGGACTTACCGTCGATGGCGGCCCGGACGGCAGCGGCCCCACATGCGAACGCCTCATCGGCATCGGTCTGGCTCGCGAAGTGCGCCGCGGCCCGCTGGGCATAGCCCAGCTTCACCGTGCGGGTCTTGAGGTTGAGACGGCCCTGCACGATGGAGGCCAATGCGTCGGCGGCACCGGACAGCACCGGATGACCGAAGGCGTCCAGCCGGGACTTGTCGGCCCCGATCTCCTCGCCGGCCGCATTCTTCAGGCCTTCGCCCACCACCACGATGCAGTACTTCAGCTCGGCAACGGTCGCCTGGACCTTCGCAAGGAACGCAGCCTCATCGAGAGGGATCTCGGGCAGCAGAATGATGTGCGGGGGATTCGACGCGTGGCCCTGCTTCGCGAGCACAGTGCCCGCCGCGATCCAGCCCGCCGCACGTCCCATGACCTCCACAATGCAGCACGAGCCGTCGTCGGTAGCCATCGAGCCAACATCCAGACCGATCTCCATCACGGTCGCCGAGTTGTACTTGATCACCGAGCCATAGCCTGGGCAGTGGTCGGTGTGCGGCAGGTCATTGTCGATGGTCTTCGGAACACCCATCACCCGCATCTCGTAGCCGCGCTTAACCGCCTCGAGGTGGATCTTGTGGGCCGTGTCCTGGGAATCGTTGCCGCCGGCATAGAAGAAATACCGGATGTTGTGGGCCTGAAAGACCTCGAACAGACGGTTCATGTCCCGGGCCGCGGCCTCCGGCTTCTTGTCGAAGTTGATCTTGTACCGGCAGGTCCCCAACGCCGCGGCCGGGGTGTATCGCAGGCCGTCGATGGCCTTGCTGCGCTCCTCGTTGATGTCGATCAGCTCCTCGTTGAGGATGCCGTAGATGCCATTCAGGCCACCGTAGATCTCCTCGATCTCCCCGTGGCGACCGGCTTCGGTGATGACCCCCGCGACGGAGGCATTGATGACACAGGTGGGACCGCCGGATTGGGCGACGAGAAGATTGCCGTTGAGTTCAGCCATACGCTTAGAAAACGAGAGGAGCCTGCCCGTCGCAGGAAGTCCCAGGCAAGCGGCGATTCCGAAGATTCCCAGGAAGAATGAGGGGTGACCCGCGAACCGCCTCGGCCCGAGAGACCCTCCGACGGGCTTCGACGGCGCCCCGGCCCCTTCGCCCAGCGGTCTGGAGGATCACACTTCGCAAATCAAACCCTGCCCCAGCGGATGTCCAACCCCGGTGGCCATAGTCACCGCCATGACATTGAATCCAAATCTGCAGCGAGGCGACGTTGTCGAAATCCACCCAGGCTCCGTCCCGCTCCCGGCGGGTCTGACCCCGGGATTCCAGGTCCGGCTGGTCGGGTTCGATGGTGGCCGGATGGTGGTCGAGCGCGAGGGTCGGGAATGGCGGCTCAACCCATGCCAGCTCCAGGAACGACGGCGCCACCCTCGCCCCGTCCTCCCTGCCCGAGGCCTGTGCCCATCACCGAGGCCGCCGCATCGCTGAGCCGGGGTTCGCAAGGGAGTGTCCGGTCACGACGCCCACCGCAAGGCCCACATCCCGATCCTTGGTCTTGGGCGCGCGGCGGGGTACGTTCGCTCCTTGGGGACGGCCTCGCCGCGGTCCCAATAAAGTCCTGATGAACCTTGGCTGGATCCCTGAGTTTCCGTGGAGCTGGACCCTGCTGGCCGGTGAGTGGCTGGTTCGGCTGGCAATGTTGGCGTACATCCCACAGCGCCGTCCACCCGCCGCCGCGCGCACCTGGCTCCTCCTCATCTTCCTGTTCCCCTGGGGCGGACTCGTCATCTATCTCGTCGTGGGGCGGATCCAGATTCCCAAACGACGTCGAACCCTCCTTGAAAAGCTCTCCCGGACCATCCGTGACGCCGCCTCAGGATTGCCACCCGAGGTCCGCACCCCGGTCGACCAGCTCCCGGAAGCCGTGGCCAACGCGGCACGTCTCGCGGAACGGTTGACCGCATTCCCCATGCTCAGCGGAAACACCGTCGAGCTCCTGCCAGAATATGCGGCTTCACTCGACCGGCTGGCTACGGACATCCAGGACGCTCGAAACCGGGTCCATCTCCTGTACTACATCTACGGTGACGACGATGTGGCCGAGCGGGTGACCGTTGCACTCGAGCACGCGGCACGACGGGGCGTGCAGTGCCGACTGCTCCTCGACGGGATCGGATCCAAACAGGCACTGAAAACCGTCGCCCCCCGTCTCCAAGCGGTCGGGGTGGAGGTCACCGAGGTGCTGCCCGTCCGATTCCTCCGACCCCGGGGCACCCGCGTAGACATCCGGAACCACCGTAAGGTCGCGGTCATCGACGGGCGGATCGGCTATGTGGGATCCCAGAATGTGGTCGCTCCCCGCTTCGTCCCAGGATTCCCCAACGAGGAGCTGGTCGCCCGGGTCACCGGACCCATCGTGGCGGAACTCGAGGCTGTCTTCTGGGTCGACCGGCTCCAGGAGCGGGAGCCCGCGGTGGATTCAAGTCCTTCATGGGGCCCAGTCGCTCGCACCGGCGAGGTCTTTGCCCAGCTGATTCCCAGCGCCCCGAGCTACCGCCAGCAGACTTTCGCCATGCTGCTGGTCTCGCTGATCCACCAATCCCGGCGGAATGTCACCATCACCACCCCTTACTTCGTCCCGGATGAACCGTTCCTCGCGGCCCTTAGGACTGCGATCGAACGAGGGGTGCAGGTCCGGCTGATCGTCCCCCTCCACTCCAACCAGCGTCTCACCGTATTGGCGCAATCCTCCTACTATGAGGAGCTCCTCGAGGCGGGTGTCGAAATCCACCAATATCGGACCCACTTCCTACACGCAAAGAGCCTCGTGATCGACGACGACCTTGTAATCATCGGCTCCAGCAACATGGACATCCGCTCCTTTGCCATCAATGCGGAGGCCAACCTGCTGATCTACGATGCTGGCGTCGCACGACAGGTCAGGGACCTGAACCAGCGTCACCTCGACCAGAGCGACCGTCTCACGCTCGCGACCTGGCAGAGGAGATCTCTGGCGGCCCGGGTCGCCCAGAACACCGCGCGGCTTGCGGATTCCCTACTCTGACGTCGCCGGGCGGCCGAACGTCGCCCATCGACCCGCTCAGCGTCGATTCGAGAGCTTCGCCAGGAGGCGCAGGATCTCGAAGTACAGCCATACCAGCGTCACCATCAGACCAAAGGCGGCGTACCACTCCATGTACCTGGGCGCCCCGGAGCGGGCCCCTTGCTCGATGAAGTCGAAGTCCATGACCAGATTCAGGGCGGCCAGAACCACGACAAACACGCTGAAGCCAATACCGATGGGACCCGAGCCATGAACCGCCATGAACATCGGCACCCCAAACAAGAGGAGGAGGAGCTGCACGAGATAGAACAGCGCGAGCCCGATCATGGCGATGAGCATGCCCCGCTTGAACGATTTCGTCGCCCGGATGAAGCCGCTCTGGTAGGCGAACAGAAGCGCCGCAAGGGTGGCCACCGAGCCGCCCGCAGCTGCCAGGACAATCCCGGGGTACCGTTGTTCAAACCCCAAGGAGACGCCCGCGAGGACGATGCCCTCCAGCATCCCGTAGACCGGAGCCAGCACGGGCGACCACGACTGCTTGAACATCAATGCGATCGCGATCAGGAATCCCAAAAAACCGGCTCCGACGACGAAGGGCAAGACCCCTGCCCCCTTCTGGGCGAAGGTCCATGTGGCCGAACCTGTAATCAGGGCCAACACCAGGAGGACCGCTGTCTTGCCCACGGAACCCTGGACCGTCATCACTCCGTCGAGGGAACGGGTCGGGACGAACGGATCGCGACGGAAGACAGGGTTCGATGATTGCATTGAGGAATGAAAGTCGCCCTGAACCTGGACAGCAAAGACTGAATTGGGGAAACACTGTCACCCCATCCATGACTGTTAAACTGGTGCCGGGGCATGCACAGCGGTCGGACGAGAGCCCTGCCACAAGTCGGAGCCGCATGCATTCAGCGACCCCCATCTGGAGGAGCCATTCCGGCGTTGACTTGGATTGCGCTTTCAGGGCAATTCAAAATCCCATCGGCAGCACCCCGAAGGAGTCTGAATGACAGTTTGGCGGCTATGAACCTTCCGAGCGTCGACCGGCGAGTCGCTGGTCGCCGTCGGGATGCGCCGAGACTTAGCTCCCTCAGTCCTATGGAAAGCAACAGGCGGTTGTTCGTGGGTAACCTTCCCTACCAGGTCTTGGAACGCGACATCGAGGATCAGTTCCGTGGTGCGGGCGTCGTCGTGAGCGTCAACCTGATGCTGGACAAGATGACAGGACGCTCCCGTGGCTTCGCCTTTGTCGAGTTCAGCACACCAGAGGAGGCCAACAAGGCGGTCGAAATGTTCCATGGCAAGGACCTCGGGGGCCGTGCCATGACCGTCAACATCGCCCGTCCACGAGAGGAGCGGCCTCCGGGAGACCGTCCGCGGGGCGGCTACGGCGGTGGCGGAGGATATGGTGGCAGCAATCGTGGTTTTCGGGAACGTGGTGAACGGGGAGGGCGCGGCGACTGGGGCGATCGCGGCGGACGCGAAGATCGGGGAGGCTGGCGCGGTGACCGTGAGTGACGACGTCTGGAACTATGTTTTGACTCCACAGCTTCCACATCCCTAGCCTCAACCAGTACTTCCAAATCATCATGTCTGAGACACCTCCGCCGGGATCCCCCGTTCCTCCAGCGCCAGAGCCTCCAAAGCCCGCCGAAGCGGCGCAGAAGAAGCAGACGGTCCGCATCAGCCTTCCGCCCAAACCGGCGGGCGGTCCTGCGATCAAGATCCCAGCAGCCCCCGCACCGGCTCCTGCTGCTGCAACTGCAGCAGCAGCTCCCGCGGCTGCCGCGCCCTCACCGGCCCCAGCAGCGGCACCTGCCCCGCGCGCTCAGGCTCCGGCTCCCGCATCACCGGCTCCAGCTAGACCCGCCCCGGCGGCCTCGGTGGCAGCAAAAGCTCCCACTGCTGCCCTCGTGAGCCCTATCGATCTGGGACTTGCATTCGCCACTGTGGTCGTGGGCCTCTGTGTCATCGCACGGCTCTTCTTCCTGTTCCCGACCGCCTCCTAAACCATGGCCTCCGAACACATTCTTACCGTCACCGAGCAAAACTTCGCCGAGAAGGTCCTCCAGTCGGCGCAGCCCGTGCTGGTTGATTTTTGGGCCGAGTGGTGCGGCCCATGCCGGATGATATCCCCGGTCCTTGATGAACTGGCGAATGAGTACATCGGAAAGGCCTCCATCGGGAAGGTCAACGTGGATAATGAGCAGAACCTAGCGGTGCAGTTCGGCATCAGTGGCATTCCAGCCCTTCTGATCTTCAAGAAGGGTCAGGTGGTGTCCCAGATGGTCGGAGCCCAAGGAAAGGCAGCCCTGAAGAAGGCATTGGACGCGGCCATCGCCTCCTAAATCAGCTGCAACCAATATCCATCCCTCTCAAAAGCCCGCCTCGATGGCGGGCTTTTTCGTCTAGAGGCCTAGATCGGAGGACTGTCCCCCGTTGAGGAGGAAGAGGATAGCCATCCGGACGGCCAATCCATTGGTCACCTGTTCGAGGATCACAGACTGACCACCATCCGCGACACCGCTCTCGATCTCCACACCGCGATTGATGGGACCCGGGTGCATGATCAAGGCATCGGGCCGGATCCACCCTGTACGGGTGGCGTTGAGGCCGAAAAGCGAGGCGTACTCCCCGATGCTGGGAAAGGCACTCACCCTTTGGCGCTCATGCTGGATTCGGAGTAGATTCACAACATCCGCATCCCTGAGGGCGGATTCGATGTTCCATGAGACACGGATTCCGGGATGGAGCGTCTCGAAGACCTTCGGCACGAGTGTAGAGGGCCCACACAGAGTCACACGCGCACCCAAGCGGAGCAGCGCCCAAATGTTCGAGCGGGCAACCCGACTGTAGAGAATGTCACCGAGGATAGTGATGTTGAGCCCCTCAATGCGACCTTTGCGCTCGTTGATCGTAAAAAGATCGAGAAGCCCCTGCGTCGGGTGTTCGTGAGCTCCGTCTCCGGCATTCACGATATGGCATCGGGCAAATCTCGCGAGGTAGTGAGCGGCACCACTGGCACCATGTCGGAGGATGACGAAATCCGCATTCAATGCCTCAAGGTTCCGGAGAGTATCCTTGAGGGTCTCCCCCTTCTTCAGGGAGCTCGCCTCTGCCGTGAAGTTGATCACATCGGCACTCAGTCTCTGGGCCGCAAGCTCGAAGCTGATCCGGGTCCTTGTGCTGGGCTCAACAAACAGGTTCACGACGGTCTTACCTCGAAGTGCTGGAACCTTCTTGATGGCCCGCGAACTGACGGCCTTGAAAGCCTTCGCTGTAGAAAGGATTAACCCCAGCTCGTCGGCCGACAGGGTCCTCACATCGAGTAGATGACGCCGGTTCCAGTTCATGATCCCAAGTCCTCTAGAAATACCGAATCATTACCACCGTCCTCCATGAGGTGGACCCGAATCGCCTGTCGAAGGGTCGTAGCAACCACCTTGCCCGTGAAGTCCGCCCGGATTGGAAGTTCCCGGTTCCCACGGTCGATCAGAACGGCGAGCTGGATACGCCTCGGTCTTCCAAGATCACTCAGGGCATCCAAGGCGGCCCGAGTCGTGCGTCCCGTGAAAAGGACGTCATCGACAAGCACAATGTCCCGGTCTGATGGATCAAAGGGAACCTCGGTTGGACGAATCTCGGGAGCCACACGCCGACCGAGGTCGTCACGATACAGGGAGACGTCAAGGGAGCCGGCCGGCACTGCATGTCCCAAGATTGCGGAAAGGATGCCGGAGAGTCGTCGCGCTAAGGACACTCCGCCCCTCTGAAGTCCCACCAGACACAACGTCGCGGAATCGGGATTGCGCTCGGCAATCTCATGGGCCATGCGACCAACAACCCGTCCCAGAGTGACGGCATCCAGCAGGACGACGCTCATGTGTCGCCCGTAGATCTGCGGGCCTGACGTGATCGGCGCCATTCCGTTCGATGCCGAGTGATCCAATCAACAAGCGCTCTTTCGAATCCGATGTCATGTCCGACCTTTTCGGACTCAAGCCATTTGTGCCTCAGGATTTCGGCCTTCTCAGCCTGGAACTCTCGGTAAAGGGTCGAGGTGGCCAAGGGATAAAAAGGTTCGCTAAGTTGTCTTGGTTCTACACCCATCGTCGGCGTCGCGGCGGACTCAGTGACGGTAGCGACAGTCGGCATCCTGTAAACGCGAGAATTCCCCTGAACTGGAACCGAAATGTCATGCTGCGGCATATCTCAACGTGAGATGGCACAGTAAGAGGACTCCATGAGTCTGGAATCACACGGGCACGAGTTAAGACCCACATCCACGCAACCAAGTCCCAACTTGTAGGTCATGGGCACCGCGCATGACGCAGTTCGGGAGAAACCTTGAGGTGCGGGCTCAGCCCTTTGGATTCTAAAAAAAGGGGGGCCGGAGCCCCCCTTTTCGCGAATTATTTTGACCGAAGTCTGCCGGATTTTTGATGAGTCAGGCAGACAGCGGTGGAGCACCAAACTCGGCCGCATCCACCTCGGACTGCTGCGAGGAATCCACAGAATCCTCAGGAACCTCAACCAAGGGACGGATGCGAACGCTCCGATGGCCGACAAATCCCGTGCCTGCCGGGATGATGTGTCCCATGATGACGTTTTCCTTAAATCCACGGAGGGCATCACTCTTACCCATGGTGGCAGCCTCGGTGAGGACTCGGGTAGTGTCCTGGAAAGAGGCAGCGCTCAGGAATGATTCGGTTTCGAGCGAGGCCTTGGTGATGCCAAGTAGAACAGGGGCCGCCTCTGCAGGCTTGCCACCCATTTTTTCCACCCGTGCGTTCTCATCTTCGAAGGCCGTCTTGTCGATCTGCTCACCCCACAGGAAAATGGTGTCTCCTGGTTCGGTAATTCGAACCTTTCGGAGCATCTGACGAATGATGATTTCGACGTGCTTGTCGTTGATCGTCACGCCCTGGAGCCGATAGACCTCCTGGACCTCGTTGACGAGGTGCTCCTGAAGCTCGTGGGGACCACAAACATCCAGGATCTCGTGCGGAACTACAGGACCGTCGGTGAGCTGCTGTCCCTTTTTAACGAAATCGCCCTTGTAGACGATCACATGCTTGCTCATCGGAACAAGGTGTTCCTCCTCGGTACCCGTCTGGGGATCCTTGACTAGGATGCAGCGCTTGCCTCGGATGGACGGGCCAAAGTCAACGACTCCATCAATCCTGGCAATCTCGGCGGCATCCTTAGGACGGCGCGCTTCGAAGAGTTCCGCCACCCGGGGCAGACCACCGGTGATGTCTTTCGTCTTGGACGCCTTACGGGGTGTTTTCGCGAGGAGGGAACCGGCTCCGATCTCGTCACCTTCAGCAACCACGAGATGTGCGCCCGCAGGGATGGCGTACTGGGCAAGCGCCTCGCCTTTGTCATTCTCAACAATAATCTGAGGGTGAAGGTCCTCCTTGTGCTCGATGATCACAAGGTCCTCTTGACCGGTAGCCTCATCAGTCTCCTGCTTCATCGTCACGCCCTCGATGATGTCACCAAAGCGGACGCGTCCGGATTTCTCAGAGATAATTGGGACGTTATAGGCGTCCCACTCGACAAAGATCTCGCCCTTCTTGACCGATCCACCATCCGCAACCGAGATCACGGAGCCGACAACGATGGTGTGGGATTCCAGTTCCTTCCCATCGGCAGTCGTAATGGTGATCGACCCATTCTTGTTGAGGACGATGCTGTTGCCGTCATCGAGCTTCACCACACGCAGGTCGTGGAAGTGCACGATGCCATCGTGTTTTGATTTGATCTGGGGTTGCTTATAGGTCTGGGCAGCAGCTCCCCCGATGTGGAAGGTGCGCATGGTCAGCTGTGTACCAGGCTCACCGATGGATTGGGCAGCGATGATGCCGACAGCCTCTCCGGGTTCGACCAGTCGGCCGGTGCCAAGGTTCCTGCCGTAGCATCGGGCGCAGACTCCGACCTTTGTCTCGCAGGTGAGCACCGAACGGATTTTGACCTTCTCGATACCGGAGCGCTCAACCGACTTGGAGCGTATCTCGTCGAACTCCTCGGCTGCTCCGATCAGCTTGTGCTGCAGATCGGAGGGGTCAAAAACATCTTCTGCGGAGTAGCGGCCAAAGATGCGCTCGCTGATTTTAACAACCTCCTCCTCGCCCTCATAGATAGAGGATACAAAGATACCGTTGGTCGTGCCGCAATCCTGCTCGCGGATAATGACGTCTTGGGCCGCATCGACGAGCTTGCGGGTCATGTAACCGGAGTCGGCGGTCTTCAGCGCGGTGTCGGCGAGACCCTTACGTGCTCCGTGGGTAGAGATGAAGTACTCGAGCACAGTAAGCCCCTCCCTGAAGTTCGAGAGAATTGGCTTCTCGATGATGGATCCATCAGGCTTAGCCATGAGACCGCGTAGCCCAGCAAGCTGCCGCACCTGGGCCTTGTTGCCCCGCGCCCCAGAATCAACCATCAGGAATACGGGGTTGAACTCCTTCTTGCTCTGGTTTGCCTCAAGCGTCTTGAGCATCACGTTCGCGATCTGGTCCGTGCAGTGGGTCCAGATGTCGATCACCTTGTTGTAGCGCTCCTGGTTAGTGATGACGCCTTTCTTATGCTGCTTCTCAACGTCTGTGATCTGCCTGTGGGCTGCCTCGATCTCCTTCGACTTAGCCTCGGGTATGATCATGTCATCGATACCGATCGAAACACCGGCCCGAGTTGCCTCGCTGAAGCCGATTTCCTTGAGTCGATCAAGGGTTACCACGGTCTGCTCATGGCCACAGACCTTATAGCAATTGAAGATCAGGTCACCGAGTTTTGATTTGCCAACGGGAAAATTGGCGAATCCGAGCTCGCGAGGCCAAATCTCGGAGAAGATGACCCGGCCGACCGTTGTCTCAATGGTCTTGAGCTCCGAATTGCCGTAGGTCGTCTTGTGCCCGTAGTCAGGGTTCTTCAGGCGGATCCGATCATGGATCCGGAGCGCACCGTCAGTGTGCGCAAATATAACCTCGGCCTTGTCGCCAAACAGCATGAGACGATCGGTCTCCTTCCGTGATCTGCGGGGCTCGGCGGTCAAGTAGTAGCAGCCCAAGGTGATATCTTGGGTGGGCGTCATGATCGGCTTGCCGGAGGAAGGACTGAAGATGTTGAGAGGCGCCATCATCAAAAGGCGGGCCTCCATCTGGGCTTCAACGGACAGCGGCACGTGCACCGCCATTTGGTCTCCATCGAAATCCGCGTTGTATGCGGTGCAAACGAGCGGATGGATTCGGATGGCTTCACCTTCGATGAGGGTGGGCTCGAAGGCCTGTATCGAAAGGCGATGGAGAGTTGGAGCGCGGTTGAGAAGGACAGCATGACCGCGGGTGACCTCCTCGAGGATGTCCCAGACCTCGGGGGACTGCCTCTCGATCATCTTCTTGGCGGAACGGACCGTATGAACATATCCGCGCTCCTTGAGCTTCCGGATAATGAATGGCTCGAAAAGCACCAACGCCATCTTCTTGGGAAGACCGCACTGATTCAACTTGAGCTCGGGTCCGATGACGATCACGGATCGCCCAGAGTAGTCGACCCGTTTGCCCAAGAGATTCTGCCGGAATCGGCCAGACTTTCCCTTGAGCATGTCGGACAGAGACTTCAGGGCTCGGTTTCCAGCACCGGTGACGGCACGACCGTGGCGACCGTTGTCGAACAAGGCATCCACGGCTTCCTGAAGCATTCGCTTCTCATTCCGTATGATGACCTCCGGGGTCTTGAGCTGGAGGAGGTTTTTGAGTCGGTTGTTGCGGTTGATAACACGACGATACAGGTCGTTGAGATCGGAGGTGGCGAACCGTCCACCCTCGAGCGGCACCAAAGGACGAAGATCCGGAGGGATCACCGGGAGCACGGTAAGGATCATCCACTCTGGCCGCGTCTTGGACTTTGAGAATCCTTGGAAGAGCTTGATTCGCTTCGCGATTTTCTTTCGGTTCTGCTTCGACTTCGTCTCTAGCATCTGCTGCTGAAGGACCTCGACCGTCGAATCCAGTTCAATACGTGCTAAGGCATCGCGTACAGCCTCAGCTCCCATCTTGGCTACGAAGGCGTCGGATCCATAGGTTTGCCGAGCCTCCCGGTATTCATGCTCGCTAAGAAGCTGGAGCTCCTTCAACGGGGTGTTACCAGGATCGATGACCATGTAGTCCTCGTAGTAGATCACCCTCTCGAGGTTCCGCGCGGTCATGTCGAGCATCAGGCCGATACGGGACGGCATGCACTTGAAGAACCAAATGTGCGAGACCGGTACGGCGAGCTCAATGTGACCCATCCGTTCGCGCCGCACGCGGGCGAGGGTGACCTCGACACCGCATCGATCGCAAACGACCCCACGGTGCTTGATGCGTTTATACTTGCCGCAGGAGCACTCCCAATCCTTGACAGGACCGAAGATTCGCTCGCAGAAGAGACCCCCCTTCTCGGGTTTGAACGTCCTGTAGTTGATGGTCTCTGGGTTTTTGACCTCCCCCTTAGACCAGGATCGGATGTTTTCGGGCGAAGCCACCTGGATGGCGACGTGATCGACCTGATTGACCTTGTCGAGACCAAGCAACTCGCGAGCGGTTTCCCTTGAAGAAATCATAGATGTAAAAACCTGAGGATTCTGGGTTTCAGACTTCAAGCCAGCGCCGACAACGCGGCCGCGGGTGACATCGGAGCTTCAGCGGGGTTCGAGTATCCGACCCGCACATCGAGTCCAAGGGACTGCATCTCCTTGACGAGGACGTTAAACGATTCCGGGATGCCCGCTTCGAGGGTGTTGTCACCCTTGACGATGCTCTCGTAGATCCGGGTCCTCCCTTGCACATCGTCAGACTTGACCGTGAGGAGTTCCTGGAGGGTATATGCGGCGCCGTAGGCCTCCATTGCCCAGACTTCCATCTCGCCGAAGCGCTGTCCGCCATACTGGGCTTTACCGCCCAACGGTTGTTGGGTGACCAGAGAGTAAGGCCCAACTGCGCGGGCGTGGATCTTGTCGGCGACGAGATGGCCAAGCTTGAGCATGTAGATGTAGCCGACGACAACTTCCTGGTCGAACGGTTCACCAGTACGGCCATCGAACAACGTAGCCTTGCCGTTCTCGCCAACTAGCTGTGCCTGGGATTTCTTCTTTTGGCCGTCTACAGCCTGCTTCAGGTAGTCCCGGATTTCGCGCTCACGGATGCCGTCGAACACCGGAGTGGCTATCTTGATGCCCAGCATGCGGCAAGCCCAGCCGAGGTGGGTCTCGAGCAGCTGGCCTACATTCATCCGCGATGGCACGCCCAGAGGATTCAGGACGATGTCGACCGGAGTACCGTCGGCAAGGAACGGCATGTCCTCCTCCGGGACGATCGCTGCGACGACGCCCTTGTTGCCGTGACGACCGGCCATCTTGTCGCCAACCGAAAGCTTTCGCTTCGATGCGATGTAGACCTTGACCTGCTTGACGACACCTCCATCGAGATCCTCACCAGCCTCCACCCGCTCCACTTCTTCTGCATGCTGGGAATCGAGATCTTCAAACTTTCGCTTAAACGCACCGATGATCTCGTTGATCTTGTTCCGGATGGGCGACGGATCGATCTCGATCCGGTCGTAAACAGTCGCAAGTTTCTTGAGGAGCGTCTTGGTGATCTTGCGGTTGGCAGGAATGATGATCTCACCAGTCTCGCTGTTGACTACGTCGAGTGGGATCTTCTCTCCCAGAAGGATGTTTGAGAGAGCCTCGGTCAGTTGCTCGAGAAGCTCTTCCTTCTTAGATCGGAAACCGTCATCGACCTCCTTACTCACCTTCTTAGCCGCCTCCTTTTCCTCCTTGCGACCAGACTTGGAGCCCTCCGCTTTCGCTGAGACTTTGATGTCCATGACGATGCCGTAGGTGCCGGAGGGAACCCTTAGGGAGGTGTCCTTCACGTCGGCGGCTTTTTCGCCAAAGATAGCCCTCAGAAGACGCTCCTCCGGGGCAAGTTCCGTCTCGGATTTCGGAGTGATCTTGCCAACAAGGATATCGCCCGGCTTGACCTCAGCGCCAACGCGGATGACACCATCGAGGCCGAGGTTCTTCAGGGCTTCCTCTCCAACGTTGGGGATGTCGCGGGTGATCTCCTCAGGCCCGAGTTTAGTATCGCGCGCCACCACCTCGAATTCCTCGATGTGGATCGAGGTGAACACATCATCCTTGACGATGCGCTCCGAGATCAGGATGGCATCCTCGAAGTTGTATCCGTTCCAAGGCATGAACGCGACGAGGGCATTCCGACCGAGGGCCAGTTCTCCACCCGCAGTGCATGGACCGTCGGCGAGAACCTGCCCCTTCTTCACCGAATCCCCCTTCGAAACTAGGATCTTTTGATTGATGCAGGTTGCTGCGTTGGATCGCATAAACTTGCGAACCGGATAAACCCAGACGCCAGCATCGGGATCTGTCTTGACCTTTTTCTTACCCTCTGGAACCCGGCCATCCTTGGTGATGATGATCTGGCTGCCGTTGACACTCGCCACCTTGCCAGAATCCTCAGCGACGATCACGGCCCTGGAATCCCGGGCGACACGATCCTCGAGGCCTGTGGCAACAAATGGCGCCTCAGTGATCAATAGAGGCACGCCTTGGCGCTGCATGTTGGATCCCATCAAGGCACGATTCGCATCGTCATGCTCAAGGAACGGAATTAGCCCGGCCGCCACCGAAACAAGCTGCTTCGGAGAGACGTCCATGTAATGGATCTCCTTGGGCTCGACATCAATGAAATCACCCTTGTTACGGCAGGTAACCTTCTCGGTGAGGAATCGACCCTTGTCATCGATTGCGGCATTTGCTTGGGCAATCGTATATCCTTCCTCACGGTCACCCGTGAGATAGTCGAGTTTCTCGGTTACCCTACCGTTCTCCACCTTGCGATAGGGAGTCTCTATGAACCCGTAGTCATTGACTCGAGCGAAGGTTGCCAACGACGCGATAAGACCAATGTTGGGGCCTTCAGGCGTCTCGATCGGACAAATGCGCCCGTAGTGGGACGGATGAACGTCACGAACCTCAAATCCGGCGCGATCCCGGGACAAACCCCCTGGCCCGAGAGCGGATAGTCGTCGCTTGTGGGTCAGCTCTGCCAGAGGGTTGATCTGATCCATGAACTGACTGAGCTGGCTGCGGCCGAAGAAATCCCGGACAACCGCCGAGAGAGCCTTCGGATTGATCAGCTTCTGCGGAGTCATGGTATCCATCGTCTGGTCGAAGAGCGTCATGCGCTCCTTGACCAGACGTTCGGTCCTAGCGAGACCCACACGACACTGGTTGGCCAAAAGCTCTCCCACTGTCCGGATGCGCCGGCTTCCAAGATGATCAATATCATCAAGGCTTCCCTCGCCTTTTTTGAGTTTGAGGAGGTAGCGGGTGGCCTCGAGGAGATCCTTCCCGGTCAGTATCCGTGAATCACCCTCCGAGAAATTCAGTTTTTGGTTAATCTTGTAGCGCCCGACGCGTCCGAGATCGTACCGCTTGGCGTCGAAGAACAGCCTCTTGATGAGAGCCTTCGCATTTGCGGCCGTCGGGGGATCGCCGGGACGGAGACGGCGATAGATGTCCTTCAGTGCCTCATCGCCATTCTTGGTAGGATCCTTCTTGAGGCACTTGATGACGATACCGTCATCGAGAGAGGTGTCGACGACACGGATCTTGGAGACCTTTAGGTCAGCGATCTGTTTGACGGTCGCCTTCGAGAGCGGTTCAAAGGCCCGGGCGACAACAATGCCTTTATCGTTGTCTACTGCATCCTCGATCAGAACCTTGTTTTGGATATCCTCCAACTTGTCGGCGTCTTTCACCGATATTTCCTCGATCTTGTAAAACAAGTCGAGAATGTCGCCGTCCTTGCCAACGTCCTCTGGATTGATCTTGGACTCGGGACGCGGGTGGAGCCGTGCCTCGGCGATAGCAAACAACGCCCTGAAAAACGTGGTTGTCAGGAATTTTCGGCGACGCTTCTTCCGATCGAGGTAGACGTAGAGGAGATCGCTGGTGTCGAACTGCGCCTCATACCAAGAGCCGCGATCCGGAATGATCCGGAAACTGTGCAAGAGTTTGCCGTTGGGATGCTGGGTTGTCTCAAACGCCAAGCCCGGGGAGCGATGCAACTGGCTGACAATCACCCGCTCGGCGCCATTGATCACAAAGGTGCCTTGGGGAGTCATGAGCGGGATCTCGCCCATGAAAACCTTCTCCTCCTTGGTCCCCTTCTCGTCCTTGAGGAGAAAGGTTACATAAAGCGGAGCCCCGAAGGTCAGGCCCTCCCGCAGACATTCAAGCCAGTCAACCTTAGGCTCCTGGATGTCATAGCTGTGGAAATCAAGGACAGTCTTGCCATCGTAGCTTTCGATCGGGAACACCTCGGTGAACACGGCTTGGAGTCCGGTGTTCTTGCGCTTGGACTGGGGAATCTCCGCCTGCAGAAACTCCTTGTAGGAGTCGAGTTGGATTTCGATGAGGTTGGGAGGCGTTATGACCTCATTGATCTTTCCGAAGTTGATGCGCTCCGAGACTTTGTTTGGCATGATGACCTTTTTTCCTTTCAGCTCCGCCGGAAGTCCGGCGGGTGTAGTGCAACAAGCGACAACAAGACGGGGCCGGACGGTTTAGTTCCAAAAACCGACCGGTCTCGTCTTGTTACCCTCAAGTTCCAACAAACCTCTACGACGGTATCGCTAAAGAACAAACCCGCAAACCACAAGCTTTCGGCGAGCGGGGAGAAAGGGAGGGAGGCGGGACCCGCCTCCCTCCTTGAGAAAAACATTACTTGAGCTCGATCTTGGCACCGGCCTCTTCAAGCTTCTTCTTGGCGGCCTCGGCATCTGCCTTCGGTGCACCCTCGAGAACGGGCTTCGGAGCACCGTCGACCAAAGCCTTGGCCTCTGCCAGACCAAGACCGGCCTTGACCTCGCGGACAACCTTGATGACGGCGATCTTCTTGTCGGCAGGAACCGAGGCCAGGATTACATCAAAAGTGTCCTTGACCTCCGCTGCAGGAGCCGCAGCGCCACCGCCGGCGGCCGGGGCCGCGGCGATTGCCACAGGGGCAGCAGCAGTAACACCCCACTTGGTCTCAAGGGCCTTAACCAATTCGGCGGCCTCGAGGACGGTGAGCTTGCTGAGTTCTTCTACGATGTTGTTGATGTCTGCCATGATGTTTTCTTTCTGTCCTTGTTGTCGTCCGTTCAGTCTCGTCGGAGAAGGAGCCCCTTCAGATTAGTCCGCAGCCCACGGACCGACGATTCACTCTTTTTTGAGTTCGGGATCCAGACGGGACGGCGCCTGTATTCCGAGAGGGATGGAGCGAGGCGATCAATCCGGCTTGTCGACCTTCGCCTTGATGACCCGTGCGAGCTGGGAGCCCGGGGTGTTGATAAGTGCCGCGAGCTTTTGAGCGGGGGCCTGAATGACACCAAGCAGCCGGCCCCGGAGAACGCCGATCGGCGGAAGATCCGCGATCGCCTGGACAGCAGCCGCCTCAAGGCGCTGGCTGCCGAGATAGCCGAACTGGAGCTTCGGTTTCTCAAACTCGGACTGGAAGGTCTTAATGACCTTTGCGGCGGCAGCGATGTCATCCTTCCCAGTCACGACCGCCAACTGCCCCGCGAGGGCCCCGGAGAGATCTGCGACACCGGCCTGCTTTGCGGCAACCCGAAAGATGGTGTTCTTGACGACATGAACCTCGGCACCCGCCTTGGTGAGGCGCTTCCGAAGCTCGGTAAACTTTGAAACAGCCAGGCCGCGGTAATCGACAACCAGGAAGAACGGCGACGCCTGAATGCGGGCGACGTATTCTGCTGAGATGAATTGCTTCTCGGTACGCATGTGAAGGGTCCCTTTTTGGTTCAGTTGGCGCCGAACTCCTTGAGATCCAGCCGAACCGGTGGGCTCATGGTCAGCGAGAGGGAGCAGGATTTGATGAAGATGCCCTTGGCACCTGAGGGGCGAGCCCTCACTACGGCCTCGATGACAGACCGGGCATTCTCGGCAATTTGCTGGGAACTGAAGCTGGCCTTGCCGACCGGGACATGAATGTTACCGGCTTTGTCGATCTTGAATTCAACCCGGCCCGCCTTGACCTCCTTGATGGCCTTCGCCACGTCGTCCGAAACAGTGCCGGTCTTCGGGTTGGGCATCAGCCCACGCGGACCAAGCACCTTGCCAAGCTTTCGGACCTCCGCCATTGCCTCGGTAGTCGAGATGGCAACGTCGAAGTCAGCCCATCCCTCCTGACATTTCTTGATCATGTCATCAAAACCCACGAAGTCGGCCCCTGCAGCCTTGGCTGCCTCGGCCTGGGCACCAGCCTTGGTGAAAACCAAGACTCGGACGGTCTTTCCGGAACCATGAGGCAGCGGACAGGTGCCGCGGACCATCTGATCAGACTGTTTCGGGTCGACCCCGAGCCTGAAGGCAAGATCCACAGTCTCCACGAACTTTGCCCGTGGGAACTTGACGAGAACATCCACCGCCTGGTTTAGGGGATAGCTCTTTGAGACATCGACGAGGGTGGATGCCTTCTTGTATCGTTTGCTGGCCATGCTTGTGTGCGGTCCGGACGAGTCGTTTGGACTCTCCCGCTCAATGGGTTTGGTATGAGAACTCTTAACGAACGAGCCCCATGGAGTGACAAAGATCGAGCAAGGTGTCAACCAAACTTTGAAAAAGACCCAAACATATTCACATCCCGAAGGGCTACAGACTCGACCGAAGACCTTCATGCTGATCGCCGGTGATCCATCTGGCGATCTGGCCGCAGCCGAGCTGGTCGGGGCGCTCCAGCGGCGGTGCCACGCCTTTCAACCCCATTTCATTGGTTCTGGTGGACCTGCCATGAGGAAGGCCGGCGTGGCCCTATTCCACGACTTGACGGTCCACTCGGTCATCGGGTTGGAGATTCTCAGGAAGGTCCTGTTTTTCCGCGAAGTTTTCTCGACACTGAAACGCGAAGCTCGAGTCAGGACGGTCGACGCAGTCATCGGCGTTGACTACTCGGGGTTCAACCTTCGCTTCGCGGAAGCCATCGCCCGGGAAACCCGCGGCTCAAGGGGAGCATTCGAGAACTGGCGTCCCAGATTGGTTCAGTACATCTCACCACAGGTTTGGGCATCCCGACCCGGTCGTTCGAAGCGGATGGAGGCCTGTCTGGACCTTCTGCTCACCATCCTGCCATTCGAGCCCGACTGGTTCGCCGAACACGCTCCAAACCTACCGGTCGTCCATGTCGGCCACCCTTTGGCGGACCGCCATTCTGGGGGGGGCTCCCTAGCTAATCCTGTTCGGAAGGACCCTCCTCTCCTGGTCCTCCTACCCGGAAGCCGCCCCGGCGAATTGGCACGGCATCTGCCGGTCATGATCCCGGCGGCCCAGCGGGTGCAGAGGGAAACGGGAGCCCGAATTCGGTTCGTCCTGCCCCGGGAATCCCTCGAGCCACTCGTCAGAAGGCTGCTTCCTGATGCACTCGACGCCACCATCCACATCGACCAACTCTCCCCCAGTCTCCGTGAGGCCTCGGTGGCCATGGCCTCCACCGGCACGGTCACCCTCGAGTGCGCCTGGCATGGGGTTCCCACCGTGGCCCTCTATCGGACCTCCCCGCTCACCTACGCTGTGGGACGCCGGATCGTGACCGTAAAGCACCTCGCCATGCCGAACATTATGGCCGGTGGGCCAGTAATACCCGAGTTCGTCCAGGACGAGGCAACTCCAGACCGGCTCGCCGAGGCGGCGATCGGATATCTCCGTGATCCCAAGAGGAGTGCCGAAACGCGACGGCGCCTGCTGGAACTGGCATCGACTCTGGGCTGCCCCGGTACCGCCGATCGCGCAGCGGCCGCGATTCAGGGGCTTTTTTCGGAATCTCCGTTGACCGACTGATTCATGCTCCACGCGGCACGAACCCGAAGGGTCGGAACGTAGTGTCCGACGAATTCCTTCCGGTATTCGGAGAATGTGCCAGCGGCGAGGTGGGTCCGGATTTCCTCCATCACCTGGAGGTAGAAATGGCTGTTGTGGATGCTGACGAGTCTGAGACCGAGGATCTCGTTTACGTTCAGAAGATGCCGAATGTAGGCACGGGAATGGTTCCGACACGCAAAACAGGGGCAGCCTTCCTCGATCGGGCCGAAGTCCGCCTTCACCGCACCGCCCTTGATGGCGAAGGTGCCCTTCCGCGTGAATGCGGTGCCGTTCCTGGCGACCCGGGTTGGCAGGACACAGTCGAACATGTCAATTCCACGGGCAACAAGCTCGACCAGCTGGGCAGGAGTTCCAAGCCCCATAGCGTATCTGGCTTTGCCTTCTGGAAGATGCGGCACGGTCATCTCCACAGCCTTCAACATCTCTGGCTCCGGCTCGCCGACGCTCACACCACCCACCGCATAGCCGTCGAACCCCATCGCAACGAGCTCCCGGGCACAGCGTTCGCGGAGCCGAGGATCCGACGCTCCCTGGACGATCCCGAAGACCTTCTGCCCATCTGCCCTCGGCTGTTCCAGACACTCCGAAGCCCAGCGAATTGTACGCTTTACGGCCCTTGCGACCTCGTCACCCGATGCGGTGTGGGAAGGACACTCATCGAACACCATTGCAATATCGGAACCAAGGGCGCGCTGAATCCCCATGCTTTCCTTCGGCCCCAGGAAGATTGGACTGCCATCCAGGTGGCTCCGAAACTCGACGCCGTGTTCCCGAATCTTTCGGATCTTTCCGAGGCTGAAGACTTGAAACCCCCCGGAATCCGTCAGGATGGGGCGGTTCCAGTTCATGAAACGGTGAAGCCCCCCTGCCTGGCCCAGGATCTCGAGGCCCGGACGAATGCTGAGATGATAGGTGTTCCCCAGCAGGATCTGGGTCCCCATTTCCTCCAGTTCCCTGTTGTCGAGGGCCTTGACGCTCGCCTGCGTCCCAACGGGCATGAACACCGGTGTCTCCACATCGCCATGAGCGGTCCGCAACCGTCCCCTTCGGGCTTGGCAGTTTGGATCGGCCCGGATGATGTCGAACATGCGGCAAGGCTCACCCGGAGAACCCGATCGAGGCAACTGGTGTCTGGAGAGTTGTCTGAGGAGTCCGAAGAATGATGGGTGGTTTGAATCGTATCCATCTCGGGCGGATAGACAGGTCCGACTATTCTCCGAAGACGCGCCGCTCAAATAAGATCGGGGCTCGCACGGAGCACCCTAATGCGGTATTCCATCCCGTCATCATGGCCCGCCTCATTGCCCTCGTCGTTGTCGGCTGCGTTCTCGTGGCCATCGGCGGAATCCTGCTCTCTAGCCGTTTCAGGACCAACGACTACCGCCACGGCTCATTCACCACATGGGTGAAGCGGACGGGCCCAGATGCACGGGTCAACGAGGCTGTCGCCCTCATGGGAGCCACCGCAATCCCGGACCTTTTGGAGCTCCTGAATTGGACGCCGAACGGAACAGAACGAAACTCCAGAAGACTCCACGATAGCCTCCCCAACTCCTGGCGCAGACACTTCCGAATTCTCGAGGTTTCCGACCCGGACGTGGTTCATATCCAGGCCCTCGTCGCCCTCGGTGGGCTCGGCCCAGAGGCGCTCCAGGCACTCCCGGCTGTTCTGTCCTGGACGACTGTCGTCGGACCAGTCGGAGAGGAAGCGCTCATCGCAGCGCTGAGGATCGCACCCGGTTCCCCAGAGGTGACACAGAAAGTTGTTGCGATGCTGCTGGATCGGCCGGCCCGGCGTGATCAGGCAGCACGGGCAATGGTGGCCACCCAGGTTCCAATCGAGGGCGCCCTGAGTCCCTTGGTCGAATCCCTCCGCGACACCCCACTCCCCACTCCCGAGGTCCTCTCCGCGATCAGCCTTTACGGCCGCGAGGCTTCCAGCGCCGTCTCGAGGCTCGGACCATCACTCAGGGACGTCTCCACAAAATCCGCTGCCATCGAGGTCCTCAGGGCCGCAGGACCCGCCGCGTTGCCGATGCTTTCCGAGATTCGCCAGGAGCTCAATCCCGGCTCACCGGTGGTCGTCGGTGCGCTGGAGGTCGCTGGTCGTTGCGGCACCCCAGCCTCACCCTGCCTCCCAGCCATCAAGGAACTCGAGCTGTCACGGGATGGGAGCATCGGGATGCTGGCTTCCTTGGCGCGCGCGAGGATCGAGGAACGGCCCACCAACGCCATCCCGGCGATCGTCCGCGAGCTTCGTCTTCCCGTGGCCGATGCAACCCATCCCTATATCCCGATGCATCACGGACTCAGGGACATCCGCCTCTCCTCAAAGCAGGCCGCCGCATGGCTCCTGGGCGAGCTGGGTGGATCTGGAAAGGTTGCCTCCTCTGATCTCAATGCCGCCATACGGTCGGACGATCCGAGGCTCATGGTCCTTGCAGCATGGGCCCTTTGGAGAATCAATCAGGAGGCGGAACCCTCGATTGGCGCCATCCGACGAGGCTTGGCATCCACCCAGGATCCCATCGCCCAACGGATCGCCATCGAAGCCGTGACTGAGCTGGGATCCTTTGCGAGCCTTGCCTTCGAGGATCTCGAGCGGATCGAGCGCCAGGATCTAAGACTGAAGGGACCAGCACGGGCTGCTCTCGACCATCTAAAGGGCCTCGCACCGCTCCGCGGCCCACGATGATCTGTCGGAACCGTATCGGTCGCCAATTCAAAGCCTCAGTTTCGGGAAACGCACCGTGACAAGTCATTGACGCCCTGCGCCGGTTACGGCCTGTCATGAAGGAATTCGACCTCATCGCGATGCTGATCCCATCGCTGCCCACGAATGGCTCCGTCGCCCAGGGTGCTGGAGACGACTGCGCGATCGTGGAGCCGGGATCCCCTGACACCCAGACGCTCCTTAAGGTGGACGCCGTGGTGGAGGGCATCCATTTCCTGCCAGAGACTGATCCCGTCAGGGTTGGCCACAAGGCCCTCGGTCGATGCCTGAGCGACATCGCGGCCATGGGAGGAGTGCCCGTAGCAGGCCTCGTCACGCTGGGGCTTCCCAGGGACTACGATCCTGAACGGATCCGCCATCTCTACGAAGGGCTTGGCAGGCTTGCGACACGACATGGGGTCGCCATCGTCGGAGGCGAGACCACGACCAGCCCGGAGCGTCTCTGGATCAGCGTAAGCCTCATGGGGTCCGTCCCCCGGGGAAAGGCCGTCCTGAGGTCTGGAGGATGCGAAGGCGATGCTGTGTTCGTCACTGGCGAGCTGGGTGGATCCCTCGCCGGAAAGCACCTGGACTTCGAACCGCGACTTGAACAGGGACGCTGGCTGGCAGAATCCGGCAGGGTCCACGCCATGCTCGACCTCAGCGACGGGCTGGCCGGGGATCTCGGGCACCTGCTCGCGGCGAGCGGTGGGCTCGGGGCAGAGTTGATGGCCACGTCGCTGCCGATCAGCAGGGCGGCCATCGAACGCGCGAGGGAAGTCCCCGGTGCGCGTCCTCCCCGGGCAGCAGCGCTGATGGACGGCGAGGATTTCGAGCTGCTGTTTACGACCAGCCCGAAGGATGCCGTACCGCTGCTGGATTCCTGGAAGGCCCGGTTCCCGGATCTCCGCCTGACCTGCATCGGACGCCTTACCCGTGAACCGGGGATCCGGCTCCGAACCGAACAGGGTCTGCAGGTCATCCCACCCCGCGCCTACGAGCATTTTGCATGAACGGAATGCCGACCAGAACCTGGATCTCCCGATCGGTCGGAGACACGGAAGCCCTCGGAGCGCGCATCGCAGGTATGTCCTCAAGGGGCCAGGTGATCGGACTGAGCGGCGACCTCGGTGCCGGCAAGACGGCACTCATCCGGGGACTCGCCCACGGACTCGGATTCACCGGGCGCATCCATTCTCCAACCTTCTCCCTCATCAATCTATACGAAGGCGGTCGCCTCCCACTGTTCCATCTCGACCTCTACCGACTCGATGGACCCACCGCGATCCACGAGGCCGGACTCGAGGACTATCTTATCCACCCAGAGGGCATCAGCGCCGTGGAGTGGATCGGACGTTGGACCCCTCCAGCCAGCCACCAAAGCCACTGGTCCATCCACCTGACCACCCTGGACGATACCATCCGGGAAATCACCCATGACATCCCTGGCCTTTGAGTTCTCGACCGACCGCAGGGCGGTCGCCATCGCGAGGGATGGACTCATCCTCGCACAGAGCCTCCTCGAGCGGGTTCGTGAGACCCCGCTACCCTCTCTGGTCGACCGGGTTCTGAAGGAAGGTGGACTCCAGCCGCGGCAGATCGACCGACTGGTGGTCGGCCTTGGACCTGGGAGCTACACCGGGGTTCGGCTGGCCATTTCCTTCGTCCAGGGATGGCACCTCGGCCTAGGAACGGAGGTGGTCGGCCTTTCCAGCCTGGAGGCACTGGCCGCGGCGTCAGAGTACCTCGAGGGGCGCACCCTGCTGGCCGTCGATGCCCAGAGGGGGGAATATGCGGTCGCCAGGGCCGAATCCGGACGCCTTACGGAACCACCCCTTCTCTGCTCCCTCGACGACATCAAGGCCCAGATGGGGCTGGGACTCCGGGTGGCAGGTCCCGATCTGGGCATCACCCTGCCCGGTGCTGTCGCACTCCATCCCAAGGCCACATGGCTTGCGGTGATGGCAGATCAATGCGCGCCGACACCCCCTGAGCGACTCGCGCCGGTCTATCTCCGGGAAGCCGCCTTCGTGAAGGCCCCCACACCGAGATCCCTCTGAGGATCCGCAGTATTCCGGAACTTCCCTTGGCCCTCCAAAAACTGTTCCCGCCGGCCTTTTCAGCAGAACATCCTCGGGACGTGCCGCCGATCTACTTCGACTTCAATGCCACGACACCGCTCGATGCGGGGGTCCGGGCCGCGATGGAGCCGACCCAGGATCTGGCCTGGGGCAACCCTTCCAGCGTCCACCAGGTGGGCCGTATCGCACGGGCGGCGCTCGACGAGGCCCGATATCGAATGGCCTCCCTCTTGAAGTGCAAACCGAGCGAGGTGGTCTTCACGGGTGGCGGCACCGAGTCCAACAACCTCGCCCTCTTCGGCACCGCCCGCCTGCTCCGCTCCAAGGGTACCCACCTCATCACCTCACCCGTCGAGCACCACGCCGTCCTCCACGCGTTGGAACATCTGGAGCGGCACGAGGGCTTCGAGGTGACCCGCCTTCCTGTCGACCGACACGGACGCGTGGATCCGGAGGATGTTCAAAGATCCCTGCGTCCGGATACGATCCTGGTTTCCGTGATGGCGGCGAACAACGAGATTGGGACACTCCAACCCGTCGAAAAGATCGGGTCCCTCTGCAGGGAGGCCGGGGTGGTCTTCCACACCGACGCGGTCCAAGCCTTCGGCAAGTGTGCCTTCAGGGACATCCATCAGTTCCAGGCCGATCTTGTCTCGGTCTGCGCCCACAAATTCCACGGCCCAAAGGGTGCCGGGGCCCTCTTCATTAGATCCCCACTCCAGCCACGACCCACCCAGGTGGGCGGCGGACACGAGAACGAGCGTCGTGCAGGGACCGAGAACCTGCCAGCGATCGTCGGCCTCGTGGAGGCCTTCACCCGATTCGTGCCGGATCCAGTATTCACCCGGGGTCCCCTGCTTGCCGGCACGGAGAGACTGGCCAAGGCCGCAGCCGCCCTCCCGGGAGTGACCCTGCGGGGACATCCCTCGGAACGTCTGGCGAACACGGTCGCGTTCTCCGTGACCGGAACCGACAGCATCGCGCTGATGGCGGCGCTGGACCTCGAGGGCATCTGCGCCTCGAGCGGGTCGGCCTGCTCCGCAGGATCCCTCGAACCCAGCCACGTGCTGCGGGCACTTGGAGTCCCTCGGGAGGAGGCCACAGCGCTGGTGCGGTTCTCCCTCGGCCGAACGTCCACCGCAGAGGAAGTCGACCGGGTGATCGCGGTCCTTCCCGAGGTGATCCAACGCGTCCGAAGGGGATCGCGCAGCGGTACATAGGCCTCGGAATCCGACCCGAGGCTTGACCCAATCGGTTCGAATGCCGGACCGTTTCGCCCGTCGATTCCCCGCACTCATGAACCCATCCCCTTCCCTGCCGTCGCACTCGCGCCGGCGTTTCCTCCGCAACTCCTCCGCAGCGACCGCGTTCGCCCTGGCCGCCCCCTCGGTGATCCTCCGGGAGAAGGCCTTCGCCGCGAACAGCGACACGCTCAAGATCGGCCTCATCGGCTGCGGCGGTCGCGGCACCGGCGCCGCCGGCAATGCGCTCACCGCGGATGACAACTGCGTGCTGACCGCGGTTGCCGACGCCTTCCCTGAGCCGCCCAAGCTCGCCCTAGCGGGACTCAAGGAGACCTACGGCCCCCGCGTCGCCGTCACCCCCGAGTCCACCTTCGTCGGACTCAACGCCTTCGAGAAGCTGATCGATTCCGGCGTCGACGTCGTCCTGCTCGCCTCGCCTCCGGGATTTCGTCCCATGCACCTCCGCTACGCGGTGGAGCGCAACAAGCACATCTTCGCCGAGAAGCCCGTGGCGACCGACGCCGTCGGCCTCCGGCACGTCCTGGAGTCGGTCCGAATGGCCAAGGAGAAGAAGCTCCACTTCGTCTCCGGCTTCTGCTGGCGGTCCGACCTCCCCCGCCGCGCCCTCTACGACCGCATCCTGTCGGGCGGCATCGGCGACGTGAAGGCCATCTACGGCACCTACCTCACCGGCCCCGTGAAGCCCATGCCTGCCGCGAACACCCGCAAGCCGGGCATGACCGACCTCGAGTGGCAGCTCCGCAACTGGATGAACTTCTCGTGGCTCTCGGGCGACGGCATCGTCGAGCAGTGCATCCACACCGTCGACAAGATGGCATGGTGCATGGGCGACAAGCCGCCCCTGAAGTGCACCGCCACCGGCGGCCGCATGATCCCGAACAACGAGGGCAACATCTATGACCACATGACGGTGGTCTACGAATATGCCAACGGGGTCCGGGGCGTCATCGCCCAGCGCCAGATCGCCGGCTGCTACAACGACAACTCCGACTACATCCTCGGCACCAAGGGCAACGCCCAGAGTGGCTGGGGCGTGCCAGTGATCCGCGGAGAGAAGCCCTGGCGCTATGACGGCGAGAAAAACAAGGACATGTATGTCGTCGAGCACGAGGACCTCTTCGGCAGCATCCGGAATTCCCGGAACTACCGGTTCGACGGCGAGTGGCTGGCCTCCAGCACCGCGCTCGGACTCATGGGCCGTCTGGCAGCCTACACCGGTGGCGAAGTCAGCTGGGAGGACTTCATGAAGTCCAACGAGAAGCTCAGCCCCGAGGGGCCGCTCGCGTGGGACATGAAGTGCCCCATCATGCCGCTGCCGATGCCCGGCCGCTACAAGCCCGCCTGAGGTCAGCCAGAAAAGCTCACCGGCCCACAACCCGGATCATGCCCTAGGGCGTGATCCGGGTTTTTCGTTTCGGGAAAACCAGCCCAGGACTCCCGGCCGGGTGACCGGACGCCGGATGGCCATTTCGCGGAATCGCCCCTCGAGTTGGGCACGGCTCCATGCGCCCCATACCACTGAATTTAGGATCCCGACGCAGGCCCAGAGGGCGAATGCCATGAACCTCCCGCCCCCCCCCCCTCCTGTAGCGCCCATCGCCATCAACGGGATCCAAACCACCATCGGCAACGCCACGATCCGGACCATGACCGACGAGGCCGCAGTTCGTCCCCCGCCAGAGACCCCCGTCCAGAGGCCCAGCCACCCAATGGCCCACAGGTCGAGGACCAGGAACACCATCGACAGGAGGGCGACTGCCAGGGAGTAGCCGAAGTCCTCGGGCTCAATGGCCGCCACTACCAGGAGGAGGATGGCGTCGAGGACCAGGGCGGCCCCCATCGGCCCCAGGAACTGCCGCCGCAGCGCACGCCAACGTCCCTCCAGGATCTCCCGGTCCGTCAGCGAGGTCGTGAGCAGCAGCTCCATCGCCCCGGTGGCCCGGTCCTCGAGGAACTGTCGCGGGGCCTCATTCGCCATCCACGACTTGAGCAGGAGATGGATCACCAACGCGGACCAGACCAGGAACGCCACCATCGGACCCCCGGTGTCATCCCCTCGGGAAACCTCCCAGCCCAATCCCACGAAGGACACGAACACCCCAATCAACGTCCCCCAGACGAGCCAACCCCGGATCCAGTGCCGGGCCGACAACCACAGCACCGGATTCACATCGAGGAGCCGTCCCCGAAACTGGTCGGCCATCCCCGGTCGCGGGAACCGCAGCCGCTGCAGCCACGCAGATAGGCCCCATCGCGCCGATCGCGTGCCCCGATCCTGCCAGCTTCGAGGCAGCCACAAGGTGGCGAGCACGAGCGCAACAATCCCACAGCCACCGGAGAACCCCAGGGACAGGAAGTATCCCGAGTTCTGTGACATCCCAGGCAGGACCGATCTCGAGGCGATGAAGGCGGTGAACGGATTGAGGCTGAGCAGCCAGTCGTTCCAACCGTCCGGGACGTCTCCTCCGATCCGCCAGATGTGGAGGAGGAGCAGGAGACCGTAGACCATGAAGCCACCCCCCCAGACCGCCAAGGAGAGCAGGGTGTTCAGACCTACAGCCCGCTGGACCTCCCGGGTGAGGATCGACGCCAGTAGTCCGAGTGACAGCGAGGTGAAGGTCACCACCAGGAGCACGGCCGCCATCCGGACACAGTCCACCATCGCGATCCCTCCCATCAGGAGCGAGAGTCCCAGGATCGGCACCAGCGCCAGCTGACAATAGAGAGCCGCCAAGGCATGGGCCACGAACTTGCCGAGGACGATTTCATGACTCCGGAGATCCGTGAGGAACAGGAGCCCCAGTGTTCCTTCCCGCTTCTCCACGCTGACGCTGTCCGTCGTGAACAGAAATCCCGAGAGTCCCGCCAACAGGAGGCCCAGGGCCGACACCAAGTAGTAGACGGGCTCCCCCGAGGCCGTTCCGTTGGTGTTCCAACTCTGACCCTGGCTGATCGCCAGCGCCAGGCAACCGGCCAGCAGCCCGCCCGTCGCGACAACCACCCGGAGCCAGTAGGTCCATGGATGCCGCGAAGCGATCCTCAGCTCCCGTTCCACGATGGGGGGCACCGTCATCGACACGACTCCACGGGCTTTTGGCCGGCCCGACAAGCCCACAGACCACGGACTCAGCGCCGGGCCCCCGACAGAAAGCGCCTGCGGTCCAGCTGTCGACAGGCGAACCACCAACCCCAGACCGTACAACCCACGGCGAGGGCGACGCCCATCCCCGTGACGAAGCGGTCGGAAGGCCACCCCGGCAGGGATTTCTGGTATCGGACCAGCCACTCGTCGTTCATCCAGTCGCCCACCGCTGTGACTACGAACGGCACATGGTGCGCCACCCACGCGAGAGCAAACGCGGTGAGGAAGTTGAACCGGGACAGCGCCAACCCGACACCAAACACAAGGGTTGCCACCACCCACAGTCCGAACAACCAGTCGAAGGCAGGGACGTACAGCAGGTTGGGCCGTGGACCCTGCAATCCCCAATACCAACGCCAAGCAAACCGGAGCTGCGGCAAGAGCCAGAGGATGAGGGTCGGCCAGAGGAAACGGCGGGCGAGTCCGACGACCCGTCCCCGGACGATCGAGGCCGGGGTCAGCGGCGTCACAAGCCAGAGCTCGAGGGCTCCCGACTCCCGCTCGATCCGGAAGCTCGCCGTCGCGGCAAAGGCCACCCCGCCCAGCAGCATCAGATGGCCGAGGAAGTAGTAGCCCTCGACGGTCCCTCGCTGGGCCTCGAGAGCCAGTCCGGCGACCGAAAGCGCCATGCCGAGCAGGACCCAGCCACCGACCCGCGCGCTCCAGGTCCGCGACTGCAGCCAGAGGATGGGATTGGATTCGAGGATCCGGGACTGGCGTCGACGCCACCACAATTCCCCGATTCGGACCTCAGTGAACCATCGGGCGATGCGCACCTGTCGCGCGGAGGGCGGATTCGCCTGCCACGACCGCGCTAGCACCAGGCTGGCAATCCCCACCGCCACGGCCACGAGGGTCCAGGAGGCCAGCCAGATCCCCAGCGCCGACTGCACCGCCGGCCAACCGGCCGGTCCGAGAAGCGTGTCCATCCAGAGGCCTCGGAACCCGAGATTGAGAATCAGCCCCTGGCGGATCATCAGATTCTCCGCGGCACCCAGCCACCGTTCCCACCAGCCCTGCTCAGCGCTCCCCACGATCGATGGCAGCGGGACCGTCAACGTCACATAGAGCCCGAGAAAGACCACTGCCCCGCCCAGCGCAAAAATCAGAGCAATGATCCGGGCCCGCCACCACGACTCGGTCAGACATGACGCCAGGAGGCCGGCGACGAGGGCGAGACCGAGGGCGGCCACTTCCAGCAGGAACATTCGGACGGCGTCCCACCAGACCACGCCTCCCAGGACCACCGGGATGACCAGCACGGGAGAGGCTGCCAGTAGAAAAATCAGGCCGCGCAACGTCTGCACGAAGGCCTTTCCAATCACGACTTGAAACGGCTTCAGCGGGGTAAGGAAGAGCAGTCCCAGGGTTCCCTCCCGGCGTTCCCGGCTGAGGCAGTCCGCAGTCAGGACCGGACCGATGATCCAGATCCCGACCAGCAGGATTCGGTGTAGTCCCATGAAATATCCACGACCGCCGGAACGCCCGGCATTGACGTCGGTAACCCAAGCAAGGGCCAGCGGGACCATCAGCGCGACTGCTGCTAGGACCCGTAGCCAATAGGAGCCAGGCTGCCGCGCCAACTCCCTCAGTTCCCGCTGGAGCACGGGCCACATCGTGACTCCACCCTGAATCGGATTCCTGAAGAGCACCAGCGTCCGTCACCAATCCCAACCCCGGACCTGGGATACCCGCTCAGGAATCCGGGAACTCGAACTCCACCTTCCCCTTGTCGGACAGCTTTAACCGGGCCTGGAATGGTTTGCCCGCCTTGCTGATGAACTGGGTCAGAACATCGGTCCTCCCGGACGCAAGGAGCTTCGACGCCTGGGGCCGTTCGACCGGCTGCTGGAGGATGGCGTGGCCAAACTTGAAGGTGCAGCGACGGGTCTCGCGCTGGCTGTTCTCGCAGAGATACTGCTCCGGGGTCTCGAACACCCGCCCCTTGCACTTTGGGCAGGATCCGATGGACTCCATGCCGGTGAAGTCGACCTTCACCTGGGGTTCCGACGCGGCCGACTTCTTCTTGCGAGCCTCACGCGGAGCGAACTCGAATCCGACTTTTCCATCCTTCACCGCCAGGAACGCCTCGAATTTCCGTCCGGTGCGCTTGGAGACAAAGCCCTTGAGGAGGTCGGTCTTGCCCGCCGACAGCAGCTTGGCGACCTGCTCCCGGTCGATCGCCTGCTGCAGGATGATGGCACCGGTCTTGAACGTGCAGCTCTTCTCAGGGCCGACGGACTTCTCGCAGACGTAGTTCATCCCGTTCTCGAAGACTCGGGCCTGGCAGAGCGGACAGGCACCCACCGGGTCCTTGCCGGTGAAGTCCGGGGCCGAGGCCTCTCCTTCGCCATCGGTGCCCTCGTCGCGGCCGAAATCGAACTCCGCCCGAAACTCCGGGTTCAGTTTGATCACCGCGGCGAAGGGGAACCCCTTCTGGCTGCGGAATCCCTGCAGCGGACCCACCTGGCGGTCGCGGATCAGCTGCTCGACCTCGGAGGGCTCAAACATGCGGCCGGACAGGATCTTGCGGATCGAGAAGTCGCAGGACTGGCATTTGAAGTCGCGGTACTTCTCGTCGACGTGCCCACCGCACTTTGGACAGGGCACCTCCAGGGCTCCGAAGTCGCCCGGGATGGTGTCCTTGTCGAACTGCTTGGCCTTCGCAACGATCTCCGAGGTGAACCGGCGGATCTCCGCCATGAAGGACTCACGGTCCAACTGGCCCCGCTCCATCTTCTTGAGCTGGAATTCCCAGTCTCCAGTCATCTCAGGTCGGGTCAGCTCGTTCACACCCAGCCCACTGAGGAGGTGCATCAGCATGAACGCCTTGGCGGTCGCCATGAGCTCCCGTCCTTCGCGGAGGATGTAGCCCTCGGTGATCAGCCCCTCGATGATCGCAGCCCGCGTCGCCGGGGTTCCCAGTCCCCGCTCGCTCATCGCTTCGCGCAGCTCCTCATCGTCCACGAGCTTGCCCGCCCCTTCCATTGCGCTGAGCAAGGTGGCCTCGGTGAACCGGGCGGGGGGCTTCGTCTGGTTGCCCTTGGACTGCACGTCGACCGTGTCGACCCGTTCGTTCTGGGTGACGGGGGCCAGCGTCGCGTCATCCCCCGCCGCGGCCTCCTTGCCGTAGACCTCAAGCCATCCGGGCTTCATGAGGACCTTGCCCACGCTCTTGAACGGCTCGCCCTCAACCCATGTGATCCGAGTCGTCTCGAGGAATTCGGCAGCGGGGAAGAACACCGCCAGGAAGCGGCGGGTCACCATGTCGAAGAGCTTCTGCTCGGGTTCCGACAGCCCCTTCGGGAGCTGTCCCGTCGGGATGATTGCGAAGTGGTCGCTGACCTTCGCGTTGTTGAAGATGCGCTTGTTCGGCCGGACCCAGCCCTCCTGCAGGATCCGTCCCGCATGGGCGCCGTAGACGGTGCTCCCGAACGACTCGAGGGTCTGGCGGACCGAACCCACATAGTCCTCGGGCAGGTGCCGGGAGTCGGTACGGGGATAGGTCAGGACCTTGTGCTTCTCGTAGAGGGACTGGGCGATCGCGAGGGTGTTCTTCGCGCTGAACCCGAACCGGGAATTCGCCTCTCGCTGGAGGGTGGTGAGATCGTACAGGAGCGGGGAGAGCTGGGTGGAGGGTTTGCTCTCCTCGGTCACGACGCCGGGCTTGCCCTCGCACTTGGCCCGGATGGCCTCGGCCTTCGCGGCATCCCAGATCCGTTCCGCACGCGCCTCCCCGTCGGCATCGCGGCCCTCGTGCTTCCGGAACGACTCGTCAAACCATCGACCGGGATAGGTCCCACGCGGAGCGGCAAACGTGGCGTGGACCTCCCAGTAGTCGCGGGCGACGAACTTCCGGATCCGATCCTCGCGCTCGACGACGATCGCCAGGGTCGGGGTCTGGACCCGGCCCACCGTGGTCAGGTAGAACCCGCCGGCCCGGTTGTTAAACGCGGTCATGGCCCGGGTGCCGTTGATGCCCACGAGCCAGTCCGCTTCGCTCCGGCACTTCGAAGCATCGGCCAGAGGCCGCATCTGCTCGTCGGTCCGGAGCTGCTTGAACCCGTCCCGGATCGCCGCCGGGGTCATCGACTGCAGCCAGAGCCGCTGGATTGGCTGCCTGGCCCCCGTGTAGAGGACGATGTTCCGGAAGATGAGCTCCCCTTCCCGACCGGCGTCACAGGCATTGATGAGGGATCCGACATCCTTCCGCTTCACCAGCTTGGCAAGGGTCTTGAGACGGCCCTCATTGCGCTCGATGGGTTGGAGACCGAACCGCGGCGGCATGTGGGGGAGCTGCCCGAAGGTCCATCGACCCCGCTTCACCTCGAATTCTTCGGGGACGCTGAGCTCCAGCAGATGCCCCACCGCGGAGGAGATCACATAGCTGTCGTTCTCGAAGAATTCCCCGGATTTGTCCTTGGTCGTCACTCCCAGCGCCTTCGCGATGTCGGAGGCAACCGAGGGCTTTTCGGCAATGATGAGTGACTTGGACATGGATCGGAAACCGCCGACGTGTAGCGACTGCCATCGAGTCCCCGCAAGTCTTTGTTCCGGAAACGACAGGCCCGTCACACGAATCGAACACCGGATTGCATCGGCGTGGAGACTCTCTGGACAGCGGCGGATTCCGGTCGTCGGCCCCCTGCTTCCGGGTTTGGTTTCCGGGGCCGGGTCCGACACGATCCGCCGGTCCATGCCTCGCCTCCGCTTCGTGGATCTCGCCACCCTCACCTACCTCGTCGGGGTCACTCTCTGGCTCCTGGTGTTCCGCCAGGAGTGTTCCCCCCACTGGCGCGGGTGGGTGGCGCTGCACGGGATCCTCGCCGGAGGCGTCATCCTCCTCGCCGCGGATCCAGGACCTCGAATCCTCCGGATCCTGCGCGAACTCTACCCGCTTCCGCTATTCATCCTCTTCTACCGCGAGAGCCAGATGCTAAACCGGGGCCTTTTCCACGAACCCCTCGACCCAGCATTCTTCAGGATGGAGGAGGCCCTGTTTGGGATGCAGCCCAGCATCGCTTTCTCGAAGGCCCTGCCCCAGACGGCCTTCGCCGAGCTGGTCTATGCGGGGTACTTCTCGTTCTACCTCATGAACATCGGGGCCGTGGTGGGCTGGGTTCTCCGTGATCCAGCCAAGGCCAGCCGGTTCCTTGGCACCCTCGCCAGCGTCTTCTACCTCTGTGACGTCACCTTCATGATCCTTCCGGTGGTCGGCCCCCGGATCCTCGACCTCGGCATGCTCGACTCGGCCGTGGTCGGCTCGCTGGGCCTGTCTGACGTGGGTCCCATGCCGGCCTCCACCCAGACAGGACCGTTCGCAATCCTGATGCGATACATCTACGCGTGGTTCGAGGGGGCCGGGGGGGCCTTCCCCAGCAGCCACGTGATGGTGGCGAGCCTCATCCTGCGGGAGGCGTTCCGACAGCGGCTTCGGCTCCGATGGGGACTGGCCGGACTGGTGTTCCTGCTGTGCCTGGGGACGGTCTATGGCCGCTACCACTACGTCCTGGATGTCCTCGGCGCCTTGGTGATCGGTCCTCCGCTGTTCGCACTGGTGGAGGCCGTGCAGCGCCGGATGGAACCGGACAGCGGTCCCCGAGCCGATCAGAGGGACCTGTCGTAGATCCGATAGATCTTCTCGATGCGTCCGCCGAACAGCGCCGCCAGACGGTGGACAGGGCGGTTGTCCTCGAGCACCCAGGACGCCTCGCAGCGGGAAAACCCCAGACTTCGGGCCGCTGCCAGGGTCTCGGCAAACATCATCCCCTCCAGACCCCGACGCCGATGCGCGGCGGTGACCCCGAGGGCGATCAGGCGGAAGCACCGGGGCTGTCGCCACCCCAGCAGGACGGGCAAGGCCTTGAGGAGTCCCGGACGGAGGAGATGCCCACGGAGGGGTCCGAGGACCTCATTGACGTCGGGCACGGGCAGGAGAAGCCCCGCGGGCTGGCCCCTCGATTCCGCCAGCCAGACCAGGCCATTCACCAGCAGCGGCTTCAGCCGCTGTGCGAGGAAATCGATCTCCGGCCCCGTCATGGGCACCGCCGACCAGTTTCGTTCCCAGGCGACGTTGTAGATCTCCTTCAGCGCGGGTAGGACGGCGTCGAGGTTGGACCGGGTGACTGGGATCAGCCGGACGTCCGGAGCCCGGCGTGCCGCCGCCTCGCGGAACGCATCGAGCTTCTCGCCGGGGCTGTCTTCCAATGCGATGTCGAACGCGACTAGATCCTTGGCCTTGATGAAGCCTTGGGCCTCGATGCACCGAGCGAGATGGGCTGGATTGTGAGGCATCATCACGGCGTTCGGACGACCATGTCCTTGCACGAGCAGACCACACTCCTCGTTGATCGAAGGGTTCATGGGCCCCCGGATGCGGTCGCATCCCTGACTCCGGACCCAATCGGATGCCGCGTCCAGCAGGAGTCCGGCCGCCTCGGCATCGTCTTCACACTCCCAGTACCCAAAGAATCCGGTTCGGTCGCCGTGCACTCGCTGGTGTTCGGTATCCACAATGCCAGCGATACGCCCTACCGGAATCCCGCCCCGCTCTGCGATCCACAGCTGTCGTCGGGCATGGGACCAGAAGGGGTTCCGATCTCCCAGGACAGCCAAGACCTCGTCCTGGAGTGGGAGCACACAGGCGGGTTGGGCACCGGAGAGAGGGACCATGACATCCCAGAACCGACGGAGCTCCACGCGGGACTCTCGAAGCGGCACCAGACGCAGCGGGGATGAGGGGGAGGGTGTGATTCCGATAGCCTAGGCCGGACCTCCGGTTTCGATGAACAAAATCCTGTCCGGTCGATCATCGAGTCCGGCTCCTTGACGGTCCACCCTCTCACCGTAGGGTCTCGCCACCGACATGGACTTTGCGGATCCCGTTCCGGTGGAGGCTTCTGCTCCCACCCCCACCTTCCTCGCCCTGAAACAATTTGTTCCGTCTGGAAGAGGTCCCTGGAATGAGGTTGCAGACAGCGACTGGAATGATTGGCGTTGGCAGATGCGGAATCGGGTGACCTCTCTGGAGCAGCTAGAACGATTCATTCCTCGACTCACCCGGGAGGAACGCGCCGGCGCCCTCCTCGCAGGACGCTCCAAGCTTGCCGTGGGCATCACTCCCCATTTCTTCAGTCTGATCGACCCCGAGGATCCCGACTGCCCGATCCGCCGACAGGTCATCCCCCGGATTGAGGAGACCCACACCGCGTCCTGGGAGGTTCCCGATCCCTGCGGGGAGGACGCCCACTCACCGGTGCCCGGGCTTGTCCATCGCTATCCCGACCGGGTCCTGTTCCTCGTGACCGATCGCTGTGCTGCCTATTGCAGATACTGCACGCGATCCCGCCTGGTGAGCAATGCCAGTGGCTACGATTTTCAGCCCGACTTCGAACGGCAGATCGAGTACATCTCCGCTCATCCGGAGGTCCGGGACGTGCTGTTGAGCGGTGGTGATCCCCTGCTGCTTTCGGACGACAAACTCGACGAACTCCTGGGTCGCCTCCGGGCAATTCCCCACGTCGAGTTCCTCCGGATCGGGTCGCGGATCCCCATCTTCATGCCCCAACGGGTGACGCCTGGGTTGGTGGAACGACTGAAACGCCATCACCCACTGTTCATGAGCATCCACACGAACCACCCCCGGGAACTGACCACCGAGGTCCGCGCAGCGCTGGGTCGGCTTGCCGATGCCGGCATCCCCCTGGGCAACCAGTCGGTGCTGCTACGACAGGTCAACGACGACCCCGAGGTGATGAAGGCTCTCGTCCACAAGCTGCTCATGTGCCGGGTGCGCCCCTACTACCTCTACCAGTGCGACCTGATCCAGGGCTCGGCCCACCTCCGATCCTCGGTTCGCAAGGGGCTCGAGGTCATGGAGTCCCTGCGAGGGCACACCACCGGATATTCCGTTCCGCAGTATGTGATCGATGCCCCGGGAGGCGGTGGGAAAGTTCCCGTGAACCCCGACTACATCGTGAGCCGGAACCGGGACCGCGTGCTGATCCGGAACTACGAGGGCGAGATCTTCGAATATCCGGAACCTCCGGAGCCTCTCGCGATTCCGCTGGGAGATCCGCGGAACCGCCCCACCCTCGGCTTCGATCCCGATCGCGCCACCCCGGCCTCCCTGCGTTCGAGATACTATCCGAAATTCGCCTGAACCCTGGCCTTCAGTAGTCGAGGGCCAGGTTGTCGGCCGCAACAGCCGCATCCAGGCGTCGCACGGCCTCGTCATCCGCATCGATCGCCCAACGATCCCCAAGGCTCCGGAAGAGCCCTCGGAACAGTCGGGCCAAGGCCGAACGCACCTGGGACCGTTCCCTCCGTCGGAACATCCTCAGGACCTGTGGACCCGGACATCCCGGAGTCGCCAGATATTGAAAATCAGTTTCGGACAGGCATCGCGACTCGATCTCAGAGGACTCGTACGTACCTCGCGCATAGGCATAGACCAGGAGCGTGAGGATCATCGGGTACGGATAGCGTTCGCCGCCGGCGATGCACTGCACCTCGATGCCCGGCATCATCCCGCCTTGGACCGCCTCGAGTGCGTGGTGGATCAGGCGTTCGGTACCGACCCAATCGGCCAGATCCACGGGAAGCTCCCGCCGATCTACCACCTCAGGAATCACCCCCGTTCCCATCAATCTAAGAGGCACCCGTCGTGTTACGGTTCCATGGCACACGAGTGACATCTATGGAGATCACCTAGCACCCTCCAAATTATTCCTATCATCACATCCGTATCTATTGATTTATCCCTTGCTGCACCAGCTGTCGGCTTCATAGCCTGACGGCATGACACGACAGGGTTGGGTTGCGAAGACGTATTCGAGGGGTGGAGCATTGGTCGACCTTCTGCGTCGGCGTGTGGCGATCATCGATGGCGCCATGGGAACGACCATCCGCACCTACGGCATGAAGGAGGCGGACATCCGAGGGAAACGCTTCGCCGACTCCAAAAAGGACCTGCTCAACAACGGGGATCTCTTCTCCCTGACGCAGTCGGGGATGATCTGCGACATCCACCGACGATTTCTCGAGGCGGGCGCCGACATCATCGAGACCAACACCTTTTCCGCGACCAGCATCGGCCAGAGCGAGTTCTTCGTGGACGATCCGCGGGAACACGGAGGACGCAAGGATCCGGAGTTCTTCCAGAAGGTGGTCGACGATCGCTCACTTGATGAACTCGCTTGGGAGATCAACGAGCAGTCGGCCCGGCAGTGTCGTGAGTGGGCCGACCGGGTCGCCAACGCAACCGGCCGGCAGCGCTTCGTCGCCGGGGCCATCGGACCTCTGACCGTGTCACTGTCGAACTCCCCTGATGCCGACGACGCCGGATTCCGGGTCGTCACCTTCGACCAGGTGAAGCGGGCCTACCGGACCCAGATTCGGGCGCTCATCCAGGGCGGCTGCGACACCCTGCTGGTCGAGACCATCTTCGATTCCCTCAACTCGAAGTCAGCACTCGTCGCGATCCAAGAGATCTTCGAGGAAGACGGCATCCGGCTCCCCGTGATGATCTCGGCGGCGGTGGGTCGTGGCGGCGAGACCATGATCTCGGCCCAGACCGTCGAGGCATTCTGGAACGCGGTGGAGCACATCCAGCCTTTATCGGTGGGCCTCAACTGTTCCCTCGGGCCCGACCTCATGCGGCCGTTCCTTGAGGAGCTGTCCCGCAGATCCTCAGCTGCGATTTCCTGCTACCCCAACGCGGGGCTGCCCAATCCGCTGTCGCCGACGGGTTTCGATCTGAAGCCGGAGGACATGGGACGCTTCCTGGGCGAGTTTGCCGCAGGGGGACTCATCAACATCGCAGGTGGCTGCTGCGGCAACACCCCCGATCACATCGCGGCCATCGCCAAGTCACTCGAGGGTCGTCACCCACGTGAGTTCGGCCCCCGCGAACACGGCACCGAGCGTCTCGGAGGTCTCCCCGGAGGCATCCCCTCCACTGCCGCAACTCCCACCCTTCCGCTCCGCCTCTCCGGCTCCCAGCCGTTTACCCAGCAGGTCGGTCAGTTCATCCTCATCGGGGAGCGGACCAACGTCGCGGGATCCCCCAAGTTCGCGAAGCTCATCAAGGACGGGAAGTACGACGAGGCCGTCGCCATCGCCCGCCAACAGGTCGAGAACGGCGCCAACATCATCGACGTCTGCATGGATGAGGGCCTGATCGACGGCGTCGCGGCCATGACCCGCTTCCTCCAGTTGCTCGGAAGCGAGCCTGAGGTCGCCCGGGTACCCATCATGGTCGATTCCTCCAAGTGGGAGGTCATCGAGGCCGGACTGAAGTGCCTCCAGGGTAAGGGCGTCGTGAACTCGATCTCGCTCAAGGAAGGCGAGGCAAAGTTCCGGGAACAGGCCACGAAGGTTCTACGCTACGGCGCCGCCGTCGTGGTCATGGCCTTCGACGAACAGGGCCAAGCCGCCACCTACGCCGACAAGATCCGGATCTGCGAACGGGCCTACCGGATCCTGGTCGACGAGGTCGGATTCCCCCCCGAGGACATCATCTTCGACCCCAACATCCTCACCGTCGGCACCGGCATCGAGGAGCACAACAACTACGCGGTCGACTTCATCGAGGCCACCCGATGGATCAAGTCCCACCTTCCCCACGCCAAGGTCAGCGGCGGCGTGTCCAACGTTTCGTTCGGCTTCCGCGGAAACAATCCCGTTCGCGAGGCCATGCACAGCGCCTTCCTTTTCCACGCCATCCGCGCCGGGATGGACATGGGGATTGTCAACGCGGGCATGCTCGAGGTGTACGAGGAGATCGAGCCGGAGCTCAAGGTCCTCGTCGAGGACGTCCTGCTGAACCGTCGGCCCGACGCCACCGAACGCCTCGTCAACCACGGCGAGCGGCTCAAGGCCTCTGGGGCAGACAAGACCGAGATAAACGACAGGAAGGAGGAGGAGTGGCGCCGGGGCACCGTCGAGGAACGCCTCACCCATGCGCTCGTCAAGGGCCTCGACACCCACATCGAGACCGATACCGAGGAGGCCCGCGCCAAGCTCGGCCGTCCCCTTGCCGTCATCGAGGGGCCCCTCATGGCCGGCATGGGCGTCGTGGGCGACCTTTTCGGCGCCGGGAAGATGTTCCTGCCCCAGGTTGTAAAATCGGCCCGGGTCATGAAGAAGGCCGTGGCCTATCTCACCCCATTTATGGAGGCCGAGAAGGCTGCAGCTGCCGCCGCAGGCCAGGAGATAAAGGCCCAGGGAAAGATCGTCCTCGCCACCGTGAAGGGCGACGTCCACGACATCGGCAAGAACATCGTCGGGGTGGTCCTGGCTTGTAACAACTACGAGGTCATCGACATGGGCGTCATGGTCCCCTGCGAGAAGATCCTGGAGCGGGCGCGTCAGGAGAAGGCCGACATCATCGGCCTCAGCGGACTGATCACACCGTCGCTCGACGAAATGGTCCATGTGGCCCGTGAGATGGAGCGGACCGGGATGAAGATCCCGCTGCTCATCGGCGGGGCCACGACCAGCCGGGCCCACACCGCCGTGAAGATGGCCCACCACTACTCGGAGCCGATCGTCCACGTGCTGGATGCCAGCCGGGCGGTCCCGGTCGCCAGTAGCCTGCTCAGTCCGGAGAACAAGCCAGGGTTTGTCCGACAGCTCCGCGACGACTACGAGCGTGCCCGACAGCAGCATGCCAGCCAGACGACTCCACTGAAGGATCTAGGCGCAGCGCGCGCGAACGCGGCTCGGCTGGGCTTCGACGCCCTGCCCCAGCCCGCATTCCGCGGGATCTGCGAGGTGGTTGCCCCCGGTGTCCAGCCCCGCACCCCGGGCGCCCGGACCCTCACGGTGACGCTCGACGATCTCGTCCCGCTGATCGACTGGTCGCCGTTCTTCCACACCTGGGAACTGCGGGGACGTTTCCCCTCGATCCTCGAGCACGAGAAGCACGGCGAGGAGGCACGAAAACTCTTTGCCGATGCCCAGATCCTGCTGGGTCGGATCCGACAGCAACGCCTGCTAGAGCCCCGGGGTGTCTATGGGTTCTTCCCCGCCGCGCGGGACGGTGACGATGTCCACCTGTTCGACGGACCCGAGCGACGCAAGCGCATCGCGACATTCCACTTCCTGCGCCAACAGACCGAGAAGGGCGACGCCAGCCCAAACTGGTGTCTGGCCGACTTCATCGCCGGTGCCGACAGCCCGCTCCCGGATCACCTCGGCGCCTTCAGCGTCAGCGTCGGGTTCGGACTCGAGACGCTCGTGAAAGAATTCAAATCCCATCACGACGACTACAACGCGATCCTCGCCGAAGCGCTCGCGGATCGTCTGGCCGAGGCCTTCGCGGAGTTCCTGCACCGCCAAGCCCGCATCGATTGGGGATTCGGAAGGGAGGAGAACCTCTCCAACGACGACCTGATCGAGGAACGCTACCGCGGCATCCGTCCAGCCCCGGGCTACCCCGCCTGCCCCGACCATACCGAAAAGGCCACCCTGTGGAGTCTTCTCGGCGTCGAGGAACGCACCGGGATCCAGCTGACCGAGAACTTCGCGATGTGGCCCGGCAGCAGCGTGAGCGGACTCTACTTCGCCCATCCGGACTCTAAGTACTTCGCGGTCGGCAAGCTGGACAAGGACCAGGTCGCGGATCTTGCCCAGCGCAAGGGTCGTCCGGTGACGGAGATGGAGCGCTGGCTTGGTCCCTGGCTCAACTACGATCCGGGAACGCCGGTCACCCAGGGCTGACCCCTGTTCCCTAGCGTCACTTCAGACGACGCGACCACGCGGCCAGCTGGCGCCGGACACCGGTAGTTCCAGGGGCCCCTGTGGACGTCCGCTTCGCCATTGCCCGACGGAGTTCGAACACCCTGCCGATGTCGTCGCCAAATGCCGGCGAGATCGACCGGAACTCTTCCGTCGTAACGGCATCCAGAGCCTTCCCCGCCGCCTCGGCGAGCGCCACGACAGCACCGACGAGGTGATGGGCCTGGCGGAATGGAACACCCTGCAGGACGAGATGGTCGGCCAGATCGGTCGCCAACAACTGCGGGTCCGCAGAGGCCCGTGCACAGACCTCAGGCTTTGCAGAGGTGTTCCGAATCATGCCCGCCATCAGACGCAGACACGACCGAACCGTGTCCGCAGTATCGAAGACCCGCTCCTTGTCCTCCTGAAGATCCCGGTTGTAGGTCATCGGGAGTCCCTTCAGAAGAGTGAGCAGAGACATGAGGTTTCCGACCACCCGACCGGTCTTCCCGCGCGTGAGCTCGGCAACATCGGGATTCTTCTTCTGCGGCATCAGCGACGAACCGGTCGTGTAGGCGTCGGAGATCCGGATGAAGTTGAACTCACTGGTCGCCCACAGGATCAGATCCTCCGCCAGGCGGCTCAGGTGGATGGCCGACAGCGCCGCGGCCGAACAGAACTCCACCAGGAAATCGCGGTCGCTCACGGCATCCATCGAGTTCTGGGTGATGCGCGGACGTCCCTTCGCATCGACGAACCCCAGCTCCCGGGCCACGAACTCACGGTCCAACGGCAGCGTGCTCCCGGCGAGGGCCCCGGAACCCAGCGGACACACGTTGGCCCGCCTCGAGGCCTCGGCAAAGCGTTCCCGGTCGCGGGACAACATCTCCACATAGGCCAGGGCATGGTGGGCCAGATAGACCGGCTGGCCGCGCTGGAGGTGGGTGTAGCCGGGCAGAATCACTTCCGAATGGCGTTGACCGAACTCCACGAGCGACTTCTGAAGATCGGCAAGGTCACGATCGACCGCCGCACATTCATCGCGCATCCACAGTCGGATATCGAGGGCGACCTGGTCGTTCCGCGAACGCCCCGTGTGGAGCTTTGCACCGGCCGGGGTCCGACGCGTCAGCTCGGACTCAAGGTTCATGTGGACGTCCTCTAGGGCAGGGTTCCACTGGAATCTTCCCGCTTCGATGTCGGCCACGATCGACTGGAACCCCTTCCGGATCGCCTCGAATTCCTTGCGGGTCAGGACACCGATCCGCTGGAGCATCGCCGCATGGGCGAGGGAACCGCGGATGTCCTGCCGCCAGAGCCGCCAGTCAAAAGAGATGGACTCGGAGAAGGCGGCGACATCGGCCGCCGGGCCCGACGCAAAGCGTCCGGAGCGCGAGACGACGGAGGAGGCGGGAGACAAATGCTTCACGCCGCGAAGCGTGCCCCATCCGGCCGGGGCGTCGCAACCGGAACGGTCCCCGGGACAATCCCCGAGGAACTCCGTGGTTCAGTTGAGCCCGATGTCCCGTCGGACAAAGGTCGGGACGTCCAGATTCTCGCCCCGGAACAATGTTCCTTCCGCGGGATCGAATCGACCGGTCCACGCGGGGACGAATTCGAACTGCGTCTGGGCCTCGCTGGGCTTGGCCGCGGATGTCCGGACTCGCGTGCCCACCTGGGTGCCGACCACTGGCGTGACGGAACGCCCGGGGGATTCCGTCGAGGACGGGACATCCTCGAACTGGAGCCGACCAGCGGAGGAGACCTTGGCGGCGGCGTAGGTGATGGAGGACGGCGCTGCGGGGGTCGCTTGGAGGCCCGCCGAATGGTGCACCGACAGCAGGAACGCCCGGATGCTCCCGGAACCCCGGGCCTCCGAACTGGCTCCCACCACCAGCTGGGCCCTCGGGCAATGGCGGTGGATCTGGTGGTGGAGCCACTCCAGCTCCTCCAGCCGGAGGTCCTGACCTCCGGTCAGATGGAGCAGGACGCCACTGGACTCGGCAAACCGGGCCGAGGTGTCGAGAAAGGGATGATCCACCAGACCCGACCACAGGCGGCCGATCCGGTCCTCGCCGGAGGCCTCGGAGAACGCGGCGACGGCGTGGGCAAGACGCCCCCGGGTCCAGCGCTCGAGATCCGCGATGCCCACCGGGACCAGCGACGGTCCCTGAATCATCCGGACCAGCGACTCCAGCACGCAGACCAGATGTTCGTCGGCATGCCTCATGAGGTCATGGACGAGGGTGGACTCTGGATGCAGCCGAACCATCGCCTGGTTCGAGACACGGATGACGAGGTCGGCTGATCCCTGCAACGCCGCAAGGCACTGCTCCGAGTTGCGGCGTCGGAGAGGCCCTTCGAAGTCGAAGGGTTCCACGACCAACGCCACGACAAAGGCGCCCGCTTCGCGGGCGAGTCGGACCACAACAGGCCCCATGCCGGAGCCGCAACCTCCTCCACCGCCGAGCAGGACCATAAGAAGGCCGGACGACAGCTGGGCACGGATGGATTCGGCGGCCTCCTCGGCGATACGCTGCGCGTAGGCCGAATCCCCTCCACAGCCCAGCCCCCGGGTGACGGCTCGGCCCACCACCACTGGGGATGGCCCCTGCGCGAAACCGCCCTCCGCAGGCACCTCCGTGTCGAGGGTCCAGAGCCGGGATCCCGGGAGGGAATCGAATCGACGGAGCAGACGTGCGCCCATTCCACCGACACCACAAAGGGTGACGGACGGAGCAACCAAGGAGCCTGTGGAATTCATGAGAGATCGGGCTTCAGAAGAGGAACGAGCGGAAGCTGCTGAGCGAGGCGAGGGATCGGAGCTTTCCGAGGAGGTTGGGCTGCGCACGCTGGCGGGATCGCATCGCACCGTAGCGCAGCAGGCCGATGGCGGTGACGAATTCGGGATTCTCGAGAACGTTCGCTGGACCCGAGACACCCTGGACGAGCCCCTGGTGGACGGGGCACTGGAAGATCCGCCGGGCGACCTCCAGGATGCCGGGAGTGCGTGCCGCCCCACCGCAGAGGAAGACTCCCGCCGTGGCCATCCTCAGGGCATCCGCCTCGCGGAGCCGGAGGGCCACCAACTCGAGGGTCTCCTCGATCCGATGGCTCATGATCCGTTCGAGATGCTCGAGCGAAACGCCCCGCCCTCCGTGAAGACTGGTGCTGTCGCCCCGGACTTGGACACCTGCGCTCTCCGGCCGGGCCACCGCCGTTCCGTATTCGAGCTTCAGCTCCTCAGCCCGGGGAATCAGGATGCGAAGCCCGTACGCGAGGTCGTTGGAGACATGATCTCCCCCAACGGCGAGCACCCCAGAATGACGCAGCAGCCCCTGGTGGAAGAACGCGAACTCCGTCGTCCCAGCCCCAAGGTCCACCACCACGGCTCCCGCCTGCTTCTGCTCGGTCGTAAGCACCGCCAACGCCGAAGCCAGACCGCCGAAGACCGGCTTCTCGACACGCACCGGGACGGCGTTCTCCACCGCCTGCCGGGAGGTCGCAAGCCGGTTGGCATGGCCCCGGATCACATGCACCCGTGCCTCGAGGCGTCCACCGACCACCCCCACCGGGTTGTCATAGACGGTGTGGTCATCGACGATGAAGTCTTGCCGCACGCTGTCGATGATCTCGGATCCTGCCGGGCAGCTCTGGGACTTGGCATTGCGCAGGGCCAGCTGGACATCCTCGTCGTCGATGGCCCGGTCCACGCTCGGTATGGTGTGGACGCCACGGTAGTTGGCGCACTCGATGTGCCGTCCCGTCACCGCGAGCAGCACCGATTCGATGTCCACATCGGCCATCTCCTCGGCCTCGGCAAGGGCCTGGCGAACATCGTCCCCGGCCTTCTCGGCATCCAGGATCTCCCCCTTCCGCACGCCACGCGACTTGGCCTGTCCAAGGCCGAGCACGTTGAGCTCACCGGTATCCGTGAGCTCTCCCACGGCGGCGCAGACCTTGGAGGTCCCGATTTCCAATCCAACGATGATGTGTCCGTTATCAGACATGGCGGCGGGTGTTCTTACGTTTTGGGGCGCGCGCGCGCGGCTGCGGCTCCGGGGATACGGTCCCGGGCTCCGCCCACCGCAACGGGGGGTGATTGGTCACGCTGAGATCGAGCTCGGAGATCGCGAGGCCCTGCCTGCGGCCGAACTCGCAGACCGAAAACCATTCCTCCAGCTGTCGGACATGGTCCCGTTGGGTCGCCATCACGACGCGGCTACCGCCACGGGTCAGGAGCTTCAGTACCTCGGTCTCCGAGATGTCGATCTCCACGAGGTCCGCCAGCGCCAGCATCGGCGAGCGCTCGAACTCCGACAGGAGCCGCAGCGCGGAGAGCGCCCGCTCGTCCTTGATCCGGCTGCCGCTCACAAGCCCTGCCAGCGACAGACCCACGAGATTCGGGAGACCCGCCTCGGCTTCCATCACCTCCGGTGGCGCATCACCGCGCCGGAACGGGAGGAAGACCGCACCCTGTTCATCGATCAGATAATAGGCCTGGGCGGATCCAAGCGGGGGCAGGACGAGACGGGCAACCGGGACGCGCTCACGTACGGAGACGCGGAGCACATCGGGAAACTCGATCTCAACCCGGGCCTCCTCGATTCGGGGATGTCTCAGAAGGCTCTGGCGGACCTGGTAGAGGTCCACGGTCAACGCATTGCGTCCGGGATCCACACCGGTCAGTCGGCGAACCTCGTCCTCGCCCAGCAGCCCCTCGCGGGAGACGGCCACATGGCGGATGGCGAGACCTCCGATCCGATGGAGCCAGTGGTCCTGGACCACCTGCATTCCCAGGCGCCCCCCGACCCCGACGGCCACGAGGGCCACCAGGCCCACCATGGGTTTGACCCACCAGCGCACCCGCGGGGCCTTCCCGCCGGACCCGTTGGCCCCGGACTTCACCGCAAAGACGAAATCAGCGTCCCGTCGCCGGTTCTTTCGGGTGATGGAGAACAATTTCATCTGGGCAGGGGGTCAGGATCGCTTGCGGCGGAGGGCGAGCTCGACCATCCGACCGCAGAGTTCTGGAAAGGAGATTCCCGCCGCGGCTGCGGCCTTCGGCAGCAGGCTCGTCTCGGTCATGCCCGGCAGTGTGTTCACTTCCAACACCATCGGCATGCCCTCGGGAGTAACCATGACGTCCACCCGGGCGTAGTCCCGGGCTCCCACCGCCCTGAACGCGCCCAGGGCCGCCTCCTGGATCCGGATGGTCGTCTCCTCAGGAAACCCCGCCGGACACTGATAGTCGGTGCAGCCCGGTGTGTACTTGTTCCGGTAGTCGTAGGCTCCGGACTTCGGACGCACCTCGACGACCGGGAGCGCGACTCCATCCAGGATGCCCACCGTGGTCTCGCGACCCCCGATCCGGGGTTCCATCAGGATCTCGGTTCCATGGCGCAGGGAAGCCTGTAGGGCCTCGGAAAAGGCCCCAGGGGTCTCCACAAACTGGAGCCCGACACTCGATCCCTCACGGGCCGGCTTCAGGACGACAGGACACATCCAGCCCTCCCCTGGCCAGGACTCGCTGCCCGAGCGTAGGACACGGTACCGCGGCGTCGGGACGCCCGCCCCGATCATGCGCTCCTTGGCGAGGATCTTGTCGAAGGCGATTCGGGAGGACTCGATCCCGCATCCGGTATAGGGAATGCCCAAGGCCTCGAGCTCGGCCTGGACGGTGCCGTCCTCGCCGTAGGTTCCATGCAGGGCGAGGAACGCGACGTCGGTCTCCGTCGGAAGGCGGAGGCTGCCCGGGGTCGGATCCACCTCACGGACACCATGTCCCAACCCACGCAACGCGGCGGCCACGGCAGCGCCCGAACGAAGGGAGACCTCACGCTCCGCCGAGGGTCCACCCAACAGCACGACAATGTTCAACGATGTGGGAGGGGTCGCCATCCGCTCAGTCCTCACCGACGATTTCGACCTCCGTCTCGAGCTCAAGACCACGGGCCTCCCGGGCGCGGGTCCGGACGAGGTCGATCAGCGTCAGGACATCCCGCGCCGTCGCCCCGCCGAGGTTGACGAAGAAATTCGCATGGACGTCGCTCACCATCGCCGCCCCCACCCGTGTCCCCTTCAGCCCCAGCTCGTCAATCAGTCGTCCCGCAGGCAGCGAGGTGGAGGGGTTCTTGAAGGTGCAGCCGGCGCTGGGCTGGTTGGGTTGGCTGTCCCAGCGCTTGCGGCTGAACCCATCCATCTTCTCCCGCACTTCCTCGGCCGTGCAGGCCGTGCCCCGAAGCGTCGCCCCGAGGGCCAGATGGGTCTGGAGGATTGGACAGCTCCGGTACACCACTTCGACCTCCGACACCGGCAGATCCAGGATGTCGCCCAACGGAGACATGCAGCGGAGCCTCTCGACCACGTCGAAGGTCCACGAGCCCATGGCGCCCGCGTTCATCCGGAGCGCCCCACCCAGCGACCCCGGGATCCCCTCGAGGAATTCCAGGCCCGACAGACCCTGACGCCTCGACTCGACCGCGAGGTGCTTCAACCGGACACCGGCCCCGGCCTCGATGCGGTCCCCGGTGAACTCCAGTCGGCTGAACTGGGGCGAGGCGAGCGAGATCACGACGCCCCGGAATCCCCCATCCCGCACCAGAAGGTTGGAACCCCGGCCAAGTACCATCCACGGGACGCGTCGCAACGCGCAAAGCTCGAGGACGCTCGACAGCGCGTTCTCGGAGGACGGCTCGACCCAGAGGTCCGCCGGTCCGCCCACGCGAAGCGTGGTCCGAGTCGACAGCGGTTCGTCCCGCCGGACCACGGTGTCCCTGGGCAGGGCCACGGAAAAATCGCGGAAGAGGTTCGTGATCACCTCGGCATGGTCGACGGCGCGACAGACCTCCTCCGAGAGGGGCTCAGGGACCAGTTGGAGGGACTGTTTCATGACGTGAACACGCCGAGGGGGTTGGACTGAGAGGACGGACCGCGATCCGGTTGGCCGGTCCGTGTGGCCTCCGGGATGAGGTCCCACATTAGCCGCGCAATCTCCGAAGCGGCTGCGGGGCGGTCGAGTCGGGCCAACGCCTCAACCATCGAGACCCGTGTCCCCTCCGATTCCAGCAGCTCGCACACCAGTCCGGTAAGATCTTCCCCGCCGGCCGAGACCTGATCGAGGGACCGGGCCGCACCGGCCCTCACGAAAACAGAGGCATTGGCGCGCTGATGGTCGTCGGCCGCGGTCGGATAGGGGATCAGGACCGAGGGCAGCCGCCGCGCCGAGAGCTCCGACAGCGAGGAAGCCCCGCTCCGGGACACGACAACGGTGCTCGCGGCAAGGAGCTGGTCCATGCGCGGCGAGAACGGCCAGATCCGGGCCGGAATGCCGTGCCGTCGGAAGGTGTCCGAGGCCTCCGCGAAGCCATGCTCGCCGGTCAGGTGGATGAACTGGAGCTCCGGATGGCGACGGGCCAGATCCGGAAGTGACGCCAGGAAGAGCCGGTTGACGCCGCTCGCTCCCTGGCTTCCCCCAGTGACGAGCAGGACCGGACGATCCTCGGCAAGCCCGAGCGTCAGACGGGCTGCAACACAATCCGCCGAGCGCACCTCGGATCGGACCGGGGTTCCCGTGACGCACACCCGACGCGCCCTCCAGCGGAGCGCCGTTTCAGTCATGCCCGCACAGGCGAGATCCGCCAGCGGGGCGAGCCAGCGGTTGGCCCGTCCAGGAATCGCGTTCGACTCGTGCAGCACCACCCTGGCCCCGACGCGTTTGGCCGCCAGCACCGGCGGCAGCGCCGTGAACCCCCCCATCGCCAACACCACGGAAGGGCGGGCAGAGTGGAACGCCCGCCGAACGCGTCGATATCCACCCAGGACACCCATCAGGAACGAGGGAAGCCGTCGGACGTTGAAGGCCACCGAGGGGAGCACCTCCACGGCATACCGGTCCCGCACACCAGCCACCCCTTGCTGATCCACCTCCTTCGGCGAGACGAAGAGGACCACCCGGGCTCCCCGGGCAGCGACCTCGCTGGCCACCGCCAGACCCGGGAACAGATGCCCGCCCGTGCCACCACAGGCAATGCCCACCGTCACCCCTGATGCCTTGGAACTCATTCCGCAAAATCCGTGTCCGACGATCCGAAGGGGTTGGAGGACCAGGCACCCGCCCCCTCCACAGCACGATCCGAAGCCTGTCGGGCAACACTGATCAGCAGACCCACCATCGTCAGGAGCACGATGGTCCCCGACCCGCCACGGCTCACGAACGGCAGCGCCATGCCCTTGTTGGGCAGCAGGTAGGTCACCACGCCAAGGTTGACCAGCGACTGGAGGGCGATGGTGAACGTGATGCCCGACGCCAGCATCATCCCGAAGAGATCCCCGGCCCGATGGGCGATCACCGCCCCACAGAGCAGGATCACGCCGAAGGCCGCGACCACGCCCAGCGTGGCGGTCAGTCCCAGCTCCTCCCCAACCGCGGGCAGGATGAAGTCCGTATGGACCTCAGGGACCTTGAACTTGTGCGTGCCACGGCCAAACCCCACGCCATGCCATCCCCCTGCCCCGAAGGCCTCCATGCCACGGTCGACCTGGTAGCTCAGGGCTTTGTTGTCCCCAGGATTCAGGAACGCTTGGACCCGATCGCGGGCGTATCCGGGAACCGAGAGCAGCACGAGAAAGGCCGTGAGTCCGGCCAGTGCGGGAATCATAACCTGACGCCAGCGTGCTCCACCCACGAGAAGGAGTCCGACCGTAACGACCCCGAGGAGGAGCGTGGTCCCCTTGTCGGGTTCCACGACGATGAGAGCCAGAAGCGGCAGGGCCACAAACCCGGGACCTAGGATCCCTCCGGCGAAACTGCTCATGCGATGCTGGAACCGCACCGCGTACCAGGCCAGTGCCAGGACCAGCGTGACCTTCGCGAACTCCGAAGGCTGTAGACCCCAGAGCCAACGCTGCGCCCCTTTGGTTGCGGTCCCGAGGGGTGTCAGGACCAGGAACAACAGGATCAACGTCACCCCGTAGACCGGCCAGACGGCCGCATGGAGCCGCCGGTAATCCGTCAACGCCGCGACACCGAGCCCGATGAAGCCAATCCCGCAGGCCATCGCCTGCTTCAGCAGCCACGGATGGACCAGGTCGGCACCGGCCGTCGCCCGCGACATGGTGATGCTCGCCAGCGTGGCCACTCCCAAGGCCACCAGCGAGGCTACCGCCAACAGAAGCAGGGTGATCGTCCGGTTCATGTCACGCGTGTTGTCGTCCTGGGGCGTCTTCCGATCACCTCGGGGCGGGCGGCGTGACCGCTGCGGGGACCGCAGGGGTTACGACCGGCAGCACGGCCGGAGCGGGAGCGGGAGCAGGAATTGGAGCGACTTCCGGAGTCAGGGCCGGAGCGGCACCCGACGACGCCGCGGCGGGAGCGCCTGACTTCGATGGGATCTTCAGCTTCTGACCGACCCGGATGTCGCTGCCCTGAAGACCATTCGCATCGCGGATCGCCTTGACGCTGACGCCGAACTTCTTGGCGAGCCGGCCGAGGTTGTCACCTCCCTTGACCGTGTAGGTCTCGCCAACCTTCGACGGAGCGGCCTTGGTGGATTCGCGCCCTGACGGTGCCGGCTTCGTTTCGACCGGAGTCGCATCACCGGCCCCAGCCGGAAGGACAAGCTTCGCACCGATGGAGAGCTTTGCGAGGTTCTTGCCTGGGTTCGCGTCCTGGAGCTGCTTGAGGGTCACCCCGTTCTTCTTAGCGATGATGAATCCGGAGTCGCCCTTCTGGACGACATACTCGGCACCCGAGGCGGGCGGAGGCGTCACCGGGGCGATCGGCGGTGGGGTCGTCGAGGTGGTCGTCATCGGGTCGACCGGCGGCGGGACGGTGCCCGGAACGTTCGTGTTCGTCACGGGCTCGACCGGCGGCGGCACGACTTGGCCATTCGTCAGGCCGGCGTCCACCACGGCCGGAGCATTCGTGTCCGTCACCACCGGCGGCGGGGTCGCGAGGGTGTCGGTCGGCGCAGGCGTCTGAGCCTGGTTCTCCTCCTTCTTGCAGCCGAGGAAGAGGAAGCCACCCAGCACCACAACGTGGAGGGCGACGATGAAGGCCGCCATCTGGAACGTGGATTTGCTTCGGGCCTGCTGCTCCAGGAGGGAGCCCTGTGGGATCAATGGATTGGGAGTGCTCATGGAATGGAAACGTCTGCTAGGGACACGCGTTGGTTTGAATCGAGATGACTCCGGAAAGGACGGAAGGCCTCGGGCCCTCCCTCCACCCCGGGAAATTGAAATGGGACGCCGGAAACGAGGCGGACCGGTTCCAACATGAAACCGGTCCCCATGTCCCGAGCCCGGACGGCCGGAACGTGCCACCGACAGGATCCTCCTTGGATTCCCTTCACGAAGGGCATGCTTGCCACCCCCTCCGCAGGACCCATTAAACGGAACCACTGCACCACCGCAAGGGGGGAGTGGACCGAACCCCACAACCGGTCGCGGTATCGCCGACCCGGACGGCCAGCGGGACCCTTTGTCAGCTCTGGAACGAGGTGCGGCATGTTGACGTTAACGGATCTTGAGGGTGCCCAACGCCGCGACGGCACAGAACACGGCCACGATGTAGAACCGCATGACGATCTTGGACTCAGGCCATCCCATCTTGCGGAAGTGGTGGTGGAGCGGGGACATCAGGAACAGACGCTCCCCCTGACCCCGGGTGCGGCGGGTGTATTTGAACCAGCCGACCTGGAGCATGACGCTAACGGCTTCGGCGACGAACACCCCGCCCGCGATCAACAGGATGAACGGCTGATGGATGAGTACGGCCATGATCCCAAGCGCCCCGCCGATCGCGAGCGATCCGGTGTCCCCCATGAACACCTCCGCCGGATGGCAATTGAACCAGAGAAAACCCAGGCTCGCCCCGATCAGCGCCGCACACACCACCGTCAGTTCACCGGCTCCTGTGACATGCGGGATGAGAAGATAGGCGGCAAAGATCTTGTTGCCTGCCACATAGGTCATGATCAGGAACACAAGGCTCGTGATCAGCGTGCATCCGATCGCCAATCCATCCATCCCGTCCGTCAGGTTCACGGCATTTGAGCTGCCCACGATCGCCAACACCGAGAGGATCAGGCCGACCAATGGGACGCCTGTGAGGATGGGGTTCTTGAGGAACGGAACCTGGATTTCCGTGATCAGAGGCTGGGTGGACGGGAGACGCCATAGGTAGACGCTGATCGCCGCACCGAGGGCGACCTGCACGACCATCTTCATACGGGACGAGGTCCCCTCGCTGTTCTGCCGCGTGACCTTGAGCCAGTCATCGTAGAACCCGAGGCCCGCGAGGACGATCAGGGACAGCACCGTGACGAGGACCAGTGGGTTCCACCGGGCCCAGAGGAGCACCGTGAGGTCCAGGACCAGTACGATCAGGATTCCGCCCATCGTCGGAGTCCCGCGCTTGGCGAGGTCCGCCGCCGCGGCCGTCGCATCCTTCGCGCCGACATCCTTTGGACGATATTCCTGACGGAATCGTAGCCCACGCAGCCAGTCGATGACATGCGGCCCGAGAACCATGCTGAGGATCAGGGCCGTGAGGGCCGCCCCAGCGCTGCGGAAGGTGATGTACTGGAACACCGTCCACGGCGCCTGCGGCAACATCTCGGATAGGTGGTACAGCATGTCAGTTCAGCCCTCCCTGCCCCGTTGCCCCGCTGGGGCGAAGTTCCTGGACCAGACGATCGACCACCCGGTCGAGGGCGCTGGAGCGCGAGGCCTTCACCAGGAGGGCGTCGCCCGACCGGAGTTCACCGAGGAGAAGCCGCGTGGCGGAGTCGACGTCGCCGAAGGCACGATCTGACTCCCGGCCCGAGCCCGCCACGGTGACGGCGGAGCGGCGTCCGATCGCCACGATCGGACCTATGCCAAGCCGGGCGGCGGCGAGACCCACCTCACGATGGGCCTCTTCGGTCGCCTCGCCCAGCTCCGCCATGTCCCCCAGCACCGCCCAACGGCGTCCGGAACACGGCAGCTGCGCGAAGGTGCTCAGTGCCGCCAGCATCGAGTCCGCATTGGCGTTGTAGGAGTCGTCCAGGATCCGGACGCCCGCCACCTCGCGACACGCGAGGCGACGGGACGCCGGACAAAAGGCAGCCAGGCCGTCGCGGGCGGCAGCGGGTTCCACCCCCAACTCGCACGACACCGCCAGTGCATATAGCGCGTTGGGCACCGAATGACGGCCTGGCAAATTCATCGAGTACAACCCGGACCATTCCGGGTCTGGGCACCGGACCCGGAAGGAGGTCGATGTCCAGTCCATGGAAACGATCTCGGCGGACCAGTCATTGGTCCCTCCGAACCCAACCCGGACGACGCGGGCCTGTGTGCGCCCGGCGAGGGTCGACGCGAACGGCGAGTCCCCGTCGAGAAACAGAACCCCGCCGTCAGCCGCACCAGGAAGCGCCTCGCCCACGGCTCCCTCCTCCCGGACCACGCCGTCGAGATCCCCGAAGAACTCCAGATGCTCGCGACCGATGCTCGTGATCACTCCCAGACGCGGGGCGATCATGCGCACCAGCGGCGCCAGCTCACCGGGATGATTGGTGCCGGCTTCGAGGACCGCCGCCTGGTGGGATGCCCCGATCGACAGCAGCGTCAGTGGCACCCCGATGTCGTTGTTGAAGCTCGCCTGGCTCTTCAAGATGCGGAGATGGGATCCGGCGACTGAGGCGATCAGCTCCTTCGTAGTCGTCTTGCCGTTGCTTCCGCCGACACAGACGACTGGGAGTCCGAACCCCTGCCGATAGGCCGCGGCCAGACGTCCAAAGGCCTGTCGCGTGTCGTCCACAAGAACCCGCGGAAGCCCGGCAAGGGCCATGGACTCACGGCTCCGAGCAAGGAGGGCCGAGACCCCAGCCCGACCGACCAGTCCCGGCAGGAAATCGTGCGCATCGAAGCGGTCGCCCTTCAGCGCGACGAACAGATCGCCTTCCGCCACGCTCCGGGAATCGGTCACAACACGCCGCACCATTCCGTCCGGCACCCCATCCATGAGGGTGCCGCCGCAGGCATCGACGACGAATTGAAGGGACCTCGGATCCATTAGGCTTCGGGGATCATCAGACTCAGAGCATGGCCGCCAGACACAGGAGGCAGAGCAGCAGTTTCAGATAGAAGGACCAGGGGATCGACAGGGCGTGTGTCATGGGTTCAGGGATTGGCGACGACGGCAGGAAGAGGTTTGGAGCCCGAAACCCGGAGGGCAGCCGAGTTGGTGGTCTGGATCGTGGGCATGAGCTTCAGGACATTGGCAACCTCCAGGGCGATCTGGCGGAACACCGGCGCCGCGGCCTTGCCTCCGTAGTACGATTTCCCCTCCGACTTCGGTTCGTCGACGGTGACGATGATGGCGGCCTCGGGATGGTCCATCGGGAAGAAGCCGACGAAGGAGCCGAAGTAGTGCGAGGCATCGTAGCCGCCGTTGACGAACTTCTTCGCCGTGCCGGTCTTGCCCGCGACCTCGAACTCCGCCAAAGCCGCCTGCCCCCCGGTCCCCTTCTCGACCGCGGCCCGCATCACACCGACCATCTTGCGCGCCGTCTCGGAACTCACCACCCGACGCCCCTGCGGCACGGGGAATTCCCGGACGAGCTGCCCGTCCGCCGTGCGCAGCTCACGGACCAGTCGGGGTGGGAGCAACACCCCGTCGTTTGCAATGGCGGCAGCCGCCATCACTGAATGCAGCGGCGTCACCCGAAGTCCATAGCCGAAAGGAAGCGAGCTGGGAGTCCACCCATCCCAGGACGGGATCGTGCCGCCCTTCTCACCGTAGGCGATGAACTGGTTGGTCACGTAGTTGGTCACCCCGGGCGCCACCCGCACCGGAACCCGTCGGTAGCCCACCGACTGCTCGCCACACTCGATTCCAGTCCGCGACAGGAATCCGAAATCGCGGATGTACTGGACGAACCGATTCGTCGGCACGCGGAGCCCGAGCATCACCGCACCGACGTTACTGGACTGGGCAAACGCCTTCTCGACGGTCGCTTCGCCGATATGATGTCCCTGGTCGTCCCGGATCACACGCCGCGTCCCGGGCACGGTCCAGCGCCCGCCGTGGCAGTTGATGACCTCCTCGACCGAGGCCAGTCCCTCGTTGAGTACCGCGGCGTAGGTCAGGATCTTGAAGGTGGAACCGGGCTCGAAGGGCTCGTTGATCGCCCTGTTCTTGAATGCCGAGAGAGGATCCATCCCGGACCGGATCAGCCGGATGCTCCGGTCGTTCGGGTTGAAGGTGGGACGGTTCGCCAGGGCGAGGATGTCGCCCGTGCGGGGACGAACAACGACCGCCGAGATGGCCAGCGGGTTGAGCCTCGCCACGGCTTCGTCAAGAGCCCGTTCGACGGCCTCTTGGATCTGGACATCGAGCGTGAGGTGGACGTTCAGGCCGTCCACGGCGGCGATGTCGCGCTCCCGCAGCGGGACATACTCGCGCCCCCCCACGGTCTGGCCCAGCACCACACCATGCTTTCCAACGAGGGCCTCGTCGAAGCGCTGTTCGATCCCCTGCGCCCCGCCGAGCTCGACCGGCACGTGGCGCTGCGACCTCGAGGCGACCGATTTGTTGGTCGTGAACCCCAGGACATGGGCCGCCATGTGTTCGAACGGATACCGGCGCTTCTCGAAATACTCTGGATACAGCCCGTTGGCCTTGCACTCGGTGACGTTGGTCTCGACCAGTTTCGACGTCTTCTTGAGTGCCTTGAGGGCACCGGCTTTCTCACGGCTGATGGACCATCGGGCCGGCAGGTTCCAGACCGGCGTGGACGCCACCTGCTCCCGTGCCCGTTCCAGCACGGCCCGACGCCGCGCTGCCAGCTCGGTCTCCGCATGGAACTTGTTGGTGCGCAGGTCGGCGAACAGGCGATCCCACACCTCGGGCGGAACATTCGTCGCCACCAGATTGTTCCGGTAGGGACGCGCAACGACCTGCAGGTTGGTGGTGACGATACCCCGGTTGGTCACAAGCACCTGCTGGGTGGACTGGAAGTAGACCGGCTTGAAACGGGCGACGAGCTCCTCCTCGGGAAGCTGCAGATGCACCGCGGCGATCCGGGCGACATCGGTCGCGAAGGCACCCAGCCGGACGGGATCTGCCCGGATCTCAACCGTGGTCTGGGACTGCACGAGGACCGTACCGTTGGCATCCCGAATCTCGCCCCGTCGTGCAGGACGGATCCGCTTCACGTCCGGATCGTTGGCGCTGAACGGCGTGGGCTCCTGCGGACGCATCACCTGGACGTCGAACAGCCTCACCCCCACGACCATCAGCCCGGCCACGAGGAACCAGGTCAGCAGCCAGAGGTTGCGATGTGAGGCGGGGCGGATCATCGGATCAATGCCTGGACGTGGCGATCGGGAGATCGGACGGGGGGAGGTCGGACGAGGCGACCATTGTGGCCGAAGGGACCACGCCAGGACCGGCCGGAGGATTTGGGCGGAATGGCGCCACGGGTTCCTTGATGAGCGGGATGACCAGACGCTGGCTCGCGGTCACATCCTGCAGCCCAAGGGCCATGGATTGGACCCGGCCGACCAGGACCTCCTTGCGCCGGGACCGCTCCATCTGGTCGCGGGCTTCGCGGACCCGCTCCGACACCCAGCCGATCTCGCGCTCGATGGACTCGATCTGCTGCCCGAGGGCGTCGTGGGCGCGGCGCTGGGCGACGTACCCGACCGTAAGCATGCCGATGAGACCCACAAGGCCAACGACCACCGCCAGCCGATGCCATCGCAGCTCCACCGCCGCCCGTTTCTGATTCTTTGCCATGTCTGATGTCTCCCTAGAGCGTCTCAAGGACACGGAGCTGCGCGCTCCGGGCCCGGGGGTTCTTCCGGATCTCAGCCTCCGACGGCAGGATGGCCTTCCGATTGACCAGGCAGGCCCGAGCGGACCGGGGGATCCGATAATGCGGCAGGTCGGCATCCGCCCCCTCCACAAGGTCGTAGTCCCGGCACTCCGCCTTCATGAACTCCCGGACCATCCGGTCCTCCAGCGAGTGGAACGTGATGACGGCGAGCCGGCCTCCCGGGGCCAGAATGTCAGTGGCCGAGCGCAACCCGCGCTGCAGGGCTCCCAGCTCGTCGTTGGTCCGCATCCGGAGCGCCTGGAACACCCGGCTGGCCGGATGGATCCGCCGCCCGTTCCGGGGACAGACCCTTTCGACGGCATCGGCCAGCTGGCGGGTGGATTCGATGGGCCTCATGTCGCGTTCCCTGACCACAGCGCGGGCGATCCGCCTGGATTCACGCTCCTCACCCAGCTCCCAGAAAAGCGTGGCGAGCTCCCGCTCCGAGAGTCCGTTGACGAGATCGGCCGCCGTGAGCCCCTGCCGACGGTCCATCCGCATGTCGAGGGGGCCGTCGACCTGGAAGCTGAACCCACGCGGACCCACTTCGAGCTGATGGGAGCTGACCCCGAGGTCGAGGAGCGCGCCATCACAGGTTCCCGATGGGATCCAGTCCGCCAGTTCGGAGAAGTTCCTCCGCTGGATCTCGAACCGACCTGCAAAGGGTGCCAGACGTTCATTGGCTGTGGCCACGGCGTCCCCATCCTGGTCGCACGCATACAGGAAACCCGTCGGTGCACTCGCCTCCAATATCGCCGCGCTGTGCCCAGCCCCACCGCAGCATCCGTCGAAATAGCGTCCCCCGGCCCGGGGCCGGAGCGCCTCGATGACCTCCGGGAGGAGGACCGATTGGTGGACGAATTCCGTCACGTTGCATACCTCAGTCACCGGAGACCACGAGCGTCGATTGGCGACGGTTCCGAAGCCGGTTCCAGGCGTGGTCCTGGTCGTCGGCAGGAATCGGAACCCGGGCGGATTCGTGCAGCAGCCGGGCAGACCGCGTCCCCTTTGCCACTGCCCCATCCTCCAGATCATTGCGGATCGGACGGACCTGCCGTAGGAGCACATCACGAGGCACAAGACTCCGGGTGGACTCCCGCTTCCGGTTCCTCCCACCCAGCCAGCCGATCAATGCCGACACCGCTCGTCGGAGCACGCCCGATCGAACCGCAGTCGCGGGGGCCGGCCCGGAAGAGATGAGAAAGATGGCCCCCGGGCGGATCATCGCCGCCTGCATCGGGGATTCCAACCTTCGGGACGATCGCCCCAGGAATGAGAACATGCGTTTCATCTTCAAATCAGGTTCGGACGAGTTTCAGAGGGTGCTAGGGACCGTTCAGACCAGTTGGGTGTAGGCATCCGCTGCCAGATCGGACTCGGCACGGGTGCAGATTTCGTGGAGCGATGGATCCCAGATCTCGAAATCCGCACCCGTGCCGACGAACAGGACTTCCTTTTGAAGCCCGATCGCGTCGGCCATCCGGACCGGAAGGACCAGTCGGCCGGAAGCATCGAGCGCCATCGTGGTCGAGTTCCCGAAAATGGCCCTCCGCAAGGCTCCCGCCCGGGCGTCCCCCATGCCGGCCTTTTCCAGCTTCGAAAGGAGATCCTGGAACCGCCTCTGGGAGAGTCCGTAGACGTACGCATGATTGCGCCCCGCCGCCCGGTGCGGCCAGAGTACGAGCGTGAACAGGGTTCTAGGATCGGCAGGACGCCATTCGTTCGGGAACGCCACCCGCTTCTGGGCATCCAACTTGTATGTGTACTGCCATGTGAACGCCGGGAGCACGCCATCGCTGCCTCGATCCAGGCTCCCTGCCCCGATCGATCCGGCACTGCTGTTGGACGCATCTTCCGACATGACAAACCCAAATCCTCCCTAAATTTAACTAGGCGCCCCTAGAAAACCCTAGATGCTACTGAACCGTCAACGGTTTTCAGGATTCTACAACCTATTGACCCACAACGATTTAGAATTAAAGGTGGGAAAATTTTCCAAACCGAGAGGATTCGTTAACGTTATTCACCCCTGCAGAATCCGCGGTTTTTCCCCTATTGAGCCTCGGGAGCGGTCGACGAACCGTGGAAGCAAGCCTCACCACCTGAGGCACCGAGAGCGATTCACCGCCCCTGATCAACCGACTCTTTCTTCCGATGCAACCCTTAAGCATCATCGAACCTTATGATGACCCGGGAATTTGACTATGACCTGCCGGAGGACCGGATCGCCCAGGCTCCTGTGGAGCCACGGGACGGATCCCGCCTCATGGTCATCCACCGGCAGACCGGCATCCGGGAGCATCGGGTCTTCCGGGAGCTGCCGGACATTCTACGACCGGGTGACCTACTGGTCCTGAACGATTCGCGGGTCATCCCCGCCCGCCTCCACGGGTCCAAGGAGGACACCGGAGGGGCGATCGAGGTCCTGCTGCTCGAGGAATCCCAACCCCTCCACTGGTGGACCCTCCTGCGCCCCGGGAAACGCGTCCGACCTGGGACCGTGATCCGATTCCAGTCCCTCGACGGCCAGCCCAGCCCCCTGAAAGGCATCGTGCTGGAGAAGAACGAAGAGGGGTGGTGCCACCTCCGCTTCTCCGGTGTGTCCGACCTCCTCCAGTCCCTCGACCAGCTTGGCGAGCTTCCGTTGCCGCCCTACATCCAGCCACCCAGCCCAGCGGACCGTGGACTCACCGAGCAGCGCTACCAGACCGTCTATGCCAGACAGGCCGGATCGGTCGCAGCACCCACCGCCGGACTCCATTTCTCGACGCGCGTGCTCGAGGACCTGCGCCTTCGGGGCATCGAGACTGCCTCGGTCACCCTGCACGTCGGCCATGGCACCTTCGCACCGGTCAAGGCCGAACAGGTTCAGGACCACATCATGCATGAGGAGGTGTTCCAGGTTCCCGAGTCCACCGCCACCGCTGTCCAGAAGGCCCGTGCCGAGGGACGACGGGTCATCGCGATTGGCACCACAACGGTCCGGGTCCTGGAGAGCGTCGCCCGGGACCATGACGGCATTGTGGTCCCCGGCCCCGGTCGCACTGCGATCTTCATCCATCCGCCGTCAACCTTCCGGGCGGTCGATGGACTCCTCACCAACTTCCACCTCCCGCAAAGCACGCTGCTCATGCTCGTCAGCGCGTTCGCCGCTCCTGGATGCCATCCCGAGGGACGGGATATCGTGCTAGCGGCATACCGCGAGGCGATCGCGGAGCGCTACCGGTTCTTCAGCTACGGCGACGCCATGCTGCTGCTCTGAACCATCCACCGGCCCGATGTCCTCCCGCCTGTCCCGACCCTTCGTCTTCCTGAACGTGGCCGTCACAGCCGACGGCAAGATCGCGTCCGAGGACCATCAAGTGACGACATTCGGGAGCCCGTCGGACAGCCATCACCTCTACGAGCTACGGTCCACCGCCGACGCGATCCTGTGTGGGGCCCGCACCCTTGAGGCGACCCGGGCGACCCTCGGGAATGGCGGCGAGGCCTTCCGGCGGCGGCGGTTGCGACGGGGACTCCGGGAACACCCGCTGCGCCTCATCGTCAGCGGCAGCGGCTCGATCTCCTCCTCTGCCGCCATCTGGTCCCAGCGCTTCTCACCCATCCTAGTTATGACCACCGAGCGGAGTCGCGGACAGTGGAAGCGTCTCCGTGGCTTGGCCGACGACATCTGGTGCCTCGGACGCTCCACGATCGATTTTCGGAAGGCCCTCGAACGTCTCCATCGGGAACACGGTGTCCGACGCCTCCTCTGCGAGGGCGGAGGGGAACTGAACGAGGCGCTGATCCGGGAGGGACTCATCGATGAACTGCACATCACCTTCTGTCCACTGCTCCTCGGTGGTCGACATGCACCCACCCTCGCCGATGGGGACGGTGTGCCCGTCCTCGCAGATGCCGCTCAGTTTCGTCTCAGAAGCCGAAAGGTCGTCGGCTCAGAGCTGTTCACCGTCTACTCGGCCGTCCGAACCAGAGATTGATCGCCATCACGGGGTGCATATGACCGGCGGGGACGAGTCCGTCCCGAACTGGAGCCATTCCGAAACGATCTGCTCTCCCTCGGGAGAAGCCAGCGAGACCCACGTGGCATCTTCTGGACGCCTCACCAACCGGAGCCCTTGCGCAGCGGCCCTTCCAATCTCCGGCGGCCGACCCGCGGCCTTTGCCGCCTCAAGCTGTTCCTTGAGTTCGGGCGCATTCGTCTCGAGGTAGGCCACCACCCAGGTCGAACGCACTTCGGGATGCCCGTTCGTCGAGACCACCACCGCCCGGACTCCGTCGGTCACCGCATCGTTCACCCCGGTGATGGGTGGGATCAGGCCCCGATCCGCGACAAACAGACGCTTCTCGCTCAGGTCATAGAAGAACGCCTTTTCGGAAACGCCGGCGCCGGATCCCATCCAGGTCCACACGCGCCACCCGGCCATGGCGAACAGCACGAAGACGCCGACCCACTTGAACGCGACAAGACGGGACTGGGGCATGGGCACAGACTCCGGAATCAGTGGGGATCGACCTTCGCCGACCAGGCACACTCGTTTGTGTTGCAGGGGATGCGTCCGGCGTTGAGCAGCTGACCTGATCCGTCGGCGAAGGCGTAGTTCGACTTCCGGTCGTGTCGGACAGCCCCCTTGTCCCCCTGGGCTACGCGATTGAATCCTGGGGCCTTCGCATCCCCGATCTCCTTCCAGATCCACCAGCGGTCCCTCGACCAGGTTCCGTTCACGTCGCTGTGCCCGTCGCCGAACAGGATCAATCGGGAGGGGGATTCGATCTGGTTCCATCGGCAGACATTGTCCTCGTACCCCCTGGGACGTCCGAACGGCGGCTGCGCACCACCCTGGGTCCAGTGCACATTCACGGCACCAAGACCGCTTGGAACGTCGATCTCCGTCGGCACGAACGCCCCGAGCACCGCCAGGTTGCCCGTGCCCTTCTTCATGGCCGCGGTTCGGGCCGAGGCGTAGACCTCGACGCGCTCCGAGGGACAGTCGTAGAGACGCGGGTTCTTGCCGGCCGCCACGAACAGATAGGGGCGCCAGGTGACCTCGCCTCCGGGGATCTGGGCCTGGATCGGGGGCAGCCAGTCGTTGCTGTCACCCGAATACAGGTGCGTGGCCAGCGCCAACTGTCGGGCGTTGTTGAGGCAGGTGATTCCCAAGGCTCGGCTCTTCGCCTTGCTCAGCGACGGCAGGAGCATCGAGGCGAGGATCGCAATGATGGCGATCACCACCAGGAGCTCGATGAGGGTGAAGGCCGTCGGTATCCGTCGGAGATTCCCAGGCTGGACCCTGGGCTCAATTTGGGGGGATCGACTTTTCATGACCCGCTCGGGAGCGAGCCCAGGACCATCCAGAAAGGAGACCAAACGCTCAACCTTCAACCCCGATGTCTTTAAGGTGTCACATTGCTCTACGGAGCTCCCACGGCCTGTCGGACCGGTGCCCGGCGCCACTCGTCACGCACCGCCCACAGGTTCTCCGGCGTGGTCGACCGGCCGAACTTGAGGAACCGCGCGCTGCCATCGGCGAATGCGAAGTTGGAGCCGCCCGCCTTGTTGGCACCGCTGGCGTGACGGGCCTGGTCGATTTCCTCCACATCATTGCCAGCCTGGCCCTGTGAGAAGTCCATGTGCACATGGTAGGACCCCTTTCGCTTCTCGCCGAAGACGATGGTCTCGGTGGGGTTCGGTATGGCGGCGGCCTTCATCCCTTGTGGCCACTGCCATGCCAGGAACGCCTGATAGTTCGAGGCCGTCAGCTCCGACTGGAACCAGTCGTTGAACCCATTGATCACAAAGCTCCGCCTCAGGACCAGCTTCATGTCGGGGGCGATCATCGGCAGGAGCCAAGAGAAGCTGTCCGAGGGACACTCCAGCATCTTGGCATCGCGGAAGTAGGGCTGAAGCCGATAGGGCCAGGTGTTCGTCGACTGGCGACGGGGTGGATATTGTCCCTCAAAATCATCGGAATACATCGTGAGCGACAGGCCCAGCTGTCGGACGCGGTTGAGGCAGCTGATGCTGCTGGCCTTGGCCTTCGCACTCGACAGTGCGGGCATCATCAGAGCGGCGAGGATCCCCAGGATGGCCACCACCACCAGGAGTTCGACCAGGGTGAAGGCACGCCAACGGCAGATCCCCTGCGTCTTCGACCCATTCACGTTTTCTTGGCATGTCCCACCCGCGATCATCGGGCCCACTCTCAACTCTCAACCCTCAACTCTCAACTTTTCCCCCCTCCCCCATTCGACCACCGTCTCTCTCCCATGGCCGCCCAGCGCATCCTTTCTCTCCTGCCTGCCGGCACCGAGATGGTCTTTCTCCTCGGGGCCGGAGACCGGCTGGTGGGTCGCAGCCACGAGTGCGACTTCCCGGATGCCGCATGGACGAGGCCGGTCGTCAGCCGGACGCTCATCGACCCATCCGCCGACTCTGCCCGCATCGACGTGGAGGTGAAGGCCTCACTCTCCGAGGGAAAGCCCCTGTTCACCCTCGACTCCGCCCGGATCCGGGAGCTGAAGCCGGACCTCATCTTGACCCAGGGCCAGTGCGCCGTGTGCGCGGTCGACACCTCCGAGCTGGACCGTCTTCTCGAGACCTGGCCCGTTCCGCGACCTGAGGTCGTTTCACTGTCGCCCGCCCACATCCGAGACCTCTGGACCGACCTGCGCCGCGTGGCACAGGCCCTCGGGGTGTCCGATGAGGGACGTTCCGTGATCGGCGCGCTGAAGGGACGGATGGTCGACGTCATCCAGCGGGTGGGCTCCTTCGAGCACCGTCCGACCGTGGCGTGTCTCGAATGGCTGGATCCGCTCATGGGCGCGGGGAACTGGATTCCAGAACTCGTGGAGCTTGCGGGCGGCACCCCGGTGCTGGGCCGGGCCGGGGCGCACTCAAACTGGATTTCGTGGGACGATCTGGTCGCCGCCGACCCGGAGATTGTCGTGGCGCTCCCGTGTGGATTCGACCTTCCGCGGACCGTGCAGGAGATGGCACCGCTGCGGGCCCGTCTGGAGTGGTCCCGACTCCGAGCGGTCCGCGAGGGCCACGTGTTCGCCTGCGATGGTAACGCCTACTTCAATCGTCCGGGACCGCGGCTTATCGATTCGCTCGAACTCCTCGCCGAGATCCTCCACCCGCCCCCCGAACCCGAGCTCCGGTTCCGCGGCAGCGGATGGACCCCGGCGGCATGACCGCGTGCAGCGCCGCATCCAAGGGGCTGTGATTCCAGGGAACCAGGAGGCACAACGCCTCACCCGAGGCACGGCCCCCCTGCAAAACTGCTCCGGGGCATTGACTCCGTCGCGCTGCGATCGAATTCTCTTCGCATGCTTCCACTGACACATCCTGTCCCGGCCAACCGTTGTTTGGCCTTCTGGAAGCTCTTTTCCACGAAGGACCTACCAGAGTTGGGAGCGGGCCCTCGGTCCGACGCCATGGCCCTCGGTCCGCTGGAAAACGCGCTCGACCGATTCCGGAGGGAGGCGCAGCTCGAGCCGGACCAGTCCCTTCGACTCCGGGCGGCCACCCTGCTCTACCACGATCACCACGACGCCGCACACGACATCGTCCAAGACCTGCAGGACACCGAGGCGGCGATGATCCATGCCATCCTGCACCGTCGGGAGCCCGACTACTGGAACGCCAAGTACTGGTTCCGTCGGTTCGATGCCCATCCGGTGTATCGCAGCCTGGGCCGGCGTCTTCCATCGCTCGCCGGATCGCCCGCCGAGGTCGAGATGGCGCGGCGTCTGACACTCCCCGGCCCGTTCGATCCCTTCGCCTTCGTCGACCTGTGCGAGAGCCATGAGAAGTGTGCCGCCCACGATGCCGGTGTGGTCTGGCTGCGTCGGGTCCAGCATGCCGAGTTCGAGGAACTCGCCGCCCACCTCCTCGCCTAGAGACCGACGCCTAGCTCCCGCCCAGCTCCCGAAGTGCCTGGTGGCAGTACCATCGGATCGCACCGGAGAGAGGCGGATCGAGACGGTCGAGGCCCTCGGCATCCACCCACCGGATGTCATGATGCTCCTCGGGCGCAAGCCGCAGGGTGCCCTCGCGCACCCGGGCCAGGTAGATCATGCCGATATGCTCGTGCTCGGGATTGATCCGGTGGATGTCGAGGAACCGCGGTGCGATGAGGGCACGGGTGCCGGGTTCCGTCGTGGGGGGCCGTTCCCCGACGAGTTCCACATGGAGACCGCTTTCCTCGAGGGTCTCCCGGAGCGCCGCGGCCTCGGGGTCCTCATCCAGCTCGATATGCCCCCCGATCGGCAGCCAGCGGCCGAGCCGCCGGTGATGCACCAGCAGGACCTTCCGCTGGTCGACCACGAAGATGGCCACGGTGAAGTCGATCTTCTCATGGAGGTGCGGCATCGACGTGAGGAAAATCCGTGGAGCGTCGCGAGGAAAGTCCCAACTCGGGTGGACGCTGGATTCGGATTGGACCCTTCACGACAGGGCTGGAAGACTCCAAGCCCATGCCGCTGGCGTATTCGTCCCAGTACTACGAGGGCTTGAAGGAGGATTCCGCCGCCTCAGCCCGGGAGGTGGTCCCCTTGATCCTGGGACTGATCCCCGCCCGGCAGGTGATCGATGTCGGCTGTGGGTCCGGGACCTGGACAAAGGTCTATCTGGAATCGGGATGCGACGTGCGCGGGGTCGATGGATCCTTCATCCGGCCCGATCAGCTGGTCTTTCCCGCCGACCGCTTCCAAGCCCACGACCTCGAGAAGCCGCTGCGACTGGATCGTCGATTCGACCTCGTGAACTGCCTGGAGGTCGCGGAACACCTGTCCGAGACGCGGGCCGACGGGTTTGTGGCGGATCTCTGCCAGATGGCGGATGTGGTTGTCTTCTCGGCCGCAGTGCCCGGACAGGGTGGCACCCATCACATCAACGAGCAGTGGCCCAGCTATTGGCAGCCGAAGTTCCGATCGAACGGGTTCGCGCCCCTCGACTGCATCCGTCCGGCGATCTGGAACAATCCGAGGGTGGCCTGGTGGTACGTCCAGAACCTGTTCGTGTATGTCCGGGAATCGGTCCGCGAACGTCATCCTGCCGCCGTGTCGGCCTCCCAACCATGGCCGGTCGACGTGGTCCATCCTCGGGCGTACATGCGGGCGACGGTCCCCAGCGAGATGTCCCCACGGATGCTGAAGGAGGTCGCAAGGGCACTGCCCCACTTCCCGGGGAAGATCCTCAAGGCCTTGGGATCCTGAAGCGCCGACAGGGCCGACCCGCCAAAGACGGGGGACTCACTCGGGGACGCGGTGACGCGAGAGTCCCCTATCCTTCCCGGCGCGACCCCGTCCCCACCAGGGCCGTCTCGCGCTCAAGGAGGGTGGGGTGGGAATAGTGCCACGCGCTGTACCACGGATGCGGGGTCAGGTTGGACAGGTTCTTCTCGCTCAGCTTGCGAAGCGCACCGATCAGCGACGTTGGCCCGTTCATCGTCCGGGAGGCATAGGCGTCGGCCTCGTACTCATGCACGCGGGACCATCGGTTCGACAGCGGGGAGAACCAGAACCCGACCGTTCCCGACAGGAACCCGAACAACAGCAGCGCCGGTGCGAGGCCGGATCCCGGAGGGAACCGGAACGCCCCCACGAACTCGGGACGTTCCGCCAGCCATGCAATGACGAAGAGCGACCCCAGCAGCACCAGTCCCGACCAGACGATCCGCTTCGGGATATGATGGCACTTCGAGTGCCCCACCTCATGGGCCAGCACCGCCTCCAGTTCCTCGCCCGTGAGCTGCGAGATCAGGGTGTCGAAGAGCACGATCTTCCGGAACCGGCCAAATCCGGTGAAGAACGCGTTCGAGTGGCGGGACCGTTTGCTGCCATCCATCACCAGGATCGTCCGGGCACTGAACCCCGTGCGCTCCCCAAGGGCCAGGAGCCGATCCCTCAGCTCACCCTCCGGCAGCGGGGTGAGCTTGTTGAAGAGCGGCAGGATCAGGATCGGAGCCAGCACCAGCATCACCAGCTGGAACCCGAGGATCACCCCCCAAGCCCACAGCCACCACGACGTCCCCATCCAGGCCACCAGCTTCAGGACCAGCAGCAGTATCGGCAGTCCCAGGGCAATCCCGAGCAGTAGGCCCTTCAGACGATCCATCCACCACAACCCCTGCGTGCTGGTGTTGAATCCAAACCGCTCCTCGAGCCGGAACTGCGCCCACCAGTCGAACGGCAGCGACGCCATCGAAAAACCCAGTCCCACGAGAACCACCCATAGGCCGTCGACCCACGCCGAGGTACCGAGGACCCGATGGATCCCAGCAAACGAGGCCGGCAGAAGGCCCAAGGCCAGAACTCCCAGCAGGACTGCAACCTCCCAGACCGACTGCAACTGTCCGAACCGCGACTTAGCGAGGGTGTACTCCGACGACCGGGCATAGGTCGCCTCATCCATCACCCCTCGGAACACCGCCGGCATCGTCCCGGCGTGCGCTCGCACCGACCTCCGGTTGAGCCAGCCCAGGAACGCCTCCATCGCCGTCTGGGCCAGAATCAACCCCACCACCACCGGGAATAGCATCGACCAGTCCACGGACCGACGGTGTCAGGAGCCTCGATCTGGGTCACGCACGGGATTCGTCGAACGGTCGACAACCGCCCCAAAAAAAAACGCAACTCCCTGAAAATAGGTGAAATAGCAAATTGAACGTATGCGTATGATCCCTAGCATGACCGAACGCGTCGCATGAAGATCCTGATCACGCTCTTGTTGGCCGCCGTCCTGGGTGGAGGTGGATGGTACGCCTGGAAGCAGCGGCAGGCCGCCGCCGAGGCCGCCGCCGCCGCAACGGCCCGGCCATCGACGGCACCGGTCGAAACGCGAGACATTCGCTTCGCGGTCAGCGCCGCCGGAGAGATCACTCCGTCCGAACAGGTCAGCGTGCGCCCCGAGGTCAACGGCAAGATCCTCACGCTGGCGGTGGACCTCGGCGACCAGATCAAGAAGGACGACCTGCTCTTCCAGCTCGACGACCGGGACCTCCAGATCGAGAAGCAGCAGCGGGAGACCCAGATCGCCCGGGCGCGGCTGACCCTCGACCAGGCCCGGCGAGACTTCGAACGGGCCGAGGAGTTGATCAAGGGGAAGCTGCTCTCGGAACAGGAATTCGAGACGGCCCGGACCGCCTTCGAACTGGCCAAGAACAGCATCCAGCAGGGCGAGAAGGAGCTCGAACTCACCAGCGATCGACTCCGCAAGACCCGCGTCACCGCCCCCTTCGACTGCACCGTCCTCACCCGCCCCATCTCGGTCGGACAGGCCGTCAGCGGCTCCGGTGGGTTCAACGCCGGAACCGAGGTCATGACCATCGCCAACCTCAATGACCTCGTCATCAACGCCCATATTAACCAGGCGGATGTCGGCCGACTCCGGGTCGGACAGGAGGTCGATGTCACCGTCGAAGCCGTCCCCGGCCTCAAGGTGGTCGGCAAGGTCGAGCGCATCGCACCGCAGGCCGTCATCAAGAACAACATCAAGGGCTTCCCTGCGCGCATCCTCCTCAAGGATGTCGACCGCAGGGTCCGTCCCGGCATGACCGCCAACATCTCGATCCCGGTCGCCAGCGCCGCCGGGGTCGTCGCCGCCCCGCTCGCCTCCATCTTCACCGAGTTCAACCCCCAGACCCGACAGGTCGAACGCTTCGCCTGGGTCCGGGAGGGCGAGACGTGGGCACGTCGCCCGATCCAGATCGGGGTCAGCGACTACTTCTTCGCGGAGGTCACCTCCGGACTCCAGGCGGGCGAGACGGTGTCGCTCGAGGACCGCTCCAAGGAGGCCGGCGTCAAGACCAAGGCCCCGGCACCCGGTACCGTCGCTAGCGGCTCCACCGGATCGGGCTCCGGCACCACCGGAGGCACGCGCCCCGGCACCGCGCCCGCCCGTTGACCCACCACCCCAGCGCCCCCCCCTCCCGTGGCCCTCCTGGAACTCCGCAACGTCAGCAAGATCTACCACCTCGGCGGCGAGGAGATCCGGGCGCTGGACGATGTCACCCTCGACATCGGCACCGGCGAGTTCGTCTCGATCATCGGACCCTCCGGCAGCGGGAAGTCCACCCTGATGCACATCCTGGGGTGCCTCGACACCCCGTCGCATGGTACCGTGACGCTCGACGGCATCCAGGTCCAGAAGGCCACCGCCCGCGAGCTCGCCCACGTCCGCAATCGCAAGATCGGGTTCGTGTTCCAGTTCTTCAACCTGCTCCCGAAGCTCAACGTCGTGCAGAATGTGGAACTGCCGATGATCTACGCGGGGATTGGCGGACGAGAACGCCGCAGGCGCGCGGAACATGCGCTCGGCCTGGTGGAGATGGGACACCGCCTGAAGAACCGGCCCTCCCAGCTCTCCGGCGGACAGCAGCAGCGCGTGGCCATCGCCCGGGCCCTGGTGAACGACCCGAAGATCATCTTCGCCGACGAGCCGACGGGGAACCTCGACACCCACACGGGCGAGGTGATTCTCACGCTCTTCCGCAAGTTGAGCGAGGAAGGCCGCACGATCATCCTCGTCACCCACAACCCGGAGATCGCCGCCGTCACCCCCCGCCGAATCGAGATCCGGAACGGCAAGATCGCCGAACGGGTGGATGAGCGACTGGCGGGACTCGACCGCGCCGCAGCCAAGTCGCAATCCGGCTCCGCTCCCTCCCCCGCATAAGCTCCCTCATGTCCCTCTGGAACGCCATCGCGGTCGGTCTGAAGGAGATCTGGGCGCACAAGTTCCGGAGCCTCCTCACCATGCTCGGGATCATCCTGGGCGTGTCGTCGCTCGTCGCGATGAACGCCCTGGTCCAGGGCATGGAGAACGGCGCCCGGGAATCCCTCGTCGCCGTCGGCGGCCTCGCCAAGGTCCGCGTCGAGGCCCAGCCCGTCCCGGTCGAACAGCGCCACATGCGCGACCTCGCCGTCGGACTCACCATGAACGATGTCCATGCCCTTCGGAATTCCGCCCCGGAGGCCGTGAAGATCTCCCCCGAGATGCGCATGGACGGCATGAACCCGACCCTCGCCGCCAACGGGAAGACCTATCGCACCTTCATGACCTCTGGCGTCTGGCCCATCCAGGCCGAACTCATGGAGCACAAGATCGCCCACGGCCGGATGTTCAACGAGTTCGACGATGAGCAGGCCCGGAACGTGGTCGTGATCGGCACCGGCATCCGGGATGAGCTCTTCGGGAAGCCCGAGGACACCGGCGAACCCGTCATCCCGCTTGGCCGGACCATGACCATCAACGGCTATCCCTTCACGATCATCGGGATGTTCGACCACTACGAGAGCGAGCAGGACCGCAAGTCCCGGGAGCTGCGCGAGCAGGAACAGCGAGCGCGTCAGGCCGCCGGGGTGACCAACAACGCCTCCGGACCCCAGCGGAGCCGGGGCTACGGCGGCGGTGGACGCCGTGGCAGCTTCGCGTTCTGGATCAAGAACAACACGGTCTACATGCCGCTCAACACCATGTGGATGAAGATGAAGTCCGGTCAGACGAACATCTCCGCCATCCCCATCCTCAACAACATCGAGATCCGGGTCGCAGATCCCGGCCGCATCAACGAGGCGCTCACCCAGATCCGTAACGTCCTCATGGTCACCCACCGGGGCATCGAAGACTTCTCGTTCAGGACCCAGGAGGACTGGGCCGACCAGATCAACACCTTCATCAGCGCCGCCCGCATCAGCGGCGGCCTCATCGCCGGGATCAGCCTCCTGGTCGGTGGCATCGGCATCATGAACATCATGCTCGCCAGCATCAGCGAGCGCATCCGCGAGATCGGCATCCGCAAGGCCGTCGGAGCCGGTGACGCCGAGGTGTTCATCCAGATCCTCATCGAGAGCACCGTCATCGCTGTCATCGGCGGGCTCGTCGGACTCGCCACCAGCTTCGGACTCATCCAGCTCATCCGTGCCGTCACCCCCACCGACAACGCCCCGGTGGTCACCCTCGGCTCCATGGGCCTCGCCTTCGCCGCCAGCGTCACCATCGGGGTCCTCGCAGGCCTGATCCCCGCCTTCCGCGCGTCACGGATGAACGTCATCCAGGCGCTCCGCTACGACTGATGATCCTCCTCAACTCCATCGCCGTCGGACTGAAGGAGATCTGGGCCCACAAGTCCCGATCGTTCCTCACGATGCTTGGAATCATCCTCGGGGTGACCAGCCTCGTGGGCATGTCCGCCATCATCAAGGGCATGGAGAACGGGATGAAGGAGACCATGGTGGCCATGGGTGGGGTGGACAAGGTTCTCGTCCGCCCCCAGGCCGTCCCGGCCTGGCAGGATCATCTGGCCGACTCCGCACCCGGACGCACCTTGGTCGATGTCGAAGCCCTCCGCCGCAGCGCTCCCCTGCTCCGGGTCGTTTCGCCCGAGATGGCCATCGATGATGTCACCCTCAGCCGCGGCGACAAGCGGACCGAGCCCAGCGAATGCGTCGGCGGCTGGCCCGCCGTGCTCGAGATGAACCTGCACACGGTGGCCCACGGACGCTTCTTCAACGAGATCGACGAGGAGGAGGCCCGACCGGTCTGCGTGATCGGAACCGGCATCCGCGATGAACTGTTCGGGAAACCCGACGACGTCGGACGCGAGATCATCCCGATCGGTGAGACGATCCAGATCAACGGCCAACCCTTTGTCATCGTCGGAATGTTCCAAGAATACATGGGTGAGCAGGAGGCCAAGGAACGGGCCCGCCAACGGGAGCAGAAGGGCAAGCCGGCCGAGGTGGGCGGACCCAAGCGGTCCCGAGGCTGGGGCAAGAAGGGAGGCTGGGCGTTCTGGCGGAAGAACATGACGGTCTACATCCCCCTCAACACCGCCTGGGTCCGCTTCCGCTCCGGTGGCACCACCCTCAACAGCGTCCCGGACCCCCGACTGACCGACATCGACATCAAGGTAGCCGACTTCAGCCGCCTCGAAGAGGCCCTCCAGCAGGCCAAGAACGTGATGCTGCTCACCCACCAGGGGATCGAGGACTTCACCTTCGAAACCCAGGAGAACCAGGTCGAGAGCATCAACAAGCAGATCAAGAACGCCCGTCTGAGCGGCGGGATCATCGCCGGCATCAGCCTGCTCGTGGGCGGGATCGGCATCATGAACATCATGCTCGCGAGCATCAACGAACGCGTCCGCGAGATCGGCATCTGCAAGGCCGTCGGCGCCACGGGTGCCAACATCTTCATCCAGATCCTCATCGAGAGCGCCGTCCTCGCCCTCATCGGCGGGCTCCTCGGACTAGGAGTCTCCGAGCTGTTTGTCGACCTCCTCGCCAAGGTCACCCCGACCTCCAACTCCCCCATGATCACACGCAACGCGGAGCTGGTGGCGGTCGCCTTCAGCGCCGCCGTCGGCGTGCTGGCCGGCGTGCTCCCAGCGATCAAGGCCGCCCGCTTCAGCCCCATCGAGGCGCTCCGCTACGAATAGGGAGGGAACGGAGGGCCCCTGATCCCCGCCGGACCGATCAGAACCGCGGGTCCGTGCAGGATCGGGGAATCCCGCAACGAAGGTGCCGCGGCATCGATCAACCCTCGCTGTCGTCGAACACGGGAAGGGTGCGTTTCGTCCGGACCCGCTTCCGGATGCTCTCGATCGGAAGCGATCCACGAACCTCCCAAAGGATCTCCGCGCCGTCCTCGAGGTCCTCATAGACGGGTAGCAGCATGGAGATCCCGGCGGACCGCCACTCACCGTCCTCCGTCCGCGACGGATGCCCCTCACGGGCGAGCGCGAGGGCCTTTTGGTAGGCCTCGTCGCGATTTCCGGCACGGATCAACCGGGTGTTCTCCCAGACCGGATGACGGGTCCGCGGCGAGGTGCTCTTCCCCGTGGCCACCCAGTACTCCACCTCGCGGAAGATCCACCATCCCGAGGGGCTTTGATTGCAGGCGGGGATTGCGGAGTGTCGACGCGACGGGCGAGGCATGTCAGCAGGATGATCGACGTCAAGCGGGTCAGGCGATCCCGAACAAGGGTTCTCCGTCCTCGCTCTTCCTCCGCGTCGTTGCGGAGGCCGATAGGAAAGGCGGGCAAGACAATGACAGAGGCGATTCCGGTAGGGCTGTGCTCCGTCACGGCCCCATCTCGATCCGCCACACGCGGCGCACCCGTGAAGGGGGACGGCGTCGCCTGCAGCGTCAGTGGATCCCAGCCCCGCCGATCCGTTCGCTCCACCCTCGCGGAAAAGATGGGGACGCAACGGAGCGCACTAGTGCAACGGAGCGCGTCCCTACCTCGGATGGGCGCTCCGGCGCCCCGTGATGCAGGGCACTGCAGCACCCACCCGTGGAGGCCTTCGGCTTCGGGTCAGGAGCCACCCGATCCAAAGTCCAACGTTTTTTCCTCTCCTCCCGTCCCTCGCGATTCTTCCTCCGTGTCTCCGCGTCCCCGTGTGAGGCCCCTTCCCCTCCTCCACCACATCACCGCGCCTCTTTCCCGATCGCCTTCAAGAACTCCTCACCACTCGAGGCCGTCATGAGCAGCCGATGCCACACCCGGAGCCGCTCCGGATCTTCGACCGCCTCCAGGATTCGGTCCCACGACGGCTCCCAATCCGGGAACCGGACCAAGGCTGAGGCCTTCAGCGCCTCGACCCATCCCTCCTGTCGCCCTCGCTGTTGGCCCTGCTCAAGCCCTTCCTGTCGCCCTTCCTGTCGCCCTTCGTGCAGGGCCTTCTGCCGAGCCTCTTCAGTGGCTTTGTGGAGGGCATAGCGTTCAAAACACGTCAGGTAGGTCCTGGGAATCTCTGCTTCGATCTGTTGCATATCCTGGATCAAACGCTCCTCTT